>Ga0255338_1000045_pt1 | contig 540950 bp, 526 predicted proteins | sample MeOH1_35cm_T4_19_FD_203715 | JGI IMG/M metagenome (GOLD analysis project Ga0255338, IMG submission 203715) | Sandy soil microbial communities from University of British Columbia, Vancouver, Canada - MeOH1_35cm_T4_195 | ecosystem: Engineered > Artificial ecosystem > Sand microcosm >... | reverse complement strand
CAAGGTCGCGCGGATGCTTCAGGCCGTGGAAGTGGACGAAGAATTTCGTCCAGTACACGTAGCTCTGTTCAGTGCGCAGGCTGTAGTGCAGGTAGCGCAGGCGCTCCCGCAACTGGCCGAGCAGGCGCGCGGACCGCAGCGGCGGGCGGACCGACCCGATGCGGGTTTGGTCGTTATTTTCGAGCCTGTACACATATACAGTATTGCCGCGAAACCCGCAAATTACAAGGGCTGCAGCGCAGGGCTGATCAAGAGCCGCCGCGCGCCCCGCGATGCTATCCGGCGGCACCGCGGGCTTTGTCGCCATTTTCGTGACCGCAGGGCTGGGCGACAGCTCCACAATCCTTTATAAGTCAAGGGCTTGCAGGATTCGGAGAAGCAATTCCCATGAACGCGTTCCCGTGCTATCCCGCGCTGGTGCGGGCTATATCAAGTTAGACCGCAGAATCAGCATCTCTTCACGATCGGAGGACCTATGGGACTGTTCGGATTTTTCGGGAAGAAGCAGGAAGACGGCATCGACTGGGTGAGAGTTGCCGGGAACATCTCGGGCCTGCTTTGGACATCGATGAACACAGATCCAAAGATGGTGGCCAATCCGTACGCGAGGATTGTTCTCCGAGGGGATAGCAGTGTGTTTCTCGCCAATGACAAGCGCGATCCGAGTCGTCTTCTCGGCAGCGGTGACGTGTCGTTTGTATTTATCCGGGAAGACTCCACCGCCTTGGCGAAGTGGGTCGAGGAGCTCAAGGCCAACGCTGACTCTCCGCCGTTCCAGCAAATCGCGACGGAGGAGTTCGGGAAGACGCTCACTCGAATTCTGATGCGAACGGGAAGAGGGTAGGCGCGGTGCGGTCTAACAGGTCGTTCGACGCGGACACGCACCGGCAAGGCGCCGCAAGCCGCCCGCGTGATCATGCGTCTTGCGGCGCCTTGCCGGTGCGTGCCGGTCAACTCCGACTACAAGGGCTTCCCCGTCTGTCAAGCAAGTAGTTCTCCCTGCCGTTCGAATGGCATGGCATCGAAGCGTCAGACGTTCAGTGCAGGCCTGGTGCGAAGGGTGCGGACAGCGAAACTACAAACGGTCATTGGTGCAGCAGATGAATGTGCTGCGGACCCTGATGAAAGACGCACGCGGAGGCCTCAATCGTTAGCCGAAGACCAGCAGGCTTCCCGGAGTTAAACAGGCTCATCCCGCGCAGGTCCAACCTTCACACCATCAACGCTTGCACATCACGCGGTGAAACAGCGGCATCAGGCTCACGCCGGCAGCCTGAAACTCTCTCCTTGGTGCAGCACCGCCCAACACATTCGAGCGTTCTTCGCGGCGATGGCCACGATCGCCTTCCAATAGCCCACCCGCGCTGCCAACTGCACGGCCCAGCGACTGACCGGGTCGGTCTTGTCCGTGGCGGTTTGCAGTACCGAGCGCGCCCCCAGGATCAGGAGCATGCGCAGGTACGGGTCCCCCGCCTTGGTAATGCGCCCGAGCCGCTGCTTGCCGCCCGAGCTGTATTGGCCCGGCACCAAACCGAGCCAGGCCGAGAGCTGGCGGCCACACCTGAACTCCTGGCCGCGGCCGATCGTTGCCACCAGCGCCGTGGCGGTCGTGGCGCCCACGCCGGGCAGTTGCATCAACTGGCGCGCGGCCGCGCTCTGCTTGGCGATCTGCTCGACGTGGCGGTCGTATTGCGCGATGCGCTCGTCCAGGCGGTGTACTTCACTCAGGAGGTCTCCGATCACGGTGTTGGCCCAGCCTGGCAGATCCTCCAGCTGCTGCATCGCCTCGCGCCGCACGGTGGCGGCTTTCAGCGGCAGCACGATGCCGAACTCGGACAGCAGCCCCCGGATGCGGTTGATCGTGGCCGTGCGCTGCTGCACGAAGCCTTGCCGGGCTCGGTGCACCATCAGCTCGGACTGCTGCTGCTCGCTCTTGGGCGGCACGAAGCGCATCGACGGGCGTGTGACGGCTTCGCAGATCGCGGCGGCATCGGCAGCGTCGTTCTTGCCCTTCTTGCCAGACAGCCGATATGGCGCCACGAACTTGGGCGCCATCAGGCGCACCGTGTGGCCGTGCGCCTGGAACAAGCGAGCCCAGTGGTGGGCGCCCGAGCAGGCCTCCATGCCGACCAGGCAGGGCGGCAGGGACGCAACAACCTCCAGCAGCCTGCCGCGCGGCACGTTCGGGCGCATCAGCACCGCCTTTCCCGTGGCATCTACGCCATGCACGGCAAACACGTTCTTGGCGAGATCGATTCCCAGGGTGACAATTGCCATGGACTTCCCCTTTCGAACGAGTTGATGAGATTTCGCACTTCCCATCGTGGCACTTCGTTGCCGGTCGCCGCAATGCGGCTAGTTCGGGACGGGGAAGTCCCTTTCATTCGTTAGGCCCCGGCAACTACCTTTTTTTGAGGCCACGCCATGAACACACGGTCGAAGATTGCCTTCTGGTGCTACTTGGTCGCCATGGCCCCGCAGGCAGCCTGGGGAGTCATGTTCGCGCTTCGAGGCGAGTTCATGCCATATCACGCAGGCGCTGTGGGCATGCAGTGGGCGGCAATCCCGGGCCCGCTTCAAGTACTCATTCTGGGATTCATGAAGCTGATTGGAATTGCCTGGCTCACAAGTGCAGTAGGCGTGCTCGTCCTGCTGTTGGTACCGTTCCGTGAAGGGGCGCGTTGGGCGCGATGGGCCGTTCCGTTCTTGGCGCTGCTGCACTACGCAGGTGTCATTAATGCAATGATCTACGTTACGCAAAGAACGCCTGCCGCGCCACCTTGGGTTCCCACTCTGGCTGGCCTGGCGTTCGTGGTTCTCGGTGCGATGCTTTCGATTCAAGGCTTCAGGAAAGCTCGCGGCGGGCTGGCCGGTGCCTAACCCCTCCATCGAGCGGACGGCTTCAGGCCGGCTCCGCCGTCTTGAAGCCGCCGCTCATGTCGAACGTTAGCCATCATGCGACTACACATTCCGGCGATTGCGTACGTGCTTGCACTGGCCGTGGTGGCCTGCGGCGGATCGGATTCAGGGCCGAGTTATCCGGAGCTGTACGCAGAGGCGCGCCGGATCGAGATCCAAGCCACAGCACTTGGAATTGACACTCCATGTGAAGCTGACGCGAGTTGCTCCGTGCTCGTATTTACCGGGGTGTGCTCAGACCTATATGCACCGCTGTCCCTAGCCTCACCCAATGCGGATCGAGCCGTCTCTCTCGCCACCGAGCAACGCCGGCTTATGGAGGCGGCGATGAGAGCATTCCCTCCGTCAACAAGCTGCGCTGCGCCACCACCGGGCCCCCCAGCCGCATTGTGCGTTCAGGCCCAATGCACGCTTCGGTAGCATGACGGCTAACAAGTCCTTCGACACGGACGCACACGTGCGCCCGTGCGCTTTGCGCACGCGGCTCTCGTGCGCCGGTCAAGTCCGACGTTAGAACGCGCAGGATGCGCCGCGTCAGTCCGGCGCCTGATCGACTGCATTGAGGGGCGGTGGAAGAGAAGTATTCCAGGTCAAGGGGGCTGTGACGTTGTCGCGATGAGGAGAAATGCTATGCAGATGATTTCAGTGAGTTCGTCAGCAATTTCCGCAGTCGGCTATGACCCCGAATCCAGGCGCATGAAGATCACCTTCACGCAAGGCCACACGTATGATTTCTGTCGCGTTCCACAGCATGTCTACGAGGGCCTAATGCGAGCTTATTCCAAGGGCTCTTACTACAACGACAATATCAAGGACCGGTATCAATGTTGATGCCCATGATCCCCGTCTCTGACAGCGGAGCCGTGCGGGCGCACCCTAACTTGGCAGTCGACACGGACGTCCTAGCGGCCCGCTTTCGCTCGCCCATGGTCCGCCGGTCACTTCTACGTTAGCCCTCGGAGGAACCGTATGTCTGGCTACGAGGTCCAATCGAAAACGTTTGACGCGCTAAAGGCGTTGTACGACGGTCAGTTGACAACGCTTCGGTCGCTCTCGGATCGGTCGTTCTCCACCACCCTGCAAGCGGTGGCTCTGGATTTGGCTGTTGTTGCCGGTCTGGTCGCGAGCAAAGTGCGGCTGTCGCATCAAGGTGAGGCTATCGCTGTCACCCTTCTAGTCATATTTCACGGGCTGATTGCCTTCTACCTGGTTTCGAAGGCTCGCGCTCATCACCGCGAGAAGGAGAGGTTGGTGGCGGTGCAACTCTGCCTCGCTGAGCTCGCTGATGTTGAGAGCAAATTTCGGGCGACGCCTGCGCCCTCGTTCACGCGTTCCTTTCTGGGCGGTTCGGGCATTTTCGTCGCGGCAGTGTTGCTGGCAGGAGCTTGCGCCGTGGCAGCAGTTCGCGTGGGTCTGCAAGCATGATGGGCCCGATGGCTAACAGGTCCTTCGACACGGACGCACAAGTGCGTTCGTGCGCGCTGCGCACGCGCTTCATGTGCGCCGGTCAAGTCCGACGTTAGACCTCACGAGGATGCGCTCCGTTCTACTCAAGTCCGGCGAGAAGAGGCTGCTAATCGCGGCACTTGTCGCCGCCTGCGTGATCGGGGGCTTCGCGGGGTATCTCGCCTACCTGGACGAAGCGGAAGCCCAGTTCCATGGCGGCGTCCTGGAAGAGGACGCCGTGACGGCGCAGTTGGCCTTGATTTGGGAGCCCACTACCGCATTCGCGCGGTGGGCTATTGGCCTTGTCCTGATCTTTGGAGTCGTACCGATCGGGGTGCGACGATTATTCGGGGGGAGGAGTACGTGAGGTCTAACAGGTCGTTCGACGCGGACACGCACCGGCAAGGCGCCGCAAGCCGTGCGCGGGAGCATACGTCTCCCGGCGCCTTGCCGGTGCGTGCCGGTCAACTCCGACTACAAGGGCTTCCCCGTCTGTCAAGCAAGTAGTTCTCCCTGCCGTTCGAATGGCATGGCATCGAAGCGTCAGACGTTCAGTGCAGGCCTGGTGCGAAGGGTGCGGACAGCGAAACTACAAACGGTCATTGGTGCAGCAGATGAATGTGCTGCGGACCCTGATGAAAGACGCACGCGGAGGCCTCAATCGTTAGCCGAAGACCAGCAGGCTTCCCGGAGTTAAACAGGCTCATCCCGCGCAGGTCCAACCTTCACACCATCAACGCTTGCACATCACGCGGTGAAACAGCGGCATCAGGCTCACGCCGGCAGCCTGAAACTCTCTCCTTGGTGCAGCACCGCCCAACACATTCGAGCGTTCTTCGCGGCGATGGCCACGATCGCCTTCCAATAGCCCACCCGCGCTGCCAACTGCACGGCCCAGCGACTGACCGGGTCGGTCTTGTCCGTGGCGGTTTGCAGTACCGAGCGCGCCCCCAGGATCAGGAGCATGCGCAGGTACGGGTCCCCCGCCTTGGTAATGCGCCCGAGCCGCTGCTTGCCGCCCGAGCTGTATTGGCCCGGCACCAAACCGAGCCAGGCCGAGAGCTGGCGGCCACACCTGAACTCCTGGCCGCGGCCGATCGTTGCCACCAGCGCCGTGGCGGTCGTGGCGCCCACGCCGGGCAGTTGCATCAACTGGCGCGCGGCCGCGCTCTGCTTGGCGATCTGCTCGACGTGGCGGTCGTATTGCGCGATGCGCTCGTCCAGGCGGTGTACTTCACTCAGGAGGTCTCCGATCACGGTGTTGGCCCAGCCTGGCAGATCCTCCAGCTGCTGCATCGCCTCGCGCCGCACGGTGGCGGCTTTCAGCGGCAGCACGATGCCGAACTCGGACAGCAGCCCCCGGATGCGGTTGATCGTGGCCGTGCGCTGCTGCACGAAGCCTTGCCGGGCTCGGTGCACCATCAGCTCGGACTGCTGCTGCTCGCTCTTGGGCGGCACGAAGCGCATCGACGGGCGTGTGACGGCTTCGCAGATCGCGGCGGCATCGGCAGCGTCGTTCTTGCCCTTCTTGCCAGACAGCCGATATGGCGCCACGAACTTGGGCGCCATCAGGCGCACCGTGTGGCCGTGCGCCTGGAACAAGCGAGCCCAGTGGTGGGCGCCCGAGCAGGCCTCCATGCCGACCAGGCAGGGCGGCAGGGACGCAACAACCTCCAGCAGCCTGCCGCGCGGCACGTTCGGGCGCATCAGCACCGCCTTTCCCGTGGCATCTACGCCATGCACGGCAAACACGTTCTTGGCGAGATCGATTCCCAGGGTGACAATTGCCATGGACTTCCCCTTTCGAACGAGTTGATGAGATTTCGCACTTCCCATCGTGGCACTTCGTTGCCGGTCGCCGCAATGCGGCTAGTTCGGGACGGGGAAGTCCCTTTCATTCGTTAGCCTGCACAAGGATACCTGTGGCGCTCGAAGAACTCAGTGAAATTTCGAACGTCGCGACAGCTATTGGCGTAGCAGTCGCAGCGTGGCAGCTGCTGGTAACCCGGCGTCAGGCGGTGAGTTCCTTTGAGGACTCACTGACATCTCAGTATCGATCCTTAGTCAAAGACATCCCGCTTCCTGCGCTGTTGGGAGAGCCGATCTCGGAAGGGGAGATGGAGGCTGCCTTGCCGCACTTTTACCGATACTTCGATCTGTGCAACGAGCAGGTATTTCTGTTCCATAACGGCCGAATCTCGAAGAAGACATGGGTGAACTGGGAGGAAGGCATTCGAACGAATCTGTATAGGCCGGCCTTTGCAGACGCGTGGGCACAGATCGCAGCACGTGCGGATCTAGACTTCAGCCATCTTCGCGAACTCTGCCCGCCGGGCAAGTGGGTGCCACGTGCAGGCTAACAGGTCATTCGACACTGACGTACTCGCGGCGGGCGTTGCCCGCCTATGGTCCGCCGGTCAACTCCATCGTTATACGGCAAGGGGCGCGCATGCCTGATCGTCGCAGGTATGGGCATGTTCAATGCCCCGTGCTGTGGTACCTGCATTGAGGAGCGGCTCTCCATCAAGGACAGCGAAGAAGGTTGGGTTTTCCTCGGCTCGAAGGGTGATGCAGGCCGTCCAAGCGAAGAGAATCAGGAGAGTCGGAGGAGGACAGACGTGCTGAACTTCACGAGCGGTCAATTGCAAGGAGGCGAATTTCGTCATCTGGCGCAATTCAACGGCCGATTCCTGTATCGCGCCTCGCTCGACGCGACGCCCCTCAATCCGACCACCTTCGCTGCTTTTCGCAACGGCTACCGGGTCGCTTTCGACGAGGAGTCGCTCGCACACGAGTTCTTGCATTGGATCGCTTTCAAGTGCTCGCCATTGGGCGTGCGAATCGTCGGATGGCGCTTCCGCGCCCGCAAGGCTTTTATGAAAGGGAAGACCCAGCCGGTCCGGGATTACTATGCTGCGCGCACCTGCTTTTTCCTTGCCGCCTATGCGACGCATGAATCCGTAGTGAAGGCCCTGGACACCGAACTAGAGAGGCAACTGGCCAGAGCGAGGTCCTTGACCGCTTCGGATCTGGTGCGCCGGCTCAGCGCACTCGAAGTGAGCCGCGAACTGCGCGGACAGTTGGCGGGCGCGGACGCAGACGCGGCAGCCTTGATGGAAAAGGTTGGCGCGCGGCCGAAGCCGATTGAAGGGTGGCTCGATAAGTTGCGGGGAAGCTTGGCAACGCGTGAACTTGGACTGCAGAACTACCGATTGGAGTCGGACGGAACGGCTACCCTCCACGAGACCTCGATGACCGCCCCGACGGGGGGCGTCATCAACGCCGCCTTCGAGACGGCGGCCGCCGCGCCGTCGCTTCCGGTGCGAGCCATCAAGCAGCTCAGGCGGTGGACGAACACCGAGCGTTCCGGTAAATCCCTCACCCCCGACGTGCTCGCACGATGGACTATCCTGAAAGCAGCCTCCGAACTGGACGCGGTGCGCGCGTTGTATCCACTGCACCCCCGCCTGTTCGAGGGCCATGCTTCGCCGGATGCGTTCTACTGCCGAAAAGTGAAGGAGTCGGTCGACTTCGTGCGGCGACATACCTTGCAGGCCCCGAACACGCTTCGGGCGTCCAACATGGTCGATTCCATCCTGGAAGCCGCCGAGTTCGGAGACCCCTCGGGACCCGACGATCCGTACGTGTGCAACCTTGCCAGTTTCCCGACCTCCGTTCTCTATTTCTTCTACAACCACGGTAACTGAGACCATGAACTTCACCCATCTATTCGAAGCGGGCGAGGCCACGCCACCCCAAGAAATCTTGCAGTCCCTATCTTGGTTCATGATGATCGTCGTACTGTCCGACGCAGACGTGCAAATGGCGCGCGAGTCAGTTGGCGCGCAATTGATGGCTTCGAGCCAAGCCGGCTGCTGGATCGTGCAAAAGCGCGACATCGAAGTGGCACCTCTCAGCTCCCCTATGCGGAGGGCGTACGAGAGTTTCATGCGGCACCCCACCTACAGCGGGACGGGAGATCACAGTTTCATCGCCTGGATGCACCGGGCGGATTTCATGCACGGCCGCGCCGACCGAGAGTCCATCCACTTCAAGCAGTTGCAGCTTTCCGACCACAACGATCCCGCCGTCCGCGCGCGGGCTCTCGCAGCGCAAGTGCAGGCCGCTCTCCAGCACGTGGAGCCGCGCGAGCAAGTCTCCCGTTTTCCCGATTGGCAGGTTTCCCTCGCTGTCGCCTTGTTCGAGAAGGTGCTCGGCTTGTGACATTCGACACGGCGGAAACACCTGCGGCGAGTGATCTGCACCTCAAGTACGAGCGGGCGCGCCGCGAGGTGGATGCCGTATAGCAGGTCGTTCGACGCGGACACGCAGCGGCATTGCGCCGCAAGACGCCCAACAATTCATTCCACCGGGACTGTCGCCGCAGGCCGCGTCAGGCCGGTGAATTCAAACATTGGACCGTGGAGGCCGCATGAGAACGCTCGTCGTTGTTGTCGCTGCTGTTGTCATTGGGATGGGCGCTGCAACTGCTCAAGGAACCTGTCCAGGGACGCGCATCTGCAGCACCCTTGGGTTCTCGTTCGAACCGCCAGCCGGTCCCCAGTGGAAGACGGCGATTCAGTTTCTACGGGCGCTCGACCCGAGTCGGGCAACCATGCAGGCCGGAGCCGTCGAAGGCCAAACGGCTCGCACCTACGGCGGCGCTGACGAGCTTGCCGAGTCCGTGCGGACGATGAAGTCGCAGTGGGGCGCCGATGGCCGCTATCGGAACATCAAGGAGACATACGAAGTCGAGGGTGAGCAAGGCAACTGCGTGCGGTACAGGTTGTACGCTGAAGACACTCAGGCCAAGGGTCGAGGTGCGCACCCATCGCTGCCGCTGTTGAGCGTGGGGCGGCTCTGTCTGCATCCAAGGGCGCGAAAGCACGCTGTGGATCTGTATTACTCGATTCGAAGCGCGCCAGACTTTGCAACGGCCGACCTTGAGACCGAAGGCGAGGCGCTTCTCGGCAGCCTGCAGTTCTCTGGGCCGTAAGAGGCCAAATGCATTGCCATCGCCGAGAGTGCTACCTAACCCGTCGCTCGATCCGACCCACTCCGGCAGGCGCCGCGACACGGATGTTCTATCGGCGGGCTTCGCCCGCCCACTGTCCGCCGCTCATCCGCTAGGACGCGGATTTCACATTCGCGGCAGTTCATCTATCCTGTGCAGACCTTCCTTGGCCCTTGAAGTACAGAAAGGAGCGCAAGATGAGCAACGAACAGGCGGCGCCTGAGACCAGAGGTGTTGCGGTGAACTTGCTTGCAACGGTTGACCTTGGCCCGGAGATCGAGGGCATGGCAGGGCGCCAACTTCGGATGCGCATGGTGACCATCGAGCCTGGAGGCGTCTTCGGCCCGGTTCACAACCATGTAGATAGGCCAGGCACCGTCTACATATTGCAAGGAACGATCACCGACCATCGAAATGGAGTCGCTACGGACTACGGGCCGGGAGTGGGCTGGCCCGAGGACAGGAACACCACACACTGGCTTGAAAACAGAGGAACGATTGCGGCAGTGGAGATCTCGGTCGATATCGTCAGGCAGGAGTCACCGCGGTGATCGCCTGACTTGAACCAGCCGGCCTCCACGAATCCCGGGGCGATTCAGAACTGCTACGTGCGCAAGGCGACCCTTGGGAAAGTCGCACGGCGCATGGCGAATTGGCTTGCGCGCGCAATTTGCGGGCACAACTGTTTTGCGCTTAGAGTGAGCCTGCGCTTGAGCTGGCCAGCCGGCTGTTCCCATGGTGATTGACAAGAGTATTGTTCGCCGCTATCTGATCCTCTCGGTTCTCGCATCGACGCTGCCGGTGCTGTCGATCGGGCTGCTCTACGATCGCTTCACCGGGACCGCCCTGGAGCAGATGCTGGGCGAGAAGATCACCGCGCACGTCACCACCACGGCCAACCGACTGAGTGCGTTCATCGAAGCGCGCCGTTACCAGGTGGAAACGCTGGCGAACTATCCCGGGATTTCCGCGATCGCGCGCAGCGGCGGCGGCGACGACATGAGCGACGAGATGGGCGCCTTGCTGCAGATCGAATCGGATCTGCCCGACCTGTACGGCATCCTCCTGTTCGACGCCGAAGGCCGCCTGCAGCGGGTGGTTCCCGGCCAGGCCGCCGCGGGTCCGCCGTACTGGGGCGACCGGCCTTTCGCGCCCGCGCGCCTGCCGATGACGACGCTGGGCGATACCGAGATCATCGGGCCGATGCCCGCCGCCGGCGGCGATTCAGGATGGCTGCTGGTTCGCCACCCGATCCATGGACAGCAGGAGCAGGGCTACATCGCCTTGCACGTGCGCCTGGCTTCGCTGACGGAGCAACTCGGGTCCGGTGGGGCGCCGTCTGCCCTGCAGCCGCTGTTGCGCACGCCGGCGGGCGACTTCAACGCCGTCGGGCAGGCGGTGGTCGCTCATGGAAAGCTGGTCTCGGGCCCCGAGATCCTGCCGGGGTGGCGGCCATTGCTCGAGATCGAATCGGCCGGCGTGCTGAAAGCCTTCGAATTCGAGCGGCGCGCGCTGCTGGCGGCGGTCCTGGTCAGCGCGGCGCTGATCGTCTTCCTGTTCTTCCGGCTGTCGCGCCACTTGCGCGAGCGGATCGACAAGCTCTTGACCGGCACCGAAGCGATCTCGTCGGGCCAGCTCGATCACCGCATCGCCGAGGAGGGCAGCGACGAGATCGCGTCCCTGTCGCACGCGCTCAACGCGATGGCAGCCAAGCTGCAGGACCATGTGGAACGTGCCGTGCGCACGGAGAAACTGGTCGTGCTGGGCGAATTCGCCACCGGCATCGCCCACGAGATCCGCAACCCGCTGGCCGCGGTCAAGACCAGCGTCCAGGCGCTGGCGCGGCGTGAGACGGACGCCAAGCGCCAGCAACTGCTGGCGGACATGGAAGGAGAGATCGACCGGCTGGCCCGCGTGGTGAGCGACCTGGTGGACTTCGGCCGGCCGCGCCAACCGGCCCCGGCCAACGTGGCGGTGCGCGAGATCTTCCAGCGTATCGCCGAGATCATCAAGCCCCAGGCGCACAAGGGCGGCGTCCACTTTTCCTGCCTGGTCGAATCCGAGGTGCGGGCCTGGGTGGACCGGGACCACGTGGTGCAGATCCTGCTCAATCTCGCGCTCAACGCGGTGCAGGCGACACCGATCGGCGGGTCCGTCGCGATGAATGCATCGGCAGCCGCGGACCGGGTCGAGATCGAAGTGCGCGATACCGGAAGTGGCATACCATCGGAGCTGCTCGAGCGTGTCACCGATCCGTTCTTCTCGACCAAGACCAAGGGTGTTGGCCTGGGACTGAGCATTTCACGCCAGCTGTGCGAGTTGAACGCCGGACAGATGGAGATCGAAAGCGAACCCGGGCAAGGCACTGTCGTTCGGATACGGCTTCCCATTGCCGAGGCGGACCATGTCGACCATCCTGATCATTGACGACGAGACCACGCTGGTGAGCTCGCTGACCTATGCGCTCGAGGGCGAGGGCTACAAGGTGCACGGTGCCTTCACTGGCCAGTCCGGGCTGCAGGCCGCCTGCGAGCTGCATCCCGACATCGTGCTGCTGGATCTGCGCCTGCCGGACATGACCGGGCTGGAGGTTCTGGAAGCCCTGGGCCGCGGCCATGGCGAGCCGCAGGTCATCATGGTCTCGGCCCACGGCGACACACGGGCCGCCGTCAAGGCCGTGAAGATGGGGGCGGCCGACTACCTGACCAAGCCCTTCGATCTCGATGAGCTGCAGCACACCATCCAGGCTCTGCTGGAGCGGCGGCAGATGGCCAGCGAAATCGACTTCTACCGGCGCACCGCCTTGCGCGACACCGGCCTCGTCGGGGACAGTGGGGCCATGCGCGAGCTGGGTGCCACCATCGAACGGGTCGCCGCGAGCGGAACCCAGCGGATCCTCGTGCTGGGCGAGTCGGGCACCGGCAAGGCGCTGGTGGCCAAGGCCATTCATGCCGCCAGCCCGCGAGGACACAACTCCTTCATCGAAATCAACTGCGCCTCGCTGCCCGAACAACTGATCGAGGCCGAGCTTTTCGGCGCGGAAAAGGGCGCCTACACCGGGGCCCACCAGCGGCGCGCGGGGCTGGTCGGCCTGGCCGACAAGGGGACCCTGTTCCTCGACGAGATCGGCGAGATGCCGCTCGCGCTGCAAGCCAAGCTGCTGCAATTCCTGGAGAACGGCCAGTACCGCACCATTGGCGCGAGCCGCATGCAGTCGGCCGACGTGCGGGTCATCGCCGCGACCAATCGCGACCTTGCCGCCGAAGCCAAGGCCGGGCGCTTTCGCGAAGACCTGTACTACCGGCTCAATGTCATCTGCCTGAACATTCCGCCCTTGCGCAGCCGCGGCAGCGACGTCGCGCTGCTGGCGGAACACTTCTGCCGCCAATATGCGCAGAAGGAAGGCGGCCGGCCGATCAAGCTCGACGGGCAAGCGCACGCACTGCTGGGCAGCTACTTGTGGCCCGGCAACGTGCGCGAGCTGAAGAACCTGATCGAACGCCTGACGATTCTTTACCCGGGGCGCGAGATCGGGCCGGCCGAATTGCCGTCCGAGATCGTTCGCACCGGTGCGGCCGTCGAAGAATCCGCCGAGCCGGTGGCCGCGGCATCCGCTGTTGGCTCCACCGTTTCCACGTCGATCACCGAAACGCTGGCCGATGCGGAGCGGGACCTGGTTCTCAACGCCCTGCGTGAATGCGGCTATCACAAGGGCGAGGCCGCCGATCGCCTGGGCATCTCCCGCCACGCCTTCAAGCGAAGGCTGCAAAGGCTCGGGATAGCCTGAGCGGTTTCCGCTCGCCGCGTCGCTCGTGGTGAGCGGATAGCGCGCATTTGGGCGCCGGCTGCGCGCGCGCCCCCGGGTGACGGACCTTTGCGGCGCGTGGCATGCAATTTGCAAACGCCGCCATGCCGACGGATCAGTGCCGCTTTCGACCAAGCGGAATCGTCGCCACCAGAACAATGACGAGGAGACAATGCTTTCATCCATCCATGCCGCTCGCGGACGCCTGATCCGCTGGCGGGTGTTCGCCTGGCGATGGAGCAGGCGCGCATGGCCCATGGCGTTGCTTGCGTCGCTGGCATGGCCGTTCGCCGCCCATGCCAGGATCGAATTCGGGGCCCCGCCCGGCGCTGCCGACGCGACCGTCGGCTGCATCCTGCCCCTGGCGGGCCGCGCGGCCATTTACGGGCGCGACAGCATCGGGGGCATGAAGCTGGCGCTGGCCGACCTGCAAGCCGGGTTGCCGGCGGACAAGCTGCCCAGGTTGCGCATCCTGGTCGAGGACGATCGCTCCAAGGCATCGGTCGCGACGCGGATCGCCGAGCAGTTCATCCGGCGCGACAAGGTCAAGTTTCTGTGCGGCATCGTCAGTTCGGGCGTCGCGCAGGCCGTCAGCCGGGTCTCGCGCAACCGGCAGGTGATCCTGATCGGCACCGACCACGCGTCGTCGCGCCTGACCATCGAGGATTTCCACAGCCACTATTTCCGTCTGTCCAGCGATACCTATACGTCGATGGCGGCCGGCGCGCGCTACCTGGCGGACCTGCAGAAGAAGAACGGCTGGCGGCGGCTGGCCTTCATCGGTCCGGATTACGACTACGGCCACGTCGCCTGGCGCGACCTGGAAGACGCGCTCGCCAGGCTTGGCGTTCGCTACGAGGTCGTCAGCCATCTGTGGCCGCGCCTCTATGAACCCGACTACTCCGCCGAGATCAGGGCCCTCGTCGCGGCAAAGCCGGACGTGGTGGTCACAGCGTTATGGGGCGGCGATTTTGTCGCCTTTCTGAAGCAGGCGCTGTCGGCCGGGCTGCTGGAGAAAATGCGCCTGGCCAACTTCGATACCGGCGGCAACTACGACGTGCTGGTCTCCCTGGGCACCCAGGCGCCCGCGGGCTTGATTCTTTCGGCCAGGCATCACAACAACTGGCCGGGGACGGCCCGCAACCGCAAGTTCGTCAACGACTTCCACGACCTGGAGGGCCGCTACCCGACCTATGCGGCCGTCGGCGCCTATGCGGGAATCATGGCCATCGGACAGGCCATGGCCCAGGCCGGGCCGGGAGCGGACAACCAGAAGCTGATCGGCGTTCTCGAAGGGCTGCGCCTGGCGCTGCCCAAGGATCCCGAGGGCTACGTTTCCTACATCGATCGTGCCACCCACCAGATCGTCCAGGCCCAGGCGATCGGAGAGGTGGTGCCCAACACGGCATTTCCGCCGGCCCAGGTCATGCTGGGCCGCTGGGCAGTCTATGGCGCGGAAGAACTTCGACCGCCACCGGATCTGGTCCAGTCGCGCCGTGCAATGGCGCTGCGCGAGAGCGGCCAACGCAGCGGCCCACAGTCCCAGCCGCGTCCATTCCGTTAACCAACCAAGAGGAGAACTTCATGAAGCACATGTCCCGTATCGGCCGCCTTGGCCATAGACCCGGCGCCATTGCCCTGGCACTGGCCCTGGCCGCCGGCGCGACCAGCTCCGCGCTGGCCGCCGACAATGGCAAGTACCGGATCGGCATCGTTACCTTCCTGTCCGGCGCAGCGGCCGGCCCGTTCGGGGTGCCGGCCGCCAACGCCGCCAAGCTGACCGTGGAGGCGCTCAATGCAGGCAAAGTCGCGGCCCCGTACAACAAGAAGGGCATCAACGGCGTCGAGATCGAGGCGGTCATCATCGACGAGGCCGGGGGCGCCACCAAGCAGGCCGAGGAATATCGCAACCTGGTGCAGCGCCAGAAGGTCGACGCCGTGATCGGCTACATCTCCTCGGGCGACTGCCTGGCCATCGCGCCCACGGCGGAGGAACTCAAGACGCCGACGATCTTTTTCGACTGCGGCGCCTCGAAGATCTTCGAGATCGTCAAGGAGCCCAAGTACCTGTTCCGCACCGGTCTGGACGCGGTGGTCGACAACGTTGCCGCGGCCCGGTACATCTCGGAGACCCGGCCGAACATCAAGACGGTCGCCAGCATCCAGCAGAACTACGCCTGGGGGCAGGATTCGTGGAACGACTTCATCCTTGCGCTCAAGCAGATCAAGCCGAGCGTCAATGTGGTGTCGGAGCAGTGGCCCAAGCTCGGGCAGGGACAGTACGGCGCCGAGATCTCGGCGATCGCCGTGAGCAACCCCGACCTGATCCACTCGAGTTTCTGGGGCGGCGACATGGAAGCGCTGATGCTGCAGGGCGCCGCTCGCGGCCTGTTCGACAAGCGCAGCGTCGTGCTGACCGCGGGTGAAACCGGCCTGGACCACTTCAAGGGGCAGGCGCCCAATGGCGCGATCCTGGGCGGGCGCGGTCCGTTCGGCGCGTTCGCCCCGAAGAACGCCCTCAACGACTGGTTCCGTCCGGCGTTCACCGCGCAGTTCAAGGAAGCCCCGACCTATCCCGCCTACAAGATGGTGCAGGCCATCCTCGGCCTGAAGGCCGCGGCTGAGAAAGGCGGCAAGCCGGGCATGCCGACGGCCGACCAGGTGGCGTCCGGGCTGGCCGGCCTGACGTTCGAAGCGCCCAGCGGCACCGTCGCCATGTCGCGTGCGAAGGGCCACCAGGCGCTGCAGGCGGTCTCGCTCGGCGAATACCAGTTCGACGCCAAGACCGGAAAGGCGCAGCTGACCGGCGTCAGGACGTATGCCGGCGACTGCCTGATGCCGCCGGATGGCAGCAGCGCCGCCGACTGGATCAAGGCCGGCTTCCCCGGCGCCAAGTGCAAGTAAGTGATCGTTTGACGAATCGGTGAGACGGGCGCGCGCCCGTCTCACCTGCGAGGACCTCAATGTCAACCCTGTTGGCCATCCTGTTCGACGCCGCGATCTACGCGTCATGGCTGTTCCTGGTCGCTGCCGGCCTGACCGTGATCTACGGCGTGATGCGCGTGTTGAACATGGCGCACGGCAGTTTCTATGCGATCGGCGCCTATTCGGCGGCGTCGCTGGTGGGCTGGTATTTCACCGGCGAACGCGGCAGCCCGTACCTGAGTTATCTGCTGCTCGTGGGGTGCGCCCTGGTGGCGGGCATCGTGGTCGGTGTCCTGGTGGAGCGCGGCCTGCTGCGCTTCATGCAGGGCAAGGACGAGATCCTGATGGTCATCGTGACCTACGCGCTGATGCTGGTCCTGGAGGACGCGCTCAAGCTGATCTGGGGTGTCAACCCATATTTCGCCTACCAGCCGTACCGCCTGCTGGGCCAGACCGAGGTCGGCGCGGGCCTGCGTTTCGCGACCTACGACTTCGCCCTGGTCGTGGTCACCGTGGCGATCGGCGTGGGCGCATGGTTCGCGCTGAATCGCACGAACCGGGGACGGCTGCTGAGCGCGTTGATCCATGACCGCGAGATCGCGGTCGCCATGGGAGTCAACGTGAACGCAATGTTCACCGCGACGTTCGCCATCGGCACCGTGCTCGGTGCGCTGGCCGGCGCGCTGACGGCGCCGGCGATCTCGGTGACGCCGGGGATCGGGGTCGAGGTCATCATCATCGCCTTCGCCGTGGTGGTCGTCGGCGGACTGGGCAGCATCGGCGGCGCCGCCGTTGGCGCGGTGCTGGTCGGGGTGGCGCGCTCCGTCGCCGTCCACCTGGCGCCCGAGGCCGAGCTGTTCGTCATCTACGGCGTCATGTTCCTGGTGCTGGCGGTTCGTCCGCAGGGACTGTTCGGCGCAGCCCTGGCAAGGAGGATCTGAATGACCTGGCGCACCACTTTCCTGTCCACGGAGGCGGCGTTGCTGGCGGCGGCGGTTCTGCTCGCAGCCGGCGCCTGGGTGATGCCGGCCTGGCTGGTGTTCCTCCTCAGCCTGGCGTTCGCCAAGGCCCTGGTCGTACTGGGCGTCGTCCTGCAGATGCGGGCCGGCCTGGTGTCGTTCGGCCAGGCGTTGTTCTACTGTGTCGGCGGCTACGGCGCCGGTCTCGGCGCGCAGTACCTGGGCATCGGCGACGCCTTTGCCCTGCTCGCACTGGGAACCGTCGCCGCGGTGCTGCTAGCGCTGGTCTGCGGCTTCCTGCTCACGCGCTACCGCGACATCTTCTTCGCGATGCTGACGATGGCCTTGTCGATGATCCTCTACGGCGTGCTGGTCAAATCCTCGGCGCTCGGTTCGACCGACGGATTCAACGTCGCTGCGCCCAGCTTCTTCGGCTGGGTGCCGCAGGGCGAAGCGCGCAAGCAGGCGCTCTATGTGCTGACGGTCGTCATCGCGGCGGCAGCGGCGATCGGATTCCACCGCTACCTGGTCTCCGGGCTGGGCCGTGTGATGGAAGGGATTCGAGAGAACGAGATCCGCATCGAATACCTGGGCCTGTCGCCGCGCGCGCTGCTGTTCGTGAATTACGTGTTCGCCGCCGCGATCTCGGCGCTCGGCGGCGGGTTGACCGCGCTGGCGAGCGGCCACATCGATCCCGACATGGCGTTCTGGACCACTTCCGGCGAGTTCGTCTTCATCGCCATCCTCGGCGGTACCGGACACGTCGCCGCGCCGTTCATCGGCGCGATCATCTTCTCGGCGATCCGCACGTTCGCGATCCAGGAGGCCCCCCACACCTGGCAGATGGTGCTCGGGATCGTCCTGCTCGGGCTCATCCTGTTCCTGCCCAAGGGCCTGTGGAGCCTCGTCGGACGCCGGTGGCCTGGCGCCGGCATGAGTCACGAGGCCGCCCCCGAGGCAGCACGCAGCGCGGGGGCGACCCAGTGAGCACGATTCTGGAAACCCGCGGCCTGACCCGCACCTTCGGCGCCGTGGTGGCGGCCAAGGACATCAACGTGCGCATCGACCAGGGCGAGATCGTCGGCGTCATCGGCTCCAACGGCGCCGGCAAGACGACGTTCATCAACATGGTGACGGGCTACCTGGCGCCTTCGGCCGGTGACATCCGCTTCGACGGCCGGTCCATCCTCGGGCGCGCGCCGCGCGCAATCTCGCGCCAGGGCATGTCGCGCTCTTTTCAGGTGGCCCAGCTGTTCCCGCAGCTGACCGTGCTCGAAAACACCATGATCGCGCTGGTCGCCGCGGAAAGCCCGCGGCCGTCATTCCTGCGTCCGCTCGATACGCCGGACCGGCGGGCCCGCGCGGAGGCCATGCTGTCCGAATTCGGCGTCGGGCGTTACTGCGACGCGCTCATCAGCGCGGTGCCGCAAGGGACCCGCAAACTTGTCGACATCGCCATGGCACTGGTGAGCCGGCCGCGCATGCTGCTGCTGGACGAACCCACCAGCGGCGTCAGCACCGAGGAGAAGTTTCCGCTGATGGACACGGTGCTGGCAGCCGTGCGCAAGCACGGAGTCACGGTGCTGTTCGTCGAGCACGACATGGAGATCGTCGCCCGCTACGTGACCCGGATCATTGCGTTCTACAGCGGAGAAATCATCGGCGACGGCCCGCCGCGGCAGGTGCTGGCGGACGCCCGCGTGCGGGAACTGGTCATCGGCCATCACTTCGATCTCGAACTGGCGAAGGAGGTCGCATGAACGCCGCTCTCGAGATCCAGGGCCTGGGCGTTTCCATCGGCCGCATTCCGATCCTGAACGATGTCACGCTGACGGTGGCGTTCGGGCAGATGGTGGGACTGATCGGCCGCAACGGCGCCGGCAAGACGACGCTGATGCGTGCCGTCATGGGACTGCTTGCCTCGCAGGCCGGCCGGCTGGCGGTCGACGGCGAAGACATAGCGGCGCTGGCGCCGCACCAGCTCGCGCGGCGCGGCATCAGCTACATGCCGGAAGACCGACGCCTGATTCCCGCGCTGACCGTGGAAGAGAACATCCTCCTGCCCGCCTGGGCCAACCACATCCCCGACGCCGGCAAGCGCCTGCAATGGATCTACGAGCTGATGCCCGAGGTCGGCGAGTTCCGCGATCGCCGCGCGCTGCAGCTGTCCGGCGGACAGCAAAAGCTGGTGGCACTGGCGCGTGCGCTGATGCCGGGGCGCAAGCTGCTGCTGCTGGACGAGCCGTTCGAGGGGGTCGCGCCAGTGTTGTCGCGGCGCCTGTCGGAGGTGATCGGCGAGCTGCGCCACCAAGGGCTGTCGGTGGTCCTGTCCGAGTCCGACGCCAAGCATTCGGCCGACCTGGTCGATCACGTCTTCCACATCGAGCGCGGTGTCGTCACCCCCGCCTGATCCTGTACCGCTTCACGGAAAGGGAAAGCCAATGTCATCATTCGTCTTCGAAACTGCACCCCGGATCGTCTGCGAGCAGGGCGGCGTCAAGCGCCTGGGCGAGATCGCGACAGGCCTGGGCATCCGCCGGCTGTTCCTGGTCACCGACGCCGGCCTCGTGCAGGCCGGCCTTGTCGAAGGTGCCCGCGCGTCGCTGGCCGCGGCCGGCATCGCCACCACAGTGTTTTCGGACGTGCTCGCGGACCCGCCGCAAACCAGCGTGCTGGCTGCGGTGGATGCGGCCCAACGTGCGCAGTGCGATGGGGTCGTCGGCTTCGGCGGCGGCAGCTCGCTCGATACGGCCAAGCTGGTCGCGCTGCTGGTGCGCACGCCTCAGGCCTTGCCCGAGATCTACGGGATCGGCCTGGCCCGGGGCCCGCGCCTGCCGCTGATCCAGGTGCCCACCACGGCGGGCACGGGTTCGGAAGTCACGCCGATTTCCATCCTGACCACGCCCAGCAGCGAAAAGAAGGGCGTCGTCTCGCCGCTGCTGCTGCCCGACGTCGCCTTGCTCGACAGCCTGCTCACCCTGGGCCTGCCGCCGCGCGTGACGGCGATGACCGGCATCGACGCGATGGTGCATGCGATCGAGTCGTACACCACCCGCCTGAAGCAGAACCCGCTGTCGGAAGCGCTGGCGCTGAAGGCCGTCGCGCTGCTGTACGACAACATCCGGCGCGTCATGGCCGACGGCCGCGACGCCCAGGCGCGCGAGGCCATGCTGCTGGGCTCGCTGTTCGCCGGAATGGCCTTCGCCAACGCGCCAGTCGGTGCGGTCCATGCATTGGCGTATCCCCTGGGAGGGCAGTACCACCTGCCGCACGGCCTGACCAACTCGCTGGTGCTGCTGCCGGTGCTCGAGTTCAACCTCGACTCGGCCAGGGCGCGCTACGCCGATCTGGGCCGGGCCATGCTGCCCGGCCAATCGGCGGCCGGCGACACGGCAGCGGCCGACGCCTTCGTCAATGCGATGCGCCAACTGGTCGCCCAGATGCCTTACGAACAGAGCCTGCGCGTGGCCGGGGTTCCCCAGCATGAGCTGCCGATGCTGGCGACGGAAGCGATGAAGGTGCAGCGCCTGCTGGTGAACAACCCGCGCGACGTGAACCACGAGGATGCCCTCGCCATTTACCGGGCCGCGTATTAGAGGAGAACAGCCATGATCGATCTGACGGACGCGAAGCTGCTGCGCCAGCAATGCTATGTCGCTGGCGGCTGGTCGGATGCCGATGACGGCGGCACGATCGCCGTCGCCAATCCGGCCGATGGCCGGCAGCTCGGCACGGTACCGAAAATGGGCGCGGCGGAAACGCGGCGCGCCATCGCGGCCGCGGACGCCGCGCTGCCGGCGTGGCGGGCCAGGACCGCGAAGGACCGCAGCGCACTGCTGCGCCGCTGGTTCGAGCTGATGCTCGAACACAGGCAGGATCTGGCGCGGATCATGACCGCCGAGCAGGGCAAGCCGCTCGCCGAGTCGCTGGGCGAGATCGCCTACGGGGCGTCATTCATCGAGTGGTTCGCCGAAGAGGGCAAACGCGTCTATGGCGATACCATCCCCGCGACGGCCACCGACCGGCGCATCGTGGTCATCAAGCAGCCCATCGGGGTGGTCGGCGCGGTGACGCCGTGGAATTTCCCGAACGCGATGATCACGCGCAAGTGCGGCCCGGCACTGGCTGCCGGCTGCACGGTGGTGGTCAAGCCGGCCAGCCAGACGCCTTATTCCGCGCTGGCGCTGGCTGAACTGGCCGAACGCGCCGGCATTCCGGCCGGGGTGTTCAATGTCGTGACGGGTTCCGCGACGGCCATCGGTGGCGAGCTGACGGCCAATCCGACCGTGCGCAAGATCACCTTCACCGGCTCCACCGAGATCGGCAAGCTGCTGATGAAGCAAAGCGCGGACACGGTCAAGAAAGTTTCGCTGGAACTGGGTGGCAACGCGCCCTTCATCGTGTTCGACGATGCCGACCTCGATGCCGCCGTGGCGGGCGCGCTCGCTTCGAAGTACCGGAACACGGGCCAGACCTGCGTGTGCGTCAACCGGATGCTGGTCCAGGACGGCGTGTACGACGGATTTGCGCGGCGGCTCAAGGTGGCGGTGGAACAACTGAAGGTGGCGAATGGCATGGTCGAAGGCGCCCAGCAGGGCCCGCTGATCGACATGGCGGCTGTGCGCAAGGTGGAGGCTCATATCCAGGACGCGGTGGACAAGGGTGCACGCATCCTGCTCGGCGGAAAACGCCACGCGCTGGGCGGAACCTTCTTCGAGCCGACCATCCTGGTCGACGCGACCGACGAAATGGCGGTCGCGAAGGAGGAAACCTTCGGGCCGGTCGCTCCGCTGTTCCGCTTCAGGACCGAGGAGGAGGCCATCCGGATGGCCAACGATACCGAGTTCGGATTGGCTTCGTATTTCTACTCGCGCGACATCGGTCGCATCTGGCGGGTCGCCGAAGCGCTCGAATGCGGCATGGTGGGCATCAACGAGGGCATCATTTCGACCGAGGTCGCGCCCTTCGGCGGCGTCAAGGAGTCCGGCAACGGCCGCGAGGGGTCGAAGTACGGCATCGAGGACTATCTCGAAATCAAGTATCTCTGCATGGGCGGACTCGCGAAGTAGCCGCCGAGCGCGTGGGCGTGCATCTGCAGCCCAAGGGTGTCGGCATCCGCGTCAGCGATCGCTGGCGAGCGTGCTTTGCGTGGACTCCTAGGGTGCCAGGGACGCGGAGAGAGGCGACTGCCATTGAAGGAGTCCTGCCACGCGCAATAATGGGCTTGCCAGCAAAAATTACGGGGCGAGGTTCATGCGGCGGGCTTTTTGCATCCTTGTTCTGGCCCTTGCGGCTTGCGGCGGTTCTGACACCGTGCCACTCTCCGAGCAGTATGGTCTGCGCGGTCAGGCAGAAGCCTGGGAGAACCACATGCCAACCGTCGTTCTTCCAGACCAGCCGTCCTTGTGTATCCCGCTGATCGTGAGGTTCAAGGTTATCGCCACGAGCGCGCTTCCTTCGGACTTCACGGCGGAGTCAGTGTCACTTGGCAAGAACGGCTCCGTGCAATGGGAGGAGACCTCTTCGTCCTCGGAGACTCGCTTGACCGGGCCGACAACCGCGGAGGGCGCGGCCCGTGGCTGCAGGACTCCCGTATTCGCCGAAGGCGACGCGCTAGACGCAATCATTCATGTCAGGACGAGCGATGCCGAGGCGGACGTACGCACCTCGGTGACGCTTTACTACGCTTGGTAAGCGCGGCTGTCGCTCTTGCTCCTGCGCGCCTCCTTGCCGGGGCACTGTCGCTGGCCGTGATGGGGCGAGCGAAATGCACCTTGACCTGCCGTTCAACATGGACAGCTTTAGGCGTGTCCCGCCCCTGACAGCCCCGTGCGCATTCGCCGCCTAGATTCGGGCAGGCGCTTCGCGCAATGGACGGGATCATGGAACAGCTGGACGATCTTCTGCAGCGGCTGACGGCGATCAACGCCACGGCAGCCTTCAACCGCTGGTGCGGCATCGAGGTGGTGGATGCAGCGCCCGGCGCGGTGACGCTGGCGCTGCCCTGGAAGCCCGAGCTTGGGCAATACTCCAACTTCCTCCACGCGGGATTGATCGGGGCGCTCATCGACACGGCCTGCGGCTTCGCGGCGGCGACCCTGGCCGGTCGGGTGCTGGCGTCGCATTATTCGGTCGACTGCCTGCGTCCCGCCGTCGGGGAGCGCTTCGTCGCCCGGGCCCGGGTGGTGAAGCCCGGCAAGTCGCAGATCTTCACCGCCTGCGAATTGTTCGCCGAGCTTGACGGCAAGGAGAAGCTGGTCGCCACCGGGCAGACGCTGCTCGTGGTGGCCCCCGCAACCGAAGGCTGAGCCAGGAGGCGCATGATGTCCGTGACCCACACACCCGAGCCGCTGCGCACCGGACTGGCCGGCTGCCGCCTGCGCCGCTGGCAGGCCGGGGACAAGGCCGATCTGGTGCGCCACGGCAACGACCGCGGCGTCTGGCGCAACCTCACCGACATGTTTCCGCACCCCTACACCGACGCCGATGCGGACAGCTGGCTGCGCATCGCGGCCGATCCGGCGGCGGGCGTGCATCTGGCGATCGAATACGGCGGCGCGGCCGTCGGCGGCATCGGCGCGATCCCGGGCCGCGGGGTCGCCAGCCGCACCGCGCAGTTCGGCTACTGGCTCGGGCAGTCGCACTGGGGCAGGGGCATCGCCACCGCCGCGGTGCGGGCGATGACGGCGCACCTGTTCGCCACGACCGCCTTCGCGCGGCTGGAGGCGCCGGTGTTCGCGTGGAACCCGGCGTCCATGCGGGTGCTGGAGAAGGCGGGGTTCGCGCGCGAGGGCGTCCTGCGGCACAGCGTGTTCAAGGACGGCCAGCTCATCGACAGCGTCGTGTATGCGCTGATTCGCGCCGCCTGACGGCTGACTGCGGGTGCAGAATGGCGTTCTCGTTTCAACTGCCGGAGATACATCATGGGTCTGCTCGATTCGCTGGCTGGCCAGGTGCTGGGCTCGCTGTCCGGTACAGGCGGTGAACAGCGCTCGCCGATGCTCGAGGTCATCGGCGGCCTGCTGAACAACCAGCAAGGCGGCCTTGGCGGCCTGGTTCAGGCGTTCCAGCAAAAGGGGCTGGGCGAGGTCATCGCCTCCTGGATCGGCACCGGCCAGAACCTGCCGATTTCGGCGGAGCAGCTGCAGTCGGTGCTGGGCAGCGAGCAGGTGCAGGCGATCGCCCGCCAGCTCGGCTTTTCGCCGGAAGCCGCCAGCGAGCAACTGGCGCAGACGATGCCGACGGTGATCGACCAGCTCACGCCGGGCGGCCAACTGCCGCCGTCCGACGCGGCCGGCGGGCTGGCGGGCCTGCTCGCCGCGCTGCAGAACAAGGGCTGACCCGAGCGCCGCCGGCGCATTCGCGGCCGACCTGGACTGACTCGAGCGGGACGGATTCGTACATGCGCCTGTGGTCGCTGCATCCCCAGTATCTCGATCCGCAGGGGCTGGTCGCGCTGTGGCGCGAGGGGCTGCTGGCCAGGGCCGTGCTGCGGGGCGAGACCCGCGGCTACCTCGCGCATCCGCAGCTCGAACGGTTCCGCGCGCAGCGGTCGCCGGCGGCGGCGATCGGCTCGTACCTGCTGGACGTGCAGGCGCAGGCGCAAGCCCGCGGCTACCGCTTCGACCGAAGCAAGCTCGGCAGCGTCAGGCGCCACCAGCCGATCCCGGTCACGGCCGGCCAGCTCGAATACGAGTGGGCGCACCTGATGCGCAAGCTCTCCGTGCGCAACATCGAGCTGTATGAGCGCTGGCGCTCGATCGCAGCGCCGCAGTGCCACCCGCTGTTCCAGGTCGTGCCAGGTGGCGTCGAGCCGTGGGAGCGGGTGCATGCCGCGGTCCGGGTGGTACCCTAGGCGCGCCGCAACCTGGCGCCGCCGCCGCACGCAGATGCTCCCTACGCTCGCTGACATCGAATCCACCGCACCGCTGGTCTACGCGGCAGTGCCGCCCACCCCGCAATACCGCTGGCCGTTGCTGTGCGAGCGGCTGGGCACGCAGGTGTGGACCAAGCACGAGAACCACACGCCGGTGGGTGCCTTCAAGGTCCGCGGCGGGCTGGTGTACTTCGCCGACCTGGCCGCCGGCGGCAGTGTCAAGGAGGTGATCACCGCCACCCGCGGCAACCACGGCCAGTCGGTGGCGCTGGGCGCCGCCCGGCACGGCCTGTCCGCGACCATCGTCGTGCCCGTGGGCAACAGTGTCGAGAAGAACGCCGCCATGCGGGCGCTGGGCGCCCGGCTGATCGAGCACGGCGACGACTTCCAGGCGGCCAGGGAACACGCGGCCCGCATCGCCGAGGCTTCCGGCGCGCACATGGTGTCGTCGTTCCACCCGCTGCTGGTGCAGGGGGTCGCGACCTATGGGCTCGAACTGTTCCGCGCCGTCCCCGACCTGGACAGCGTGTACGTGCCGATCGGCCTGGGCTCGGGAATCTGCGCCACGGTCGCGGTGCGCAATGCGCTCAGCCCCAGGACCAAGGTGATCGGCGTGGTCTCGGCGCATGCACGCGCCTATGCGCTGTCGTTCGCCGCGCGGCGCGCGACCGATTCGCCCGTGAGCACCGAGCTGGCCGACGGGATGGCCTGCCGCACGCCGCAGCCCGAGGCGCTGGAAGTGATCTGGCGCCATGTCGACCGCATCGTGGAAGTCAGCGACCGGGAAGTCGCCCAGGCGATGCGGATCATCTACGAGTGCACCCACAACGCCGCCGAGGGCGCCGGCGCGGCCGCGGTCGCGGCGATCGCGCAGGAGCGCGAACAGGTGCGGGGTCGCACCGTCGCGGCGATCCTGTCCGGCGGCAACGTCGACCGGGCGGTCTTTGCCCGGGTGCTGGCCGATTAGGTCCGGCCGGCCAGCAGCCGCGAGATCGATGCCGCCGCTTCCAGCAGCGGCGGCAGCATCTTTTCCTGCATCTGCCGCGCGCTGGTGCGGTTGGCCTGGCCGCTGACGTTGATGGCCGCGATGGTGCGGCCGCTGCGGTCGGTGACCGGCGCGGCGATCGACACCAGGCCTTCTTCCAGTTCCTGGTTGATGTGCGCCCAGCCCTGGCGGCGCGCCTGCTGCACTTTCGCCAGCAGCGCGCCGGTGTCGGTGATCGTGTGCCGCGTGCGCTGCTCGATCGGGCTGGCCTGCAGCAGCCGCAGCACCTGCGCGTCGGGCAGGCCGGCCAGCAGCATGCGGCCGATGGACGTGCACCAGGCGGGCAGCCGCGAGCCGATGCCCAGGCTGTTGCGCATGATCTTTCGGGTGGACACGCGCATCACATACACGATGTCGGTGCCCTCCAGCACGCCGGCCGAGCACGATTCCTTGACCTGCTCCACCAGAGCCTCCATCGCAGGCTCGGCCAGGTTCCACATCGGCATCGACGACAGGTAGGCAAAGCCCAGGTCCAGGATGCGCGGCGTCAACGCGAACAGCCGGCCGTCGCTCTCGACGTAGCCGAGGGTCTGCAGCGTCAGCAGGATGCGGCGCGCGCCCGCGCGCGTGAGGCCGGTGCGCGCGGCCACCTCGGTCAGGGTCTGGCGCGGGGCCGCGCTGCTGAACGAGCGGATCACCTGCAGCCCGCGCGCGAACGACTGCACGTAGCTGTCGCCGGGCCGCAGGGCCGGCGACGCGTCGGCGTCCGGAATTGCCGTGGCTGGCATTTGGTCCTAAAATTCAATATACGAACACTTGTTCGATATTAGAACAAGTGCGTGGCCTCCTGGCAAGCATCGGTGCCCGCTGCTCGCCGCCATTCCGGAAAGCTTTTCATGATCGACAAGATCGCGGCCTCGGTCGACGAGGCGCTGCAGGACGTGCCCGACGGCGCGACCGTGCTGATCGGCGGCTTCGGCACCGCCGGCATTCCCATCGAACTCATCGAGGGCCTGATCCGCCAGGGCGCGCGCGACCTCACGGTGGTCAACAACAACGCGGGCAACGGCGACCATGGCCTGGCGGCGCTGCTCAAGACCGGCCGCGTGCGCAAGGTCATCTGCAGCTTCCCGCGCCAGGTGGACAGTCATGTGTTCGACGGCCTGTACCGCAGCGGCCAGCTGGAACTGGAACTGGTCGCGCAGGGCAACCTGGCCGAGCGCATCCGCGCGGCGGGTGCCGGCATCGGCGCGTTCTTCTGCCCCACGGCCTTCGGCACCGAGCTGGCCAAGGGCAAGGAGACGCGCGAGATCGGCGGCCGGCACTACGTGCTGGAGTACCCGATCTACGGCGACGTCGCGCTGATCAAGGCCGAGGCCGGCGACCGCTGGGGCAACCTCACCTACCGGATGTCGGCGCGCAACTTCGGCCCGGTGATGGCGACCGCGGCGAAGAAGACCGTGGCCACCGTGCACCGGATCGTCGAACTGGGCGAACTCGATCCCGAGGCGGTCGTCACGCCCGGCATCTACGTGAACAAGATCGTGAAGATCGAGCGCGTGGCCACCCAGGCCGGCGGCATCAGGAAGGCGGCCTGACATGAGTTACCAGAAACGCAGCAAGGAACAGCTGGCGGCGCGCATCGCGCAGGACATCCCCGACGGCTCGTACGTCAACCTGGGCATCGGCATGCCGACCCAGGTGGCCAACCACATCCCGGCCGGCCGCGAAGTCATCCTGCACAGCGAGAACGGCATCCTGGGCATGGGCCCGGCGCCGGCCGAGGGCCGCGAAGACTACGACCTGATCAACGCCGGCAAGCAGCCGGTGAGCCTGCTGGCCGGCGGCGCGTTCTTCCACCATGCCGACAGCTTCGCCATGATGCGCGGCGGCCACCTGGACATCTGCGTGTTGGGCGCGTTCCAGGTCTCGGCCACCGGCGACCTGGCCAACTGGAGCACCGGCGAGCCGGGCGCGATCCCCGCCGTGGGCGGCGCGATGGACCTGGCGATCGGCGCCAAGCAGACCTGGGTGATGATGGACCTGCTCACCAAGAAGGGCGAGAGCAAGGTCGTCGAGCGCTGCAGCTACCCGCTGACCGGCATCGGCTGCGTCAAGCGCATCTACACCGAGCTGTGCACGCTGGCCTGCACGCCGCAGGGCCTGAAGCTCATCGACGCCGTCGATGGCCTCGCGCACGCCGAACTCGAACGCCTGGTCGGCCTGCCGATCGCGGCCGCCTGATCAAAGAGGAGCCTCCCATGACCCGACAAGCCTTCATCTGCGACGCCATCCGCACCCCGTTCGGCCGGTACGGCGGCGCGCTGTCCCCGGTGCGCACCGACGACCTGGCGGCCATTCCGCTCAAGGCGCTGATGGCGCGCAACCCCAAGGTCGACTGGCAGCAGGTCACCGACGTGCTGTTCGGCTGCGCCAACCAGGCCGGCGAGGACAACCGCAACGTCGCCCACATGGCCAGCCTGCTGGCCGGGCTGCCGCTGGAAGTGCCCGGCGCCACCGTCAACCGCCTGTGCGGCTCGGGGCTGGACGCCGTGGGCAGCGCCGCGCGCGCCATCAGGGCCGGCGAAGCCGGCCTGATGATCGCCGGGGGCGTCGAGAGCATGAGCCGCGCGCCCTTCGTCATGCCCAAGGCCGACAGCGCCTTTGCCCGCAACAACGCCGTCTACGACACCACCATCGGCTGGCGCTTCGTCAACAAGCTGATGAAGGACAAGTACGGCGTGGACTCCATGCCCGAGACCGCCGAGAACGTGGCCGTGGACTACAAGATCGAGCGCGAGGCCCAGGACCGCATGGCCCTGGCCAGCCAGCGCAAGGCCGTGGCCGCGCAGCAGGCCGGCTTCTTCGACGCCGAGATCTGCCCGGTCACCATCGCCCAGAAGAAGGGTGATCCGCTCGTCGTGAACAAGGACGAGCACCCGCGCGAGACCAGCCTGGAGGCGCTGGCCAAACTCAAGCCGATCGTCAGGCCCGACGGCAGCGTGACCGCCGGCAACGCCAGCGGCGTCAACGACGGCGCCTGCGCGCTGCTGCTGGCCGATGAGACGACCGCCGCCAAACACGGCCTGACGCCCCGTGCGCGGGTGGTCGGCATGGCCACTGCCGGCGTGGCCCCGCGCGTGATGGGCATCGGCCCGGCGCCGGCCACGCAAAAGGTGCTGGCCCTGACGGGGCTGAAGCTCGAGCAGATCGACGTGATCGAGTTGAACGAAGCCTTTGCCGCGCAGGGGCTGGCGGTGCTGCGCCTGCTGGGGCTGAAGGACGACGACGCGCGGGTCAACCCCAACGGCGGGGCCATTGCGCTGGGCCATCCCCTTGGGGCCTCGGGCGCGCGGCTGGCCACCACGGCGGTGAACCAGTTGCATCGCAGCGGCGGGCGCTACGCGCTGTGCACCATGTGCATCGGCGTGGGCCAGGGCATCGCCGTGATCCTCGAGCGGGTCTGAGCGCGATGAGCAAACCGGAAGTCACCCTGGTCACCGGCGGCAGCGCCGGCATCGGCCGCGCCATCTGCGAAGGGCTGCTGGCGCAGGGCCGCAGCGTCGTGAACCTCGATTACCGGCTGCCCGAGTGGAGCCACGCGTCGCTCACGTCGCTGCAGGTCGACCTGACCGACCAGGCGCAGACGCGCCAGCGCGCGGCCGAGGTGGCCGAGCGGTTCGCAATCACGGCGCTCGTGAACAACGCCGGCGCCACCCGCCCCGGCACCATCGATAGCCAGACGGTGGCCGATCTCGACTACCTGGTGGCGCTGCACTTTCGCGCCACCATGCTGCTGACGCAGGCGGCGCTGCCGTCGCTGCGCGCCTGCGGCCGCGGGCGCATCGTCAACATGGCCTCGCGCGCGGCGCTGGGCAAGACCGAGCGCATCGCCTATTCGGCCACCAAGGCGGGCCTGGTCGGCATGACGCGCACGATGGCGATGGAACTGGGCGGCGACGGCATCACCGTCAACGCCATCGCCCCGGGCCCGATCGCCACCGAGCTGTTCATGAACAGCAACCCGGCCGGCGCGCCCCGGACGCAGAAGATCATCGACAGCATCGTCGTCAAGCGCCTCGGCCAGCCCGAGGACGTGGCGCGCGCCGCGCTGTTCTTCCTCTCGCCGGACAACGGCTTCGTCACCGGCCAGGTGCTGTACGTCTGCGGGGGCACCACCCTCGGCCTGGCGCCGGTCTGACGGCCGCCGTCCATCCATCCACGTCTTCCATCAAAAAGGATCTTCCATGAAGCGAATCTCCGAGTCCCGCCGCGCGTTCACGGCCGGCGCCGTCTCGCTGGCCGTGCTGGCCGGCGGCCTGGCGGTCGCCACGCCAGCCGCCGCGCAGAACTTTCCCAGCAAGCCGATCACCATCGTCGTGCCGTTCCCGGCCGGCGGCACCACCGACATCCTGGCGCGCATCATCAGCCAGGGCCTGGGCAAGGAGCTGGGGCAGCCGGTCGTCATCGACAACCGCGGCGGCGCCGGCGGCAACATCGGCGGCGCGCTGGCGGCCAAGGCGCCGGCCGACGGCCACACGCTGTTCATGGGCACGGTGGGCACGCACGCGATCAACGCCGCGCTGTACAAGAAGATGCCGTTCGATCACATCAAGGACTTCGCGCCGCTGACGCGCGTGGCGATGGTGCCGAACCTGCTGGTGGCCCATCCCGCGCAGCCGTTCAAGACCGTGAAGGAGCTGATCGCCTACGCCAAGGCCCACCCCGGCAAGGTGAATTTCGCGTCGTCGGGCAACGGCAGCTCGATCCACCTGTCGGGCGAGCTGTTCAAGTCGATGACCGGCCTCGACATGGTCCACGTTCCGTACAAGGGCAGCGCCCCGGCCGTCACCGACCTGATCGGCGGCCAGGTCGGCATCATGTTCGACAACATGCCCTCGGCCATCCAGCATGTGCGCACCGGCAAGCTCAAGCCCATCGCCGTGACCACGGCCAAGCGCTCGGCCGAGCTGCCCGACGTCCCGACCATCGCCGAGGCCGGCGTGCCCGGCTACGAGGCCACGTCCTGGTTCGGCATGTTCGCGGTGGCGGGCACGCCGGCGCCGGTGGTCGCGAAGATCCACGCCGCGCTGGTGAAGGTGCTGTCCGAGCCCGAGGTGAAGAAGCAGATCGCTGCGCAGGGTGGCGAACTGGTGATCGACAAGCCCCAGCAGTTCGCCGACTTCATCGCCAAGGAAACCGCCAAGTGGAGCAAGGTGGTGAAGGACTCCGGCGCCTCGGTCGACTGAAGCACCGCGCTTTCCCGCCAAGAGGCCGCACCTGGTGCGGCCTTTTTCTTGTCTTTCAGCGCGCGCGCACCTGCGCCACGATTTCGTCGACCATCGCCTGCGCCGCCACTGACAGCGCCTTGCCCTTGCGCCGGGCCAGGAAGATCGGGCGCACCAGCGCGGCGTCGCGCACCGGCACCGCGGCCAGCCCGGCGCGCCGGAAGTGGAACAACGTCAGCTCGGGCACCACGCTGACGCCCAGCCCGCCGGCCACCAGCGCCGCCACGGTGGCCAGGTGCTCGGCCTCCAGACCCGCGGGCTTGCCGATCGAGCCGGCCCCGGCCGCCTCCAGGCAGCGCCGCACGCTGCTGTTGCGTGCGAGGTGGACGAAGTCCTGCCCGGCCAGTTGCGCCAGCGTGACGCTGCGCCTGGCCGCCAGCGCGTGGCCGGGCGGGCAGACCAGGAAGAAGCGCTCGCGCTTGAGCTCGACCAGATCGAACTCGCGCAGGTCGCCGCCGGCGGTGACCGCCAGGTCGACCGCGCCCGCGCGCAGCAGGTCGATGCTGCCCTGCGCCAGCGTGTCGAACAGCTGGACGCGGATCAAGGGACAGGCGGTGCGGTAGCGCGCGATCACCTGCGGCATCCAGACGGCGGCGACCGAGGGCAGGGCGGCCACCGCCACCTGGCCGATGCGCCGGTGCGCGAAGTCCTGCAGCTGCGCCACCGCCTCCTGCAGGTCCTGGCGAATGCGGCGCGCCTCCTGCGCGAACACCTCGCCCTCGGGCGTCAGCGTCACCTGCCGCGTCGAGCGCTCGAACAGCGCCACGCCGGCGGCCTGCTCCAGCCGGGCGATCTTCTGGCTGAAGGCGCTTTGCGACAGGTGGCAGCGCTCGGCCGCCCGCGTGAAGTGCCGGGCCTGCGCCAGCGCCAGGAACGCGTCCAGGTCGCGGGTCGAGAGGTTGATCGAATGAATGGATGAATCCATCGAATAAATCCATTTTACAGATGGCGACCCACGGGGGAACACTGCGGGCCATGACAGCCTCCTTCGCCGCGGCCGCGCCGCCCCCCGTCCTGCGCATCGGCTGCGGGGCCGGATTCTCCGGCGACCGCTGGGACGCCGGTGTGCCGGTGGTGGAAACGCTGGCCGCGGCCGGCGGACCGGCCGTGCTGATGTACGAGACGCTGGCCGAACGCACGCTGGCGCTGGCCCAGTTGCAGCGGCGCCAGCAGCCCGACGCCGGCTGGGAGCCGACGCTGGAGCGCTTCCTGGAGCCGGTGCTGGCGCGCTGCGTGGCCGCCGGCATCCCGATCGTGGGCAACTTCGGCGCGGCCAACCCGCCCGGCGCCGCGCGCTGCCTGCAGGCCCTGGCCGCCCGGCTGGGCCTGCCGCCGTTGCGCATCGCGGTGGTGGAGGGCGACGACCTGATCGCCGCGCTGGCGCCCGAGGCGCTGCGCGAACTGCTGCCGACGGCGCTGCGCGACCGTCCGCTGGTCAGCGCCAACGCGTACCTCGGCGCGCAGGAGATCGCCGGCGCGCTGCGCGCGGGCGCGCAGATCGTGGTCACCGGACGGGTGGCCGACCCGGCGCTGGCGCTGGGGCCGATCCTGGCCCATTTCGGCTGGGCGGCCGACGCCTGGGACCTGCTGGCAGCCGGCACGATGGCCGGCCACCTGCTCGAATGCGGGGCCCAGGTCACGGGCGGCTATTTCGCCGATCCCGGCGTGAAGGACGTGCCGGGGCTGGCGCAGGCCGGGTTCCCGATCGTCGAGATGCATGCCGACGGCCGCTTCGTCGTCACCAAGGCAGCCAACACCGGCGGCTGCGTCGACCGGCGCACCGTGACCGAGCAACTGCTGTACGAGGTGCACGACCCGGCGGCCTACCTGACGCCCGACGTCACGGCCGACATCAGCCAGGCCGAGCTGCACGACGACGGACCGGACCGCATCGAGGTGCGCGGCGTGCGCGGTCATCCGCGGCCGGCCACGCTCAAGGCGACCGTCTGCCACGAAGGCGGCTGGCTGGCCGAAGGCGAGATCTCGTACGCCGGTCCCAACGCGCTGGCCCGCGCGAAGCTGGCGGGCGAGGTGGTGCGCGACCGGGTGCGGCAGCTCGGCCTGGGCCACCTGCCGCTGCGCCGCGACCTGATCGGCGTGGCCAGCGTGTTCGCCGACGATGCCGGCCGCTGGATCGAGCAGCAGCCGGGCCTCGCCGACGCGCCGGACGTGCGCCTGCGGGTGGCCGCCGGCGCCGCCACCCGCACCGAGGCGGAGGCGGTCGCGCGCGAGGTGCTGGCGCTGTACACCTGCGGCCCGGCCGCCGGCGGCGGCGTGCGCACCAGCGTGACGCCGCGGCTGGCGAGCGACTCCTGCCACGTCCCGCGCGACTGGCTCGCGCCCGGCTGGAGGTTCGCCCAATGAACGCGCCGCGCACCGTGCTGCTGCACGCCCTGGCCCACGGCCGCACCGGCGACAAGGGCAACCGCTCGTCGATCAGCCTGATCGCGTACGATCCGGCGCACTGGCCGCTGCTGGTGAAGCAGGTGACGCAGGCGCGCGTCGCGCAGCTGTTCGCCGCGCGCCGGCCATCGGCCGTGCGGCGCTACCTGCTGCCGAAGCTGCACGCGATGAATTTCGTGATCGACGACGTGCTGGACGGCGGCGTCAACGGCGCGCTCAACCTCGATGCGCACGGCAAGACGCTGTCGAGCCTGCTGCTCGCCCTGCCGATCGAACTGTCCTGACTTTTTCTTTGTCCTGAGGAGACTTCCATGCGATCTGTTGCCCGCTGGCTGGGCGCGCTGTCCGCGACCCTGCTGTGCACCACGATGGCCGCCGCCCAAACCTATCCGAACAAGCCGATCAAGGCCATCGTTCCGTTTGCCGCCGGCAGCGCCACCGACACCATCGGCCGGGCTTTCGCCAGCAAGATGGCCGAGGCGCTGGGCCAGCCGATCGTGGTCGAGAACAAGGCCGGCGTGAACGGCATGCTGGGTGCCGACGCCGTGGCCAAGGCCGCGCCCGACGGCTACACCATCCTGATCGGCACCAACAGCACCAACGCGGCGCTCAAGAGCCTGATGAAGAAGCTGCCGTACGACCAGGACACGGCGTTCGCGCCGCTGGGCTACATGGGCTCGGTGCCGCTGATCGTCGCCGTCAACAACGACGTGCCGGCCAAGACGCTGCGCGAGTTCGTCGCCGTGGCCAAGGCCAAGCCGAACCACGTGACCTTCGCCAGCGCCAGCACCTCGCAGCTGGTGTCGTCGGAGATGCTGGCCAGCATGGCCGGCATCCAGATGACCAACGTGCCCTACAAGAGCGGACCGGCGGCGATGACCGACCTGATTGGCGGGCAGGTGATGATGTTCAGCGCCGACTTCGCCGTGATGCTGCCGCAGGTCAAGGGCGGCAAGATCCGCGGGCTGGCCGTGACCTCCACCAGGCGCTCCGCCGCGATCCCCGAACTGCCCACGGTCAACGAGGCGCTGGGGCTGAAGGACTACGAGCTGATCGCCTACTTCGCGATGTTCGCGCCGGCCGGCACGCCGCCGGAGGTGGTGGCCAGGCTCAACGCGGCGATCAACGCGGCCGCCTCCAGCAAGGACATCCAGGAGAAGTTCGCGGGCATCGGTTTCGTCGTCGAGCCCGGCACGCCCGATGCGCTGGCGCAGCGCACCAAGGCCGAGACCGCCAAGTGGGCCAAGGCGATCCGCGACGCGAGGATCGAGCCGCAGTGAACCGCGGCAGGGGCCAGGAGCTGGGAACTAGAGCAATTCATTCCCCAGATAGAACACCTGGTCCTTCAGCTTGTGCCACAGGCTGCGGCGCTGCCAGCGTTCCAGCTGGATCTCTTCGGCGCGGGCCACGTACTTCTCGAAGATGCCGTCCAGCTGTGCGGCCAGCGCGCGGTCCAGCACGCCCAGCGTGAGCTCGTCGTTGGTCTCGAACGAGCGGTCGTCGAAGTTGCTGGAGCCGATCGCCGACCAGACGCCGTCCACCGTCATGATCTTCTGGTGCAGCAGTGTGTGCGGGTACTCGAACAGCCGCACCCCGCAGCGCAGCAGCTTGGCGAAGTTGCGGTGGCCGGCGTGCTGCACCATGGGGTTGTCCGAGCCGCTGGTGGACGGCATCAGCACCCGCACGTCGACGCCGCGCCGCACCGCCTCGCCCATGGCGTCGATCGCGTCGGGCTCCGGGATGAAGTAGGGGTTCTGGATCCAGATGCGCTGGCGCGCCAGGCAGATCGCGGTGTGGTGCAGGATCTTCACCGCCGGGGCCGAGTTCTCGGGCTTGGCGAAGGCCGCGTGCACCACCACGTTCCCGGCCGGCGCCAGCGCCGGGAAGCAGGCGTCGCCTACGAACAGCTCGCCGGTCTCGCCGCACCAGTTCTCGCTGAACGCGCTCTGGATGCTGTGCACGATCGGGCCGTGCAGGTGCAGGCTGACGTCGGCGAAATGCAGCCCGTCCTCGGCGTCGCCATCCCATTGGTCCTTCACGCAGTGGCCGCCGACGAAGGCCTCACGCCCATCGATGACGACCAGCTTGCGGTGGTCGCGGTCGTTGAGCACGCCCAGGTTGCGCAATGAGCGCTCGTGGAAGAACTCCACACGGCAGCCCGCTTCGCGCATCCGCCGGATGGCCGGCTTGCCGGCGCGGCTGGCGCCGGTCGCATCCAGCAGCACGCGCACCGGCACGCCCGAGCGCGCCCGTCCGACCAGTGCGTCGGCCATGCGCCGCTCCAGCGCGCCTTCTTCCCAGAGGAAGGTCTCGAAGTGCACCGAGCGCTGCGCCGCTGCGATGCGCTGCTCCAGCAGGTCGAAGAAGGCGCCGTTTTCGAGCACCGCCACGCGGTTGCCCCCGACCGGCGTACCCAGCGCCAGCCCGGCCAGCGAAGGGACCAGTTCGTCGATCGGCGCGTCGGCCTGCACCCGCAGGTCGGGGTCGCGGTGGCGCCGGATCGACCAGATGGCCAATCCGAGCAGCACGATGGCGGCCAGGGCCAGACCGATCCAGAAAGGCGCGCTCATGAAGGTGCAGGGTTAGGGAATTTTCTGAAGGCCGACCTTGACAATACCCAACGGCGTGCGGGCACTGTTCCATAGCATTGATGCGTGTCGTTCCTGCTCATCAACCTGATGGTGTTCGCCGTGGTCGCTGCAGTGGGCGTGTTCGCCTACGCCCGGATGCTGCCCGCGGCAGGTCTGGACGACTGGCGGGCCGCCGCGCCCAGGGAGCCGGCGGCGCGCAAACTCGACGACGCGGTGTTCCGCTTCGCGGTCCCCGGCGAGGGCCTGGTGCTCGGGCCGGTCACTGGCGGCGGGGCGGCCGGCACCGCGTGCCCGGCACGACAGCGTTCCCGCGCCCGGCGCTGGTCCTGAGCCGCATGCGGCCGCTGGCCGCTTGATCCAGCGCATTGGCATCGGCCGCGCGCTGCCTAGCATCCGCCCATGGGGTGGCGACCGTTGTTCATCAGCCTCCTGCTGGCCATGCTCGGCAGCAGCTCGGCCGTGGCCAGCCCGGCCGCACCGGCAGCGCGTGAACTGGGCGGGCCGCCCGCGGCCGACCGCGGCGAGCTGCTGTACGCCACCCATTGCGTCGAATGCCATACGGCCCAGGTCCACTGGCGCGCGCGCCGGCTGGCGCGTGACTGGGCCACGCTGCGCGCCGAGGTCGGGCGCTGGCAGGAAGCGGCGCGGCTGGGCTGGAGCGATGCGGACATCGACGCGGTCACGCTGCACCTGAACCGGACGATCTACCGGTTCGACTCGCCGCAGGAGCAGGCGCGCGACGCCGTCGTACGGAGCAGGCGCTAGACTCGCCGGGTGCCATCCGATTCCGCCGCCCTCAATGGGTGTGCTTGACCCAGGTGAACACCCGCACCGGCGGGACGTTCGCCATTTCCCACTGCCTGTGGGGCTCGCCCAGGTGCGGCCCGACGAACGCCGCCACATGCGCGCGCACCTGGTAGGCCACGAAATGGCCGCCGGGCCGCAGCACCAGCGCCACCGCCGCGGCGATGCGCTGCGACAGCTCGGGCGGCATGGTCGAGAAAGGGATGCCCGACACGATGGCATCGGGCGCCGGCAGCTGGTGCGCCGCCAGGAAGTCGGCGATGCGTTCGGCGCTGCCCTGTTGCAGCAGCAGGCGCGGGTCGGCCAGGCTGGCCCGCAGGTGGCGGTGGAAGCGCGGGTCGAGCTCGACCGCCAGCAGGCGGGCGGTGGCCGGCAGCGCCTGCAGCAGCGCGGCGGTGGTGCCGCCGGTGCCGGGCCCGAGTTCGACCACGGTGCGGGCGCGGGCGATGCCGGCCTGGCGCACCAGCCGCTGTTCGAGCCAGCGCGAACTGGGCACGACCGAGCCGACCTGGGCCGGGTTGCGCACGAACCCGCGCAGGAACTCGAAGCTGTCGCGCAGCTGGGCGGCGGCAAGGTGGCCGTTGGGCAGCGGCCTGCGGCCGGCCGGCTGCTGCACTCGTGGTTCATTCATCGTCGGGCGTTCGTTGTGGTTCTGGCGACGGCCTGCGGCGGCCGCCGGGCTGGCCGGCGGCCCGGCAGCGCGTATTCTGGAGTTCGCCGCCGGTCGCGGCTGTCGGACAGTTTCGCTTGTGGCGCACTTCCTGCCGCGCCGGGGGCGGCGCGGCAGCGCACGGTCCCGCTTCCGTCCTACAGCCCGGCGGCGGCACCGGCCATAGGCTCGCGGCCATGAACGAGGCCGCCCGGCGCGCCGCCGCCCTTGCCGTCGCGCAGTGGGAACGCGCGCGCGAGGCCGCCCGGCGTCATCCGGTGCGCGCGGCGCTGCTGCTGCCCGGCCTGCTCCTGGTCTATCTGCTGCTGCTGGTGCCGGCCACCCCGGGGACGGATGACCTGCGCAAGGCCAAGTCGGAAGTGCCCGCGCGGGTGCTGTCGGCCGATGGGGTGGTGCTGGCGACCTACAAGCGGCTGAACCGCGACTGGGTGCCGCTCGACCGCATCTCGCCACACGTGGTGAATGCGCTGATCGCGACCGAGGACCACCGCTTCTTCCAGCACCACGGCATCGACCTGCGGCGCACCGGCGCCGCCGTGCTCAGCACGCTGTCGGGCCGGCGCCAGGGCGGCTCCACGATCACGCAGCAGCTGGCGCGCAACCTGTATCCGGACGAGATCGGCCGGGCCGCGTCGCTGCACCGCAAGGCCAAGGAGGCCATCACGGCGCTCAAGATCGAGGCGGTCTACACCAAGGACGAGATCCTCGAGACCTACCTGAACACGGTGCCGTTCCTCTACAACGCGTTCGGCATCGAGATGGCGGCCCGCACCTATTTCGACAAGCCGGCGCGCCAGCTGGACGTGCTGGAGGCCGCCACCCTGATCGGCATGCTCAAGGGCACCAGCTACTACAACCCCGTGCTCAATCCGGAACGCGCCGTGGAGCGGCGCAACATCGTGCTCGCGCAGATGGCGCGCCACGGCAAGCTCGACCAGGGCCGGCTGGCCGCCTTGCAGCGGCGGCCGCTGCGGCTGGACTTCGAGCGCCAGGTCGAGCCGCCGGGGCCGGCGCCGCACGTGGCGCAGCTGGTGCGGCAGTGGCTGATCGCCTGGGCCGACCGCCACGGCTACAACATGTATGCCGACGGGCTGGTGGTGCGCACCACCATCCATTCGCGCCTGCAACGGGCGGCCACCCAGGCGGTCGCCCGCCAGGCGACGCAGCTGCAGGCGCTGGCCGACGCCGGGCGCAAGCGCCGCGAGGAGCCGGCGCAGCTGCAGGCCGGCTTTCTCGCGCTCGACCCGCGCGACGGGCAGGTGCGGGCCTGGGTCGGCAGCCGCGACTTCGAGCGCGAGCAGTTCGACCATGTGGGGCAGGCACGGCGCCAGCCCGGCTCCACCTTCAAGCCGTTCGTCTACGGCGCGGCCTTCGTGCAGGGCATCCCGGCGTCGCATACCTTCATCGACCAGCCCGTCAGCTTCGGCTCGGGCGACGACGTCTGGACGCCGGCCGACGTCGCGCCGCCGAGCTACCGGCCGATGACGCTGCGCGACGGGCTGGTGCACTCGAAGAACACCATCACCGCGCAGCTGATGGACAAGGTCGGGCCGGCCAAGGTCGCGCAGCTCGCGCGGGCCATGGGCGTGCGCCAGAGCCGGCTGGACGTCGTGCCGTCGCTGGCGCTGGGCACCAGCCCGGTGACGCTGCGCGAGATGGTGGCCGCGTACGGCACCATCGCCAACGGCGGCAACTACATCGAGCCGCAGCTGGTGGTGCGGGTCGAGGACGGCAGCGGCCGCACGCTGGAGGGTTTCGCCGCGGTCCGCCCCGAACGCGCGCTGCCGCGCGCCAGCGCGCTCACGCTGGTCAACGTGATGCGCGGCGTGATCGACGAAGGCACCGGCAGCGCGATCCGCCAGCGCTGGGGCATCCAGGCCGACGTCGCCGGCAAGACCGGCACGACCCAGGACAACAGCGACGGTTGGTTCATCCTCATGCACCCGCAGCTGGTGGCCGGTGCCTGGGTCGGCTTCAACGACAACCGGGTCACCATGGGGCCGTGGGGGCAGGGCGCGCGCAGCGCGCTGCCGATCGTCGGCGAGGTGGTGCAGCAGTCGCTGCGCCACCGCTGGATCGATCCGCAGGCCGAGTTCGACATCCCGCGCCCGCAGCCCAGGCCGGCGCCGGTGCCGGCCCGGGTCCACGACCCGGTGTTCGACCTCGTGAACGACCTGTTGCGCGGCATCCTGCGGCAGTTGCAGTGACATGGTCGGTACCGGCCGGCGACTCGCGCACTTGGGTGGCGCGGCCGGCGAGTTGCGGACTTGGGTGGCACGGCCGGCGAGTCGCGGAATTGGTGGCACGGCCGGCGACCGGGGGGTGTCGTTCTCCGCTCCTCTCGCGGGCGACCACCCGGGCACTCATGGACCATCGCGTCAACACCGTCCGGGTACGCCTGCCTGGCGGGCAACCGCGAATGGGTCGCTGCGCCCGACACCCCCCGATCACCGGCCTTGGCGGTGCGCCGGGGCAGTCCAACGATGAAGGCACCCCCGGTCGCCGGCCGTGCCGCCCAAGTCGGAGCGCCCCGCGAAGCGGCGCGTCGAGGCATAAGCCGTCGGCCGGTGGCGCCACAATCGGGGCATGACCCAGCACATCGGCATCGTCGCGTGTTCCGCGGAAGGGGCGGCGCTGTGCTATCGCACGATCTGCACCGAAGGGCCGCGGTTGCTCGGCGCGCATGCGCATCCCGAGCTGACCATGCACACGCATTCGCTGGCCGCGTACATGGACCGGATCTACGAGGGCGACTGGCCGGGCGTGGGCGAACTGATGCTGGCGTCAGCGCGCAAGCTCGCGGCCGCCGGCGCCGATTTCCTGATCTGCCCCGACAACACCATCCACCAGGCCCTGCCGCTGGTCGAGGCCGCGTCGCCGCGGCCGTGGCTGCACATCGCGCGGGTGGTGGCGCAGCACGCGGCGCAGCGCGGCTTCGCGCGGCTGGCGCTCACCGGCACGCGCTGGCTGGTGGACAGCGAGGTCTACCCGCACGAGTTGCAGGCGCACGGCATCGCGTGCGCGCGGCCAGCGCCGGCCGAGCGCGAGGAGATCAACCGCATCATCATGGACGAACTGGTGGGCGGCATCATGAGGCCGCAGGCGCTGGCGTTCTTCCAGCAGGTACTGGCCCGCATGAAGGCGGGCGAGGGCTGCGATGCCGCGATCCTGGGCTGCACCGAGATCCCGCTCCTGGTGAACGACGGCAACTCGCCGCTGCCGACGCTCGATTCGACCCGGCTGCTCGCCCGGGCCGCGCTGCAGCGGGCGGTGGCGACAGGCGGCTGAGCCGGTCGCGAGGCCAGCCGCGGCCGCATCCAGCGCAGGGCCGCCGCACCGGCGACAGGGCACGGGGCAGGCCTTCTGGGAAAATCTCCGTTTTCGCCACCAGCGCCCGTCTCCATGTCCTTGCCCGAGCCGCAGCCCCGCCAGCATCTCCACACCCGCAACGTCGTGTATCGCGGCTACCGCCGTGAGGACGGGTTGTGGGACATCGAGGCCGAGCTGACCGACACCAAGACCTACGCGCTGGCCCGGACCGAGCGCGGCCGGATGCCGCCCGGCACGCCCATCCACGGCATGTCGATCCGGGTCACGGTGGACGACCACCTGAAGATCCAGGCGATCGCGACCTCGATGGACCACACGCCGTTCGACGAATGCCAGCAGGGGCACGATCCGATGCAGAGCATGGTGGGCGCCACGCTGGGCCCGGGCTGGCGCCAGGCGATCGAGCGGTCGCTGGGCAACAGCAAGGGGTGCACGCACCTGCGCGAACTGCTGTTCAACATGGCGACGGCGGCCTACCAGACGATCCCCGGCTACCGCAACCACCTGCGGCGCCTGGCCGGGTTGCCCGAGCCGGAGCTGGACAAGCCGCCGTATCACGTGGGGCGCTGCATCGCCTGGGATGTTGACGGACCGGTGGTGCAGCGGCACTACCCGAAGTTCGCCGGCTGGCAGCCGCTGCGGCGCAAGACCTGAGCCGGGCGACCGGCGCGCGAGCCGCACTGTACCCTCGGAGCGACAACGGCAACACGGTGGAGACCGCGCCGCGCCCCGCGTGCTTGCCTCGGCGGCCCCTGCGCTGATATCTTCGGCGTGCTGCGCACCCACGAATGACCACGACGTTCCGCCACTCCCACTACGACACCTTGCAGGTGGAGCGGGGCGCCCCACCCGGCGACGTGCGCAAGGCCTACCGGCGGCTCGCCCAGAAGTTCCACCCCGACAAGCACGCCGGCCGCGCCGCGGCCGCGGCGGTGATGGCCGAACTGAACCAGGCCTACAAGGTGCTGTCGGACCCGGCCCGGCGCAGCGCCTACGACGAGGCGCTGGCGCTGGAGGAACTTCGCACCGCGCCGGTGCCGGTGCCGGCGTTCACCCCGGACCGCTTCGGCTGGGGCGGCTGGCTGGTGTTTGCCACCACGTCACTGGCCGTGCTGACGGTCGGCTATGTCGTCCTTACCACCTGGACGCCGACGGTGGCGCCGGTGGACACGAAGCGCGTCGGGGCGCCGCCCGCCGTGCAGGCGCCGGCCGCGTACCAGATGGCGCCGGCGCAGCGCGCCCCGGCGGCGTCCCGCTAAGCCGGCTTCGCGCTGGCGTACAGTGCCGGCTCGATTGCAGGATGGGGAACATTCGATGGCCGGGATGAAGCCGCGCACTGGCGGGCTGGTGTATTCGACCGACGCCGGACGCATGTGTCCGGTCTGCCGCCGGGCGGTGGCCCAGTGCACCTGCCGGCGCGTGGCGCGCCCGGCCGCGGGAGATGGCGTGGTGCGCGTCTCGCGCGAGAGCAAGGGGCGTGGCGGCAAGACGGTGACGCTGGTGCGCGGACTGGCGCTGGACGAGGCGGCGCTGGCCGCCCTCGGCCAGAAGCTCAAGGCCGCGTGCGGATCGGGCGGCACCGTGAAGGACGGCGTGATCGAGGTGCAGGGCGAGCACCGGGAGCGCATCGTGCAGCTGCTGCAGGCCCAGGGCCTGCCGGTGAAGATCGCCGGCGGCTGAGCCTGCGCCGGCCGGGCGGGCGCGCGAGGCGGACGGGTTCAGGGTTCGTCGGGGCGCACCGGCCGCAGCGGCTGCGGCTGGGTCGGCAGGTACATGGGGCGGGTGGCTTCCAGGCCGGCGGACGCCTCGCCGTGGCGCTGGAGCTCGGCGTCGCGCACCGCCAGCAGCTTGTCCAGATCCTGGCGCACCGAGTCCTTGGCGTCGGCGCCGAGCGCTGGCGTGGTGGCGATGCGCACCGGTCCTGCGATGACGTCGGCGACGTCGTCCGCAGCCGGGTCGAGCGCCGGCGGCGGCACGGCCGTGTCGGGGCGCAGCTCGGCGGTCCAGAAGCCGGCTTGTGGCATGGACGGGCAGCCGGCCTCGTCGGGCAGGGCGAACTGCCAGGAGACGCCCATCAGCCAGTCGGCCGCCAGCGGATCGTCGCGCAGCAGCCGCGCCATCAAGGCGTTCTGCAGCGCCACCGCATGGGCCAGCAGGCGCGGGTCCCAGTGCCTGACCAGCAGGCGCCAGTGCATGCCCGACTCCCGCTTGCGCGCGGTCGCGACCAGCATCTCGGCGCCGATCCAGGAGGCCGGAATGCCGTGCCGCGTCAGCGTCTTGCGCAGGACGGCGCGCAGCAAGTCGCGGCGCGAGGCGGCGACCTCGGCGGCGGACGGGCGGGAGTCGGCCGCGGCGCCCGGCGCCGGCTGCGCGAACGGCGAGGCCCGTGGAGCTTTCGCGACGTCGCGCCCGAACAAGTGCCTCAGAAAGCTCATCGCGGACTCCTGTTTTCAACGAGCCCCTGCAGGCCCGGCGGCAAGGTGGTATGGTGGAGCATGGTAACAAATTGTTATGGCGCTCGAACAGGGCGGTTTTTCCCATGGCATGCAGTGCCCCGGCGGTGAAAAGTCGGGGTGCGTCCTGATGGCGGGACGCATGGCAGGTTGCTGAGCAGTACGAAGGTGGACACCGGAATGCGATTCGAATGGCGTTTCGCGCGCTGGCTGGGTGCGTGGTTGCTGGCAGTGCTCGCGGCGGCGGCTGCTGCGCAGCCGGCCGGCGTCGTGCCGGAGGGCATCCAGTCCTGGGCGGATGCGGCCGGCGCGGCAGGACCGGACGCCGCACGGGCCGCATTCGACGCAGGCCATGGCAGCGCGGCCGACCAGCGCCGCGTGATGCCGTTCGGGTCGCCGCGCGCCGTCTGGTACCGCCTGGCGATGGCGACGGTGGCAGCGCCCACGCCGGCGGTGCTGACGCTGCCGCTTCCCAGCATCGATTCGGTGGAACTGTTCCGTTCCGACGGCGCCGGCGGCTGGCGGGTGCAGCGTTCCGGCGACGCGTTGCCGGTGGGCCGGTGGCCGGTGCGCTACCTGTACCCGGCGTTCGCCTTCACGCTGCAGCCGGGCGGCCAGACGGTGGTCTACCTGCGTGTGCAGCACAGCCATCCCGTGGCCATCCAGTGGCAGTTGCAGGAGGCCGGTGCCTTCAACGAAGCCAACAAGCTCTGGCACCTGCTGCTGGGCGGGTACGTCGGCTTCCTGCTGCTGGTGCTGGTGCTGGCCGGCGTGCATGCGGTGTTCTGGCGCGACGACATCCACCTGTACTTCGGCGTCCACGTGATCCTGGTGGGACTGTTGGTGCTTTCCCTGACCGGACTGGCCGGCGAGTACCTGTGGCCCTGGAACGCCTGGTGGAACGACATCGCACCCCGTGCCCTGGCGGCCGCGGCGCTGGGCGGGCTGGGACTGTTCGTGCGGGACCTGGTGGCCGAGCGCGGCCGCCGCGTGCTGTCACGCGTCCTGCTGCTGCTGGCGAGCGTGAGCTTCGCGATCGCCGCCGCCTATCTGGTGGTCGGGCGCGGACGGCTGTTCCTCGCGCAGAACGCCACGTCGGCCGTGAGCCTGCTGGTGCTGGTGGCGGTGGTCGGCTGGCATGCGCGGCGGCAGCCGAAGGTGGGAGCGTGGGTGCTTGCGGGGCTGGCGGTGCTGGCCCTGGGCGCGGCGTTTCCGCTGCTGCGCAGCTTCGGCTTCGAGCCGCCGGCCGCCGCGACCCTGTACGGCCTGCAACTGGGCGCGGCGCTGGAGATCCCGCTGGTGCTGACGGGCCTGTATTTCCGCAGCCGCGAGCGCCGCGACATCCAGCTGCGGGTGCAGGCGCTGGCGCGCACCGACCCGCTCACCGGCGTGGGCAGCCACCGGGTCCTGATCGAGGGCCTCGAGCAGTTGCTGCAGCGGCACCGGCGCGACCCGCTGTCCGGCGCCGTCTTGCGCCTGCGCGTGGGCAACCTCGGCCAGATCGCCGCCGAGCACGGCCGCGAGGCCGCCGAAGCGGCCATGGTGCGCGCTGCCGAATGCGTGGCGCACGAAGCGCGCGAAGGCGACACCGTGGCGCGCGAGCAGGGCGGCGACCTGGTGCTGGTGCTGGAGGGCCGCGTGACGCGCGAGCAGGTCGCGGCCATCGGCCGCAACATCATCGCCGGCGGACTGAAGTTCTCCGGGCGCCTGCCGCCGCGCGTGACACTGGCGCTGCAGGCCGCGGGCGTCTGCGCTCCGCTGCCCCTGGGCAACGCGCAGCTGGTGCTCGGGATGCTGGGGCAGACGCTGCAGGACATCGCGGCCGATCCCCGCGGCCGGGCGATGCGCGTGGTCCAGGGCGGCGATGCGAACGACAGCGCGCTGCCTGCGCGCGGCCGCTGAACCGTGGACGTGGCTGCGGCTCAGCCGTGGCCGGGAGTTGCAGCCGTTCACACCTGTGCTGGGCCGCGCCCGCTAGATTCGTACGGGCGAGGTACTGACATGGGCACTGTTGAATTGTTCCGCTCCGGCCCCGCACGGCGAGCCGCCGTGCGGCTGCTGCCGGCTGCCGCCTGCGCGGCGGCGCTGGCGCTGCTGCCGGCCTGCCGCAACGCCGAGGCGCCGGCGGCCGCCGCGCAGGCGGCATCGGCCGCCGCGCCGCCGCCACCCGGGCCGGCCACGGCCGGCGGCGATGCCTACGATCCCGCCAAGATGGACTTCAAGACGCCGCCGGCGACGGTGACCGCCCAGCGCCACACCGGCACCTTCGCCATGGGCTCGTCGGTGAACACCGAGGCGGCGCTCAAGCCGCTCGACCCCGCGCCGGTGAAGGAAGTGCGGCTGGACACCACGCACAAGATCATCGAGATCGCGCCGGGCGTGAAATTCAGCGGCTGGACCTTCGGCGACCAGGTGCCCGGACCGGTGGTGCGGGTGCGGGTGGGCGACCGGGTGAAGTTCACCATGACCAACCGTTCGGACGAACCGGTGCCCGGGGTGCGACTCACGGCCGCGCCGATGATGCACTCGATGGACTTCCACGCGGCGATGGTCGCGCCCAACGACAAGTACCGCTCGATCGCGCCGGGGCAGACCATTTCGTTCGAATTCACTGCCAACTACCCGGGCGTCTTCATGTACCACTGCGGCACGCCGATGGTGCTGGAGCACATCGCCTCGGGCATGTACGGGATGATGGTCGTCGAGCCGCGCGGCGGCTATCCGACCAAGGTGGATCGCGAATACACGGTCGTGCAGAGCGAGTTCTACACCAAGCTCGACCCGGAAAAACGCAAGGTCGACGGCCGACCGCTGTACGTGCTGGACGGCGCTCGGGTGCGATCCAAGGCGCCCACCTACACGGTGTTCAACGGCCGCTACAACGGGATGGTGGACAAGCCGCTGGAGGCCAAGCCGGGCGAGCGCGTGCGGCTGTTCGTGATGAACGTCGGGCCGTCCAACACCTCCAGCTTCCACGTCGTGGGCACGATCTTCGACCGCGTCTGGATCGACGGCAACCCGGACAACCAGTTCCGCGGCATGCAGACCGTGCTGCTCGGCTCGTCGCAGGGGGCGATCGTCGAGTTCGTCATCCCCGAGGCCGGCAACTACGTGATGGTGGACCACCATTTTGCCAACGCCTCGCAGGGCGCGATCGGCGTGATCGCGGCCGGCGCGCCGCCGGGCGGCGACCCGGAACACCACAACATCCCGGCCACCGCGGCGCCGACCGACCCGCTGGCCGTCCAGGCCAAGCTCGACTTCGAGTCCAAGTGCCTGGCATGCCACACCATCGCCGGCGGCGACAAGCTCGGCCCCGACCTGTACGGCGTGACCAGGCGCCACGACAACGCCTGGCTCACGCGCTGGCTGAAGTCGCCCGAGCAGATGCTGCAGACCGATGCGACGGCGAAGGCGCTGCTGGAGAAGTGGAAGATCCCGATGCCCAACCAGGGGCTGAGCGACCAGGACGTCAAGGCCTACCTGGCCTACTTCAAGTGGGCCGACCAGAACCTGCAGCCGCGCGCCGGCGCGCCGGCGGCCGGCGCGAGCGCCGCGGCCGCGGATGCGAGCGCGCCGCTGCGCGCCATGTCGCCGCCCACCGTGCCGGCGCCGGGCTCCGCCCTGCCGCCGTCGCAGACGCAGTCGGCCACGCCGATGCCGCCGCAGGGCGGGGCGAGCGCCCGGAAATGAAGCGCCGCCGCCTGCTGGCCGCCGCGCCGCTGCTGCTGGTGCCGGCGGCACCGGCCGCCTGGGGCTGCGGCGTCTGCGTGGAAGACAAGGTGGCCGCGACCTACGACTACGCGGTGCTGCAGCGCGCGGCCGCCGCTGGCCACCTCGTCGTCTACTGCGGGATCGACGGTCCGGCCGACGCCGCACGCTTGCGCGCTGCCGCAGCGCGGGTTGGGGGGATCGATCGCGGCAGTGTCCGCGTCGCGGCCGAGCCGGCCGCGGTCTCGTTTGCGCTCGATCCCGCGCAGCAGTCGCCGCAGGCCGCCGCCGCGGCGCTGCAGCGCGCGTTGCCGGGCCGCCTGCGGATCGCCGTCCTGCGCGTGGCGGATCCGGCGGCGGGTCGATGAGTGCGGGGCCGCGGCAGCCTCAGAGCAGCCGGGCCGGCGACAGCATGGCGTCGGTGAGGCCGAAGGCGGCGATGCGCTGGGGCAGCGGCAGGCCGCGTGCCAGTGCCGCGCAGGCCTCGCCCATGGCCGGCGAGGTCTGGATGCCGTAGCCGCCTTGCGCCGCGACCCAGAAGAAGCCGGGGGCGCGCGGATCGAAGCCGCCGACCAGGTCGCCGTCGACGACGAAGGAGCGCAGCCCGGCCCAGGTGCGGGCCGGGCGGCGGATCGCCAGCGTCGTCATCTCCTCGATGCGGTGGATGGCCAGCGCGATGTCGAGCTCTTCGGGCTGCACGTCCTGCGGGTCCACCGGGTCGGCGTTCGCCGGCGAGCCCAGCAGCATCCCGGCGTCGGGCTTGATGTACCAGTCCTCGGTGACGCCGATCGCCATCGGCCAGTGCGTGACGTCGGTGCCTTCGGGCGGCGCGAAGATCATCGCCGAGCGGCGGCGCGGCTGCAGCCCGATGGGCGCCAGGCCCGCGAGCGCAGCCACCTGGTCGGCCCAGGCGCCGGCTGCATTGAGCACGACGGGGGCCTCGTAGCGATGACCGCCGGCCTCGACCTGCCACAGCCCGCCTTCGCGCCGCAACGCGGTGACCGGCGCATCGGAGACCACGGTGCCGCCCGCGTGGCGCAGTCCGCGCAGGTAACCCTGGTGGATCGCGTGCACGTCCATGTCGGCTGCGTCAGGCTCGAGCAGCCCGCCGGCCACCTTCTCGGGGCGGAACACGGGAATCAGCGCCCGCACTTCATCGGCCGTGAGGCGACGTGCGTTGCTGGCGATGGCGCTCAGCACGGCCCAGTGTTGTTCCAGCAGGGCCTCCTGGCCGGGCGCCGCCACCATCAGCGCGCCGCGCGGCGCGAGCAGCGGGTAGTCGGCGAATCCGGCCGGCGGCTGCTCCAGGAACGCCCGGCTGGCCATCGTCAGGGCGCGCACCTGCGGGGTGCCGTAGCTTTCCATGAAGAGCGCGGCGGAGCGTCCGGTGGAGTGGTAGCCCGGCTGCGACTCGCGCTCCAGCACCAGCACGCGACCGTGCGGCGCCAGCCAGGAGGCTGCCGAGGCGCCGGCGATGCCGCCGCCGATCACGATGAAGTCAGCCCGATGGGCAGCGGGAACGGTGGTCATGAAGATGGGGAGCGCCCGCGCGCCATGCGCGCCTTGGGTTGCCTGTGGGCTGTCAAAACCGTGGCAGTGTAGCGACAAAGCGGCCTGCCACGGGCGCGCGCGCCGGCGCCGCGGGCCGTGGCCGGGCGGGCGCGGTAAAGTGCCGGCTCCAAGGAGGCAAGCATGCAATACCGCCGGCTCGGCAAGAGCAACCTGAAAGTATCGGCCCTGTGCCTGGGCACCATGATGTTCGCGGACCAGACCGATTTGGCCGAGGCGCAGTCGATCGTCGCCGACGCGCGCGAGCACGGCGTGAACTACATCGACACGGCCGACGTGTATTCGCTCGGCGCGGCCGAGACCATGGTGGGCGAATTGCTCAAGGGGCAGCGCGAGCAATGGGTGCTGGCCACCAAGCTCGGCAACCCGATGTCCGACCGGATCAACGAGCGGGACTTCTCGCGCAGCTGGATGCTGCGCGCGCTGGACGCCAGCCTGCGCCGCCTGCAGACCGACCACGTCGACATCCTGTACCTGCACCGCGACGTCAACGGCATGGACCTGGAGGAGCCGCTGCGCGCGCTCGAGTCCATGCTGCAGGGCGGCAAGATCCGCTCCTGGGGCGTGTCCAACTACCGCGGCTGGCGCATCGCCGAGATGGTGCGCATCGCCGGCCAGATCGGCCTGCCCGCGCCGGCGGTGTGCCAGCCGTACTACAACCTGCTCAACCGCATGCCCGAGGTCGAGATCCTGCCGGCCTGCGAGTACTACGGCATCGGCGTGACCTCGTACAGCCCGGTGGCGCGCGGCGTGCTCACCGGCAAGTACGCGCCGGGACAGGCGCCGGTGGAAGGCTCGCGGGCGGCGCGCGGCGACAAGCGCATCGCCGAGACCGAGTTCCGCGAGGAGTCGCTGCAGATCGCACAGCGGCTCCAACAGCACGCCGAAGGCAAGGGCATCACCCTCGCGCAGTTCGCCACCGCCTGGGTGCTGGCGCACCGGGCCATGAGTTCGGTGATCGCCGGTCCGCGCACCCTCAAGCAATGGCAGGACTATCTGCCCGCGCTCGACTACGCCATGACGCCGCAGGACGAGGAACTGGTCGACTCCTTCGTGCGGCCCGGCCACCCCTCCACGCCGGGCTTCACCGATCCGTCGCACCCGATGTATCCGAGGCGCTGAGACGCGCCGCCGGACGCCGGCGCGCTACCGCCGCACGGCGGCCGGCTGCGGCAGCAGGCGGAAGGCGAGCGCGCCCAATATCAGCAGCGCCGCGATGGCCAGCAGCACGGCGGCATGGGGGTCGCCATGCGCAGCGCGGGCCGCGCCTGCGACCGCGCCGGTGAACCACTGCACCAGCGCCACCCCGAGGAACATCGCCATCGTGAAGACCGCCATCGCGCGCCCGGTGAGCGCGTCGGGGTAGGCGGCGCGCACGTCGGCGTATTGCCAGACGATGAAGCCGGTCAGAAAGCCGATCAGCACGGCGACGGCCACCGCGGCGCCCGCGCCGGGCAGCAGCGCCAGCAGCGCGAACAGACCGGCCAGCGCGAGGCTGAATCCCAGGATGCGGCGACGCCGCCGGCGCGGTGGCGCGTCGAAGCGCCCGAACAGCGGCGGGCCCAGCAGCGAGGACAGCGACACCGCCAGCGCCACGTTGCCGCTGTTCAGCAGGGTGAAGCCGTAACGCTCGATCAGCAGCGGCCCGAGCCAGAGTCCGCGCAGCGCGATGAACGACGCATAGGTGACCGCCGCCAGCGCGACGATGCCGGCCGTGTGCGGCATGGCCAGCAGCGCCGCGGCGTCGCGTAGCGCAGCGGCGACGGCGCCGCCGTGGCGCGGGCGCGCCGGCGCGCTCTCGCGCACCAGCGCGAAGATCACCAGCCAGGCCAGCGCCGAGCCGGCCGCCAGCACCAGGAAGCCGGTGCGCCAGGACCCGGCCTGCACCACCCAGGCCAGCGGGGTGCCGGTGACCAGCATGCCGGCGCCGCCCATGCCCAGCACCAGCCCCGACACCGACGCGAACTGCGCCACCGGGAACCGGCGCGCGATGAACACGGTGCACACCAGGAACGCCGGCGCGCAGCCGATGCCGATCAGCGCCTGCCCGAGCACGGCAGCGCCATAGCTGGGCGCGAAGGCCGACAGCAGCGATCCGGCGATGGTCAGCGGGAAGGCGGCCAGCACCGTGCGCCGCACGCCGTGCAGGTCGATCCCGATCCCCATCAGCAGTTGCAGCGCGCCGAAGCTGAAATGGAACATCGCGGCGAAGGCGCCCAGCTGCTGGGCCGACAGTCCGAACTCCTGCTGCAGCTGGGTCGCCATCATGGCGGCGACGGTGCGATAGGACTGGCTGAGCGCGAAGCCGGTCGTCAGCGCCAGCAGCATGATCCACAGGCCGCGCGCGCCAGGCGCGGCATCGGCAGCGGGCGGCGGCTGCTGGATGACTGCCATGCGGGGCGTCAGACGCGGCGCACCAGCCGCTCGCGCGCCTGGGCCGCGATTTCGTAGGAGCGCAGCCGCGCACGATGGTCGAACATCTGGCAGGCGATCATCAGTTCGTCGGCGCCGGTGCGGTCGACGAACGCCTGCAGGGCAGCCAGCACGGTGCGTGGGGCGCCGATCGCGGAACAGGCCTGCACGCTGTCCAGCAGCGCACGTTCGGCCGGCCCGGCCTGCTCCAGGTAGCCCGGCCGCGGCGGCGGCAGCCGCGTCGGCCGCCCGCTGCGCAGGTTCACGATCGCCTGCTGGGCCGAGGTGGCGAGCAACTGCGCCGCCTCGTCGCCGTCGGCGGCGAACACGTTGAAGCCGAGCATGACGTACGGCCGGTCCAGGTGCGCCGACGGCTGGAAGGATTCGCGATAGACGCGCAGCGCCTCCATCAGCTGCTGCGGCGCGAAGTGCGAGGCGAAGGCATAGGGCAGGCCCAGCTGCGCCGCCAGCTGCGCGCCGAACAGGCTCGATCCCAGGATCCAGACCGGCACTCTGGCGCCCGCGCCCGGCACTGCCCGGATGCGTTGGCGCGGCTCGTCGGACAGCAGGTCGATCAGCTCGCCCACGTCGCGCGGGAATTCCTCCGGATCGCTCATCAGGTTGCGGCGCAGGGCCCGCGCCGTGAGCGGGTCGGCGCCGGGGGCGCGGCCCAGCCCCAGGTCGATCCGCCCCGGGTGGAGCGCCTCGAGCGTGCCGAACTGCTCGGCAATCACCAGCGGCGAATGGTTCGGCAGCATGACGCCGCCGGCGCCGACCCGGATCGCGCGGGTGGCGCCGGCCACGTGGCCGATCAGCACCGCGGTGGCGGCGCTGGCGATGCCGGGCATGCCGTGGTGCTCGGCCAGCCAGAAGCGGCGGTAGCCCCAGCGCTCGCCGTGCTGCGCGAGGTCGACCGTGTTGCGGAAGGACTGCGCCGCGTCACCGTCCTCGGTGATGGGCGACAGGTCGAGGATGGACAGGGGAATCATCGTGGGCGCGATCGGCGCGGGTCCGGCAGGCCGCGCGCTCAGGTATGCTGGATCGATGAGCATAGCCGTTCCGCGCCGCGTCCTGCCGGTGATCGTGCTCGCCCAGTTCGCCGGCACCTCGCTCTGGTTCGCCGTCAACGCCGTCATGCCGGACCTGGAGCGCGCCTGGCGGCTGCCGGCCGGCGCCGTCGGCACCCTCACCGCGGCCGTGCAACTGGGCTTCGTCGCCGGCACGCTCGCGTTCGCCCTGCTGATGCTGGCCGACCGGTTCCGGCCGCAGCGGGTGTTCCTGGCCTGCGCCCTGGCCGGCGCGGCCCTCAACGCGCTGATGCTGGCCACGGGCGGTGACTTTGGCCGGCTGGTGCTGCTGCGCTTCGCCGTCGGGTTCGCGCTGGCCGGCATCTACCCGGTGGGCATGAAGATCGCGGCCAGCTGGTATCGGCAGCGGCTCGGCGCGGTGATGGGCATCCTGATCGGCGCGCTGGTGCTGGGCACGGCCTTGCCGCACGGGCTGCGCGCGCTCGCCGGGCCGGCCGGCGTGGTTGCCGGGCCGGGGGCCGGCCTCGCGCCGTGGCAGCTCGTGGTGCTGGGCGTGTCGGCGCTGGCGGCCGCCGGGGGCATCGCCACGGCCTGGCTGGTGCCGGCCAGCCCGCAGGCGCCGCCGGGTGTGCCGATCACGCCGCGCGCGCTGGCCCTGATCTGGGCCGACCGGCGCCTGCGCGCTTCGGCGTTCGGCTATTTCGGCCACATGTGGGAGCTGTACGCCTTCTACGTGCTGGTGCCGCTGATCGTGGCCGCCCGAGTGGGCGGGACGGCCGCCAGCGCGGTGTCGTTCTGGGTCATCGCTGCCGGCGCGGCGGGTTGCGTGGTCGGAGGCCTGCTGGTACGCCGGTTCGGCAGCGCCGGCGTCGCCAACTTTCAGCTTGCCACCAGCGCCACCTGCTGCCTGGCGGCGCCGCTGATGATGGGCGCTCCCTGGCCCTTGTTCCTTGGCTGGCTGCTGCTGTGGGGCACGACCGTGGTCGGCGACTCGCCGCAGTTTTCCACGCTGACGGCGCAGAACGCGCCGCCATCGGTGGTCGGCAGCGTGCTCACCTTCACCAACTCCATCGGCTTTGCGATCTCGGTGGCGAGCATCGAGCTGTTCGTGCGCGCCGCCCAGGCGTGGCCGCTGGCCTGGGTGCTGCCGGGGCTGGCGGCGGGGCCGCTCGTGGGCCTGTGGATGCTGCGCCCGCTGCTGGGCGGGCCGGCCGGCGCGGAGCTTACGGCCCCGCCGGCCAGTCGCTGAACGGGAAGGGCAGCGCCTCGGTGCCGAAGGTGACGAAGTCCGCGATCTGCCCCAGGTAGCGGCCGAGGCCGGCGCCCAGTGCCTGCAGCCGCTGGTGCGGGCCGTCGGTGGCGATCGCCAGCAGCAGTTGCACCACCGCCGTGACGACCAGCACCCAGGCGGCGATCTGGAAGGCCACGCACATCAGCAGCATCTGCAGCGCCCGCAGCCACAGCTTGCGCGGCTGCGCGCCGGGCAGGCTGGTCGTGTCGTTCATGGCTCGCTCCTGTGCCGGCCGGCGGGCCGGACCGCCTTCAGCGTACCACCAGCACCGGGACGGGCGAGTGCGCCACCACCTGCGCGGCGACGCTGCCCAGCATCAGGCGGCTGATGCCGGTGCGCCCGTGCGACCCGACCACCACCAGGTCGGCCTGCTCTTCGCGAGCCATGTCGACGATGCCGCGCATCGCGGTGACGTCCTCGACCAGGCGCACTTCGAGCGGCACGGCCGGCTGGGCCCGTTCGCACAGATCGGAGACCCGGGCGTGGGCCTGCGCGGCATGCTGCTGGGCCGCTGCCATGTAGGCCTGGAAGCCCATCGGGTTGGTTTCGCCCACGCCAAGGTAGGGATAGGGATCGACCACATACAGGGCGGTGAGCTTGGCGCCGTGCGAGCGGGCCAGGTCGACCGCGAGCTCCGCGGCGTGTTCGGACGCGGCCGAGCCGTCGGTGCCGAGCAGGATGTGCTTGAACATGGTGTGCCTTTTCTTCTGTGTACTGGAACTCGTGGGGCCAACTCCATCGTGTGGCCCGCATGGTCCGACGCGATTGACGCGCGTCAATTCCATGATACATGCGGGCTCATGGACCGATCTCGGTCGTCGACCGCCGCCATCGGACGCTGCCGACCGCGGGCCGCGGCGCCAGCCGACAGGAGCCACTGCCGGGCAGCGCTACGGTGGAGCCACCGATCCACCGCGACCCGACATCCATGCACTGCCACCACGCCCCTGTCCGCACCGCGCTCTGGTGTGTCCTTGCCCTGGGCACGCCTGCCCTGGGCCTTGCCGCCGGCGCCGACGCCGGCGAGCGCCGCGCCGCGACCGCCCCGGTGCCCGCGGACGCCGCGGCGCACGCGCAGCAGCTCAACGCCGACCGGTCGCAGCCGCTGCTCGAGCGGGGCGCGCACGGCGCGGCGGTGGTGCGGGCCCAGGTGCTGCTGGACCGCGCCTGGTTCGCGCCGGGCGAGATCGACGGGCGGTTCGGCACCAACATGGCCAAGGCGGTCGCGGCCTTCCAGCTGGCGCGCGGCCTGCCCGCCACCGGCCGCATCGAGGCCGCGACCTGGGACGCTCTGCAGGACGGTCAGCCGCCCGCCTTTGCGACCTATGCGCTGACCGAGCAGGACATCGCCGGCCCCTACCGCCAGCTGCCGGATGACGCGATGGAGCGGGCGCGGCTGCCCGCGCTGGGCTGGCAGTCGTTGCAGGAGGCGCTGGGCGAGCGGTTCCATGCCAGCCCGCGGCTGCTGGCGCAGCTCAACCACGGGCGGCCGATGCAGGCCGGCGCGCTGCTGGTGGTGCCCGACCCGTTGCCGGCGCGGGCGCCGGGCGCGGGCCGCGCTGCTGCGCATCGACAAGTCCGAGCGCATGCTGCAGGTCATCGGCGAGGACGACCGGGTGCTGGCGAGCTTTCCGGTCAGCATCGGCGGCGCGCAGGACCCGCTGCCGCTGGGCCGGCTGCGCATCACCGGCGCGGTGAAGGACCCGCCGTTCACCTACGACCCGCAATTGCTGCGCACGGCCCGGCCGACCGACGTCAAGGCCACCTTGCCGCCGGGGCCGAACAATCCGGTCGGCGTGATGTGGCTGGGCCTGAGCAAGCCGCATTGGGGCATCCACGGCACCAGCGAGCCGGGACAGATGTCGCGCGTGGAGACCAACGGCTGTGTTCGCCTGACCAACTGGGACGTGTCCCGGCTGGCCGGGCTGGTGCGCGCCGGAACGCCGGTGGAGGTCCGGGCGTGACGCGCGGCACGGCGCGCCGGACCGCACGGCAGCTGGCCGCCGGTGCCGCGGCGGCGATCGCGCTGGCGGCGGCCGGCAACGACGGGGCCGCGCTGCTGTCGGCGCGGCCGCTGATCGTGCCGGTGGAAGGCGTGGCGCCGGCGCAGCTCACCGACATGTTCGACCAGGCGCGCGGCGGGCGGCGACACGAGGCGATCGACATCCTGGCGCCGCGCGGCACGCGGGTGGTCGCGGCCGACGACGGGGTGGTGGCCAAGCTGTTCAGCAGCAAGCCCGGCGGCCTGACCGTGTACCAGTTCGATCCCCAGGGCCGGCTGGCCTACTACTACGCCCACCTGGACCGCTATGCCGAGGGGCTGCGCGAAGGCATGCCGCTGCGCCGCGGCGACGTCGTCGGCTACGTCGGCAGCAGCGGCAACGCCGGCAGCACGCCGCACCTGCACTTCGCCGTGTTCCGGCTCGGTCCCGAGCGCCGCTGGTGGGAAGGCGATCCGGTCAATCCCTATCCGGCGCTGCGCCGCGCCCGCGCCGCCGGATAGCGGCGTGCCAGCCACAGGTACAGCGCGGCGCCGGCCAGCAGGGCGCCGGCGGCGATCGCCAGGCTGCGATCGAACCCCTGGGCCGGTGTCGGACTGCGCGCCAGCACCGCCGCGGCCAGCAGCGGGCCGGCGATCTGCCCGCAGCCGTAGGTCGCCGTGAGCAGGCCGATGTAGCTGTGCGAGCTCGCCGGCCGCAGGCGCCGCGCCTCCTGCAGCGCGAGGAAGGTGATGGTGGTGAACGGCAGTCCCAGCAGCACGCTGCCGAGCGCGAATCCGGCCGCCGAGGGCTGCCACACGCCCACGGCGATGCCGGCCGCCTGCAGCGCGTAGCAGGCGGCCAGCGCCGGCCGCCGGTCGCCGCCGGGGCGCAGCCGCGTGACCAGCAGGGCGCCGCTCACGACGCCCGCGCCGAAGATCGGCCAGAACAGGTCCAGCCAGGCCGATCCGGCCATCGCCTGGCGCGCGATCACCGGCAGGAAGGTGGCGGTGATGATGTAGCCGAAGCCGGCCAGGCCGTAGGCCAGCGCCAGCAGCGACACCTCCGCCGTGCCGGCGGTCGGGTGATCGCGGGCGCCGGCCCCGCCCCCGCTCGCGGCGGTGGCTTCACCGTCGTCCCCGGCAAACGCGGACCAGGCCAGCACGCTCAAGGCGGCGGCCAGGAAGCCGAACGACAGCCATCCGGTGGCGGCGGTCTGCTCCAGCTGCACCAGCGCGCTGGCCGCCAGCCCGCTGGCCACGATGCCCACGCCCGGCCCGGCGAACATGAGCCCGCCCAGCGCCGGGGCGCCCCGCCGCGCGAGCTGCGTCAGGCACCAGCCCGAGGTGAACACGAAGACCAGCGCGCTGGCCACGCCGGCGGCAAAACGCAGCGCCGGCCACAACGCGGGCGCCGGCAGCGCCATTCCGAGCGTGAGCAGGCAGGTGGCCGCCAGTCCGGTGCGCACCACCGGCCCGGCGTGCCAGCGCGGCAGCCAGGGCGTGCGCGCCCAGAGCCAGGGCTGCACGGTGCAGAACAGGGCGCCCAGCAGGTAGCCCAGGTAGTTGATGCTGGCCAGCCAGCTGGCGCCGGCAAGGTCGACCAGCCGCTCGGCCAGCATCAGCGGCAGCAGCGGCGTGAACGCGAAGCGGCCGATGCCCATCGCGACGGCCAGCGCCAGCAGGCCGGCGAGGGCGATGCGCAGCGCCGAGGGGGAGGCGGTCATGCGAACAGGTGGGTGATGGCGGGCCGGGATGGCCGATCGTACTTGCCGCTGCGCTCGCGCCCGACTAGGATGAATCGCAGGCGGCATCCCAGCCGAACCGACCGGAGGCACCATGCCACAGCTGATCGTGTCCGTCGAAGGCGTCGAGATCAGGCACATCCCGCTGCGCAAGGAGCGCACCACGCTCGGGCGGCTGCCGGACAATGACATCGTTTTCGACAACATGGTCGTCAGCGGCCACCACTGCGCGTTCGAACTCAAGGGCGTGGCCGACGTGTACGTCGAGGATTTGCGCAGCACCAACGGGACCTACATCAACGGCAAGATGATCAAGCGCCAGCTGCTGCACGACTGCGACGTGCTGGCGATCGGCAACTTCCGCATCCAGTACCAAGCCGCCGCCGCGCAGCCCAGCGGCTTTGGCGCCACCATGTCCTGGCTGGCCGAACCGCAGCGGCCCGCGCACGCCAGTTTCCGGGTGGTGAACGGCTCGTCGGCCGGGCTCGAGATGCCGGTCGTCAAGGCGGTGACCACCTACGGCAAGCCGGGCGTCGCCGTGATCGCCGTGTCACACCGCCGCGACGGCTATTACGTGGCGTACCTCGAGGGCGACTCGCAGCCCACGCTCAACGGCGGCCCGCTCGGGGTGGATGCGGTGCAGCTGACCGACAACGACGTGCTCGAACTGGCCGGCACCCGGATGCTGTTCCGCCTGTCGCCGTGAGCGCCGGCCGCCGGCCCTTGCATTTGCCGCGGCGAACCCCAGCTCCGGAGCATGAACACCTCTCCCGTTTCCGTCCATGCGAACCTGGCCGTGCTGGCCCGCGTGCTGGACCGGCTGGAGCGCAGCAGCCGGCCGGTCGATGCCGGGCAGTACCGGACGCTGGCCGCGCGGGTGGCCGCCGAACTCGAGGCCACGCCGCACGACGCCGGCCTGGACGCGGTGCTCGACGCATTCCCGGCCGTGGCCGAGCTGTACGAGAACCTGCAGTACGCGCATGCGGGCCTGTGCCGGTCGGCCCTCGACGCGTCGGCGGCGGCCGAGATGGCAGCCCGCGCCGCGATCGAGGCGGCCCGCCGCGCCTGAGAGATGGCGCGATGGGCGAGACCCTGCACATCGTCTGCCCGCACTGCCACACCACCAACCGGGTGCGCGCCGGCGATCTGGCCCGCGCGCCGGACTGCGGCCAGTGCCACCGGCCGCTGTTCACCGGCCATCCGGTGGCGCTCGACGAGACCGCGTTCGAGCGGCACCTCGCGCGCAGCGACATTCCGCTGCTGGTGGACTTCTGGGCGCCGTGGTGCGGGCCATGTCGCCAGATGGCGCCGGCGTTCGAGCAGGCCGCGCTGCAGCTGGAGCCGCGGCTGCGGCTGGCCAAGGTCAACACCGACGAGGCGCAGTCGCTGGGCGCGCGCCATCGCATCCGCAGCATCCCGACGCTGGCGCTGTTCGTCGGCGGCCGCGAGGTGGCACGGCAGCCGGGCGCCATGGGTGCGGCCGACATCGTGCGCTGGGTCGGCTCGCAGCTGCGCGGCGCGCCCGTCAGCTGAAGCGCTCCAGCACCTCGTAACCCGCGCCGTCCGACCGTGACCGGACCAGCACGTAGTCGCCGTCCGCGCGCCAGCTGAACGCCGCGGCGGCGGCCGGCGGCGTGGCGCCGTCCGCGCGCCGCGCCAGCGTGATATGGGGCCGGTAGCGCCGCCGCTCCGGCGCGAAGTCCAGCGCGGCCAGCGCGTCGGCCAGGCGCGCGTGCAGCCCGAGCAGGGCTGGCGGGGTGCGCTGCGGCTGCAGCACGGCCACGCCGCCCGGCCAGACCTTCGTCTGGCACAGCTCGAGCTCGAACGGTTCGCCGTGCACCCGCAGCCCGGCCCGCAGCGCCGGCAGTCGCGCCGCGTCCGCATTGCCCAGGAAGTGCAGCGTCAGGTGCAGCTGGGCCGCGGCCACCACCCTGGCGCCGCCCGGCCAGGTCCAGGCCTGCTGCCATTGCGCCATCGCCGCGCGCAGCGCCGCATCCGGCCACAGGGCCAGGAACAGGCGCAGCGAGGGCGGCCGGCGCGGGAGGTCCATCGATTCCATTGTGCCGGCCGCGCAGCCCGGCAGTTCGCCGTGCCTAGAATGCGCGCCACAATGATGGACAAGGACCTGCCCGACGATGTCCGGCGCTTCATCCTGACCAGCGTGCCGTCGGTGCCCTACCTGGAGGCCATCCTGCTGCTGCGGGGCGACCCGCACGCGCCCTGGGACGCCGCGGCCGTGGCGCGCCGCCTGTACTTGGCGCAGCCCGCGGCGGCGCAGCTGCTGGAGGCACTGTCCGCCGGCGGCGTTGCGCGCGCGCATCCGTCAGGCGGTGGCGCCTTTGGCTACTCGCCCGCGACCGAGCAGTTGGCGGGCATGCTCGATGCGGTCGCCAAGGCGTATTCAGTCAACCTGGTGAAGGTTGCCAGCCTCATCCATTCCCGCGTCGACCGCCGGGCCCAGCATTTTGCGGACGCCTTCCGCTGGAAAAAGGACTCCTGATGGCAGCCCTGATCTATTCGCTGTGCGCATTGACCTCGCTGGCGGCGTTCGTGCTGCTGCTGCGCGCCTGGCGGGCGACGCGGCTGCGGCTGCTGTTCTGGAGCGCCCTGTGCTTTGCGGGGGCGACCATCAACAACATCCTGCTGGTGCTCGACAAGCTGGTATTGCCGGCGGTCGACCTGACCACGTGGCGCCTGCTGACGGCGCTGGCCGCGGTGCTGCTGCTGCTGTTCGGGCTTATCTGGGAAGAGGAGTGAAGCGATGAACCAGATGCTTTCGGGTGCGATCGCCGCCTGCTCGCTGCTGGCCGGACTGTTTTTCCTGCGCTTCTGGCGCAGCTCGGGCGACCGCTTCTTTCTCTATTTCGCGCTGTCGTTCGCCCTGGAAGGCGTGAACCGGATCGTGCTCGGGCTGGAGGCCGACGCCAGCGAGAACAATCCGCTCTTCTACAGCGTCCGGGTCGTCGCCTACGGACTGATCCTGGTGGCGATCTGGCAGAAGAACAGGCGCCGGCCCTGACGCGTCACAGCTTCGGGATGTGCAGCGTCTTGCTGATCATGAGGCTGCCCGACAGCACGAACAGCAGGGCCAGCGGGTGCAGCGCCCACGGTCCGGCTTCGACCACGCCGCCCCACAGCGCGCTGCCCAGCCGCTCTTGCCAGGCGGCCAGCGCGAGCAGGCCCGTGAGCAGCACGCTGGTGGGGATCGGGGTGCCTTCGAAGTAGGCCACCTTGTCGGCGCCGGCCGCGAGCGACTCGGCGGTGACGTTGTAGCGCGCCAGCCGGCTGACACCGCAGCAGACGAAGTAGATCAGCGCGGCCACGTCCCAGCCGCCCTGCAGGCCGGCGGCGTAGGCCAGCGCTGCCGGCGCGACGCCGAAGGAAATCACGTCGGACAGCGAATCGAGCTCGCGCCCCAGCGCCGAATGCTGATGCCGGGCCCGCGCGATCCGGCCGTCCAGCACGTCGAACGCGAAGGCGGCCGGCGCCAGCGCGGCGGCGCCCAGGAAGTGCCCCAGCTCGCCGCTGCCCATGAAGGCCATCGCCAGGAACACGGCGCCGACGCCGCAGGCGGCATTGCCGAGCGTGAAGAAGTCCGCGAGGTGGAAGCCTCGCAGCATCGAGAAGTGGCGCGGTGCGGCCTGGTGCATGAGTTCAGCTTAGGAAGCGGTGCGGCGCCTGGGGGTCGGACCCCGGCACTGCCGGCTGTCGGTGCGGTCCGACGCGCGGGCGGTGGCGGCGCGATGCCCATGACGCCGCAGGGGAGAGCGCGGCGGGTGCAGGATCGCCTTCCGGGGCGCCGCGCCGCAGCGCCCGCAAGGGCACAGGAGGTTCCATGCGCGCCATCGAACTGACCACGAAGCTGTTGCGGGCCACGCGCGTCGCGGCGGCCGGCGCCATCGTGCTGGTGCTGGCCGCCTGCGGCGGCGGCGCCGACGAGCCGGCCTCCATGCCGCAGCGCGCCGCGTTGCGCGCGCCCCAGGTGCCCGATGCCGTCACGCTGATGGACTGGGCCGAGGGCCGCTACCGGGATTACTTCCCCGGCCCGCAGCAGAATCGCAGCTTCGACGTGTATCTCTACCGCTTCTATCCGGACACCGGCAACTACGTCGGCGTGGCCGGCCAGGACGTCTACATCTTCGGCCCGGTGTCGGGCAACGCGCCGGCGCCGGTGCGCGTGGGCGCCCTGGCGGACTTTGCCTGCCAGGTGTTCCCGGCCAGCTGCGCCGCGGCCGTATCCTCGCTGCGCGGCCAGACGCTGTACGGCACGGCGCTGGGCAGCCGCGGCAATGCCTGCCGCGACTGCCACGGCACGCCGCCCGGCTCGATCATCGCGGCGATCCTCAATGCCGCCGGCACGCCCGATTCGCAGGGCGAGCCCGCGATCATCCGCGCCAAGATCAACAGCTACTTCCCGATGCAGCAATTCGCCGGCGTGAGCGACGCCGACCTCGCGGACATCGCCGCCTACGTCAACGCCGTGCGCTGGGGCAAGCCGCTGCAATAGCCGCTAGCATTGCACGGCCCGCCCGTGCTGCGGCGGGTCCGATGTCGACCAACCGCGAGCGAACCATGCGAGCCGGACCGGGCTTCTACCAGCGACGCGTCTTTCCCTGGCTGAACGACCGCTTCTGCGGCGACGAGCAACTGCAGGAGCTGCGCGCCGAGGCGCTGAGGCCGGCGCACGGGCGCGTGCTGGAGATCGGCTTCGGCACCGGCCTGAACCTGCCGCACTACCCGGCGGCGGTGCAGTCGCTGGTCGCCGTCGAACCCAACGCGGGAATGGTCGGCCGGGCGCGGTCGCGGCTGGCCGCCGCTCCGATGCCGGTGGAGATCATCGCCGGCGGCGCCGAGGCCATTGCCGCGCCCGCTGCCTCGTTCGACACGGCCGTGAGCGTGCTGACGCTGTGCACCGTGGGCGACCCGGCGCAGGTGCTGGCCGAGCTGCGCCGGCTGTTGCGGCCGAACGGACGGCTGCTGCTGCTGGAACATGGGCTGGCGCCCGACGCGGGCGTGGCGCGCTGGCAGCGGCGGCTCAATGGCCTGGAACGGGTGCTCGCTTGCGGCTGCACCCTGGACCGGCCGGTCGCGGCGCTGGTGCGCGCCGGCGGCTTCGGGTTCGAGTCACTGCGCCAGTTCTATGCCCCGGGCATCCCGCGCACCCACGGCTGGCTGACGCTCGGCTGCGCCAGCCTCGCGGCGGCCGCTACTGGCGGATCCGGCCGGAGCCGGTGACGATCGACAGCTCGACGAAGCGCGAGCCGGACCGCATGCCGGGCTTGAATCCCACGACGTAGCCGCCGAGGTTGTAGCTGTCCATCGAGTCCAGCGCGGCCGCCATGCCTTCGCGCGAGGGCTTGCCCTTCTGGCGTCGCACGGCTTCGACGATCACCTTGCCGGCGATGAAGCCCTCCATCATCGAATAGCTCACCGGCACCTCGAGCTTGCCGGCCTTGGCGACGACGTCGATGAACTCCTTGGTCAGGCGGCTGGAGATCTTGTACGGGCTGGGCGTCACCTGGGCGATGGCCAGGCCGTGCATCTGTTCCTCCGACAGCCGCTTGGAGAGCTGCTCGACGTCGGCGCCGGAATGCGCGAAGAGTTGCGCCTTGCCGCCGTCGGCCCGGTAGCCCTCGATGAAGGCGGCTGCCGCGGCCCCGGTGGACACCATCAGGATGGCCTGCGGCTTGGCCGCTCCCAGCGCCTGGATCGCCTTCTCCACCTTGGCGCTGCCGGTCGGATAGCCGGCCTTGGCCGCGATGGTGGCCTTGGCCTTGGCGGCTGACTCGTCGGCCGCGGCCAGCAGCGCGGCGGCGCCCGGACCTTCCTCGTAGAACAGCCCCAGCCGCGTGATGCCGATGGTGGCCAGGTGCTCGGTCAGCTTGCCGATCTCGTCGCGCAGCGTGGCGCGCACGTTGTACAGGAGGGGCGTCTCGGGCCGGATCTCGGCGACCCGGTAGCCGACCAGCGCGACCTTTTCCTTCTCCAGGATGCCGGCAGCGACCAGGTCGTTGATGTTGCGGGTGCCGAAGAAGCCCGCCAGCACCAGCGGCTTGTCCTCGGCCAGCAGCTGCCTGGTGGCCGCCACCGTGTCTTCGGGCCGCCCGCCGTCGTCCTTGCGCACCAGCGCGAAGGTGCTGCCGTTGACGCCGCCCGCGGCGTTGGCGGCCTGGAACGCCAGTTCCATGCCCACCGCGTAGGCACGGCCCTGGGTGGCCTCGAGCCCGGACATCGGCGCGACCTGCCCGACCACGACCTGGCCGGCGCGCGCCGGCCCCATGGCGACGGCGGCTGCCGCCAGCCCCAGGCTGACCACCCACTTGACTGCATTCATCCTCGGCTTCTCCAGTCGCGCTGTTATACCGCAGCTGAACCGTGCCAGGGAGCGGCCTTGCCCGCGGGAATGTGGAAAAGCAACGGCCGGCGGCCTTGTTTCGCGCTTCTCGTGTCCAATACGCCGGTGGCCGCATCGCACACCCCCGCAACCGAGATCGAGTCGCCCTACGCCTGGCTGCGGCTGGGCGTGTCGCTGCTGATCATGACCATCGGCGGCTCCGGCATGTATTCGGTCACCGTCGTGCTGCCGCGCATCCAGGCCGACTTCGGGGTCGACCGCGGAGCGGCCTCGCTGCCGTACACGCTGACCATGGTCGGGTTCGGGCTGGGCGGCATCCTGATGGGTCGCCTGTCCGACCGGCTGGGCGTCGTCGCCCCGGTGAGCGTCGGCGCGGTGGGGCTGGGGGCCGGCTTCGTGGCGGCCGGCCTGGCGCCCGACATCTGGTGGTTCTGCGCCGCCCAGGGGCTGCTGATCGGCCTGCTCGGCACCTCGGCCACCTTCACACCGCTGGTGGCCGACACGGCGCAGTGGTTCGAGCGCCGCAAGGGCATGGCGCTGGCCATCTGCATGAGCGGCAACTACGTCGCCGGGGCCATCTGGCCGCCGGTCATGCAGCACTTCATCGACGCGGTCGGCTGGCGCCAGACCTATGTCGGCATGGGCGTGTTCTGCCTGGCCGCCGTCGCGCCGCTGGCGTTGCTGCTGCGGCGCCGGCCGCCCCTGCACGTGCTGGCGCCGGCCGCGCCCGGCGCGCCGGCTGTGGCGCTGCCGGTGGGCGACCGGCCGATGGGACTGCGCCCGGGGACGGCGCTGCTGCTGCTGTCGACGGCGGGCGTGGCCTGCTGCGTGGCCATGTCGATGCCGCAGGTGCACATCGTCGCCTATTGCAGCGACCTGGGCATCGGCCCCGCCCGAGGCGCCGAGATGCTGGCGCTGATGCTGGGGCTGGGCGTGGTGAGCCGGCTGGCCTCGGGCTGGATTTCCGACCGCATCGGCGGCCTGCGCACGCTGCTGCTCGGATCGGTGCTGCAGGGCACGGCGCTGCTGCTGTTCCTGCCGTTCCAGGGGCCGGTGTCGCTGTATGTCGTGTCCGGCCTGTTCGGGCTGTTCCAGGGCGGGATCGTGCCGGCCTACGCGCTGATCGTGCGCGAGCATTTCGCGCCGCGCGAGGCCGGTGCCAAGGTCGGCACCGTGCTGATGGCGACCCTGCTCGGGATGGCGCTGGGCGGCTGGCTGTCCGGCGCGGTGTTCGACTGGACCGGCAGCTACCGGGCGGCCTTCCTCAACGGCATCGGCTGGAACCTGCTGAACCTGTCGATCGCTGCCTTCCTGCTGTGGCGTGGGTCGGCGCTGGTGCGGACCCGCGCCGCCGCCGTGCCGGCGTGAGCCGGCAGCCGACGGTCAGCGCAGTACTTCCAGCACCCGGTCCAGCCCACCCTGGTTGATCGCCACCATCGCCTGCGCGCGCACCGCGGGCTTGGCGTGATAGGCCACCGACAGGCCGGCCTCGCCCATCATCGGCAGGTCGTTGGCGCCGTCGCCGACGGCGATGGCCTGGCGCGGCGCGATGCCCAGCTGCTCGCAGGTCTGCAGCAGCGTGCGGCGCTTTTCGGCGCCGTCGCAGATGTCGCCCCAGGGCTGGTCGACCATGCGGCCGGTGAGCGCGCCGCCCTCGACTTCGAGCACGTTCGAGCGCGTGAAATCGATGCCCAGCCGGTCGCGCACGCGGTCGGTGAAGAAGGTGAAGCCGCCCGACACCAGCAGCGTCTTCAGGCCGGCGGCCTGGCAGGCGCCCACCAGCCGCTCGGCCCCCGGATTGAGCTGCAGCCGCTGCGCGTAGATCCGCTCCATGTCGGCCACCGTCACGCCCTTGAGCAACGCGACGCGGCGGCGCAGGCTTTCCTTGTAGTCGGCGATCTCGCCGCGCATCGCGGCCTCGGTGATGGCGGCCACTTCCGCCTTGCGCCCGACGGCGTCGGCGATCTCGTCCACGCACTCGATGTTGATCAGCGTGGAGTCCATGTCGAAGGCGATCAGCTTGAAGGAAGCCAGGCGCAACGGCGGCGTGATGCCCTGGAGATCGAGTCCGGGCGCGAGTTCTTGAACGGGCATGGAGGCGATTTTCGCAGACGCGGTGTCAGCCGCGCGCCCGCAGCGCTGCCTCCATCGCCAGCGCCGCCCACGGCCGCATCGCCGCTGGCGAGTCCATCGCTTCGGCCGGCGCGGCGCGGTAGTTCAGCGACACCCTGCCGCGGCCCCTGGCCGAATAGGTGAAGGGCGCGCAGCCCGCTGCCTCGAAGCGCGCCAGGGTCTGCGCGTCGGCCTTGAGGTACAGCGTCTCGCCGGTCACGATGGCGATGAACAGGTCGTCGACGTAGATGCCGTGGCCGCCGAACATGCGTTTCACGCGCACGGGGCCCAGGCCCGCGAGCAGCTCGGCGCAGTAGCCGGCGAAAGCGTCCTTCGAGGCCATCTGTGTTTCAGGGCCTGGGCAGGAAGCGCCGGTCCGACCAGGTTGCCAGCCACTCGGGTTTGAACGCGACAAAGATCGCCGCCAGCATGCCCGTGACGAAGGCGTCGCCCCAGGCGGTGAGCCAGTGCGCCACCAGCGACAGGTTGGGGCCGACCCCGGGCAGCAGCTGGCCGCTCCACTGCCGCAGGACGCTGGCCGCGAACAGCGCCAGCACCGAGCCGAGGAAGGCGCGGCCGAGCAGGTAGACGAACGGGTGGGTGCCCAGCAGGCGGCGCACGGCCGCCCCGATGGCCAGTCCCAGCGTGGCCGGCAGCACGCCGAGCCAGGCCGCCATGCTGACCGCGTCGGCCCAGCCGCTGCCTGCGATGAGGGCGGCGGCCAGCGCCACCACGCACAGCGTCGGGACCGCCAGCGGCCAGCCGACGGTCAGCAGCACCAGGCACGCGCCGGACCACTGCAGCTGCAGCGGCATGGCATGCAGCGAGGGGAGTGCCCACAGCCAGGGCAGCACCGTGATGCTGGCCAGCAACGGCACGGCCAGGCGGCCGCCGGCCAGCAGCCGCCACGGCCGCAGCGCCAGCGCCGGCACCAGCGCCAGCGCCAGCACGACCAGGGCGGACTCCAGCAGCGGCATGGCGGCTTCAGGCCGGCTCGGCGGCCTCGGCGCGCGGCTGGCCGAGCGAGCGCAGGATGTCGCGCACCAGCTGGGCCCGGTCGCGCGGCTGCGGCAGCGCGCGCTCGATGCGCAGCTTCTCGTTGCCGGCCAGGCGGATGTGGCGGTTCTTCTGCACCAGCTCGATGATGCGCATCGGCTCGATCGGCGGGCTCGGCTTGAAGGTGACGTGGATGACGCCCGGCGCGGCGTCGACCTTGAGCACGCCGTAGGGCCGTGCCAGCACCCGCAGCCGGTGCACGTCGATCAGCGTCTGCGCCTGGGCCGGAAGCTTGCCGAAGCGGTCGACGATCTCCTCCAGCAGGGCGTCGATCTGGTCGGCGTTGCGCGCGGTGGCCAGGCGCTTGTAGAAGGACAGCCGCAGGTGCACGTCGCCGCAGTAGTCGTCGGGCAGCAGCGCCGGCGCGTGCAGGTTGATCTCGGTGGCCGCGGCCAGCGGCGCCAGCAGGTCGGGCTCCTTGCCGGCTTTCAGCGACCGCACCGCCTCGGCCAGCATCTCGTTGTACAGCTGGAAGCCCACCTCGAGCATGTTGCCGCTCTGGCTCTCGCCCAGGACTTCGCCGGCGCCGCGGATCTCCAGGTCGTGCATCGCCAGGTAGAAGCCCGAGCCGAGTTCCTCCATCTGCTGGATCGCGTCCAGCCGCTGCGCCGCCTGCCGGGTCAGGCTCTCGGTGTCGGGCACCAGCAGATAGGCATAGGCCTGGTGGTGGCTGCGCCCGACGCGGCCGCGCAGCTGGTGCAGCTGCGCCAGGCCGAACTTGTCGGCGCGGCTGATGACGATGGTGTTGGCCGTCGGCACGTCGATGCCGGTCTCGATGATGGTCGAGCACAGCAGCACGTTGTGGCGCTGCGCTACGAAGTCGCGCATCACGCGCTCCAGCTCGCGCTCGGGCATCTGCCCGTGCGCCACCGCGATGCGCGCCTCCGGCAGCAGCCGCTCCAGGGCTTCGCGCCGGTTCTGGATCGTCTCCACCTCGTTGTGCAGGAAATAGACCTGGCCGCCGCGCTTCAGCTCGCGCAGCACCGCCTCGCGCACCACGCCGTTGCCTTCGTTGCGAACGAAGGTCTTGATCGCCAGCCGGCGCTGCGGCGCGGTCGCGATCACCGACAGGTCGCGCAGGCCCTCCAGCGCCATGCCCAGCGTGCGCGGGATCGGCGTGGCGGTGAGCGTGAGCACGTCGACCTCGGCCCGCAGCGCCTTCATGGCCTCCTTGTGGCGCACGCCGAACCGGTGCTCCTCGTCGATGATCAGCAGCCCCAGGTTCTTGAATTTCGTCGACGCGCTGAGCAGCTTGTGCGTTCCGACCACGATGTCGACGCTGCCGTCGGCCAGTCCCTTGAGCGTGGCATTGACTTCCCGTGCCGAGCGGAAGCGCGATACCTCGGCCACCTTCACCGGCCACCGGGCGAAGCGGTCCACCAGCGTCTGGTAGTGCTGCTCGGCCAGCAAGGTGGTGGGCGCCAGGAACGCCACCTGCCGGCCGCCGGTCACGGCGACGAAGGCGGCGCGCAGCGCGACTTCGGTCTTGCCGAAGCCCACGTCGCCGCACACCAGCCGGTCCATCGGGCGCGGCGAGACCATGTCCTGGATCACGGCGTGGATGGCGGCGTTCTGGTCGGCCGTCTCCTCGAAGCCGAACTCGTTGGCAAAGGCCTCGTAGTCCTGCGGCGAGTAGCGGAACGCGTGTCCCTCGCGCGCGGCCCGCCGCGCGTAGATGTTCAGCAGTTCGGCGGCGGTGTCGCGCACCTGCTCGGCCGCCTTGCGCCTGGCCTTCTCCCACTGGCCCGAGCCCAGCTTGTGCAGCGGCGCCTCCTCCGCCGAGACGCCGGTGTAGCGGCTGATCAGGTGCAACTGGCTGACGGGGACGTACAGCGTGGCCTTGTCGGCGTATTCCAGGTGCAGGAATTCCTGCAGGATCGGCTGCCCGGCCGCGTCGGTGCCCTGGCCCAGGTCCAGGTTCACCAGGCCCTGGTAGCGGCCGATGCCGTGCTGGCTGTGCACCACCGGGTCGCCGACCTTGAGCTCCGACAGATCCTTGATCAGCGCCTCGACGTCGCTCACCTGTTCCTGCTTGCGGCGGCGGCGTGCCGTGGGGCCGGCCGCGAACAGCTCGGTCTCGGTCACCAGGTCGATGCCGGCCTCGATCCATGCGAAGCCGGCCGCCAGCGGGCCGGTGGCGATGCCCAGCGGCTCGTCGCTGGCCTGGAATTCCTCCAGCGAGTCGAACGCCGGCGGCGCCAGCTGGCTGGCGCGCAGGAAGTCCAGCAGGCTCTCGCGGCGGCCGTCGGATTCGGCCAGCAGCAGGGCGCGGTGCCGGCTCGCTGCCAGGTGTTGCTTCAGGCGCGCCAGCGGCTCGTCGGCGCCGCGCACCGCGGCCAGGTCGGACAGGGGTGCGAATTCGGGGTAGGCGTGGTCGGCCGGCCCTTCGACAGGCTCAGGGCGAACGGGGAGGGGCGGCTCAGGGCGAACGGAGGAGGTCGGCTCGGGGCGCAGCGAGCGAATCGCCAGCTGCGACTGCTCGTTGGCGCGGGCGTAGAACTGCTCGGCGCTCAGGAACAGTGCCTCGGGGGGCAGCACCGGGCGCTCGGGGTCGCCGTGGACCAGCCGGTAGCGTTCGCGCGTGTCTTGCCAGAAGCGCTGGAACACGCCGTCGAGGTCGCCGTGCAGCACCAGGGTCGCCTGCTGGCCCAGGTAGTCGAACACGGTGGCCGTCTGGTCGAAGAACAGCGGCAGGTAGTACTCGATGCCGGCCGTGGCGACGCCGTTGCCGATGTCCTTGTAGATGCGGCTGCGGGTCGGATCGCCTTCCAGCAGCTCGCGCCACCGGCTGCGGAAGCGCGCGCGGGCGTCGTCGTCCATCGGGAACTCGCGACCGGGCAGCAGCCGCACCTCGGGCACCGGGTACAGGCTGCGCTGGCTGTCCGGATCGAAGGTGCGGATCGAGTCGATCTCGTCGTCGAACAGGTCGACCCGGTAGGGCACCGGCGAGCCCATCGGGAACAGGTCGATCAGCCCGCCGCGCACCGCATACTCGCCGGGGCTGACCACCTGCGTGACATGGCTGTAGCCGGCCAGCGTGAGCTGCGCCTTCAGGCGCACCTCGTCCAGCTTCTGCCGCACCGCGAAATGGAAGGTGTAGCCGGCCAGGAAGCCCGGCGGCGCCAGCCGGTACAGCGCGGTGCTGGCCGGCACCACGACCACGTCGGCCTCGCCCTGCGAGATGCGCCACAGCGTCGCCAGCCGCTCGCTGATCAGGTCCTGGTGCGGCGAGAAGGTGTCGTAGGGCAGCGTCTCCCAGTCGGGAAACAGCGCGCAGCGCAGCGCCGGCGCGAAAAACGCCAGTTCTTCCAGCAGGCGCTGGGAGTCGGTCGCGTCGGCCGTCACGACGGCCGTGAGCCGGCCGCCCTCGCGTTCGCGCTGCGCCAGCCGCGCCAGCAGCAGCGCGTCGGCCGATCCCGGCGGTCGCGGCAGCGTGTAGCGGCGCCCGGCGTTGAGTTTTGGCAGGTCCATCGTCAAAAAAATACAAAACACCCCGCGCCTGATCAGGGTGGGGTGTGTTCCGGCGATTCTAGAATGGACGCATGGTCACGAGTGAAAGCAAACCGCAATCCCGCTGCTTCGCGCTGGTGCCATGCGCCGGGACGGGCAGCCGCGCCGGCGCCACCGGCCCCAAGCAGTACGAACGCATCGCCGGCCATCCGATGGTCTGGCACACGCTGGCCGCCTTTGGCGCGGTCCGCCGCATCTCCCGCACGCTGGTGGTGGTCGCCCCCGGCGACGGCTTCTTCGAGCGCAATCCCACGCCGGCGCTGGTGGTGCCCTGCGGCGGCGCCACCCGCGCCGCCAGCGTCAGGAACGGGCTCTACGAACTGGGCCGCGCCGGCGCCACCGAACGCGACTGGGTGCTGGTGCACGACGCCGCCCGCTGCCTCGTCACGCCGCAGCTGATCGACGCGCTGATCGATGCCTGCCTGGCCGACGAGGTGGGCGGCCTGCTGGCGCACAAGGTGGTCGACACGCTCAAGCAGGAGGAGGGCGGCCGCGTCGCCGCCACCCTGGAGCGCGAGCACAAGTGGCTGGCGCAGACGCCGCAGATGTTCCGGCTGGGCCTGCTGCAGCAGGCGCTGGAGCGTGCAGGCCCGCAGGTCACCGACGAGGCTTCGGCGGTCGAGGCGCTGGGCCTGAAGCCCCTGCTGGTGCCCAATGGCACGCAGAACTTCAAGGTCACCTATCCGGAAGACTTCGCACTGGCCGAGGCAGTGCTGAAGGGCCGCCCGCGATGAGGGCCGGCCGCAGCCGCCGGGGAGCGCATTCATGACGCCGATCCGCATCGGCGAGGGCTGGGACGTGCATGCGCTGGTGCCGGGGCGGCCCCTGGTGCTGGGCGGCGTGGCGATCCCGTTCGAGCGCGGCCTGCTGGGTCACTCGGATGCCGACGTGCTGGCGCACGCGATCACCGACGCGCTGCTGGGCGCGGCCGGCCTGGGCGACATCGGACGCCATTTCCCGGACACCGACGAGCGATGGCGTGGCGCCGACTCGATGGCGCTGCTGGCGCAGGCGGCGCAGCGCGTGCGCGCGGCCGGCTGGCAGATCGGCAACGTCGACAGCACGGTCATCGCGCAGGCGCCGCGGCTGGCGCCCTTCATCCAGCCGATGGTCGAACGGATCGCGCAGGCGCTGGATCTGGCGCCCGGCCGCGTCAACGTGAAGGCCAAGACGGCCGAGAAGCTGGGGCCGGTGGGCGAGGGCGCCGCGATCGAGGCGCGCGCCGTCGTCCTGCTCACCAGTGACTAGAACGCCGATTCGGTCCTGATTTCCGGCTCGGGCGCCGGTGTCGGCAGGCGCGCGCGCTGCAGCTTGATGTGGGCGGCCAGGCCGCCGGACGCGGTGTTGGCCAGCGCGAAGATGCCTCCCATGCGCTGCACCGTCTTGTCGACGATCGCCAGGCCGAGGCCGGCGCCGGTGGCCGCCGTGCGCGCGGCGTCGCCGCGGAAGAAGGGCTTGATGAGGTTTGGCAGCGCTTCCGGGGAGACTCCCATGCCGTGGTCGCGCACCTTCAGCAGGACCCAGTCGTTGCGGGTCTTGGCCGAGACGTCGACCACCGCCATGCCGGTTTCCGGCGTCTTGCCGTAGCGCCGCGCGTTCTCCAGCAGGTTGGAGATCACCCGCGCCAGCTCGACCTCGTCGGCCATCACGTACAGGCCCTTGGCGATATCGAGGTTGATCCGCATGTCGGTGTGGTCCTGCACCGAGTACAGGCAGGCCTCGATCACGTCGTTGAGCAGCACGGGCTTGAGCTCCGCGTGCTCCGGCCGCGCGTAGTCGAGGAACTTGTCGATGATCGCGTCGAGCTGGTCGATGTCGGCGGCCATGTGTTCGCGCGCGTCGGCGTCGGCCACGCTCATCTCGGTTTCCAGCCGCAGGCGCGCCAGCGGCGTGCGCAGGTCGTGCGAGATGCCGGCCAGCATCACGGCCCGGTCCTGTTCGATCTTGGCCAGCTGCTGCGCCATCCGGTTGAAGCCGATGTTCACCTCGCGGATCTCGCTGGTCACGGCCTTCTCGTCCAGCCGGCTGGCGTCGAAGTCGCCGTCGCGCACCCGGCTGGCCGCGAAGGACAGCTGCTTGAGCGGCCGGTTGATCAGCCGGGCGATCAGCGCGGCGCCGGCCAGCGACAGGCCGGCGGCGGTGATCAGCCAGATCAGCCAGATCAGCCAGGTGCGCCCGCCCACGCTGGCGATCCGGGCCCGGTCCAGCAGCATCCAGTACTGGTCGGCGTCGATCCGGAAGCCCACCCACAGGCCCGGCTCGCGGTTGACGCTGGCGGCCACCACGGTGCCCGGGCCCAGCCGGGTCATCAGTTCGTCCATGACGCGGCTGTCCAGCTCGCCGGGATTGAAGATCGCGAACTTGTCGGTGGGCTCGCGCGGCAAGATGCGCACGCCTTCCTGGTCGGCCAGGGTCTTGATCAGCGACACCCGGGCGATGGCGTCCGAGTGGATCAGCGCCGCGCGGCTGAGGTTGACCAGCGAAGCGATCTGCTGGGCCGTCTGCACGGCCCGCGGCTCGAATTCGAGCGCCCGGAAGGTCTGCAGCCAGGCGACGATGCTGCCGATCAGCAGCAGCGACAGCAGGAAGAAGGTGCGCCAGAACAGCGAGAGCCCGACGCGCGGCGGCCGCATCTCCAGCGGCGCCGGCGCCGTCTCAAGCGGCATGGGGCCGGTGGCGATCTCCGTCTTGGCGCCTCGAAGCACGTGCCAATCCCCTGCTCATGTATTGCGCAGCGGCCATTATTGCGGCAGATCGGGCCAGCGACGGCTCAGCCGGCGCCGTCCGGCACGAAGACGTAGCCGACGCCCCACACGGTCTGGATGTAGCGCGGTGCGGCCGGGTCGATTTCCACCAGCTTGCGCAGGCGCGACACCTGCACGTCCAGGCTGCGGTCGAACGGTTCGAATTCGCGGCCGCGCGCCAGCTGGGCCAGCTTCTCGCGCGACAGCGGCTGGCGCGGATGGCGCACCAGCGCCTTGAGCATCGCGAACTCGCCGGTGGTCAGCGGCAGTTCCTCGCCGTTCTTGCGCAGGGTCCGGGCGCCCAGGTCGAAGGCGAACGGGCCGAAGTTGACCACTTCGTTATCGCTGGAGGGCGCGCCCGGCGCTTCCTGGGCCGGCCGCCGGCGCAGCACCGCGTGCACCCGGGCCAGCAGTTCGCGCGGATTGAAGGGCTTGCCCAGGTAATCGTCGGCGCCGACCTCCAGCCCGACGATGCGGTCCACGTCCTCGCCCTTGGCGGTGAGCATGATGATGGGCGTGCGGTCGTTGGCCGCCCGCAGGCGGCGGCAGATGGAGAGGCCGTCCTCGCCCGGCATCATCAGATCGAGGACGATCAAGTCGGCGGTTTCCCGCAGCATCAGGCGGTTCAGGGCCTTGCCGTCTTCCGCGAGGATGACTTCAAAGCCCTCTTGGGTCAGGTACCGGCGCAGCAGGTCGCGGATCCTGGCATCGTCGTCGACCACCAGAATCTTGTCGGTACGGGCGGCAGCTTGGGCCATGGTGCTCCTGAGATTTGTAACAGAGCCGATTTTGAGGGGCTGAGCGAACCGCGTGCGGGGTTTCCCCGGATGTCTGACATAGTGTTACAGATGTTGCGGGCCGCGGCAAGGCGTCACCTGCGCCCGGTGAACTTGCAGGCGGCAACCGTCGTTGAGCATATTTGAAGCGTCCATCCGCCTGACCGGGACCCGCGTGGCGGCCGGCCTGCGCTTTCCCATCCCTGCCCGGACTCACACCGATGCCAACGAATCGCTACCTGCCTGCCAGATTGTTTGCAACCGCGGTGCTGCTGCTGGCTTCGCTCCCCGTGCGCGCCCAGGGACTGCAGGTGCCGCCGCCCCAGAACGTCGTGCAGCTGGCTGCCACCGGCACGGTCGAGGTCCGGCAGGACCTGCTCAGCCTGGCGATGACGGCCACCCGCGAGGGCGCCGATCCGGCCGCGCTGCAGGAGGAGCTGAAGAAGGCGCTGGACGCCGCGCTCGCGGTGGCCCGGCCCGCGGCCCAGCCCGGGCAGCTGGACGTGCGCACCGGCCAGTTCGGCCTGTGGCCGCGCCACACGCAGGACGGGCACATCAGCGGCTGGCACGGCACGGCCGAGCTGATGCTGGAAGGGCGGGACGTCGCGCGCATCACGCAGACGGGAGCCCGCATCGCAACGCTCACGGTGAGCCGGGTCGGCTACGACCTGAGCCGCGAGCAGCGCGCGGCGGCCGAACGCGAAGCCCAGACGATCGCCATCGGGCGTTTCAAGGCCAAGGCGTCGGAGCTGGCGCGGGAGTTCGGTTTTTCCGGCTGGGGGCTGCGCGAGGTCGCCGTGACGCTCAACGACCAGGGGTTCGTGCCCCGGCGCGCCGCCCTGGCCGGGGTTGCGGCGGCCGACGCAAAGGCCGCGATGCCCTTGCCGGTCGAGGCCGGCAGGACCGCCGTCACGGTGACGGTCTCGGGGTCCGTACAACTGCGCTAGCCGCCGTCCGACAGGGCCGCACCACGGCTCCTGTTTAAGCTGGGTCGATGTTGGCCGAACATTTGCCCTGTGCTGGCAGTGGCCCCCGTGCCCCGGTGCGGGTGCCACTGTGGATCGTCATCAATGCGGGTTCGGGCGAGCACGACGCGCAGCGCACGCAGGAGGTGCTGGCCGGCGTCTTTCATGCCGCCGGCCATGCCACGGATTTCGCGCAGGTCGCCGAGCCGGCGGACCTGGCCCAGGCGTGCGAGCGGTCGGCGGCGCAGGCCAGGTCGCACGGCGGAATCCTGGTGGTGGCCGGGGGCGACGGCAGCGTCAACACGGCCGCCGCTGCAGCGCTGCGCAACGCCTGCCCGCTGGGCGTGATCCCGCAGGGGACGTTCAACTACCTGGCCCGCGAGCACGGCATCCCGCTCGACGCCACCGCGGCGGCGCGCGCCCTGCTGCGGGCGCGGCCGCAGCAGGTCCAGGTTGGCCTGGTGAACGACCGGCTGTTCCTGGTCAACGCCAGCCTCGGGCTCTATCCCCAGGCATTGCAGGACCGCGAGGCGTTCAAGGCGCGGCTCGGGCGTCACCGCTGGGTGGCCGTGGTCGCCGGCCTGGCCACCGTCCTGCGCTGGCACCGCCGGCTGGCTCTGGAGATGCAACTCGACGGCGCGCGCACGCGGCTGACGACCACGACCCTGTTCGTCGGCAACAACCGGCTCCAGGTGGAGCAGGCCGGGCTGGGCGACGAGGTGGCCGAGCGAACCGGCCGCGGCCGGCTGGCGGGAGTCATCACCCGGCCGCTGGGGGCCTGGGCCATGTTGTGGCTGTCCCTGCGCGGCGCGCTGGGCCGGCTGGGCGAGGCCGACCAGATCCACGACTTTTCGTTCCATGAGCTGCAGGTCGCAGTGCTCGGTGCGCGCCGGGTCAAGGTGGCGACCGACGGCGAGGTGCTGGCGATGGCGCCGCCGCTGCGCTTCGCCGCGGCGGCCGAGCGGCTGCTATTGATGGTGCCGGCCGCCGGCGACCGGGTGCCGCGCGAGTGAGCGTCCTGCTGCACATCTCGGACACCCACTTCGGCACCGAGCAGCCGTTGGTGCTCGCGGCGCTCGAGGCCCTCGCACGGGAGCGCCTGCCGGATGTCCTCGTGTTCAGCGGCGACATCACCCAGCGCGCGCAGCCGGCGCAGTTCGCGGCCGCGCGGCGCCTGTGCGACCGGCTGGGCGTTGGCCGCATGCTGGCGCTGCCGGGCAACCACGACATTCCGCTGCTGGACCTGGGGCTGCGGCTCTTCCGGCCCTACCAGCGCTACCTCGCCGCATTCGGGCCGCGCCTGGAGCCGACCCTGGCGACCGACGACTTCTTCGTCGTCGGCGTGAACACGACGCGGGCGGCGCGGCACAAGAACGGCGAAGTGTCCGCCGAGCAGGTGCGGCGGGTGGCGCGCGAACTGCAAGCGGCGCGCCCCGGGCAGTTGCGCGTCGTCGTCACGCACCAGCCGGCCGCGGTGGTGCGCGCCGAGGACGAGCACGACCGCTTGCGCGGCGCCGACGAGGCCTTGCAGGGCTGGTCGCGCGCGGGTGCCGACCTGGTGCTGGGCGGGCACATCCATCTGCCCTACGTGGTGGACCTGACCCTCGCCGCCGAGCCGACGCCGCGGCCCATGTGGTGCGTGCAGGCCGGCACTGCCGTGTCGTCACGGGTGCGCCACGGCACCTGCAACTCGATCAACCTGATCCACTGGAAACCGGCCGCTCCCGGCCAGCGCCGCCGCTGCGTCGTGGAACGATGCGACTACCGGCCGGAAACCGGGTGGTTCGAGACGGCGGAAGTGCAGACGCTTGGACTGGGGTAGCAGCACTTGCGCGCGGTGCCCTATTGGGCTGCCCAACCCCCATCCATGTTCCAGGCGACACCGCGGATGTTGTTGCCGGCGGGCGAGCAGAAGAAGACGGCCAGTTCGCCCAGTTCCTCGGGCGTGGTGAACTGCATCGAGGGCTCCTTCTCGCCCAGCAGCTGGCGTTTCGCTTCCTCGTTGGAGACCTTGCCGGCGGCGGCGCGCGCATCCACCTGCTGCTGCACCAGCGGCGTGAGCACCCAGCCGGGGCAGATCGCGTTGCAGGTGACGCCGGTGGTGGCCGTCTCCAGCGCCGTCACCTTGGTCAGGCCGACCAGCCCGTGCTTGGCCGCGACGTAGGCGGACTTCTGCGCCGACGCGACCAGCCCGTGGACCGAGGCGACGTTGATGATGCGGCCCCAGTCGGCGGCCTTCATCGCCGGCAGCGCGAGGCGGCTGGTGTGGAAGGCGCTGGACAGGTTGATCGCGATGATGTCGTCCCACTTCTGGGGCGGGAACTCGTCGACCGGCGCGACATGCTGGATGCCGGCGTTGTTGACCAGCACGTCCACGCGCCCAAACCGGCCGGCCGCGAACTTCATCATCTCCTCGATCTCGCCGGGGCGCGCCATGTTGGCGCCCTGGTAGGCCACCTGCGCGCCCAGCGCGCGGATCTGCGCCTGCGGCCCCTCGGCGTCGCCGAAGCCGTTGAGGACGATGTTGGCGCCCTGGCGCGCCAGCGCCTTCGCGATGCCCAGGCCGATGCCGCTGGTCGAGCCAGTGACGAGGGCCGTCTTGCCGTTCAACATGGTGGTCTCCGCACTTGAATTAGGATCAGGTCAGGCCTGCGCCGTGCAGGCAAGAGTATCCGGGTTTTCGATCCTGCCATGCCTGAGCCTACGCTGAACTACGTACCGTGCCCCGAAACCGGGGGCCAGCACCGGATGGCGTACTGGGAGTGGGGCGACGGCGCGGCGCCGCACCTGGTGGTGTGCGTGCATGGGCTGTCGCGCCAGGGGCGCGATTTCGACACCCTGGCGCAGGCGCTGCTGGAGCGTTCGCCGCGGCCGCTGCGCGTGGTCTGCCCCGACGTGGCGGGCCGCGGGCGCAGCGAATGGCTGCGCAACCCGATGGGCTACCAGGTGCCGCAGTACGCGGCGGACATGCTCGCGCTGCTGGCGCAGCTGCATGCCCGCGCGGCGATCGCCGCCTTCGACTGGGTCGGCACCAGCATGGGCGGCCTGATCGGCATGGGCGTGGCCAGCCTGGTGCCGCCGCCGGTGCCTGGCCCGGTGCGCCGCCTGGTGCTCAACGACGTGGGGCCGGAAATCCAGTGGGAAGCGATCGAGCGGATCGGCGCTTACCTGGGCAACACGGGGCGCTTCGCGACCTTCGAGGAGGCCGCCGACGCGATGTGGGCCATCTCGCGCAGCTTCGGGCCGCACACCCGCGAGCAGTGGCTGGCCCTGTCGCGGCACATGGTGCGGCCCCTGGCCGACGGCGGCTTCACGCTGCACTACGACCCGGCGATCGCCGTGCCGTTCCGAACCATCGACCGAGAGAGCGCACGGCAGGGACAGGATGCGCTGTGGCAGCTCTACGACCGGATCACCGCTCCGACCCTGCTCACGCGCGGCGCCGAGTCGGACCTGTTGCGCCGTGACACGGCGCTCGCGATGACGCAGCGCGGGCCGCGGGCGCGACTGGTGGAGTTCCCGGGCGTCGGCCATGCGCCGACGTTCATCGCGGCCGACCAGGTGGACGCCGTCGCGTCGTTCCTGCTGCAGGCCGGGCAGCCATGAAGAGCGGGACGGCCGAACGCGGCGACGCGACCGCGGTGCCGCAGCTGATCGCCGCCGCCGAGCAGGCGTTGCCGCGCCAGGCCGATGCGCTGGCGCGCGCACGCTCCTTTGCCGAACCGCTGATCGCCGGCGAGACGCTGCCCACCGGCGAGAACACCCTGGCGCATGCGGACGCCGTGGCTTCGATCCTGAAGGCGATGGGTGGCTCCGAGGCCATGCAGGCAGCCAGCTTCCTGGTGTACGCGTGCCAGCACCTGAACAAGCCCGAAGAGGTGATCGCCAAGGCGTTCGGCGAAAGCTACGCGACGCTGGCGGTGGAGACCACCAAGCTGGTGCGCATCCAGCAGCAGACGCGCGACGCCGGCGCCGCCGGGCAGCTGCTGGAGGACCCGACGGCGCGCACCGAGGTCGTGCGCAAGATGCTGCTGGGCTTCTCGCGCGACCTGCGCGTGATCATGCTGCGGCTGGCGTCGCGGCTGCAGACACTGCGCTGGCACGCCGCCTGCAAGACGGCCGCTCCGCCCAGCGTGGCGCGCGAGGCGCTCACCGTGTTCGCGCCGCTGGCCAACCGGCTGGGCATCTGGCAGATCAAGTGGGAGATGGAGGACCTGGCGTTCCGCTCCCTGGAGCCGGACACCTACCGGCTGGTGGCCCGGCTGCTGGACGAGAAGCGCGCCGAGCGCGAGGAGTATGTGGAACAGTTGCGCTCCCAGGTCGAGGCGGAGCTGCGCGCGCAGGGGGTCCGGGCCAGCGTCTTCGGGCGGCCCAAGCACATCTACAGCATCGTCAAGAAGATGCGCGGCAAGTCGCTCGGGTTCGAGCAGGTGTTCGACATCCGGGCCCTGCGCGTGATCGTGCCCGAGGTCAAGGACTGCTATGCGGCGCTGGCCTGGGTGCACCAGCGCTTCACGCCGGTGGAGCACGAGTTCGACGACTACATCGCGCGTCCCAAGCCCAACGGCTACCAGTCGCTGCACACGGTGGTGCGCGATGCTTCGGGCCGGGCGGTGGAGATCCAGATCCGCACGCCGGCGATGCACGAGCACGCCGAGCACGGCGTCGCCGCCCACTGGGCCTACAAGGAGGCGGGGACCAGGGGGTACGCCGGAGTTTCGGCCAGCGGCCAGTACGACGCCAAGATCGCGGTGCTGCGCCAGCTGCTCGCGTGGGAGCGCGACCTGGCGGGTGCGGCGCCGGGCCTGTTCGAGGACCGCATCTACGTGCTGACGCCCGACGCGGCGGTCGTGGAGCTGCCGCAGGGCGCGACGCCGGTGGACTTCGCCTACAGCGTGCACACCAACCTGGGCCACCGTTGCCGCGGCGCCCGCGTGGACGGCGCCATGGTGCCGCTGAACACGCCGCTGCAGAACGGGCAGACGGTGGCGGTGGTCGCCGCCAAGGAGGGCGGCCCCTCGCGCGACTGGCTCAACGCCGACCTCGGCTTCCTGGCGAGCAATCGCGCCAAGGCCAAGGTGCGGGCCTGGTTCAACGAGCAACTGCGGCACGAAACCGTCGGGCGCGGCCGGGAAGCGGTCGAGAAGCTCCTGCAGCGCGAGGGCAGGACGGCGGTGAAGCTCGAAGACCTCGCCTCGCAGCTCGGGTTCAAGTCGGCCGAGGACCTGTTCGCGGTCGTCGGCAAGGACGAGTACTCGCTGCGGCACATCGAGGCGCTGCTGCGGCCGTCCGGCGCACCGGCGGCGCAGGAGGAGGTGACGCTCAAGAAGGCGCGGCCGCCGGAACGCTCGGGCCGCGGCGGCGTGCTGGTGGTGGGCATCGACTCGCTGATGACGCAGCTGGCCAAGTGCTGCAAGCCGGCCCCGCCCGATGCGATCGGCGGCTTCGTCACCCGCGGCAAGGGGGTGAGCATCCACCGGCGCGACTGCAGCAACTTCCGCGAGCTGGCGGCGCGCAGCGCCGAGCGCGTGATCGAGGTCGAATGGGATGCGGCGCCGGCGGCGGCGGGCACCGTCTATCCGGTGGACGTCTCGATCGAGGCCGCCGACCGGCAGGGCCTGCTGCGCGACATCTCCGAGGTGTTCGCCAAGGAGAAGATGAACGTGATCGGCGTGCAGACGCAGTCGGTGAAGGGCAGCGCCTGGATGACGTTCACCGTGGAAGTCTCCGACTCGGCGCGGCTGGCCAAGGTGCTGCACATCGTGGCCGAGGTGCCCGGCGTGCACCGCGCACGCCGGCGCTGACGCGATTCGCGCCAGGCAGCGGCGAAGCGGCAACGCGCTCTGCTATACTCATGGGCTCGGACAAACACAGGCGCGTAGCTCAGCTGGTTAGAGCACCACCTTGACATGGTGGGGGTCGTTGGTTCGAGTCCAATCGCGCCTACCATCTTCCCGCAGGAAGACGGATCGTCCGGCAACCAGCCGGGCCCCAGCCGCCAGGCTGATCTTTCCCCAATTCGTTCAACCGTGCCGCAAGGGCGCGAGATCCTCGCCGCTTGCAGCCGGTGTCGTGGCCGCTGCCTAGCTGGCTGCCAGTACCTTGTGAATCAGCAGTTTGCTGCGGCAATTGCTGCAGTAGTACAGGCGACGTGAAGGCAGCAGCAACCGCATCCACCAGGAGCGCTCGATGCGATCCAGATGGGCAGCACCGCACCGGCAAACCGTGAGTCTCATATGGCCCCTCGAGTTGTATGGGCATGCTATCCCCTGGTGAGGACCTTCGTGCTAGGGAGCTGCCCTAGGTGGCACACGAGACCGCTGACGGCCCGAGCTTCTGATCCCGGCCCCTGCTCGTCCTCAGGGAAAACCTTGGCCCGAGACGGGACATGCCTCCCTAGAATGTGTTGCACTGCAATAGAACGCGTCCACTCCCGCCGGCGCGAGGAGCCCCACCCAAGTGCACAGCAAGAAAGCCAGCGCCGCGTCCAAGCCGGCGCAGCGCGTCATCAAGAAATATCCCAACCGGCGCCTGTACGACACGGACACGTCCAGCTACATCACCCTGTCCGAAGTCAAGCAGCTGGTGATGGACCACGAGGCTTTCGTGGTGCGCGATGCCAAGACCAACGAGGACCTCACGCGCAGCATCCTGCTGCAGATCATCCTGGAGGAGGAAGCCGGCGGCGCGCCGATGTTCAGCGAAGCCGCGATGGCCAACCTGATCCGCTTCTACGGGCACGCCGCGCAGGGCTTCATGGGCACCTACCTGGAGAAGAACGTGCAGGCGTTCACCGACATCCAGGCCAAGCTGGCCGAGCAGTCCAAGACGCTCACGCCCGAGATGTGGGCGCAGTTCATGAACATGCAGAACCCGCTGATGCAGGGGATGATGGGCAGCTACGTCGAGCAGTCCAAGCACATGTTCGACCAGATGCAGGAGCAGATGGCCAAGCAGGCCGAGCAGATGCTCGGCGCCTTCGGCATCAAGCGCTGACTGCGAAAAGTCCATTTGCGGGGCGCGACAGCGCCCGTCTGGGACAATGGAGGGTTATGACGGAAGTACCCTCAAACCAGACCAGGGCCCCCAAGGTCGGCTTCGTGAGCCTGGGCTGCCCCAAGGCGCTCACCGATTCGGAATTGATCGTCACCCAGCTGAGCGCCGAGGGCTACCAGACGGCCAAGAGCTTCGAAGGCGCCGACCTGGTGATCGTCAACACCTGCGGCTTCATCGATGACGCCGTGCGCGAAAGCCTGGACACGATCGGCGAGGCGCTGGCCGAGAACGGCAAGGTGATCGTCACCGGCTGCCTGGGGGCGCGCACCGGCGACGGCGGCGGCAACCTGGTGCGGCAGATGCACCCGTCGGTGCTGGCCGTGACGGGCCCGCACGCCACGCAGGAGGTGATGGACGCGGTGCACGCCAGCCTGCCCAGGCCGCACGACCCGTTCGTCGACCTGGTGCCGGCGGCCGGCATCAAGCTCACGCCGCGCCACTACGCCTACCTGAAGATCAGCGAGGGCTGCAACCACCGCTGCACCTTCTGCATCATTCCGTCCATGCGCGGCGACCTGGTGAGCCGCCCGGTGGGCGACGTGCTGAAGGAAGCGCGGGCCCTGTTCGAAGGCGGCGTCAGGGAGCTGCTGGTGATCAGCCAGGACACCTCGGCCTACGGCGTCGACGTGAAGTACCGCACAGGGTTCTTCGACGGCCGGCCGGTGAAGACGCGGATGCTGGAACTGGTGCAGGCCCTGGGCGAACTGGCTGAGCCCTTCGGCGCATGGGTGCGCTTGCATTACGTGTACCCGTACCCATCTGTCGACGAAGTGATCCCCCTGATGGCCAGCGGCCGCGTGCTGCCCTACCTGGACGTGCCGTTCCAGCACAGCCATCCGGAAGTGCTGCGACGCATGAAGCGCCCGGCCAGCGGCGAGAAGAACCTCGAGCGCATCCAGCGCTGGCGCGAGGCCTGCCCGCAGATCGTGATCCGCAGCACCTTCATCGCCGGCTTTCCGGGGGAAACCGAAGAAGAGTTCCAGCATCTGCTGGACTTCATGCGCGAGGCGCGGATCGACCGGGCGGGCTGCTTCGCCTACAGCTCGGTGGAAGGAGCCGCGGCCAACGAACTGCCGGGCATGTTGCCGCAGGAGGTGCGCGAGGAACGGCGCGCCCGGTTCATGGCGGTCGCCGAGGAAGTGTCGGCGGCGAAGCTGCAAGCCCGGGTGGGCGCCACGATGCAGGTGCTCGTCGATTCGGCGCCGGCGCTGGGCCGCAAGGGCGGGGTCGGGCGCACCTATGCCGACGCCCCGGAAATCGACGGCATCGTCAGGCTGTTGCCGCCGCAAAAACTGAGCAAGCAGCTGAAGGTCGGCGAGTTCACCCAGGCTCGCATCGTGCAGGCCGAGGGCCACGACCTCGTGGCGGTGCCGATCTGACGGCGGCCCCGCAAACGGCAAGGCCGGCATCTGCCGGCCTTATCGCATTCATCAACCCCAGGGCGGATGGCAGTGCGCAGGCACTGCGTTCGGCGCTTCCTTGTTTACCAAACGACAAAGCCGGCATCAGCCGGCTTTATCATCTGTCTTTTGGTGCCCAGGAAGGGACTCGAACCCCCACGATGTTACTCGCTAGTACCTGAAACTAGTGCGTCTACCAATTCCGCCACCTGGGCATTTCAGGAAAGAAAAGGATTCTATATCAAAAACATTGGACACAGCAATACCGGCCTCCTGCTCGACGAGATCGAAGGGACCATCCAGGGTCACCGCGACGGGCACGGATTCGTGGTGCGCGACGACGGCGAGGGCGACATCTACCTGCCGCCCAACGAGATGCGCGCGGTACTGCACAAGGATCGCGTCAAGGCGCGCATCGTGCGGCACGACCGCAGGGGGCGTGCCGAAGGCCGCGTCGTCGAGATCGTCGAGCGCCCGCCGCATCCCATCATCGGCCGCCTGCTGCACGAAAGCGGCGTCTGGCTGGTCGCGCCCGAGGACAAGCGCTATGGGCAGGACGTCCTGATCCCCAAGGGCGCCACCGGCCTGGCCAAGCCCGGCCAGGTGGTCGTCGTCGAACTGACCGAGCCCCCGAGCCTCTACGGCCAGCCGGTGGGACGCGTCAAGGAAGTGCTGGGCGAGATCGACGACGCCGGCATGGAAATCGAGATCGCGGTGCGCAAGTACGGCGTGCCGCACGAGTTCTCCGAGGCGTGCCTGGCGCTGGCGCGCGCGCTGCCCGACAAGGTGCGGCCGGCCGACAAGAAGCGGCGGGTCGACCTGACCGACGTGCCGCTGGTCACCATCGACGGCGAGGACGCTCGCGACTTCGACGATGCGGTCTACTGCGAGCCGGCCCGGGTCGGGCGCGGCAAGGGCTGGCGGCTGCTGGTGGCGATCGCCGACGTGAGCCACTACGTGGAGACCGGCAGCGCGATCGACGTCGACGCGTACGACCGGGCGACCAGCGTGTACTTCCCGCGGCGGGTGATCCCGATGCTGCCCGAGAAGCTGTCCAACGGGCTGTGCTCGCTCAACCCCGAGGTCGAGCGCCTGTGCATGGTCTGCGACATGCTGATCACCGGCACCGGCGAGATCTACGCCTACCAGTTCTATCCGGCCGCCATGTGGAGCCACGCCCGCTTCACGTATACCGAAGTCGCCGCGATCCTGGCCAACACCAACGGCACCGAGGCGGTGCGCCGCAAGGAGCGGGTGGCGGACCTGCTGAACCTGCACGACGTCTACCGCGCGCTGCTGAAGGCGCGCATGCAGCGCGGGGCCGTGGACTTCGAGACCACCGAGACGCAGATCGTGTGCGACGAGAACGGCCGCATCGAGCGGATCGTGCCGCGCACCCGCAACGACGCGCACCGGCTGATCGAGGAAGCCATGCTGGCGGCCAACGTGTGCAGCGCCGACTTTATCCAGCAGAGCAAGCATCCGGGCCTGTTCCGGGTGCACGAGGGACCGACGCCGGAGAAGAAGGACATCCTGCGCAACTACCTCAAGGCGATCGGCGTGCCGTTGACGATCACCGAGGACCCGCAGCCGGCCGAGTTCCAGCGCATCGCCGAGGCCACCAAGGACCGGCCCGACGCCCAGCAGATCCACACGATGCTGCTGCGCTCGATGCAGCAGGCGATCTACACGCCGATCAACAGCGGCCACTTCGGGCTGGCCTACGACGCCTACACGCACTTCACCAGCCCGATCCGCCGCTACCCCGACCTGCTGGTGCACCGCGTGATCAAGGCGATCCTGGGGGCCAGCCGGTACGAACTGCCGGCGCTGCCGACGCCCGGCGAGGCGCACGAGAAGCTGGCGCGGCGGCTGGCCGGCCGGGTGCGGCCGCCGGCGCAGCGGCTGAAGAAGCCGGCGCCGCCGCCCAGCCGCGAGACACAGGCGTGGGAGGCGGCGGGCCTGCACTGCAGCGCCAACGAACGCCGCGCCGACGAGGCCAGCCGCGACGTCGAGGCCTGGCTCAAGTGCAAGTACATGCGCGAGCACCTGGGTGAGGAATACGGCGGGGTCGTCACCGCCGCCACCACCTTCGGCATCTTCGTGACGCTCGACCAGATGTACGTGGAAGGGCTGGTGCACATCACCGAGCTGGGCGGCGAGTACTTCAAGTTCGACGAGGCCCGGCAGGAACTGCGCGGCGAGCGCACCGGCATCCGCTACGCGATCGGCTCGCGCGTGCGGGTGCAGGTCAGCCGGGTCGACCTGGACGGGCGCAAGATCGACTTCCGGCTGGTGCGCGAAGGCGAGGAGCTGCCCTCGCGCGCGCTGCGCGACAAGGGAGTCGCGGCCGGCGGCGGCGCGGCCAAGCCGTCGTCGCGGCGGGCGGCCAAGCCCGCCGAGGCGGCGCCGTCGCTGCACGGGCTGCGCGCTGCGGTGAAGAAGGCGGCCGCCAAGGCCAAGGGCCGCAAGCCGCGGCGCTGACGGCAGCGGGGCCTCGCGCGGGGGTTGCCGTCAGCCCTCGCCCGAGGGCGGCTCGGGGGCGGCCGGCTTGAGCCAGAAGACCTTGGGCGCGCGGCCCGGCTGCGGGGTCTGCGCGGCGAGTGCGGCGGCCAGCTGCTGGCGCAGCATCAGCGTCGACGGATGCTCCGGCCCCAGCGCTTGCGCCGACTGGTCGACCAGCTTTTCCAGCGACTCGATCAGCACCCTGTCCACGCGTCCTCCTCTCGAAGATATGCCAGTGGAACATCCACTGGCCCGGATTGTCGGGCACGAAGGCGACATCCATCGGGCTGCCGCCCTGCGATGCCGTCCCTCGCTCGTTTGCACGTCTTGATGCAGAAGACGCGTCCTGATACATTTTCGGGCAAGCAGGAGGGGCTATGCACCAGTTCGTGCGCGCAATTCTCGCGGCCGTGTCCACGGCCATTCTCGTGGCTTGCGGCGGCGGCGCCGCCACCGACGAATCGCCGCCGGCGTCCGCGACCGGCCTGCGTGCCGCGCCGCAGCGCGCCGCGCGCGCCGTCGACGCGACGGCGCTGATGGACTGGGCAGAGGGCGTCTTTCGGGACTACTTTCCGACGCACCAAACAGATATCACCCTGGACACCTTCACGTATCGGGCATATCCCAACGGGATCTATCTCGGCGTGGCGCAGGGAGTGGTCTACGTGATGGGTGGGCCGTTCGGCGGCTGGCCTCCGAAGCCAGTTGGTGCCGTGGCCGACTTCGCCTGCCGCGTGTACCCCGAGAACTGCCCAGTGATCTCGGGCGTCGCGGCCAAGGGCCTGCTGGCCGGCGCGACGATCGGCGTCTACAACATGAATGCCGACGGCTCGCGCGGCGGGTTGCTGGCCAGTGCGACGTCGGCCGCCGACGGCCGCTTCTCGGTCACGCTGCCGGCGGCGCCCGGCGGCCCGGTGCTGATCGAGGCGGCGGGAGGCACTTACAGCAGTGCCTACAACGGGGCGACGATCGCGTCGCGCGGTGTGCTGCGCGCGATGCTGCCCAGCGTGGCGGCGGCGGGTGAGAGCGGCATCTCGGTGAACCCGCTGACCGAGCTGGCGGCGTCGCTCACGCGCACCTATCTCGCCCGTGGCGACGCGATGGCGCCCGCGATCCAGATGGCCGAGCAATGGGTGTCGTCGCAGTACGGCCTGAGGTCCCGGCCGAGCCGCATCCTCCCGGCGTTCGACGTCACGGCGGTCACGGCCAACCCGGAGGGTGTCCAGCTCGCGCTCGTCCTGGCTGCGCTGGACACGCTGGGCCACCGGCTGTCGGCGTCCGACCCGGACGCGATCTTCGCGAGCCTGTCCGCGGACTTCTCCGACGCGCAGTTCGACGGCCGCGCGATGGACGGCCAGCAGGTCACCTTGAACGGCGGCGCGCTGCCAGCCGGCGCCGGCAGCAGCGGGTTCATGCAGGCTTTCGCCGTCAGCTTCTCCGGCACCAGCGGCGGCCTGCGGCCGGCGTACCTGGAAGCGCACTTCAACGCCGGGACGATCACCGAGAACTACCAGTCGCGCATGATCCCCGTGTACGTCGCCGCGAACGTCGCGACGTATTTCCCGCCGACCTATTCGTCGCCGGTGCCGAACACGACCAGCTTCGACACCAGCCGCACCGGCTATTCCTGCCCGGCGGGCGCCCCGATCACTTTCACCAATGGGGTGGGTTCGTGCGGCTCGTACTCCTACTGCAGCGGCGGAGCGACCATGCTGATGGTCAACGGCCGGCAGGCCTGCTCCGACGGCGGCATCCCCGTCTACCAGGCGGCCACCATCGCCCCCTACACGGCCGTCACCATCGCACCGTACACCGCCAGCACGGTCGAACCCTACCAGGCGCAGACGACGATTGCCCAGCCGGCCGCCGGGACGCCGGCCATCTTCCGCGCGACGGCGGTGCACCTGCTGACCGAGGCGGAGCGTGCGGCGATGGCGGCCAACGATCGCGCGGCCGGCGACGCCGCCGCCGCCCGGGTGTCGTCGCTGGGCACTCCCACGCCGCTGCAGCTGGAGTGGATGCAGCGCATCAACGACGCGGTGATCGCCTCGGTCCGCCGCACGCCGTACTACTACTACTGAGCCGGCCGCGCCCGCACGAACCTTGTCGGCGGTCAAGGCCGGCGGGGTGAACCCCACTTCACAGGGCGCGGGATCGCGCCGATCATGCCCTGCACCAGGAGCCGGCGGCCACGCGAGCCCCGGCCATGCAGGAGACATGACCGTGAATCACTTCCCGTTCCAGGACGAGCAGGGCCTGGCCCCGCCGCGCGTCGAGCTTCGCACGCGTCCAGACGGCGGCATCGTGCTGCGCAATCCGCTGCCGCTGCAGCCGTTCACGCGCTGCGTGGGCGACTGGCTGGAGCATTGGGCGGCCGCCACGCCCGACGCGGCGTTCCTGGCCGAACGCGACGGCGAAGGGCGGTGGCGCAAGACCACCTACCGGCAGGCGCGCGAGCGGGTCGGGCGCATCGCGCAGGGGCTGCTGGACGCCAGGTACCAGCCCGGCCGCCCGGTGGTGATCCTGTCCGACAACGCCGTCGAGGCCGCCTTGCTGGGCCTGGCATCCATGCACGTGGGACGGCCGTTCTGCATGGTGTCCAGCGCCTATTGCCGGCTGACGAAGAACTATTCCAAGATCGCCGGCATCCTGGACATGCTGTCGCCGGCGCTGGTGTACGCGTCCGACGCGCGCGTGTACGGCCCTGCCGTGCAGGCCTGGGGCCACAAGGCGCCGGTGTTCTTCGGCGCCAACGCGGCCGAGCATGCCGGCGCCGCTGCGTTTTCCGCGCTGGAGGCGGCGCGCGAAACGTCGGCCGTGATGGACGCGTTCGCCGCGATCCGGCCGGAAACCCATGCCAAGTACCTGCTGACCAGCGGGTCCACGGGGTTTCCGAAGGTGGTGATCAACACCCACCGCATGCTGTGCGCCAACCAGCAGCAGATCGCGCAGGTGTGGCCGTTCCTCACGCGCCATCCGCTGGTGCTGGTGGACTGGCTGCCGTGGAGCCACACTTTCGGCGGCAACCACAACTTCAACATGGTCCTGTCGCACGGCGGCACCATGTACATCGACGAGGGCCGGCCGGCACCCGGCCTGATCGAGCACAGCGTGCGCAACCTGCGCGAGGTCGGGCCGAACTTCTATTTCAACGTGCCGCGCGGCTTCGACATGCTGCTGCCGTACCTGGAGCAGGACGAGGACTGCGCCCGCGAAGTGTTCGCCGGCATGGAGGGCATCTTCTACGCCGCCGCCGCCTTGCCGCAAAGCCTGTGGCAGCGGCTGGAGCAGGTGGTCGCCAGGGTGCGGGAGCGGCCGGTCTGGTTCACTTCGGCCTGGGGCTCCACCGAAACCTCGCCCGGCATGACGGCCGTGCACTGGCGCATCGGGCAGGCCGGCTGCCTGGGGCTGCCGCTGCCCGGCGGCGAACTCAAGCTCACGCCCAACGGCAACAAGCTGGAGATGCGGGTGCGCGGGCCGAACATCTTCCCGGGCTACCTGAACCAGGAGGCGCTCACGCGGGCCGCGTTCGACGAGGAGGGCTTCTACCGGATCGGCGACGCCGGCAGGCTGCTGGACCCGGCCGATCCGCAGCAGGGCGTCATGTTCGACGGCCGGGTGGCCGAGGACTTCAAGCTGTCCACCGGGACCTGGGTCAGCGTCGGCACCTTGCGCCCGCGCATCGTCAGCGCCATGGCGCCGCACGTGGCGGACGTGGTGATCACGGGCCACGACCGCGACGAAATGGGCCTGCTGGTGTTCCCCACGCCGCAGGCCAAGGCGCTGCCGGAGGCCGAGCTACAGTCGCACCTGCTGCAGGCGATGCGCCGGCTGGCGGCCGAGGGCGGGGGCTCCTCGCAATACCCGGTGCGGGCGATCGTCCAGGCCGAGCCGCCCAGCGCGGACGCCGGCGAGATCACCGACAAGGGCTACATCAACCAGCGCGCGGTGCTGGACAATCGGGCGGCGGAAGTGGCCGCCCTGTACCAGCAGGCGCAGGCCCGGGTGATCCGGCTGTGACCGCGCGCATCCCTCATTTCTGGAACGCAGCATGAAATTCGACAATGCGTACATCCCGGGCCCGCTGCTGTGGTCGTCGCCCTTCATCCGCTGGCAGGGCAGCACGGCCGACCTGAACAGCCTCGACATGGCGGTCCAGGTCACGCGCGACGCGTTGCAGGCACGCGGCTACGACGCCGCCGACGTCGGGCAACTGGTGTACGGCACCACGGTGCCGCAGGCGGGCAGTTTCTATGCCGGTCCGCTGGTGGCCGCGCGCCTAGGCCTCGCCAACGTCGGCGGGCCGACCATCGCGCAGGCCTGCGCCACCTCGGTGGCGTGCATGGTGCAGGCCGCCGCCGCCTGCCAGCTGTCGGGCGGCGAGTCGCAACTGGTGGTGACGGCCGACCGCATCAGCAACGGCCCGCTCATGCTGTACCCGCGATCGGGCGGCATGGGCGGCAGCCCGGCCACCGAGCACTGGGTGCTGGACAACTTCGCCTGCGACCCCTGGACCGGCGAGTCGATGATCGCCACGGCCGAGGCGACTGCGCGCGACGGCGGCTTCACCCGCGAGCAATGCGACGAGGTCACCTTGCTGCGTTCCAGCCAGTACCAGCGCGCACTGGCCGAGGACCGGCGTATCCAGCGGCAGTATTTCCAGCCGGTCGTGGTGCAGCAGCGCAAGAAGGCGCTGGTGCTGGACGCCGACGAAGGCATCGGCCCGTACAGCGCGGAAGGCCTCGCGGCGCTGAAGCCGGCCACGCCCGGCGGCGTCACGACGCCGGGCTCGCAGACCCATCCGGCCGACGGCGCCGCCGGGCTGGTGATCGCGGGCGCCGACCGGGCGCGTGCCCTGGCGCAGGGCCAGGGGGTGGTGCGGGTGCTGGCCGCCGGTTTCGCGCGGGCCGAAAAGGGCCGCATGCCCAAGGCGCCGGCGCTGGCGGCGCGGCGCGCCCTGGACAGCGCGGGGGCCACCGTCCAGCAGATGAAGCTGGTCGGCACGCACAATCCGTTCGCGGTGAACGACCTGTGGTTCAGCCGCGCGATGGACTATCCGCTGGAGCGGATGAATCCCTACGGCTGCAGCCTGATCTACGGCCATCCCCAGGGACCCACCGGCATGCGCACCATCGTCGAGCTGGTGCACGCGTTGCGCGCGCAGGGGGGAGGACTGGGCCTGTTCACCGGCTGCGCCGCCGGTGACATGGGCGCGGCGATCGTGCTGTCGGTGGAGTGAAGCCGGGCCGTCCGGGCGCTACGGCAGAGCGGTCTTCCTGGCGATGCGCCTGGGGGCCGGCCGCTGCGTCAGGCCCTCGCCGTCCAGCCACTGCGGCTGGAACGGCGGCGCCGAGTGCGCCGCCGGCTTGCCTTGCAGCGCCTGCCAGTAGGCCACTTCCTGCGGCGCGGCGTCCCAGTAGCGGCCGTACAGGATCGGGCCGTACTGGTGCATGAACAGCGCGATCCGGGCCGCGTCGGCGTCGCCGCCGTTGGCCAGCGCGAAGAAGCGCCCGAACGCGTCCGACAGGTGCCCGGCCCGGTACTGCTGCACGGCCTCGCTGAAGGCGGTGCTGCGGGCCTGTACCGGCGCCGCCGCCGCGCAGCCGGCGGCTGCCGCCAGCACGCACAGCACGCGCTCCAGCCGGCGCGCCGTCCGGCGTGCAGAACCTGCGCTGGCGTGCTGTGCCGTCATGGCTGCCGTTCCCCTTCTTGCAGGATGTCAGATCCGGCCCGCGCCGCCTTGACATGGGTCAGGCGCGGGCGGTGCCGCGCAAGACGTAGACTTTGCGCATGAATCCTTCATCCATCGACGGCGCGCCGCGACAGGCGCAACCCAGCGAAGACATGCCGCAGGCCACGCGGCTGGACGACGTGCGCATCCGCCAGGTCCGACCCCTCATTTCGCCGGCGCTGCTGCAGGACGACTATCCGGCCGACGCCGCGGTGCAGGCCTTCGTGGAGGACAGCCGCCGGCAGGTGGCGGCCATCGTCCACGGCCGGGACCCGCGGCTGCTGGTCGTGGTGGGGCCGTGCTCCATCCACGACAGCGAACAGGCACTGGAGTACGCGCGCCGGCTGCGCGAGCTGGCGCCGCAGCTGGCGCAGGACCTGCTGCTGGTCATGCGCGTCTATTTCGAGAAACCCCGCACCACCGTCGGCTGGAAGGGCTTCATCAACGATCCGCACCTGGACGGGAGCTTCCGCATGAACGAGGGCCTGCGCCTGGCACGGGCCCTGCTGCTCGAGATCACGCGGCTGGGGCTGCCGGCGGGCACCGAATTCCTTGACCTGCTCAGCCCCCAGTACGTCGCCGACCTGGTCAGCTGGGGTGCGATCGGCGCGCGCACCACCGAAAGTCCCAGCCACCGGCAGCTGGCCTCCGGTCTGAGCTGCCCGATCGGCTTCAAGAACGGCACCGGCGGCGGCGTGCAGATGGCGGCGGACGCGCTGGTGGCCTGCCGGTCGCCGCATGCGTTCATGGGCATGACGAAGATGGGCCAGGCGGCGATCTTCGAGACCGACGGCAACGGCGACTGCCACCTCATCCTGCGCGGCGGCTCGCGCGGCCCGAATTACCATCCGGCGGACGTCGAGGCCGCCGCGGCCATGCTGCACAAGGCCGGCGTGTGCGAGCGCGTGATGGTCGATTGCTCGCACGCCAACGCGGCCAAGAACCACCTGCGGCAGATCGAGGTCGCCGCCGAACTGGCGCAGCGGATCGCCGGCGGCGAGCAGCGCATCCTGGGACTGATGATCGAAAGTCACCTCCAGCCGGGCAAGCAGGAATTGCGCGCCGGCGTGCCGCTGCAGCACGGCGTCTCGATTACCGACGGCTGCATCGGCTGGGAGCAGACCGACGCCGTGCTGCGCCAGCTCGCGCAGGCCGCCCGGCAGCGCCGGGAACGTGCGGCTTAATGCGCCGCCGACGTCACGCGGATGCCGCGGATCTGACCCGCCGCGCGCGAGGCCGCCGGCCGCTCGAAGCTGGCCGGATCGAACCGGTGCAGCAGTTCGGCCTCCTGCACCCGGGCCAGCAGCACGTTGGCCGCCTTGACGTGGCCGAAGCCGCGCATCTGCAGCGGCAGCGCGGCGATCTCGCAGGCGGTCTGCAGGCGCTCGCGTGACAGCAGGGGCAGCAGCGATCCGATGCGGTCGCGGTAGCGGGCGATCTGTTCGCGCTCCGAGCGCCGCTCCTGGCTGCGCCCGAACGGGTCGAACGCCGTCCCGCGCAGCCGCTTGCCGGCGGCCAGCAGCTTCATGGTCGGCAGCAGCCAGCCGCCCAGCCGGATCTTGCGCGGCGGCTGGCCGGCGTGCCGACGCGACAGCGCGGGCGGCGCCATGAAGAACTCCAGCGCGAACTCGCCCTCGAACTGCTCGCGCAGCGCCTTGGCGAACCGGCCGTCGGTGTACAGGCGCGCCACCTCGTATTCGTCCTTGTACGCCATCAGCTTCAGCAGTGAGCGCGCCACCGCGCGGGTGAACGGCAGGGCCGGATCTGCGCCCACCGCGGCCTCGCGATCGCGCACCGCGGCGACGAACAGCGCGTACTGCGTTGCCCACGCCGCGTCCTGGTAGCCGGTGAGGTGGTCGACGCCGCGCGCGATGAGCCCGTCGAGGCTGTCGTCGGCGCCGGCCGGTTGCGCGGGCGTGCCCCGCAGCAGGGCGACGATCGCCTGCGGGTCGCCCGCCGCCAGCCGGCCCAGTGCCAGCGCCAGCATGTTGTTGTCCACCGCCACGCCGTTGAGTTCGACCGCGCGCTGCAGCGCCTCCAGGCTCACCGGCACGAGACCGCCCTGCCAGGCCGCGCCCAGCGCCACCATGTTGGAGAAGATCGAATCGCCCAGGAACGCTTCGGCCAGCGCCTGGGCGTCCAGCGTCTGGACCCGGTCGGCGCCGGCGGCAAAGCGCAGCTTGTCCAGCAGCAGCGGCACCTTCAGGCTGGCGTCCGGGTTGCGCAGGCTCTCGGCCACCGGGACTTCGTGGGTGTTGGCCAGGATGCGCGTGCGGCCCCGGCGCACGGTGGGCAGCGCTTCCGGTGACGCTCCCACCACCAGGTCGCACGCCAGCAGGGCGTCGGCCTGCTGCGTGTCGATGCGGACCTGGTTCAGCCGCGAGGGACGGTCGGCCAGCCGCACGAAGCTGAGCACCGCGCCGCCTTTCTGCGCGAAGCCCATGAAGTCGAGCACGCTGGCGCTCTTGCCTTCCAGGTGCGCGGCCATTGCGACCAGCGCCCCCAGGGTGACGACGCCGGTGCCGCCCACGCCGGTCACCAGCAGGTCATACGGGCCGGTCCAGGCCTGCGGCGCCGGCCGCGGCAGCGCGTCCACCTGCGACTGGAAGACCCGGGTGCCGCCCGCCAGGGCGCCGGCGCGCTGGCGCAGCCGACCGCCGATGACGCCCACGAAGCTGGGGCAGAAGCCCTTGGCGCAGGAGTAGTCCTTGTTGCAGCTGCTCTGGTCGATGCGGCGCTTGCGGCCCAGCGGCGTGTCCACCGGCTGCACGGCGACGCAGTTGCTCTGCACCGAGCAGTCGCCGCAGCCCTCGCACGCCAGTTCGTTGATGAACAGCCGGCGCGCCGGCTCGGCCAGCTCCCCCTTCTTGCGGCGGCGCCGCTTCTCCGCGGCGCAGGTCTGCTCGTAGATGAGGACCGTCACCCCGGGCAGCTCGCGCAGCCGCCGCTGCACGCTGTCGAGCCGGCCGCGGTCGTGGAATTCGGTGCCGGCCGGGAAGCGCTGGCGGATCGCGTCGTACCTGGCGATGTCGTCGGACACCACCACCACCTTCTTCACGCCCTCCGCCTCGACCTGCCGCGCGATGCCGTCCACGCTGATGATGCCGTCCACCGGCTGGCCGCCGGTCATCGCCACGGCGTCGTTGAACAGGATCTTGTAGGTGAGCGTGGCGCCCGCCGCGACGGCCTGCCGGATCGCGAGGTAGCCCGAGTGGTAATAGGTGCCGTCGCCCAGGTTCTGGAACACGTGCGGCACCCTGGTGAACATCGCATGCGAAACCCAGTCGACGCCTTCGCCGCCCATCTGGATCAGGCCCTCGGTCGCGCGGTCCATCCAGCTGGCCATGAAGTGGCAACCGATGCCGGCCTGCGCGTGCGAGCCCTCCGGCACCCGGGTCGAGGTGTTGTGCGGGCAGCCGGCGCAGAAGACAGGCAGGCGCTTCACGCTGTCGGACTCGTTGGACAGCAGCTGCGGCGGGGTGAAGTCGCGCACCAGGTGCCGCCGGTCCAGGTCGGGGAAATGGCCCGCCAGCCAGTTGGCGACGAGCTCGATCAGCCGTGAGGGCCGCAGCTCGCCCGTGGCGGGCACGAGCGGCCGGCCGGCGGCATCGCGCTTGCCGACGATCGCCGGCCGCACGGTGTCGTTGTAGAAGAGCGAACGCAGCTGCTCCTCGACCACGGGGCCCTTTTCCTCGATCACCAGCACCTCGTTCAAGCCGCGCACGAACTCGCGCATGCGGGTCGGCTCGATCGGATAGGTCAGGCCCAGCTTGTCGATGCGCACGCCATGCGCGGCCAGCGTGTCGGGTGCGATGTCCAGGCGCCGCAGCACTTCCATGAAGTCGTGATACGCCTTGCCGGCGGTCAGGATGCCCACGGTGGCGCGCGGGCTGCGCACGACAGGCCGGTCGATGCTGTTGACGCGCGCGAAGGCGCGCACCGCGTCGAGCTTGGCGTGCAGGCGCTGCTCGATGGTGAGCGAGGGCAGGTCGGGCCAGCGGTAGTGCAGGCCGCCGGCCGGCGGCGCGTGGCCCGTGATCCGGCGGATCGCGGCGCCGTCCTGCCAAGCGGCGGTGCGGGCGTTCAGCAGGTCCAGGTCGACGGTGGTGCCGCTTTCGACGATCTCGGACAGCGCGGTGAAGCCGACCCAGTTGCCGGAAAAGCGCGAGAGCGCCCAGCCGTACAGGCCGAACTCCAGGTACTCGGCGACGCTGGCGGGGGCCACAACCGGTGCCTGCCAGGCCTGGAACGCCTGGTCGCTCTGGTGCGGCATCGACGAGGACACGCAGCCGTGGTCGTCCCCCGCCACCATCAGCACGCCGCCCTGCGGCGAGGCGCCGTAGGCGTTGCCGTGCTTGAGCGCATCGCCGGCGCGGTCCACGCCGGGTCCCTTGCCGTACCACATGGCGAACACGCCGGCGCAGGTGCGCTGCGGGTCGGCCTCCACCCGCTGGGTGCCCAGCACGGCCGTGGCCGCCAGTTCCTCGTTGATCGCCGGCAGGAAGCGCACGCCTGCGGCATCCAGCTGGGTGCCGGCCTTCCACAGCGCCTGGTCGACCATGCCCAGCGGCGAGCCGCGGTAGCCGCTGACGAATCCGCGTGTGTCCAGGCCCGCGGCGGCGTCGCGCTGGCGCTGCATCAGCAGCAGCCGCACCAGCGCCTGGGTGCCGGTGAGGAAGATCGCGCCCGCGCCGGCGCTCAGGTTGTCGCTCAGGCGGTAATCCCGCCGCACGAGAGGCGGCGAGCCGGTCATGGTTGTCTCGGCCATGCACTGCTCCGGCAGTTGTTATGAGGAGCAAGCTTATGGCGACAACCGGGAAACCGGATTCTTCTTTACCTCACAATCTGGCGAGATGGAGAATGAGTGTTTTCAACAAAGACAAAAATCGGAATGAATCAACTCGACCGCTATGACCGCCTGTTGCTGGCGGAGCTGCAGCGCGACGCCCGCCAGACGGTGCAGCAGCTGGCCGCCGCCGTCGGCCTGTCGGGCACGCCGTGCTGGAAGCGGGTCAAGGACCTGGAGGCCAGCGGCGTGATCCAGCGCTACACGGCGCTGGTGGACCGGGAGAAGGTCGGCCTGTCGCTGTGCGTGCTGGCCGAGCTCAACCTCACGCGGCATCACGAGGACGACGTGCGGCGGTTCGAGCAGGCGGTGGCCGACTGTCCCCAGATCGTCAGCTGCTACTCGACCACGGGCCAGGCGGACTACGTCATCAAGGTGCTGGTGCCCGACATCAAGCAGTACGAGGCCTTCCTGCACGAGACGGCGTTCAAGCTGCCTGGGGTGACGCACGTGCGCTCCAGCGTCGTGCTCAAGGAGGTGAAGGCCGAGACCCGACTGCCGCTGGAGGGCGACCGCGCCGCGCCGCGCGCGCGGCGCAGCCGGGCCGGTTGAGGCACGCGCGCGGCGCTATTGGGGCTTGGCCGGTTTGGCGCCGCCCACCGGGTCCAGTCCGGTGGCGCGGACGATGTCCGCCACGGCGGGCGAGGCCAGGAAGCGCGCCAGGTGCCGCGCCACCTCCGCCTGCGCGGAGCCCTCCACCAGGCCGGCCGAGAAGAAGATCGTCTGCTGCACCTCCTCGGGCAGCGTGCCCACGAAGTCCAGCTCCTTGAAGTAGATCAGCTCGCTCACCTGCTGGAAGCCCAGCTCCGCGTCGCCGCGCGCCACCACTGTGCCCACGCGCTCGCTGAAGATCTTCCTGCCCGTGAGCTTCATCTGCTCCGCGATGCCGAGCCTCGGGAAGAGCTCGGTGGACAGGTAGGTACCGCTGGCGCTGGCCGAGTAGGCGACGGACTTCGCGGCCAGCAGCGCCTGCTTCAGCGCCTCCACGGTGCTGATGTCGGGTTTGGGCGTGCCCTTGCGCACCGCGGCGCCGATCTGCGAGCGCGCCAGGTCGATGCGCGAGCCGGGCGTCACCTTGCCGTCGCGCACCAGCGCTTCCAGCCCGCCCTCTGACAGGACGACCAGGTCGAAGCGCTCGCCGCGCGCGAAGCGGCTGGGGATGGAGTCGGGGGCCTTGCCGATGGACGCGCCGAAGGCGCTGACGACGGTGTGGCCCGTGGCCTGCTCGTAGATCGGGATCAGCTTCTTGTAGGCCTCGGTAAAGGCGCCGGACGTGACCACGCGGATCTCCGCCGCGAAGGCGGTCGAGGAGGCCAGGGCCAGCCCGGCCAGGGCGGCGAGCACGCAACGGCGGGTGACGCGCAGGAAGGAAGAGGTCATGGCGATGCTCCTTGCGGCGCCCTGCTTACTGCGCGGTGATCTTGCGTTCGCGGATCACGCGGCCCCAGGTGGCGGTTTCGCGCTCCATCTCGCGGGCCAGTTCCTCGCGCGTGCCCGGCGCCGGCGGCAGGCCGTGGCGATTGAGCGCCTCGGCGATGTCGGGCGTCTTCAGCACCTTCACCAGTTCCGTGTTCCAGCGGTCCAGGACGGCCTTGGGCACTTTCGACGAGGCCACGAAGGCGTACCAGTTGGTGGCGCTGTAGCCCGGGAAGCCGGACTCGGCGATCGTGGGTACCTTGGGCAGCTGCGGCAGGCGCTTCGGGCCGGTCACGGCCAGCGGGATCAGCTTGCCGCTCTCGATGTGCGACTGCGCCGTGGCGAAGGTCGAGTAGTAGGACGCGACGCGGCCGCCCAGCAGGTCCTGCAGCGCCGGGGCGCCGCCCTTGTAGGGCACGTGCACGGTCTGGATCTTGGCCATGTCGTCCAGCAGTTCGCCCGCGAGGTGCGAGGCGGAGCCGGGGCCGGTGGACGCGTAGTCCAGCTTGTCCGGGTTGGCCCGGGCGTAGGCGACGAATTCCTGGAAGCTGTGAATCTTGGTGCCCGCGTGCACCACCAGCACGTTGGGGAAGTTCACGCCCATGGTGATCGGCGCCAGGTCCTTCACCGGGTCGTAGGGCAGCTTCATCAGGTGGGGCGCGATGGTCAGGGGCCCCACCGAGCCGAACAGGATCACGCTGCCGTCGGCGGCGGCCGTCTTGGCGACGTACTGGTGGGCGATGTTGCCGCCCGCGCCCGGCCTGTTGTCGATCACCACCGGCACGCCCAGGTTCTCGCCCAGCTTCCGGCCGATGATGCGGGCCGCGGAATCGGCCGCGCCGCCGGCGGCGAAGCCGACCACGATGGTGACGCTGCCGCGCGGCGGGAACTCCTGCGCCTGCGCGCCGGCCAGGGGCAGCAGCGCGGCGGCCGCGAATGCCGCGACGCGCAGCACCTGTCGTTTGTTCATGGGTATCTCGCCTGGAGAAGAAAAACCGGTGGATTGTCCGGGCGCGAGATTGTTGTGTGAAATGAAAAAAAAGTCGCGATTATTGCGATGTGGGCATAAGACTCAGAGCAGCGGCGCCGTCCTGCGGATCAGCGCGTGGAAGGCCTCGGCCGCGGGCGACAGGCTGGCGCGGCGAGGGCGCAGCAGCATCACGCGGCGCTTCACCGTCGGCTGGCCCAGCGGGATCTTGCGCAGGCCCGGCCGGTCGCCCTCGCGGATGGCGGACGAGGGCAGGATGGCGCCGGCCACGCCGGCGGCGACCAGGTTGACGGCGGTGGCGTGGTGCTGCACCTCGTACTTCACGTGCACGCGGATGTTGCGCTTGGCCAGCTGGTAGTCCATCAACAGGCGGGTGGCCACGAAGCTGCTCACCCCTACCAGCTCGGTGTCGCGCATGTCCGCCCAGGAGACCGCGCTGCGGTCCTGCAGCGGATGCGGCGTGCGGCAGACGAACACCAGGGGATCGGCGAACAGCACGGTCTCGGCCAGCTCCGGACGCTTCTCTCCCTGCACCGCGATGCCCAGTTCGGCCTGGCCGCCCAGCACGGCGTCGCGCACCTCGGTGGAGGAGCCGTCGAGCAGGCGGATCCGGTTGTCCGGGTGCAGCTTCGCGTACTGGCGGATCACGCCCGGCAGCACGTGCGAGGTCATGGACGGGATGCAGGCCAGGGTGAAGTTGCCCACGGCGCGCTGCGACATGTCCTTCAGGCGTTCGACTGCCGAGGTCATCTCCTGCACGATGGCGCGCGCCTGCGGCAGGAAGTCGCGGCCAACCACGGTGAGCTCGACGCGGCGGGTGGTGCGGTCGAGCAGCTTCAGGCCCAGGTAGGCCTCCAGTTTCTGGATGCGGCGGGTCAGCGCAGTCTGCGTGATGTGCAGTTCCCGCGCGGCCTTGCTGAAGCCGCCGAGCCCGGCAATGGCGACGAAGGCCTGGACGCCGTCGAAATCGATCTTCATGAGAACTTCCCTTGACTTGTGTCAAAGACGGCGGTTCGTCTATTATCTACCGATCGGTCGGTCAATGAGCGCGACCGGCACGCAGGGAGACAAGATGTACACGCAGGCCATGGACACGATGGGCCGGGAGGGCGCGCCTGCCAGGCCCGCCGCGCCGGACGACGCACCGCGCGAGGCGCGCTTCGAGGCAAGGATCGCCGAGGGCGAGTTCATCGAGCCCAAGGACTGGATGCCCGAGCACTACCGGCGCACGCTGGTGCGGCAGATCAGCCAGCATGCCCATTCCGAATGCGTCGGCATGCTGCCCGAGGGCAACTGGATCACGCGCGCGCCGACCCTCAAGCGCAAGGCGATCCTGCTGGCCAAGGTGCAGGACGAGGGCGGGCACGGGCTCTACCTCTACGCCGCGGCCGAGACACTGGGCACCTCGCGTGACCAGATGCTGGCCGCGCTGCACGCCGGCCGCGCCAAGTACAGCTCGATCTTCAATTACCCGACGCTGACCTGGGCCGACGTGGGCACCATCGGCTGGCTGGTCGACGGCGCCGCGATCATGAACCAGGTGCCGATCTGCCGCTGCTCGTACGGGCCGTACGCGCGCGCCATGGTGCGCATCTGCCGCGAGGAAAGCTTCCACCAGCGGCAGGGCTTCGAGAGCCTGCTGGTCATGATGCAGCAGGGCACGGCCGCGCAGCAGGCCATGGTGCAGGACGCGGTGAACCGCTGGTGGTGGCCCTCGGTCATGATGTTCGGCCCGCCGGACGACCAGTCGCCCAATTCGGCGCAGTCGATGCGCTGGGGCATCAAGCGCATCTCGAACGACGAACTGCGCCAGAAGTTCATCGACGCGGCCGCGGAACAGGCGAAGGTGCTGGGCGTCACGCTGCCCGATCCCGACCTGAAATGGAACGCTGAGCGCCAGCACCATGACTTCGGTCCGATCGATTGGGACGAGTTCTGGCGGGTGGTGAACGGCCACGGCCCGTGCAACCGCGAGCGGCTCGCCGCCCGGGTGCAGGCCTGGGAGGACGGCGCCTGGGTGCGCGAAGCCGCGCTGGCGCATGCGCGCAAGCAGGCCGGAGCGCAGGTGGAGGCAGCATGAGGAAACCCCAACAGCCGAACGCAGAGGACGCGAAGGATTCGCAGAGGCCGCAGAAGAACATCCAAGAATGGGATTTTTCTGCGTCTTCTGCGAATTTCTGCGCCTTCTGCGTTCGGCTGTTGGGTTTGCATGAGGAAACGGCATGACCGACGTCAACCAGGAATGGCCTCTTTGGGAGGTGTTCGTCCGCAGCAAGTCCGGGCTGGACCACAAGCACTGCGGCAGCCTGCACGCGGCCGACGCGCGGATGGCGGTCCAGGCGGCACGGGACGTCTACACGCGCCGCCAGGAAGGCACCAGCGTGTGGGTGGTGCGTTCCGACCAGATCGTGGCGAGCGATCCGGTCGAGAAGGACAGCTGGTTCGAACCGATGGAGGACAAGGTGTACCGGCATCCGACCTTCTACCGGCTGCCGCCCGAAGTCGACCACATGTGAGGTGCGGCATGCAGGCATCGATCTCCATCGCCGGCTCGGCGGCCGTGCAGTACCTGCTGCGCATCGGCGACACCGCGCTGATCCAGGCCCAGCGGCTGGGCGAGTGGTGCGGCCACGCGCCGGCGCTGGAAGAGGACATCGCGCTGGCGAACATGGCGCTGGACCTGATCGGCCAGGCGCGCGCGGTGCTGACCCATGCCGGCGCGCTGGAAGGCGCGGGGCACGACGAGGACCAGCTGGCGTTCCTGCGCGACGAGCGCGACTACCGCAACGTGACGCTGGTGGAGCTGCCGCGCGGCGACTTCGCCGTGACCCAGTTGCGCAACGCGATGACGGCCACGTTCTTCAAGCTGCTGTGGGAGCGCCTGCGCGAGAGCCCGGACGCGGAACTCGCCGCGATCGCGGGCAAGGCGGTGAAGGAAGCGCGCTACCACCAGCAGCACGCCGCCGACTGGGTGGCGCGCCTGGGCGACGGGACGGCGCAGTCGCGCGAACGGATGGAATTCGCCTTGCAGCAACTCTGGCCCTACGCCGCGGAGCTGTTTGTGGCCGACGCGGTGGAACGCGAGGCGGCGGCGGCCGGCCTGGGCCCCGCCTGGGCCGAGCTGGAGCCGGCGTGGCGCGAGGAGATGGCGGCCATCCTGGACGCCGCCGGCCTGGCCGCGCCGGCGGCGACACCGTTCCTCAGCACCGGCAAGCAGGGCGTGCACAGCGAGCACCTGGGCTACATCCTGGCGCAGATGCAGCAGTTGCAGCGCGCCTATCCGGGAGGCCGGTGGTGAGGGCGCCGGCGGTGGACGGTTCGCGCGCGGCGCGCGCCTGGCAGGTGCTGGGCGAAGTGCCCGATCCCGAGGTGCCGGCGGTGTCGGTCTGCGAGCTGGGCATCGTGCGCGAGGTCATCGACCACGGCGCCGAGCTGGAGGTCGTGCTGACGCCCACGTACTCGGGCTGCCCCGCCACCGAAGCCATCGAGGCGAGCGTGCTCGAGGCGCTGCAGGCGCAGGGGCTTGGCCCGGCGCGGGCCACGCTGCGCCGCGCCCCGGCCTGGACCACGGACTGGATCACCGAGGACGGCCGGCGCAAGCTGCACGACTGCGGCATCGTGCCGCCGGGACCGGCGGCACCTGGCGGCGAAGTGCCGCTGCGCTTCATGCCGCAGGCGGCGCGCGTGCCGCGCCTGGCCTGTCCGCGTTGCGGCAGCGACGACACCGAGCGCGTGTCGCAGTTCGGCGCCACCGCCTGCAAGGCGCTGTACCGCTGCCGCGCCTGCCGCGAACCGTTCGAACACTTCAAGCCGATCTAGGCCCATGAGCATCATCTTTCATCCGCTGCGGGTGCGGGCGGTCCAACCCGACACCGAGGAGGCGGTGGTCGTCTCCTTCGAAGTGCCGCCGCAGCTGCAGGCGGTGTTCGGCTTCACGCAGGGCCAGTACCTCACCTTGCGCAAGCAGATCGACGGCCAGGACCTGCGCCGTTCCTATTCGATCTGCGCCGGCGTGGACGACGGCGAGCTGCGGGTGGGCGTGCGCAAGGTGCGCGGCGGCGTGTTCTCCAACTGGATCAACGAACGCCTGCGGCCGGGCGACACGGTCGACGTGATGGCGCCGCAGGGGCGCTTCTTCGTGCCGATCGAACCCGGCGCGCGGCGCCACCACCTGGGGATCGCCGGCGGCAGCGGCATCACGCCGATCCTGTCGATCATGAAGACCGTGCTGGCGCGCGAGCCGCGCAGCTGCTTCACCCTGGTCTACGGCAACCGCAGCCTCAAGTCGACCATGTTCAAGGAGGAGCTCGAGGACCTGAAGGACCGCTACCTCACGCGGCTGGCGCTGCATCACGTGTTCTCGGACGAGCACACCGATGCCCCGCTCAACATGGGGCTGATGGATCGCGCCAAGATCGGCGAATTCCTGCGCGCGCTGGTGCCCGCGGCGGCGATCGACCACGCATACGTCTGCGGCCCGTTCCAGATGAACGACGAGGCGCAGGCGGCGCTGCTGGCGGCCGGCGTCGCCGAAGACCGCATCCACGTCGAGCGCTTCGGCGTGCCGCAGCAGGCCGGCGGCGGCGTCGGCGCCGTCCTGCACGAACCCAGCCCCGGCGACGCCGAGCGCGCGCGGGTGGTGATCGTGCGCGACGGCCTGCGGCGCGAGATCGATTTCGCCCGCGACCAGCCCAGCATCCTGGACGCCGCCTCGGCCGCCGGGCTGGAGCTGCCGTTCTCCTGCACCTCGGGCGTGTGCGGCACCTGCCGGGCGAAGGTGCTGGAGGGCGACGTGCGGATGGAGCGCAACTTCGCGCTGGGCCGGCAGGAGGTCGCGGCCGGCTTCGTGCTGACCTGCCAGGCGCATCCGATGACCGAACGGGTCGTGCTCTCGTTCGACGAGCGCTGACGGCCGGCACCATGGGGCGCGGACGATCGGCCGGCTACGGCCACCAGCGCGACCTGATCCTGGCGCAGGCGGCGCTGGCGTTCGCCCGCGCCGGCTACCAGGGCACCTCGATGAACGAGGTGGCGCAGGCCTGCGGCCTGTCCAAGGCGACGCTGTACCACTATTACCGCGACAAGTACGACCTGCTGGTGAGCATCGCCGACGGCCATGTCTCGCGCCTGCAGGCGATCGTCGGCGACGCGCTGGCCGCCCCGCTCGGGGCGCAGGAGCGCATGCGCTCGCTGATCGGGCGGCTGCTGCAGGAGTACGCACTGGCCCGGCATGCGCATCGCGTGCTCACCGAGGACGTCAGGTATCTCGCGCCGGCCGACCGCGAGCGCATTTTGGACAAGGAGCGCGAGGTGGTGGACGGCTTCGCGCAGGTGGTGGGCGCCCTGCGGCCCGACCTGCAGGCCCAGGCGCTGGGCAAGCCGCTGACGATGCTGCTGTTCGGCATGATCAACTGGCTGTTCACATGGCTGAAGCCGGACGGCGCGCTGGACCACGAGGCCATGGCGCCGATCGTGGCCGACCTGTTCCTTGGCGGCCTGGCGGCGGTCAGGGCGCCGACGGCCGCGCCGACCGCCGCTGGTTGACGGCCGGCTGCCTCACTGCAATGCCCGGCAGGCGGCGGCGATCCGCTCGCAGGCCTGGCGCAGGTCGGCATCGGATGCCGCGTAGGAGATGCGGAAGTAGGGCGCCAGCCCGAAGCAGCTGCCCGGCACCACCGCGACGTCGTGGGCCTCCAGCAGGTAGCGGCAGAACGCGCTGTCGCTGTCGATGACCGCGCCTTGCGGCGTGCGGCGGCCGATCAGTCCGGCACAGCTCGCGAACGTGTAGAACGCGCCTTCCGGCCGGCGGCAGGAGATTCCGTCGATCGCGTTGAGCTGCCCGACCACCAGGTCGCGGCGGCGCTGGAACGCGTCACGCCATTGCGCCACCAGATCCTGCGGGCCGGTGAGGGCGGCCACGGCCGCCGCCTGGCTGATCGAGCAGGGGTTGGAGGTGCTCTGGCTCTGCACCACGGCCATGGCCGCGATCAGCGACCTGGGGCCGCCGCCGTAGCCGAGCCGCCAGCCGGTCATCGCATAGGACTTGGACACGCCGTTCACGGTGAGCGTGCGGTCGCGCAGGTCGGGCGCGAGCTGCGCCGCGGTGACGAAACGCCGGCCGTCGTACAGCAGGTGCTCGTAGATGTCGTCGCTCAGCAGCCAGACATGCGGATGGCGCCGCAGCACCTCCAGCAGCGGCCGCAGCTGCGCCTCGTCGTAGGCCGCGCCGCTGGGGTTGGACGGCGAGTTCAGCAGCAGCCAGCGGGTGCGCGCCGTGATGGCGGCCTCGAGGTCCTGCGGCTGCAGGCGAAAGCCGTCGCGTTCCGCGCACGGCACCGGCACCGGCCGGCCGCCGGCGATCACCACCATGTCGGCGTAGGAGGTCCAGTAGGGCGCCGCCAGGATCACCTCGTCGCCGGGATCGAGGGTCGCCATGAAGGCGTTGTACATCACCTGCTTGGCGCCGGCGCCGGCGCTGATCTCGTCGGGCGCGTAGTCCAGGCCGTTCTCGCGCCTGAATTTCTCGCGGATCGCCGTCTTCAGCTCGGGCGTGCCGTCCAGCGCGGTGTAGTGCGTCTGTCCGGCGCGGATCGCCCGGATGGCCGCCTCCTGGACATGCGCCGGGGTGTCGAAATCGGGCTCGCCGGCCCCGAGCACGATCACCGGGTGGCCCTGCTGGCGGCGCTGCGTCGCCAAGGTGCCGATGCGCAGGATCTCGGAGACTTCGATGGCGGCGATGCGGCCGGCGCGGCGCAGCGGCCCGGGAGTGATGGTCATGCGGCAACTCGTTGGTCTGCGCGGCACCCGCCGCGCACCGGCATCCGGGCGTTGACACGGCCCGCGCCCGGCCGGCCACGCGATCATACTAGGGGCTCTCGTGGACAGCGCCGCCGGCGGCGCACCGAACCGCAGGACCCATCGATGACCGCACGAACCTTGCCGCCGCCGGGCCAGCTCGCCATCTGCTTCGCCCATCCGGCTTACCGCCTGCAGGAGCGGTTCGTGCTGCGTGGCACCGGTATCGGCTCGTTCGAGGCCAGGACCATGGACGAGCTGAAGGCGGGCATCGGGCAGGCGCACGTGCTGTGCGTCTCGGGCTTCTGGCGCAACGAGCTGGTGCCGCACGCGGCGCGGCTGGGCTTCATCCAGTCGATCAGCGCCGGCACCGACCAGTACTCGCGCGAGGCGCTGGCGGCCGCCGGCATTCGCGCGGCCAGCGCGCAGGGCGTCAACGAGCGCGCCGTCGCCGAGCACGCGATCGGGCTGATGCTGGCGGTGGCGCGCAAGCTGCCGCTGTCGTTCGCCAACCAGGCCGAGCACCGCTGGCGCGGGCTGATCCCCGAGATCGCGCAGCGCGAGGACGAGCTCGGCGGCAAGACGCTGGTCATCGTCGGCATGGGGCGCATCGGATCGCGGCTGGCGCTGCTGGCCCGCGCCTTCGACATGCGCGTGATCGGCGTCAAGCGTGACCCATCCCGGGGCGCGGCCGCCGCCGACGCCGTGGTGCCGCAGTCGCAGCTGCTCGAAGTGCTGCCTCAGGCTGACTTCGTCGCGCTGACCTGCCCGCTGAACCCGACGACCCAGGGCCTGATCGACGCCCGGGCCTTCGCCGCCATGAAGCCGACCGCCTGCCTGGTCAACGTGGCGCGCGGCCGGGTCGTGGACGAGCCGGCCCTCGTCGAGGCGATGCGCTCGGGCGCGATCGCCGCGGCGGCGCTGGACTGCGCGTGGGAGGAGCCGCTGCCGCCGGGCTCGCCATTGTGGGAACTGCCGGGCGTGATCGTCACCCCGCACAGCGCCGGCGAGACGCAGCGCTACGAGGACAACGTGATCGACCTGCTGCTGGAGAACCTGCAGCGGCTGTGGCGCGGCGAGCCCGAGCTGAAGAACGGCTTCGTCTGACCGCCTGCCGCGCTCGCGTGTCACCGCAGTGACGCACGCCGGGATTGTCCCTATCGACCCTGGTGGCGAAAGCCGATTCACTCTCGGTGTCGCAACCAGGCAGGAGACAGCCATGAATCCCCGACACGGCAGGGCGCGCTCGACGTCCGGCATCAACCGGTCCGCATTTCTGGTCAGCGCGGCGTGCGCCGCCATCGCATTGGCCGCGCCCGGCGCGCTGGCGCAGCCCAAGCCGATCCGCATCGGCGTGCCGACGGCCATGCAGCTGCAGGTCGGCCGCGACACGCAGGAAGCCGTGAAGATGGCGATCGACGACGTCAACGCCAAGGGCGGCGTGCTCGGCCGCAAGCTCGAGATGGTGGTGGCCGACGAGACCGAGAACCCGGAGACCGGCATCAGCGCCATCAAGAAGCTCACCGCCGACGAGAAGGTCGACGTGCTGGTGGGCGGCTACACCAGCGGCGTGACGCTCGCGCAGTTGCCGCACATCTCCAGCGCCAAGACGATCTACCTGGGCGTGGGCGCGGCGTCGCCGGGGATCACCGCCAAGGTGAAGCAGGACTACGACAACTACAAGTACGTGTTCCGCGTCGGGCCGCTGAACTCGGCGCACCAGGCGCGCCAGCTCACCGGCTTCGTCTCCAACTTCGTCAAGGGCGAGCTGGGCATCAGCAAGGTGGCCATCGTCGGCGAGAACGCCAAGTGGGTGCAGGACCTGGTGCCGCTGCTCAAGAAGGGCGCCACCGAGGCGGGCGCCGACGTGCGCGCCACCGAGTTCTTCGACGCGCAGACCTCCGACTTCTCGCCGCTGTTCTCCAAGGTGAAGGAGTCCGGGGCGCAGTACATGGTGGTCGTGCTGTCGCACGCATCCAGCGACATCTTCGCCAAGCAGTGGCACGACTCGCGCTTCCCGATGCCCTATGGCGGCATCGACGTGAAGAGCATGGACGGCGACTTCTGCCAGCGCATCGGCGGCAAGTCGGTGGGCGAGATGGCCGCCAACTTCGCCGTGCGCGCGCCGCTGACCGCGCGCACCATCCCGTTCTTCGACGAGTTCGCCAAGAAGACCAGCCGCTCGCCCGTGTACACGGCGTTCGGCGCCAACGACGCGGTCTACATGTACGCCGACGCCGTGAAGAAGGCCGGCAGCACCGACACCAACGCGGTGATCAAGGCGCTCGAGAAGGCCAGCTACGAAGGCATCACCGGGGTCATCGAGTTCGACGATATGCACGACGTGAAGCCTGGGGCCGGTTCCTTCAAGGGCCCGGCCCTGCTGCTGGCGCAATGGCGCGACGGCTGCAAGCGCGAGGTGGTCTATCCCAAGGAGCGGCGCACCGCCGACTTCGTCTATCCCGCCTGGATCAAGAAGTAGCCCTGAGGGCGCTCGTGTGACATCCCCGCCGCCGGCGGCGGCGGGGCAACTTCCATCCCAGGGGACGCCTTGCTCGAGATCCTGATCATCGGCGCCGTCAGCAGCGCCATCTACGCCATGCTTGCCGTCGGGTTCACGCTGATTTTCGGCGTGGCCCGCATCCTGAACCTGGCGCACGGCTCGTTCTACGCGCTGGGCGCCTACGGTGCCTATTTCTTCACCTCGCTGAAGATCCCGCTGCTGCCTGCCGCGCTGCTGTCGATCGCGGTGGTGGCGGTGTTCGGCATCGTCGTCGAGCGCGTGCTGATCCGCCCGATGCGCTACTCGCAGCTGGCGGTGCTGATGATCACCCTGGCGGTGGCGCTGGTGGTGGAGCAGGCGCTGTTCCTCACCTTCGGTTCGGAGTACCGCAACGTGCCGGCCTTCGTCGACGCCAAGCTGACGATCGGCGGCGTCGACGTCGCCGGTTCGCGCCTGCTGGCGCTGGGGGTGGGCGCGGCGATCATCGCGGCGCTGTGGCTGTTCATCCAGCACACGCGCCTCGGCTCGGCGATCCTGGCCATCTCGCAGGACCCGCAGGCGGCGCAGTACATGGGCATCCCGAGCGACCGCGTGTTCGCCGCCGTGATGGGCATCTCGGCGGCGCTGGCGGCCACCGCGGGCATCCTGGCGGGGCCGTTCCTCACGGTGCAGCCGACCATGTGGCTGCTGCCGATCGTCAAGGCGTTCGCGATCGTGGTCGTCGGCGGCCTCGGGTCGATCCCGGGCAGCATCCTGGCCGCCCTGATGCTGGGGTATGCCGAAACCATCGTCGCCTACGCGGTCTCCACCTCGTGGACCGAGATCGTGTCGGTGCTCGCCACCTTGCTGATGCTGGTGGTGCGGCCGGCGGGCATCTTCGGCCGCCGTGCGGCCTTCTGACGGCGCGACCATGTTGACCAGATCAGTCGAACTGCCCGCCGCGCCCGCTGCCGGGCGCCCCTCCATGTTCAGCCGGCCGGTCGACCTGGCCGGAGCCGCCGCTTTCGTCGCGCTGATGGCCGTGCTGCCGCTCGTGTTCGGCGGCAACTACCTGATCGGCGTGCTCACGGTCAGCGTGATCTACGGCATCTGGGCCGTGACCTGGGACTTCATGTCGGGGCTGACCGGGCGCGAGAACTTCGGCCACAGCCTGTTCATCGGCGTGGGCGCCTACACGGCCGGCTTCATGAACACCAGCTTCGGCTTCAACGGCTGGTGGAGCATTCCGGCGGCCATGGTGATGGCGGTGATCGCCGCGATCCTGATCGGCCTGCCGACGCTGCGGCTGAAGGGTCCGTACTTCGCGTTGGCGATGCTCTCGGGCGCCGTGATCATGCAGCGGCTGATGCTGATCTTCTGGGAGCAGACCGGCGGCGAGGAGGGCATCAACGGACTGGAGCCGCTGATCCGCTCGCAGCTGGGCTTCTACTACTTCGCCCTGGGGGCGCTGGTCGCCATCACGGCGCTGCTGCTGTGGGTCGCGCGTTCGCACTGGGGGATGATCCTGCGCGCCATCCGCGGCGACGAGGCGACCTGCCAGGCGGCCGGGATCAACGTCACCTTCTACAAGATCGCATCGCTCGTCATCAGCGCGGCGTTCGCCGGTGCCGGCGGCGCCATGTACGCCCACTACCAGCTGCAGGTCAGCCCGCAGCTGTTCGCCGTCGTCACCTCCATCACGATCATCACGATGGTCTACGTCGGCGGCATGGCCACCATCTACGGGCCGGTCGGCGGCGCCATCCTGCTGGTGCTGCTGACCGAGCTGCTGCGCAACTTCGGCGAATGGCGGCTGATGATCTACAGCCTGGCGCTGATCCTGATCCTCTTCTTCCTGCCGAACGGACTGGTGGCGCCGACCTGGCGCCGAATCCGCGCGGCCCTGGGAGCGAACAAGTGACCGCGCTGCTGGAACTCTCCAACGTCAACAAGCACTTCGGCGGGCTGCACGCGGTGCGCAACGTGACGTTCACGGTGCAGCGCGGCGAGGTGGTCGGCATCCTGGGTCCGAACGGTGCCGGCAAGACGACGCTGTACAACCTGCTGACCGGCTTCATCCGGCCCGATGCCGGCGCCCGCATCGTGTTCGACGGGCACGACGTGGTGGGCATGCCGCCGCACAAGGTGGCCGCGCTCGGAATTTCGCGCACCTTCCAGCTGTGCCGTCCGTTCGTCGGCATGAGCGTGCTGGAGAACGTGGTCGTCGGCGGCCTGGGCACCCAGGGCCGCGACGGAGCGGCGCTCGACGAGCGGGCCCGCTCGCTGCTGGTGCAGGTCGGACTGGCCGGCAAGGAGTCCACGCCGGTGGAGGTGCTGTCGTACGGCGACCAGCGGCGCCTGGAGATCGCCCGCGCGCTGGCCGCGCGGCCCAAGCTGCTGTTGCTGGACGAGCCGTTTGCGGGGCTGGGCAGCGGCGAGATCGCAGACCTGTCGGCGCTCATCCGCCAGGTGCACGCGGCGGAGGGACTCACCGTGGTGCTGATCGAGCACAAGCTGCGCGAGTTCATGCGGCTGGTCAGCCGCGTGGTCGCGCTCGACTTCGGCGAGGTGATCGCGCAGGGCCAGCCCGAGGACATCGTGCGGCACCCGGCCGTGATCGAGGCCTACATCGGCCGCGACGTGCCGCTGACGGAGGATGCCCATGCTGCTTGAGATCGGCAAGCTGTCCGTCTCGTACGGCAAGGCGGTGGCGCTGGAGGACGTGAGCATGCAGGTCCGCGAAGGCGAGTTCGTCGCCGTTCTCGGACCCAACGGAGCGGGCAAGAGCACCTTGCTGAAGGCCGTCTCGCGCGCCCAGCCGTCGACCGGCCGGCTGACGCTGCGCGGCGAGTCGCTGCACCAGTACGCCGCGCACCAGGTGGTCGGCAAGGGCATCTGCCACTGTCCGGAGGGGCGGCGGCTGTTCCCGGAGCTCACGGTGCTGAAGAACCTGATGCTGGGCGCCTACCTGCGGCGCGACAAGGACGCCGTCGCGACGGACCTCGAGTTCGTCTACAGCCTGTTCCCGATCCTCAAGGAGCGTACCCTGCAGGTCGTCAGCACGCTGTCGGGCGGCCAGCAGCAGATGGTGGCGATCGGGCGCGCCCTGATGGGCAAGCCCTCGCTGCTGCTGCTGGACGAGCCTTCGGTGGGCATCGCGCACCGCCTCAAGATGGAAATCTTCGACGCGATCAAGCGCATCCAGCAAGGCGGCACGGCCATCCTGATGGCCGAGCAGGACGCGCAGTCGGCGCTGCGCATCGCCGACCGCGTCTACGTGCTGGAACACGGCCACGTGGGGCGCGAGGGCAGCAGCGCCGAACTGGCCTCCGACGACTACATCCGGCAGGCCTACCTGGGCGTGGGCTGAGCCGGGACCGGCCGCGCCGCCGCTACCCGCGATAGACCGCGGGCGGAGGCGCGCCGGCCAGGGCCGCCAGCAGATTCGTGGTTGCCAGTTCCGCCATCGCCAGCCGCGTCTCGTGGGTGGCCGATCCGATGTGCGGCAGGCAGGTGACCTTCGGATGCCGGCGCAGCGGCGAGGCCAGCGGCAGCGGCTCGGTGGCGAACACGTCCAGCGCCGCGGCGCGCAGGCTGCCGTGGTCCAGCGCATCCAGCAGCGCCTGCTCGTCGACGATCGTCCCACGGGCGCCGTTGACGAAGATCGCGCCCGGTTTCATCGAAGCGAAGGCCCGGGCATCCATCAGGCCGCGCGTCGCGGCCGTCAGCGGCAGCGTGACGGCGACGATGTCGGCGCGCTGCAGCACTTCGCCCAACGGCGCGTGGCAGGCGCGCCCGGCCAGGGCCGGCACGTCGACCGGCGCGACGTCGTGGTACAGCACCGGCATGTCGAACCCGAGCGCGGCGCGCCGCGCCAGCGCCTGCCCGATGCGCCCGAATCCCAGGATGCCCAGCGTCTTGCCGTGCACGTCCCAGCCGAAGAGGTTCTCGCCGATGTTCGCGTTCCAGTGCCCGTCGCGCACATGGTTGGCCAGTTCGACCAGCCGCCGGCTTGCCGTCATGACGAGCGCGAACAGGGTGTCGGCCGTCGTTTCGGTCAGCACGCCGGGCGTATGGCACAGCATGATTCCGCGCTGGCGCAGTGCGGCGATGTCGTAGTTGTCGACGCCGACCGAGATGCTGGAGATCACCTGCAGGCGCGGCGCCCGGGCCAGCAGCGCTTCGTCGATGAGGTAGCTGGAGCCGATCAGCCCCTCGGCCGCCGGCAGCGCGGCTTCGAACGCCTGCTGCTGGCCGGCCCGGGGGTTGGCGACGATCACGTCGTGCAATGCCTCCAGCCGGGCAAGCTGCGCGGCCGGCAGTTCGCGAAAGACCAGCACCTGGCGGCGCGCGTGGCTCACAGGGCCGCCGCCTGCAGTTGCGCGCGGGTCGGCAGGCCTTCGGTGTCGCCCAGGACCTGCACCGCGCGGGCGCCGATCCAGGCGCCGCGCCGCACCGCTTCAGGCACGGTGCGACCTTCCAGCAGTGCGCTGATCATGCCCACCGCGAAGCCGTCGCCGGCGCCGACGGTGTCGATCACTTCCTGGACGGGGACCGCGGGCACGTGGCCGGTCCCCGCCGCGCCGTCGAAGTACGCCCCATCGGGCCCCAGCTTGACCACGACCAGCTTCGCGCCGCGCGCGCGATACCAGGCCGCAATCGCCTCGGGCGTGCGCTCGCCGGTGAGGAAGCGTCCCTCGTCCAGGCCGGGCAGCACCCAGTCGGCCTGCACGGCGAGCTGGTTGATCCAGTGCCGCATCAGCTCGGGGGTCGCCCACAGGGTGGGCCGCAGGTTGGTGTCGAACGAGATCGTGCGGCCGGCCGCGCGCATCACCTCGAGCGTGCGACAGGCGGCGGCGCGGCTGGTCTCGGAAATCGCGGCGAACACGCCGGTCGCGTGCAGGTGCCGGGCCGAGCGCAGCCAGCCCTCGTCGATGTCCTGCGGGCCCATCAGGCTCGCGGCCGAGCCCTTGCGGTGGTATTCGACCGGCGGGTCGCTGCCGTCCGTGACGCGGCCCTTGAACTGGAAGCCGGTGCGCGCCGCGGGGTCGGACGCGACCCGCGAGCAATCGATGCCTTCGCGCCGCATCTCCGCCAGCAGGTAGCGGCCCATCGAATCGGCGCCGAGCCGGCTGGCCCAGCCCACCTTCAGGCCCAGCCGCGCCAGGCCGATCGCCACGTTGGTCTCGGCGCCGGCGGTGCGCTTGTAGAAGCATTCGGCCTGCTCGATCGGCCCGGGCCGGTCGGCCACCAGCAGCATCATGGCTTCGCCGAAGGTGGCGACGTCGAAGGCGGGCGTGGGGGAGGTCATGTGCTGGCTCCGGACTGCGCGGCGGCCAGCGCGCGCAGCCATTCGACCTGGGTGCGGGTCGTGGCCAGCAGGTCGTCGCCGGCCAGGGGATATTCGATGGCCCACGGCGCGTCGGCCGGCAGGGCCCGCAGCACGGCGCGCCAGGGCGCCGCGGACTCGGCCAGCGGCACCGCCACCCACCGGTGCGGCTGCCGCTGCACGCCCTTGCAGTGCACGTAACCCACCAGCGGCGCCAGGGCCTGCGCCGCCTGCAGCGGACATTCGCCGGTCCAGTGCCAGTTGCCCATGTCGAATGTCATCGACAGTGGCAGGCCATGCGCCGCGGCCTCGGCAAAGAAGCGTTGCAGCGCATCCAGCGTCCCGGCGCCAGCGGTCTGGTCGTTCTCGATCAGCAGCTCGACCCCGCTGTCGGCCAGTCTGTGCTCGAGGACCGCAAGGCTGCGGGACGATTGCGCGCCGAATCCGCCGATCGACATCTTCAGGCGCGGCGCGCCCAGCGTCGCCGCCGCCTGCAGCGCCCCGGCCAGCGCCGCATCATCGAGCGAGCCGTCGGCGCGCCAGAGCCCGTCGGGGCTGGAATACACGACCTGCAGGCGCGACTCCTGCACGGCCCGCGCCAGCGCGGACAGTTCCGATGCCCGGTCGGCGAGCAATTCGCCGCGCACTTCGACTCCGTCCGCGCCGGCCTCGTGCGCGAGCCGGGTGAACCACAGCTGGCCGTGCCGGCGCACCTCGGCCGCGCCGTACGACGACAGCGATATCAGGATGCCGTGCATTCAGTGGCCGTCGTGGCGCGAGCTGAGGATCTGCCCCAGGAACTGGCGCGTCTTCTCGTGGCGCGGGTCGCCGAAGAACCGGTCCGGCGGTGCCTGCTCGACGATCTGCCCGTCGGCCATGAAGATGACGCGGTCGGCCACGCTGCGGGCAAAGCCCATCTCGTGCGTCACGCACAGCATCGTCATGCCTTCCTCGGCCAGGCTGATCATGGTGTCGAGCACTTCCTTGACCATCTCGGGGTCGAGCGCCGAGGTCGGCTCGTCGAACAGCATGATCTTGGGCGTCATGCACAGTGCCCGGGCGATGGCGACCCGCTGCTGCTGGCCCCCCGACAGCTGGCTCGGGTACTTGTGCGCCTGCTCGGGGATGCGCACCCGCGTGAGGTACTTCATCGCCAGCGCCTGCGCTTCGTCCTTGGCCAGGCCGCGCGAGCGCATCGGCGCCAGCGTGCAGTTCTGCAGGATCGTCAGGTGCGGGAACAGGTTGAACTGCTGGAACACCATGCCGACCTCGCGCCGCACCGCGTCGGCGTTGCGCTTGGCCGCGGTGAGGTCGATGCCGTCGACGACGATGCGCCCCTTCTGCACCGTCTCGAGCCGGTTGATGCAGCGGATCAGCGTCGACTTGCCCGAGCCCGAGGGCCCGCAGACGACGATCCGCTCGCCCGGCTGCACGTCCAGGTTGATGTCGGAGAGCACCTTGAACTTGCCGTACCACTTCTCCACGCCGGTCATGCGGATGATCGGCTCGCCTTGCGGCAGGACATGCGGTACGGCGGTTCCCGGTGCGCCGATGGCGCCGTCCATCGCGGTCACTGCATCTTCGGCAGATCGGTCTCGAGCCATTTGCGATACAGCTTGTTGAGCTCGCCGTTGGCGGTGTTGCGCGCGACGAAGTCGTTCACCCCCTTGAGCAGGTCGTCCTGGCCGGGCCGCAGCGCCACGGCCATCTCCTGCTGGCGCAGCACGAACTTCTGCTCGAAGGTATCAGCCGGCACGCGCTTGGCGATCTGCGCGGCCACCGTGGTCGAGCAGCCGATGGCGTCGACCTGTCCGGAGATCAGCGCCTGCATGGCCGACGCGTCGTCGTCGAAGCGGCGGATCTCGGTGCCCTGCGGCGCCAGCTGCGTCACGGTGACGTCCTGCGTGCTGGCGCGCGCGACGCCGACGCGGAAATTCTTCAGGTCGGGAGCGCCCTTGATCGCGGCCTTCTTGCTGCCGTACAGCACGATGGTGGCGGCCGAGTAGGGCTTGGAGAACGTGACCTGCTTGGCGCGCTCGGGCGTGACGGCCAGCGAGGCGACCAGCACGTCCACCTTGTTGGTCAGCAGGAAGGGGATGCGGTTGGGACCCGTCACCGGCACCAGGTTCAGCTTCACGCCGAGGTCCTTGGCCAGCAGGCGGGCCACGTCGGCGTCGTAGCCGTCGGGCTGGTTCTGCGCGTTGGTCGTGCCGTAGGGCGGGAAGTCGACCAGCAGGCCGACGTTGATCTCGCCCTTCTTCTTCAGCTCGGCGACCGTCTGGGCGCCGGCCAGCGGGGCCGCCACGGTGAGCAGGGCGCCGAGCCCGAGGGCGGCGATGGAGCCGGCGAATGCGCGGCGGTGCAGGGACAGGGTCATGTGGTTCTCCGTCGATGAAAAGGAGGTGGATGCCGGGCCGGCCGTGATGCCTTGCCTCAGCGTGCCAGCGCCGCCGCCTGGCGGCGCTCCATCCGCGCGGCCAGCAGCGACAGCGGCCAGCACAGCGCGAAGTACAGGGCCGCGACCACGCCGAACACGAGCAGCGGCTGGAACGTGGCGTTGTTGATGATCTGGCCGGCCCGCGTGACTTCGGCGAAGCCGATGATCGCGGCCAGCGAGGTGCCCTTGATCACCTGCACCATGTAGCCCACGGTCGGCGGCAGCGCGATCTTGAAGGCCTGCGGCAGGATGATGTCGCGCATCTTCGCGACGTAGTGCAGCCCCAGCGCCTCGGCCGCTTCCCACTGGCCGACCGGGATCGCCTGGATGGTGCCGCGCCAGATCTCGCCGAGGAAGGCGCTGGTGTTGAGGACCAGCGCGATGCCGGCGGCCAGCCACGGATTGATGTCGAAGCCGAGCACCGGCGCGCCGAAGAAGATCAGGAACAGCTGCAGCAGCAGCGGCGTGCCCTGGAAGATCTGCACGAAGCCCGATGCCAGCGTGCGCAGCACGGGGCTGTCCGATGTGCGGCCGAGCGCGACGAGCAGGCCGCCGATGGCGCCGCCGGCGAACGCGATCGCGGACAGGGCGATGGTCCACCGGGCCGCCTCGGCGATGAACAGGAACTCCGCGAAACCGAAGGTGCGCATCGCCGTTACCGCCGGTCCGGATAGTCGAGCGCCCACCGGTAGATGGAGCGGAAGAGCGCCGAGAACGCCAGCGCCAGCGCCAGGTAGATCAGCGCCACCACGATGTAGATCTCGAAGCTGCGGAAGGTCTGCGACTGCAGGTTGGCCGCCACCGACGTGAGGTCGTCGGCCGAGATCGCCGAGACCACCGCGGAGCTGAGCATCAGCAGGATGAACTGGCTGGTGAGCGCCGGATAGATGGCCTTGAGCGCCGGCTTCAGGATCACGAAGCGGAACACCTCGTGGCCCTTCAGGTTCAGCGCCAGCCCCGCCTCGATCTGTCCGCGCGGAATCGACTCGATGCCGGCGCGGATGATCTCGGTCGCATAGGCGCCGAGGTTCACGACCATCGCGAACAGCGCCGCGGTGTGCGCGCTCCAGCGCAGTCCGAGCGATGGCAGCGCGAAGAAGAAGAAGAACAGCTGCACCAGGAACGGCGTGTTGCGGATCACCTCGATGTAGCCGTTGACGAGCCAGCGTACCGGCGCCGGCCCGGACGTCTTGCCCCAGGCGCAGACGATCGCGACCAGCAGGCCCAGCAGCGTCGCGGTGAGCGAGAGCTGGATCGTCGTCCACGTTCCCTGCAGCAGCAGCGGCCACGCGGCGAACACGTCCTCGAACTGGAATTGGTACTTCACGATGACCGGATGGGCGTCAGGATTGAAACCGGTTTCCAGATCATTTTAAGAAACCGGTTTCAGTCGGATCTTAGTAGAAACCCTTAGTCGGCGTGCCGCACATCGGGGCGTGACGAGCCGCGCAGCATGAGCCGCCCCGGCAACAGGATCTGGCGCGGCGGCAGGTCCAGGCCGTTGAGCCGCTCCACCAGGCAGGTGGCGGCCAGCCGTCCGAGGTCGTCGGTCGGCTGGGCGATCGTCGTGAGGCCGGGGCCGACCAGCGGGGCCCACTCGGTCTCGTCGAAGCCGACCAGCCCCAGGTCGGTGCCGAACCGCAGCCCGAGGCGGGCGGCGGCGGCGGCGACCCGCAGGCTGATCACGGCGTTGCCGGCCAGCACCGCGGCCTTGGACTTGCGCGCCCGCCCGCGCAACTGGCGCAGCGCGTCGTCCAGGGCGTCGGCCGCCTCGGCGGTGCTCTCGAACGTGCGGCCGGTCACCCCGCGGTGATCGGCGGTGAAGGCGCGGAACGCCGCGGCGCGCTCCAGCCGCGAGCTCACGCCGGCCAGCGGTTCGGACACGAGCAGCAGGTCGCGAAAGCCCGCCTCGATCAGATGCCCGGCGGCCAGCCGCACGGCACCGGTGTTGTCGAGCGACACGAAGTCGGTCTGCAGCTCGGCGTGCCGGCGGTCCACCAGCACCACGGGCTTGCGGTGCAGCACGGCCTGTTCGATGGCGCCCTGGTCGGCGCCGACGGTGTTGAGGATCAGGCCTTCGACCTGGTAGGCCAGCAGTGAATCGATCGCCTCGCGCTCGCGCTCGGGCTCGTTGCCCAGGTTGAACAGCACGACCAGGTAGCCCGCCTCCTGGCAGGCGCGTTCGGCGCCGCGCAGCACGGCCACCGAGAACGGGTTGGTGACGTCCGCCACGACCAGGCCGATGAGCCGTGAGCGGCCGCGCTTGAGCGCCTGCGCCATGGGACTGGGCGAATATCCGAGCGCGTTGATCGCCCGCTCCACGCGCACCGCGATTTCCGGCGTGAGCAGCTCCTCGCGCCGGTTGAGAAATCGCGAAACGGTGGCCTTGGACACGCCGGCCTTCAGCGCCACGTCGGAAATGGTGGCGCGCACGGGCGCGGTCGCGGCGAGGCGGGGTCGTGTGGCGGGGGGCAAGGGACGCGGTCTCCTGAAACCAGTTTCAGTGTGCAATCGTACCGCGCGCGGCAACCCGGCGCAAACCGGCGCCGGGTGCTCGGCGGCCACCGCAAGGCGCTCCCGATTCGATAGCGCGCCGCCGGGCCGGCGGGGCTCGGCACGCTTCGTGCGCGCCGTGTTTGCGCCCGATCAACCAGCGCGTCGACGGGCGTGCACGGCGCGCCGCGCTGCCCATGAGTTGTCGTTGACTTGTGTCAAGACCCTCCAGTTGCTAGGGAAGATACTGTGCGCACTGCTGATGGTTTCGGGCCTTGCGAAGGGAGCTGGAGACATCGGCGGTGACGAGCAGATGCCAGCCTGACCGCGCCCTGAGCTTGTCACGCCGGCCGAACATGGAGTCGACAACGTATGTCCCAGTTCGAGATCGTGAGTCGCGAGGATTTCTCGGATGTCACCTACATGCTGGAGGTGCGACATCCGCAGATGGCCCGCGCCGCGAGGCCCGGCCAGTTCGTGATCGTCATGCTCGATGAGCACGGCGAGCGCATCCCGCTCACCGTCGCTGACTTCGACCGGCAGCGCGGCACCGTGACCCTGGTGATCCAGGCCGTCGGCAAGACCAGCAAGCAGATGCAGCAGGAATGCAGAGTCGGAACCTCGCTGTTCGGGCTGGTCGGCCCGATGGGCATCCCCACCCACATCGGCAAGCCCAGGAAAGTGCTGTGCGTCGGCGGCGGCCTGGGCGTCGCGCCGGTGTTCCCGCAGGCGCGGGCGATGAAGGAGGCCGGCGCCTACGTGATCGGCGTCCTCGGCTTTCGCAACAAGGACCTGATCTTCTGGGAGGACAAGTTCCGCGCCGCCTGCGATGAACTGATCCTGTGCACCAATGACGGCTCGGCCGGCATGAAGGGCCTGATCACCGACGGCATCGCCGTCGCGCTGGCCGGCCATGCTGACGTCGACGAGTGCGTCGCGATCGGCCCGCCGGTGATGATGAAGGCCTGCGCCGACGCGACGCGCGCGCGCAGGATCAAGACCATGGTCAGCGTCAACCCGATCATGGTCGACGGCACCGGCATGTGCGGCGGCTGCCGCGTCAAGGTCGGCAACGACGTCAAGTTCGCTTGCGTGGACGGCCCCGACTTCGACGGCCACCTGGTCGATTTCGACGACCTGATGACGCGGCTGCGCCGCTTCACCGCCGAGGAAAAGCGCGCCGAGCAGCGCTGGTCCGACAGCTGCCGCCTGATGCAGCCGCCCGCCGGCCGCAAGGGCGCCGGCGAGGATGGGCTCGAACTGCCCGATCCGTCCGAGGAGGCGCTCGGTGGCTGAGCGGCTCCCCACAGTCCCCGCGCCGCGGCGACCCTGAGCTTTCGCGCGGCGCATCTTCCACTCACAGTCAAGAGGTCCCCGGAATGGCGAAGAAGCGAACCATACGAACCATTCCGCAGGAGCGCACACCGATGCGGGAGCAGGATCCCGCCGTGCGGGCAAGAAACTTCGAGGAGGTGGCCTGCGGCTACAACCTCGAGGAAGCCCTGCGCGAATCGGAGCGCTGCCTGCTGTGTCCCGACGAGCCCTGCATCGCGGGCTGCCCGGTCGGCATCAACATTCCCGGGTTCATCCGCCAGGTCAACGAGAAGAACCTGCGCGGCGCCTACGACATCCTCACCGACACCAACCTGCTGCCCTCGATCTGCGGCCGCGTGTGCCCGCAGGAAAACCAGTGCGAAGGCGTATGCACCGTCGGCGAGTCGCTGGAGGCAGTGGCGATCGGCCGGCTGGAGCGGTTCGTGGGCGACACCGCGATCAAGGAAGGCTGGAGCAACATCCCGTACATCGAGCGCAACCGCTTCCGCGTCGGCATCGTCGGATCGGGGCCGGCCGGCATGGCGTGCGCCGCCGACATGGCCAAGGCGGGCTGCGACGTCACGGTGTACGAGGCGTTCCACGAGCCGGGCGGCGTGCTCAAGTACGGCATCCCCGACTTCCGCCTGCCCAACCCGACGATCGACGCCGAGATCGAGAAGCTCAGGCAGCTGGGCGTGCGCTTCGAGTGCAACACGCTGGTCGGCCGCCTGTTCACGATCGAGCAGATGATCGACGAGATGGGGTTCGACGCCGTGTTCGTGGGGGTGGGCGCCGGCTACCCCACCATGTTGAACATCCCGGGCGACTCGCTCAACGGCGTGCTGTCGGCCAACGAGCTGCTCACGCGCTGCAACCTGATGCGCGGCCGCGACTTCCCGGCGTTCGACACCCCGCTGCCGGTGGGCAAGCGGGTGGCGGTGGTGGGCGCCGGCAACACCGCGATGGACGCGATGCGGGTGTCGATGCGACTGGGCGCGGACAAGGTCTATTGCATCTACCGGCGCTCGCGCAAGGAAGCGCCGGCGCGCCTGGAGGAGGTGCACCACGCCGAGCAGGAAGGCATCGACTTCCACTGGCTCACCAATCCGGTGGCCGTGCTCGACGACGGCAAGGGCGGCGTGCGCGGCCTGCGCTGCGTGCGCATGGAACTGGGCGAGCCCGACGACTCCGGCCGGCGCCGCCCGGTGCCGGTGGCCGGCAGCGAATTCGACTTCGAAACCGACCTGGTCGTGTACGCGATCGGCACCAACGCCAATCCGATCATGGGCCAGACCTCCGGGCTCAAGCTGAACAAGTGGGGCTACATCGCCACCGACGACAACCTGGCCACCTCGATCGCCGGCGTCTACGCCGGCGGCGACATCGTGACCGGGGCCGCGACGGTGATCCAGGCCATGGGCGCCGGCCGCAAGGCGGCCCGCAGCATGAAGGCCTTCCTGGGCATCCGCGACGCGGGCCTGGCCTACCACGAGGACGGCGCGAGCACCTTCTTCGGCATCGACACCCGCGAGCGCAACTTCGCGCGGGTGCGGCTGATCTGAGCGGGCCCGCACGGGCGGCGCGATCACGAGCTTGACGGGAACACCATGGATTCAATGACGCTGCAGCAACCGGCCGCCAAGCCGGGCAAGAAGGGCCGTGCACCGGCCGGCAAGTCGCCGGTGCGGCTGGCCGAGCACATCGTCGAGATCATCAGCGACTCGGGCGAGGGCGCGCAGAAATGCGGGCAGTCGCTGGGCTCGATCGCGGCGCAGATGGGCAACGGCATCTGGACCACGGAGATCATCCCGGCCGAGATCCGGCCGCCGGCGCGCAGCGTGGCCGGCGCCAGCGGCAACCGCATCAGGATCGGCTCGGAGCGCATCACCAACGGCGGCGACAAGACCGACCTGGTGATCGCGTTCAACGAGCAGGTGCTGCTGGGCCGGGTGCGCGCCGGCGAGCTGAAGCCGGGCGCCACCATCCTGCTGGAGAACATGTGGCGCGCGAACGCTGACGCCGCGATCGTCGCGTCCTATGCCGAGACCCACCAGCGGCTGATCGCCGCCGGCTACAAGGTCTACGAGATCCCGATGGAGCAGGAGTGCAAGGCGATCGTCGCCGACGCCAAGCGCGGCAAGAACATGTTCGCCCTGGGCATGTTGTGCCAGCTGTACAGCCTGGACCTGAAGCTGGCGGTCGACCAGATCTACCTGACCTTCGGCAAGAAGGACCGGTCGGTGATCGACGCCAACGTCCAGCTGCTGCAGGCGGGCCACCGCTGGGCCGGCGACAACCTGGACTTCTGCTACGCGATTCCCGCCAACAGGCCATCCGAGCCTCAGGTGGTCGTCAACGGCAACACGGCGCTGGCGCTGGGCGTACTCGCTTCGGGCATGGAGATCTGCGCCATGTACCCGATCACGCCGGCGACGTCGGCGTCGCACTACCTGGCGGACGTGTTCGAGAAGGTGGGCGGCGTGGTGCACCAGGCCGAGGACGAGATCGCCGCCTGCGCCTTCGCCATCGGCGCGTCGTATGCCGGCAAGTGCGCGGTGACGATCACCTCGGGCCCCGGCTACTCGCTCAAGCAGGAAGGCATCGGGCTGGCGGTGATGGGCGAGATCCCGCTGGTCGTCGTCAACGTCCAGCGCGGCGGCCCCAGCACCGGCCAGCCGACCAAGGTGGAGCAGGGCGACATGCTCACCGCCGTGTTCGGCAGCCACGGCGATGCGCCCAAGGTGGTGATGGCGCCCGCGACCATCGAGGAATGCTTCTACTCGATCATCACGGCGCGCCGCATCGCCGAAACCTTCAACATGGTGGTGGTGGTGCTGACCGACGCCGGGCTGGCGACCTCGCAGCAGCCGTTCCCGCGGCCGGAGTTCAACGAGGCGTGGCTGGCGCCGCCGATCGACCAGAGCCCGGTGCCCGAGGGCGCCAAGCCCTACGACTGGGACCCTGTGACGGGCCTGGCACGGCGCTTCATCCCGGGCCAGCCGGGCGGCATGCACACGCTCACGGGCCTGGCGCACGACCGCGACAGCCACGTCGCCTACGACGCGACGATCAACCAGGAAAGCATCCAGGCGCGCAGCCGCAAGCTGGCGGCGTTCCAGAAGACGCTGAAGGCGCCGCCGGTCTTCGGGCCGGCCAAGGGCGACCTGCTGGTGATCGGCTGGGGCAGCACCAAGGGCGCGATCGAGGAGGCGGTGGGCGGCATGCAGGCCAAGGGCCACAAGGTGTCGGCCATGCACATCGAGTTCGTGCAGCCGCTGCCGCCCGGCATCAAGGAGGCGATGAGCGGCTTCAGGCGGGTGATGACCATCGAAGGCAACTGGAGCGATCCGCCGGACGACAAGATCATCGACGAGACCAACCGGCGCTATTCGGCGCTGGCCATGCTGCTGCGGGCCCGCTACCTGGTCGACGTGGACTGCTGGAGCGAGGTGATGGGCCAGCCGATCAAGCCCGGCACCATCCGCGACGTGCTGCTGGCGAAACTCAAGACACTGGACAAGGCGGCCTGACATGGACCTGATGAGCCCCACCGAATGCCTGCTGCAGCTGTGCGACGAGCACTTCGAGCTGGAAGACTACAAGGCCGGCGTGCCGCGCTGGTGCACCGGCTGCGGAGACAACGCGATCCTGGCGGCCGTGCAGCGGCTGTGCCGCGATGAGAGCCTGCGCCCGGAGAAGACGGTGTTCGTCTCCGGGATCGGCTGCTCCAGCCGGTTCCCGCACTACATGGCGACCTACGGCTTCCACGGCATCCACGGGCGGGCGCTGCCGGTGGCCGAGGGCGTGAAGATGTCGCGGCCCGACCTCACGGTGTTCGTCAACACCGGCGACGGCGACTGCTGCAGCATCGGCGCGGCGCACTGGATCCACGCGATCCGCTACAACATGAACCTGACGGTGTTCCTGCACGACAACCAGATCTACGGGTTGACCAAGAAGCAGGCCTCGCCAACCTCGCCGATCGGCACCAGGAGCAACACCACGCCGCGCGGCAGCTACCTGGAGGCGCTGAATCCGCTGACGGTGACGCTGGGCGTGCAGAACGTCTCGTTCGTGGCGCAGGCGGTCGACTGGGCGCCCGACATGCTGTACGACATCGTGAAGGCGGCGTACCACCACCGCGGCCTGTCCTTCGTGCGCATCATCCAGCGCTGCCCCGAGTGGCTGCCGCAGGCGCAGGACCCGTGGATGCACGATCCGGCCAAGGTGCAGGTGCTGCACCACGCCGACGGCTTGCAGCCCGGCGCCGGGACGCTCAAGCTGTACAAGAACCAGGTCGAGCACGACCCGATCAACATCGACCGGGCCCGCGAGATCGCCAGCCAGCACGACGTGATCCCGGTCGGCATCCTGTACCGCAACACCCAGGTGCCGTGCTACGAGGACCTGCGCCGCTCGGACAAGCTCGTCACGCCGGCCTTCGTGCGCTCCGGCCTCAATGCCGAACTCGACAAGTACACCGTCTGGCCCGAGAACGCGAACGCCGCGCAATGACAGCAAGAGTGGACATCATGCAAGCCGATACCCAAGCCCAGGTTGCCTTTTTCCTGACCGGCAGGCGCCCCGGCGAATTCCTCGATGCCGTGGAGGATCTGGACCTGCGGCCGGCCCTGTTCGCGGGTTATCGCGACCTCATCCCGCTGCGCTACGACTACCCGGTCGTCCTGACGGACAAGGGCCTCGAGTCGCTGTCGGGGCTGATGGACCAGGCGCTGGTGTCCGTCGGCAACGGCGCCGACGCCGAGCGCGTGCGCCGCCACGGACTGCGGGTGGAGCAGGAAATCCGGGCCCTGCTGGCCGGCGGCGCGACCGCCGGCAGCCTGACGGAGGTGTGGGACCTGGCCGTCTCGCGCCTGACGCCCAAGCTCGACCCGGCGTTCGTCGACAGCGCCAAGCGCCTGCGCGCGGCGATCAAGGTCGACGGCGAACTCGCCGATTGCGACGCCCAGCTGTCCGGGCGCATGGTGCGCCACGCATGGAATGCCGCGCAGGGCCGCAAGGCCGCGCAGTTCGCCGAACGCATCGAGCGCCTGATCTTCAGGCTCGCCGACATCCTGCGCAGCGACTACGAGCGCTCGGCCCAGGGTCTCACTGCCGCGCGGCTGCAGGCCTCGGTGGGCTCCGCGCACGCGCCGATGTTCGACTTCGACGCGATGGCCGGCTTCCTGGCCAAGGTGCAGCCCCGGGAGGGCATGCCCGAGAGCCGCCGGGCGCGCATCAACGCGCTGCTGGACGTGCTCAGGAAGCAGCGCTTCGTGGCCGGCGCGGGCGGTGCCGGCAACTCCTACGAGTTCGCGTTCGACAGCTGCGCCGATGCGCTGAAGGCATATCGCGAGCGGTTGCCGCGCCTGGTGGAGCTGGCCAAGGCGCTGGTGGTCGCCGAACTGGAGATCGAGGGCGAGTACAACCCGGCACGGCACGACGCGATGTTCGACGGCTACGGCGGCACCGGGCTGGAGGCCAAGGAACTGGCGCCGTTCCCGGACTACCTGGTGTCCCTGGGCGGCACGCCCAGTGCGCAGGAACACGGCCGGCTGATGGAGGCGCTGGCCTCGGGCTGGCCGATCAAGGTGCTGCTGCGCATCGACGACCTGCACGAGGACGTGGCGGGCGAGGGCGGATTCGCCGCCGGCCTGCGCGGCGGCCGGATCGCCACGCAGGCGATGGCCCTGGGCGAGGTCTACGTGCTGCAGTCCGCCGCCTCCAACCTGTACCGGTTCCGCGACCGGCTGGCGCAGGGCATCGCCTACCGCGGCCCGGCGCTGTTCAGCGTGTTCTCGGGCGCTGCCGCCAAGGGGTCGGGGCTGGCGCCCTACCTGATGGCCGCCGCGGCCATGGAGTCGCGCGCCTTTCCGGCGTTCTCGTACGACCCGTCGGCCGGCGCCGAGTGGGCCGACCGCTTCTGCCTGGCCGCCAACACCCAGGTCGAGCAGGACTGGCCGGTGCAGGGCTTCGCCTACGAGGACGAGCAGCACCAGCGGGTGGCCCAGGACGTCCCCTTCACGCTGGTGGACTTCCTGGCCGGCGACCGCCGTTATGCCGGCCACTTCGCGCGCGTGCCGCGCGAGCGCTGGAACGGCAGCATGATTCGCGTGGACGAGTCGCTGGCCCGGGAAGGCCGCGGCCTGCCCGACCAGATCCCCAGCCTGTTGATGGTCGACGGCGCGAACCGCCTGCAGAAGGTGATCGTCGACCAGAGCCTGATCCGCCAGGCGGACCGCTGCCGCCAGATGTGGCGCAGCCTGCAGGAGCTGGGCGGCATCAACAACTCGCATGCCCGCCGCCTGCTGGCGCGCGAGCAGAAAGCCTGGGAAGAGCGCCTGCGCGAGCAGGCGCCGGCGACGGCCGCGCCCGTTGCGCCCGTGGCAGCGGCAGCGGCGCCGGCAGCCCCCGCTGCGGCCGCAGCCCCCGCGGTGGAAGAGCCGGCCCGCAATCCGGACGAGGCCTACATCGAGACCGAGCGCTGCTCCACGTGCAACGAATGCACCCAGCTCAACGGCAAGATGTTCGCGTACAACGAGAACCAGCAGGCCTACATCAAGGACATCAACGCCGGCACGTATGCCGACCTGGTGCAGGCGGCGGAGAACTGCCAGGTCTCGGTCATCCACCCGGGCAAGCCGCGCAACCCGAACGAGCCCGGTCTCGCCGAACTCCTGGAGCGCGCGCAGCCGTTCCAGTGAGCAGCCGGGCGCGCCTGCGACAGGCGCGCCCGACGTCCCGGCCGGCGCCTTGGGCGCCGTTCTCGCTTCTGCGGCGACAATGCCGCGCATGAGTCTTCAAAGCACCCCCCGCCCGGCGGCCGTTCGTCCCTCCCTGCGGCGCCCGATCCTGGACGCGAGCCGCTGATGGACCAGGTCGACAGCATCGTCATCGGGGCCGGCGTCGTGGGCCTCGCCGTCGGGCGCGCACTGGCTGCCAGCGGCCGCGACACCATCGTCGTGGAAGCCGAGGGCGCGATCGGCCAGGGCGTCAGCTCGCGCAACAGCGAGGTGATCCACGCCGGCCTGTACTACCCGACCGGCTCGCTGAAGGCCGGGCTGTGCGTGCGCGGCAAGGAACTGCTGTACCGGCTGTGCGCCAGCCACGGCGTGCAGCATCGCCGTTGCGGCAAGCTGGTCGTCGCCACCACCGAGGCGGAGGCCGCGGCCCTGCAGGCGATCGAGCAGCGCGCGGCGGCCAACGGGGTGCCGGTGCAGTGGCTCGACGAGCGGCAGGCGAAGGCGCTGGAGCCGGCGCTGCGCTGCGTCGCGGCGCTGCTCTCGCCCGGCACGGGCATCGTCGACAGCCACGGCTTCATGCTGGCGCTGCAGGGCGACCTGGAGCGCGCCGGCGGCATGGTCGCGCTCGGCTCGGCGGTCGAGTCGGTGCTGCTGGGCGGCGCGGGCGGCGCCCATGTGGTGCGGCTGGCCGACGGCAGCGCCGTGGCGGCGCGCCAGGTGGTCAACGCAGCCGCGCTGCACGCCTGTGCGCTGGCCCGCCGCTTCGAGGGCCTGGCGCCGGGCTTCGTGCCGCAGGAGCATTTCGCCAAGGGCAATTACTACGCGCTGGCCGGCAGGGCGCCGTTTCGCCACCTGATCTACCCGGCGCCGGCCGACGCCTGGTTGGGCGTGCACCTCACGCTGGACCTGGGCGGCCAGGCCAAGTTCGGACCCGACCTGCAGTGGCTGGACGCGCGGCGGCCACAGGACATCGACTACACCGTCGACCCGCGCCGCGCCGACGGCTTCTACGCGGAGGTGCGCCGCTACTGGCCGGCATTGCCCGACGGCGCGCTGCAGCCCAGCTACAGCGGGGTGCGGCCGAAGATCCACGGGCCCGGCGAGAAGGCGCCGGACTTTCGCATCGACGGCCCGGCGCTGCACGGCGTGCCGGGCCTGGTCAACCTGTTCGGCATCGAGTCGCCCGGCCTGACCAGCGCGCTGGCGATCGCCGAGCACGTCGCCACCTTGCTCGAGGGGACCCCTGCATGAAGGCCTGTGTTGCCGGCCTGCTGGCCGGCGCCGCCGGCGCCGCCCTGGCCCAGGTGCTGCCTCAGGTCACGGTGACCGCCACCCGCACCGAGGCCGCGCCCTTCGACGTGCCGGCCTCGGTCGACGTGATCGACGGCGCGCGCCTGCGGGCTGCCGGGCGGCCCGAAGTCAGCTTGTCGGAGGGACTGGCCCTGGTGCCGGGCCTCGTGGCGCGCGACCGGCAGAACTACGCGCAGGACCTGCAGCTGTCGATCCGCGGCTTCGGCGCGAGATCCTCGTTCGGCGTGCGCGGCGTGCGGCTGTACGTGGACGGGATCCCGGCGACCATGCCCGACGGACAGGGCCAGCTGTCGCATTTCGACCTGGCCTCGGCCGGGCGGCTGGAAGTGCTGCGCGGGCCGTTCTCGGTGCTGTACGGCAACTCCTCGGGCGGGGTGCTGCAGTTGTTCACCGAAGCGGGCGATGGGCCGCCGGTGGTCACGCCGAGCCTGGCCGTGGGCAGCCAGGGGCTGGTGCGGCCCGGCGTGCGCGCCAGCGGCGCGGCGCAGGGGCTGCGCTATTCGCTCAGCGCCAGCCGCTTCGCCACCGACGGCTGGCGCGAGCACAGCGGCACGGCGCGCACCCTGGGCAACGCACGACTGGACTTCAGCGCCGGCGCTGCTGGCGACTGGACGCTGGTGGCCAACGCCGTCGACCTGCGTGCCGACGACCCGCTGGGGCTCTCGCGCGCGCAGTTCGAGTCCGCCCCGCGCGGCGTGGACGCCTCGGCCCGCACCTTCAACACCCGCAAGACGGTGCGCCAGGACCAGCTGGGTGCGATCCACGAGCACCGGCTGGACGGCGGCCAGCGTCTGCGATTGATGGTGTACGCCGGCCAACGCGACACCATGCAGTTCCAGTCGATCCCGGTCGGGCCGCAGGCCAACGCGCTGCATCCGGGCGGCGTCATCGACCTGGCGCGGCGTTACGCGGGGACCGATCTCCGCTGGACCGCACAGTCGGCGCCGGGAGCGCTGCCGCTGGAGCTGGTGGCCGGCCTCTCGTATGACCGGCTGCAGGAGCAGCGGCGCGGCTGGCAGAACTTCGTCGGGGGCACCCTCGGGGTGCAGGGGGCGTTGCGGCGCGACGAGGAAAACCGGGTCGCCAATCTCGACCCTTACGTGCAGGCGACGTGGAAGTTCCGCCCGCGCTGGACCTTGACGGCTGGCGTGCGCCACAGCAGCGTGCGCTTCGCCTCGGACGACCGCTACGTCGCCGGGGCCAACCGCGACGACAGCGGCAGCGTGCGTTACCGTGCCACGCTGCCGGCCGCGGGCCTGCTGTACGCATGGTCGGAACGGCTGCACGCGTACGGCGCCTGGGGCCGCGGCTTCGAGACGCCGACCTTCAACGAGCTGGCCTACCGCCCCGACGGCAGTGCCGGCATGAACTTCGCGCTGCGTCCGTCGCGCAGCCGCAACCTCGAACTCGGGCTCAAGGGCCGGGGCGCGCTCGCGGGCGACTGGCGCAGCCAATGGGCCGCCGCGCTGTTTCAGGTGGGAACGCAGGACGAGATCGTCACCCGCAGCAACAGCGGCGGCCGCAGTTCGTTCCAGAACGCCGGAGCGACGCGCCGGCGCGGGGCGGAGCTGTCCTGGAGCGTGGCGACCGATGCCGGCTGGCAGGTGCAGCTGGCGCAGACCTGGCTCGACGCACGCTACAGCGAGGCGTTCAGCAGTTGCGCCGGTACGCCGTGCGCGCCGTTTGTCGTGCCGGCCGGCAACCGCATTCCCGGGACGGCGCGGTCGGTGACCACCGCCGAGGCCGGATGGCAGCCGGCGCGGGGCTGGCGCGCCGGCCTCGAGCTGCGCCATTCGGGGCGAGTGCAGGTCAACGACGCCAACAGCGACGCGGCACCCGCGTTCACCACTGCCGCCGCGCATGGTGGCTACGCGCTCAAGACCGGTGGCTGGGACCTGACGGCGACGGCGCGGGTCGACAACGTGTTCGACCGCCGCTACGCCGGCTCGGTGATCGTCAACGAGGGCAATGGCCGTTTCTTCGAGCCGGCCCCGGGCCGTACCTGGGTGCTGAAGGTCGCCGGCAGTTACGCGTTCTGAAATGGCGGCCGTCCCGCCAACCCGAGTGGCGTCGGCCGGTGATCGGGGGGTGTCGCGCTCCGCTCCTCTCGCGGGCGACCACCTGCGCGCGCATGGACCGTCACGTCAACGCCGCCCGCGCACGCCGGCTTGGCGGGCAACCGCGAATGGGTCGCTGCTCCCGACACCCCCCGATCACCGGCCGTGGCGGCGTCGCGGCACTCGAGCGACGAAGGAACGCATCGGCGTCGGCCCGGCCACGGTGGGCGGCCGCTAGGCTGGCACGCGGTGATCGGTAGCCCGGGCCTCCTTCAGCGCCCGCGCGATCTGCCCGACCAGCGCCGGTCCGCGGTAGATTAGGCCGGTGTAGATCTGCACCAGGTCGGCGCCGGCGCGCAGCTTGGCGAGCGCGTCCTGCGCGCTCATGATGCCGCCCACGCCGATGATCGGGAAGCCGCTGCCCAGCGCCGCGCGCAACTGGGCGATCACCCGGTTGCTGGCCTCGAACACCGGCGCGCCGCTCAGCCCCCCGGCCTCCTGGGCATGCGGCAGGCCCTGCACGGCGTCGCGGCTCACGGTGGTGTTGGTGGCGATCACGCCGTCCATGCCGTGCCGTACCAACGTCGCGGCGATGACCCCCACCTGCGCGAGGTCCAGGTCGGGCGCGATCTTGACGAACAGCGGCACCCGCCGGTCGTGCTGGCGGGCCAGTGCGGCGCGCTGCTGGGCGATCGCGCCGAGCAGCGCGTCCAGGGCCTCGTCGCTTTGCAGCGAGCGCAGGTTGCTGGTGTTGGGGCTGGAGATGTTGATGGTCACGTAGTCGGCGTGCGGATAGACGCCGTCCAGGCACACCAGGTAGTCGCTGGTGGCGTTTTCGATCGGCGTGGCCGCGTTCTTGCCGATGTTCAGGCCCAGGATGCGCCCGCGCTGCCGGAACGAGGAGCGCTTGACGTTGTCGACGAAGGCCTCGAGCCCGTCGTTGTTGAAGCCCAGCCGGTTGATCAGCGCATCGGCCTGCGGCAGGCGGAAGAGGCGGGGCCTGGGGTTGCCCGGCTGCGGCTTGGGGGTGACGGTGCCGACCTCGACGGAGCCGAATCCCATCGCGCCCAGGCCGTCGATGCAGCGGGCGTTCTTGTCCAGGCCGGCGGCCAGCCCGACCCGGTTGGGAAAGCGCAGGCCGGCCAGCTCGACGGGGTCCTGGACCAGCGCCGCGCGGTACGCCCATTCCAGCGGCGTGCCCTGCGAGCGCGCCAGCGACTGCATCGTCAGTTCGTGCGCGCGCTCGGGATCGAGCCGGAACAGCAGGGCGCGGGCCAGCGGGTAGGGCAGCAGCGACATGGATAATCAGTGGGTCAACAGAAGGGGATTGTCGCGTGACGCAGGACGAACTCAAAGGGCTGGTCGGGCAGGCGGCGTTGCAGTACGTCGTGCCGGGCGAAATCATCGGCGTGGGCACCGGCTCCACGGTCAACCGCTTCATCGACGCGCTTGCCACGATGAAGGACCGCATTCCGGGCGCCGTCTCCAGTTCCACCGCGTCGACCGCGCGGCTGGAGGCGCTCGGTATCCGCGTGCTGGACGCCAACGAGGCCGGCGACATCGGCGTGTACGTGGACGGCGCCGACGAGATCGACGGGCGCGGCTTCATGATCAAGGGCGGCGGCGCGGCGCTGACGCGCGAGAAGGTGGTGGCGGCGCAGAGCCGGCGCTTCGTGTGCATCGCCGACGAGAGCAAGCTGGTGCCGATGCTGGGCCGCTTTCCGGTGCCGGTGGAAGTGATCCCGATGGCCACGCAGCGCCTGATGCGCCAGTTCGCGGCGCTGGGCGGCACGGCGACGGTGCGGCTGGTCCGCGGGCTGCCGCTGGTCACCGACAACGGCCAGCACATCCTGGACGTGGCGGGCCTGCAGATCGCGGATCCGCTCGGGTTCGAGACCGAGGTGAACCAGTGGGCCGGCGTCGTGACGGTGGGCGTGTTCGCCCGCCAGAAGGCGGCCGTGTGCCTGCTGGGCACCGCGGGCGGCGTCAGGACGATGAGCTTCTGATCAGAAGCGGATGCCGCCGTTGTAGGCCGGCGCGGGCGGTAGCGGCGCCGGCGTCGGCGCCGCGTTGGCGGTGGCCGGCGGCGTCTTGGGCGCCGGCTTGGCCGGTTGCACGGCGGCCAGCGGCGTCGGTGCGGGCCGCTGGAACCCCGGCGGCAGCTGCGAGGTCTTCGGATAGCCGGCGGCGTCCAGGTACTGCGACCATTCCTGCTGCGTGTAGCCTGCGAGCTGCTGGTTGCCCAGGAGAGCCAACGGCAGCGTCGGCGTGCCGGCCAGCCGCTTCAGCGCCTCGATGTCCTCGTTGGTCGTGACCGTCTTCTCCGCGAACGGGATCCCGCGCGCCACCAGCATCGCGCGCGCCGCAGCGCAGGGCGCGCATTCCGGCCCCACGTGGAGCGTGACCGGATAGCGGGTGGCGGCCTGCCGCAGTTCGTACGGCAAGGTGCTGGCGTCGGCGGCCGGGGCGGCGCCGCCAGGGACTTGCGGGGCCGACGCCGGCCGCGCCGCGCCGTCGGACGCCGGACGGTCGGAGAAGATCACGCGTCCCTCGGGCGAGGTCGAGCGGAAGATCTGTTGCGCCGACGCGTCAGCCTGCCATGCGGCGGCGGCCAGCAGCATCATGCCGCCCAGGCCGTGGACAACGAGAGACCGCGCAAAGACCATCCGTGACTCCATCTGTCTGCTTCAGGCCATGCCCTGGTGGCGCAGCAAGGCGTCCAGCGTGGGTTCGCGCCCACGGAATGCCTTGAACGACTCGATGGCCGGGCGGCTGCCGCCCGTCTCGAGGATGGCCTGCCGGTATTTTCTCCCGGTTTCGCGGCTTGGCAACCCGTCGGGCGCCATGGTTTCCTCGAAGGCCGCATAGGCATCGGCGCTGAGCACCTCGGCCCACTTGTAGCTGTAGTACCCGGCCGCGTAGCCGCCCGAGAAGATGTGACTGAACGTGTGCGCGGTGCGGCTGAAGGCGGGCGGCTGCAGCACCGCGACCTCGGCGCGCACCTCGCGCAGCAGCGGCATGAAATCCAGCGCCGGGTCGTGCTCGGTGTGCAGCAGCATGTCGAACAGGGCGAACTCGATCTGCCGCAGCGTCGCCAGGCCGCTCTGGAAATTGCGGGCCGCCAGCATGCGGTCGAACAGCTCGCGCGGCAGCGGCTGGCCGGTGTCGACATGGGCGGTCATGTGGCGCAGCACGCTCCATTCCCAGCAGAAGTTCTCCATGAACTGGCTCGGCAGCTCGACGGCGTCCCATTCGACGCCGCTGATGCCCGACACGTCGAGCTCGTCGACGCGCGTGAGCATGTGGTGCAGGCCGTGGCCGAACTCGTGGAACAGGGTGATCACGTCGTCGTGCATCAGCAACGGCGGCTTGCCGTCCACGCCTTCGGCGAAATTGCACACCAGGTGCGCCACTGGTGTCTGCACCGCGCCGGTGTCGGGCCGCAGCCAGCGCGCGCGCACGTCGTCCATCCAGGCGCCGCCGCGCTTGCCGGTGCGCGCCGCGGCGTCCAGGTAGAACTGGCCCACCAGCTGCCCGTCGCGCTCGATGCGATAGAACTCCACCTGGGGATGCCAGGCCGGCGCGGCGTCGCGCGCGATGCTGACCTCGAACAGCGTCTCGACGATCCGGAACAGGCCCGCCAGCACCTTGGGCGCGGTGAAGTACTGCTTGACCTCCTGCTCGCTGAAGGCATAGCGCTCCTCCTTGAGCTTCTCGCCGACGTACGACCAGTCCCAGGCCTGCGGGTCGGCCAGGCCCAGCCGGTCGGCCGCGAAAGCGCGCATGTCGGCGACGTCCTGCAGCGCGTGCGGCCGGGCACGCCGGGCCAGGTCGCGCAGGAACGTGATCACCTCGGTGGGCGACTGCGCCATCTTCGGCACCACCGACACCTCGCCGAAGCTGCGGTAGCCCAGCAGCCGCGCTTCCTCCTGACGCAGCGCCAGGATCTCGCGCATCAACGCGCTGTTGTCGAACTTGGGATCGCCCTGATCGCTCGCGCGAGTCACGTAGGCGCGGTAGATGCGCTCGCGCAGCGCGCCGCTGTGGGCGAACTGCATCACCGGCAGATAGCTCGGCATCTTCAGCGTGAGCTTGCAGCCTTCCTTCCCGTCGGCTTGCGCCGCGGCCCGCGCCGCGTGGATCACGTCTTGCGGCAGGCCCGCCAGTTCATCCGCACCGGCGTAATAGGCGAACGCATCGGTCGCATCGAGCGCGTTCTCGCTGAACTTCTGGCTCAGTTCGGCCTGCCGCTCCTGGATTGCCGCGAACCGCTCCTTGGCCGCGCCGGCCAGTTCCGCCCCGCCCAGCACGAAGTTGCGGATCGCGTTCCGGTGCGCCTGCCGCTGCTCGGGCGTCAAGGTGGCCGGATCGATCGCCTTGTACTTCGCGTACAGCCGCTCGTCGGAACCGAGCCGGGTCCAGAAATCGGTGACGCGGGGCAGGACGGCGTTGTAGGCGGCCCGCAGTTCGGGCGTGTCCGCCACGCCGTTGAGGTGGCTCACCATGCCCCAGGCGCGGCCGAGCCGCTCGGTGGCGGTCTCCAGCACCCTGGCGATGTCGTTCCAGCGGCTGGGGAACGCTGCTTCGGTCACGGCGGCCAGCGCCTGGTCCGCCTGCACCAGCAACTCGTCGACGGCCGGCGCCACATGCTCGGGACGTACTTCGTCGAATCGGGGAAGGCCGGTGAAGTCGAGGAGGGGATTGCTGCTGGTCATCCCCCGGATTTTGCGTCACCGCGCGCGGATTCAATGGCGGAGGGGCGGAAAACCCAACAGCCGAACGCAGAAGGCGCAGAGGACGCAGAAGACGCAAAGAAATCCAAAAAATTGAATTTTGGTTTCTTCTGTGTCCTCTGCGTTCGGCTGTTGGGTTGAACCCTCAGCCCGCCGCCCGCTCGGCGGCTTCCATCGTGTTGACGAGCAGCATGGCGCGGGTCATCGGTCCGACGCCACCCGGCACCGGCGTGATCCAGCCCGCGACCTCGCGCACGCCGGAGAAGTCGACGTCGCCGCAGAGCTTGCCTTCGTCGTTTCGGTTCATGCCCACGTCGATCACGACGGCGCCCGGCTTGACCATGTCGGCCGTCAGCACGTTGCGCTTGCCGACGGCGGCGACCACCACGTCGGCCTGCCGGGTGTGCGCTGCCAGGTCCTTCGTGGCGCTGTGGCAGACCGTCACCGTGGCGTTCTTCTGCAGCAGCAGCATCGCCATCGGCTTGCCCACGATGTTGCTGCGGCCGATCACGACGGCGTTCTTGCCGCGCAGGTCGTAGCCGATGGATTCCAGCATCTTCATGCAGCCGTAAGGCGTGCAGGGTACGAACCCGGGCTGGCCGATCATCAGCGCGCCGGCGCTGGCGACGTGGAAGCCGTCGACGTCCTTGGCCGGCGAGATGGTCTCGATCACCTTTGCCGCGTTCATGTGCCTGGGCAGCGGCAACTGCACCAGGATGCCGTGGATCGCCGGGTCGGCGTTCAGCGCGCGGATGCGATCGAGCAACGCCGCCTCGGTCATGTCGGCCGGATGGCGCTCCAGCACCGAGTGCAGGCCGGCTTCCCGGCTGTCGGTCACCTTGTGCTTCACGTAGACCTGGCTGGCCGGGTCTTCGCCGACCAGGATGACGGCCAGGCCGGGCGTGACGCCCCTGGCCTTGAGGGCCTGCGCGCGTTGCGCCACTTCGGCGCGGATGGACTTGGCAAGGGCGTTGCCGTCGATGAGTTGTGCGGTCATGGGGAGATCAATTCAACAACCGAACGCACAAGACGCAAAAATCACGCAGAAGGCGCAGAAGATTTCCATGGGATTTTCTGCGGCTTCCGGGTTACTTTTGCGTCTTCTGCGTTCGGTCTTCGGCTTCAGGTATTCAGGATTTCGGAGCGTTCTGGCCCAGCGCGATCTTCAGCAGGTCGGCCACCGTGTTGGCGTTGAGCTTTTCCATGATGTTGGCGCGGTGCGCCTCCACCGTCTTGATGCTGATGCCCAGGTCGTCGGCGATCTGCTTGTTCAGGCGCCCGGCGACGATGCGCTCGAGCACCTGGGCCTCGCGCGAGGTGAGCTTGGACAGCAGGGCGTCGCGGCTGGCCGCGCTTTGGTACTCGGCGAACGCGCCCCTGGCGTGTTCCAGCATGCGCTCGACCAGGCTGACCAGCTCGTCTTCCTTGAAGGGCTTCTGGATGAAGTCCATCGCGCCTTTCTTCATGGTGTTGACGGCCATCGGGACGTCGCCATGGCCGGTGATGAACACCACCGGCAGCGGCGACTTGCGCTCGATCAGCCGGTCCTGCAGTTCCAGCCCCGTCATGCCGCCCATGCGGATGTCCACGATCAGGCAGGCGACCTCGCGCGGGTCGTAGCGCGAGAGGAACGATTCCGCCGAATCGAAGCAGCGCACGCGGTAGTCCTTGCCCTCCAGCAGCCACTGCAGCGAGTCGCGTACCGCCTCGTCGTCATCGACGACGTACACGGTGCCCTTCTTCGGAATCAAACTCATTCGGCAACCTCCGAGCTACGCGCCGGCGGCTTCGGCGCGGACCCTGGTCCAGGTCTCACGCGGCCACTCCGGCATCCTTGTTTTCAATGGCATCCGGCGTGCCGGCCAGCGGGATCCAGAAGGAGAAGCGGCAGCCGGCCACGTCCGTTCCATTGTAGATGTTCTCCGCGTGCATCCGGCCCTGATGCGACTCCACGATGCTGCGGCACAGGTTGAGGCCGATGCCCATGCCTTCGGGCTTGGTCGAGAAGAAGGCCTCGTACAGCCGCTCCATCACCTCCGGCGCGAGGCCCTGCCCGGAATCGAGCACCGAGAATTCGATCACCTGCTGGCTGTCCACGTCCTTCGGGATCACGCGCAGCTCCACGCTGCGGCGCGAGGCCGGGCGGCGCGCGTGCTCGATCGATTCGGCGGCGTTGCGCAGCAGGTTCACCAGCACCTGCTCGATCAGGATCGGATCGACCAGCAGCCTGGGCAGGCGCGCGGCGACATAGTGCGACAGCCGCACATTGCGCCGGCGCAGTTCGATCTCGGCCAGTTCCACCGCTTCCGACACGATCGTCGCCACGTCCGACAGCGTGCGGTTCGGTTCGCTGCGCTTCACGAAGGAGCGGATGCGCTGGATGATCTGGCCGGCGCGTTGCGCCTGGCGCGCGGTCTTTTCCAGCGCCGCCAGCAGGTCCTGTTCGTCGATCTGCTGCTTGCGGATGCGGGTGACCAGGCCGTTGCAGTAGTTGTTGATCGCCGTCAGCGGCTGATTCAGCTCGTGGGCCACCGAGGACGCCATCTCGCCCATCGTGATCAGGCGGCTGGCCGACTGGGCGCGCTCGGCCTGCGCCGCGGCCTGTTCCTCGGCATGGCGCCGCGGCGTGATGTCGGTGGCGATCACCATCTGGGCCAGCCGGCCGTCGACCCAGTTCAGGTAGCGCGAACGCACCTCCAGCCACTTGCCCAGTTCCGGCACGAAGATCTCGGCATTCTCCGAGCGCGCCGCGGTGAGCTGCCCGGTGGGCAGGCCCACGAAGGAGTCGACGTCGTCGAGCGATTCGTCGGTGCGCGGCTGGTCGGGCACGCCGGCCTGCGCCACCATCTGCAGGTGGCCGCCGGTCTGCACGCCGAACCACAGGCGGTACAGTTTGTTGGCGAACAGCAGTTCCTCGCTGCCCAGCGGTGCGACCGAGACCGAGGCATCCAGCGCCTCCAGCACGGTGGTGAAGCGCTCGTACGATGCCGACAGCTGCTCGCGGATGCGGTTGGGCTCCGTGATGTCGGTCATCGAGGTCATCCAGCCGGTCTGCCGCCCCTTGGCGTCGACCAGCGGCGAGAGGTACAGGCGTGCGTCGAACAGGCTGCCGTCCTTGCGCTTGACGCGCACCTGGAAGCCGCCGGCCACCGTGCGCCCGTGCAGCTCGTCGTCCAGGCGCGCCATCAGCTGTTCGCGGTCCTCGTCGGGCCAGTAGGGGAACGGCGGCGTGCGGCCGACCAGTTCGGCCTCGCTCCATCCCGTCATCTGGCAGAAAGCGGCGTTCACGTAGGTAATGCGGCCCTGCATGTCGAGCGCCCGCATGCCGGTGAGCATGGAGTTTTCCATCGCCCGCCGGAAATTGGTTTCGGCCACCAGCGCCCGCTGCGCCTGCATGCGGCGCCGGGTGTGGCGCCAGTTGCCGATCAGCATCCAGGCGGTCATCGCGCTGAGCGCGCCCACCAGCCAGAACAGGCCGCTGCCGATCACGCCCAGCGACGTGCGGTAGGCCTGGGCCCGGATGATCAGGCCGTTGCCCACCGGCGAGACCGGTACTTCGTACTCATTTGGCTGCGCCGCCCAGGGCAGCAGCTTGCTCGGGCCCTTGCGCGGCGGCACCACGCTGCCCGCGATGATGCGGTTCTTGCCGTCCAGCAGGGCCACCGCGTACTTGGCCGAAACCTCGGCCGGCACGGCGTAGCGCAGCAGGGCGTCGATGGAATACTCGGCCAGGATCACGCCCGCGAACCGGCCTTGCTCGCTGGACAGGGGGATGTGCAGCTGCAACAGGCCACCGCTCTCGCTGCCCGCGGCCGGCTGCGAATACACCGGCTGCTGCAGGTCGCGCGCCAGGGTGTAGATGCTCTCGGTCTCGCCGCCGCGCAGCACGCCGCCGGCCGGCCGCAGTTGGGCGCTCGCCAGGCTGGGCGCGGCGTAGCTGGCCCGGATGCGGCGGCGCTCGTCGATCCAGGCGAGGGCCTGCAGTTCCGGGTACTGGATCACCATCGCCTCGGCACGGCTGACGAACTCGTCGCGATCCGTCTCCTGGGTGGAGACGTCGTGCGCCACGCGCATCAACTGCTCCTGGCGCTCCAGCAGCCGCAGGCGCACCCGCTGCTGCGCGTATTCGACGTCGCGCCGGACGGCCTCGTGCTCGCGATCCATCTCCTCCAGTCGCAGATACCAGAAGGCCGAAACGATGGCCGCCAGGAACAGCAGCACTGCGGCCACCGGCGCCAGCATGGCGAAGCGGTCCTGGCGTCCCGGGGTCTGGCGCCCCCACCAGCCGCGCCAGCCGTGCGCGGGCGCGCCGGGCTCGTGCTGCAGCTCGTGGGCGGAGGCGGTGTCCTGCATGAAGGTCCAAGTGTAGGGGCACGGCGCCGGCGCGCATGGGCTGGGGCGCGGCCAGCGCGTTCGACGGCAGGGCCGTGATTCCGTTCACGGCATGTGAAACCATAATATGAAAAGCAATAGCACTATTTGAAATCAAGGAAATCTGTGCGACACTCCCGCGCTCGCGGCATCGCCGTACTAAATTAGCGACACCAGGAGGCAGGTTTCCCATGGCAGCACAGCCCGACAATCTTTTCGCTCCCGCCGCCAACGACGCGGACGCGCAGGAAACGCGCGAATGGCTGGACGCACTGGCCGCCGTCATCGAGACGCAGGGGCGCGAGCGCGGCCATTTCCTGCTGGAGCAACTGCTGGACCAGGCCCGCCAGCAAGGCATCGACATGCCGTTCTCGGCCACCACGGCGTACGTCAACACGATCGATGCCGACGACGAGGAACGCTGCCCCGGCAACCTCGAGATCGAGGAACGCCTGCGTGCCTACATGCGATGGAACGCGATGGCGATGGTGGTCAGGGCCAACCGGCTGCATCCGGAGGACGGCGGCGACCTGGGCGGCCACATCAGCTCGTTCGCCTCCGTGGCGACCATGTTCGGCGCGGGTTTCAACCATTTCTGGCACGCCGAGAGCGAGCAGCACGGCGGCGACTGCCTCTACATCCAGGGCCACAGCGCGCCCGGCATCTACGCCCGCGCCTTCATGGAGGGGCGCCTGACCCAGGACCAGCTGCTGAACTTCCGCCAGGAGGTCGGCGGCAAGGGCCTTTCGAGCTATCCGCATCCCAAGCTGATGCCCGGCTTCTGGCAGTTCCCCACGGTGTCGATGGGGCTGGGCCCGCTGATGGGGATCTACCAGGCGCGGTTCCTCAAGTACCTGCATGCGCGCGGGATCGCGAACACCGCGAACCGCAAGGTCTGGGTGTTCTGCGGCGACGGCGAGATGGACGAGGTCGAGAGCCTGGGCGCGATCGGGCTGGCCGCGCGCGAGAAGCTGGACAACCTGATCTTCGTGGTGAACTGCAACCTGCAGCGGCTGGACGGCCCGGTGCGCGGCAACGGCAAGATCATCCAGGAACTGGAAGGCACCTTCCGCGGCGCCGGCTGGAACGTCATCAAGCTGATCTGGGGCAGCTACTGGGATCCGCTGCTGGCGCGCGACAAGGACGGCATCCTGCGCCAGATCATGATGCAGACGCTGGACGGCGACTACCAGGCGATGAAGGCCAACGACGGCGCCTACGTGCGCAAGAACTTCTTCGGCCGCCATCCGAAGACGCTCGAGATGGTCGCCAACATGAGCGACGAGGACATCTGGCGCCTGCAGCGCGGCGGCCACGACCCGCAGAAGGTGTATGCCGCCTACCACCGCGCCGTCAACACGGCGGGCCAGCCGACGGTCCTGCTGGTCAAGACGGTGAAGGGCTTCGGCATGGGCCGCGCCGGCGAGGGCAAGAACATCGCCCACCAGGCCAAGAAGATGAGCGACGAGGACATCCGCACCTTCCGCGACCGCTTCAACATCCCGATTCCCGACGAGAAGCTGGCCGAGGTGCCGTTCTACCGGCCCGAGGAGCACACGCCGGAGATGAAGTACCTGCACGAGCGGCGCAAGTCGCTGGGCGGGTACCTGCCGCAGCGCCGCACCCGTGCCGACGAGCAGCTCCAGGTGCCGCCACTGGAGGCGTTCAAGGCCGTGCTCGACGCCACCGCCGAAGGCCGCGAGATCAGCACGACGCAGGCCTATGTGCGCTTTCTCTCGACCCTGCTGCGCGACAAGGAACTGGGCCCGCGCGCGGTGCCGATCCTGGTCGACGAAGCACGCACCTTCGGCATGGAGGGCCTGTTCCGGCAGATCGGCATCTACAACCCCGAGGGCCAGCAGTACACCCCGCAGGACCGCGACCAGGTGTCCTACTACAAGGAGGACCGGCAGGGCCAGATTCTGCAGGAAGGCATCAACGAGGCGGGCGGCATGGCCAGCTGGATCGCGGCGGCGACCTCGTACAGCACCAGCAACCGCATCATGGTGCCGTTCTACATCTACTACTCGATGTTCGGCTTCCAGCGCTTTGGCGACCTGGCCTGGGCGGCCGGCGACATGCAGGCGCGCGGCTTCATCCTGGGCGGCACGTCGGGGCGCACCACGCTCAACGGCGAGGGCCTGCAGCACGAGGACGGACACAGCCACGTGCTCGCCAGCACGATTCCCAACTGCCTCAGCTACGACCCGACCTTCGCGCACGAGGTGGCGGTGATCCTGCACCACGGCCTCAAGGGCATGGTGGAGCGCCAAGACAACGTCTTCTACTATCTGACGCTGCTCAACGAGAACTACGCGATGCCGGGCCTGAAGCCGGGCACCGAGGAGCAGATCATCAAGGGCATGTACCTGTGCCAGGAAGGGTCCGCCCTGAAGACCCGGGTCCAGCTGCTGGGCTGCGGCTCCATCCTGCGCGAGTCGCTGGCCGCGCAGCAGCTGCTGGAGCAGGACTGGGGCATCGCCGCCGACGTCTGGAGCTGCCCCAGCTTCACCCAGCTGGCGCGCGAGGGCCACGACGCCGAGCGCCACAACATGCTGCATCCGGCCCAGCCGCCGCGCGTGCCGTTCGTGGCGCAGCAGCTGGAAGGTCACGCCGGCCCGGTCATCGCCTCAACCGACTACGTGCGCACCTATGCCGAGCAGATCCGCCCCTTCATTCCGGCCGGGCGCCGCTACAAGGTGCTGGGCACCGACGGCTTCGGCCGCAGCGATTTCCGCAGCCGGCTGCGCCGCCACTTCGAGGTGAACCGGCACTACATCGCAGTGGCCGCGCTGAAGGCGCTCGCCGAGCAGGGCGCCGTGCCGGCGGCCAAGGTGGCGGAGGCGATCGCCCGATACGAGATCGACGGCGACCGCATCAATCCGCTGTACGCTTGACGCCCCAGGCCGGAGAAGAAGAAACATGGCATTGATCGAGGTGAAGGTTCCCGACATCGGGGAGTTCAAGGACGTCGCGGTGATCGAGCTGCTGGTGCAGCCGGGCCAGACCGTCAAGGCCGAGCAGTCGCTGGTGACGGTGGAGTCGGACAAAGCGTCGATGGAGATCCCGTCGAGCCACGCCGGCGTGATCAAGGAGCTCAAGGTCAGGCTCGGCGACCGGATTTCCGAGGGGTCCGTGCTCGCGCTGCTGGACGCAGTCGCGAGCGCAGCCCCTGCGGGCGTAACAAGCCCGCCCCCAGCCCAACCCTCCCCTTCGAAGGCGGAGGGCTCAGCCAGGCAACCAGCCGCGCCGGTCGCGCGAGCCTCCATGCCGGCGCCCCCAGCCGCGCCGGCCCAGGGCGGACCCGTCGAGGTGCGGGTGCCCGACATCGGCGACTTCAAGGACGTCGCGGTGATCGAATTGCTGGTCAAGCCCGGCGACACGGTGCAGCAGGAGCAGTCGCTGGTCACCGTGGAATCGGACAAGGCGTCGATGGAAATCCCGTCTTCGACGGCCGGCACGGTTCGCGAGTTGAAGGTGAAGCTCGGCGACCGGATCAATGCGGGCGACCTGATCGCGTTGCTGGACGGCGGCGCGGCCGCGCCGGCGCCCGCTGCAGCGCCCGTGGTCGCGCCCGCGCCGGCCGCGGCGCTGGCGCAGGCGGCGCCCGAATCCTCGCGGCCGGTCCAGCGCACGCTGCCCACGGCCGCGCTGCCGCCGCACGAACCAGGTGCACCGGCCGGCCCGCTGCCGCACGCGTCGCCCTCGGTGCGCCGCTTCGCGCGCGAGCTGGGCGTGCCGCTGGGCGAAGTGAAGGGCAGTGGTCCCAAGGGACGGATCACGCAGGAAGACGTGCAGGCCTTCACCAAATCGGTGATGCAGGGCCAGGTCAGCACCAGGGCCGCCGGCGCGGCCGTGCCGGCATCCGGCGGCGGCGCGGCGCTCGGCCTGCTGCCGTGGCCGCAGGTCGATTTCGAGAAGTACGGCCCGGTGGAGCGCACCGACCTGGGCCGCATCCGCAGGATCGCCGCGGCCAACCTGCATCGCAACTGGGTGATGATCCCGCACGTCACAAACCACGACGATGCCGACATCACCGAGCTGGAAGCGTTCCGCGTCCAGCTGAACAGGGAGCAGGAGAAGGCCGGCATCAAGATCACGATGCTGTCCTTCCTGATCAAGGCCTGCGTGGCGGCGCTCAAGCAGTTCCCGAACTTCAATGCTTCGCTCGACGGCGAGCAGCTAGTGCTCAAGCGCTACTGGCACATCGGCTTCGCCGCCGACACGCCCAACGGGCTGGTGGTGCCGGTGCTCAAGGATGCCGACCGCAAGGGAATCCTGCAGATCAGCCAGGAACTGGCCGAGCTCTCGGCCAAGGCGCGCGCGGGCAAGCTGGGCCCGGCCGACATGACCGGGGCCACTTTCACCATCTCGTCGCTGGGCGGGATCGGCGGGCGCTACTTCACGCCGATCATCAATGCGCCCGAGGTCGCGATCCTGGGCGTCTGCCGCAGCCAGACCGAGCCGGTGTGGGATGGCAGCCAGTTCCAGCCGCGCCTGATGCTCCCGCTGTCGCTGTCCTGGGACCACCGCGTGATCGACGGCGCATCGGCGGCTCGTTTCAATGCCTTCCTGGGCGCTATATTGAAGGACTTCCGGCGCACGATGTTGTAAGCGCGCAGGGGCCGGACGCGCACGCGGAGCACTCAGAAGAATATGACAACTGTTGTGGTGGTAAAGAAGGCAGGGCAGATCGCGATCGCGGCCGATACCCTGGTGACATTCGGCGACACGCGGCTGGCCAACCGCTATGAAGACAACACCAAGATCTTCAAGGTGGACGCCGATGCGGGCCCCAGCTACATCGGCATGGCCGGCACCGTGGCGCACTTCCCTGTGCTGCGCAAGGCGATCGGCTCGATGCCGCGCGAACTGCTCAAGCTCGGCAACAAGGACGAGGTGTTCGACACCTTCACCAAGCTGCATCCCTACCTCAAGGACAACTTCTTCCTGCAGACCAAGGAGGAGGACAGCGATCCCTACGAGTCGAGCCAGTTCAGCGTCGTGATCGCCAACGCGACCGGCATCTACGGCCTGTACAGCTATCGCGAGGTGTTCGAGTTCAAGGAGTTCTGGGGCATCGGCTCGGGACGCAGCTTCGCGCTGGGTGCCATGTACGCGAGCTATGCGAAGGCCAAGACCGCGCGCGAAGTGGCCGAAGCCGGCATCGCCGCCGGCTGCGAGTTCGACCGCAATTCGGCCGGCCCGGCCGACGTGTTCACCCTCAAGATGAAAGAGGCGAAATGACGGCTACGGTGGAAGTCAGGGTCCCCGACATCGGGGACTTCAAGGAAGTCGCCGTCATCGAATTGCTGGTCAAGCCGGGCGACACCGTCGCCGTCGAGCAGTCGCTGGTCACCGTGGAATCGGACAAGGCCTCGATGGAGATCCCGTCGAGCCATGCGGGCGTCGTCAAGGAGCTGAAGGTCGGGCTCGGCGACAAGATATCCGAAGGTTCTGTGCTCGCGCTGGTGGAACCAGTCGCGAGCACGGCTCCTGCGGGCGCAATGGCCTCCCCCCCACCCCAACCCTCCCCCTCGGGGGGGAGGGTGCAAGCTTCCCCTCCAATACAGCGGGAGGTAGCGTCCCCGGCGGCGCCAGCGGCCTCATTGGCCGGCGGCGCGGACCTCGAATGCGACATGCTGGTGCTGGGCGCCGGGCCCGGTGGCTATTCCGCCGCCTTCCGCGCGGCCGACCTGGGCATGAGCGTGGTGCTGGTCGAGCGCTACGGCAGCCTGGGCGGCGTCTGCCTCAACGTCGGCTGCATTCCGTCCAAGGCGCTGCTGCACGTGGCGGCGGTGATGGACGAGGTCAAGCACTTCGAAGCGCTGGGCGTGAGCTACGGGGCGCCGAAGGTCGACCTGGACAAGCTGCGCGCGCACAAGGACAAGGTGGTGGGCAAGCTCACCGGCGGGCTGGCCGCGATGGCGAAGATGCGCAAGGTCGCGGTGGTGCGCGGGACGGGGCAATTCCTCGATCCGCACCACCTGCAGGTCGAGCTGACCGGGGGCCCCGGCCAGGAAAAGACCGGTGCGAAGCAGACGGTGCGCTTCAAGCACTGCATCATCGCGGCCGGTTCGCGGGCGGTACAGCTGCCGTTCATGCCGCAGGATCCGCGTGTCGTCGACTCGACCGGCGCACTGGAACTGGCGGCCGTTCCGAAGCGCATGCTGATCCTGGGCGGCGGCATCATCGGGCTGGAGATGGGGACCGTGTATTCGACGCTCGGGGCGCGGCTGGACGTGGTCGAGATGCTCGACGGCCTGATGCCCGGTGCCGATCGCGACCTGGTGCGGGTGTGGCAGAAGATGAACGCGCCGCGCTTCGACAACGTGATGCTCAAGACGAGGACCGTGGCGGCCGAGGCCACGCGCGAGGGCATCCGCGTCAGCTTCGAAGGCGAGCAGGCGCCCAAGGAGCCGCAGGTCTATGACCTCGTGCTGCAGGCCGTCGGCCGGGCGCCCAACGGCGGGCTGATCGGGGCCGACAAGGCCGGCGTGAACGTCACCGACCGGGGATTCATTCCGGTGGACCGCCAGATGCGCACCAACGTTGCGCACATCTTCGCCATCGGCGACGTCGTCGGCCAGCCGATGCTGGCGCACAAGGCGGTGCACGAGGCCCATGTGGCGGCCGAGGCCGCGGCCGGGGACAAGGTCGCGTTCGAGGCGCGCGTGATTCCGAGCGTGGCCTACACCGATCCGGAGATCGCCTGGGTCGGCCTGACCGAGGACCAGGCGAAGGCGCAGGGTGTCGCGGTGACCAAGGGGCTGTTCCCCTGGAGCGCCTCCGGCCGGGCCATCGCCAACACGCGCGACGAGGGCTTCACCAAGCTGCTGTTCGACGCGCAGACACACCGCATCGTCGGCGGCGGCATCGTCGGCACGCACGCGGGAGATCTGATCGGCGAGGTGGCGCTGGCGATCGAGATGGGCGCCGACGCGGTGGACATCGGCAAGACCATCCACCCGCACCCGACGCTGGGCGAGAGCATCGGCCTGGCCGCGGAAGCGGCGCACGGCACCTGCACCGACCTGCCGCCGCAGCGCAAGCGCTGAGGACGCACAAGCCTTGCGGGCGGCCGCGGCCGCCGTGCGGTCAGCGCTGGACCTGGGCCGGCTCGTCCGGTTCGCCGGCCAGCACCCGCCGCGCGCCGTTGAAGCGGCGCTTCCAGTACGAACCGCCCATGTCCTCGACGCGCACCTGCGCGCCGGGCTTGGGCGAATGGATGAACTTGTTGTCGCCGATATAGATGCCGACGTGGCTGAACGCACGCCGCAGGGTGTTGAAGAACACCAGGTCGCCCGGCTGCAGGTCCTTGCGGTCGATCGACTCGGTCGCGGCGGCCTGCTCGTTGGCGCGCCGCGGCAGCACCAGGCCCACCGTGTTCTGGTACATCGACTGCACGAAGCCGCTGCAGTCGAAGCCGGTTTCCACCGAGGTACCTCCGCGCCGGTAGGGCACGCCCAGGAACCCCATGGCCGTGACCACCAGGTTGGAGGCACGGTCGCCGACGCTGTGGCTCATCTGGCCCAGCGTGGCCAGCAGCCGGTTCTCGGCCAGGAAATGCTCAAGGTCGTCCGGGGCCGCCGGTTGGGGCGCGGCCTGGACAGCGGCACAGGCAGCCAGCAGCGCAATGCAGAGCCATCGATTCATAGCCGGGCGAGGATACCCGCGCCGGCTCGGCCGCGCAAGCCGCCGGTGCACGCAAGTCCTTGATCTTCAATGATCCGCCGCAATCCGGGGCACGACGGGGCTGCGCGTGGGGACGATCCCTGCTGCGCGTGTCGCGGTGAAGCTCAGGGCTTCACCAGCCCCTTGCGCACCGCGTAGAGGGTCAGGCTGGCGATGTCGTTCAACTGCAGGCGGTCCATGATCCGGGCGCGGTGCACGTCCACCGTCTTGGGGCTCAGACCCAGCGCGAAGGCGATCTCCTTGGAGGCGCGGCCCTGCGCGATCAGCTTCAGGATCTCGACCTGGCGCTGGGTGAGTTCGTCGTCGGCCGTCGGTTCCGAGGGCTGCAACAGCCGCTGGGCGATCGCCGGGCTGTAATAGCTGCCGGTGGCCATCACGCTGCGCACCGCCTGCTCCAGCTCGAAGGGGGGCGCGTCCTTCATCAGGTAGCCGCAGGCGCCGTTGGCCACCGCCCGCTTGACGAAGTCCACGGTGTCGTACATCGACAGCACGAGCAGCCGCATCTTGGGGTGGCGCCGATGGATCTCCGCGATGGCGGTGATGCCGTCCATGCCCGGCATCGAGATGTCGGTCATCACCAGGTCGGGGGAAAGGTCCTCGACCAGCGCGATCAGCTCGCTGCCGTCGCTGGCTTCGGCGATCACTTCCACGCCGTCCACCATGGACAGCAGGGCCTTGATGCCCGAGCGCACCAGCTCGTGATCGTCGGCGAGGACCACGCGCACATGCTGCGGGGGAGGACTCATCTTCATGCTGCGGACTGCTTTCAGGATGTCAAAGTACGGCCCGGACGGCGACCCCGCGGCCCGGCTGGGTGCGGATGGCGAGCCGGCCGCCGGCCAGTTCCGTGCGCTCGATCATGCCGTACAAGCCAAGGTTGCGCTCGCTCGGCGCGCCGCCGAGCAGCTCGTGCTTGTCGAAGCCGATGCCGTCGTCGATCACCAGCAGCCCGATCCGGTCCATCGGCAGGAAGCGCAGCCGCACGTACACCGTCGCGGCATGCGAATGCCGCACGACGTTGTTGAGCGCCTCCTGCACCAGCCGCAGGGCCACCGACGCGGTCTCGCCGAGTCGCCCGGGCTCGTCCCCGCGCGAGCTGAAGCGGCAGACCACGCCGGCGGCGTCGGTGATGCGGTGCGCGGCCGACTGGGTGGCGGCGACCAGGCCCAGCAGGTCGAGCTGGGCCGGTCGCAGCGAGAACGACAGCGTGCGCACCTGCTTGACGGCGGTCTGCGCCATCTCCACCGCCGTCTCGCGGTGCCGGGAGGCCTCGCCCTCGTCAGGCGCGCGGCTGGCGGCATGCAGATGGATCACCATGCCGGTCAGCGTCTGGCCGAGCTCGTCGTGCAGTTCGCGCGAGATCAGGGAGCGCTCGCGCTCCTGCGCAGCCACCAGCCGGCCCGACAGCTTCTTGAGGCGGCGATAGGCTTCCTGCAGTTCATGGGTGAGCCGCTCCTGGTCGCGCAGGCGCTCGCGCTCGGTCATCACCCGCTCGATCACCTGCGGCAGGGTGCCCAGCTTGTCCTTGGTGACGTAGTCCCTCGCGCCGCAGCGCAGCACGTGGACGGCAGCTTCCTCGCCGATGGCCCGGGTGACGACCACCAGCGGCGTGCCGCAGCGGCGCCCCAGGAGGATCTGCAGCGCGGCATAGGGCGAGAAGCGCGGCAGGTTGAAATCGCACAGGATGGCGTCGAACTCGCGGTCGTCCAGCGCCGCGACGAAGGCGCCGGCCTCGTCCACCCGATGCAGATGGTATTGGTGCTGCGGGTCGGCCTGCTCCAGCGCAATGCCCATGAGCTCCACGTCGTCCGGGTTGTCTTCCACGCACAGCAGGCTGATCGCGGAGGGTTCGGGCGGGCGTGACACGGCGGGGGCTTCGGCGACTCGAGTTGCCAGTGTACTGCCCTGTTGGAAATTCGTATCAGAATGTTGCTTAACCCGGTGGTATCGCGTCAGTACAGCGTCAGCGGCGCGGCCGCGGCAGGTCCACCATCACCGGCTGACCGGCGGCGCTGCAGCCCATGTCGCAGCATTTTCCGGCTTGCCGCTGGCGCGTGATCGGGCGCGACGGGTCGGCGGCGAGTCCCCGGTCCAGCAGTCGTTCGACCAGTTCGACCTTGGAGCCGACCGGGTAGTGGCGCCAGATCTCCTGCTTCAGGGCGGCCGGCGAGCCGCCGCCGTGCAGGCTGATCAGGCTGTACCACCCGCCTTGGTAGCCGGCGGTGAGATCTTCCAGGAAGCGTGCCGTCTGGATCCGCTGCGCGTAGGGGACGGCCGGGTTGGCGCGCAGCACCTCGGCGAGCTTGCCGGCCGTCTCCGGGTTGTGGTCTTCGTCCGGGCCGGGCAGGCTCACGATCAGGCCGCCGCTCACGTCGTGGGCGAGTCGGTGCATGTCGTAGATCTGGGTCGCCAGCAGCAGCTTGCCGATGTTGACGAACACCGGGTCCGGCACGAAGCTGCCGCTGTGCTCGTCGGGCCTGGCGTAGACGCTGCCGGCCACGCCGCAGGCGTAGAAACCCTCGGTGATCTTGATCAGCTCGACCATCTGCTCGCGCAGATGGCCTTGCCGGCCCGGGTCGAACCCGTTGGCCTCGCACATCAGTGCGCCGGCGCCGATCAGCAGGTCGCCAAATCCGGCGCGCGCGGCGATGCAGGTGTGGCGGTGGTGGGTCGCGTAGCTGTAGGTCAGGTGGCCGCTGTGCTCCCACTCGCCGGCGTAGAAGACGCTTTCCCACGGCACGAACACGCGGTCGAACAGGCACACGGCGGTGGTCTGGCCGTACTTGCGGGAAAAGATGGCCTCGCCGTGCTCCACCTTGTCGCCGGGCCGCCCGGCCGGCCGCGCCACGATGGTGAGGCCGGCCGCATCGACCGGGACGCTGCAGCAGACGGCGAAGTCGGCGTCCTCGCGTCCCATGTTGCGGCAGGGCATCACCAGCAGTTCGTGCACGTAGGGCGCGCCGGTCACGATCGCCTTGGCGCCCGAGATCACGATTCCCTTGGCGTTGCGTTCCACGACGTGCACATAGCTGTCCACGTCGGCCTGCTGGTGCGGGCGCAGGCTGCGGTCGCCCTTGGCGTCCGTCATGGCCACGCCCAGGGTGAGGTCCTGGTCCTGCACCCGGTGCAGGAAGGCCAGGAACCTGGCCCGGTGCTCGCCGCTGCCGTGCGCGTCGTCCAGCCGCGCCGCCACCTGGCCGATTGCATTGACCGCGTCGTGGGTCAGGTAGCGCTGGGCGCAGCCGGTCTCCTGGCACAGCAGGCGCACCATCTCCAGCTTGTTCAGCAGGTCCTCGCAACTGGTGTCGACATGGCTCAGGCGGTTCACGCGCTTGCCGCTGGAATGCTGCACGGCCGTCATCAGCGGCTGGTACTCGGGCTTGAGCGCGTAGTCGTAGGTGAGCGCGATCGCGTTCACCCCGGGGCGCAGCAGCGGTTCGTCGGCGACGCTTTCCACCCGCTGTCCGTCGACGAACACCCTGGGACGCAGGCGGCGCAGCGACTCGCGGTACTGGTCGCCGGACATGAGGGCGGGGCTGGCGGGATCGCTCATGACTGTCTCCTGGTTGGGGCGGCGCAATAATTTGAACGATGTTCAAATTATTTGTCAACGTTCAATCACAGGCGGCCGGCGCGTTATCATCGAGGCGATGGAAGCCAGACAGCTGCGCCAGCAGGCGCTGAGCGAGACCCGCCGCGCGCTGGTGCTCGATGCGGCCCGCGCGGTGTTCGAGGAGCAGGGCCTGGAGGGCGCCAGCATCCGCGAGATCGCCCGCCGCGCCGGCTACACCCCGGGCGCGATCTACTCCTATTTCGAGAGCAAGGAGGCGATCTACGGGGCCCTCCTGGGAGAGTCACTGGACCGGCTGAACCGCGCGGTGCATGACGCGCCGGCCGAGGCCGGGCGGCCGGCGGCGCTGCTGCAGGCCAAGGCAGGAGCCTGGTTCGCCTTCTATGCGGCCAACCCGCGCGAGCTGGACCTGGGCTTTTACCTGGTGCACGGCCTGGCGCCGCGGGGGCTGAGCTCGGAGCTGGACCAGCGGCTCAATGCTCGCCTGTACGATGCGCTGGCGCCCGGCGAAGCGGCGTTGCGGGCGATGGGCTTCGATGCACGCGGCGCGCGGCGCGAAAATACCGCCTTGTTCGCGCACGGAGTCGGCCTGCTGCTGTTGCAGCACACCGGCCGCATCCGGATGTTCCGGCAGGACGCGAGCGACCTGTTCAACCGTTACCTGGCGGCGCTCGTGGCGCGCGCCGCCGCCACCGGAGCCAAGAACGATGCTGCTGGATGCTGAGGAATGCCAACTGGTGCTGGTCGATTACCAGGCGCGGCTGATGCCGGCCATCCATGAGTCCGCGGCCGTGCTGCGCAATGCCATGCGCCTGGCGCAGCTGGCGCAGCTGTTCGAGGTGCCGGCCTGGGGCACCGAGCAGAACCCGGACCGGCTCGGGGAAAACCCGGCCGAGCTCAAAGCGTTGTGCCGCCAGACGCTGGCCAAGATGCATTTCAGCGCCTGCGGCGACGGCCTGGTGCCGCTGCTACGCCCACCGGCGCGGCAGGGCGGCAATGCGCGCAGCCTGCCCAGGCACCTGCAGAAGCCCGCCGCGCCCGAGCGCGGCACCATCGTGGTGGCCGGCTGCGAGGCGCATGTCTGCCTGCTGCAGACGGCGCTGGATCTGCTCGAGGAGGAGTTCGACGTCTGGGTGGTGACCGATGCCTGCAGCTCGCGCACCGAGCGCAACCGGGACGCCGCCTACGACCGGCTGGCGGCCGCCGGCGCCGAGCTGATCACCACGGAGATGGTGGCCTTCGAGTGGCTGCGCACTGCGGAACACCCCATGTTCAGGCAGGTGCAGGCCCTGATCAAATAGGGCAGGGCCGTCCGCCTCGCGGGGTCGCCCGGCGCGGCGCCTCGCGGTGTCAGCTTCGGGCAAGCGCGCTGGCCACAATCGGCCGGGACGAGCTGAAGAACCGAAGGAGACATCATGAGCCGTTATGCCGACTTCCACCGCCGGTCGCTGCAGGACCGGGACCGCTTCTGGGCCGAACAGGCCGAGCTGATCGAGTGGCAGCAGCAGCCCCAGACCATCTGCGACGCCTCCCGGCCGCCGTTCGTGCGCTGGTTCGTCGGCGGCACCACCAACCTGTGCCACAACGCGGTCGACCGGCACCTGCGCGACCGGCCCGACCAGCCGGCGCTGATCTACGTGTCCACCGAGACCGGCCAGGAGCGCAGCTACAGCTTCCGGGAGTTGCACCGCGAGGTGCAGCGCACGGCGGCGGCGCTCAGGAGCTTGGGCGTGGGCAGGGGCGACCGGGTCCTGATCTACATGCCGATGATCGCCGAGGCCGCATTCGCCATGCTGGCCTGCGCCCGCATCGGCGCCATCCACTCGGTCGTGTTCGGCGGCTTCGCGTCCGTGTCGCTGGCGTCGCGCATCGAAGACGCCTCGCCCAAGGTGATCGTCAGCGCCGACGCCGGTTCGCGCGGCGGCAAGGTGGTGGCCTACAAGCCGCTGCTGGACGAGGCCATCCGCCTGTCCAGCCACAAGCCGCAGGCGGTGCTGCTGGTCGACCGCGGCCTGGCGCCGATGGACCGGGTGGCGGGGCGCGACCACGACTGGGCCGACGCGATGCAGCGGCACCGCGACGCCCAGGTGGAGTGCGAGTGGCTGGACGCCACCGACATCAGCTACACCATCTACACCAGCGGCACCACCGGCCAGCCCAAGGGCGTACAGCGCGACGTCGGCGGCTATGCCGTCGCGCTGGCCGCCAGCATGAAGCACATCTTCCTGGGCGAGCCGGGCGAGACGTACTTCTCCACCAGCGACATCGGCTGGGTGGTCGGCCACAGCTACATCATCTACGGGCCGCTGCTGGCGGGCATGGGCACCATCATGTACGAGGGCCTGCCGATCCGGCCTGATGCCGGGGTCTGGTGGAGCCTGGTCGAGAAGTACAAGGTGACGGCGATGTTCAGCGCGCCGACGGCCGTGCGGGTGCTCAAGAAGCACGATCCGGCATTCCTGAAGAAGTACGACCTGTCCAGCCTGAAGGCGCTGTTCCTGGCCGGCGAACCCCTGGACGAGCCGACGGCGCGCTGGATCAGCGAAGGCCTGGGCGTGCCGATCGTCGACAACTACTGGCAGACCGAGAGCGGCTGGCCGATTTTGGCGCTGGCCAACGGGGTCGAGCGCCAGCGCAGCAAGTTCGGCAGCCCCGGGCTGCCGATGTACGGCTACGACGTGAAGCTGGTGCACGAGAGCACGGGCGAGGAACTGACGCGTCCCAACGAGAAGGGCGTGGTGGTGATCGAGGGGCCCACGCCGCCGGGCTTCATGCAGACGGTCTGGGGCGACGACGCGCGCTACGTCAACACCTACTGGAAGACCATCCCGGGCAAGACGCTGTACAGCACCTTCGACTGGGGCATCCGCGACGAGGACGGCTATTTCTTCATCCTGGGTCGAACCGACGACGTGATCAACGTGGCCGGCCACCGGCTGGGCACCCGCGAGATCGAGGAGAGCATCTCCAGCCACCCGAACGTGGCCGAGGTCGCCGTGGTCGGCGTGGCTGACCAGCTCAAGGGCCAGGTGGCCATGGCCTTCGTCGTGGCGCGGGACGCTGCCGGCCTGATCGAGGAGCGCGGCCGGCTCAAGCTCGAGGGCGAGATCATGAAGGTCGTGGACCAGCAGCTCGGCGCCGTCGCGCGGCCGGCGCGGGTGCGCTTCGTCAGCGTGCTGCCCAAGACCCGTAGCGGCAAGCTGCTGCGGCGCGCCATCCAGGCCGTGTGTGAAGGGCGCAACCCCGGAGACCTCACCACCATCGAGGATCCGGCCGCCCTGCAGCAGATCCGCGACCTCATGAGCGAATAGCCGGTCCCCGATGCCCCATGCCCGGGTCGCCGGCATGGGGTTTTCCCTGAATGCCCCCGCGTTCAGTGGCACAATTGACGATTGCAACCGGCCTGGCAGCCGGCGTCGCAATCCGCCATCCGGTCCAGCCGTGTCGCGGAAGGTTTCCCCCCGGTCACCAGCCAATGCCTCTCGCAGAGAGGCGGAAAGTCAGCGCAGCATGAGTGAATCCCGCTCCGCCTATACGGCGTACCAGAGCAATTCGTACCTCTTCGGCGGCAATGCGCCCTACGTCGAGGAGATGTACGAGAACTACCTCGCCAATCCCGGCAGCGTTCCCGACAACTGGCGCGACTACTTCGACGCGCTGCAGAACGTGCCGGCCGTCGATGGCAGCGAGGCCAAGGACGTCCCGCACCTGCCCGTGATCAACGCCTTTGCGGACCGGGCCAAGCATGGCGGCACCCGCGTCGTCGGCGCCCGTGGCGCCGATTCCGAGATGGGCCGCAAGCGCACGGCGGTGCAGCAGCTGATTGCCGCCTACCGCAACGTGGGCGCCCGCTGGGCCGACCTCGATCCGCTCAAGCGGGCCGAGCGCGAGAAGATCCCCGAGCTCGATCCGGCCTTCTACGGCTTCACCGACGCCGACCAGGAAGCGGTCTTCAACATCAGCAACACGTTCTTCGGCAAGGAGAGCATGCCGCTGCGCGAGCTGATGAACGCGCTGCGCGAGACCTACTGCGGCGCGATCGGCGCCGAGTACATGTACCTGACCGACCAGACGCGCAAGCGCTGGTGGCAGCAGAAGCTGGAATCGATCCGCTCCAAGCCGAACTTCAGTGCCGACAAGAAGCGGCACATCCTGGGCCGGGTGACGGCCGCCGAAGGCCTGGAGCGCTACCTGCACACCAAGTACGTCGGCCAGAAGCGCTTCTCGCTGGAGGGCGGCGAGAGCTTCATCGCCTCGATGGACGAGCTGATCCAGTCGGCCGGCGCCAAGGGCGTGCAGGAGATCGTGATCGGCATGGCGCATCGCGGCCGGCTCAACGTGCTGGTGAACTCGCTGGGCAAGATGCCGGCCGACCTGTTCGCCGAGTTCGACCACACCGCCAAGGAAGAGCTGCCGTCCGGCGACGTGAAATACCACCAGGGATTCAGCTCGGACGTGGGCACGCCCGGCGGGCCGGTCCACCTGAGCCTGGCGTTCAACCCCTCGCACCTGGAAATCGTCAATCCGGTGATCGAGGGCTCGGTGCGCGCCCGCATGGACCGCCGCGGCGACACCCAGGGCCGGCAGGTGCTGCCGGTGCAGGTGCACGGCGACGCCGCGTTCGCCGGCCAGGGCGTGGTGATGGAGACGCTGGCGCTGGCCGAGACGCGCGGCTACTTCACCGGCGGCACGGTGCACATCGTCATCAACAACCAGATCGGTTTCACGACCAGCGATCCGCGCGACTCGCGCTCGACGCTGTACTGCACCGACGTGGTCAAGATGATCGAAGCCCCGGTGGTGCACGTGAACGGTGACGACCCGGAGGCGGTGGTGCTGGCCACGCAGCTGGCGCTCGAGTACCGCATGGAGTTCGCCAAGGACGTGGTGGTGGACATCGTGTGTTTCCGCAAGCTGGGACACAACGAGCAGGACACGCCGGCCCTGACCCAGCCGCTGATGTACAAGAAGATCGCCGCGCATCCCGGCACCCGCAAGCTGTACGCCGACAAGCTGTCGGCCCAGGGCTTCGGCGAGACGATCGGCGACGACATGGTCAAGGCCTACCGCGCCGCCATGGACGCGGGCAAGCATCCGGTCGACCCGGGCCTCACCAACTTCAAGAGCAAGTACGCGGTCGACTGGACGCCCTTCATCGGTCGCAAGTGGACCGATGTGGCCGACACGGCCGTCCCGCTGAGCGAGTGGAAGCGCCTGGCCGAGCGGATCACCACGCTGCCGGCCAACTTCGCGCCGCATCCGCTGGTGCGCAAGGTGCTGGACGACCGGGCGGCCATGGGCCGCGGCGAGGTCAACGTCGACTGGGGCATGGGCGAGCACATGGCCTTCGCGTCGCTGGTCGCCAGCGGCTATCCGATCCGCCTGTCGGGCGAGGACTGCGGCCGCGGCACCTTCACCCATCGCCACGCGGTGCTGCACGACCAGAACCGCGAGAAGTGGGATACCGGCACTTACACGCCGCTGGAGAACGTGGCCGACAACCAGGCGCAGTTCCTGGCCATCGACTCGATCCTGTCGGAGGAGGCGGTGCTCGGCTTCGAGTACGGCTATGCCTCGAACGACCCGAGCACGCTGGTGATCTGGGAGGCCCAGTTCGGCGATTTCGCCAACGGCGCGCAGGTCGTCATCGACCAGTTCATCGCCTCCGGCGAAGTGAAATGGGGCCGCGTCAACGGCCTGACGCTGATGCTGCCGCACGGCTACGAGGGGCAGGGTCCGGAGCACAGCTCGGCGCGCCTGGAGCGCTTCATGCAGCTGTCGGCCGACATGAACATGCAGGTGGTGCAGCCGACCACCGCCAGCCAGATCTTCCACGTGCTGCGCCGCCAGATGCTGCGCCAGCTGCGCAAGCCGCTGGTGATCATGACGCCCAAGTCGCTGCTGCGCAACAAGGACGCGACGTCGCCGCTGGCGGAATTCACCCGGGGCGGCTTCCAGACGGTGATCCCCGAGAGCCGCGAGCTCAAGGCCGACAAGGTCAAGCGCGTGGTCGTGTGCTCGGGGAAGGTGTACTACGACCTGGCCAAGAAGCGCGACGAGAAGGGCGCCGACGACGTGGCGATCCTGCGCGTGGAGCAGCTCTATCCGTTCCCGCACAAGGCGTTCGCCACCGAGTTGCGCAAGTACCCCAACGTGGCGGACATCGTGTGGTGCCAGGACGAGCCGCAGAACCAGGGTGCCTGGTTCTTCGTGCAGCACTACATCCACGAGAACATGGTCGAAGGCCAGAAGCTGGGATACGCCGGCCGCAGCGCCTCCGCCTCGCCGGCCGTGGGCTACTCCCACCTGCACCAGGAACAGCAGAAGGCGCTGGTGGAGGCGGCCTTCGCGAAGCTCAAGGGCTTCGTCCTCTCGAAGTAGGAAGGTCGGGCATCGGGCGTGCGGCGTCGGGCCTGAGAGCCCGCCGCGCACGACGCCCGGCGCTCCCCGCTGAACGCTCAACGAAAGAATTCAAATGGCAATCGTCGAAGTCAAAGTGCCGCAGCTGTCGGAGTCGATCACCGAAGCCACGCTGCTGCAGTGGAAGAAGAAGCAGGGCGAGTCCGTCGCGATGGACGAGATCCTGATCGAGATCGAGACCGACAAGGTGGTGCTCGAAGTCCCGGCGCCGGCGGCCGGCGTGCTGGCCGAGATCGTCCATGCCGATGGCGCCACCGTCGCCGCGGAACAGGTGATCGCGAAGATCGACACCGAGGGCAAGGCCGCTGCGGCGGCGCCCGCCGCGGCCCAGTCCGCCGCGCCGGCAACCGCGGCAGCGGGTCCCGTGGCGGCAGCGGCCGCCGGCGGCGCCAAGGCAGGCATCGCGATGCCGGCCGCGGCCAAGCTGATGGCGGACCACCAGCTGCCTTCGGGCTCGGTGGCCGGCACCGGCCGCGACGGCCGCGTCACCAAGGGCGACGTCCTGGGCGCGCTGGCCCGGCCCGCCGCGCCGGCGCCCGTCCCCGCGCCGGCGCCCGCCGCGGCGCTGCCGCAGGTGCATGCGGCCGTGTCGCACGAGCAACTGGGCGAGCGGCCCGAGCAGCGCGTGCCGATGACGCGGCTGCGTGCGCGCGTCGCCGAGCGCCTGCTGCAGTCGCAGGCCACCAACGCCATCCTGACCACCTTCAACGAGGTCAACATGGCGCCGGTGATGGAAATGCGCAAGCGCTTCCAGGAGAAGTTCGAGAAGGAGCACGGCGTCAAGCTCGGCTTCATGAGCTTCTTCGTGAAGGCCGCGGTCCACGCGCTGAAGAAGTATCCGGTGACCAACGCGTCGGTCGACGGCAACGACATCGTCTACCACGGCTACTTCGACATCGGCATCGCCGTGGGCTCGCCGCGCGGACTGGTGGTGCCGATCCTGCGCAACGCCGACCAGCTGGGCTTTGCCGACATCGAGAAGAAGATTGCCGAGTACGGCGTCAAGGCCCGCGACGGCAAGCTGTCGCTGGAGGAGCTGTCCGGCGGGACCTTCTCGATCTCCAACGGCGGCGTGTTCGGCTCGATGCTGTCGACCCCGATCATCAACCCGCCCCAGTCGGCGATCCTGGGCGTGCACGCGACCAAGGACCGCGCCGTCGTCGAGAACGGGCAGGTCGTGGTGCGGCCGATGAACTACCTGGCGATGTCCTACGACCACCGGATCATCGACGGCCGCGAAGCGGTGCTGGGCCTGGTGGCGATGAAGGAAGCGCTGGAAGACCCGGCGCGGCTGTTGTTCGATCTGTGAAGCCATGAAGACATTCGACATCATCGTCATCGGCGGCGGCCCGGGCGGCTACGTCGCCGCCATCCGTGCCTCCCAGCTCGGGTTCAGCGTCGCCTGCATCGACGAGTGGAAGAACAAGGACGGCAAGCCCGCGCTGGGCGGCACCTGCACCAACGTGGGCTGCATCCCGTCCAAGGCGCTGCTGCAGTCCTCCGAGCACTTCGAGCACGCCGGCAAGCATTTCGCCGAGCACGGCATCGCCATCAGCGGCATGACGCTTGACGTCGCGAAGATGATCGCGCGCAAGGACACCGTCGTGAAGCAGAACAACGACGGGATCCAGTTCCTGTTCAAGAAGAACAAGGTGACGTTCTTCCACGGGCGCGGCTCGTTCGTGCGGGCGTTCGAAGGCGGCTACGAGATCAAGGCGGGTGACGAGACGGTCGCCGGCAAGCACGTCATCGTGGCGACCGGCTCCAGCGCCCGCGCGCTGCCCGGCGTGCCGTTCGACGAGGAGCTGGTGCTGTCGAACGACGGGGCGCTGCGCATTCCGGGCGTGCCCGGCAAGCTGGGCCTCATCGGCTCGGGTGTGATCGGACTGGAGATGGGCTCGGTGTGGCGCCGCCTGGGCGCGCAGGTGACGGTGCTCGAAGCGCTGCCGACCTTCCTGGGCGTGGTCGACGAGCAGATCGCCAAGGAAGCCCGGAAGGCTTTCGACAGGCAGGGCCTGAAGATCGAGCTGGGCGTGAAGGTCGGCGAGGTCAGGACGGGCAAGTCCGGCGTGACGGTGGCCTACGCCAATGCGAAGGGCGAAGCCTGCAAGCTGGAGGTCGACCGCCTGATCGTCTCGATCGGCCGCGCGCCCAACACCACCGGCCTGAACCACGAGGGCGTCGGGCTGCAACTGGACGAGCGCGGGGCGATCGTCGTCGACGACCAGTGCCGCACCAGCCTGCCCAACGTCTGGGCCGTGGGCGACGTGGTGCGCGGTCCGATGCTGGCGCACAAGGCGGAGGAAGAGGGCGTGGCCGTGGCCGAGCGCATCGCGGGCCAGCACGGGCACGTCAACTTCAACACCATCCCCTGGGTGATCTACACCAGCCCGGAGATCGCCTGGGTCGGGCAGACCGAACAGCAGCTCAAGGCCGCCGGGGTGCCGTACAAGGCCGGCACCTTCCCGTTCATGGCCAATGGACGCGCCCGGGCGCTGGGCGACACGACGGGCATGGTGAAATTCCTGGCCCATGCTGCGACCGACGAGATCCTGGGCGTGCACATCGTGGGCCCGATGGCCAGCGAACTGATTTCCGAGGCGGTGGTGGCGATGGAGTTCAAGGCCTCCAGCGAGGACATCGCCCGCATCTGCCACGCCCACCCGTCGCTGTCGGAGGCGACCAAGGAAGCGGCGCTGGCGGTGGACAAGCGGACGCTGAACTTCTGAAGAATACGGACATCCGTACGCAGAGGGCGCAGAAGTGACGCAGAAGAGGCAGAAGGAACCAAGTCCCTGGTGGCTGTTCTCTGCGCATCCTTCGCGTCCTCTGCGTACGGCTGTCCGCCTTGATGATTCATGAGCGTCCGAGCCGCCTACGAACGCGAGCTCGCCGAGCGCGGCTTTCGCAGCGACCCCGCGCAGCTGCGTGCCGTGGAGGCGCTGGACCGCTGCGCGCGCGAGTGGGCCGACTTCAAGGAGCGCCGCTCCAACGCGTTCAAGAAGCTGATCAACCGGCCGCCGATCCCGCGCGGGGTGTACCTGTACGGCGGCGTCGGGCGCGGCAAGAGCTTCCTGATGGACTGCTTCTTCGGCGCGGTGCCGCTCAAGCGCAAGACCAGGCTGCACTTCCATGAATTCATGCGCGAGGTGCACCGGGAGCTGGCGGACCTGCAAGGCACCGTGAACCCGCTGGACCGGCTGGGCGAGCGCATCGCCAAGCGCTACCGGCTGATCTGCTTCGACGAGTTCCACGTGGCAGACATCACCGACGCCATGATCCTGCACCGGTTGCTGGACGCGCTGTTCGACAACGGCGTCGGCTTCGTCACGACCTCGAACTTCAAGCCCGACGACCTGTATCCGGGCGGCCTGCACCGCGACCGCATCCTGCCGGCGATCGAGTTGCTCAAGGACCGGCTGGAGGTGCTCAACGTGGACCATGGCGTGGACTACCGGCGCCGTGCCATGGAGCAGGTCGAGCTGTACCACACGCCGCTGGACGCGCAGGCCGACGCCCGGATGAACGAGGCCTTCAGCCGGCTGGCGGCGGCCCACGACGAAGACCCGGTGCTGCACATCGAGGCGCGCCAGATCCGCGCCCGCCGCAAGGCCGGCGGGGTGATCTGGTTCGACTTCCGCACCTTGTGCGGCGGCCCGCGGTCGCAGAACGACTATCTGGAGATCGCCACCCAGTTCCACACGCTGCTGCTGTCGGACGTGCCGTACATGCCGGTGCGCATGGCGTCGGAAGCACGCCGCTTCACCTGGCTGGTCGACGTCCTGTACGACCGCAGGGTCAAGCTGGTCGTGTCGGCGCAGGTGGCACCCGAGGCGTTGTACACGGAAGGCCCGCTGGCACACGAGTTTCCGCGCACCGTGTCGCGGCTGCAGGAGATGCAGTCGGCGGATTACCTGGCGCTGGAGCACCGCACCGTCGACACCCGCCTCACATGAAGCACCTGCCGCTCGCCCTGCTTGCCGCGCTGCTGCCGATCCTGGCCGCCGCCCAGGGCGAGGGCGCCGCGGCAACGGCCGAGCGCAGCCGCATCGCCGCCGAGCGCGCGCGCGTGCAGGCCGAGTTCCAGGCCCGTGAGCGCGCCTGCTGGGGCAGTTTCTCCGTGAACGACTGCCTCGCGCAGGCGCGGGGGCAGCGGCGGGGGGCGCTGGCCGAGCTGCGGCGCCAGGAAATCACCCTGAACGACGCGCAACGCAAGGAGCGCGGCGCCGAACGGGTGCGCTCCATCGAGCAGCGCGCCCTGGGACCGGCGCCGCAGCCGGCGGCCTCCGCGCCCCGGGTCCGCGGCGAGCCGGGCCAGCGCGACGAGCAGGCCGCGCAACGGGCCGCCGGGCGAGCCGCCCGCGCGGTGGAGCATGCCGACCGGGCCGCGCCCCGGCCGCGGACGGCGCGCAGCGCCGCACAGGACGAGCAGGATGCGGCCCGGCGCACGGCCGAGCAAGGCCGCCGGGCCAGCCAGGCGGCCGCCAACGTCAGGCGGCGCGAAGCGCTGCAGCAGGAGGTGCAGGAGCGCCGCGCCGCGCTCGAGCGCCGGCTGGCGGCGCGGTCCAAGCCGCCGGCCCAGCCGCTGCCGCCTCCATGACCGGCAGCCGCGCCGGTCACTCCTCGTCCAGCGGCTCCAGCTTCACCACCACCAGCGACAGGTTGTCGCCGCCGCCGCGGGCGCGCATGCGCGCCTTGTCGATCAGGTACTCGGTGGCTTCGCGCGGCGCGAGCGAGGCCAGCACCGAGCCAAGCTCCTCGGTGGTGAAGTAGTGCCACACGCCGTCGCTGCAGGCCATCAGCGCGTCGCCGGGCTTGAGCTGGTGGATGAAGTGCAGGTCGCAGGGCGGGTCGTCCTCGGCGCCCAGGCACCCCATCAGGATGTTGGACTGCGGGTGCGAATTGGCCTCTTCCTCGGTCAACTGCCCGGCGTCGACCAGCGTCTGCACGTAGGAATGGTCCATGGTGCGCTTGACGAGCTGGCCGTTGTGGAAATGGTAGATGCGCGAATCGCCGGCGTGGGCCCAGTGGCAGTCGCCCGCCGGGTTGATGACGAAGGCCGCCACCGTGCTGTGCGGCTCCTGCTCCGACGAGATCGCCGTCAGCTTGATGACGATGTGCGCCTCCGACACCATCTGCTTGAGTAGCGCCTCGGCGTCGTCCTGGTCGGGCGAATAGCGCTCGAAGAGCTGCCTGGCCGTGAGCATCACCTGGTTGGACGCCTTGCGACCGCCGCTGCGCCCACCCATGCCGTCGGCGACCACGCCCAGGATGCAGCCCTGGTAGCGCGGGTGGCTGAGCAGCGCGATCTGGTCCTGCTGGTATTCCCGGTCACCCTTGTGGATGCCGGTCGATGCGCTGAGACGATAACCTTTGGCCATGGTGGACGGAGGAATGTGCGGCGAGCCGGCGGGCAATGCCTGCGCTCGATTATTGGAGCCGAAACACGTATTATTGAACGAACCCGACCGTGGCTGCGGCCACCGTTGCATTCCTTGGACACCAACCTCCACTCCCCCGAACGGCACCTGATCGAGCTGCGGATGGAGCATGCCGACCTGCAGGCATCGCTCCAGCGGCTGCGCGCTGCTGCGCCGCTGGACCAGCTGACCATCCGGCGGCTCGAAAAGCGCGGCCTGCAGCTGCGCGACCAGATCGCCCGGCTGGAGCTGGTGCTCGACCCCAAAGAACCGGCCTGATGGAAGGCGACGCAGCGAGCGGCCTGGCCGGGCCCGTGCGCGAGGCGTTCGCGCCCGGCGGCGTGCTGTCGCGCGCGGCCGACCAGTTCCGTCCGCGCGGCGGACAGACCGAGATGGCAATGGCCGTCGCGCGCACCATCGAGACCGGCGGCGCGCTCGTGGTCGAGGCCGGCACCGGCGTCGGCAAGACCTTCTCCTACCTGGTGCCGGCCCTGCTCAGCGGCGAGCGCGTGCTGCTCTCGACGGCGACCAAGACCCTGCAGGACCAGCTGTTCGGGCGCGACCTGCCGCGCCTAGCGCAGGCGCTGGGCCTGCCGGTGCGCACCGCGCTGCTGAAGGGACGCGGCAGCTACCTGTGCCTGCAGCGGCTGGAACTGGCCCGCCGCGACGCTACTCTTCCGGACCGCGCGGCGGTGCGGGCGCTGGCGCGCATCGAGCAGTGGGCCCAGTCCACCCGCAGCGGCGACCTGGCGGAGCTGCCCGGGCTGGACGAGCGCTCACCGCTGATCCCCCTGGTGACGTCCACGCGGGACAACTGCCTGGGCAGCCAATGCCCGAAGTTCCGGCAGTGCCACGTGAACCTGGCGCGGCGCGAGGCCCTGGCGGCCGACGTCGTCGTGATCAACCACCACCTGTTCTTCGCCGACCTGGCGGTGCGCGAGTCGGGCATGGCCGAACTGCTGCCGACGGTGCGGGTGGCGATCTTCGACGAGGCGCACCAGCTCAATGAGACCGGCGTGCAGTTCCTGGGGCGGCAGCTCGGCACGGCGCAGGTGCTGGACTTCGCCCGGGACCTGCTGGCCGCCGGGCTGCAGCTGGCACGCGGACTGGCCGACTGGCAGGGCGTCGCCGGGGCGGTGGAGCGAGCCGCCCGCGACCTGCGGCTGGCGGTGGGCCGGCACGCGCCCGGCGCGCGGCTGCGCTGGGTGGACGACGCGCCGGCCGGCATCGACGCGGGCCAGTGGCGCGACGGCCTGGAGCAGTTGCAGCTGGCCTGCACCGCAGCCATGGCGGCCCTGGACACCGTCAGCGAGCTGGCGCCTGATTTCGTGCGTCTGCACGAGCGCGCGGCCGACCTGGGCGCGCGCTGCGAACGCTTCGCCGGCGCCTGCGAGAGCGGGGCCGTGCGCTGGGTCGACGTGGGCGCGCAATTGCGGCTGGTGGAATCGCCCCTGGACATCGCGCAGGCGGTGCAGGAGAAGCTGCTCGGCGCGAGCGCCCCCGGCACCGAGCCGCAGCCGCGGGAGGCTTCCACCCGTGCCTGGATCTTCACCTCGGCGACCCTGGGCGACGACGACCGGCTGTCCTGGTTCACCGAACCCTGCGGCTTGGGCGAAGCCCAGGTGCTGCGCGTGGGCAGCCCGTTCGACTATGCCGCGCAGGCCGCGCTGTACGTGCCGCGCGAGCTGGCGCGTCCCAACGAGCCGGCGCACAGCGCGCAGGTGGCGGCGCTGGCCGGCGACGCGGCCGCACGCCTGGGCGGCCGCACCATGGTGCTGACCACCACCTTGCGCGCCCTGCGCAGCATCGGCGAGGCCCTGCAGCGCCGCTTCGAGGGGGCGGGCGAGCTGGAGGTGCTGGTGCAGGGGCAGTGGCCCAAGCGCCGCCTGATCGAGCGTTTCCGCGAAGGCCGGGCGGACGGGCGTCCCGGCTGCGTGCTGGTGGCGTCGGCTTCGTTCTGGGAGGGCGTGGACGTGCCGGGGGACGCGCTGCAGCTGGTGGTGATCGACAAGCTGCCGTTCCCGCCGCCGGGCGACCCGCTGGTGGAAGCCCGCGCGCAGCGTCTGCAGGCGCAGGGCCGCAGCCCGTTCAACGACTACTTCGTGCCGGAGGCGGCGGTGGCGCTCAAGCAGGGCGCCGGCCGGCTGATCCGGCGCGAGTCGGACCAGGGCATGCTGGTGGTGTGCGACACCCGGCTGGCGACCATGGGCTACGGCCGGCGGCTGCTGGCTGCCTTGCCGCCGATGCGGCGGCTTGCGTCGGGCGAGGAATTCGAGGCGGCGCTGGACGCGCTCACCAGAGTTTCCACCACGGATTCCGAGCTGACCTGACGCTGCCTTTGACGTAGCCGCTGTCGGGGTAGTTTTTCGCCAGCACGCGCTGGGCGTCGTCGCGCAGCTGGGCCATGCCCAGCGCGTCATAGGATTTCACCAGGATGAACAGCGCCTCTTCCAGGGCCGGCACGCCCTGGTAGTCGGTCAGCGCGTTCTGCGCCCGGTTGATCGCCGCCACGTAGGCGCCGCGCTGCAGGTAGTAGCGCGCGACGTGCACCTCGTACTGGGCCAGCGAGTTGACGATGTAGGTCATGCGCGCCCTGGCGTCGGGCGCATAGCGCGAATCCGGGAAGCGCGCGGCCAGCTCCTTGAACGCCTCGAACGATTCCTTGGCGGCCTTCTGGTCGCGCTCGGACAGGTCCTGGCGGGCCAGGAACGAGAAAGCTCCGAGGTTGTCGTTGAAGTTGACGATGCCCTTGAGATAGAGGGCGTAGTCGAGCGCCGGGCTGGCCGGATGCAGCTTGACGAAGCGGTCGATCGTCGCGATCGCCTGCGCCTGGTCGCCGGACTTGTAATGTGCGTAGGCCTTTTCCAGCTGCGCCTGCTGCGCCAGCGGCGTGCCGGCCGCGCGGCCTTCGAGCTTTTCGAACAGCGGGATCGCCTTGTCGTACGAGCCGGCCGCCACTTCATCCTTGGCTTCGGCGTAGATCTTGTTGGGGCTCCACGTGGCGGTCTTGTCATCGGGCGTCGTGGAGCACGCCGCCAGCAAGGCGGTGGCGAGCGCCAGGGCGGGAACGGCCGATAATTTGGCTCGCAGCATCAGTGGCAACCTTCTTGAAACAGGGCAAATTCATTCTATCAGCCGACCCCCGCGCGGCCGGACCCGGGTCGTCCTCCGAGGACCTGGGCGATCCCGGGCCCGAGGCCGAATCGCGGCCGTTCCTGGTCGCCGCGCCGCTGCACGGGCAGCGCCTGGACCGGGCGCTGGCGGAACTGGTGCCCGAGTTCTCGCGCAGCTACCTGCAGCAGTTGATCGACGCCGGCGCGGTCACCCTGGGCGGGGTACCCGCGCGCCGCTCGTCGCAGCGCGTCAGGGCCGGCGAGCAGGGCGTGGTGGAACTGCGGCCGACGCCCCAGAGCCAGGCGTTCCGGCCGCAGGCCCTGCCGCTGGTGATCGTCCACGAGGACGAACACCTGCTGGTGATCGACAAGCCCGCCGGGCTGGTGGTGCACCCGGCGCCCGGCAACTGGAGCGGCACGCTGCTCAACGGCCTGCTGGCGCGCGACGCCGGCGCGGCGCTGCTGCCGCGCGCGGGCATCGTGCACCGGCTGGACAAGGACACCACGGGGCTGATGGTGGTGGCGCGCACCCGCGCGACCATGGACGCGCTGGTCGACCTGATCGCCGCGCGCCGCGTCACGCGCCAGTATGTCGCCCTGGCGCACCGGCGGTGGACGGGTCCCGCGACGCGGCAGGTCGAGGCGCCGATCGGGCGCGACCCGCGCAATCGCCTGCGCATGGCGGTGGTGGACGGCGGCAAGCCGGCCGCCACCACGTTCGATTGCCTGCAGGCCTGCGAGCAGGGCTGCTGGGTCCGCGCCACCCTGCACACCGGCCGCACCCACCAGATCCGGGTGCACATGGCGCACATCGGGCACCCGCTGGTGGCCGACGAACTGTACGGCGGGGCGCCGGCCGCCGGCCTGCAGCGGCAGGCGCTGCACGCCTGGCGGCTGGCGTTCCAGCATCCGGTGTCGGGCGCGGCCCTGGAGTTCGAGGCGCCGTTGCCGGCCGACCTGGCGGCCGCGCTCGCGCAGTGGGGCCTGCGTTACAATGGCCGCCAATGGCTCACGAGCCACGCCCCCGCCGCGTCGGGGCAGCCGCCACCCACCCGCAGGTTGCCCGCGGCCAGCTAGAAAAAACCGCCCCTGTTCAGCCCTGAGTCGCGCGCCATCGGGCGCGCCTCACCTCCGGAACGGCACGACATGAATACGACGGATGCCAGGCGCGTCCTCGAAACCGCCTTGATCTGCGCGCAGCAACCGCTCTCGGTGCGGGAGCTGCGCGTGCTGTTCGACGACGAACTCGGCGCCGACACCGTCAAGGGCCTGCTGGGCGACCTGCAGCTCGAATGGGCGCAGCGCGGCGTCGAGCTGGTGCCGGTGGCCAGCGGCTGGCGGTTCCAGAGCCGGCCCGCCATGCGCGAGTACCTGGACCGGCTGCATCCCGAGAAGCCGCCGCGCTACACCCGCGCCGTGCTCGAGACGCTGGCCATCATCGCGTACCGCCAGCCGGTCACCCGCGGCGACATGGAAGACATCCGGGGCGTGACCATCAACGCGCTGATCCTCAAGCAGCTGGAGGACCGCGGCTGGATCGAGGTGATCGGCCACCGCGAGGCCCCGGGCCGCCCGGCCCTGTTCGCCACGACGCGCCAGTTCCTGGACGACCTGGGCCTGGCGTCGCTGGACCAGCTGCCCGTGCTGGAGACGCCGGCCCAGCAGGCCGGCATGCTGGCCGCGCTGGAGCCGTCCGACGACCGGAACCAGCCCAGCCTGGACATGGGACCACCTGCCGAGCCCGCGGCCCCCGCCGACGGGGGAGCTTCCGCGGACGAACGCGCCGACGACGACCAGGCGCAAGCTGTCGAGACCTGAGCATGAACGAACCACTGCCCGGCGCCGCGCCCGCGCCCGCTGACGACGAATCCAGCCTGAAGGACGAAGCCGGCGCGGCCGCGCCGCCGCCGGGCGCCCGTGAGGTGCATCCCGTGGCCGACGATGACGGCGCCGACGCCGGCGACATCGACGCGGACCGGGATGGCGAGGACGCCGACGAAGGCGAAGAGGACGAGGACGGAGAGGACGGCGACGGCGGTGAAGGCCGCCGGCGCCGCGGTCGGCGCCGCCCGGCCGAGCCGGCGGCCGTGCCGATCAGCTTCGCCGACGTGGTGTCGGGCCAGTTCGACGCCCAGGCCGAGAGCGAGGAGGCGGCCGCGCCCAAGCGTGTGCTGGCGCCGCAGGCCGAGACGCCCAAGCTGCACAAGGTGCTGGCCCAGGCCGGCCTGGGTTCGCGGCTGGAGATGGAACAGCTGATCATGGAGGGGCGGATCTCGGTCAACAACGAGCCCGCCCACATCGGCCAGCGCATCCAGTACGGCGACCAGATCAAGGTCAACGGCAAGCCGATCCGCTTTCGCATCGCCCCGCCGCCCGCGCGCGTCATCGCCTACCACAAGCCCGTCGGCGAAGTGGTCACCACCGACGACCCGCAGAACCGGCCGACGGTGTTTCGCAAGCTGCCCAGGCTGCCGCAGGGCAAGTGGCAGTCGGTGGGTCGGCTGGACCTCAACACGGAGGGCCTGCTGCTGTTCACCAGCTCGGGCGAACTCGCCAACAAGCTGATGCATCCGCGCTTCGGGCTGGAGCGCGAATACGCCGTTCGCGTGCTCGGCGCCCTGAGCAACGAGGAAAAGCAGCGCCTGCTGGACGGCATCGACCTCGAGGACGGCCGGGCCCAGTTCGGTTCCATCGAGGAGGGCGGCGGCGAGGGCGCGAACACCTGGTACCGCGTCACGATTTCCGAGGGCCGCAACCGCGAGGTGCGGCGCCTGTTCGAGTCGCTGGGCCACGCCGTCAGCCGGCTGATCCGCATCCGTTATGGCGCCATGATGCTGCCGCGGGGACTCAAGCGCGGAGCCTGGGTCGAGCTGGACGAGCGCGACATCCAGGCGCTGATGCGCGCGGCCGGTGACGGCGGGGCGCGGCCGCGCGGCGACGACGGGCAAGGCGATGGCGGCGGCCGCGGGCGGCGCCGCGGGCGCGGCGGCAACCGCCCGGGCGGTGGCGACGGCCAGCCGCGCCAGGGCCAGCCCGGCCAGCGCGGCGGCAACGCCGGTGGCCAGCAGCGCCGCAAGGAACGCGGCGACCGCGACGACCGGCCCGGCGGCGCGCAGCCCGACCCGATGAAGACGTCGTTCGGCTACATCGGCGCCGACAGCTTCACCCGCCAGCGCCAGGGCCAGGGGGCCGGCGGCGGCCAGCGCCGCCGTGGTGGCGGCGGCGGTGGCGGCGGCGGTGGCGGTGGCGGTGGCGGTGGCGGTGGCGGTGGCGGTGGGCAGCGACGCGGCGGGCGCGGGCGCTAGCGTCATTGCGGGCGCCGCGGCTGAACGACCGCCGGCCGGTTAAAATCAAGGGCTTTGCCGAACTTCTGCGGCCCCGCGTGCTCCCACAGCGGGGCCGTTTCACGACTTTTCTAGCTCAGGAACATTCCAGATGGCTCTCGAACGCACCCTCTCCATCATCAAGCCCGACGCCGTGGCCAAGAACGTCGTCGGCCAGATCTACGCCCGCTTCGAAGCCGCCGGGCTGAAGATCGTGGCCGCCCGCATGGCCCACCTGTCGCGCCGCGAAGCCGAGCAGTTCTATGCCGTGCACAAGGCCCGTCCGTTCTTCAAGGACCTGGTGGAATTCATGGTGTCCGGCCCGGTGATGATCCAGGTGCTCGAGGGCGAGAACGCGATCGCCAAGAACCGCGAGCTGATGGGCGCCACCGACCCGAAGAAGGCCGACAAGGGCACCATCCGCGCCGATTTCGCCGACTCGATCGACGCGAACGCCGTGCACGGCTCCGACGCCCCCGAAACTGCCGCTGTGGAAGTCGCGTTCTTCTTCCCGGCCATGAACGTCCACTCCCGCTGAAGCATGCCCCGACGCCGTCCTGCCATCGCCGCACGCCCTGAGGGCGAGCGCGGCCGTGCGCGGGGCGGGCAGGGGACGTGCCAGGCGGCCGCCACCGCCCGATGACCACCAACCTGCTCGATTTCGACCTCGACGGCCTGGCCGCCTTCTGCGAAGGGCTGGGCGAGAAGCGCTTCCGCGCGACCCAGCTGTTCCGCTGGATCCACCAGCGCGGCGCGCGCGACTTCGCCCAGATGACCGACCTGGCGAAATCGCTGCGCGACAAGCTGGCCGTCCACGCGCGCATCGAGGCGCCGGCGGTCATGTCGCGGCATGACTCGGCCGACGGCACCATCAAGTGGCTGTTCGACGTCGGCGCCGGCAACGCGGTGGAGGCCGTCTTCATTCCGGAAGACGACCGCGGGACCCTGTGCATTTCCTCGCAGGCCGGCTGCGCCGTGGGCTGCCGCTTCTGCTCCACCGGCCACCAGGGCTTCGCGCGCAACCTCACCACCGGCGAGATCGTGGCCCAGCTCTGGTTCGCCGAGCACTTCCTGCGCGAGCGCCTGGGCACAGGCGAGCGCGTCATCTCCAACGTGGTGATGATGGGCATGGGCGAGCCGCTGCAGAACTACGCGGCGCTGGTGCCTGCCTTGCGCGTGATGCTGGACGACCACGGCTACGGCCTGTCGCGCCGCCGGGTGACGGTGTCGACCTCGGGCATGGTGCGCAACATCGACAAGCTGGCGCAGGACGCCCCGGTGGCCCTGGCCGTGTCGCTGCACGCGCCCAACAACGAGCTGCGCGACCACCTCGTGCCCCTGAACAGGAAGCACTGCATCGAGGACCTGCTCGACGCGTGCCGGCGCTACCTCGAATTCGCGCCGCGCGACTTCATCACCTTTGAGTACTGCATGCTCGACGGCGTGAACGACCAGCCCGAGCATGCGCGCCAGCTCATCGAGCTGGTGCAGCGGCACGGCGGCACCGGCGTGCCGTGCAAGTTCAACCTGATCCCGTTCAATCCGTTCCCCGAGTCCGGCCTGACGCGTTCACCCCACAAACAGGTCCTGGCGTTCGCGAAACTGCTGAGCGATGCTGGTATCGTCACGACTGTGCGGAAGACCCGAGGGGACGATATCGCCGCCGCCTGCGGACAGCTGGCGGGCGACGTCCAGGACCGCACCCGTGTGGGCGAGCGCATCGCCCGGCAGCGCACGATCATGCTCAAGCCGGTACCGGCTGCCGTGGCAGTGCGCGACGAGGAGTGAACATGGCAAGGTCCGTCGCGAGGACGTGGGACGCGAGGCGCAGCCTGGCCGCAGCCGCGCTGGGCTGGGCGCTGCTGCTCGCGCTGGGCGGCTGCGCGGTGCCGGCGGCGGACCCGCCGGCCGGCCGCGATCCGCTCACCGAATCGGACGAGCCGGAGGCGCGCAAGCGCGCCCGCATCCGCATGGAGCTGGCGGTGGGCTACTTCGAGCAGGGCCAGACCAACATCGCGCTGGACGAACTCAAGCAGGTGATCGCTGCCGACCCGGGCTTTCCCGACGCCTACAACCTGCGCGGGCTGATCTACATGCGGCTGAACGACCAGCGGCAGGCCGAGGACAGCTTCCGGCGCGCGGTGGCGCTGAACCCGCGCGATTCGAACGTGCAGCACAACTATGGATGGCTGCTGTGCCAGCAGGGCCGCTACGACGAGGCGCAGCGCGCGTTCGACGCGGCCATGGCCAATCCGGTCTACGGCGGACGTGCCAAGACGCTGCTGACCCAGGGCCTGTGCCAGGCCCGCGCCGGCCGGGCGGGCGACGCCGAGCGCAGCCTGGCCCGCGCCTACGAACTCGACGCCGGCAATCCGGTGACCGGCTACAACCTGGCGCGCCTGCTGTACCAGCGCGGGGAGTTCCAGCGCGCGCAGTTCTACATCCGGCGCCTGAACAACAGCGAGCTGGCGAACGCCGAGTCGCTCTGGCTGGGCGTGAAGGTGGAGCGGCGCATGAACGACCAGGTCGCCATGCGCCAGCTGGGCGAACAGCTGCGCAAGCGCTTTGGCCAGTCGCGCGAGGCCGTCGCCTTCGAACGGGGGGCTTTCGATGATTGAGCCGGACCGGCCCGAGGACGGTGCCGCATCGGCTGCTGCGGCCCCCGCGGCTGCAACTGCCGGGGCCCTCCTGCGCAGCGCGCGGGAAGCGGCCGGCCTGCATGTGGCCGCGCTGGCGGTCTCGATGAAGGTGCCGGTGGCCAAGCTCGACGCGCTGGAGCGGGACCGCCACGACCTGTTGCCCGACGCGGTGTTCGCCCGCGCGCTGGCGTCTGCCGTCTGCCGCACGCTGAAGGTCGACGCGGCGCCGGTGCTGGCCCTGCTGCCGCAAAGCGCCACGCCGCGACTGGTGCAGGACACCGACGGGCTCAACACGCCGTTCCGCAGCCCGCGCGACGCGGTCGCGCCCGCCTGGCGGGAACAGCTCACCCGGCCGGCAACGCTGGCGGTCGGCGCGCTGCTGCTGGGCATCGCCGTCGTGCTGCTGGTGCCGCTGCCGTCCGACTGGAGCGCTGCGGGGTCCGGCACCGCAGCCGGCGCGCCGCCTGCCGAGGAAGCGCCGCCGCAGATCGCGGTGCCCACCGCGGCGCGCAGCGGCCAGCCGGCGTCGCCCGCTGCGGCCCAGCCCGCCGTGAACGCCGCGGTGGCCGCACCGGCGGCGCCCGCGTCCGCCACATCCCCCGCAGTGGCGCCCGCGCCCGCGGCCGCGAATGCGCCGGCCGAAGGGCTGCTGGTGTTCCGTGCCACTGGCGCCTCCTGGATCGAGGTGCGCGACGCCCAGGGCGCGGTTGCGGTGCGCCGGCTGCTGGCCGCCGGCGAGAGCGCGGGCGCCACGGGCGCGCCGCCCCTGCAGGTGACCGTGGGCAACGCCGGCGCCACCGAGGTCCAGGTGCGCGGCAAGGCTTTCGACCTGCGCGCCGTCACGCGCGACAACGTCGCCCGCTTCGAGGTGAAATGACCGATTCCTGCCTGCCGGTGGCGCCCGCGGCGCCGCTGCCCCGCCGTTCGCGCCAGGCCCACGTCGCCTGGGGTGCCCGCGTGGTCACCGTCGGCGGCGACGCGCCGGTGCGCGTGCAGTCGATGACCAACACCGACACCCAGGACGCCATCGGCACGGCGATCCAGGTGAAGGAACTCGCGGTGGCCGGCTCGGAGCTGGTGCGCATCACGGTGAACACGCCGGAGGCGGCGGCCCAGGTGCCGTACATCCGTGAGCAGCTCGATCGCATGGGCATCGACGTGCCGCTGATCGGCGACTTCCACTACAACGGGCATCGGCTGCTGACCGAATTCCCCGACTGCGCGCAGGCGCTGTCCAAGTACCGCATCAATCCCGGCAACGTCGGCAAGGGCGACAAGCACGACCGCCAGTTCGCCCAGATGATCGAGGCCGCGGTCCGGTGGAAGAAGCCGGTGCGCATCGGCGTCAACTGGGGCAGCCTGGACCAGGAACTGCTGGCACGGCTGATGGACGACAACAGCCGCCGCCCCGAACCGTGGGACGCGAAGTCCGTCATGTACGAGGCGCTGGTGAGCTCGGCCATCGGCTCGGCGCGGCGCGCCGAGGCCCTGGGCCTGCCCGGCAGCCAGATCATCCTGTCGTGCAAGGTGAGCGGCGTGCAGGATCTGGTCGCCGTCTATCGCGAGCTGGCGCGCCGCTGCGACCATCCGCTGCACCTGGGCCTGACCGAAGCCGGCATGGGCACCAAGGGCACCGTCGCATCCAGCGTGGCGCTGGGCATCCTGCTGCAGGAGGGCATCGGCGACACCATCCGCGTCTCGCTGACGCCGCAGCCCGGCGAGTCGCGCACCCAGGAGGTGGTGGTCGCCTCCGAGATCCTGCAGGCGCTGGGCCTGCGCAGCTTCGTGCCCAGCGTCACCGCCTGCCCGGGCTGCGGGCGCACGACCAGCAGCACGTTCCAGGAGCTGGCCAAGCAGATCGACGACTTCCTGCGCGCGCAGATGCCGGTCTGGCGCGAGAAGCATCCCGGCGTCGAGGGTCTGCGCGTGGCCGTGATGGGCTGCATCGTCAACGGCCCCGGCGAGAGCAAGCATGCCGACATCGGCATCAGCCTGCCCGGCACCGGCGAGGCCCCGGCCGCGCCGGTCTTCATCGACGGCGAGAAGGCCCTGACCCTGCGCGGCGACCGCATCGCCGCCGAGTTCCAAGAGATTGTCGAGAAGTACATCGAACGCAGATACAGGGGCTAGAGGCCAGGGGCCGGGAGCCGGGGGCCGGGCTCCACATGCAGCGCTGGCATTCCCCTGGCCCCCAGCCTCCAGGTCTCCAGGCCCTCGAACCAGATGAACACGAAAATCAACGCCGTCAAAGGCATGAACGACATCCTGCCGCCCGACTCGGCGCGCTGGGAATGGATGGAGGACAAGGTGCGCGAGGCGATGGCGCGCCATGCCTACCGGATGGTGCGCACGCCGATCGTGGAGCCGACGGCGCTGTTCGTGCGAGGCACCGGCGAGACCACCGACATCGTCGAGAAGGAGATGTATTCCTTCGAGGACCGGCTCAACGGCGAGCAGCTGACGCTGCGGCCGGAGAACACGCCCGGCGTGGTGCGCGCGGCGATCGAGCACAACCTGACCTACGACGGCGGCAAGCGGCTGTACTACCTGGGGCCGATGTTCCGCCACGAGCGGCCGCAGCGCGGCCGCTACCGCCAGTTCTACCAGCTCGGCGCCGAGGTGCTGGGCTTTCCCGGCCCCGAGGTCGATGCCGAGCTGATGGTGCTGGCCTACCAGCTGCTGGCCGACCTGGGCCTGGCCAACATCCGGGTGGAGCTCAACAGCCTGGGCGTGCCGGCCGAACGGCGGGCGCACCGCGAGGCGCTGGTGGCGCATTTCGAGCGGCACGCCGCGCTGCTCGACGCCGACGCGCAGCGCCGGCTGCACGCCAACCCGCTGCGCATCCTGGACACCAAGAACCCGGCGATGCAGGAACTGGTGCAGGACGCGCCCAAGCTGCTGGCCTACCTGGGCGAGGCCTCGCTCAAGCACCTGGAGACGGTGCAGAAGCTGCTCGATGCCTGCGGCGTGCCCTGGACCGTCAATGCGCGGCTGGTGCGCGGGCTGGACTACTACAGCCACACCGTGTTCGAGTTCATCACCGACGAACTGGGTGCGCAGGGCACGCTGTGCGGCGGCGGCCGCTACGACGGGCTGTTCGAGATCCTGGGCGGCAAGCCGACACCGGCGGTGGGCTGGGGCATGGGCATCGAGCGCGTGCTCGAATTGCTGGTGCAGCAGCTGGGCGAGTTCGGCGCCCCGTCACCCGACGCCTACGCCATCATCCCGGCCGCCGAGGCGCTGCCGCTGGTGCTGCCGGTGCTGCAGGCGCTGCGGGCCGAAGGCGTGCGGGTGCAGATGCACGCCGGCGGCGGCGAGGGGATGGGCAGCATGAAGTCGCAGTTCAAGAAGGCCGACGGCAGCGGCGCCCGCCATGCGCTGGTCTTCGGCCCCGACGAGCTGGCCGCCGGCATGGTGACCGTCAAGGCGCTGCGCGACGGCGCGGGCGCCCAGGTGCAGCGCCCGCTGGCCGGCTGCGCGGACTGGGCCGACACGCTCAGGGCGTAGCCCGGGCGCGGACCGGCGCCTCATACAATCCAGTGCTTCCCACAGAACTCAACCATGGCAAACCAACTCGACCTCGAAGAACAGGAACAGCTTGCTGAAATCAAGCACTTCTGGCGGGAATACGGCAACCTGATCAGCTGGGGCCTGATCGTGGTGTTCGGCGCGATCGCCGCCTGGAACGGCTGGCACTGGTGGCAGAACAATCAGGCGGCGCAGGCCGCCGCCCTGTACGACGAGATCGAGCGCGCCGCGCAGGCCGGCGAAACCGAGCGCGTCGAGCGGGCCTTTTCCGACCTGAAGGAGCGCTTCGGCCGCACCACCTATGCGCAGCAGGCCGGGCTGCTGGCGGCCGCCACCCTGCAGGCCAAGGACAAGACCGACGGCGCCAAGGCTGCGCTGGCCTGGGTGGCCGACAAGTCCCCGGACGAGGGCTACCAGGCCCTGGCCCGCATCCGCCTGGCCGGCGTCCTGATGGAGGCCAAGGGCTACGACGAGGCGCTCGGGCAGCTGGGCGGTGCGTTCCCGCGCGAGTTCGAGCCGCTGGCCGCCGACCGCCGCGGCGACATCCTGGCGCTGCAGGGCAAGAAGGCGCAGGCGAAGGCCGAATACGAGAAGGCCTACAAGGCCTTCGACGAGCGCAGCGACTACCGCCGCCTGGTCGAGGTCAAGCTCGGCGCCCTGGGTGCCGATCCCAAGCAGCCTGCGGCCCCGGCCGCTGCCGCCGGAGCCAAGTCGTGAACGGCCGCGCCTGGCGCGCCGCCGCCTCGGCGGCCGCGGCGCTGCTCCTGGCCGGCTGTTCGGCGTTGCCGACCTTCCTGGGCGGAACCGCGGAGAAGCCCAAGCCCGCCGAGCTGCCGCCCAACGCGGCCCTGGTCGCCGTGCGCCATGCCTGGACCGCCAGGGTGGGCGCCGTGACCGAACCCGTGTCGCTGAGCGTGAACGGGGCGACCGTGACGGTGGCGAGCGCCGACGGCACGGTGGCTGCGCTGGACGCCGCCAGCGGCCGCGAACTGTGGCGCGCCAGCGCCGGCGCTCCGCTCGCCGCTGCGGTTGGCAGCGACGGCACGACGGCGGCGGTGGTCACCCGCGCCAACGAACTGGTGGCGCTGGCCGGCGGCAAGACGGCGTGGCGCCAGAAGCTGCCGGCGGTGGCCTACACCGCCCCGTTCGTGGCCGGCGGCCGCGTCTTCGTGCTGGCGGCCGACCGGTCCGTGAGCGCCTTCGACGGCGGCACCGGCCGCCGGCTCTGGACCCAGCAGCGCCCCGGCGAGCCGCTGGTGCTGCAGCACGCCGGCGTCATGCTGGCCGTCGGCGACACGCTGGTGACCGGCCTGTCCGGCCGGCTGGCCGGGCTCGACCCGTTGACCGGCCGGGTGCGCTGGGAGGCGCCGGTGGCCGTGCCGCGCGGCATCAACGACGTGGAGCGCCTGGTCGACCTGGTCGGCACCGCCAGCCGGGTCGGCGATTCGGTCTGTGTCCGCGCCTTCCAGGCGGCCGTGGGCTGCATCGACACGGCGCGCGGCGGCGTGGTCTGGACCAAGCCGGCCGCCGGCGCCGAGGGCCTGCACGGTGACGCTTCGCTGGTGTTCGGGACCGAGGCCGACGGCAAGGTGATCGCCTGGAAGCGCGAGAACGGCGACCGCGCCTGGGTCAACGAGCTGCTGCGCCACCGCGGGCTGACCGCGCCGTTGTCCCTGGGCCGTTCGGTGGTGGTGGGCGACGAGACCGGCCTGGTGCACTTCCTGTCGCGCGCCGACGGCAGCCTGCTGAACCGGCTGCCCACCGACGGCTCGCCGGTGATGGCGGCGCCGGTGGTGGCGGGTAACACCCTTGTGGTGCTCACCCGCAGCGGCGGCGTCTACGGGTTCGTGCCTGAGTGAAGCCGGTCATGGCCCTGGTGGGCCGCCCCAACGTCGGCAAGTCGACCCTGTTCAACCGGCTGACACGGTCGCGCGACGCGATCGTGGCCGACTTCGCCGGGCTGACGCGCGATCGCCATTACGGCAATGCCCGGCACGGCCGCCACGAGCTGATCGTCATCGACACCGGCGGCTTCGAGCCGACGGCCGAGCGCGGCATCTACATGGAGATGGCCAAGCAGACCCGCCAGGCCGTCGCCGAAGCCGACGTGGTGGTGTTCGTGCTGGACGCGCGCGGCGGGCTCTCCGCCCAGGACCATGACATCGCCGGCTACCTGCGCAAGCTGGGCAAGCCGACGATCCTGGCTGCCAACAAGGCCGAGGGCATGACCGAGGGGGTGCAGCTCACCGAGTTCTATGAGCTCGGCCTGGGGCAGGTGCACCCGATCTCCGCCGCCCACGGGCAGGGCATCCGCAGCCTGGTGGACGAGGCGCTGGCGACCTTGAACCTGCCCGAAGACGATGCGGAGGATGGCACCGAGGACACTTCCGTCATCAAGCTGGCGGTCGCCGGCCGGCCCAACGTGGGCAAGTCGACGCTGATCAACACCTGGCTGGGCGAGGAACGGCTGGTTGCCTTCGACCTGCCGGGGACCACGCGCGACGCGATCTCGGTGCCGTTCGAGCGGTCCGGGCAGAAGTTCGAACTGATCGACACCGCCGGCCTGCGGCGCAAGGGACGCGTGTTCGAGGCGATCGAGAAGTTTTCGGTGGTCAAGACGCTGCAGGCGATCGAATCGGCCAACGTCGTGCTGCTGCTGCTGGACGCGACGCAGGGTGTCACGGACCAGGACGCGCACATCGCCGGCTACATCCTGGAGAGCGGTCGGGCCGTGGTGCTGGCCGTCAACAAGTGGGATGCGGTGGACGAGTACCAGCGCGAGCAACTGCAACGGCAGATCGAGACCCGGCTGGCCTTCCTGAAGTTCGCGCCCATCCATTTCATCTCGGCGATCCGGCGCCAGGGCCTGGGGCCGCTGTGGCAGTCGATTGCGCAGGCGCACCGCTCGGCCATGGTCAAGATGCCCACGCCGGTGCTCACGCGCCTGCTGCTGGAGGCCGTGCAGTTCCAGCAGCCCAAGCGGTCGGGCATGTTCCGGCCCAAGCTGCGCTACGCCCACCAGGGCGGCATGAACCCGCCGGTGATCGTGGTGCACGGCAATTCGCTCGAGCACGTCACGGATGCGTACAAGCGCTTCCTCGAGGCGCGGTTCCGCAAGGAATTCAACCTGATCGGCACCCCCTTGCGCATCGAGATGAAGACGTCGAAGAATCCCTACGCCGAAAAAGAAAATTCATAGAGCCACTTGCAGTCGCGCAAGGCGGCGCCAAATAGCGGTCATGGCCGACGTCCGGGCGCCCGCACCGCGGGCCTGCTGTGGTAAGGTGCAGTTTCCAACAACATTTCCGATCGCGGAACACGGAGAATATCGTGAGCAACAAAGGGCAGCTTCTACAAGACCCCTTCCTGAACACCCTGCGCCGCGAGCATGTGCCGGTGTCGATCTACCTCGTCAATGGCATCAAGCTGCAGGGGCAGATCGAATCATTCGACCAGTACGTCGTGCTGCTGCGCAACACGGTGACCCAGATGGTGTACAAGCACGCGATCTCGACCATCGTGCCAGGACGGGCGGTGAACTTCTCCGCCGCCGAAACCGGCGAGGCCGGCACCAGCTGACGACCGCGCTGACAGGGGGCCGGTCGACCGCCTGACACCCCACCCCGACCACCCCGCACTTGAGTTCCCCAGGACAGCCACCAGGCCCCGCCACCCCCGCGATCCTCGTCGGGGTGGACCTCGGGTTGCCGCATTTCGACGGCGAACTGGAAGAGCTGGGCCTGCTGTCGCAGACGGCCGGCCTGGAGCCGGTGGCGCGCGTCGTGTGCAAGCGCCGCGCGCCCGACGCCGCGCTGTTTGTCGGCAAGGGCAAGGCCGACGAGATCAAGCAGCTGGCCGACGAGATGGGCGCGGCCGAGGTGCTGTTCGACCAGGCCCTCAGCCCGGCGCAGCAGCGCAACCTCGAGCGCCACCTGGACCGGCCGGTCAACGACCGCACGCTGCTGATCCTGGAGATCTTCGCGCAGCGCGCGCGCAGCCACGAGGGCAAGCTGCAGGTCGAGCTGGCCCGGCTGCAATACGTCAGCACCCGGCTGGTGCGGCGCTGGTCGCACCTGGAGCGCCAGACCGGCGGCGCCGGCGTGCGTGGCGGCCCTGGCGAAAAGCAGATCGAGCTGGACCGCCGGATGATCTCGGACGCGATCAAGCGCACCCGCGAGCGGCTGGAGAAGGTCAAGCGCCAGCGGCACACCCAGCGCCGGCGCCGCGAACGCCAGGGCGCATTCAACATTTCACTGGTCGGCTATACCAACGCCGGCAAGTCGACACTGTTCAACGCGCTGGTCAAGGCCGGCGCCTATGCGGCCAACCAGCTGTTCGCCACGCTCGACACCACCACGCGGCAGCTCTATCTGGGCGAGGCCGACCGCTCGGTGTCGCTGTCGGACACGGTGGGATTCATCCGCGACCTGCCGCACGGCCTGATCGACGCGTTCCGTGCCACGCTGCAGGAAGCGGCCGATGCCGACCTGCTGCTGCACGTGGTCGATGCCGCCAATCCGAACCATCCGGAGCAGATCGCGCAGGTGCAGCAGGTGTTGCACGAGATCGGCGCGGCCGACGTGCCGCAGCTGCTGGTGTTCAACAAGATCGACCTGCTGGACCCCACGGCGCAGCCGCGCCAGGAGGTCGACCAGTTCGAGCTGGAAGGCGTGCAGGTGCCGCGCGTGTTCGTCAGCGGATTCACCGGCGCCGGGCTCAAGGCGCTGCGCGGGCAGCTGGCCCTGCTGGTGAGCCAGCGCGGCGCGTCCGCGGCGCCGCCCGAGCCGAATCCCCAGCTGCACGACAGCCCCGCCTGATTGGGCACAATGCGGTCGTTACAAAAGAAGAGATCCACGCGCATGAACCTCCCACTTCGCAACCTGTCCTGGGTCGGGCTGAAGGGTCGCCTCTGGGGTATGTTCAACCTGAACGACCCGCGGTGGGGGCGCGGCGAGGACGGCAAGCAGCCCGAGAACAACCGCCCCGACAAGCCGGAAGGCGGCGGCCGCGGGCCCAACCAGGGACCGCCCGACCTCGACGAGCTGTGGCGCGACTTCAACCGCAAGCTGGGCGGCCTGTTCGGCGGCCGCGGCCGGCGCGGCGGCGATGGCGGCTTCGGCGGCGGCAATTTCCAGCCCGACATGAAGAGCGCGGGCATCGGCGCCGGCCTGGTGGCGGCGATCGTCGTCCTGATCTGGCTGGGGACGGGCTTCTTCATCGTGCAGGAAGGCCAGCAGGCCGTCATCACCCAGTTCGGCCGCTACAAGGCCACCGTCGGCGCCGGCTTCAACTGGCGCCTGCCGTACCCGATCCAGCGCCATGAACTGGTGTTCGTGACCCAGATCCGCTCGGTCGACGTCGGCCGCGACACCGTGATCAAGGCGACCGGCCTGCGCGATTCGGCGATGCTGACCGAGGACGAGAACATCGTCGAGATCAAGTTCGCGGTGCAGTACCGGCTGAAGGACGCCCGCGCCTGGCTGTTCGTGAGCAAGAACCCGGCCGAAGCCGTGGTGCAGGCCGCCGAGACGGCGGTGCGCGAGGTGGTCGGCAAGATGCGCATGGACTCGGCGCTGGCCGAGGAGCGCGACCAGATCGGCTCGCGCGTGCGCAAGCTGATGCAGGACATCCTCGACCGCTACGGCATCGGCGTCGAGGTGGTCGGCATCAACCTGCAGCAAAGCGGCGTGCGGCCGCCCGAGCAGGTGCAGGCCGCGTTCGACGACGTGCTCAAGGCCGGGCAGGAACGCGAGCGGGCCAAGAACGAGGCCCAGGCCTACGCGAACGACGTGATCCCGCGCGCCGTGGGCTCCGCCTCGCGCCTCACGCAGGAAGCCGACGGCTACAAGTCGCGCATCGTCGCCCAGGCGCAAGGCGACGCCCAGCGCTTCAAGTTGATCCTCGCCGAGTACCAGCGCGCGCCCCAGGTGACGCGCGACCGGATGTACCTGGACACGATGCAGCAGATCTACAGCAGCGTCACCAAGGTGCTGGTGGACAGCCGCGCCGGCGGCAATCTGCTGTATCTGCCGCTGGACAAGATCCTGCAGCAGGTGTCGGCCGGCGGCGCCGCCGTCCAGCCGCCTGCCGATCCGGCCGCCGCGGCCGCTGCCGCCCAGCAGCCGGCGCCGGCACCCGGGAGCACCGACGCGCGCACCCGCGATGGCGGGCGCAGCCGGGAACGAGAGACGCGCTGAGGCAGGAGAGAAGAATGAACAGAATCGGATTCATGGTGACCTCGGCGCTGGTGGCCCTCGCGCTGCTCAGTTCCATGCTGTTCGTGGTGGACCAGCGGCAGTTCGGCGTGGTGTTCGCGCTTGGCCAGATCAAGGAAGTGATCACCGAGCCCGGCCTGAACTTCAAGCTGCCGCCCCCGTTCCAGAACGTGTCGTACATCGACAAGCGGCTGCTGACCCTGGAGAGCCCGGACACCGAGCCGATGCTGACGCTGGAGAAGCAGCGGGTGGTGATCGACTGGTTCGTGCGCTGGCGCATCACCGATCCGTCGCAGTACATCCGCAACGTCGGCCTGGACGAGGCGGCCGGCGCCAACCAGCTCAGCCGCGTGGTGCGCAACGCCTTCCAGGAGGAGGTGAACCGTCGCACGGTGCGCGAGCTGCTGTCGGCCAAGCGCGAACAGGTCATGTCCGACGTCAAGCGCGAGGTGCTCGAAGCCGTCAAGGGCGCCAAGCCCTGGGGCATCGACGTCATCGACGTGCGCATCACGCGCGTCGACTACGTGGAAGCGATCACCGAATCGGTCTACCGCCGCATGGAGGCCGAACGCAAGCGCGTGGCCAACGAGCTGCGCTCCACCGGCGCGGCTGAAGGCGAGAAGATCCGCGCCGACGCCGACCGGCAGCGCGAGGTGACGATCGCCAACGCCTACCGCGACGCGCAGAAGATCAAGGGCGAGGGTGACGCGCAGGCCGCGGCGACCTACGGCGAGGCGTTCGGGCGCGACCCGCAGTTCGCCCAGTTCTACCGCAGCCTCGAGGCCTACAAGGCGACCTTCAACAAGAAGGGCGACGTGATGGTGGTCGATCCGTCCGGCACCGAGTTCTTCAAGGCGCTGCGCGGCAGCGGTGCCGCGGCGGGCCAGCCGGCGAAGAAGTAGGCCTTGGAGCGCGACACGTTCTGGGCTGCAGTGGCGCTGGTCCTGGTGCTCGAAGGGCTGTTTCCCTTCGTGTCGCCGGGCGGCTGGCGCCGCACCTTCGCGCGGCTGCTGCAGCTGCGCGACGGCCAGCTGCGCTTCTTCGGCCTGTGCAGCATCGTCGGCGGCCTGCTGACCTGGTGGCTGCTCGCCTGAGCGTGCGACACGTCCAAGCCGAACGGGGACCGCCCGGTCACGTCACCTGATCCGCGGGCAGCGCCGAGCGGGCCGGTAAAATACCGTTTTCATCAGCTCCCCCTCACATGTCCGCCTGGGTCCTGCCGGATCACATCGCCGATGTCCTGCCCGCCGAGGCCCGGCACATCGAAGAACTTCGCCGGGAGCTGCTGGAGACGGCGGCCGGCTACGGCTACGAGCTGGTGATGCCGCCGCTGGCGGAACACCTGGAGTCGCTGCTCACGGGCACCGGCGAGGCGCTGCGCCTGCAGACCTTCAAGGTGGTCGACCAGCTCTCGGGCCGCACCATGGGGCTGCGCGCCGACACCACGCCTCAGGTCGCGCGCATCGATGCCCACCTGCTCAACCGCCGCGGCGTCACCCGGCTGTGCTACTGCGGCCCGGTGCTGCACACCCGGCCCGACCGGCCGCACGCGACGCGCGAGCCGCTGCAGTTCGGCGCCGAGATCTACGGCCACGCCGGCCCCGAGGCCGACCTGGAGGCGCTGCTGCTGGCGCTGGACTGCCTGCAGGCGGCGCAGGTGCGCGATCTGACGGTGGACATGGCCGACACCCGGGTCGTGCGCTCGCTGCTGGCCGGCCTGGCGTTGGACGAGGATGCGGTGGCGCGGGTGCATGCGGCGCTGTCGGTCAAGGACGCGGGCGAGCTGGCCCGGCTGGCCCGCGACTTCCCCGCCCGCGTGCGCGAGGCGCTGCTGGCGCTGGTGTCGCTGTACGGCGACCAGCAGGTGCTGGCCGAAGCCGAGCGCTGCCTGCCCGACCTCCCGGGCCTGCGCGACGCGCTGGCCAGCCTGCGCTGGCTGGCCGGCCACCTGCAGGGCGCCCGGGTCAGCTTCGACCTGGCCGACCTGCGCGGCTACGCCTACTACACCGGGGCCCGGTTCGCGATCTATGCCGCCGGCGCCAGCGATTCCCTGGTGCGCGGCGGCCGCTACGACGAGGTGGGTGCCGTGTTCGGCCGCAACCGGCCGGCCGTCGGCTTCAGCCTCGACGTCAAGGAACTCGCTCCGGTGGCCGCCGCGCGACCGCTGCGTGCCGCCATCCGCGCGCCCTGGGCCGACAACGGCGGCGGCGCACTGCGTGCCGCCATCGCGGCCCTGCGCGAGCGCGGCGAGACCGTGGTCTGCGTGATGCCGGGCCACGAGAGCGAGGCCGACGAATTCCTGTGCGACCGCGAGCTCGTGCGCGCCGGCGACCAGTGGGTCGTCCAGGCGATCTGACTTTTTCTGGAACTCAAAGCGATGACGAAGACAAAAGGCCGCAACGTGGTCGTGGTCGGCACCCAGTGGGGTGACGAGGGCAAGGGCAAGCTGGTCGACTGGCTGACCGAGATGGCCCAGGGCGTGGTGCGCTTCCAGGGCGGCCACAACGCCGGCCACACGCTGGTGATCAACGGCGTGAAGACGGCGCTGCACCTGATTCCCAGCGGCATCATGCGCCCCGGCGTGAAGTGCTACATCGGCAACGGCGTGGTGCTGTCGATGACCAAGCTGCTCGAGGAGATCGAGGGGCTCGAGAAGGCCGGCGTCGAGGTCCGCTCGCGCCTGCGCGTGAGCGAGGCCTGCCCGCTGATCCTGCCGTTCCACGCAGCGATCGACGTGGCGCGCGAATCGCTGCGCGAGCAGGGCGGCAGCGAGAAGATCGGCACCACGGGCCGCGGCATCGGGCCGGCCTACGAGGACAAGATCGCCCGCCGCGCCCTGCGGGTGCAGGACCTGAAGCACCCCGAGCGCTTCGCCGAGAAGCTCAAGACCCTGCTGGAGCTGCACAACTTCGTGCTGACGCAGTTCCTGAAGGCGCCGGCAGTGGAGTTCCAGCCGGTGTTCGACGAGTGCATGCGGCAGGCGCAGGTGCTGCGGCCGATGATGGCCGACGTCTCGCGCGAGCTCAACGAAGCCCACATCCACGGCGACAACCTGCTGTTCGAAGGCGCGCAGGGCACGCTGCTGGACGTCGACCACGGCACCTATCCGTACGTCACGTCCAGCAATTGCGTGGCAGGCAACGCCGCGGCCGGCGCCGGCATCGGCCCGGGCATGCTGCACTACATCCTGGGCATCACCAAGGCCTATTGCACGCGGGTCGGCGGGGGCCCGTTCCCGACCGAACTGGAATGGGAAAAGCCCGGCACGCCGGGCTGGCACATGTCCACCGTCGGCGCGGAAAAGGGCGTCACCACGGGCCGCAGCCGGCGCTGCGGCTGGTTCGACGCGGCGCTCCTCAAGCGCAGCGCGCAGGTCAACGGCCTGTCGGGCCTGTGCATCACCAAGCTGGACGTCCTGGACGGGCTGACCGAGCTGCAACTGTGCACCGGCTACGAGCTGGACGGCCAGCACATCGACATCCTGCCGCTGGGCGCCGACGAGATCGCGCGCTGCAAGCCCGTGTATGAAACCCTTGCGGGCTGGAGCGAGAGCACTGTCGGCGTCACCGCCTACGACAAGCTGCCGGTCAATGCGCGCCTGTACCTGCAGCGCATCGAGCAGGTGACCGGCGTGCCGATCCACCTGATCTCGACCGGACCCGACCGCGAGCAGACCATCCTGATGCGCCACCCGTACCTGGCGTGAGCGTCGCGCAACCCAACACTGGAGATCCTCGCGAATGTTGACGGAAGACGGCAAGCACCTGTACGTGAGCTACGACGAGTACCACAGCCTGATCGAGAAGCTGGCGATCAAGGTGCACCAGTCCGGCTGGGAGTTCGACACCATCCTGTGCCTGGCGCGCGGCGGGATGCGTCCGGGCGACATGCTGTCGCGCATCTTCGACAAGCCGCTGGCGATCATGTCGACCAGTTCCTATCGGGCCGACGCGGGCACCGTGCAGGGGCACCTGGACATCGCCCGCTACATCACCACGCCCAAGGGGGAGATCGCGGGGCGCGTGCTGCTGGTGGACGACCTGGCCGACTCGGGGCACACGCTGCACGCGGTGGTGGACCGGCTGCGCAACAACTATCCGCCGATCACCGAGCTGCGCACGGCCGTGCTCTGGACCAAGGGCATCTCCAAGTTCACCGCCGACTATTCGGTGGAATTCCTGCCGACCAATCCCTGGATCCACCAGCCGTTCGAGGTCTACGACAGCATGGGGCCCGAGAAGCTGCTCGCGAAGTGGAAGGTGTGAGGAAAACCACGAGGGCCGCTGCGCGGCTGCTGCCATGAGCGACCCCATCACCGACCTGATCCACCATTCCTACGTGCCGCCGCAGGGCTTTGCCGCGCCGCAGCCCGGCGTGTTCAAGGCGTCCACGGTGATCTTTCCCACCGTCGCGGCCATGCGAGCGCGCGACTGGAAGCACAAGAGCGGCTACACCTACGGGCTGCACGGCACGCCCACCACCTTCCTGCTGGAGGAGCGCATCGCCGCGCTGGAAGGCGGCACGCACTGCATCCTGGTGCCCAGCGGCCTGGCCGCGATCGCCACCGTGGCGATGTCGCTGCTGGCCAGCGGCGACGAGGTGCTGATCCCCGACAACGCCTACGGCCCCAACAAGGCGCTGGCCGAAGGCGAGCTCAGGCAATGGGGCATTGCGCACCAGTTCTACGACGCGATGGATCCCGCCGACCTCGCGTCGCGCCTGGGGCCGCGCACCAGGCTGGTGTGGCTGGAGGCGCCCGGTTCGGTCACCATGGAATTCCCGCCGCTGGCGGCGCTGGCCGCGCTGTGCCGCGAGCGCGGCGTCGTCAGCGCCCTGGACAGCACCTGGAGTGGCGGGATCGCGTTCAACGGGTTCGACCTGGCCGGGGCGGCGGGCACGGGCGGCGGGGCCGACATCGTCGTGCACGCCCTGACCAAGTACCCCAGCGGCGGCGGCGACGTGCTGATGGGCTCCATCGTCACCCGCGACGACCAGCTCCACCTCAAGCTCAAGCTGACCCACATGCGGCTGGGCTTCGGGGTCGGCGCCAACGACGCCGAAACCATCCTGCGCTCGCTGGCCAGCCTGGCGCTGCGCTACCGCGCCCAGGACGAGGCGGCGCGCACGCTGGCGGCCTGGTTGCGGCAGCGGCCCGAGGTCGCCCGGGTGCTGCACCCGGCCTTCGACGGATCGCCCGGCCATGAGCACTGGCAGGCGGTGTGCGGCGCCGATGGCGCGGCAGCCGGCCTGTTCTCGATCATGTTCCACGAGCAGATCTCGCAGCGCCAGGTGGACGCCTTCTGCGACCGCCTGCAGCTCTTCAAGCTCGGCTATTCGTGGGGCGGCCCGGTCAGCCTGGTGGTGCCCTACGATCTTGCGACCATGCGCTCGCAAGGGCTGGGTGCCAACCTGTGCCGCGGCATGCTCGTGCGGTTTTCCGTCGGACTGGAGGCCGTGGCCGACCTGCGGCTTGACCTGGAACAGGCACTGGCCGCCCTGGGATGACCCCGGGGTGCCGGCCGGCGGCGTTATCGCGTACATTGGGCCGATCACCCATCTAGGAGCGAAACACCTGTGGCTACACCCAATTACGGATACGAGAAGCGGCAAAAGGAACTGGCCAAGAAGCGCAAGAAGGAGGAGAAGCTGAAGGAGAAGGCAGCCCGCAAGTCGGCGCCGGCCGACGGCGCCAATGCCGGCAACGACGAATCCGGATTGGAGCCGCAGCCGCCCGCGTTGCCGGGCGGGCAGTGATTTCTCAGGCCGCTCGCACCAGCTGCGCGGCCACTTCCTCGAGCGCCGCCGCCGAGCGGTCCCTCGGCGCCACCACCGCGGCCTCCCCGTAGCGGCTGAAATTGCGCCCGATCGACGCCGCATAGCCCGGGTCGTAGTGGCGCACCAGCAGCTCTCGCACCACCTCCTCGATGCGGCCCGCCGCCACGGCGTCCTGCCAGCCGCGCACCACCGCCTGGCCGCGCAGCTCGGTCAGGGCCGCCAGCCGCTGGCAGAAGAGCGCCGGGTCGCGCACGAAGAAGTCGTAATCCTCCAGCAGCAGCCGCACCCGTTCGTCGTCGGGCAGCTCCAGCCGCAGGCAGGGGCTCGCGCGCATGCGCTCGATCAGCGCCTGCGGCACCGCCACGTTGCCGACCTTGCGGCTTTCGCTTTCCACGAACACCGGTCGCGCCGGATCGAAGCGCCGCAGGCGGTCCCACACCAGCGTGTCGAAGGCCTTCTGCGCCGGCTGCGGCTGGCCCGGAATCAGCCCCAGCACCGAACTGCGGTGGCAGGCCAGGCCTTCCAGGTCCAGCACCTGGGCGCCGGCGCGCTCCAGCGCGTGCAGCAGGCGCGTCTTGCCGGCTCCGGTCGGCCCGCAGACCACGCGCCAGTCCAGCCGCTGCGCCAGCGCCGGCACCGCCGCCAGCACGGCGGCGCGGAACGCCTTGTAGCCGCCCTCGACGACGCTGACGCGAAAGCCGATCTGGCCCAGCACCAGTGCGAGCGAGCCGCTGCGCTTGCCGCCGCGCCAGCAGTACACCAGCGGCTGCCAGTCCCGCTCCTTGTCCAGCACGTCGCGCTGGATGTGGCGCGCGATGTTGGCCGCCACCAGGGCGGCGCCGCGCTTGCGGGCCTCGAACGGGCTGGACTGCTTGTACAGGGTGCCGACCTCGTGCCGCTCGGCGTCGTCCAGCGACGGCCAGTTCACGGCCCCGGGCAGGTGGTCCTCGGCGTATTCGCCCTGGCTGCGCGCGTCGATCACGGCGTCGAACCGGTCCAGCCGCTCGATCGCGTCGGCGGCGGCGATGGTCTGCACGCTCATGGCCGGGCCCGCCGCGCCGGCTTGGCCGGCGTCAGCAGCTTGCTCAGTTCCGGCCACACGTTCTCCAGCATCCGGCGCTGGGCCCGCTCGTTGGGATGGATGCGGTCGGCCTGGAACCAGTGCAGCGGATCGGGCGCGTCGGCCACGCCCCTGAGCAGGAACGGCACCAGGGCCGCCTGCCGTGACTTCGCCACCTGCTCGAAGAGGCCGGCGAAGCGGGCCGCGTAGTCGGCCCCGTAGTTGGGCGGCATCTGCATGCCCACCAGCAGCACGCGGGCGCCAGCCTCGCGCGCGGCCTGCGCCATCTGCTCCAGGTTGGCGCGGGTCATCTCCAATGGCAATCCGCGCAGCGCGTCGTTCGCGCCCAGCTCCAGCACCACGACCGCCGGCTGGTGCTGCCTGAGCAGCGCCGGCAGGCGCGAGCGCCCGCCCGAGGTGGTGTCGCCGCTGATGCTGGCGTTGACCACGCGGGCCCGCACGCCCTCGGTGGCCAGCTTCAGCTCCAGCAGCGCCACCCAGCCCGAGCCGCGCCGCAGGCCATACTCGGCGCTCAGGGAGTCGCCCACCACCAGCACCGCCGGGTTGTCCGCGGCCGCCGCCGGCCAGCCGGCAGCAACGGCGAGGACGGCCGCGATACAGTGGCGGCGGCTCCATGATCTCAATACCATGTCTTCTGTTCCCATCATTGCCGTCGAGCATGTCTTCAAGTCGGTGACCGACTCGACGGGCACGCTCGACATTCTGCGCGATATCGATTTCACTCTGGCCGCCCGGGAGACGCTGGCCATTGTCGGCGCCTCCGGCTCGGGCAAGAGCACGCTGCTGTCGATCATCGCGGGCCTGGACACGCCCACGCGCGGCACCGTCCACCTGGACGGCGAAGACATCTTCGCGGTCGACGAGGATGCCCGGGCGGCCCTGCGGGCGCGCAAGGTGGGATTCGTCTTCCAGAGCTTCCAGCTCCTGGCGAACCTGACCGCGCTGGAGAACGTCATGCTGCCGCTGGAACTGGCCGGGCGGCGCGATTCGCGCCGGCTGGCCGGCGAGATCCTGCGCCGGGTCGGCCTGGGCGAGCGGCTCGGGCATTACCCGCGCGTGCTCTCCGGCGGCGAGCAGCAGCGGGTCGCGCTGGCGCGGGCCTTCGTGGTGGAACCCGCGGTGCTGCTGGCCGACGAGCCCACCGGCAGCCTCGACTTCGCCACCGGCGAAACCGTGATGGAGCTGATGTTCGCCCTCAATCGCGAGCACGGCACCACCTTGCTGCTGGTGACGCACGACACCGCGATCGCGGCGCGCTGTGAGCGGCGCATCACGATCGAGGCCGGCCGGATCGCGGACCCTGCCGCGCTGGCCGGATAATCGGGGGCATGTCCGCCCCCAAGGTCCTGTTCGGCTTCCACGCCGTCGGCGTGCGCCTGAAGACCGCGCCGCAATCGATCGTCGAGATCTACCACGAGCCGACACGCCGCGACGCGCGCATGCGGCAGTTCCTGGAGCGGGCCACGGAGGCGGGCGTGCGGCTGATAGAAGCCGACGGCCTGCGGCTGGCCCGGCTGGCCGGCAGCCATGGCCACCAGGGGGTGGCAGCCCGTGTGACGACGCTGCCCGCCGCGCATTCGCTGGACGACCTGCTGGACGGCGTCCAGGGGCCACCGCTGCTGCTGGTGCTCGATGGCGTGACCGACCCGCACAACCTGGGCGCCTGCCTGCGGGTGGCCGACGGCGCCGGCGCCCATGCCGTGATCGCGCCCAAGGATCACGCGGTGGGCATCAACGCCACCGTCGCCAAGGTGGCCAGCGGCGCGGCCGAGACCGTGCCCTACTTCATGGTGACGAACCTGGCACGCACGCTGGGCGAGCTCAAGGAGCGCAACGTCTGGTGCGTCGGCACCAGCGACGACGCGCCGCGCACCGTCTACCAGGCCGATTTCAAGGGGCCGCTGGCCCTGGTGCTGGGCGCCGAGGGCGCCGGCCTGCGCCAGCTCACGCGCAAGACCTGCGACGAGCTGGTCAGCATTCCCATGCGCGGCGCCGTCGAGAGCCTGAACGTCTCGGTGGCCAGCGGCGTGTGCCTGTACGAGGCACTGCGGCAGCGGTCATGACGCCGGTGAGCGAGCACCAGGCTCGCGACTGGGTGCGCGGCGCCGGGCGCATCGCGCTGCTCAGCGGCGCGGGCATGAGCGCCGAGTCCGGCGTGCCCACCTTCCGCGACGCGCAGACCGGCCTGTGGGCGAGCTTCGATCCGCAGCAGCTGGCGACCGAGCAGGCGTTCCGCGCCAACCCGCGGCTGGTGTGGGACTGGTATGCGCACCGGCGCGACATGGTCGCCAAGGTCGAGCCCAACGCCGGCCACCGGGCAGTGGCCGGGTTCCAGCGCCGGCACCCGGGCCGGCTCACCGTGATCACGCAGAACGTCGACGGCCTGCACCAGCGCGCCGGCAGCCCGGGCGTGCTGGCGTTGCACGGCAACATTGCCGAAGACCGGTGGCTGGACCCGCCGCGCGACTGCTGCGACGCGGCCGCCGTGAGCCGCGGCAGTCCGCCGCTGTGCGAGCGCTGCGGCAACATGTTGCGCCCGGCGGTGGTGTGGTTCGGCGAGATGCTTCCGTCGGACGTCCTCGAGGCGGCCGAGCAGGCGGCGCACCGCTGCGACCTGCTGCTGGTGGTCGGCACCTCGGGCGTGGTCCATCCGGCTGCCGGGCTGGCGCGGCTGGCCCGCGGCCGCGTGCTGGTGCTCAACCCCGAGGAAACCGCGCTCGACGATGCGGCACATGCGGTGCTGCGCGGCACCGCCGCGCAGCTGCTGCCGCAATTGCTGGAGGATTGACATGCGACTTCTCACCGTGTCCGCACTGCCTGCGCTGCTCGCGGGCGTGCTGCTGTTGCCTGGCTGCACCCAGGAGCAGCAGAACAAGCTGGGCCGCGACATCCAGAACTGGACCGGCACCAACGGCGTGGTCGAGGTGTATGCCGGCGACAAGCTGGTGCGCCGCTGGGTGAAGGTCGACAAGCTGAGCACGGCGCTGGGCACCGACGACGGCAAGCCGCGCGCCTACCGCTTCGGCTACGGCGTGCTCGACGAGAATTTCAACCTGGCCGCCGATCCCGGCGAGAAGAAGGTGTACTTCGAGGTGAGCGACTTCGCCACCTACGTGTTCTTCGAGAATCCGCGCTAGGGCGGCGGCGCCCGGCGCAGGGAGATCTCCAGGGCGTCGGCGCCGTCGTCGATGCGCCCGCCCATGGCCTCGATGCGGCGGTGGGCCGACTCCAGCCGCGGGTCGTCGGCCGGGATGCGGCCGGTGCCGCCGGCGGCAAGGCGCAGCGTCACCGCGTCGCCGCGGTCGACCGTGCCGACCACGATGCGCCGCTCGCCGGCCTGCGCCTCGGACACCTCCTCCAGCGCCTGCAGCAGCGCCATGAGCACCTCGGTGAGGTGGTCGGGCACCCCCTGGCAGGCCGGCAGGCGATCGGCCAGCCGCAGCTCGATGGGCGTGCCGCCGAAGCGCCGGTCGAAGGCCAGGAAATCGCAGACCGCGCGGATCAGCTGGTTGAGGTCCAGCGGTTCGACGGTGTCGCGCCCGGCCGTCGCGAAGTCGGTGATCCGGCGGGTCATCTCGGCGATGCGCGCGGTCTGCTCGACGATCATCCGGGGCGACGCCGGATTGAAGTCGCGCTGGTCGCGCCATTCAGCGACGTCCTGCGCCAGCCCCGAGATGATCGCCAGCGGGTTGCCGACCTCGTGCGAGATGTTGGCTGCCATGGCCGCCATCGTGGCCATCTTGTCGCGGTGCCATTGCTGCTCGCGCAGCGCCGCCTGCTCGCGGGCGCGCGCCTCCGCGTCGATGATGCGCTGGCCGTTGCGCACGAAGAAGAGCAGCGCGCCGTAGATGAACACCAGCAGCCCGGCCACGATCAGCAGCAGCTTGCTGGAATTGGCGTCCACCGTCTCCTGGTTGGCGACCGAGGCTGCCTCGACGCTGGACTGGTTGCGCGCGGTCGCCTCGGCGATGCGCGCCGAGGCCAGGTCGATCTGCCGCAGCAGGGGCGTGACGTCCGAGTAGATCTCGAACACGCCGCCGACGGTGCCGTCGGGCGACTGCACCGGCACGTAGCTCTGGATCAGGTCGCGGTTCTCCACCTCGCCCTCGAAGGCGCTGAAGCGGTTGCGGTGCACCAGCTCGCTGGCCGGCTTGCCGCCGGCCGCCGTGCGCCAGCCGGCGTTGTCCGACTTGTCCTCGCCGACCTGCGCCGGCTCGGAGGAATACACGGTGAGCCCGCGCAGGTCGTAGACCTTGACCTTGAAGACGGTCGTGCGGCCCATCAGCGCCCGCGCGGCAGTGTCGGCGGCGGCAAACCCCGGCAGCGCCATGACCTGCCGGCCCACCTCGGCGACGCAGGCCTTGGCATCGGGCCGCGGCGTGGCGCCGGCGGCCGGCCGGCAGCGCTGGAACGCGATGGCGCGCGCCTTCGCGACCACGGGGGCGAAATGCGAGCCCCACAGCGCGTTGGCGAAGACGTTGGTCAGGGCGACGTGCCCCACCTCGTGCACCGCCACCAGGTTGCTGCGCGCCGTCTCCTTCTGGTCGCGCACCAGCTGCGATTGCACCTGGGCGAAGAAGGCGTTCTGTTCGCGTTGCACCTGCGCGAAGAACTGCCGCTCGCCGCGTTCCAGGACGTACAGCGCGAGCGCCAGCACCACGAAGGCGGCAAGACTGGTCGCGGTGAAATAGCGGGTGAGCTGGAACGGCCCCGTCCGGGATGGCGGACGCACTGGCGATGACGCGTCCGCGGGCCGCATGGTCAAGCGGTCCGCCGTCCCACGGGCGGGAGGATGCCTGCAAGGCACCGGGAGGTCGTCACGGCGCGAGTCTACCGAAGAAGGCCGCGGCGGCCAATTGCGCCACGTCAACCGTACCCGTCAGGCCAGGCCGATGATGTTGCCGTCGTCGTCCACGTCCATCCGGGCGGCCTGCGACACCTTCGGTAGCCCCGGCATCAGCAGCATGGTCCCCGCCACGACGACGACGAAGCCGGCGCCTGCGGCCAGGAACGCGTCGGTCACGGTGAGCGTCCAGCCGGCGGGCACGTTGCGCAGCGCCGGGTTGTCCGACAGCGAGGACTGCGTCTTGGCCATGCACACCGGCAGGTGGCCGAAGCCGGCCCCGGCGAACAGCGCCAGCTTGCGGCGCGCCGCCGACTCGAAATGGATGCCGTCGGCGCCGTAGATCTCGCGCGCCACGGTGTCGATCTTCTGCTCCAGGGTGAGCCCGGCGCCGTAGAGCGGGGCCACCCGCGCCAGGTCGGCCGCGTCGGCCGCGGCCATCGCCTGGTCGGCCAGCTCCAGCGCGCCTTCGCCGCCCCGGTCGAAGACGTCGATCGCGGCGCAGGCGATACCGCGCTCGGCGCAGAAGGCGCGCACGATCCGCAGTTCCTCCTCGGTGTCGGCCGGGAAGCGGTTGATCGCGACCACCACGGGAACCTTGAACTTGTCGAGGTTCTCGACGTGCCGGGCCAGGTGCGGCAGGCCCCGGCGCAGCGCCTGCAGGTCGCCCGCCGCGGCCTCGGCCGCGCCGCCCTGGTGGGCCAGCGCGCGCACCGTGGCGATCAGCACCGCGCAGGCGGGCACGATGCCCGAGGAGGGCATCACCAGGTCGAAGTACTTCTCGGCGCCCAGGTCGGCGCCGAACCCCGCTTCGTTGACCACGTAATCGGCCAGCCCGAGCGCGATCTTCTGCGAGATCACGCTGCTGGTGCCGTGCGCGATGTTGGCGAACGGGCCGGCATGGACCAGCGCGGGCGTGTGTTCCGTGGTCTGCACCAGATTGGGCATCACCGCCTCGTTCAGCAGCACCAGCATCCCGCCGGTCGCGCCGATGTCGCCGGCCCGCACGATGCCGCCGTCCAGGTTCAGGCCGATGACGATCGCGTCGAGCCGCCGCCGCAGGTCGCGCCGCGAAGCAGCCAGCGCCAGGATCGCCATCAGCTCCGAGGCCGCGGTGATCACGAACCGGCTCTCGCGCGGCACGCCGTTGGCCTTGCCGCCCAGGCCGACCACGATGTGGCGCAGCGCGCGGTCGTTCATGTCGATGGTGCGCGGCCACCAGATGTTGTCCACGTCGATGCGCAGCGCATTGCCATGGTGGATGTGCGAGTCGATGGCCGCGGCCAGCAGGTTGTGGGCCGAGGTGACGGCGTGGATGTCGCCGTTGAAGTGCAGGTTGATCTGCTCGCTGGGCAGCACCTTCGAGCGGCCGCCGCCGGTGGCGCCGCCCTTGACGCCGAACACCGGCCCCAGCGAGGGTTCGCGCAATGTGACGACCGACCGGCGGCCGCGCCGGGCGATCGCCTGGGCCAGCCCGATCGACACCACGGTCTTGCCTTCGCCGTGCGAGGTCGGGGTCACGGCCGTCACCAGGATCAACCGGCCGCGCGGCGACTGGCCGGCCGCCGGCAGCAGGTCCAGGCCGAGCTTCGCGGTGTGCCGGCCGTAGTAGTTCAGGTGTTCCTCGGCGATGCCGAGCCGGTCGGCGATGTCCTTGACGGGCAGCATCTTCTCGTTCATGGAACCATTGTCGAGCGTGGCAGCGCCATCCGGGTTGATCTGGGGCACAGGCATCGCGCGGCCGCAGCGCCACGCTGCCACGGCGCGCCCAGTCCGGCCTATAGTGCGGGCCTGCGGGCGCCGCCGGGCGAACCCGCCCATCAGGAGACCAGATGCTGTCGATCGACACCATGCACAAGCACATGGCCACGCTGTTCCCGGGCCTCATCGGGGTGCGCTTGACCGAGATGACACCCGAGCGCGTGGTGGCCGAGCTGACGGTGCGGCCCGACCTGTGCACCGCCGGCGGCATCATGCATGGCGGCGCCTACATGGCTTTCGCCGACACGCTGGGCGCGATCGGCACGGTGGTCAACATGGAGCGCGGCAAGCGCACCACCACCACCGACTCCAGCACCAAGTTCATCGGCGGCGCGAAGGTGGACTCCACGCTGGTCGGGGAGGCGGTGCCGCTGCACCGCGGCCGCACCACCCAGGTCTGGCAAACCTCGATCAGGACGGCCGAAGGCAAGCTGTGCGCCGTGGTGACGCAGACCCAGCTGATCCTGGACTGAGGGAAAGGGCATGCGAGGCGAGCTCGCCGCGGTAGCCCGGGTGGAACGCCTGGCCAACGAGATGTTCGGCTACCAGGAGGCGCTGGCCTGGATGAGGAAGCCCACGTCGCTGCTGGGATGGCAGACCCCGCGCGAGGCGCTGGCCCGCCCGGACGGACTGCACCGCGTCCTCGAGGTGCTGCAGCAGGTCCAGCGCGGCGAAGCCGGCTGATCCGGCTGATCCGGCGGCGGCACTAGAATCGGCGGCCAGGCCCGCCCGCGGGCACGCCGCCGCGGCGGGCACCGGCTCCCGGCCGTATCGCACGCCGCAACGTTTCCATCCCCGTCGTGGCCCATCGGCCCACGACATCAACCAAGCCGCAACCATGAGTGGAACCGGTCATCGTTGGCGCGTCCTGTGGGCCACCTTTCTCGCATACCTGTTCGACAGCTATGACCTGACCGTGCTGGCGCTGGCACTGCCGGTGCTGCTCAAGCTGCTGGGCATGACGCTGCCCGAAGCCGGCCTGCTCGGCTCGGCCACCGCGCTCGGCGCCATGGCCGGCGGCGTGCTGTTCGGGCTCATCGCCGAGAACCGGGGCCGCCGCATCGCGCTGGTGGCCGCCCTGCTGTGGCTGGGGGCGGGCATGGCGGCGGTCTACGCGGTCCATTCCTGGGCCGGCTGGATGGTGCTGCGCTTCGTCACCGGCGTGGCGATCGGCGGGGTCTGGGGCCCGTGCGCGGCGCTGATCGCCCAGCACTGGTCGACCGAGCACCGGGCGCGCGCCGCCTCGTTCGTGTTCAGCAGCTTCGCCATCGGCGCCGCGATCGCCGCGGTCGTGGGCCGGATGGTGATCGACACCCACTGGCAGTGGCTGTTCATGGGTGGTGCCGTCTCGATTCCGGTCGCGGTGCTGGTCTGGTTCCTGATTCCGGCGGACCGGGCCGGTGGCACCGCCGCCGCCAGCGCGCCGGCGGCGCGGGTCGGTGTCGGCGCGATCTTCGCGCCCGGCGTCGCCCGGGTCACGCTGGCGGCCACGCTGGTGAGCGTGGTCAACCTGGCCGGGTTCTGGGGTGCGGCGTTCTGGATCCCGACCTTCCTCACGAAGGAACGGGGCGTCGACCTGGCCACCATGCTGGGCTTCCAGTTCGTGATGTACCTGGGCATGTTCTTCGGCTTCCAGTTCTTCGGCTGGCTGGCCGACGCCGTCGGCCGTCGCCGCTCGATGATGGCCGCCTTCGCCACCTGTGCCGTGTCGATCGGCGTGTACATCGTGGTGCTCGATCCGGTCTTCCTGTTCTGGTGGGGCGCCGTGGTGGGCTTTGGCCTGTGTGGCGCCGGCGGCATCCTTGGCGCCTACTACGCCGAGCTGTTCCCCGAGCGGATCCGCGCGTACGCCGGCGGCTTCTGCTGGAACATGGGGCGCATCGGCTCGATGGCGGCACCCTACACGATGGGCGTGATCGGCAAGTCGTACGGGCTGCAGGCCGGCCTGGCGGTCACCTGCGTCATCTACCTGGCCGGCGTCGCGATGCTGCTGCTGCTGCCGGAAACCTTCCAGCGGCCGGGCCGGCGGCAGGCGGCTGCATGAAGCCGGCGGTCGACCCGGGCGACTGCCTTGGCCGCCGCCTGCTGATCCTGGGCGACGTCAACACCGGCAAGACGACGCTGGCGCGGGGCATCCTGGAAGACTGGTGCGGGCGCGGTCTCGGCCGGCGCATCCTGGTGGTCGACCTGGCGCCAGTGATCCCGACCGAGCTGGCCGCCGCGCGCGGCGTGCGCGGTGCAGGCGGCACGTTGCACGCGGCAGGGGCGGCGGCCGGCGTCCTGCTGGTGCATCCGCTGCTCGAGGCGCCGCGGTTGAGCTCGACCTCGGAGGCCGAGGCGCAGCGCAAGGCGGCGGCCAACCGGGAGCGCATCGACGCGGCCTGGCCGGTCGAGGGCGGGCGCGACATCGTCTTCGTGAACGACGCCAGCATGTACCTGCAGGCGGGCGACGCGGATGAGCTGATCATGAAGCTGCGCGGCGCCGCCACGGTCGTGGCGAACGGCTACTTCGGCGAACGGCTGGGCGGCGGCGAGCTGACTCGTCACGAGCGCGGCCAGATGCAGCGGCTGCGCGACTGGTTCGAGCGCGAAGGCAGCGTCGTGATGCTGGACGCGCCGCCGGACCGGGCCGCGCCAGGGATTTGACGACCTGCCGTCCATGTCGTGATTGGCGACGCCACGACACCGCTGGCTTACACTGAAAGCGTCGTCCGTCCGGCTTTCGCGAGCTTGCCATGCACTGCCGCTCGTCCGCTTGCCGCGTTGCGCCTGGGCGCAGCCATGACAGCACGGACCGATGCCGGCCAGGCGCAGCGCGCCGCCGCGACGATGGCCACGGAGCAGTTCGCCGCCGTCTCCACGATCTTCGACGCGGCCGAAATGGTGATCTCTGTGGCCGACATGGACACCCACGAGCTGCTGTTCATGAATGCGCAGGCCGAGCGCAACTGGGGCGCCGACTGGCTCAGGCGGCGCTGCTACGAGGTGCTTCAGTCCGGCCGCAGCGGCCCCTGCGAGTTCTGCACCAACCACCGGCTGGTCGAGCACGGCCGGCCCGCCAAGCCGGTGGTCTGGGAATTCCAGAACACGGTCAACCAGCACTGGTACCTGTGCATCGACTGCTGGAGACCACGCAGCTGGAGTCCGGCCGGATCAACCTGGACAGGTCCTCGTTCGACCTGGCAGCGCCGGTCCGCGAAGTCACCGGGCAACTGGGCGCCGCGGCGGGCCGCGTCATCACGTTCGAGGCATCCGCTCGCCGCGCCGGCGGCGTGAGCCGCTACACCAGCCCGAACCAGCCGAGCAGGGCGCCCGCGCCCAGCAGCCACAGCAGGTGCACCCGGGTGCGCCAGACGATCACCGTGGCCGCCAGCGTGACCAGCCACAGGCGCCAGTTGCCCGGCTGGTCGCCGCCGCCGGTGGCCAGGATCCAGCCGGTGGCCACCAGCAGGGCGATCACGATTGGCGTCATGCCCTGCTTGAAGGCCCGAACGTCGCGGCGGTTGCGGTTCTCGTGGCCCCAGCGGGTCGCGAAGTAGGTCAGCGCGGTGCTGGGCAGCATGATGCCGCCCAGGCACAGGGCCATGCCCAGGAACGCCGGGCCGATGCCGCCGGCGTTCAGGCCCACGTTCCATCCCATCAGCGCGACGAACAGAACGTTCGGTCCCGGTGCCGCCTGGGCGATCGCGATCGACGCGCTGAACTGCGGGTCGGTGAGCCAGCCGCGCTCGTCGACCAGGAAGCGGTGCATGTCGGGCGCTGCGCTGACGGCCCCGCCCACGGTGAGCAGCGACAGCACGAGGTAATGTGCGAACAGGCTGAGCCAGTCGGCCAGGGCCAGCGAGATGCTCATGCCGCGGTGCCCGGCAGCTTGCGCCAGGTCAGCAGGCAGGCGAGGCCACCCACGCTGAACAGCACCCAGGCCAGCGGCAGCCGCAGCAGCGCGATCCCGGCGAAGCAGGCCGCTGCCAGCGCGAGCGACAGCGGCCTGCCGAGCGGATGCTGGCGCAGGGCCGGCGCGAGCTTGAGCCCGGTGGCCGTGATGAGGCCGGCCGCGACCGCGCCCATCCCGCGCAGGGCGCCGGCGACCTGGGGGTTGTCGGCGAAGCGCGTGTAGAACAGCGCCAGGCCCAGCACGACCATCAGCGGGAACGTCAGCATGCCGGCGACGCCGGCCAGCGCGCCGCGCCAGCCGAAGTAGCGGCTGCCGATCATCAGCGCCAGGTTCACCACGTTGGGGCCGGGCAGGGTCTGGGCCACTGCCCACTCCTCGACGAACTCCTCGCGGGTCAGCCAGCGCTTGCGCTCCACCAGTTCGCGCTGGACCACCGCCAGCACGCCGCCGAAGCCCTGCAGCGCGAGGAAGGTGAAGGAGAAGAACAGGTCGGCGAGGGACTGCGGCTGCGGGCGCTCCTGCGGCGGCGCGTCGGGCGGGGACATCATCGCGCGATTATCGCGGCCCCGATGAGCCCGTGCCGGCGGCCGGTGACCGCGTCGCCAGCCACAGCGCCAGCGCGATCAGCACGAGCGCGCCCAGCGCCGTGGGATGCAGACGTTCGCCCAGCAGCGCCCAGCCCAGCAATGCCGCCGTCACCGGGTTGAGGGCAAGGAACACCGTCACCCGGGTGGCCGGCTCGTGCTTGAGGGCATACAGCCACCAGAAGTAGCCGACGCCGCTGGACACGCCGATGAACGCCACGGCGCCCCAGGCCGCGGGGCCGATTGCGCCCAGCCGCTGCGGCCAGTGCTCGGTGGCGGCCGCCACCGCCAGGAACGCCACCGAGGCCAGCATGGCGAATGCGGACACCGGCAGCGTCGGATAGCGCCGCAGGAACGGCCGGTACAGCACGCTGCAGACGGCGCCGGTGAGCGCGGCGGCGGCCACCGCCAGCTCGCCCCACCAGTGGTTGCCGGCCGCCAGCTGCAGCTTGGGCCCCAGCGCCAGCGCCACCCCGGCGATCGACAGCAGCACGCCCGCCAGCAGCGCCCGGGTGATGCGTTCCTGGCCCAGCGCCGCCGACAGCAGCAGCGTGAGCAGCGGGAACAGGCTGAAGATCAGCGCCGCCTGCGCGGCGCCGACATGCTGCAGCCCGAAGTTCAGCAGCGCGATCAGGATGCCGAACTGGCCGATCCCGAGCGCGGCCATCGCCGCCAGGTCGCGGCCCCGGCTGCCGGCCACCGGGGCCGGCGCGCCGGCCGAAAGCGTGCGGCGCGTCTCGCGCCAGGCGAAGGGCAGCAGGCAGGCGAAGCCGACCGCGTAGCGCAGCATGGCCAATGTCAGCGGCGGCACCTCGGCGACGGCGAAGCGCGAAGCCACGATGGCCGCGCCCACCTGCACGCCGGTGGCGGCGGCCGCCACCAGGGGCCAGTTGACCCGCCGGGGCCGGTTCAGAGCCTGAGTTCCCACACTTCGCTGGTCAGCTGCTGCCCGAACGCCGGATAGGGTTCGGTCTTGACGATGCGAAAGCCGCGCGAGGCATAGATGGCTCGCGCCGCGAGCAGGATGCTCTGCGTCCACAACATGATCTTGCGGTAGCCGCTGGCGCGCGCGAACGCGATGCATTCGTCCGTGAGGCGCGCGCCCAGCCCGAGCCCGCGCGCGCCCGGCGCCAGGATCAGCAGGCGCAGCTGGGCCACCGTGGCCGAGCGCCGCACGACGAACACCGAACCCACGCGCTCGCCGTCGATCTCGGCGATCCAGCCGCGCTCGCGTTGCGGATCGAACTGGCGCAGGTAGCGGGCCGCGACCTCGGCCACCAGCGCCTCGAACTCGGCATTGAAGCGGTACTCGCGCCAATAGATCTCGCCGTGCTGCTGCACCACCCAGCCCAGGTCGCCCGGCTGCGGGTCGCGCAGGACGACGGCCGGCTGCGCGCCGGCGGGCTGCCGGTCCAGCAGCCGCTGCACGCGGCCCATGCCCGCCAGCAGCTCGTCGCGCGCGGCCGGCGGCAGCGGCGCCAGCAGCGCCGTGGCCTCGTCGCGCGACTGCCGCTGCAGCGGCGCGAAGGCGCGGCGGCCGGCGGCGGTCAGGCGCAGCAGGGCCCGCCGCCGGTCGGCCGGCGAGACGCCGCGGCTGACCCAGCCGCGGTGCTCGAAGCGGCGCAGGATGCGGCTGAGGTAGCCCGCGTCCAGGCCCAGGTCGCGGCACAGTTCGGCCGCCGCGGGCAGTTCGCGGTGCGCCAGCTCGTAGAGCACGCGCACCTCGGTCAGCGACAGCTCGCTGTCCAGGTAGGGGTCGAGCACGCCGATGCGGCGGGTGTAGAAGCGGTTGAACGCGCGGACGGCCTCGACCTGGGCCGCCGGCACGCGGGGGGACGGGCGCGGCATCCCGCCATCGTCGGGCAGATGCTTGACGCCGTCAAGCAATCGGTCAGACCGTCATCCCGCCCGAGACCTCGATCACCGCGCCGTTCACGTAGCTGGCCTCGTCGCTGGCCAGGAAGCAGTACACGTTGGCGATCTCCTCGGCCGTCCCCAGGCGCTGCAGGGGAACGCGCCGGCGCAGCTCCTCGAGCACCTTCTCCGGCACGCTATCCATCATGTTGGTCGCGATGAAGCCGGGAGCGACGGCGTTGACGCGCACGCCCTTGGGACCGAGCTCGCGGCTCCAGGTCTTGGTGAAGCCCAGCACGCCGAACTTGGCCGCGGCGTAGTTGGTCTGGCCGAAGTTGCCGTACAGACCGACCACCGAACTGGCGTTCAGGATCGCACCGGCGCCCTGGGCCACCATGATGTCGGCAACCGCCTGCGAGCTATGGAAGACGCCGCGCAGGTTGACGTCGATCACCCGGTCGAACTGCTCCAGCGTCATCTTCTGCAGCCGCGCGTCCTGCGTGATGCCGGCGTTGTTGACCAGCACGTCGATGCGGCCGAAGCGGCCCTTGACGTGCCGCGTGGCCGCATCCACCATCTCGCGCTGGGTGACGTCAACGACGAAGCCCTCGGCCTCGGCGCCCAGCTCGCGGCACTGCCGCACAGCCGCGTCGATGGCCTCCTGCCGGACGTCCCACAGCGCCAGGCGGGCGCCCTCGCGGCCGAATTTCAGGGCCGTGGCCAGCCCGATACCCTGGGCGGCGCCGGTGATGATGCAGACCTTGTTGGTGAGACGGCGGGAGGGCATGAGGATGCTCCGTGGCGGAACGAATACTGAAGAGCTGAAAATACCATGACCGCGGTCCCGCGCCTGGAGGCATTTGTCAAAGGTCTGGCATTTCCGGAAGCGCCGCGCTGGCGTGAGGGCGCGCTGTGGCTGTCGGACTTCTACCAGCGGCGTGTCCTGCGGGTGACAGCGGACGGGCAGGTCGACTGCGTGGCGCAGGTGCCGGGGCAGCCTTCCGGCCTGGGCTGGCTGCCCGATGGCCGGTTGCTGGTGGTGTCGATGAACGACCGGCGCCTGCTGAGGCTGGACGACGGCGTGCTGGTGGAGGCGGCCGACCTCGCCGGCTTCGCGCCGTGGCCGTGCAACGACATGCTGGTCGACGGACAGGGCCGCGCCTACATCGGCAGTTTCGGCTTCGACCTGCAGGCGCGGGCGCCGTTCGCCCCGGCGCCCCTGCTCATGGTGGACCCCCAGGGCCGGGTGCAGGTGGCCGCCCACGACATGCATTTTCCCAACGGCACCGTCCTCACGCCCGACGGTCGCACGCTGATCGTGGCCGAGAGCTACGGCCAGCGGCTGACGGCGTTCGATGTCGGCGCCGGCGGCGCGCTGGCCAACCGGCGGGTCTGGGCGCAGCTGACGGGCAAGGGCGTCGGGCCGGACGGCATCTGCCTGGACGCCGAAGGGGCGATCTGGGTGGCCTCGCCGGTCAGCCGCGAGGTCCTGCGGGTGCGTGAGGGGGGCGAAGTCGCCGACCGCATCCCCACCGACGGCCAGGCCGTCGCCTGCATGCTGGGCGGCGACGACCGGCGCACGCTGTTCGTGCTGACCGGCCGCGTGCTGGTGACCCCGCAGCAGTCGCTGGCCGAGCGCAGCGGCGTGGTGTGGCGCACCCGGGTGGCGGTGCCCGGCGCCGGGCTGCCCTGAGGCGGCGCGGCGTCAGGTCAGCAGGCGCTTGAGCGCGTCGATCACCGCGGCCGCCCTGCGGCCGTACGGCGGGCGCAGCAGGGCGGTGGCGGCCAGGCGCGACTGCTCGAAGACGGGCTTCTCCTTGGAGAACAACCGAAAGCCCCACTCGCCGTGGTAGGCCCCGCTGCCGCTGGCCCCGACGCCGCCGAACGGCAGGTTTTCCTGTGCAATGTGCAGCAGCACGTCGTTGATGGTGACGCCGCCGCAGACCGTCGAGCGCAGCACCTCCTGCGCGCGCGATCGGTCACGGCCGAACCAGTACAGGGCGAGCGGGCGCGGCCGTTCGTTGACGAAGGCCAGCGCCTGCGCCGTGCCGTCGCACGGCACCAGGGGCAGCAGCGGCCCGAAGATCTCCTCCTGCATCACGGCCATCCCGGGGCTCACCTGCAGCAGCAATTGCGGCCGCATCTTGCGTGAGCCGTCGCGCTGCGGCTCGCCGCCTGGATTGATCTCGACGACGCGGGCGCCGCCCGCGCGGGCGTCCTCCGACAGCCGCCGCAGCCGGGCATGGTGGCGGTCGTCGACGATGCTGGTGTAGTCGGGGTTGCCCTCCAGCGTCGGATACAGCTCGGCCACCGCCTGCACGTAGGCATCGGCGAACGGCTGCTGCAGGCGATGCGGCAGCAGCACGTAGTCCGGCGCGATGCAGGTCTGGCCCGCGTTGAACAACTTGCCGGCCGCGATCTTGCGGGCCGCATCGACCACGTCGCAGCGCTCGTCGATGATCGCCGGCGACTTGCCGCCGAGCTCCAGGGTCACCGGCGTCAGGTTGGCGGCCGCGGCCAGCGCCACCTGGCGGCCGACGGCGGTGGAGCCGGTGAAGAACAGGTGGTCGAAGGGCAGCGCAGCGAAATCGCGGCCGGTGTCGGCGCCGCCGGTGACGACGGTGCACTCGTCGGGCGTGAAGGCGTCCGCCACCAGTTCGGCCAGCAGCCGCGACAGCCGCGGCGTGAGCTCGCTCGGCTTGATCATCACCCGGTTGCCGGCCGCCAGCGCGGCCACCGCCGGCGCCAGCGCCAGCTGCAGCGGATAGTTCCAGGGACTGACGACGCCGACCACGCCCAGCGGCTGCGGCAGGATCGAGCTGGCGCCGGGCAGCGAATGCAGCGCGGTGCCCACCCGCCGCTGCTTCATCCAGCGGGTCAGATGCCGGCGCGCGTGCGCGATGCCGGCGAGCACGAAGAAGGTCTCGGCGATGACCGTCTCGTGCACCGAGCGATGGCCGAAGTCGTCGCTGATCGCCTGCGCCAGCCGCTGCTCGTTGCCGGCGACCAGGCGGCGCATGCGCTCGAGCCGATCGCGGCGCACCGTCGCCGGCGGGAAGCTATCGGCCGCGAAGGATCGCTGCTGGGTGCGAAAGCGTGCCTGCAGGTCGGCGTGCAGTGCGCAGCCGGGGCTGCCCGGCGCCGGGTCGCCGGCGCTGCCCGCGCTCGCCGGGGCCAGGGTCGCGTCGCGGGTCATGGCGCCGGTGTCCCTCGCGCCGTCAATACGCCGGCTGGTGCGAACGCAACGCGTCCGCCACCTTGCCGGTGAGGGCGAAGCCGGGGCCGTAGCGCTGCGCCAGCTGCGCGCAGCGCTCGCCGAACGCGGGGATGCCCATGCCGTAGATGAACTGCAGCGCGCCGCCGGTCCAGGCCGGGAAGCCGATGCCGAAGATCGAGCCGACGTTGGCGTCGGGCACGCTGGTCAGCACGCGCTCGGCAAGACAGCGCGCGGTCTCCACGGCCTGCCGGTAGAGCAGCCGGTCCTGCAGGTCGCGCAGCTCCCACGGCACGCCCGGCTGCTCGAACAGGGTCTTCAGCTCGGGCCACAGGTACTTCTTCGCGCCGGCCTCGGCGGGGTACTCGTAGAAGCCCGCGCCGGCGGCCCGGCCGTTGCGGTCGAACTCCTTGACCATGCGCTCGACCAGCAGCTCGCCCGGCGAGGCGATGTAGGTGCCGCCGGCGGCGCGCTCGTCGGCCCGCGTCTGGTCCAGCACGTGCACCGACAGCGACAGGGCGGTCTCGTCCAGCACGGCCAGCGGCCCGACCGGCATGCCGGCCATCACGCCGGCGTGCTCCACCACCGCCGCCGGGATGCCTTCGCCGACCATCGCCGCGCCCTCCATCACGTAAGTGCCGAACACCCGCGAGGTGAAGAACCCGCGCGCATCGTTGACCACAATCGGGATCTTGCCGAGCGCCTGCACGTAGTCGAAGGCGCGCGCGACGGTCTCGTCGCTGGTGCGCTCGCCGCGGATGATCTCCACCAGCTTCATCTTGTCGACCGGGCTGAAGAAGTGGATGCCGACGAAGCGCTCGGGCGCGGTGCTGGCCCGGGCCAGCCCGCTGATCGGCAGGGTCGAGGTGTTGCTGGCGAAGATGCCGCCGGGCGCCAGCAGCGGCTCGGCCTCCTGCGTCACCCGCGCCTTCAGCTCGCGGTTCTCGAACACGGCCTCGATCACGAGGTCGCAGCCCTGCAGCGCCTGCACCGAATCGGTGGCCGTGATGCGCGCGAGCAGCTGCTCCTGCTCCTGCTGGCTCATGCGCCCCTTGGCGACCCGTGCCTGCGTGGCCCTGCGCGCGTAATCGCGGCCGGCCTGCGCCTTGTCCATCGTCACGTCGCGCAGCACCGTGGCGATGCCGCGGCTGGCCTGGGCATGGGCGATGCCGCCGCCCATCATGCCGGCGCCGAGCACGCCCACCTTCTGCGGCCGCCAGGGTTGGGTGGCCGCGCCCGGACGCGACCGTCCCGCTTTGACCGCGTTCAGGTCGAAGAAGAAGGTGTTGATCATGTTCCGCGCCACCTGGCCCACGGCAAGCCTGGCCAGGTAGCGCGATTCGATGCGCAGCGCGGTGTCGAAGTCGACCTGAGCGCCTTCGGCCATGGCGGCCAGCGCGTACTCGGGCGCCGGGTACAGGCCGCGGGTCTTGCGCTTGAGCACGGCGGGCGCCACGGCGAGCAGGCCGGCGATCTTCGGGCTGCTCGGGGTGCCGCCGGGTATCTTGTAGCCCTTCTCGTCCCACGGGTGCCGGGTCGGGGCCTCGGCGCCGGCCTGCCGTTCGATCCAGGCCAGCGCGGCCGCCCGCATGGCCGGCACGTCGGGCGCCAGTTCGTGCACCAGCCCGGCCTCCAGCGCCTCGCGCGGGCCGAACGTCCTGCCCTCGATGATGTACGGCTGCGCGCCCATGAGGCCCAGCAGCCGGGTCATCTTGGTGATGCCGCCGGCACCGGGGATCAGGCCCAGCGTGACCTCGGGCGTGCCGAACCGGATCTTCGGATCGTCCAGCGCGATGCGGTGGTGCCCGACCAGCGCGACCTCCCAGCCGCCGCCGAGTGCCGAGCCGTTCAGGCAGGTCGCGACCGGCTTGCCCAGCGTCTCGAGCGTGCGCAGGTTGCGCTTCATCGTCTCGATCTCGTGGAACAGCCGCTGCCCGTCGGCCGGCCGCAGGCGCATCAGCGCCTTCAAGTCGGCGCCGGCAAAAAAGGTCTGCTTGGCCGATGCCAGCACGATGCCGCGGATCGCGTCGCGCGCGCCCGCCACCTGCGCCGTCACCTCCGCCAGGTCGGCCTGCCACTGCCCGCACATGGTGTTGACCGGCGAGTCCGGCTGGTCGAAGGTGATGGTCGCGATGCCGTCCTGCAACTGGTACTTGATCGTTTTCATGTCCGCTCCGTCCGCCCCGGGCTACACCCGTTCCACGATGGTGGCGATGCCCATGCCGCCGCCCACGCACAGGGTGGCCAGGCCGAAGCGCAGCTGCCGGCGGTGCAGCTCGTCGATCAGCGTGCCCAGGATCATGGCGCCGGTCGCGCCCAGCGGATGGCCCATCGCGATCGCGCCGCCGTTCACGTTGAGCTTCTCGTGCGGCACGCCCATGTCGCGCATGAACTTCAGCGGCACGGCGGCGAACGCCTCGTTGACCTCGAACAGGTCGATCTGCTCGATCGACATGCCGGCCTTTGCCAGTACCTTGCGCGTGGCCGGCATCGGGCCGGTGAGCATGATGGTCGGGTCCGCGCCCGACAGCGCGGCGGCGACGATGCGGGCCCGCGGCCTGAGGCCGTGGGTGCGACCGGCCCGCTCGCTGCCCACCAGCACCGCCGCGGCGCCGTCGACGATGCCCGACGAATTGCCGGCGTGGTGCACGTGGCGGATGCGCTCGACCTGCGGATAGCGGGCGAGCGCAACGTCGTCGAAGCCCATCGCGCCGAGCTCCTCGAAGGACGGGCGCAGCGACGCCAGGCCGGCCATGGTGGTGTGCGGCTTGATGAACTCGTCCTGCTCCAGCAGGGTCTGGTCCAGGAAGTCCCTGACCGGCACGATCGAGCCGGCGAAGTGGCCGCCTTCGCGCGCCAGCGCGGCGCGCCGCTGGCTCTCCAGGGCGAACGCATCGACGTCGTCGCGGCCGAAGCCCTCCAGCGTGGCGATCAGGTCGGCGCCGATGCCCTGCGGCACGAAGGCCGTGGCGGAGTTGGTTTCGGGGTCCTGCGCCCAGGCGCCGCCGTCCGAGCCGATCGGCACCCGGCTCATGCTCTCCACGCCGCCGGCCACCACCAGGTCTTCCCAGCCGGAGCGCACCTTCTGCGCGGCCATGTTCACCGCTTCCAGGCCGGACGCGCAGAACCGATTGAGCTGCACGCCGGCGCACTGCCAGTCCCAGCCGGCCTTCAGGGCGGCGACCTTGGCAATCACCGATCCCTGCTCGCCGATGGGCGACACCACGCCCATCACGACGTCGTCGACCTGCGCGGTGTCGATGTCGTTGCGCCGTTGCAGTTCGGCCAGCACCCCGGCCAGCAGGTTGACCGGCTTGACCTCGTAGAGGCTGCCGTCCTTCTTGCCCTTGCCGCGCGGCGTGCGGATGGCGTCGTACACATAGGCTTCGGTCATGGTGGTCTCCGGCTGTCGGGCCCGCCGCGCGCAGTCGCAACCGCTACGGGGCGGGCGTGCCGCTGCAGTATATTCATTCAACCAAGCACCTGCTCTGTAAAAAGGGCGACAGCGCGGCCGGGGCGCCGGCCGCAGGAGTTTCCATGATCGAACGAACCCTGTTCAGCGCGGACCACGAAGCGTTCCGCGACGGCTTCCGGCGCTTCATGGACAAGGAGATCGCTCCGCACCATGCGGCCTGGGAGGAACAGGGCTTCGTCGCGCGCGAGGTCTGGCGCACGGCCGGCGCCAACGGCATGCTGTGCATGACCATGCCGCAGCAGTATGGCGGGGCCGGGGCCGACCGGCTGTACTCCGTGGTGCAGATGGAGGAACTGGCGCGCGGCGGCTACAGCGGGATCGGATGGGGCCTGCACAGCGAGATCGTCGCTCCGTACCTCCTGCACTACGGCACCGAGGCGCAGAAGCAGCGCTGGCTGCCGCGGCTGGCCAGCGGCGAACTGGTGGGGGCGATCGCGATGAGCGAGCCGGCCGCCGGCAGCGACCTGCAGGGGATCAAGGCGACGGCCCTGCGGCAGCCGGACGGCAGCTACCTGCTCAATGGCAGCAAGACCTTCATCACCAACGGCTGGCATGCCGACCTGGTGATCGTGGTGGCCAAGACCGACCCGCAAGCCGGTGCCAAGGGCACCAGCCTGCTGCTGGTTGAGCGCGGCATGCGCGGCTTCGAGCACGGCCAGCGCCTGAAAAAGCTCGGCCTGAAGGCGCAGGACACCGCGGAACTGTTCTTCGACAACGTGCGCTTGCCGGCCGACCACCTGCTGGGCGGGCCGGCCCTGGAGCACAAGGGCTTCGCCTGCCTGATGGAGCAGTTGCCGTGGGAGCGGCTGCAGATCGCGGTGACGGCCGTGGCGGCGGCGCAGGCCGCGATCGACGGCACCGTCGGGTACGTGCGGCAGCGGCAGGTGTTCGGCCAGCCGGTGGCCGCGTTCCAGAACACGCGCTACACGCTGGCCGAACTGCAGACCCAGGTGCAGGTGGCTCGGGTGTTCGTGGACCGCTGCCTGGAATTGCTGCTGGCTGGCCGGCTCGACACGGCGACCGCCAGCATGGCCAAGTACTGGACCACCGACCTGCAATGCCAGGTGATGGACGAGTGCCTGCAACTGCACGGCGGCTACGGCTACATGTGGGAATACCCGATCGCGCGCGCCTACGCGGACGCCCGGGTGCAGCGCATCTACGGCGGCACCAACGAGATCATGAAGGAAGTGATCGCGCGCGGCATGGGGCTGGGCGGGCGCTGACGGCGCTGCGCCGGTCAGCCCTGCCGTCGCGCCGGTGGCGGATGCCGGCGGGCGGTGGGGAAGGGCGTTTTCGGCCGCGCATAGTGGTCGTAGATCTTCTTGGCGATGCCCGAGGAGACGGCCAGCCAGAGGAGCTTGCGAAGCAGCATCGGGTTCTCCCGTGAGTTTGGGTCCCCAGCGTAGGGGTGCGTGCCGTGCGGCGCAGGCGGCGCGCGGCGCATCGACGCGTAGGGCGCGGCCGGCATGCGCGCTTGAGCGATCGCTGCCGGTCTGGTCCTACCGTCGGCGGACCCCTGGGCCGACGGTCGAGCGACCCGGTCTTCGCTAGTGTGGTCCGATCGAAATTGGCAGGCTGGCCGGCAGGACGGGAACGCTCATGAATCGGATGTCGCGGGCGGACAGGCGCGAGGGCACGGACGCGTGGGAACGCCGGCGCGACGTGCGGTCGCTCGCGCCTGCATCCGGCGAAGGGGCCGACGCCGCGCTGGAAGTCTGGAAACGGCGCGAGCGGGCGCGTGCGCTGCTCAACGCGCGCGAGCCGCGGCGGCGCAAGCAGGACAAGGACATGGAGCGGCCGTCGGGCCAATAGCCGCCGCCTTACGGTTGGGTACTACTGATGCGCATGTATCCAACCGTAGCCGCAACCGCTGTGGCATTCTTGCTGTGCTTCCACCGCGTGCGCGCCTTCCCATGAATCTCGTCGTCGCCTCCCGCCACAACGCCAGTCTGGTGCGCTTCGACGTGGAGGGACACTGGTCGCACGGCGACGCGCTCAAGCTGGCCTACATGGTCAAGGCGGCGGTGGCTCGCATGAAGCAGGATCAGGTGCTGATCGACCTGCGGCGGGTGGCCAGCCCGCCCGACGCCGACGGCAAGTTCCTGATCTGCGACCGGCTGCGGCGGGCGCTGGCGCCGACCATCCGCGTGGGGGTCGTGGCCGCGCGCGACCTGGTCGATGAGACCGACAGCCTGCATGCGCTGCCGCACTGCGCCGATATCGCGCTGTTTGCCGCGGAACCGGAAGCCGTGCGCTGGCTCAGCTACAGGCATGCCGCAGCCATGCTGGCGCGCGCGGCGCCGGCCAAAGAAAAAGTCCCCCGGTTGTGACACCGAGGGACCGAAGGGCCGGGGGAAGAAACTTGAAGAAAACCCGGCCGCTTCGTTGGAGTGGCGCGCCCGTTCCAGGTTCCATTCCGATCGCCGTTGCGCCCGCATTTTTGTGTGAGCGGAACTTCGCGCCGCGCAGCAAGCTCCTGTCATGCAATCGGCCGCGTGAGCGATCGTCGGTGGCGTGACGGGCCGCGTAAACACACCCCTCGCGCCAGCGGCGTGAATATGTCACGAGGCCCGCGCCTTGCGCGTTCGCGATGACCCTGAACGTAGCCCGGCATCGCTTCGATCTGTAGGATTGCACTGACAACAATGCATCGCGCCCGGCATGTCGCCAGCCGGGCAGCAACGCGACAACGACACTGCAGCGGCGATAGCGGTCGGGCGTTCTCCCGATTTCCGAAACCACCACGGATGCGTCGCAGGACGCCTCCGCCATTGCGAGTCATCAAGGACTGTATGTCTGATCTGTCGGCCAGCCCGCAACCCGCTTCCGATACGGCGCCCGGGGACGATTCCCGCAGCCTCTGGCTGCTCGTGAAGAAATCCGCCGCGCGCCTGCTGGACTGGTTTACCGTCCAGTCGGCCAGGGTCAAGTTCCTGGTGATCGCGGTGGCAGTGCTGATCCCGGCGCTGGCCATCTACTCCACCGTGCTGGAGCAAAAGCGCGCGGTGGTCGCTGCCGAGCTGAAGGCGATGAACGTGACGGCTGCGCCGGCGCCGATCAAGGCCGATCTGCCGGTGGTGTTCGGAACGGGGTCGGTGCTGGCCTTCCTGGAAACCAACCCGGTCGACCGGATCACGGTGATCTACAAGCCGATGCTGTGGAACCTGTCGGAGCGCTTCGTGCTCATCGAGTCGCAGGGCCGGCAGTACGCGTACTACCCGAGCGACCTGGAAACCAAGATCTTCTCGGACAAGGCGGTGACCGCCGGCTGGGGCGCCAAGCTCGACTTCGTGCCGCGCGCCGACCTGGACGCGGCCAGCCTGCAGGTGCTGCAGCGGCTGGACGAGCGCTTCGCCGGCGCCCGCCCGCAGTCGGAGAAGGACGGCTGGAAGGCCGGCGTGAGCGGCCTGCTGTCGGCGGCGCTCACGGTGGGCCTGCTGGGTTTCCTGGCATTCCAGCTCAAGGGCCAGTTCAAGTCGCTCAAGTTCCTCGAGCCCGGCCACGTGCAGGGCAGCATCGAGGACCTGGTCGGCATGGACGACATCAAGCGCGAGGTGGCCCAGATCAAGGATCAGTACCAGCGCCGCGCCGAGTACGCCGAGTACGGCATCAGCAAGCCGTTCAACGTGATGTTCAGCGGCCCGGCGGGCACCGGCAAGACCAAGCTGGCCAGCTACCTGGCCAAGGAACTGGGCCTGCCGATCCTGTTCCACTCGGCCGCGAACCTGGAAACGGGCTATGTCGCGGGCGGCTCCAACACGCTTTCGCGCATCGCCGCCATGGCCAAGCGGCGCAAGCGCTGCATCGTCTTCCTGGACGAGGCGCAGGACCTGTTCATGAAGCGCGGCGGCCACCGCAAGTTCGACGACGACACGCAGAACTCGCTGCTGGCCATCCTGGACGGCGTGCGCAGCAAGAGCGAGGCCGAGATCATCTGGATCGTGGCGAGCAACTTCAACAGCGAATCCATGCAGATGGACGAGGCCATGCTGCGCCGCTTCCAGATGAAGGTGGACTTCCGGCTGCCCAACAAGGAAGAGCGCGCGTCCATCATTGGCCACTACCTGTCCCAGCGCGCCGGAAAGGTGCTGCCGGGCCTGGACCTGCGCCACCTGGTGGAGGTGACCGAGGGCCGCAGCCCGGCCGACCTGGAAACCATCGTCAACCAGGCCGGCATCACCGCGGTGCAGGCGGGCGACCTGATCGGCGAGGACACGCTGATGCAGGCGGCCGAGCGCGTGCTGGTGGGCAACGTCAACGCCAACACCACCAAGGAACGCGAGCGCGACCGGCGCATCATCGCGATCCACGAGTGGGGTCACTTTCTGGTGGACTTCGAACGGGAACGCCGGCAGGCCGGCGGCGACTGGGAACGGATCCTGGCGGAGATGAAGACCATCAAGATCTCCCTGAAGGCCAATCCGCGCAACAACGCGCTGGGGTTCGTGTTCCACAAGCAGGGCGCCAACCTGCTCAAGACCAAGGGCGACATCGAGCACGACGTGCGGGTGCTGCTGGGCGGCATGGCCAACGAGGAGCTGTTCTTCGGCGAGGAGGGCACCACCAATGGCGCCCACAACGACATCACGCGCGTCACCCGTCTCCTGCACCACGCCGTGGCTGAGATGGGCATGTACCGGCGCACCCGCCTGAACTTCGGCGCGCTGTCGGGCGACGGCCATGGCGGCGGCCGTCACCTCGACGAGGAGACCCGCGGAATCATGGAGGCGCAGAGCGAGCGGCTCTACGGCGAGACCAAGTCGCTGCTGGTGCGGCTCAAGCCTCTGACCGAGCACCTGGCGGGCAAGCTGATGGACAAGGGCGAGATGGACCTGAAGGAAGCGCTCGCCGAGATCCGCAGCTTCGAGGCCGCCTGCCACGAATTCAGCAGCCGGGCCGGGCTGGCGAGCGCCTGACCCAGGGCGCGCCGGCCGCGTAGGCGCGGCCGAATCCCCCGCTCATCCGCCGTCCTACAGCAAGCCGGTCGCCTGGTGCACGGCGACCGCATCCGTTTTCCGGCGCGGCCGGCGCCGCAGCGTGCCTACCCTGGGTGGACAAAGGAGGCACGCATGTTCGACGACGACGCGGCCCAGGCCGTGGAGGAGCCGCTGATCCGCCTGGACCAGGACTGGGAGCGGCGCAACTGGACCCGCTGGCTCAACTGCAGCGAGTCCGAACTGATGCACGCGGTGGAATCGGTCGGCGCCGACCCGGACAACGTCCGCCGCTTCCTGCGGCAGGCCCGCTGACGACGGCGCGGCTACTTGGCCGCCGGTTTCGCCCCGGCACGGGGTGCCGGCGCTGCCGCGGGCGCGCCGGCCACGCCCAGGCGCTTGCCGACGGTCTGCTCCAGCGCCCGCACCTTCGGCTCGATGGTGGAGCGGGTATCGGCCACCAGCTTGTCCGCCAGCGCCTTCTGCATCTCGTCGCCCAGGCGCTGGAAACGGCCATAGACCGGCGACTCGACGATGGACGCCAGCTGCTTGAGCTCGTCCTCCGTGAACTTCTCTTCCAGCATGGTGCCGATGCTCGCGGGCGCGATCTTGATGGCGCGCGCCTGCACGATCGGCACTGCGTCGTCGAGGTACTTCTGCACGTCGGCCTGGATTTCCTTGGCCACCGCTTCCTGTTTGTCCTTGGCGACGCGTCCGGGCAGGGCGCCGGCGGCATTGCCCATCAGTTCGATGGCGGGCTGCTCGACCAGGCTGCGGGCGATGTTCTCGATACCCGCCTGCTGCTGCTTCAGGATGCGGGCCACCAGTTCCTTCTTGCCGCCGGCGGCGGACGACCCGGCGGGCGCCTGGGCCTGCGCCGCCAGCGCGGCGCCCAGCGCCAGCACGATCAGTGTTTTCTTGAGCATGGCCGATCTTACCCGCCGTGCGCGGCCGGCCCGCTCAGTCGTGCGCGAGGGGCTTGTCGGTGAACAGGTAGTCGCGCAGCTCGTGCTCGAAGCCGCCGTCCTTGCGCCTGATCCATTCGAGCAGCATCGCGGCGTGCTCCTTTTCCTCGTCGCGGTTGTGCGCGAGGATGGCGCGCAGCACCGGGTCGCGGCAGGCGTCGACGCGCTGGTTGTACCAGTCGATCGCTTCCAGCTCCTCCATCAGCGAGGTGATGGCGCGATGCATGTCGCGCGTCTCGTCGCGCAGCTCGCCGATCGGCTCGTGGTATCCCTCATTGGCCATGGTGGCTCCTTTGCGCTGCCGGGCCGCCGGTCAGGGACCGCAGGTCCAGCGACTGCAGGGCACTGATCGCCGCCTCCCAACGCCCTTCGGCGCACAGTCCGGCGATGCCGGCGTCCTCGTAGGCGGCCAGCGCGGCTTCGATGCACGCGTGGCGCACGGCTTCCATCAGCTCGGGTTCGGTCATGCTGTCATTGTGGCGCGCCGGCGTCAGTGGCGGCGCGGATCATTGGGCCAGGCATCGAGCCGGTTGGGGACACCGTCGCCATCGTGGTCGCGGTCCCAGCCGCGGCCGCCGTAGAGGTCACGGCGAACTCCTCCGGGCGTGCACCGCCCGGCAGTTTCATTTGAAACCGCCGCGGTAAGCCGCGCATGTCCTGGCCGTGCCCGACCGGTGTCGCGTGGTGACGGTGTGTATCAGCCGCCCTGGTGGGCGCGCTTGCCCGGGTTCTTCTTGCTGCGCGTGGCGACGCCGCGCTCCAGGCTGATGCCCTGGCCGCCGCCGGCGCGCGGCGGCGTGTAGCCCTGGATCGCCTTGGGCGCGGGAGTGCGCCGGCGATCGGCCTCGGTCACGATCTTGTTGGCCATGGTGGCTCCTGTACGGAAAGGGAAAGCGGCGATTGCGCCACATCGCGGCGCTGTCGGCTGTAGGACAGGGCCTATGGACAGTTCAGCAGTCCGCCCGCAGCCGTGCAGGCGCCCTGGGGACCGACCAGCAGCGGACCCATCTGGTTGAGGCGCCGGCCCTGGCTGTCCCAGCAGCCGCCAGGGTCACAGGTCGTGATCACCGTCGGCCGCGGCACCGGCACGGGCGGCGGCGCGGGTACGAGCGGTCTCGCGCCCGACACGGCATGCGGCATGGCGAACGCCGGCGGGACCGCCAGCGGCGCTGGCGACGCACCCGGGCGTCGGCCCGCCTCGCCCGCGGCGCCGAGACAGGCCTGCGCCATCTGACGCCGCGCCTGCGGCAGCTGCGGCGACGGTGGCGTCTGCACCAGCAGCGCCTCCAGCGTGGCGCGCGCCGCCTGGCAGCGCGGGGAGTGCTCAGGACCGTCGGGCTGCGTCTCGCCCGGCGCTGCGGCGGGCGCGAGTGCAAGGAGCAGCACGGCCGCCAGCGCGGTCTTCATGTCCGGCTTGGACCCGTTGCGCCGTCGCAGGTTCTGGCGGCCTTGTCCGACAGCGGCGCGCCGTGCCGCTGCGTAGGCTGAAGCATGACCTCGGGAGAGCTGAGCATGGAGTCCACGCACATCGAGCCGGGCCGCGGCCATGCCGGCGACGCCGGGACCCGGGATTCGCTGCCGACGCCGGCCGGCCGCGGCGACAACAGCGCCAGCGAGCTGATCGAGGCGCCGCTCGCCCCCGATCACGACCCGCTGGACCCGCACGACTTCGGTGACGGCGGCGGCGGCGGCGGCGCGGAGGCGTTCCGGCGCGCACCCAGGCCGGCCCCCCGGTGAACGGCGGCTCTGCCGTGCGCCGGCGCGATGATGGCGGCATGAAGATCGCCACCTTCAACGTCAACGGCATCAAGGCGCGGCTGCCGAACCTGCTGGAATGGCTCGAGCGCGAGCGACCCGACGTCGCCTGCCTGCAGGAGCTCAAGGCGCTGGACGGCGCATTTCCGCAGGCTGCGCTGCGCGACGCCGGCTACGAGGCGCTGTGGAAGGGGCAGCGCTCCTGGAACGGCGTCGCGATCCTGGCACGCGGGTGTGAGCCGCAGGAAATCCGGCGCGAGCTGCCCGGCGAGCCCGGCGACGAGCACGCACGCTACCTGGAGGCGGCCGTCGACGGCGTCGTGGTGGCCTGCCTGTACCTGCCCAACGGCAATCCGCAGCCGGGACCCAAGTTCGACTACAAGCTGGCCTGGTTCGAGCGGCTGATCGCCCACGCCAAGACGCTGTACGCATCGCCGCATCCGGTGGTGGTGGCCGGCGACTACAACGTGGTGCCGACCGATTTCGACATCTACGATGCGCGCTCCTGGCGCAAGGACGCACTGCTGCAGCCGCAGACCCGCGAGTGCTACCAGCGGTTGCTGGAACAGGGTTGGGTCGATGCATTGCGCCAGCAGCACCCCGACGAGGCGGTCTTCACCTTCTGGGACTATTTCCGGCAGCACTGGCAGCGCGACGCCGGCCTGCGCATCGACCATCTGCTGCTGAACGCCGCGCTGGCGCCGGCGCTGGTGGCCGCCGGCGTCGACCGCTGGGTGCGGGGTCGCGAGCATGCCAGCGACCATGCGCCAGCCTGGGTGCAACTCGACCCGGATCGACTCACTGCCGCGCGCTGAGCGCTGCACGGCCGGCGTCGGTCGCGGCCTACACGGGCTGGCCCGAAAGGCCGACCCAGCCGCGCCGCCGCACGCGAAACACTGCCAGCTGCGGACCACGCGGCCGCGATCCGTCCAGGAGGGTTCGACATGCCAAGGATCTACAGCACCTTTGCCGATCACCCGGCGGCCCAGCGGGCCGTGGACCGGATGGTCCAGGCCGGCTTTGCCGATTCGGACGTGTACGTCGATCCGAACTGGCGGCGCGACCTGTTTGCTCCGGATGCGCACCCGGCCGACGGCCCGGGGCCGCACAGCGAGGCGGGCCAGGGCGTGCTGCGTTCGATCGGCCATGCGCTGGCCAGCGTCGTTGGCATGGACACCCCGGATGCCGAGGCACAGCCGTTCATGGAGGGGCGCCGGCGCGGGGGCACCCGGGTGGTGGTCGACGCGCTGGGTGCCGCGCAGGCGCGCCAGGCGGTGCAACTGCTGGGCGAGTGTGGCGGCATGGACATCCACGAGGCCGGGCGGCGACCCCCGTCACCGACCGTCGACCGCGGCCAGTCGGAGGACGAAGATCGCGCCAGAAACGCCGAGGCGCAGCGGCGCCGCACCGTTGAGCGCGCGCTGGCGGCGGACCAGGCGATCAGCGGCCGGACCTGGGACGGTGAGGCCCCGCGCGCCGGCGCCGACGAACGCTCATGAAAACGGGACGCCGGTTGGCGTCCCGTTTCCAGACTTCACGCTGATGCGGAGTGCTCAGCGGCCCTTGTTGCCGCCCTGGCTGCCTTGGCCGCCCTGAGTGCCCTGGCCGGTCTGGCTGCCACCCATGTTGTCCTCGTCCTCGTCGTCGAGGCTGGACTGCCGTCCCGCGTCGCCCCGGCTCGCCTGGCCGCGGTCCTGCTGCTGTTGCTGGTTGCCCATCGAGCCGCCGCGCTGCCCGCCCTGCTGCGAGCTCTGGTTGGCCTGGCCGCGATCCTGCTGGTTCTGCTGCTGCTGGCCGGAACCCTGGCCCGTGCGCGACCCCTGCTCCTGTTGCTGGTCGCGGCCGCTGCCCTGGTTGCTGCCCTGGTTTTGCGCCATCTCTGTCTCTCCTGTAGTTGAACACTGGCGTGGCCGGATCGCCAGCCACGCGAGCCACTCTAGGCCGCTGGCTCTGGCGCGCTGTCGGACAGCGATGCGCGCGGGCTGTAGGAACGGGCCTCTGCCGTTTACGATTCGAGCGCCATTGCTGCGCGTGCAAACAATCCGGCCGCGAGGGGGCGTTGTCCGCAGGGCTCCCGCCGCCGGATCAATCGTCGGCCTTGAGCAGTGCCCTGGCGGCGGACCCTGCCCAGGCGGCCAGCAGCACCCACTTGGCGCAAGCCGCGAGCGCGGCGAGCGGGTAGACCCAGGGCACTCCGAAGCGCGGTGCTGCGGTGAGCCACAGGTGCAGGATGTCCTGCAACGCATTGCACAGGGCGGCCAGGGGCAAGGCCCATGCCGCCCAGCCGCGCAGGGCGGCAGACCCGCGGGCGAACAGCCGGGTGCGGCTTGCCAGCAGCCAGCCGAACGCGCCGTAACAGGCCAGCAGCACGAAGTCGGCTGCGAAGTGCGCGCGGTAGCGCGCCAGGTGTTCGGGCGGCCACCAGTGCACGATCTGGCCGAAGGCGCGCGGCGAGAAAGCCAGTTGCAGCGTGAGGGCGCCCGGCGTGAGCGGGGCGAGCCAGATGGCGATGCCGGTGAACAGGGCGAGGGCGCCGCCGCCGGTGGTCCACAGCAGGACCAGTGTCCAAGGCGGACGTCGCGCGCTCATGAACCGGCTGCGCTCAGGCGCCACGGCGCTCCGCCGCCAGCCGCAGCGCCAGCCCGGCGAGCACGAAGCCCATGACGTAGCGCTGCGCCGCCAGCCAGCCCGGGCGGCGTGCGAACCAGCCGGCCAGGGTCGCGGCCGACAGCACGATCGTCAGGTTGAAGCTGAAGCTGATGGCCAGATGGGTGAGCCCGAGCACCAGGCTCTGCGTGAACACCGAGCCGTGGGCCGGCGACACGAACTGCGGGAAGATCGACAGATAGAAGACGGCGATCTTCGGATTGAGCAGGTTGGTGACGAAGCCCATCAGGAGCAGCCTGGCCGGCGGATCCTGCGGAAGTTCGCGCGCCTCGAACGGGGAGCGCGCGCCCGGCCGCAGCGCCTGCCACGCCAGGACCAGCAGATAGGCCGCGCCGGCCCACTTGAGCATTTCATAGGCCAGCGGCACCGCCATGAACAGCGCCGTGAGGCCCAGCGCCGTGGCGAACACGTGCACGAAGAAGCCGGCGACCACGCCCAGCAGCGATACCACGCCGGCCCGCCGGCCCTGGCAGACCGAGCGGGACAGCAGGTAGACCATGTTCGGCCCCGGCGACAGCGTGATCAGCAGCGCCGCGCCGAGGAACAACAGCCAGTCATCGAAGGGAACCATGATCGTCCGCGTTGAATCCTTCGTGCAAGGTGACCGTGCCCCGTGGGGTGTGCGCGTCGAACGACAGCGTGACGAACACTTCGGCCGGCACGCCCTCGTGCACCAGCGCGCGCGGGTGCTCGAAGCCGAAGCGGCGATAGTAGTCCGGAAAACCGACCAGGCAGCAGCAGCCTCAGCGAACCTGGGGACCGGCGCGGTGGATCCGAAGCACGATCGGGCTGGGATATTCCATGTGAATGCCCGATGTCATGGCCCCCGCGACTTCGCCAACCTGAGCGCCCCTGGCCGCCGCGCCGGCGACCAGCACGATGGCCAATGCCGGGCCCATGACGGGAGCCGCCGCCACCCCGAGCACGGCACCTGCACCGGCCCCGACCTTGGCGCCTGCCGCGGCGCCCTGGCCCGCGGCCTCGCGCGTGGCGGCGGTGGCCCGGCTCCTGGTACTGCTTTGCTCCAGCATGGCGCCCGCCGGCGCTCGACACCTGATTTCCATCGGCGCCATCGAGCCCAGGACCTCGACAGTTCCGGGAGCGATGAAGTTCCAGCGGCCGGCCGGATTCGATGCGATGCATTCCAGCGGAGCATCCCACGCAGGATCGTCCGCCTGCACGCGGACCTCGACCAGCTGCATGCGCGCGGCCTGCGGCGTCGCGCAGCCGGCGAGCAGCGCCGAGGTCAGACAGCAGGCGATCCGGGACGGGCGCATGTGCGTTGGGCGGCTGATGGAGGGCAGCTGCATGCTACCGCCGTTGGCCATGGCGTGGCCGCCGCCGGCGTGCGGCGCGTTGAAGTTGACGCGGGTCATGGACGCTCGTGCCGGCGCTGTGTATTCAGTGCGGGAGCGGGTGCAGCGCCCGCCCCTTCGGAGCGGGCACCCAGCAGTCGGAGCTGGTCGAGTTCAGGCGCTGAGCCGGACCGGTCGCGCCCTGTCGCGCAGCGCCCGGGTCAATGGCGGACTGGCGGCGCGGTGGCGGCGATCGACGGGTGGACGGCGATGCGGTCGAACCAGACGGCCAGCTCGGGGTGGCCAGATCGCCAATCGAGATCGGAGATCAGCGCGGCGAAGCCCAGGGCACAGGCCAGCGTGATCTGCGCCATCCCGAGCGGGCCCGCGAGCAGCGGATGGCCGATCTCGCGCTCCCAGAGGTCAAGCATCCGCCGGCCGCGATCGGTCTCGTGCTGCAGGATGGTGGGGGACCGCTCGTCCCGCGGCCGCCGCAACTCGCGCGCCCACACCGCGAATCCATCCAGCATGCTGCGCGCCAGCGCTTCCAGGCGGCGCGCTTCCCATTGCTGGCCGGCCGGCAGCGCGAACGCGGGCCTGTCGTCGAGGTGGTCGAGGTAGGCGCAGATGAGGGCGGAGTCCTCCATTCCGACGCCGTCGTCGCGCACCAGATAGGGCACCCGCCCGGAGGCGTTGATCGAGTAGTACGGGCTGTCGGCGCGACGGGTCTGCGCGGTGACGATCTCGACCCGATCGTGCAGTCCCTTCTCGAGAACGACGATGCGCGCGATGCGTGCGTAGGGAGAGCCGGGGGTGATGTAGAGCTTCACGGATCAGGCGGCAATCATTTTCTGGCGACCACCTGTGCCAGCACGATCCGGCCTTCTTCCAGGTTGCGCCGCTGATTTTGTGCCATGGCCTGGAAATCCGGTCCAAGCAGCACATGAAAGCCGAGCGGCGACAGGCCCTCTTTGCGGATCTTCTCGGCCAAGGAGACAAACCAGGTGCGTGCAGCATCCGTGGTGTCGGACCAGCTTGCCACGGTGAACCCGGCCCTCTCAAGCAGTTCGCGCAATTGCTCCGGCGTCGCAAGGAAGCTCGATTCCGCGGTGCGCGCCCAGGGAACGGGGAACACGACCGGACCGGAGGGTCCCGCAAGAACGTCGTAGATCGCGAGCGTTCCTCCCGGTTTCAGAACCCGGTGCATCTCTCGATACAGCCTGGGCTTGTCCGGAATGTTCATCGCGACGTGCTCCGTCCAGACAACGTCGAACGAAGCATCCGGAAACGGCAGATTGGTGGCGTCTCCCTGGCGATATTCGACGAGCGCAGCGAGTCCGGTCCGGTCCGACAGCATCGCAGCTGCGCGGCAATACTCATCAGTCAGATCGATCCCGGTGACGCGACATCCGAACTCCCGGGCAAGGCATCTCGACGCGCCGCCGACGCCGCTGCCCACGTCAAGCACGCGCTTTGTGGCGTCGATCTCGGCAGCTCGCGCCAGTTCGAGCGTTGCCGCTCGACCACGAATGTGAAACTGGTCGATCGGAGCCAGGTCTTCAGGTGTCAGGCGATCGAGATCCTTGCCGGCCTTTTCGAGCGCAGCCAGGATCACGCCGCCGAGATCGGGACGGGTGTAATGCGCCTGGACGGTTTCACTGAGTTGCATCGGAGTTGCCATCGATCTTCCCATTTCGTGAGGGGTGGCGATTTATATGCCAACGACCAGCTTCAGGCCAGCGGCTGCCCCGCAAGACCCGCACGCGCGGAATGGCGTCGTGCATCGCGCGCCATGCCTGGCGCCTGCGCGCCGGACCTGGGCCCCCCGAGCCGCCCGAGACGCGCGATCACGATGCGCCGCTATGGTTCCCCCTAATGGCCGCGCCGGCCGTGTCCGTTAGATTGCGCAAGTTGTCGGACAACTTCGGCTCATTCCAAGGAGACTCCATGGCTCTTCCGTTCCGCCGTTCCCTGCTGGGGGCAGCTTTCGCGGCCGTGGCGCTGGCCGCTGCCGCGCTGCCAGCCGCCGCGCAGAACTACCCGTCGCGCCCGATCACGCTGATCGTGCCCTGGGGCGCCGGCGGGGGCACCGACGCGACTGCCCGCATCATCGGCACCCTGCTGGAGAAGGACGTGGGGCAGCCGGTCAGCGTCGTCAACCGCACCGGCGGCAGCGGGGTGGTGGGCCATGCGGCGATCGCCTCGGCGGCGCCGGACGGCTACACCATCGGCCTGGCCACGGTGGAGATCGGCATGATGCACTGGCAGGGCCTGACGGAGCTGTCGGGCGCCTCGTACACGCCGATCGGGCTGGTCAACGCCGATCCGGCCGGCGTGCAGGTGCGCGCCGACGCGCCCTACAAGACGCTCAACGACCTGCTGGCAGCGATCAAGGCCAACCCGGGCAAGTTCAAGGCCTCGGGCACGGGGCAGGGCGGCATCTGGCACCTGGCGCTGGCCGGCATGTTGCGCGACCTCAAGATGGACCCGGCCTCGGTGCCCTGGGTGCCGAGCAACGGCGCGGCGCCCGGCCTGCAGGACATGGTGGCCGGCGGCATCGAGGTGGCGCCCGTGTCGCTGCCGGAGGCGCGCTCCCTGATCGATGCCGGCAAGGTCAAGAGCCTGGCGATCATGAACGACAAGCCGTCGGCGCTCTATCCCAACGTGCCGACGCTCAAGTCGCTCACGGGCAGCAACTGGACGATGGCGGCCTGGCGCGGCATCGTCGCGCCCAAGGGCATCCCGGCGGACGCGCGCGACAAGCTGGCGGCGGCGATCAAGAAGATCGCGGCCAGCAAGGAATACAACGACTTCATGGCGGCGCGCGGGTACGGCGTGATCTACGCGCCGCCCGAGGAGTTCGGCAAGTACATGGCCAAGTCCGACGCCGAGATGGGCGTCACGATGAAGGCCGTGGGCCTGGTCAAGTAAGACCGGCCGCGTGAAGCTCAACGACGCGATCTTCGGGCTGGCGCTGCTGGCCCTGGGCATGGCGGTGCTGTTCGGGGTGCAGGGCTTTCCCAAGATCCCTGGCCAGCCGGTCGGGCCGGCACTGTTCCCCGGGCTGATCGCAGCGGGGCTGTGCATCACCGGCGCCCTGCTGGTGGTGCTGGGCCTGCGCCGGCAGGCGGGCCAGCCCTGGCTGGCCTGGGACGACTGGGTGCGTTCGCCGCGCCATGTGGCGGCGCTGGTGCTGCTGCTCGGCTCGGTGCTGTTCTACATCTTCGCCGCGAATGCGCTGGGCTTCCTGCCGACCGCCACGCTGATCCTGCTGCTGCTGTTCGTCGTGCTGCGCGTGCCCGTGCCGCGCGCCGTGTTGCTGGCGATCGTGGCGTCGCTGGCGATCCATTTCGTTTTCTACAAACTGCTGCGCGTGCCCCTGCCCTGGGGCCTGCTGTCGCCCTATGCCTGGTGACGGCCGGCCGCGCGCGGCCAAGGAGTGCAGCGCATGCTGACGGCCGTCGCTCAGGCGTTCGCGATGGTGTTCGAGCCGTACACCATCGCCGTGATGATCGGCGCGTCGCTGTTCGGCCTGTTCGTCGGCGCGGTGCCGGGCCTGACGGCGACCATGGCGACGGCACTGCTGGTGCCGGTCACCTTCTTCATGCCGCCGATTCCGGCCATCGCCGCGATGGTCACGGCCACCGCGATGGCGATCTTCTCGGGCGACATCCCGGGCTGCCTGCTGCGCATCCCGGGAACGCCGGCGTCGGCTGCCTACACCGACGAGGCCTACGCCATGACGCGCAAGGGGCAGGCCGAGCTGGCGCTGGGCGCAGGTCTGGTGTTCTCCGCCGTCGGCGGGCTGTTCGGCACGGTGGTGCTGATCGTGGCGGCGCCGGCGCTGGCGGACTTCGCGCTCAACTTCAGCTCGTTCGAATACTTCTGGCTGGTGCTGCTGGGGCTGACCTGCGCCGTCTTCATCACGTCCGACCGGCCGCTCAAGGGCATCGTCACGCTGCTGCTGGGCCTGCTGGTGGCCTGCGTCGGCCTGGGCAATCCGGCCGGCTTTCCGCGCTTCACCTTCGGCAACGCGGAACTCACCGGCGGCATCGGGATGATCTCGATGATGATCGGCATGTTCGCCATCTCCGAGATCATCCGCTACGTGGTCGACACCAGCCCGCCGGCCGAACTGGTGGTGGAGAAGGTGGGCAACGTCATGGCCGGCCAGTGGGCGCTGGCCAAGAAGTACCCGGTGCAGATCCTGCGCGGCAGCACGCTGGGTACGGCGGTGGGTGCGCTGCCGGGCGCCGGCGCCGACATCGCGGCCTGGATGTCCTACGCGATGAGCAAGAAATTTTCCAAGACGCCGCAGCAGTTCGGCACCGGCCATGTCGAGGGCATCGTCGAATCGGGGTCGGCCAACAACAGCGCGCTGGCCGGTGCCTGGATCCCGGCACTGGTGTTCGGCATCCCCGGCGACTCGATCACCGCCATCGTGATCGGCGTGCTCTACATGAAGAACATGAACCCGGGGCCGACGCTCTTCACGACCAATCCGCAGAACATCTACGCGGTGTTCCTGCTGTTCATCGTCGCCAACATCATCATGATCCCGCTGGGCATCCTGTGCATCAAGGTGGCCAAGCGCATCCTGCGGGTGCCGCGCAACGTGCTGATGCCGCTGATCCTGCTGTTCTGCATCGTCGGCACCTTCGCCATCAACAACACGCCGTTCGACATCGGCGTGATGCTGGTGGCGGGCGTGATCGCCTACCTGCTGGAGGCCAACGGCTTTCCGATCGCGCCGGCGATCCTGGGCGTGGTGCTCGGGGGCATGCTGGAGGAGAACTTCATCACGTCGATGATCAAGTCCAACGGCGACCTCGGCGCGTTCTTCTCCCGGCCGATCGCACTGGTGCTGGCGGCGATCACCGTCCTGGTCTGGTCGGCGCCGCTGTGGATGCGGTTGCTGCGCGGCGCGCGCGCGCGGCCGGTCGCGACCTGAGGGCCTTCACGCCGCCAGCGGGGCAGGGGCCGGGACGCCGAGCCTGGCGGCCCATGGCGCGAGCGCCGGCATGATCGACGGGTACAGGGCCACCCCTTGCGCGCGCTGGCGCGCGGCCAGTGCGAGGCCGCGCTCGCCCGGCGTGCGCACCGCTGTCCCCGCGCGGGCCGGTCGCGACGCACGGCAGCGTTGGGTCACGGCGCCGGTCTGGCGCTTGAAGGCGTCCAGGCCGGCGAACGCGGCCGGGTCGATGACCTGCAGGAACACCGTGGCGCCCCAGCCCTCGGGCGGATCGGCCCGGCCGTGGCCGGCCAGCGCACCGGTCAGCGCCTCCACCAGCAGGGCGAGGCCGTAGCCCTTGTGGCCGGAGTCGATGCCGCCCAGCGGCAGGATGGTGCCCTTGGGCTCGCGGAACAGCACCGCCGGGTCGTCGCTGGGCTGGCCGTGGCCGTCGATCACCCAGGGCGCGGGCAGCTTGCGGCCCTCCTGGTGCAGCCGGTTGGTCAGCCCATTGGTGGTGGCCGAGGCGGAGATATCGATCACCACCGGCAGGCCCGGCGCCGGGATGCCGGCCGACAGCGGGTTGGGCGTGAACACCGGGTCGAGCCCGCCGAAGGGCGCCACGCTGGCACCGTTGGGGTCCGAGCAGAGCAGCAGCATCAGCAGGCCGTCGCGCGTGGCGCGCTCCTGGTAGGCGGCCAGGCAGGCGATGTGGTGGCTGCGGCGGATCACCACCGTGCCGGTGCCGCAGCGGCGGGCGCGCTCGGTCGCGGCTGCCATCGCCTGCAGCACCAGCCAGGGACCCGGCAGGCGGCGGCCGTCCCAGGTCAGCGCGGCGGGGGCGTCGGCCACGAGTTCGGGTTCGCCCTCGCGCGCCATCGAACCCGACTCCAGTTCGGCCAGGTAGGGCGCCAGCAGCGCCAGTCCGTGCGTGCTGTGGCCCAGCAGATCGCCTTCGACCAGGATGTCGGCGACCGCCTGTGCCCGGTCCGCCGCCAGTCCGGCGCCCTGCAGCAGCTGCCCCGCGAATGCGGCGAGGCCGGCGGCGTCGTAGGTTCGTGTGCTCATGGCCGCACTGTAGCGGCCCGTGCCTCCAGTTCGCGTGCCAGCGCGCGCGCCTCGTCGCCTTCTGGGATCGGCCGGCCGCTGTCGCGCCATTCCACCGCCGCCTTGAAGCCCTCGACCTGCGCATAGCGGCGGAACCACAGGCCCTCGGGATCGTGGCGCGTGATGCCGTCGAACAGCGTGGCGATCTGCTGGCTCTGTTCCAGGCCCATCGCCAGCAGCACCTGGTTGACGACGATCTTGTGCATCGCCAGCTGGTTGCGCGGCACGCCGGCGATGCGGCCGGCCAGGCTCATGGCGGCGCCGTCCAGCGCCTCGGCCGAGACGGCGTCGTTGGCCAGTCCCCAGGCCAGCGCGGTGCGGCCGTCGATGGTGTCGCCGGTGAACATCAGTTGCTTGGCCCGCGTCGGTCCCAGCCGGTAGGTCCACATCGCCGTGGTCGGGCAGCCCCACACGCGGGTGGGCATGTAGCCGATGCGCGCGTCGTCGGCCATCACCAGCAGGTCGCAGGCCAGCGCGATGTCGGTGCCGCCGGCCACCGCGTGGCCGTGCACCTTGGCGATGGTCGGCTTGGGGCTGCGCCACAGGCTCATGAAGTCCTCGGTGTTGCGCTTCATGAACGCATAGTCCGCCATCGGGTCCCACGGATGGCGCTCCTGCTGGCACGGATGGTCCATCCGGCCCTGGCCGAACTGCGTCAGGTCGTAGCCGCCGCAAAAGCCCTTGCCGGCGCCTTCGACGAGGATCACGTGCACTTCGTCGTTGCGGTTGGCCCATTCCACCGCGGCGCGGATCTCGCCTGGGGTCTGGTCGTTGATCGCGTTCAGGCGCTCCGGCCGGTTGAGCAGCAGGCGGGCGACCCGCTGGTTGGACGCATCCTGGTCGATGCGCAGGGTGGTGAACTCGGGCATGGCGGTCTCCTTGGATGGGCGGGCCCATTGTCAGCCCATGTCCTACATGGCGCGGCCTTGGCGGACTGCGGCGCACGGACTACCCTGGTGTTACGGTGGCGCAAACGATGGAGCCTTCCACATGAGCAGCACGAGCATCGGCCGCGGCCCGGCCCACGGCAGCAACGAGAACCACGCCGGTGATCCCACCCACACCACGCTTGGCGAGGAAGCGTCGCAGGACGATGCGCCGGCCGGCGGAGAAGGGCTGCAGGTGCCGCCGGTCGCGCCCGGCGGCAGCGCGCGCGATCCGCGCGAGGAGGATGGCGGCCGCAGCCGGTCCTGAAGGTCGCTCGCGTAGACTGCCCGGCGGAGACATTGCCCGGTGCCGAAGAACGCGAATCCATCATCCTCCCGCCGCTGGCCCGTGCTGATCGCCGGCGGCGGCCCGGTCGGCCTCACGCTTGCCGCCCTGCTGGCGCGCCAGGGCGTCCGCAGCCGGGTGATCGAAGCCGACGACAGCTACTGCACCGGCAGCCGCGCGATCTGCCTGTCGCGGCGCTCGCAGGAGATCCTGGCCTGGGCCGGGGCCGAGGCGGCCCTGGCGCGCACCGGCCTGCCGTGGTCGGGCGGGCGCACGTTCTGGCGTGATGCGCAGGTGCTGCATTTCGAGCTGGCCGGCGAGCCGACGCAGCGCTTCGCGCCCATGATCAACATCCAGCAGTACCACGTGGAGCAGTTCGTGCACGAGGCGCTGCAGGCCGCGCCCGAGCTGGCGCTGGTGAGCTGGGGCGCCCGCGTCACGGCGGTGCGACCGGGCGACGGCGGGGTCGAGGTCGACGTGGCCGGCCCGGGCGGGGCGGAGATGCTGCACGCGCAGTTCCTGGTCGCCTGCGACGGGGCCGGCAGCACGGTACGCGAGCAGCTCGGGCTGCAGCTGGAGGGCACGCGCTACGAGGGCCGCTGCGTGGTCGTCGACATCGTGCAGAAGAGCGACCGGCCGGTCGAGCGGCTCGTCTGGTTCGACCCGCCATCCAATCCCGGCGGCACCGTGGTCATGGATCGCCAGCCCGGTGGCGTGTGGCGGATCGAATATCAGCTCGGTCCCGACGAGGACCCGCGGACGGCGGCCCAGCCCGAGCAGGTGCTGCCGCGGGTGCGCAGCCACCTGGCGATGCTCGGCGAGCACGAGCCCTGGGAGCCGCTGTGGACCTCGGTCTACGGCGCCAGGTGCCTGACGCTGCGCGACTACCGCTGCGGGCGCGTGTTCTTCGCCGGCGACGCGGCGCACCTGCTGCCGATCTTCGGCGTGCACGGCCTCAATTGCGGGCTGGAAGACGCCGGCAACCTGGCCTGGAAGCTGGCCCGCGTGGTCGCCGGCGACGCGCCCGACGCGTTGCTGGACAGCTACTCGGCCGAGCGGGTGCCGGCGGTGCGCGAGTACCTTGCCCATGGCGCGCGGCGCACCGAATTCATGACGCCGCCCGGCTTGGCGTCCCGGCTGATGCGCGAGGCCGCATTGCGGCTGGCGGCGACCGAGCCGTCGTTGCGAACCCTGATCCACCCCATGCCGACGGCGCCCGCCGCTTACCCGGCCTCGCCGCTCAACCTGCCGCAGCAGGGCGACTGGACCAGCGACATGGCCGCACCCGGGCAGATCGCGCCCGAGGCGCTGCTGGCCGCGCCGCACGGTGACTGGCACCTGACGCAGTGCTTCGGCAAGGAGTCCGTGTGCCTGGTGTTCGGTGACGGGCCGCTGCCCCAGGCCATCGCCGACCTGACGCAGCACGGCATCGCCGTGCTGGACATTCCGCCCGAGGCCGACCGGCTGGGGCAGGCGCGCGAGCGCTACGGCCTGGCCCGCGCGCGGGCGCAGGGCCTGGTGCTGGTGCGCCCCGACGGTCATGTGATGGGCCGCTGGCGCGGGCTGGATCCGTCGGCCCTGCTGGCCGCGCTGAACGGGAAGGGGCTTGCCTGATGACCGACCAGGATCTCGATCGCAGTTACAACGCCCTGTGCCAGGCGCTGGCCGGCGTCGGCGAGGAGCGGGCGCAGCTGTTCCTGTCGATGATGTGCCTGGCGCTGATGGCGCACCACGCGCGGGCCGAGGACGTGCTGGCGCTGATCGCCAACGTGCAGGCGCAGTGCGCGGCCGAGTCCGCCTGACAGGCCAGGGCGGTCGTGCCTTTGCCGGCCCTTTACAAGGCCGAGGCCCGCGCTTGACACCAGTCATGGCTGCTTGACGCGGGCAGCCTAGATTCAACCCGACTGGCGCATGGCAGTCCCGCGCGGCGGGGCGCGCCGGCCCGAGGGAGGTTGGCATCATGAGACGAGCCCTCGCCATGGCTTTCGTCGCGCTCGCGGCGCTGGGCGGCGCGGCGCAGGCCCAGGTCCTGGCCTACACGGCCGGCCAGGTGAATCTGCGCGCGGGCCCCGATCGCGACTACCCGGTGGTGGCGGTGCTGCCGGCGGGGTTCCAGGTGTCGGTGCAAGGTTGCCTGGACACCTATGCCTGGTGCGACGTCCTCGCCGGCACGCTGCGTGGCTGGGTGTACGCCGGCAACATCGCCTCGTACGACCAGAACCGTTACGGGCCGCTGTTGACCTGGGGGCCGGTGATCGGCGTCACCATCCTCGGGTTCGGCATCGACGACTACTGGACGCAGCACTACTGGAACCGGCCCTGGTATCCGCAGCGGCATCGCTGGTACGGCCATCCGCTGCCGCCGCCACCGCCGCATTTGCGCCCGATCCGGCCTCCATGGCCCGGCGATGGCCGGTCGCCACCGCTGCCGCCGCCGCAGGTGCGGCCGGTACCGCCGGTGGCGCCGCAGATGCCCGACGGACGCCCGCGGCATCCGCAGCGTCCCGACGAGACGGCGCCGCTGCGGCCTCATCCGCCGCGTCCGGTCCCGCCAGGCCAGCGGCCACCCGGCGTCGCCCCGGGCGAGCCTCCGCCCGGCGTGGCGCCCGGGGCGCCGGGCCAGCCGCGGCCCCATGTGGTGCCCGGCGTCCAACGGCCACCGGGCGTGACCCAGCCGCCGCCGCGTCCGGAGCGCCCGCACGGCGAAGGCCGTCCGCGGACCCTGCCGGACAACTCGGGGCGCGGGCAGCCGCAGTACCCATGACGCTGGCTCGAAGGGGGTGGCCCACCTAAAATGATAGGTTCCCCCGAAGAGTCCCGATGAACGCCCCCGTCGACGTTTCCTTTTTCGCGCGCGCCGCCAAGCCGATCACCAGTTACCGCAAGCACTGGGCGGCTCGCTTCGGCACGGCCCCGTTCCTGCCGATGAGCCGCGCGGAGATGGAGCGGCTCGGCTGGGACAGCTGCGACATCGTGCTGGTGACGGGCGATGCGTACGTCGACCATCCGAGCTTCGGCATGGCGGTGATCGGACGGGTGCTGGAAGCGCAGGGCTTCCGGGTCGGCATCATCGCCCAGCCCGACTGGCTCAGCGCCGAGCCGTTCAAGGCGCTGGGGCGGCCGAACCTGTTCTTCGCCGTCACCGCCGGCAACATGGACTCGATGATCAACCGGTACACCGCCGACCGGAAGATCCGCAGCGACGACGCCTACACGCCGGGCGCCGTCGCCGACAAGCGGCCCGACCGCGCCGCCATCGTCTACAGCCAGCGCTGCCGGGAAGCCTGGAAGGACGTGCCCATCGTGCTGGGCGGCATCGAGGGCAGCCTGCGCCGCATCGCGCACTACGACTACTGGTCGGACAAGGTGCGGCGCTCGATCCTGGTCGACGCCAAGTGCGACCTGCTGCTGTTCGGCAATGCCGAACGCGCGATCGTCGAGATCGCCCACCGGCTGGGCGCCAGGGAGCCGGTGGAGCGCATCACCGACGTGCGCGGCACTGCCTTCATCCAGCGCTCGAGCCCGCAGGGCTGGTTCGAGATCGATTCGACCTCGGTCGACCAGCCGGGCCGCGTCGACGAGCACGTCAACCCGTACCAGACGACCTCGGAGCGGGCGGCAGGGCAGGGAGCGACGTGCGCGAAGGAGGACGGCGGCCATGCGCCCGCCGAGCCCGCGCAGGTCCCGATGAGCTTCGTGGCCAACCCCCGGGTCAAGCTGAAGCCACCGCCGCGCGAGCGCACCGTGATCCGCCTGCCCTCGTACGAGCAGGTCAAGGCCGATCCGGTGCTGTACGCGCACGCCAACCGGGTGCTGCACCTGGAGACCAACCCCGGCAACGCGCGCGCGATGGTGCAGGCGCACGGCGACCGCGACGTCTGGCTCAACCCGCCGCCGATCCCGCTGACCACGGCGGAGATGGACCATGTGTTCGGGCTGCCGTATGCGCGCAGCCCGCACCCGCAGTACGCCGACGAGCAGGGCGGCCATTACGGTGCCACCAAGATTCCCGCGTGGGAAATGATCCGGTTCTCGATCAACATCATGCGCGGCTGCTTCGGCGGCTGTACCTTCTGCTCGATCACCGAGCACGAGGGCCGCATCATCCAGAGCCGCAGCGAGGACTCGATCATCCACGAGATCGAGGAGATCCGGGACAAGGTGGCTGGCTTCACCGGCGTCATCTCGGACCTGGGCGGCCCGACGGCGAACATGTACCGCCTCGGTTGCCGCAGTCCGGAGATCGAAGCGGCCTGCCGCAAGCCGAGCTGCGTGTACCCGGGCATCTGCCAGAACCTGAAGACCGATCACGGGCCGCTGATCGGCATCTACCGGCGCGGCCGGGCGCTCAAGGGCATCAAGAAGATCCTGATCGGCTCCGGCCTGCGCTACGACCTCGCGATCCAGTCGCCCGAGTACGTGAAGGAACTGGTGCAGCATCACGTGGGCGGGTACCTCAAGATCGCGCCGGAGCACACCGAGCAGGGGCCGCTCACCAAGATGATGAAGCCCGGCATCGGCAACTACGACCGGTTCAAGGTGCTGTTCGAGAAGTTCAGCGCCGAGGCCGGCAAGAAGCAGTACCTGATCCCCTACTTCATCGCCGCCCACCCGGGCACCAGCGACGAGGACATGATGAACCTGGCGCTCTGGCTCAAGCGCAACGGGTTTCGCGCCGACCAGGTGCAGGCCTTCTATCCGAGCCCGATGGCGAGCGCCACCGCGATGTACCACAGCGGCCGCAACCCCTTGCGCAAGGTGGGCCGCGACAGCGAGACGGTGGATGTGGCGCGCGGCGAGCGCCGGCGCCGCCTGCACAAGGCGTTCCTGCGCTGGCACGACCCCAACAACTGGCCGCTGCTGCGCGAGGCGCTCAAGGCGATGGGCCGCGCCGACCTGATCGGCAACGGCCGGCACCAGCTGGTGCCGGCCTACCAGCCGGTCACCGACGGCAGCTACCAGAGCGCCCGCCGCAAGAACTCGACGCCGGCCGGCGGCAAGTCCGGCGCGCCGCCGCGCGGCCGGCTGCTGACGCAGCACACCGGGCTGCCGCCGCGCAAGGCGCGCTGAGCGGCGTCAACGCTCGACGGTAAGGGCCGGCTGGCGCCGGCGCTGGGCCATCGTCGCCAGCAGCGCTTCCACCGCGGGCAGTTCGGCCGGCTTGGTCAGGTGATGATCGAAGCCGGCGCTGCGGGTACGGGCGCGGTCGTCCTGCGCGCCCCAGCCGGTCAGAGCCACCAGCATCGTGTCGCGGTTGCGCGGATCGCGCCGCAGTTCGCGCGCCACCTCGTAGCCGTCCTTGCCCGGCATGCCGATGTCCAGGAACACGATCTGCGGCCGGAACTCGGCGGCCTGCGCCAGGGCCTCGTTGCCGTCATGGGCGACGCGCGTGTCGTGTCCGTCCAGTTCCAGCAGCGCAGCCAGGCTTTCGGCGGCGTCGACGTTGTCGTCGACCACCAGCACCCGGAACGGCGAGGCGCCGGCCGCGGCGGGCGGGGTGGACGGCGCGGCGGCAAGCGGCGCTGCCGCCGGTCCGCTCATCGGCAACTGCACGGTGAAGGTGCTGCCGCGCCCGACGCCGGCGCTGTGCACGGTGACGCTGCCGCCATGCAGTTCCACCAGCCGGCGCACCAGCGCCAGCCCGATGCCCAGGCCGCCCTGCGAGCGCCCGCGGTCGCGGCCGACCTGGGTGAACATCTCGAACACCTGCGGCAGCGCCTCGGGGGCGATCCCGACCCCGGTGTCGCTGACCGACACCAGCACCGCGTCGCCTTCGCGCCGTGCCGCCAGCTCGATGCGTCCGCCGTCGGGCGTGTACTTGGCCGCGTTGTTGAGCAGGTTGCTCACCACCTGCGCGAGCCGTGTGGTGTCGGCGGTCAGCTGCAGCCCGGGTTCGTCGATGCGCAGGTCGAGCTGGTGCCCGGCGGCGGCCAGCAGAGGCATGCTGCTTTCGACAGCGCTGCCGAGGATCGCGTCGAGCGTGGCCCGCTCCTTCTTCAGCTCCACCTTGCCGCTGGAGATGCGCGCGATGTCCAGCAGGTCGTCCACCAGCCGCACCAGGTGACGCAGCTGCCGCTCCATCATGTCGCGCGCCCGTTCCTTCGCCTGGGTGTCGCCGCCCGGCGTCCGCAACAGCTGCAGCCCGTTGGAGATCGGGGCCAGCGGGTTGCGCAGCTCGTGCGCCAGCGTCGCGAGGAATTCGGTCTTGCGGCGGTCGGTTTCAGCCAGTTCGGTGGCCAGCCGGCGCAGGTCTTCCTCGGCGCGCCGCCGCTGGGTGATGTCGGTGAACAGCACGGCGACCTGCCCGCTGCCCGGCTCGGTGCAGGTGGCGTAGACGTCGAACCAGCGTCCCAGCCCGCGGGCCTCGTTCTCGAAGCGCATCGGCTCGCCGGTGGCGACCACCCGGGCAAAGGCCTGGAACCAGTGGTCCTCGTTGTCCGGGGCGATCTCGAGCATGGTCCGGCCGACGACGTTGGCCAGGCCGGTGTGCTTCTCGAAGGCCGGATTGACTTCGATGAAGCGGTAATCGCCGGGCTGTCCGGGCGATGGCGGAAGGATCTGGACGATGCACAAGCCCTCGTCGAGCGACGCCACCAGGCTGCGATAGCGCTCCTCGCTGCGGCGCAGCTCGTCCTCGGCGCGCTTGCGGTCGGTGGCGTCGACCGCCGTGCCCAGCACGCGCGCCGGCACCCCGTCGTGCGCGGGCTGCAGGATGCCGGTCAGCTCGATCCAGCGCAGCGAACTGTCATTGCGGCGATGGAAGCGCCCGGCGAAGCGCAGTCGTTCGCCGGTGCGCGCCGTGCGCTCCAGGGCGGCGCGGCAGCGGTCGACGTCCTGCGGGTGCACCAGCTCGGTCAGACGCTCGCCCAGCCGGTCCGGCTCCATCGCATCGCGCTGCGCCCCCGCCATGCCGAAGATCTCGAACAAGCGCTCGTTCTCCCAGGTGAGGCGGTCGCCCTCGGGCTCCCAGAGCCAGACTCCCAGCCCCGCCGCCTCGGTCGCCAGCCGCACGCGCTGTTCGCTCTCGAGCAGGCGCTCGCGGCTCTCGCGGATCAGGTCGGCGGCGGCCTCGGCTTCCTGGCGCCGGGTCTGCTCGGCGATGGCCGCCTCGCGCGCCGCCTCCGCCTCGCGCTGGGCCGACACGTCGTGCATGGACACCACGGCGCCCAGCTTGTGTCCCGCCTCGTCGTACAGCGGCTGGCCGCTGGCGAGCAGGTGCCGCGCCTTGCCGCCGGGCGGGGCGATCACCATCTCCACGTTGCGCACCATTTCGCCGCTGAGGGCGCGGTACAGCGGCACGTCCTCGGTGCGCAACGGGGTGATCCCGTCGGGCGCGTAGAGGTCGTACTGCTGCGCCCAGTTGGTCGCGCCGACGGGCTCCTGGTCCATCGCGTGGAACTCGCGCGTGGCGCGGTTGAACAGGGTCAGCCGTCCGTCGGCTCCGCAGGCGACGATGCCGTCCTCGACGGCCTCCAGCACGGCCGACAGGAAGGCGCGGTCCTGCACCGCCTTGCGCTCGGCGGCCTGCAGCTCCTGCCGGCTGCGATGCAGTTCCACGAAGAACGCCAGCTTGGCCTTGAGCACCGGCCCGACGATGGGCTTGGTGAGGAAGTCGACCGCGCCGATCTCGTAGGCCTCTTCGACCGAGAGGTCGGAGGCGTCGGCCGTGACGAAGATGATGGGGGTGCGGCGCGAGCGGCGCTGCGCGCGGATCAGCCGCGCCGTCTCGAAACCGTCCATGCCCGGCATGCGCACGTCAAGCAGCACGGCGGCGTAGTCGGCGTCGCGCAGGCGGCGCAGCGCCTCCTGGCCGGAGCCGGCGCGCACCAGCGGCTCGCCGAGCGTCTGCAGCACGGCCTCCAGGGCCAGCAGATTGGCCGGTGTGTCGTCGACCAGAAGAATCGGAGCTGGGGGACGCAGGTTCACCCTGCCACGCTACACCAAAACGTGCGAGCCGTGGCGGGGCCGGACCGGGCCTGCGCTCGAGCGCGGGCGCACATAATCGGCCCGATGCGGGACTCGACACGGATGAGCATGCACGAGCGCGCGGCGCGGCGCGTGGTGCTGGCCCATGCCATCGAAGCGGGCGACGCGCAGGGACGCCTGCTCGCGCCGGCCGAGCGCGAGCAGATCGACCTGCAGGCGCGCGAGGCCGCGTTGCGGGGCGGCGCCGCGCAGCCCGTGATCGCGCCGGAGCGGTTCCTGGAGCTGCGGGCGCAGCGGGTGATCGCAGCGGTGGAAGCGCGCCATCCCGCGGTGGCCGCGCTGCAGGATCCGGGCGCCTGGTGGCGTTGGCTGACGCTGGGCGCGCCGCTGGCCGCGGTCGTGCTGGGCGTGCTGACCGAGGTGGTGGCCAATCCGCATCGGGTGGACCTGGTGTCGCTGCCGCTGCTGGCGATCGTCGGCTGGAACCTGGCCATGTACCTGGTGCTGCTGCTGGGCTGGGCGCTGTGGGGCCGGCGGCGGCCGCACGTGGCGGCACACGCCCGGTGGCGCCGCGCCGAGGGCCTGCTGCGCTGGCGCGGGGGCGGGGCGCGCGCCGGAGCGCAGGCCACGGCCTTCTTCCATCTGCGCTGGCAGCGCGCGACCCAGGCGCTGGAGCTGGCGCGTGCCAAGCAGGTGCTGCATCTGGCGGCCGCCGGCTGGGCGGTGGGCGTGGCGCTGTCGCTGCTCGCGCGCGGCCTGGTGGTCGAGTACCGCGTCGGCTGGGAAAGCACCTTCCTGGACGCCGGCCAGGTCCACGCGATCCTGGCGCTGGTGCGGCTGCCGGCGCTGCTGCTGTTTCCCTTCGAGCCGTTCACGGTGCCGGAGGTCGCGGCGCTGCAGTTCAGCCGCGGCGGCGGCGCGGCCGGCGGCGCCCGCTGGGTGCTGATGTACGTGGCGCTGCTGGGCGTGCTGGTGATCGGGCCCAGGCTCGTGCTCGCCGCCTGGGCCCGCTGGCGCGAGCGGGTGCTGGCGCGCCAGGTGCCGATCGACGTGCAGGATCCGTATTACCGCCGCGTGCTGTCGCTGCTGAGCGCGGCGCGCATCCACCTGTGCCTGGTGACGCACCGGGAAGACGACCGGCGCGCGCTATTGCAGGTGCTGGCGCGGGAGCCGGCCGGCGGCGACACGCTGCTGCGCACGGCCCATGGCGACGTGTTGCAGTTGCTCTATCTTTCCGGGTGCCGTGCGCCGCCGCCGGCGCCGGTCGGCGCGCTGGCGCGCTGGCGCCGGTGGTTGTCGCCGCCCTCCGGCGGCGCGGACGACGCCGACCCGGTGCTGGCCGCCGCGCGCAGCGAATGCGACGTCGTGCTGCACGTGGTGCGCGAGCCGGCCGACCTCGACGCCGCGGCGCCGCTGCTGCAGTGGCTGGACCGGCCGGTGCTGGTGCTGGCCGATCCGCCCGCCGTCGCAGGCGCGCCGCCGGCGCAGGCGGGGACCCGCGAGCGCGCGCGGGCCGAGCCGCGGGTGGCGCAGGTGCTGGGCTTTGCCGAGTTCGGACGCTGCTGGATGCAGGAGCCGGTGCTGCTTGCGGCGATCGGCCGCTGCCTGCCGCCGGCCGATGCGCCTGGCTTCGAGCGGATCGTCCAGGCGTGGCGGCAGCGCGACCAGGCGCGCCTGGAGTGCGCCGCCGCCGTGGTCGCCGAACACCTGCTGGAAGCGGCGCGGCAGTCGCAGGAGGTGGCGGCCGGCGCGCTGTCGGTCAGGAGCCTGCTGCCGGCCGAGCGGCAGGCGCAGGCGGCCGCGCGCCAGGCGGCGACCGAGGCGATGCTGCAGCGGCTGCGTGCTTCGGCGGTGCGGATGTTCGAGCGCCTGTGCGAACTGCACAGCGTGCCGGCCGACGAGGCGCCGGCCCTGCAGCACCGGCTGCAGGAGCGCTTCGTGGTGCAGCAGGCGGTGCAGCAAGGCCAGGCGGGCATGGCCGGTGCCGCGACCGGCGCGGCGATGGGCGCGTCGGTCGACCTGCTGGTGGGCGGGCTCACCCTGGGCGCGGCGGCGGCGCTGGGTGCGCTGGTGGGCGGCGGCGCCGGCTATCTGGCCGCGGCCTGGAAGAATCGCGCCACGCCGGGCGGCGCCACCGTCGTGCAGCCAAGCGACGAGATGCTGCTGGCGCTCGCCGAAGCCGCGCTGCTGCGCTACGTGGCGGTCGTGCACCACGGCCGCACGGACGATGCGTTGCCGGCTCGCTGGACGTCGGACCTGGGCGCGGCGGTGCAGGCGCAGCGCGAGCGGCTGGCGCCGCTCTGGGCCGCTGCACGGGTCGAGCCCGATCCGGCGCGCCTGGTTGCGGCAGTGGCGCGCGAACTGGAGGGCATCACGCGCCAGCTGCTGCAGGCCTGGTATCCCGCCGCCGGCTGATGCGCCGTGGGTGCGCCCGCCCAGGCAGCGATGACCTGTTGCGCAAGAGGGCTTTCCCATCCTTTTGCGCAATTCTTGACGCGGATCATGCGGCAAATTTCCGGGTCGGGGTATGGTCGGGTGCTTGACGAACATGACTTCCCCCACACCCACCGCCGCGCCGGAACTGGTGTGCCCCGCCGGTAGCCTGCCCGCGCTGAGGGCGGCCGTGGACAACGGGGCCGACTGTGTCTATCTCGGGCTGCGCGATGCGACCAACGCGCGCAACTTCGCCGGCCTCAACTTCGACGAAAACGCGATCGCCAACGGCATCCGCTACGCGCACGAGCGCGGCCGCAAGGTGTTCATGGCGCTCAACACCTATCCGCAGGCGGCCAATCCCGCCATGTGGCGCGCCGGCCTGGACAAGGCGGTGGACCTCGGCGTCGACGCCGTGATCCTGGCCGACCCCGGCCTGATGCAGTACGCCGCCCAGCGTCATCCCAAGCTGCGGCTGCACCTCTCGGTGCAGGGCTCGGCGACGAACTACGACGCGATCAACTTCTACCGCGAGCAGTTCGGCATCGTGCGCGCGGTGCTGCCGCGGGTGCTGTCGATCCAGCAGGTCGAGCAGCTGATCGAGAAGACCGAGGTCGAATGCGAGATATTCGGCTTCGGCAGCCTGTGCGTGATGGTGGAGGGTCGCTGCCAGCTGTCGTCCTACGTCACCGGCGAATCGCCCAACACGCACGGCGTGTGCTCGCCGGCCAAGGCGGTGCGCTGGCAGGAGACGCCCACCGGGCTCGAGTCGCGCCTGAACGGGGTGCTGATCGACCGCTATGCGCACGGCGAGAACGCCGGCTATCCCACGCTGTGCAAGGGGCGCTTTGACGTCGGCCAGGAGCACAGCTATTACGCGGTCGAGGAACCGACCAGCCTGAACACCCTGGAGCTGCTGCCGCAGCTGTTCAAGATCGGCGTCAAGGCCGTCAAGATCGAAGGCCGCCAGCGCAGCCCCGCCTACGTGGCGCAGGTGACGCGCGTGTGGCGCGACGCGCTCGACAGCTGCCGCGCCAACGCGCACCGCTACGCGCCCAAGCGCGCGTGGATGGCCAGCCTGGACCAGGTGGCCGAGGGCCAGCAGCACACGCTGGGCGCCTACCACCGGCCCTGGAAGTAACAGCAAAATGAAACTCTCCCTCGGCCCGCTGCTGTACTACTGGCCGCGCAACACGGTGTTCCGCTTCTACGAAAGCATCGCGGCGACGCCTGTCGACATCGTCTACCTGGGCGAAGCGGTCTGCTCGCGCCGCCACGAGCTGCGGCTGGCCGACTGGCTCGAGATCGGCCGGCAGCTGGCCGAGGCCGGCAAGGAAGTCGTGCTGTCGACGCAGGTGCTGCTGGAGTCGGGCAGCGACGTGGCCACCATGCACAAGCTGGCAGCCAACGGCCAGTTCCTGGTCGAAGCCAACGACATGGGCGCGGTGCAGCGCCTGGCCGGCAAGGCGGCGTTCGTGGCCGGCCCGCACCTGAACATCTACAACCAGCCGACGCTGCAGTGGCTGGCCGGCCTGGGCGCCACGCGCTGGGTCATCCCGCTGGAGATGAAGCGCGACGACCTTGCGCTGCTGCAGCGCGAGCGCCCGCAGGGCCTGCAAACCGAGGTCTTTGCCTACGGCCGCATGCCGCTGGCGTTCTCCGCGCGCTGCTTCACGGCACGGCACCACGACCTGCCCAAGGACGATTGCCGCTTCAGCTGCATGAACGACCCGGACGGCCTGATGCTCAAGACCCGCGAAGGCGAGGAATTCCTCGTGCTCAACGGCATCCAGACCCAGTCAGCCCGCGTCTACAACCTGGTCGACCAGCTCGGCGTGATGGACGACATGGGCGTTGACGTGGTGCGGCTCAGCCCGCAGGCGAGCGACACCCAGGACGTGATCGCCCTGTTCGATGCCGCCCGGCGCCGCGAGATCGCGCCGGCCGAGGCGGTGCGCAAGGTCGAAGCGCTGATGCCGGCGGCCGGCTGCAACGGGTACTGGCACGGGCGTGCCGGACTCGAGCAGAACGTGCCTGCCTGAACCGGGCGACAATGACGCTGCATGGCGCCGGCACGGGCCGCGCCAGCTGGAGAACCGCATGAACCAACCTTCGTCGCCTGCCTATTCCGTGCCGCAACCGCTGGGGGCGCTGCTCGGGCGGCTGCCCCCGTATCCAGGCTCCCTCATGCTGGTCGGGGCGCTGAACGTCGGCCTGGCCGACCAGCTGCCGGCCGACGTGCGGCAGATCCTGTCGGGCAAGAAGCTGCGCATCCACGTTCGCGATGCGCAGCTGACCTTCGACTTCACCTGGTCCGGCAACGGCTTCGCCGCCCGCAGCGGCGGCGGCCCGGCCGACCTGACCATCGGCGCCAGCGCCTACGACTTCCTGCAGCTGGCGCAGCGGCGGCAGGACCCCGACACGCTGTTCTTCGGCCGGCGGCTGTCGATGGAAGGGGACACCGAGCTGGGCCTGGTCGTCAAGAACGCGCTCGATGCGATGGAACTGCCCGTCCTCGACTGGCAGCGCTGGGCGCCGCACCGCGTGTTGGCGCGGCTGGCGCCGCAGCTGCGCGGCGCCGGCATCGGTCCGCGCCGACCCGGGGAAAGCCGACCCGAATGAGCGGCGCAGCGGCGGCGCCGCGGCGGATCGTGCTGGCCATCTCGGGCGCGACCGGGGCCGTGTACGGCGCGCGCCTGCTGCAGGTGCTGCAGGGCACGGCCGGCATCGAGACCCACTTGGTGGTGTCGGACGCCGGCTGGCGCAACCTGCAGATCGAGCAGGGGATGGCGCGCGAGGCGATCGAGGCCTTCGCCCACCACGTGCACGACGTGCGCAATGTCGGCGCGGCGATCGCGAGCGGGTCGTTCCGCTGCGACGGCATGGTGATCGCGCCGTGCTCCATGCGCACGCTGGCGGCCGTTGCCCACGGCCTGGGCGACAACCTGATCACGCGCGCGGCCGACGTCATGCTCAAGGAGCGGCGCCGGCTGGTGCTGCTGGTGCGCGAGTCGCCGCTGAACCTGGCGCACCTGCGCAACATGGTGGCGGTGACCGAGATGGGGGCCGTCGTCGCGCCGCCGCTGCCGGCCTTCTACCTGCGGCCCCAGAGCGTGCAGGACATCATCGACGGCAGCGTCGCGCGCGCGCTCGACCTGCTGGACGTGCCGCACCGGCTGTCGGACCGCTGGTCGGTCGCCGCGGGCGAGGCCTGAGCGATGGCCTACCAGGACCTGCGCGACTTCATCGCCCAGCTGCAGGCTGCGGGCGAGCTGCGGCGCATCGCCCAGCCGGTCTCGCCGCACCTGGAAATGACGGCGGTGGCCGACCGCGTGCTGCGCGCCGGCGGGCCGGCGCTGCTGTTCGAGCAGGCAAGCGGGCATCGCATGCCGGTGCTGGCCAACCTGTTCGGCACCACGCAGCGCGTGGCCCGGGCCATGGGCGTGGCCGACGTGCGCGAGCTGCGCCAGTTCGGCGAGGCCCTGGCCGCGCTCAGGGAGCCGGAGGCGCCCAAGGGGCTGAAGGACGCAATGGGCCTGGGCGGCCACCTGCTCAAGACGCTGTGGAACATGGCGCCGCGCGAAGTGCGTTCGCCGCCGTGCCAGGAGGTCGTGTGGGAGGGCGCCGAGGTCGACCTGGGTCGCCTGCCGGTGCAGTACTGCTGGCCCGGCGATGCGGCGCCGCTCATTACCTGGGGACTGGTGATCACGCGCGGCCCCAACAAGCCGCGGCAGAACCTGGGCATCTACCGCCAGCAGGTGATCGCCCGCAACCAGGTGATCATGCGCTGGCTCGCGCATCGCGGCGGCGCGCTGGATTTCCGCGACCACGGCATCGCCAGTCCCGGCCAGCCGTATCCGGTGGTGGTGGCGATCGGTGCCGACCCGGCGACCCTGGTGGGCGCCGTCACCCCGGTGCCCGACAGCCTGTCCGAATACCAGTTCGCCGGACTGCTGCGCGGCGGCAAGACCGAGGTCGCCCCGGCGCTGGGCAGCGGCCTGAGCGTGCCGGCCACGGCCGAGATCGTGCTGGAAGGCCACATCCATCCCGACCCGCAGCACCCGAGCGGCTGGCAGCACGCGCTGGAGGGGCCGTTCGGCGACCACACCGGCTACTACAACGAGCAGGCCGAGTTTCCGGTGCTCACGATCGACCGCATCACCATGCGGCGCGATGCGATCTACCACTCGACCTACACCGGCAAGCCGCCCGATGAGCCGGCGGTGCTGGCGATGGCGCTCAACGAGGTGTTCGTCCCGCTGCTGCAGCGCCAGTTTCCCGAGATCCTCGACTTCTACCTGCCGCCGGAAGGCTGCAGCTACCGGATGGCGCTGGTGCGCATCCGCAAGGCCTATCCGGGCCACGCGCGCCGCGTGATGATGGGCGTGTGGAGCCACCTGCGGCAGTTCATGTACACCAAGTTCATCGTGGTGGTGGACGAGGACGTGGACGTGCGCGACTGGCGCGAGGTGATCTGGGCCATGACCACCCGCATGGACCCGGCGCGCGACACCATGCTGGTGGAGCACACGCCGATCGACTACCTGGATTTCGCCTCGCCGGTGAGCGGCCTGGGCAGCAAGATGGGCCTGGACGCCACCAACAAGTGGCCGGGCGAGACCCCGCGCGAGTGGGGCCGGACGATCACGATGGACCCGGCCGTGACGAAGCGGGTCGAAGGCATCTTGCAGTCGCTGGGATTCTGAGAGGCGGGCAGCCGCAAGCGGACCTCCGTACGCAGAGGTCGCAGAGGACGCAAGAAAGAGAAGAAAGTGAAAAGATCAAAACCAGAAGTCGATTCTGATTTTTGAATCCTTCGGCCTCTGCGCAATCTTTGCGACCTCTGCGTACGGGCGTCCGTATTCAGCTGGCCGCCGCTCCGGCCGCCGGCAGGAACGCATCCGAGAAGCAGGCATCCTCGCCCAGGCCGTGCGCCAGGAAGGCCGGCACGGCGGTCTCCACCATCTTGAGCGAGCCGCAGACATACACCTCGAATCCGGTGAGGTCGGCGTGGTCGGCCAGCATCGCCTCGTGCACGAAGCCGGTGCGGCCGCTCCAATGGTCTTCCGGCTGCGGCTCCGACAGGACCGGGATCACCTCGAAATTGGGATGTTGGCGCTGCCACTGCTGCGCCGCCTCCAGCAGGTAGAGGTCGGCGCGCCGCCGCACGCCCCAGTACAGCCGCATCGGGCGCTGCACGCCGCGCTGGAACGCGTCCTCCAGGATGCTCTTGACCGGTGCGAAGCCGGTGGCTCCGGCGATGAACAGGATCGGCCTGCTGCTGTCGCGCAGCTGGAAGCTGCCCAGCGGACCTTCGAAGTGCACCACGTCGCCGACCTGCATGGCATCGAACACATGTCCGGTGTAGCGCCCCCCGGGGATGCGCCGCACGTGCAGCTCGATGTGGTCACGCTGGTGCGGCGGGTTGGCAAAGGAGAAGGCGCGCCGCTGGCCGTCCTCCAGCACGATGTTGATGTACTGGCCGGCGACGAAGGCCGGCGGCTGCCCGTCCGGCGCGATCAGCACCCGCATGACGTCGCCTGCCAGGCGCTCCAGGGCGACCACCCGGCCGGTGCGCGGCTCGAGCGCGCCGCTGCCGGTGGCGACCAGCCCCTCGACCTCGATCACCACGTCCTCCAGCGCAACGGCGCAGCACATCAGCGCCTGGCCGCGCGCCTTCAGCTCGTCGGGAAGCGCGCTGCGCTGGTACGGCCGGTGTTCCACCCGCCCGTGCTCGACGCTGCAGAGGCACTTGCCGCAGCCGCCGTTGCGGCACTCGTAGGGCAGCGCCAGCCCGGCGCGCAGGCCGCCTTCGAGCAGCGTTTCGCCTTCACGCAGATGCACCTGGGCTGCCGGCCCCGAGGCGCCGTGGACCACCAGCAGGCGCTCGGCGCGGGCCGCGCGACGGAACTTCGGCGGCAGCCACGGCAGCAGCACCAGCAGAGCAGTGCCGCCCAACGCAATCGCCCAGACCTGGCCAAGCGGCCAGTCGTTGATCAACGGGAACAGCGGCAGGTAGAACCAGTCCAGCCGCAGGTGGTCCACCGCGCTGCCGAGCGCCGCGGCGCCGCCCTGGCTCAGCACCGGCCGCGCGGCGGCCAGCACGAACAGCGTCGCCAGCAGGCTCCACACGATCGGCCGTGGCGGCGTGGTGCGGGCCTTCGGAACGCGCTGCACATGCACCCACATCAGCAGCAGCACCAGCAGCGGCAGCCCGATGTGCACGAACGACAGCAGCGAGAAGAAGCGGTCGCCCACGCTGCCCGCGTAGATGAAGTTGCGCATCAGCGTGCCGCCGAAGCTGGGCAGCCAGTCGAGCCATTCGAAGCTGGCGACGATGACGAACTGCGCGAGCCGGTCCCAGGGCAGCATGTAGCCGTTGATGCCCGAGGCGTACACCAGCCAGATCAGCACGACGCCGGTGAACCAGGAGAACCAGCGAAAGCCCCGGAAGTGCCCGAACGCGAAATGGCGCAGCAGGTGCACCAGCATCGTCACCACCATCGCGTCCGAGGCGTAGCGGTGCACGCTGCGCAGGATGCCGCCGGCGAACCACTGGCCGTGCGTCAGCGCCTCCACCGAGGAATAGGCCTCGGCGACGCCGGTCTCGAAGAAGGCGTACAGGTACAGCCCGCTCGCGCCGACCACCCAGAACAGGAAGAAGCTCATCGCTCCGAGGTGGTACAGCGGGTTGAGCCGGTCGCCGAAGGCGCGGTTGAACACCGCTTCGACCTGCATGAACCCCCACTGGAGCAGGGACTGCAACTGCTTCATTGGCGGGCGGCCTCCAGCGCGCCGGCGCCTGCGGCCGGCCGCCGCATCGCGCGCAGCACGACCACCACGAACAGCAGCCCGCCGACGATCGCGATCGCGCCGCCCAGGCCCATCAGGCCCATGCCGGCGATCTCGGCCGGCGTGCGCAGCACCTGCTCGGCGCCGGCCACCTTGCGCTGCACGCCGTAGCCGCCCGACCAGACCAGGCCGGTTATGTGCATCAGCTGGCCGGCGGCGTACAACCAGGGCTGGCTGGTGGCCAGCCGGCCCTGCGGCGCGCGGTAACCGAGCGCGGGCAGCAGCTTGAACACCAGGCCCATCAGCGCCAGCGTCACGCCGACGATGCAGCCGTGGTAATGCGCCGGAATGCGCACGTTGCTGCCGTTGATGAAGATGCCGATCACGCCGCCGGCGGCGAACAGCAGCACCGAGGACAGCAGCGCGGCACGCAGGGGTCGCGCGTCGGCGCCGGGCCGCGGCGCTCCCGCCAGCGCCACCATTACGGCCAGCGCCACCGGCAGGATCGCCACGCCACCGCCCAGCCGCATGGCCCAGGTCAGCAGCGCGCGATGCTCGACCGAGGCGATGTCGTGCGCGACGTAGGCCCAGGGGGTGACGAAGACGCTGGCCAGCGCCAGCGCGAACATCAGCACGGTGACGCGCGGGGTGAGCGGGATGCGCCCGCCGCAGTCGTTGGCCAGCCACAGCCAGGCGGCCAGCATCAGGAGCGTCCAGGTGAACTGCAGCACATGGCCGCCGCCCCAGAACAGGATCTCGTAATAGGCCTTGCCGCCGAGGTCGCCCGGCAGCACCGCGTACGACCAGCCGAAGGCCAGCAGCGCCACCGCGGTGGACACGGCGGCGGCGTTCAGGCCGAACCGCAGCGCGCCGCCGCCGTTGAAGCGCAGCCCCAGCCGCGGCGCGTTCAACAGGCTGACCAGCACCAGCAGTCCCACGCCGGCGGCGAATGCCACCAGGCCGCCGAGGAACAGCGGGCTGGCAAGCACCGGGATGTAGTTGGCCATGATGGCCTCGCCACTGCCCAGGAAAGGCGCGAGCGTCATGGCGGCTGCGCCGCCGCCGGCCAGGGCGAGCGCCGCCCACTGCCAGCGCAGCCGGGTGCGCGCGCCGTTCAGGCTCCACAGCATGCCGGCCAGCGCCATGAACCACACCAGCACCGACAGGTCCACGTGCACCACCAGCGAGACGTGGAACAGGTCGGCGACCGGGACGAAGGCGTTGATGCCGGGCGTGCGCGACAGCACCAGCAGGATCGAGAACAGGCCGGAGCCGATCAGGGCGGCCAGGCCCAGCCACAACCAGCCGCGCGCCAGCGCCAGGCGCTCGTCGCGCGGGACCGGCAGGCTGTAGTCGGCGCCGGACAGCGCCGCCGGCAGTGGCAGGCGGGCGCCCGGGGCGAAGGCGGATGCGGGCAATGCGCTCATGACAGCGTGATTCCTCCCTTTTCCTCGTCGAAGTCGATGACCAGCACCTGGGCCGGGCGGAGGGTCACTGTGGCTTCGCGCGTGTGGTTGAAGGCTGCGCCTGCCTTGTCCCGCAGGCGCACCGCGATCCGGTGCTGCCCGGCGGGAACCTGCAGCCGCTGGTAGACCGACGAGGCGCCGTCGCGCGACAGCCCTGAGGGGATGGCCTCATGCCGGTACACGGTGGCGCCGTCGAGGTCGACCTCGATGGTGACCGGGGCGCGCTCGCGCTGGCACTTCATGGGCGTGCGCATGTTGGGCGCCAGCTTGGCCAGTTCCTCGCTCGTGTAAGGGCGGCATTCGGCGATGCGCTGGGCATGGTGGATGAAGCTGACCTTGACGACGGCCTGGCCCGCGCCGATCGGCCGATAGGCCGGCCACGAGGAGAAGACGCCGATGATCAGCGCGAACAGTCCGTACAGCAGGACCTGCCCGGTCCATGTCATCGCGCGCGTCATGCGCCCACCTCCGCTCGAATGGAAAGCTGGCTGCGGCCCGGCGGCGGGCGCAGCGCCGCGCGCACCGCGGCCTCGTCGCCGGCGTCGGCCCACACGGTGCGCCAGCGCGCGCCGTCGACGCCGGCGCGCAGGCGCGGCTCGCGCGCACCCGCCAGCCGCTGCGCCGTCCAGCGCTGGCCGAGGCGGAACTCGCAGCCGCCGGGCCGGCAGCCGGCCACCACCACCTGGGCGGCGCCGGCGCGCAGCGCGTATTCGACGAAGGCCGGCGGCAGCATCCCGCTGCACGGCAGGCTGTACGCCAGCACGCCGGGCGCGGCCAGCGTCTGCACGCGGGCGGCGCAATCGCAGCCGAACACCACCGTCGGCTGGACGCCGCTGGCGGCGGCCAGGTCGCTCCTCAGCCGGCGCCGCAGCGCGTCGATCGGCCATTGCGGCATGTCGATGCCGGTGGCCAGCGTGGTGGCACCGCGAAACGGCGTCGACGAGGGGCAGGAGCCCACGCAGATCCCGCAGCTGGCGCAAAGAACGGGGTCGACCACCGCCAGTTGCAGTCCGTGCCGCCCGCTCGGGTGCGGCGCCATGGTGATCGCGGCGTAGGGACAGTCCTCGACGCAGCGGCGGCAGCCGTTGCAGTGCGCGGGGTCGACCACGGCCACCGCCGGCCGCACGGGCGGACGCAGGAAGGGCAGGGCGAACAGGCCGGCGAGCACCGCCGCGACGCCGGCCCAGGTCGCGCCCGGCGAGGTGGCATCCGTGAGCGGATGCAGGAACAGCAGGAACCAGTCCAGCGACAGGGATTCGGGCACCAGCGCCAGGTCCGCCGGGCCCTGGCTGTGCACCGGCCAGGCCAGCGCCAGCGCCAGCAGGGCGACGCTGCTGCCAAGTGCCAGGGCGCGCGGCGGAAAGACGGTGGCGCGGCTGATGCGCTGGATGTGGAACCACAGGCCGAACACCATCAGCAGCGGCACGCCCAGGTGCACGAACACGAACAGCGAGAACAGGCGGTCGCTCACGGCCCCGCCAAGGAAGTTGCGCGCCAGGGGCGAGGCCAGGAACGGCAGCGCGTCCAGCCATTCGGCGGTGGCCACCGCCGAGAACTGCCCCAGCCGGTCCCAGTTCAGCCAGAAGCCGCCGATGCCGCAGACGAAGGCCAGCGGCACCAGCGGCACGCCGGTCAACCAGGAAAAGCGCCGGAACGTGCGGTAGCGGCCCAGCACCCACTCGCGCACCAGGTGCGCCAGCGTCAGGACCACGAAGGCGTCGGCGGCGTAGCGGTGCACCCCGCGCAACAGGCTGCCCGGGCCGAAGCGCTCGCGCGAGAATTCGTCGATCGAGCGGAACGCGCCCTGGGCCGAGGTGTCGAGCATGACGTACAGGACGATGCCGCTGCCGGCCAGCAGCCAGAGCATCAGGAGGGCCAGCGCGCCCAGGTGCTTGAGCGGATTGAGCGGCGCGCCAAAGGCGCCGTCGAACAGATGTTCCAGGTTCCGCCAGCTGGCGGCGGCGGTCCAGGGAAGCGCGGGCGCGTAGGACATCGACGGGTCAGGCGGGCGCGTGCTTGCGACGGGCCCGTCGGCGCGTGCGCCACTCGTTGAGCATGTACAAGGCCATGGCGATGATGAAGGTCAGTCCGCCGGCCGCCTCCAGCGCCAGGGAATAGTCGACGCGATAGGTGCCGGTCTTGGGATCGTAGACGGTGCACAGCAGTCGCACCTGCTGCATCAGGTCGGCGAGAGGCGTGGCCGGCGACAGCGGCGCGCCCACCAGCAGGTCCTTCATCGGCTCGCCCAGCGCGTCCGCCGGCACCTTGTCGCCGTACACCTGGCGCACGATGCGACCGTCGGCGTCGACCAGCGACACCTGCAGCACATGGTCGAACCCGGCCGGCGTGGCCTGGTAGCGGAAGCCGAAGTCGCGGGTGAGCGGTTCCACCACCGCCATCGGCGGGCTGAGGAAGTCCCAGTTGGGGCGATTGATGCGGTGCTGGGCGGCGAATGCCTTGAGCGCCTGCGGCGAGTCGGCCGGCTGGTTGAAGCCGATGCTGATCACGTTGAACTGGTTGTCGCCGAACCGCCCCTGCAGGGCGCGCACCGATTCGTCGAGCGAGCGGGTGGTGGTGGGGCAGACCTCGAAGCAGCCGGTGTAGATGAAGCTCACCAGCAGCGGCTTGCCCCGGTAGGACGACAGCCGCACCGGCTTGCCTTCGCGGTTCAGCAGGGTGTGGTCGCCGATGGTGCGGCCGACGGCGGCCTGGCTGGCGGTGATGGCCGCCTTCTGATCCAGGCCGGGTGGCGACGCGGCCGGCTGCTGGGCCGCCAGCGGCGCAGCCAGCAAGGCCAGCAGCCAGCCGAAGGCCTGCACTCCCAGCCGTCCTGCGCTCGCACCCATGGCCGTCGTCCGTCGTGGCTCAGCGCAGCAGGCCGTCGACGGTGGCGGCGACCAGCAGCGCGCTCAGCTGCACCAGCGAAGCGAAGAACGAACCCATCGCGGTGGCGCGCGCCGGCGCACGCGCCAGCAGCCACGACTTGCGCAGGAAGTGCGCGCCGCCGCCGACGGCGCCGATCGCGTAGACCGGGCCGGCGCCGAACGCCAGTGGCAGCAGCGAGGCCGTCACCAGCGCCGCCGTGCTGTAGAACACGATCCACGCCGCGCGCTGCGGACCGACGACCACCGGCAGCATCGGCACGCCGGCAGCCGCGTAGTCGGCCGAATTGGCGATCGCCAGGCTCCAGAAGTGCGGCGGCGTCCACAGGAACAGCACCAGCGCCAGCAGCAGCGGCAGCGGGCCGAGTGCCGGGTCGACCGCCGCCCCGCCGGCCAGCACCGCGAAGCTGCCCGCCAGCCCGCCGACCACGATGTTCCAGGCGCTGCGGCGCTTCAGCCAGACCGTGTAGACCACGGCGTAGAAGAAGGCGCCGAGGAACACATACACGGCTGCCGCCGCGTTCAGCGTGAACCACGCGGCGGCGACGGCGCCGGCCAGCAGCGCCGCCATCAGCGCCAGCCACGCGGGATGGTGCGGCAGCGCGCCGGTGACGAAGGCGCGGCGCCGCGTGCGCGCCATCAGGCGGTCGCTGTCGTGCTCGACGTACTGGTTGAAGGCGCCTGCGGCGGCGGATGCCACCAGCACCGACAGCGCCAGGACAACCACCTGCGCCAGGCTGAGCGCGGCGCCTGGCGTCACCGCCAGGCCGACCAGCGCCGTCACCATGATCAGCATGCCGATGCGCAGCTTGAACAGCGAGAGCACGTCCCGCGCCACCTGCAGCGTCCGCTGCTGGCCGCGCGCGATTGTGGTGGTGTTCATGGCGGTCCCTTTTTCAGCTCAGGCCCCACAGCTGGCCGAGGTACTTCCAGTTGATGAAGTAGTACAGGACAAAGGACACCAGGAACAGCATCGCCAGCATGAAGGTGCCGGGCGCCGCGAATCCGGCGGAACCGTAGGTCTGCACCACCGCACCGGGCGCGGTGCGCGGGATCGGCGTGAAGTTCGGGCTGGTCTTGCCGCTGTCCAGCTTCTTGCCCCACAGAATCGAGCCGACGGTAATCCAGATGTACAGGCCGCCCCCGGCGATCGCCGCGACGCCGGCGATGCCGACCAGGCCCATCATCAGGTACGCCGCGCCGGGCCACTCGTAGCCCAGGGCCGCGCCGGACAGCGCCATGTCCCAGTGACGGCGGGAAACGCCCAGCGTGCCGGCGCCCATCATCACGAGGCAGAAGAAGTACATCGACAGGCCGAACAGGTACGGCTGGAACTTCGCCAGGCCGGGCGCGATCATCTCGCGGCGGAACAGCACCGGGATCAGGAAGTACGTCAGCGCCATGAACGACAGCGTGGTGCCGACCACCACGGTGGCGTGGAAGTGGCCCGGCACGTAGATCGTGTTGTGGATCAGCATGTTGAGCTGCTCGGTGCCCATCATCACGCCGGAGATGCCGCCCAGGAAGCCGAAGCCGATGATCGAGATGAACACGCCGGAGAACACGGGGTTGCCCCAGGGCGCCTTGCGCAGCCACTCGAACAGCCCCTTGTTGTAGCCCTTGGCGCGCTGCGCGACTTCCATCGCGCCGGGGATCGTGAGACCGTGGATCATCGACGCCAGCACCGCGAAGTACATGAAGTAGCTGGTGTTGACGATCTTCCAGCCGGTGGACATGCCCGGGTCGGCCAGCAGGTGGTGGGCGCTGGCCAGTTGCAGGAACAGGATGTACAGCAGGAAGGCGCCGCGGCTGACGCGCTCCGACATCGGCTTGGCGCCGAAGGCGATCGCGGCGACCGCGTACCAGATGGAGATGTGCGCGGCCACGTTGATCTGCTGCGAAGAGTGGCCGAAGGCCCACCAGATCGTGCGGTACACCAGCGGGTCGACTTCCTTCACCAGCCCCACCGACATCAGGAAGGTCGGGATCAGGATGATCGCGCCCGAGGCGATGGTGAACACCGCGATGATGGCGGCCGTGATCGCGCCGAAGGTCACCAGCGGCACCGAGCCTTCGTACGTCTTGTCGCGCTTGGCGATCACGAGCGTGCCGAAGAACACGAAGCAGCCGATCAGCGCGCCGACGGCGAACAGGATCAGGCCCAGGTAGAACCACGGCGACGCCATCATCGGCACGTACGACGTCATCATGACGCTGGAGCCGCCCTGGAACACCGTGACGTTGTTCATCACGGCGCCGACGAGCATCAGCGCGAGGGCGAGCCACGCGATCTTCGGCGTGGCGATGCGGCAGCGCAGGAGCGTCGACGAGCAGAAATACAGCACGGCGATCTCGAAGAAGATGATCCAGAAGATCAGCATGTCGATGCCGTGGGCGGTGAGCACCATGTAGAAGGTGTCGGCGGCCAGCCAGTGGACGGCGGGCCAGCGCGTGAGCACCACGCCGATGGCCAGCAGGCCGCCCACCAGCAGGGCGACCACGGCGATCACGGCGTTGGCGATCATCAGGCGCTCGGCCTGGAGCTCGAACTGCAGCCCCGAGCGCGGGCAGGTGCGGTAGCTGGTGGCGGGGGCCATGCGGCCGGCCGGGAGCGGAAGTGTCGCGGACATGTTTTCGGCTCCTGTTGTTATTTGACGTAAATGCGGCCGATCATCGTGTGATGATTGATCCCGCAGTATTCATTGCAGACGATCGAGAAGGTGCCCGACTGGTTGGGCGTGATCTTGATCACGTGCTCGTAGCCCGGCACCACCTGGATGTTGATGTTGGCCGGCTGCAGCGAAAAGCCGTGGTTGTAGTCCATGGCGGTGAGGTGCAGCTTGTAGGTCTTGTCCTTTTCCAGCTGCAGGATGGGCCACCAGCTCCACAGGCGTGCGGTGAGGTAGACGTCGCTGTCGGGCGGCGGCGCGACGACCGGAATCTTCTGCTCGGTCTCGGTGCGCACGGTGTACTTGTCGACGAACGCCTGTGCCTTGGCCGAGAACTTCTCGGGCGTCGTCTTGTAGGTCTCCGTCGACAGGTTCTGCTTCCCGTAGGCGTGCCAGTAGATCATCATGAAGAACATCACCATGCACCAGACGAAGGCGATGGCGATCCAGGTGCCCTCGACCCGGTCGAGGGGATGCTTCCACCACAGCCGTTCCGCGGGCGGGAGAATGGCGCTCATGGCGTGCTCCTTACTTGGCCAGGGGAATGGTGAGGATGTCGATCACGCCCCAGAGCGTGTAGACGAGCATGGGGATCAGCACCCCCAGAAAAAGCAGCAGGAACGGGTTGTCCAGCAGCTGCTGCATGAACGGCACCGGGCCGTTTTCCGTGTCTTCGGTGCTCATCGTCTCTCCTCGGGTGGGTTGGCAGGTGGGCGGATGCTGACGACACGTTTCTGACGTGTATTTGATCCAACGCAAAGGTGCACTGGCTTGGCACCTTCAGTGCGGGCAAACCCTGAGGCGGCGATGACTAGCATGCGCGGCATGGACACGACGGCACGCCGAATGACCTTGCTGCGGACGATGGCAATCGCCTGCGCCGTGCTGGTGCTGGCCATCACGAGCCTGAGTGCGTTCATCCGCCTGTCGCGGGCGGGCCTGGGCTGCGAGCCCTGGCCGCAGTGCCAGGCACGGTTCAGCGCGGTGGGGCAGACGACCGCCGCGCAGCCCGACCGGGCGGTCGCGACGGCGCGCGTGGCGCACCGCGTCACCGCCGTGGGCGCCTTGCTGCTGATCATCGCGATGCTGATGACCGCCTGGGCCTCGTCGCCGCCGCTGGCCGCAGCGGGGCGGCTGGTCGCGGTCCTGCTCGGGCTGGCGGTGTTCCTGGCCGTGCTGGGACGGATGACCGCCGACTCGCGGCTGCCGGCAGTCGTGCTGGGCAATCTGCTGGCTGGCTTCGGCATGTTCGCCGTCGGCCTGCGGCTGGTGGCCGCCACGGCGCCGCCGGCCGGCGGTCGGCCGCTTCCGCGAACCTGGGCCGGGCTGGCGCTCGCGTTGCTGGTGGTACAGCTCATGCTCGGCGGGCTGGTGAGTGCCGCCCATGCCGGCGCCAGCTGCCCCGGGCTGGCCGGCTGCGACCTGGGCAGTGCGTCCTGGCAGGCGTTCGATCCCTGGCGCGAGCCCGCGGCGGGGGCGCCCGGCGCCGGCGCGCTGCTTCACATGGCGCACCGCGCGCTGGGCGTGGTCACCGCCCTGGTGCTGGCGGTCCTCGGGGCCGCGGCCTGGCGGCGTGGCCGGCGCACCGGCGCCGTCCTGCTCGCGCTGGCGCTGGCCGAGCCGGCCGCCGGCTTCGCGCTGGTGGCATTCGCGACGCCGCTCGGGCTGGCCCTGGTCCACAACATGCTGGCGGCGGCGCTGCTGGCGGCAGCAGCGGCATTGCTGCCGGGCGGGTCTGCGCGCGGCGCCTGAAGCGCGCCTGGGGGCGCCCTGCGGGTGGGCTGCCGCCGTGTGTGGTTTTGATATCCCGCAGGGTTGGCGAAGGCCGAGGCGGCGCAACCTTGATCCAGGTCAAATTTGTCGGTGGTGCGGCTGACTACATTAGGTGCATCTGAAATGCACCTTATCAGTCCTTCGACCAGGAGCCTTCCATGACCTCGACCGCCACCGCCACCGCCTCCACCACCACGCTCGACGTGCGCGTGCTCCCCTGCGAGCAGCGCCGTGAGCTGATCTTCTCGACCTTCGACGACCTGCCGGCCGGCCAGACGATGGAAATCGTCAATGACCACGACATCAAGCCGCTGCAGGGCGTGTTCCAGAACCTGGTGCCCGGCAAGTTCACCTGGGAATACCTGCAGCAGGGGCCCGACCTCTGGCGCGTCGCCATCAGGAAGCTCGGCGCGGCGCGCACCGCCGGCCAGTGCTGCGGCTCCTGCGGCGGCGACGGCCATTGACACGCCGGCCTGCGGCCGACCCCCTTTCCCTTTTTTCTTCGCAGTAACACAGGACAAGCAATGAATTCGACGAAGCGGCTCTGGCGATGGCTGGGCCTCATTTTCGTGCTCTCGTTCGCCGCGCTGGGCTACCTCGGCTGGCAGATCTATCTGGAGAAACCCCCGATCCCCACGGCCGTCGTCACCAGCAAGGGCGACGTGCTGTTCACCGCCGAGCAGGTCGAACGCGGCCAGCAGGCCTGGCGCGCCGCCGGCGGCCAGCAGCTGGGCACCGTCTGGGGCCACGGCAGCTACGTGGCGCCGGACTGGTCGGCCGACTGGCTGCACCGCGAAGCGGTCGCGCTGCAGCGCATCCTCGCCGCCCAGAAGGCGCGCGGCGAGCTGAGCACCGCCGATCGCGCCGCCGTGGACGCGGTGCTGCGCGAGCAGATGCGCGCCAACACCTATGACCAGGCCACCGGCAAGGTGACGGTCTCGGCCGAGCGGGCCCAGGCGATCCGCGAGGTCGCCGGCCACTACGCCGCCCTGTTCGGCAACGACCAGTCGCTCGCCAAGCTGCGCGGGCAGTACGCGATGCAGGAGAACGCGCTGCCTGATGCGAAGGACCGCCAGGCGCTCACCGCGTTCTTCTTCTGGAGCTCCTGGGCCGCCGCTACCGACCGGCCGGGCGAGACCAACCTCTCCTACACCAGCAACTGGCCGCACGAGCCGCTGGTGGGCAATACCATGACCGGCTCTGCGGCGATGTGGTCTATGGTCTCGATCATCCTGCTGCTGGCGGGCATCGCCGCGATGCTGTGGTTCCACGGCGCCCAGCGCCACGAGGAAGAGCCGGCCGTTCCCAAGCAGGACCCGCTGGTCACCGCCAAGGCCACGCCTTCGATGAAGGCCACCCGCAAGTACTTCTTCGCCGTGGTCGGCCTGATCCTGCTGCAGATCGCCATGGGCGTCGTCACCGCGCACTACGCGGTCGAAGGCGACGCCTTCTTCGGGATCCCGCTGGCCGAACTGCTGCCGTACGTCGTCAGCCGTACCGTGCACACCCAGGTCGGCATCTTCTGGATTGCCACCGCATGGCTCGCCACCGGCCTGTACATCGCGCCGCTGCTGTCGGGCAAGGAGCCGAAGTTCCAGAAGCTGGGCGTGGACGTCCTGTTCTGGGCGCTGATCGCGATCGTGGTCGGCTCCACCGCGTCGGGCTGGCTCGGCACCCTGCAGCGCAGCGGCACCGACTTCAGCTTCTGGTTTGGCAACCAGGGCCTCGAATTCACCTCGATGGGCCGCTTCTGGCAGTACCTGCTGTTCGTCGGCCTGCTGTTCTGGGCCTTCCTGCTGGGCCGTGCCCTGTGGCCGGCGCTGATGAAGCCTTCCGAGTCGCGCGGCCTGATCGCCATGGTGTTCCTGTCGGCGACCTGCATCGGCGGCTTCTACGCGACCTCGCTGACCTGGGGCCAGACCACGCACTATGCGATGGTCGAATACTGGCGCTGGTGGCTGGTCCACCTGTGGGTGGAAGGCTTCTTCGAGGTGTTCGCCACCGCCGTGATCGCGCTGATCTTCAGCCGCCTGGGCCTGGTGCGCTCCGAGAGCGCCAACCGCGCCATCGTCGCCGAGACCATCGTGTTCCTGTTCGGCGGCATCCTGGGCACCTTGCACCACCTGTACTTCACCGGCACGCCCACCTCGGTGATCGCCGTGGGCGCCGTGTTCTCGGCCCTGGAAGTGGTGCCGCTGACGCTGATCGGCCTGGAAGCCCTGCAGACCTGGCGCCGCGCCGCCGGCACGCCCTGGCTGCAGTCCTACAAGTGGCCCATCCTGTACTTCGTCGCAGTGGGCTTCTGGAACACCGTCGGCGCCGGCCTGCTCGGCTTCGCGATCAACCCGCCGGCCTCGCTGTACTACGTGCAGGGCCTGAACATGACCGCCGCCCACGGCCACGCCGCGCTGTTCGGTGTCTACGGCATGCTGGGCATCGGCCTGATGCTGTTCTGCCTGCGCGGCCTGTACGAGCGCAGCCTGCACGCCGACCGCCTGCTCAAGCCCGCCTTCTGGAGCCTGAACATCGGGCTGGCCATGATGGTGTTCCTGTCGCTGCTGCCGGCCGGCATCTACCAGGCCGCCGCGGCGGTCGGCAAGGGCCTGTGGTACGCCCGCTCGCCGGAGATCATCCACTCCGGCGTCATGGAAACGCTGGTGTGGCTGCGCGTGCCGGGCGACCTCGTGTTCGCCGGCGGTGCGGCGATCCTGGCCATCTACGCGCTTCGCCTGCTGCGCCGCTCGGATGGCGAACGCGAGGCAGGAGCCGCGATTCCCGCGGCGGCCAAGTCCTGATGACCCAGTGGGGGCCGGCGCCAGCCGGTCCCTGTCCTTTTTCCCACGACAATCAAGGAGCCATGATGAGCAGCTGTTCCCTTCCCGTCGTCAACGGCGTGCACCCCTTCGATGCGCGCGGCGTCGCCAAGCGCTTCCGGCATGCCGCGATCTTCGGTGCGCTGCAGAGCCTCAACCCCGGAGAGACAATGCGCTTCGTCAACGACCACGACCCGCTGCCGCTGCTGGGACAACTGCAGCAGCATTTCGGCGAGGCCATCGGCATCGAATACGTGCGCCGCGAACCCGGCGAGATCGTGATCGACTTCCGGGTGCTCGCCTAGACCACAACCGACAACCGGAGCTGCCGCCATGAAGCTCACCGCCTTTACCGACTACGCCCTGCGGGTGCTGATCTACCTGGCCGCGCAGCCCAAGCGGCGCGCGACGATCGCCGCCATCGCCCACAGCTTCGACGTCTCGGAGAACCACCTCACCAAGGTGGTCCACTACCTGGGCAAGGCCGGCTGGCTGGCCAACGTGCGCGGCAAGGGCGGCGGACTGGAGCTGGCGATGCCGCCCGAGCTGATCAAGGTCGGCGAGGTGGTGCGCGGCACCGAAGGCGGCGACGTGCCGGCGGAATGCTTCGCCAACCACGGCGACCAGTGCTGCATCGCCGGCATCTGCCGCCTGAGCGGCGTGCTGGCCGAGGCGGTGCAGGCGTTCTACGGAACGCTCGACGGCTACACGCTGGCGGACCTGGTGCACAACCGCCAGGCGCTGGCGCGCATCATGTTCACCGACGAGGTCGGCTCGTCGTCGCCGAGGAAGGCAGCATGAAGACGCTCGACGATTTCGCTTCCCAGGAAGGCCCGGAGCAGGAACCGTATCCCTACGAGGGACCGGAAGAACTGCGCGACCCGATCCTGCAGGCCCTCACTCGCGTGGTCGATCCCGAGGTCGCGATGAGCATCGTCGACGTCGGGCTGATCTACGGCGTGGCGGTGGCCGACGACAAGGTGCACGTGAAGGTGACCATGACCTCGGCCGCCTGCCCGGTGGCCGACGTGATCCTGGACGACATGGAGCGCGAACTGGACAAGGTGGCACCGCCGCACATGGTGGTGCAGCTCGAACTGGTCTGGGATCCGCCCTGGACCATGGACCGGATGAGCGGCCGGGCCCGCCGCTTCATGGGCTGGTGATGGCACGCGCCAGCCTGCGGCCGCAGCGCCATGCCCGACCGGCGGCGGCGATCGCCCGCGTGGCGTTCATCGCGCTGGTCGCACTGTCGCTGGTTGCGGGCGTGTCCGGCGGCCTGCTGCGCTATGGCGTGGTGGTGCCGGGCGCGGCCGACGCGGCCTGGCTGGGCCGCGCCGGGCTGTCGCACCCGGCGCTCATGATCTGCACCTTTCTGGGCACCGTGATCGGGCTGGAGCGCGCGGTCGCGGTGAAGCTGACCGCCGCGTTCGCGGCGCCGCTGGCGTCCGCCCTGGCCGGCGTCTGCCTGCTGGCCGGGCAAACCGGCGCGGCCGGCTGGCTGCTGGTGCTGGCCAGCCTGGTGTTCGGCTGGGTGAACGTCGTGGTGGTGCGCCGGCAGTCGGCGCCGCACACGCAGCTGCTGCTGGCTTCGGCCGGCACCTGGCTGGTCGGCAACCTGTTGTTCGCCGCGGGGCAGGGCAGCGCCGCGGTCCTGCCGTGGTGGTTCGCCTTCCTGGTGATGACGATCGCGGCCGAGCGGCTGGAGATGACGCGCCTGATGCGGCGCCGGCCGGCGGCGCCGTGGCTGTTGCTGGCGGTGCTGTCGCTGATGGTGGCGGGCGCAGCCTGGTCCTGGCCGTCGCCCCGCCTGGGCGGCGTGCTCTACGGGTTCGCGCTGTTGCTGCTCGCCTGGTGGCTGGTCACCTACGACATCGCGCGGCGCACCGTCTTCGCCGACGGCCTGAGCCGCTACATGGCCGTGTGCCTGCTGGGCGGCTATGTCTGGCTGGGCCTTGCCGGCTTCGCCTGGGCCGCCACGGCCCTGGGCCTGCCGTGGCGCGACGCGGCGCTGCACGCCCTGGGCCTGGGCTTCATCTTCAGCATGATGATGGGCCACGCGCCCGTGATCCTGCCGGCCATCGCCGGCATCAAGCTGCGGTTCGGCTGGCCGTTCTATCTGCCGCTGGCCGCGCTGCATCTGTCGCTGGCCGTGCGCCTGGGCTGGGGCGCGCTCGAGTCGGCGCTGCGCGGCACCGGGGCCGCCGCCAACGCAGCCAGCATTCTGTTGTTCGCCGCCACCATCGGCGGCGCCGCCGTCGCCTGGCGGCTCGGAGCAGGCGCGCAGCGCGCCGGGGAGCCCTGACATGGCCGTACTGATGCAAATGGAAGAGCCGCCGGCGCAGCAAGCGCCGCGGGGTTTCGCGCTGTGGGCGCTCGGGTTCCGCCCGTTCTACCTGCTGGCCAGCCTGTACGCGGCGCTGTCGATCCTGCTGTGGGCGCTGCAGTTCACCGGCCGGCTGGGGCGGCCCTACCTGCCGGCGCCGATCTGGCATGCGCACGAGATGATCTTCGGCTTCGCGCTGGCCGTGGTGGTCGGCTTCCTGTTCACGGCCGGGCGCAACTGGTCGGGCCTGCCGACGCCTACCGGCTGGCGCCTGGCCGCGCTGGCCGCGCTGTGGGTGGCCGGGCGGGTGCTCGTGCTGACGCCCTTCGGCTGGGCGGCGGCCCTGGTGAACGCCGCGTTCCCGCTGGCCGCCGCGGTCGCACTGGCGATTCCCTTCATCCGCTCGCGCAACCGGCGCAACTATTTCTTCGTCGGCCTGCTGGCGCTGATGTCCGCCGCGGTGCTGGGCATCCACCTGGAGCAGCTGGGCGTGGTGCGCTTCCCAGGCTGGGCCGGCATCCAGGTGGCGCTGGACGCGATCCTGTTCATCATGACCGTCATGGCCGGCCGGGTGATTCCGATGTTCACCAACAACGGCGTGCCCGGCGCCGCGGCCACCCGCAAGCCGCTGCTGGAGCAGGCCGCGCTGGGCATGACGCTGGTGCTGCTGGCCGGCGACATCCTGCAGGCCAGCGGCTGGGTGCTGGCGCTGATCGCGATCGCCGCGGCCGCCGCGCACCTGGCCCGCTGGTCGCTGTGGGACGGGCGCAGGACGCTGCGCACGCCGCTGGTGTGGGTGCTGCAGGTGGCCTACCTGTGGATCCCGGTGCATCTGGCGCTGCGCAGTGCGGCGGCGATGGGCTGGGTTCCCACCTCGGCCGCGACGCACGCGCTCACCGTGGGCGCGATCGGGGGGCTGATCATCGGCATGATCACGCGCACCGCCCGCGGCCACACCGGCCGGCCGCTGCGCGCGGACCGCTACGAGACCGCCTGCTACCTGATGGTGCTGCTGGCCGCGCTGGTGCGGGTGTTCATGCCGCTGCTGGCGCCGGCCTGGCTGCTGCACGCTGTGTTATGGTCCGCGATCCTGTGGTCGGCGGCGTTCGGCCTGTACTTCGTGCGCTACTGGCCGGTGCTCACGCGCCCGCGGCTGGACGGCCGTCCCGGCTGAGCCGGCGGCCGGGCGGCTGCGCCGGCTCCGATGGTCTGGCGCAACCAAGTGCGGCGTGCCGCGGCCACAATTCGCACGGATCCTATGCTTTCCTTCCTGCCTCCTTCGCTGCGCGGCTGCCTCGCCTTCGTGCTGCTGGCGCTGAATACGCTGTTCTGGTGCGTCCCGCTGCTCGCGGCGGCGCTGGTCAAGCTTGCCCTGCCGTTCGAGGCCGTGCGGGTGCGCATCGATCCGCTGCTCAACCGCTTCGCCAGCCTCTGGATCGCCTGCAACAGCGGCTGGATGCGCCTGACCCAGCGCACGGCGTGGGACGTGCAGGGCGTCGAGCAGCTGCGCTACCAAGGCTGGTACCTGGTCAACTGCAACCACCAGTCCTGGGTCGACATCTTCGCGCTGCAGCATGTGCTGAACGGGCGGATCCCGTTGCTGAAGTTCTTCCTCAAGCAGGAGCTGATCTGGGTGCCGGTCATCGGCCTGGCCTGGTGGGCGCTCGATTTCCCCTTCATGCGGCGGCACGGCAAGGCCGAGCTGCGCAAGCGTCCCGAGCTGCGCTCGCAGGACGCCGAGGCCACCCGCCGGGCCTGCGAGAAGTTCGCGCTGGTGCCCACCAGCGTCATGAATTTCGCCGAGGGCACGCGCTTCACCCGCGCCAAGCACCGCGCGCAGGGCTCGCCGTACCGGCACCTGCTCAAGCCGAAGGCGGGCGCCCTGGCGCTCGCGCTCAACGCGATGGGCGAACGCTTCCGTTCGCTGGTGGACGCCACCATCGTCTATCCGGCCGGGGCGCCGACGTTCTGGCAATTCCTGTGCGGGCGGACGCCGCGCGTCGTGGTCAGGGTGCGCGAGCTCCCGATTCCGGCCGAGTTCTGCAGCGGCGACTACTCGGGTGATCCGGGTTTTCGCATGGCATTCCAGCGCTGGCTTGCGGCTCTGTGGGAGGACAAGGATCGCCAGATCGGCGAACTGCTGGGGCAGGGCGCCGGCGGCACGGCCGCGCCGGGCGAGACCCCCGCGGCCACCGCGCTGGGCGCCCTGGCCGCGGTGGCCCTGCTGGCCGGCCTGGCGTGGCCGGTCGATGCCGGCGCGGTGCAGGCACTGGGTCCCGGCGGCCTGCGTGCCCGGCATGCAGCGTTGGCGCCGCGCCTGCGCGACAACCAGTTCCAGGGACCGCTGGTGCTGGAGTCAGTCGAGACGACGAGCAGCAGCCAGGGCGATATCTATGCGGTGATCGATCATCCGTTCGCCAAGGTGAGCGGTGCCCTGGCCGACCCGGCGAACTGGTGCGACATCCTGATCCTGCACCTGAACGTCAAGTACTGCCGCGGCACCCCCGGCGCCGCGGCCCGGCTGGAGGTGCGGATCGGGCGCAAGCACGACCAGCCGCTGGCCTCGGCGACGCGGCTGGAATTCGCCTGGCGCGCCGCGGCGCCGACGCCGGACTACCTGGACGTGGGCCTGGGCGCGCCCAGCGGGCCCTTCGGCACCAGGGACTACCGGATCCTGGTGGAAGCGGTGGGGCTGGACGCAGGGCACACCTTCATCCACATGGGATACGCGTTCGGGTACGGCGCGCTTGGCCAGATGGCCATGTCCTCGTACCTCGCGACGATCGGGCGCGACAAGGTCGGGTTCACGCCGCTGGCCGACGCACCGCCCGGCGACGGCCCGCGCCTCGTGGGCGGCATGCGCGGGCTGGCGGAGCGCAACACCATGCGCTACTATCTGGCGATCGACGCCTACCTGGACAGCCTGTCGGCGCCGCCGCAGCAGCAGGTCGAGCGGCGCTTCGAGCACTGGTTCGACGCGACCGAGAAGTACCCCGCGCAGCTGCGCGAGGTCGACCGCGCCGGTTACCTGGCGATGAAGCGCAGCGAGCATCGGCGCCAGCAAAGCGCGCTCACCGAATGAAACCTTGCGGTCGAGCACGGCCGCGCCGGAGTCTTGACTCACGTCAAATGGAATTTTGTCGCAGGAAACTAGAACTGGCCTGAGTGGGCCGCTCCACGCTTTCATCTTCACCACCCGGGGGTTTCACATGAACAGGATCATCCTTGCCGCCAGTCTTGCCATCGCGCAGATCTTTGCCGTGAGCGCCCTGGCCCAAACGAAGGGCGAAGCCGACCCGGCGCAGGCCAAGGCCATCCCGTCCAAGCCGGCGACGGCCGAGGAGAAGGCGACGGCCAAGTCGGCCCGCAAGGCCGAAGGCAGCGCCGCCGCCAAGTCCTTCACGGGCGGTGAAAGCCCCCAGAGCGTCGGCAAGGCCAAGGTGGCCACCAAGGAACAGCGCGCCGAGGCCGCCAAGGCGCGCAAGGCCGCCGCGAAGTCGGCGCTCAAGAAGGGCGAGATCAGCTCCGGCGAAAAGTAGCGCCACCGTGCTCCACGCAAGAGCGGGCCCGCGAGCCCGCTCTTTTTTGTGGCGGAACGCTCGAGCTGAAGGGCGCCTGTGACACAATGACCGGCCGCATGCCGCGCGGCCACAGCCATGGAACTGGATCCGATCCGCACCGTCTTCTGGGACGCTTTCCGGCACCTCTTTCCGGTGCACGCGAAAGCCGCGCAGACTGCCACCGGGAGCCTCGTCATCACCTGGAGCATCAAGAGCGACCCCCAGGCGAGGTTTCCCTACGCCACCCCCATCACCGTACGTTTCGACGACGAGCTTGCCCAAGCCCTGGAGGGCGCCGCACCGCAGGAGTGGCTGCAGCTCGCCCAACGTCAGGAGGCCGCCCTGCGGGCCGGGATGGTGGGCTACGACCCGTTTGCCGCGGTGCCGAAAGCACGCGTGATCGTGCTGGGCTGAGGCGCGCTCAGGCCCGTTCGTGGTGGCGCCGCAGGGCGCGGGCGAAGCACCAGCCGGCGGCCGGCAGCGCAAACGCGGGTCCGAGCAGCATCGGCGCATGCCCCAGGTGATCGAACGCGACCCCCGCCAGGGTGACGCCGATCGCCTGTCCCACGAACAGGCAGAACGCGAAGCTCGCCACCGCCGTGCCGCGCACGGCGGGCACCATCTGGGTGGCGTGCGTCTGCAGCGTGTTGTGGTACAGGTAGGTGCCGAATCCCACCGCCAGCGCCACCGGGGCGGCCAGCCCCCACCAGGGCATGACCAGCCAGGCGAGATAGCCGGCGCCCATCAGCACGCCGCCCCACAGCACCATGCGGCGCTCGCCGAAGCGTCGCACGATGTGCCGCGCCGTCACGGCATAGACCAGTCCGCCGACCGCGTACAACGCCACCAGGGCCGACGCGGCCGACAGCGACAGTCCGAAGCGCTGGTGCAGGTAGGCCGGCAGATAGGCCATGGGGCCCAGCAGGAACACGCCTTCGGCCAGCACGGCGACCAGCACCGTTCTGGCCCACGGCACCTGCAGCACCGAGCGCAGTTGCGCCGCGAACGCCAACGGTGCGCCGCGGGGCGGCGCGGCTGACGGCAGCTGCCGCAGCCGCAGCGCCAGCAGCACCGCGATCACGGCGTACCCCGCCGCAAGGCTGAAGAAGGCCCCGCGCCAGCCCAGGGTGGAATCGGCGAACAGGCCGCCCGCCAGCTGGCCGGCCATCATGCCGCCGAGCGTGCCGGTGAGCAGCTGCGCCAGCGTGGCCTGCCGGCGCTCGTATGGCACGGCGTCGCCGATCCAGGCCATCGACAGCGGGATCACGCCGGCCGCCGCCATGCCCCAGACCACTCGCGTGCCGACCAGCGCATCGAATCCCGGCGCCAGGGCCGAGGCGAGCGCGCCGGCGATGCAGCCGAACAGGGCCAGCGTCACCATCCGTGCCTTGCCGTAGCGGTCGCCCAGGGGACCGAACAGCAATTGCATCAGCCCGTACGCGATCGCGAAGGCGATGACCACGCGCCCCGCCGTGCCGGGCGTGCGCCCGAAGTCCTGGGCCAGGCGCGGCAGCAGCGAATCGCACACGCGCAACGCAGCGCCGCTGAAGAAAGTCGCGCCCGACAGCAGCGCGACCGTGGTCTGCACCCGCGACTCGGGCGTCGACGCCGCGTTCACGCCCGCCGGGCCCGACCGCAGCGCGGCCTGGACGACAAGCAACCGCGAGCGGTCCGGCGCACGCCCGGACCGGGAGACGAGGGAGAACACATCGCGCGCATTGTCCACGAGACGAGCTCGCGTCCGCCGGTGGATGGACTTCCGCCCGGCTGGATGGCGCCCCACAGGGGTTGCGGCCCCGTTCCTACAGCCGGGCAGGTGCGGTCTCCGGACAATGGCTGCACGTTGACGCGATGGCCGCGGATCACCTGCGCCGCTGTCGCGTTCGAGCCAACCGATGCAAGGAGCACACTCATGTTGAAGACCACTCTTGCCGTGACCATCGCCGCCGTGGGCGCGCTGGGCCTGGCCGGCTGCGATGTCGAGAAGACCCGCGAAGGCAACGTCTCGATGCCGAAGTACGAAGTCGAGAAGAAGGCGTCGGGCGACGTCACGCTGCCCAAGTACGAAGTGACCACGCCGGACGTGAAGGTCGGCAGCGCCGAGGCGACCATCACCGTGCCGAAGGTCACCACCGAGGAAAAGAAGATCGAGGTGCCGACCGTTCAGATCACGCCGGCGCCGGACAAGGACGACCACAACAAGAAGCAGTGACGCCGCGCTGGCCGGGCTGAGCGGGGGGCTGGTACAGTGCCTGCATGCAAGGCTGCCAGGTCACCTTCTTCACGCAGCAGAACGCGCGCCATGGCGGCAAGCCGGTGGGCGAGTGGCTGATCCAGCTGGCCCGCGACATGGGCCTGCGCGGCGCCACGCTGCTGCCGGCGGAGGAAGGTTTCGGAGCGCACGGGCGGCTGCATGCCGCCCGTTTCTTCGAGCTGGCCGAGCAGCCGATGCAGATCGTGATGGCGCTGTCGGAAGAGGAGACGCAGCGCCTGTTCGCGCGCCTGGACGCGGAAGGGGTGCACCTGTTCTACGTGAAGGCACCGGTGGAGTTCGGCACCCTTGGAGGCCCGGCGCGAGCGTAGCCAGCGGCCGTCCGGACCGGCCGGCGGCGACGAGACGGAGAAACAGCAATGGAGGCCTGGGGAATCGCCGCAGTGGGCGCCGGCGCGATGTTCGGCGCGTGGCTGCGCTGGTGGCTCGCGCTGCGGCTCAACTCGCTGCTGCCGGCGCTGCCGTTCGGCACGCTCGCCGCCAACCTGCTGGGAGGCTTCCTGGTCGGCGTCGCCATCGCGTTCTTCCAGCGCCATCCGAGCCTGCCGCCCGAGGCCAGGCTGTTCTTCATCACTGGCTTCCTCGGCGCCCTCACCACGTTCTCGACGTTCTCGGGCGAAGTGGTGGGGATGCTGCAGCGGGGCGACTATGCCTGGGCCGCGACCACCGCGACGGCCCACCTGTTCGGATCGCTGCTGGCGACCGCGCTCGGCCTGGCGGCAGTGCCGCTGTTGGTGCGCGGCGCTGCGTGATGCGTGCCGCGCGAGCAGGGCAGCGCACGCGTCTTGTCAAGGATGTCCCTCGAGCGCGCTCGGGCGCTGCGGCGCGGCGCGCCGCAGAAAATATTTCTTGCGCCGGCGCGGATATCCACTCGTTCTGTGGATAACCCTGTTGGCTGCCGCGGGATGGTGGCCGGCGAGCCAGCGCTGGCGCGGGCCGCCACGCATTGACTGCGAAAGCGGCAGCAGGCGGGGATCGAGTTGCTGGCTCGCAACAGCGGCCGCGGCAATGGCAGCGGTTGCACCGAAACGCTCAATCGCCGTTGCCGCCGTCGTCGGCTGGACGGTTCTTCTGCCGGTCGCGCTCGATGCTCCTGAGGCTCGCCAGCGCGCTGTCCGAGCCCTCGCCGGAGCGGGGCTGCCGTGCGCTGCGCTCGACCGGCCGGTCCGGCGGCACGCACTCGCCTCGGTCCGTGCGCGCCTTGCCGGCCGGCGGCTTGCGGGACGGGGGGGATGCTTTCTTCACGCGGGCAGTGTAGGCAGCGCGGTTCCCGCGCCCTTGTAGGCCGGGGGAGCATCGGACGGTAGGGGCCGCCCTGCGGTATCCGGGCGGCTGAACCGCCCGGCGACCGCGCAGCAAACGCCGTCAGGCGCCCGCGCCGAACTCGCCTTGCAGCCGCTCGGCCCGCTGCGCCTGCAGGCGCTCTTCGTCCGCCACTGGCGACAGCGCGTTGTGCACCTTGTGCACGCCGGGCAGGCGCGTCAGCTGTGACAGCAGGCGGTCGACCTCGGCGCGCAGCACCGGCCCGCTGACGCGCACCACGCCGTGCTCGACGGTGACCTGGACGACGTCGGGATGACTCACCAGCCTGCCCACGCAGGCCTGCACCTGCTCGCGTAGGCGCGACTCGGCCGGGACCATGCCGCCGGCGCGGCGGCGGGTCAACGCGCCCTCGAGCCAGACCACGGCGGCCGCGCCGGCGAGCATCGAAGTGGAGACGTTCAGCAGAGGGTGCATGGAATCAGGCCGCCTTCTTGCGCGGCTTGGGTTTGACGGTGGTGGTCGTGCGCGCGGCGCTCCGGGATGCAGCGGCCCGCTTGCGCGGTGCCGCGGGCTTTTCATCGTTGGCGGCCGCCTTGCGCGACGCGGGCGCGGCCCTGGACGCTGCCGCGCCGCCGCGCAGGCTGCGGCGCAGCAGTTCGGTCAGGTCGATGATGTCGGCGCTGGGCTTGACCTCCTCGCCCTCCAGCGGCTTTGTGATGTGACCGCCTTCGCCGGCCTCCACCTTGGCTTGCACGACCTGTTCCAGCTTCTCGCGGAACTCGTCGTGGAAGGCCTGCGGATTCCATTCGTCCTGCAGCTCGCCCACCAGCTGCTCGGCCATCTTCAGCTCGCGCTCGGTGAGCCTGGTCTCGCCCGCGTCAGGCAGCGGCAGGCCCGCGGTGTCGCGCACTTCGTCGGCCCAGCGCAGCAGCTCCAGCACCAGCCCGCCGGGCGCAGGCAGCAGGGCCGCCAGGTGCTGGCGGGTGGAGATCACCACCCGCGCCAGGCCCGCCTTGCCGGTGCGGCGCAGCGTCTCCAGCAGCAGCAGGTAGGGCTTCTGCCCCTTGGCCGCCGGCGCCACGTAATAGGGCTTGCTGAAGTAGATCGCCGGGATGCGGCTGCCGTCGACGAAAGCCTCGATCTCGATGGTCTGCGTCGAGCGCGGCAACGCGGCCTTGATCTCGTCGGGCGAGAGCACGACGAACTGGTCCTTCTCGTATTCGAAGCCCTTGACGATCTCTTCCTTCTGCATCGCGTCGCCGGTGGTCTTGTTCACCTGCATGTTGCCGACCGCGCTCATGGTCTTCCGGTCGAGCAGCTGGAACTTCATCCGGTGCTCGGCGGTGGCCGTGTGCAAGGTGACGGGGATGTGGACCAGCCCGAAGCTGATCGCCCCTTTCCACAGGGTGCGGGTGCTGGAGGGTGCCATGCGCCAACCCTATCCGTGCGCGGCCCGGGCGCTGTAGGACGCGGCAGCAAGCTGCTGTCCGTCGCTGCTGCGCCGCGACGGGGCGTCAGTCGATCAGCTTGTTCTTCAGCGCGTAGTAGGTCAGGTCGCTGTTGGAAGCCAGGCCCATCTTCTCCATCAGGCGGGTGCGATAGGTGCTGACGGTCTTCACGCTCAGCGACAGGGCGTTGGCGATCTCGCCGGCGGTCTCGCCCTTGGCGAGCTTGAGGAACACCTGGAACTCGCGCTCGGACAGCAGGTCGTGGGCGGCGCTGCCGTCCTTGCGATCCAGCTGCTGCGCGATCAGCTCGGCGACCGAGGGCGAGATGTAGCGGCGCCCCAGCGCGATGGTGCGGATCGCGTTGACGATCTCCATCGGTTCGCACTCCTTGTTGAGGTACCCGCTCGCGCCCTGCTTGATCAGGTTCACGGCGTACTGCTCTTCGGGGTAGCCCGACAGGATCAAGATGCCTACGTCGGGCGCCTTGGCGCGGATCATCGCCAGGGCGTCGATGCCGCTTTGTCCCGGCATCGACAGGTCCATGATGATCACGTCCATCTCGGTGGTGCGCGCCAGGTCGATCGCCTCGCGGCCGGAGGCCGCCTCGCCGACGACGCGCATGTCCACCATTTCGGACAGGAACTGCTTCAACCCGGCCCGGACGATGGCATGGTCGTCCACGATGCCGATCTTGATGATGGAACTGTTCATGGTGCGGCGTGGAAGTGGCTCATCAGCGTAGCAGTGTGCTCCCCAAATGGCGGCAGCGGGGCTCACGCGCCCCGCCGGGGTCCAAGTCCCGCCCTTGTCCTACAGTGCGGGAGCGCCGCGGACCACGTTCACGCCAGGGTGTGCAGCGGGATGTCGTGCTCGAGCGCAAGACGGTCCAGTTCGGCGCGGCTGCGGCTGCCCATGAATGCGGCGACGCGTTCGTGGGTCGCCGGCGCGAACATCGTGCGGATGTCGCCGGGCGCGACGCCGGCCACGGCGCACAGGGCGGCGGCGAAATGCGGCTCCAGGGCGGCGACCGCCACCCGGCCATCGCGGCACGGGTACATGCGGTAGCCGGCGTGGGCGCCGCCGACGGCGCCGTCCGGTCGTGTGAGGCCCCAGTGGCGCGGCAGCCCCAGGTACGCCGCCGCATCCGACAGGGCCACTTCCAGGTAGCGGCCCGCCGGGTGCGGTTCGCCGGTGCCCGCGTAGCGCTCGCTTTGCTGCAGCGCCGCCTGCAGCACCGCCTCGCTGGCCATCAGCGAGCCCCCCATGTCGGCATAGAGCGTGGGCGGGAGGTCCAGGCCGCCCACCAGGCCGTTGGCCGCCAGGTACGTCAGGTCGTGGCCGGGTTCTTCCGCCCCCGCGCCGGCAGCGCCGACGATCGCGACCTGCGACAACGCCGGGTAGCGGGCATGCAGGTCGCGCCACGCGAGGCCGAGCTTGTCCAGGGCCGAGGGCCGGAAGGACGTGAGCAGCACGTGCGCCTTGGCAAGTTCCGCGTGCAGGATCTCGCGCCCGCCGTCGGTCTTCAGGTCGGCCCGGCGCACCGTGATCTCCTGGTGCAGCTGCGCGTAGGCCTCGGGGTTGTACAGCCCCATCGGGTCACCCGAGGGCGGCTCCAGCTTCACGCAGGTCGCGCCCATGCTCCGGCAGCGCATGAGTGCGGCGGGGCCGGGCAGGTTGAGCGCGAGGCTGAGGATGCGGGTGCCGGCGAGCGGGCGAAACGGGGCCATGGCGGGTGCTGGAGAGTTTGTGCAAGACTAGCAGACCGGTTCCCGAGCGAAAACATGGACATCGACATCGACCAGATCATGGCCTGGAAGGGCCGCAGTGAAACCCGCACCGACCAGGTCACGGCCGCACCGGTGCGCCTGTTGCGGGCCACGCTGGACCTGCCGCCCGACGAGGCCGCCGGCGAGCTGCCGGCGCTTTGGCACTGGCTGTATTTCCTGCCGTCGCCGCGTCGCAGCGAACTGGGTCCCGACGGCCATGCGCGCCGCGGCGGCTTCCTGCCGCCGGTGCCGCTGCCGCGCCGCATGTGGGCCGGCGGCCAGCTCGAATTCATGCGGCCGCTGCGCCTGGGCGACGCGATCCGGCGCGAGTCGACCATCGACGACGTCCAGCTCAAGACCGGGCGCACCGGCACCCTGTGCTTCGTGCGGGTGCGCCACGAGATCTCGGGACCGCGCGGGCCGGCGCTGCGCGAGTTCCACGACATCGTGTACCGCGACCTGCCTGCGGCCGGCGCGCCGGCACCCGCCTACCAGGAGGCGGCGGCCGGTGCGGTGACGCAGCGCGTGCACCCCGACGACGTGCTGCTGTTTCGCTATTCCGCCCTGACCTTCAACGGCCACCGCATCCACTACGACCGGCGCTACGTGACGCAGGAGGAGGGCTATCCGGGCCTGGTCGTGCACGGCCCGCTGCTGGCGACCCTGCTGGCCGGCCTCGCGCAGCGCGAGTTCGCGGGGCGCGCCGCGACGGGTTTTTCGTTCCGCGCCCTGAAGCCCGTGTTCGACCTGCACGCCTTCGAGGTGTGCGGGCAGCGCGCCGACGACCACGCCATGGAGCTGTGGATCCGCGACCATGCCGGTCACCAGGCGATGGCCGCGCGCATGGAGTTCGCCGCCTGACCTCGAGGCGGGCGCCCGCGGGCGGCTACCATAGCGGCTGGGATCACGGATGGCAGCGATGAACATGGACGGCGAAGTCTCGGCCCACTACAGCCGGGGCGACCTGCTGGCCCGCCTGCGCGCGGCGCTGCGGGAGGACGGCAATGACCCGGACCACCCGACGCCCGACACGCTGGCGCCGTACGACCACTTTCACGGCCGCGGCCTGGAGGCGACGCTGGAGACGGCGCGGCTGATGCCCGCCCGGGCCAGTGAGCGCATCCTGGACATCGGCAGCGGCCTGGGCGGCCCGGCCCGCTACGTCGCCAACCGCTTCCGCTGCCACGTGACCGGCCTGGACCTGACCCCCGAGTTCTGCGACGTGGCGCGCCAGCTCAGCGCGCTGCTGAAGCTGGAGGACCGCACCAGCTTCGAACTGGGCGATGCGCTGGCGATGCCGTTCGCCGCCGCCAGCTTCGATGGCGCGTATTCGATGAACGTCTCGATGAACATCGAGGACCGCGCCGCGATGTACCGCGAGATCGACCGCGTGCTCAAGCCCGGCGGCTGGCTGGTCCTGTCGGAAGTGGCCATGGGCGAGGGCGGCGAGATCGACTACCCCACGGCCTGGGCCGACAGCCCGCGCACCAGCTTCCTGCTCACGCCGGAGCAAACCCGCACCGGCCTGCTGGCCGCCGGCTTCGAGGTGGTGCGCTTTCGCAGCACCCTGGAGCAGACCCGTGCGTTCGGCGACCGCTCGCGCGCCATGGTCAAGCGCGGCGAGAAGCCGCCCCACCGCGCGGTGATGCTGATCCACGGCGAAAAGGCCAAGGCCGCCATGGCCAACACCATCCGCGGCTTCGCCGACGGCCGCATGGTGCCGATCGAGGTGCTGTGCCGCAAGAGCGGCGCCGCGCCTCAGAGCGGCAGCCCGACGTAGTTCTCCGCCAGGGCGGTGGCAGCGGCCCGCGACTGGACCAGGTAGCCGAGTTCGGCTTCCTGCACCTTGCGTTCGAAGTCCCCGGTCGCGGGAAAGCGGTGCATCAGCATGGTGAACCACCACGAGAAGCGTTCGGCCTTCCAGACCCGCCGCAGGGCCCGTTCCGAGTAATGGTCCAGGCCGGCGCCGCTGCGCTCGCGGTAGTGCTCGATCAGACCCGAGGCGAGGTACCTCACGTCCGAGGCCGCCAGGTTCAGGCCCTTGGCGCCGGTGGGCGGCACGATGTGGGCTGCGTCGCCGGCCAGGAACAGGCGGCCGAAGCGCAGCGGCTCGGCCACGAAGCTGCGCAGCGGCGCGATGCTCTTTTCCAGCGCGGGGCCGGTCACCAGGCGCTCCCGCGCCTGCGGATCGAGGCGGCGCCGCAGCTCGGCCCAGAACGCCTGGTCGGACCACTGCGCCAGCGTCTCCTGCAGCGGCACCTGCAGGTAGTAGCGGCTGCGCGTGGCGCTGCGCATCGAGCACAGGGCGAAGCCGTGCTCGGTGTGCGCGTAGATCAGCTCGTGCGACACCGGCGGCACGTCCGCCAGCAGCCCGAGCCAGCCGAACGGGTAGACCTTCTGGTATTCGCGGATGGCGGCCTGCGGCACGGCGGCACGGCTGGCGCCATGAAAGCCGTCGCAGCCGGCGATGAAGTCGCAGTCGAGCCGCTCCTCGCGGCCGTCGCGCCGGTAGCGCAGGTGCGGCGTGTCCCCGTCGAACTCGTGCAGGCTCACGGTGTCGCCCACTTCGTACAGCGTGGCGCATCCAGCCGCCGCGCGGGCCGCCATCAGGTCGCGGGTCAGCTCGGTCTGGCCGTACACCAGCACCGTGCCGCCGCCGGTCAGGTCCGGGAAGTCGATCCGGTGCCGCTCGCCCTGGAACAGCAGTTCGATGCCGCGGTGCACCAGCCCTTCGCGGTGCATGCGCGCGCCGACGCCGCATTCGTCCATCAGGTCCACCGCAACCTGTTCCAGCACCCCGGCACGGATGCGGCCCAGCACATGCGCGGCGCTCTGGCGCTCGACGATCACGTTGTCGATCCCGGCCTGGTGCAGCAACTGGCCGAGCAGCAGCCCGGCCGGGCCGGCGCCGACGATGGCGACCTGGGTTCGCATGGGTGTCTCCTGCGGCGCGCCGCCCGGCCATTGTGCGGCCGGCTCCGGCGCGGCCGGCAGGCTCGGCCGCGACTACCTGTTATGCCGTCCGGGCATCAGCCCGGCTGTTGCGTCGCCTGGCTTATAGCCGCAGCGAATGAGCAAACAACGATATATTGGTTTGGGTTTTAAGGGTTTGTTTCGACAATCCCGACCATGAAACTCACCTTCAAGACCGCCTTGGCCGTCGCGGTTCTGGCTGCCAGCAGCATCGCGGGCGCGCAACAGAGCCTGCTGAACGTCTCGTACGACGTGGCGCGCGAGTTCTACAAGGACTACAACCAGGCGTTCATCGCCCACTACAAGAAGACGACCGGCAAGGACGTCAGGGTCGACCAGGCGCACGGCGGCTCCAGCGCCCAGGCCCGCGCCGTGGCCGACGGGCTGGACGCGGACGTGGTCACGATGAACACCACGACCGACATCGAATTCCTGGCCGACAGGGGCGTGGTGGCCAAGGACTGGGCCAGGCGCTTCCCGGACAACGCCGCGCCGACCATCTCCACCATGCTGTTCCTGGTGCGCAACGGCAATCCCAAGGGCATCAAGGACTGGGACGACCTGGCCAGGCCGGGCGTGCAGGTGGTCGTGGTCAACCCCAAGACCGGCGGCAACGGCCGCTACGCCTACCTGGCGGCGCTGGGCTACATGAAGAAGAAGGGCGCGAGCGACGCCCAGGCGCAGGAGTTCCTGGGCAAGCTGTACAAGAACGTGCCGGTGCTGGCGCGCGGCGGGCGCGACGCCACCACGGCCTTCCTGCAGCGTAACACCGGCGACGTGCTGGTCACCTTCGAGTCCGAGGTGGAATCGGTCAACCGCGAGTTCGGCGCCAACAAGGTTGACGTGGTCTATCCATCGATCAGCATCGTGGCCGAGAACCCGGTCGCAGTGGTCGAGCGCAGCGTGGCCAAGAAGGGCACGGGCGAACTGGCCAAGGCCTACCTGCAGTACCTGTACTCGGACGAGGGCCAGGAGATCGCCGCGAAGCACTCGATCCGCCCGCGCTCGCCTGCGGTGCTGAAGAAGTACGCCGGCACCTTCAAGCCGATCAAGCTGTTCACGGTGCAGGAGCTCTTCGGGTCGCTGTCCGAGGCGCAGAAGGTGCACTTCAACGACGGCGGCCTGTTCGACCGGATCTACACCGTCAAGTGACGCGATGAGCGCAGCCAGCATCGGTGCCGCACTGCCGGCGGCTGCCGCGCCCGTGCGGGGCGGCAGCCGCAAGGTGCTGCCCGGCTTCAACCTGACCCTGGGCTACACGCTGCTGTATCTCAGCCTCATCGTGCTGATCCCCCTGTCGGCACTGGTCTTCAAGACCTTCCAGATGAGCTGGGACCAGTTCTGGGTCGCCGTCAGCTCGCCGCGCGTGCTCGCCTCCTACCGGCTCACGTTCGGCGCCTCGTTCGCCGCCGCGCTGGTCAACGTGGCGTTCGGCCTGCTGCTGGCCTGGGTGCTGGTGCGCTACAGCTTTCCCGGCAAGAAGATCGTCGACGCGATGGTCGACCTGCCGTTCGCGCTGCCCACGGCGGTGGCCGGCATCTCGCTGACGGCGCTGCTGGCCGGCAACGGCTGGATCGGCCAGTACCTGGAGCCGCTGGGCATCAAGCTGGCCTTCCATCCCAACGGCATCGTGATCGCCCTCGTCTTCATCGGCCTGCCGTTCGTGGTGCGCACGGTGCAGCCGGTGCTCGAGGACACCGAGCAGGAACTGGAGGAGGCGGCCATGAGCCTGGGCGCGACCCGCTGGCAGACCTTCGCCAAGGTGATCTTTCCGTCGATCGCGCCGGCGCTGCTGACCGGATTCGCGATGGCTTTCGCGCGCGCCATCGGCGAATACGGTTCGGTCATCTTCATCGCCGGCAACATGCCGATGGTGTCGGAGATCACGCCGCTGATCATCATCGGCAAGCTGGAGCAGTACGACTACCTGGGCGCGACGGCGGTGGCCGTGGTGATGCTGGTCATCTCGTTCGTGCTGCTGCTGGTCATCAACGCGCTGCAGGGCTGGCAGCGGCGGAGGGCTCCATGAAGCGGGAGGCAGGGGCATGACTTCGCTCGCGACGCGGCGCGTGACCACCACCGAGAGCGCCTGGGTCCGCTGGACGCTGACCGGGATCGCGCTGGCCTTCGTGCTGCTGTTCCTGGTGCTGCCGCTGGCGGCGGTGTTCACCGAGGCGCTGCGCAAGGGCGTGGGCGCCTACCTGGAGGCCCTGCGCGAGCCCGACGCCTGGGCCGCGGTCCGCCTGACCCTGGTCACCGCTGCCGTCGCCGTGCCGCTGAACCTGGTGTTCGGCGTCGCGGCGGCGTGGTGCATCGCCAAGTTCGAATTCCGCGGCAAGGCGTTCCTGACCACGCTGGTGGACCTGCCGTTCTCGGTCTCGCCGGTGGTGGCGGGCCTGATCTACGTGCTGATGTTCGGGGCGCAGGGCTGGTTCGGCCCCTGGCTGGACGCGCACGGGATCAAGATCGTGTTCGCCGTGCCCGGGATCGTGCTGGCCACGGTGTTCGTCACCTTTCCGTTCATCGCCCGCGAACTGATCCCATTGATGCAGTCGCAGGGCAACGACGAGGAGCAGGCCGCCATCGTGCTCGGCGCGACCGGCTGGCAGACCTTCTGGCACGTCACGCTGCCCAACATCAAGTGGGGCCTGCTGTACGGCGTGATCCTGTGCAACGCGCGGGCCATGGGCGAGTTCGGGGCCGTTTCGGTCGTCTCGGGCCACATCCGTGGCCAGACCAACACGATGCCGCTGCATGTGGAGATCCTGTACAACGAATACCAGTCGGTCGCCGCTTTCGCCGTCGCGTCGCTGCTGGCGCTGCTGGCGCTGGTGACGCTGGCGATCAAGTCGGTCGTCGAGTGGAAGCACGAACGCGAACTGGCCGCCGCCGCCGCGCTGCCGCCCGAGCGGCCGCCGGCTGCCGGCGCACCGGTCCTTGTCCCCAGCCACTAGCCCCTCGCAGCCATGAGCATCGAAATCCGCAACGTCAGCAAGCAATTCGGCGACTTCCACGCGCTGCGTGACGTGTCGCTCGACATCGCGTCGGGCGAGCTGCTCGCGCTGCTGGGGCCGTCGGGCTGCGGCAAGACCACCTTGCTGCGCATCATCGCCGGCCTGGAGACGGCCGACGCCGGTAGCATCCTGTTTGCCGGCGAGGACACGACCGCCGTCCATGTGCGGGAGCGTCAGGTCGGCTTCGTGTTCCAGCACTACGCCCTGTTCCGGCACATGACCGTGTTCGAGAACGTGGCGTTCGGGCTGCGCGTCAAGCCACGCGGCCAGCGCCCGAGCGAGGTGCAGATCCGCAAGAAGGTGCACGACCTGCTCAAGCTGGTCCAGCTGGACTGGCTGGCCGACCGCTTCCCGTCCCAGCTGTCCGGCGGCCAGCGGCAGCGGATCGCGCTGGCCCGCGCGCTCGCCGTCGAGCCCAGGGTCCTGCTGCTGGACGAGCCGTTCGGCGCCCTGGACGCGAAGGTCCGCAAGGAGCTGCGCCGCTGGCTGCGGCAGCTGCACGACGAGCTGCACGTCACCAGCATCTTCGTGACGCACGACCAGGAAGAGGCCCTGGAAGTGGCCGATCGGGTGGTGCTGATGAACGCCGGCAGCGTCGAGCAGGTCGGCTCCCCCCAGGAGGTGTGGGACCATCCCGCCAGCCCGTTCGTCTACGGCTTCCTGGGCGACGTGAACCTGTTCCACGGCCGTGCCCACGAGGGGCTGGTGCACCTGGAGGGGCTGCAGCTGGCCTCGCCCGAGCACGCCAATGCCCAGAACGCGAAGGCCTATGCCTATGTGCGGCCGCACGACCTGGACGTGCAGCGGGTGGGCAGCGGCGGGGCGGGCGAGGGGCTGCTGGCGCAGCTGAGCCGGGCCATCGTGGTCGGGCCGATCGCACGGCTGGAACTTATTGCCCAGGCCGGCCACCAAGGTTCCGGGGAGAATGGCGACTCCATCATCGAAGCGCAGATTCCGGCGCAGCAATTCAAGGAGATGGGGTTGTGCGAAGGCGAGACGCTGGTGGTGACACCGCGCCGCGCCCGCGTGTTCGTCGAGGCCGCCTGAGGCGGCTCGCCTGGGAGTTTGACTTGATCTTGAAGTGGTTTGAAACGGCTCCGCGCCGGGTGCTCGCGCTGGTGGCCGCCGCCTGCGTCGGGATGCTCGCCTTCGGCCTGTACCTGCAGCATGTGGTGGGACTGGTGCCGTGCCCGATGTGCATCGTGCAGCGCTATGCCGTGTTGCTGGTCGGCCTCACGGCGGGCCTGACGGCGCTGTCGCGCAGCCGCGGCGTCTGGATCGCCGGCAGTGGGCTGATGCTGCTGTTCGCCGGCTTTGGCGCCTTCGTGGGGGCCCGCCAGACCTGGCTGCAGTGGTATCCGCCGCAGTTTTCGTCCTGCGGCCGCGACTTCTACGGGATGATCGAGTCGTTCCCGCTGCAGCGCGCCATCCCGATGATCTTCAAGGGCAGCGGCGACTGCAGCAAGGTCGACTGGACCTTCCTGGGCGCCTCGCTGGCCAACTGGAACTTCATCTTTTCCAGCGCCTTTGCGCTGGTGGCCCTGACGCTGATCGTCAAGCAGTGGCGCCGCGGCGCCGGTCGCGCTGCCTACGCCTGACCGGCCTGCCGGTCGACTACACGCCTGACGGGTAGGTCTCGGGCGCCTCCTCGGCCGACCAGACCTGGCCCTGGTCCAGCGGCTCCAGGGCCGCGGTTTCGTCGAGGTGGATCAACGCGTCGAACTGGTCGGGCAGGCGGGTTTCGAAATAGTGGCTGTGCCGCTCGGTCTCGGGCCGGTAGATGACGCCGATGGCCCGTTGCAGCCGGCGGGCGGCGGCCAGCTGCCGCAGGGCCGGCTCGCCGCGCAGCGGCAGCAGGAAGCGCTCGGTGCCCGCGCGGTGCAACAGGTCTTCCCAACTGCCCGGCAGGCCGTCGCGCACCCGCTTGCGCTGCGGCGGCTCGTCCCATTCCGAGGCAGCCGTGACCCAGCCGCGATGCGTGCTGAAGCCGACCAGCACCGTCTCGTCGCGATGGCGCTCGCGCACCAGCTGGCCCACGTTCCATTCGCCGATGTCGCCCATCTCGGTGGCACCGGCGTCGCCCAGGTGCGAGTTGTGGGCCCACACGGCGAACCGGGGGCGGCCGCCGTCCTCGCCCAGGTGGCGATCCAGCGCCTGCAGCGTTTCCACCATGTGGCTGTCGCGCAGGTTCCAGGATGAGACGCGGCCGCGGAACATGGTCCGGTAGTACTCCTCGGCATTGCGCACCAGGCGCGCATTCTGCTGGGCGAAGAAGGCCTCGTCGCGCTCCAGCCCCCGCGTGGACTGCAGCGCGAACGCCATCCGGTTGAGGTCGCGCAGCTGCTGCACCGCCTCGTCCTCGCAGCTCGGGCTCAGGCCATAGCTGGCGCCGTAGCCGTAGGCCTGGCTGTCCTCGCGGGCATGGTCGAAGCACGCGTAGCGGGCCCGCGCACGACGTGCTGCCTGCGGGTCGATCCCGTCGAGGTAGCCGAGCACGGCCTGGATCGAGGTGAACAGGCTGTACAGGTCGATGCCGTAGAAGCCGACCTGGGCCTGGGTGCCGCGCGCCGCGTTGTAGTCGCGCAGCCATTCCACGAACTCGAGCACTTCGGCGTTGCGCCACATCCAGGCCGGGAAGCGCCGGAACCCGGAGAGCGCGGCCAGGGCGTCGGGATCGTCCGAACGGCCACGGACGTACCGGTTGACGCGCCAGGCGTCGGGCCAGTCGGCCTCGACGGCGACCGCGTTGAACCCATGCTGCGTGATGAGCCGCTGCGTGATCCGGATGCGCTCCCGGTAGAACTCGCGGGTTCCGTGCGAAGCCTCGCCCAGCAGGGCAAAACGGGCCGGTCCGATCATCCGCAGCAAGCCGTCGTGGTCGGTTGCGTCGCCGGGCATCGCCACCAGGTGCCGCCGCACCGCCTGCACCAATGCCTCGTCGCTGGGCGCGGGATGCCTGTCCAGGATCGCCATCGCCTGTCCCAGCGCAACGGTCAGTGCGCGGCCGCGTGCTCGCGCCGCGCCTCGTCCAGCAGCAGGCGCACCTCGTCGTCGGTGGACTGCGGAAAGTCGTGATACCACAGCCCTACGGCCCGGAACGGCTGCGGCATGGCGGGGCATACCACGGCGTCGGCTTCGGCCCGCAGGCTGCGGCAGGTTTCGGGCGCGCCCACCGGCACCGCCACCACCAGGCGTGCGGGCTGCCGGCGCCGGATGGCCTGCGCGGCCGCGCGCATCGTGGCGCCGGTGGCCAGCCCGTCGTCGACCACGATCACCGTGCGGCCCTGCAGCTCGAGCGGCGGCAGGCCGCCCCGGTACAGCTGCTCGCGACGGGCCAGCTCGGCTTGCTCGCGTTCGATCACGCGCGCCAGCGCCTGGGGCGACACGGCCACCCCCGGATCGGAATTCAGGACGCGCACCCCGCCGCTGGCGATGGCGCCGATCGCGTATTCCTCGTGGCCTGGAAGGCCCAGTTTGCGCACGACGAAGACGTCCAGCGGCGCGTCCAGCGCGCGCGCCACCTCGAAGCCGACGGCAACCCCGCCGCGCGGCAGGGCCAGCACCAGCAGTCCCGGACGCCCGCGCTCCTGCTCCAGCGCGCGCGCCAGCACCCGGCCGGCCTCCTGCCGATCGCTGTAGGGCAGGCGCGGCCCGGTCATGCGGACTGCTCCAGTTGAGCCAGGTGCACGGTGAACCAGTCGGCGGCCAGTTCCGCGACCTGTTCCAGCGCGCCCGGTTCCTCGAACAGGTGGGTCGCGCCCGCCACGATGGCGATCCGCTTTTCGCATTGCAGGCGGGCGTAGGCCTCGCGATTGAGCTCGGCGACGGCCTGGTCCGCGTCGCCGACGATCAGCAGGGTGGGCGCGAGCACCGCGGCGAGCGCGGCCGGCCCGGCCAGGTCGGGCCGCCCGCCGCGGGACACCACGGCCTTGATGCCGTGGCCCAGCCGTGCGGCTGCGATGAGCGCCGCCGCGCTGCCGGTGCTGGCGCCGAAGTAGCCGGCCGGCAAGCCGTGCAGTTCGGGCTGCGCGGCCGCCCAGGCGGTGGCTTCCTGCATGCGGCCGGTCAGCAGCGGGATGTCGAAGCGATGCTCGCGCGTGTGCACGTCCACCTGTTCCTCCTGCGCGGTGAGCAGGTCGAACAGCAGGGTGGCGATGCCGGCGTGCTGCAGCCGGGCGGCCACCTGCCGGTTGCGCGCGCTGTGCCGGCCGCTGCCGCTGCCGTGGGCGAACAGCACCAGGCCGCTGGCGGCGGCGGGGACGCACAGGTCGCCGCACAGCGCAGCGGCGCCGGCGGGAATGCGGACTTCGCGGATGGCGGGGACGTGGCTCGTCATGATCACCGTGCCTCCAAGCTAGGCGCTCGCGCCCGTCGTGGCTGTCGGATCACGTCCATTCCGCTGTAGGAACGGACCCCGGCGGCGGACGCGCGGCCGGTGGTGCTCACAGTATGACCCCGCCACGCAGCCGCCTTGACCGGCGTCAACGCCGGCGTTCGCCCGCCCGGATGCCCTTCAGGCCAGCCGCTTGACGAGCACCAGGCTCTTGCGGTCCCAGTTGTACTTGCGCTTGCGCGCATCGGGCAGCCAGTCGGGATCCACCTGGACGAAGCCGCGCTTGAGGAACCAGTGCATGGTGCGCGTGGTGAGCACGAAGATGCTCTCCAGCCCCATGGCGCGGGCGCGCTGCTCGATGCGCTTGAGCACCTTTTCGCCGTCGCCCTGGCCCTGGACCTGGGGCGACACGGTGAGCGCCGCCATCTCGCCGGTCCTGGCCTCGGGGTAGGGGTACAGCGCCGCGCACGCGAAGATCACGCCGTCGTGCTCGATGATGGTGTAGTTGGCGATGTCGCGCTCGATCTCGGTGCGGCTGCGCTTGACCAGCGTGCCGTCCTGCTCGAACGGTTCGATCAGCTGCAGGATGCCGCCCACGTCGTCGGATGCTGCCTCGCGCAGGTTCTCCAGTTTCTCGTCGACCACCATCGTGCCGATGCCGTCGTGCACGTAGATTTCCAGCAGCAGCGCGCCGTCGGTGGCGAACGGGACGATGTGGGTGCGCTCCACCCCGGCCTTGCAGGCCTTGACGCAGTGCTGCAGGTAGAACGCGGTGTCGGTGGGCGCCTGCGCGCCCGGCAGGCGGGACAGCAGTTCTTCCGCCGCGGCCAGCGGCAGCTCGGTGTCGATCGGATTGTCCTCGCCCTCGGGCTCCAGCGGCTTCACGCGGATGCCGGGGATCTCGGCCAGGAAGATCAGCTTGTCGGCCTTGAGCGCGGTGGCGACGCTGGTCGCCACCTCCTCCATGGTCAGGTTGAAGGCTTCGCCGGTGGGGGAGAAGCCGAACGGCGACAGCAGCACCATGGCGCCGTGCTCGAGCGCGCGGGCGATTCCGGCCGCGTCGACCTTGCGCACCATGCCCGAATGCTGGAAGTCGACCCCGTCCAGGACGCCGATCGGGCGCGCCGTGATGAAGTTGCCGGAGATCACGCGCACCGTGGAACCGGCCATCGGCGTGTTCGGCAGCCCCTGGCTGAACGCCGCCTCGATCTCGTAGCGCAGCTGGCCGGCGGCCTCCTGCGCGCAGTCCAGCGAGACCTCGTCGGTGATGCGCATGCCGTGCGAGTAGCGCGAAGCGTGTCCCTTGGCCTTGAGCTGCTCGTTCACCTGCGGGCGGAAGCCGTGCACCAGCACCACCTTCACGCCCATGCTCTGGATCAGCGCGAGGTCCTGCGCGACGTGCTGCAGCTTGCCGGCGGCGATCGCCTCGCCGGCCACGCCCACCACGAAGGTCTTGCCCCGGTGCATGTGGATGTAGGGCGCCACCGAGCGGAACCAGGGCACGAAGGTGAAGTTGAAGACCGTGGACATCGGCGGCGGTGGGCGGCGAAGGCGGGAGCGGGGCGAGCGCAAAGTGTAAAGGAATCGACCCGCGTTCCATTGCCTTGCGCCGCCGGGGCGGGTATCGTGGCCGCATGCACCCGCTGGCGATCGGCTTCTGGGGTGCCTTCTTCGGCACCGCAGGCCTCATGCTGCTCGGCGCCGTCGCAGTCGCGCGGGCCAGCCGGCGCGTCGCCTTGTCGGCGGCCACCACGGCGCTGGCGTCCGCCTTCTTTGCCGTCAGCTACCTGGGCTGGCTGCCCGTGTCCGATCCGCAGGCCCAGGCGCGGCTGGCGGCCCTGACCGGCGTCTTCATCGGCCTGGTGCTCTGGCTGATGCTGATGCTGGACCTCGGCCTGCTGCGCGAACGGCGCGCCAGGCGCCGGATCCTGGCGGGCGCCGCGCTCGCCGCCGTCCTGGCCGGGGCAGGCGCGCAGTTGCTGCCGCCGCAGCAGGGCGTCGTCTTCAGTACCCTGGTGGCGGCCGCCTGCGCGCTCGCGGCACTGGCAGTGTCGATCGTGCGTGCCAGGGACGGCGACCGGATCGCCAGCGTCGGCGTGCTGGCGCTGCTGTTCATGCTGCTGGCGCTGGCCGCCGGCATCTGGATCGTGCTCGATCGGCCGGCGGCGCCGTGGCCGGTGCACGCCACCGCGGCGCTGGCCGGGATGGGCTACGTGGCCTCGATCGGCGTCATGCTGTGGCAGCGCTATTCCTACCTGATCGAACTGCGCGAGGTTCGGGCGCAGGGCCCGCGCTACGACCCGATCACGCGCATGTCCTCCAACGCGGCTACCGGCCAGCTGGTGGTCCAGGCCTTCGCGCGGCAGCAGCGCAGCCCCAACCGGCCCGTGCTGCTGATCGCCGTGACCATCGCCAACCTGTACGCCCTGGAGAACCTGCATGGGCGGGCCGCCCTGAACCACGCCCTGTTCGTCTGCGCCACCCGCCTGCGCCGCTGGGTGCCGGCCGACATCGAAACGGGTCGCCTGTTCGAGGATGGCTTCCTGCTGGTGTCGCGCCATGCGCGCGAGCCGGCGGCGGCGGCCAGGCTGGGCCGGCTGCTGGCGCGCCGGCTGTCGCGCCCGATCAACCTGGCCACCGGCGCCAGCGGCCCCGGCGGCGAGCCGGCACCGGCACCCTGGGTCGCGCAGGTGGGCGTCGGCGTGCTCGCCACCACCGCGCAGGCCAGCCCGCTGGCCGTGGTGGCGCAGGTGCGCGACATGTCGCGCACGGCCTGGAGTTTCGCCAGCCGCGTCGCGTGGCACGACGAGGCCGCGGGTCGCATCGCCGAGCTGGCGGATCTGGACACCGTCTGAACTCGCGGCCCGGTCCGCGATCGCCGCCGGTGCGGCGGGCAGCACCGATAATCGAAGGCTTTGCCGCTGGTTGCTCCGTTGCTGCGCATCACCTTTCCCGAATCACTGCCGGTGTCCGCGCGGCGCGACGAGATCGCCGCGGCCATGGCGGCCCACCAGGTCGTGATCGTGTGCGGCGAGACCGGCTCGGGCAAGACCACGCAGTTGCCCAAGATCGCCCTGCAGCTCGGGCGCGGCCGGCTCAACGCGCCGCCGGGGCGGGGGCGGCTGATCGGGCACACGCAGCCGCGCCGGATCGCGGCTTCGAGCGTGGCCCGCCGCATTGCCGAGGAGCTGGGCACGCCGCTGGGCGAGGTGGTCGGGTACAAGGTGCGCTTCCAGGACCGGCTGGCGCGCAGCGCGTCGGTCAAGCTGATGACCGACGGCATCCTGCTGGCGGAGACCCAGACCGACCCGCTGCTGGAGGCGTACGACACGATCATCATCGACGAGGCGCACGAGCGCAGCCTCAATATCGACTTCCTGTTGGGCTACCTGCGCCAGCTTTTGCCGCGGCGGCCCGACCTGAAGGTGGTCGTGACTTCCGCGACCATCGACGCCGAGCGCTTCGCGCGGCACTTCGCCTCGGGCGGGGCGCCGGCGCCGGTGATCCAGGTGTCCGGCCGGATGTACCCGGTGGAGCAGCGCTGGCGGCCGTTCGAGGAGACGCGCGAGTACGGGCTCGACGAGGCGATCGCCGACGCCGTCGACGAGCTGTGGCAGGGGGGGCCTTCGCGCCTGGGCGACATCCTGGTCTTCCTGCCCGGCGAGCGCGAGATCCGCGAGGCCGCCGACCATCTGCGCCGGCACCTGGCGCACCGGCCGCTGACCCGGCAGGTCGAGGTGCTGCCACTGTTCGCCCGCCTCTCGCAGGCCGAGCAGGACCGCGTCTTCGAGTCGCACGGCGCGCCGCGGATCGTGCTGGCCACCAACGTCGCCGAAACGTCGCTGACCGTGCCGGGGATCCGGTACGTGGTGGACGCCGGTACGGCTCGCGTCAAACGCTACAGTTTTCGCAGCAAGGTGGAGCAGTTGCTGGTCGAGCCGGTGAGCCAGGCGGCGGCCAACCAGCGGGCCGGCCGCTGTGGCCGCGTCGCCGACGGCATCTGCATCCGGCTGTACGACGAGCAGGACTTCACCGCCCGGCCGGCCTTCACCGACCCCGAGATCCTGCGTTCCTCGCTGGCGGGGGTGATCCTGCGCATGAAGTCGCTGCACCTGGGGTCGGTGGAGGACTTCCCGTTCCTGGAGGCACCGGCGCGGCGCGCGATCACGGACGGCTACCAGTTGCTGGGTGAACTGGGCGCCGTGGACGACGCCAACGAGCTGACGGCGGTCGGCCGGGAGCTGGCCAAACTGCCGCTGGACCCGCGGGTCGGCCGCATGATCCTGGAGGCGCGCGAGCGCGGCGCGCTGGCCGAGGTGCTGGTGATCGCCTCGGCGCTGTCGGTGCAGGACGTGCGCGACCGGCCGCTGGAACTGCAGGCCCAGGCCGACCAGCAGCACGCGAAATTCGACGATGAGAAGAGCGAGTTTTCCGGCTATCTGCGGTTGTGGGACTGGCTGGAGACCGCGCGGGGCGGGCGGCCGGTCCAGCTGGACCCGCCCCAGCCCTCCCCAAGGGGAGGCCGGACATCACCAGCTGCGTCGCCGGCGGAGGGCGAGGCCTCCAGCCCCACTCACAAGCTGTCCAACCGCCAGTACGAGCAGTTGCTGCGGCAGAACTTCATCAACGTGCGCCGGGTGCGCGAATGGCGCGACATCCACAGCCAGCTGCACACCGTCGTGGGCGAGCACAAGTGGCCGTTGAACGCCCGGCCGGCCGCCTACGACCAGCTGCACAAGGCCATGCTGGCCGGACTGCTGGGCAACGTCGGATGGAAGCCGGAAGACGAGGATCTGTACCTCGGTGCCCGAGGCATCCGGTTCCACCGCCATCCGGGCGCCCACCTGAAGCGACGGCCGGGCCGCTGGGTGGTCTGCGCCGAACTGGTGGAGACCACCCGGTTGTTCGGGCGCGGGATCGCCACCATCGAGCCGGGCTGGATCGAGGAGGTGGCCGGCCACCTGATCAGGAAGCAGCTGCTCGACCCGCACTGGGAGAAGAAGGCGGCCGAGGTGGTGGCGCTGGAACGCGCGACGCTGTACGGGCTGGTGATCTACAGCGGGCGCCGGGTGCCGTACGCACGGGTGGACGTGCAGGGCGCGCGCGAGATCTTCCTGCGCGAGGCGCTGGTCGCCGGCCAGTGGGAGACGAACCTTGCGTTCCTGGCTGCCAACCGCAAGCTGGTGCGGCAGGTGCAGGAGCTGGAACACAAGTCGCGCCGCCAGGACGTGCTGGTGGACGAGGAACTGATCTACGCCTTCTACGACAAGCTGGTGCCGCGCGACGTCTTCAACGGCGGCACCTTCGAGCACTGGTACCGCGAGGCTGCGCGCGGCAACGGCGCGCTGCTCAGGCTCACGCGCGACGAGCTGATGCGGCACGAGGCCGCCGGCATCACCACCGAGTCGTTCCCGCGCGCCGTGCGCCTGGGCGGGGTCGACTGCGCGGCGGCCTACCTGCACGAGCCGGGCGACGCGCGCGACGGCCTCACGGTGGCGGTGCCGCTGTTCGTGCTGAACCAGGTGAGCGAGGAGCGTGCCGAATGGCTGGTGCCGGGCATGCTCAAGGACAAGGTCCAGGCGCTGCTCAAGAGCCTGCCGCAGCGCCCGCGCGCGCGGCTGGTGCCGCTGCCGGAATCGGCCGCGCAGCTGGCCGGGCAGCTCACGCTCGCCGAGGCCTGGGGCCGCGGCTCGCTGACCGATGCCGTGCTCGGTCTGGTGCGCGCGCGCACCGGCCTGGACGTCAAGCGCGGCGACTTCAAGCTGGACATGGTGCCGGCGCACCTGTTCATGAATTTCCGGGTGGTCGACGAGCATGGCCGGCAGCTCGGCACGGGCCGCAACCTCGCCGCGCTCAAGGCGGAACTGGGCCGCCAGGCGCGTGGCGCCTTCCAGGCCCTGGCCGACCTTCAGGTTTCTCCCTCCCCCGCTGGGGAAGTGCAGGGTGGGGGCACGCCGGCGCCGGGTCCGTCCGGCGAGAGCGCGCGCCGCCCCCCTCCCAACGCCCCGGAGGGAGCAGGAGCCAATGCCGATCAGCGCTACACGGCCTGGACCTTTGGCGAACTGCCCGAGCTGATGGAGATCCGCAAGGGTGGGGCGCGGCTGATCGGCTTTCCCGCGCTGATCGACCAGGGCGACGCCGTCGTGATCGAGGTGTTCGACGAGCCCGAGGTGGCGCAGGCGCGGCATCGCGCCGGCCTGCGGCGCCTGTTCGCGCTGCAGCTGCGCGATGCACTGAAGTACCTGGAGAAGAACATCCCCGGGCTGCAGCAGATGGCTGTCGCCTACATGGCGCTGGGCACGCAGGAGGAACTGCGCGAGCAGATCGTCGAGGTGGCGCTGGAGCGCGCCTTCATGATGGACCCGCTCCCGACGAGCGAGGCGGACTTCAAGCGGCGGCTGGAGGAGGGGCGCGGGCGGCTGACGCTGATTGCGAACGAGGTGGCGCGCCTGGCGGGCGCCGTCCTGGCCGAACATGCGGCGGCAGTGCGCAAGGTCAAGGACACCCGGGGTCACCCGGAGGCGACGGCCGACGCGGCCCAGCAACTGCAGCGCCTGATGCCCAAGCGCTTCCTGGCGGCCACCCCCTGGACGCAGCTGCAGCACTTCCCGCGCTACCTGAAGGCGGTTGTGCTGCGCCTGGACAAGCTGCGTGCCGATCCGGCGCGCGACGCGGCGCGGCTGGCCGAGCTCAGGCCGCAGGAGCAGCGCTACTGGCGGCTGGTGGCCGAGCGCAAGGGCGCGCTGGATGCGCGGCTGCAGGAGTTGCGCTGGCTGCTGGAAGAGCTGCGGGTGAGCTTCTTCGCGCAGGAGCTGCGCACGCCGCAGCCGGTCAGCATCAAGCGGCTGGACAAGGTCTGGAATCAGCTGAACAGCTGAACGACCCGGTCGCGGTCTTGCGCGCGACCTCGGCGTTCCCGCGCAAGGCCGTTTTGACAGCGCGGTGAAAGCTGGCCTACCGTCTGCGGCCATGGACAGGCGCGATTTCCTGGGATCCTGCGGGGCCGGCGCAGCCTGCGCCTCGGCCGGCGCGGCGCTGCCGGCGTTCGCCGCCGACGCGCGGCCGCGGCCATATGCGCGGGCGCTGCTGGTCGACGCCCGGGGCGAGCGCCTCAAGGCGGCCAGCCTGCAGCCGCTCGCGAACTACGTGTTCCACTACCCCTACGAGGCGACGCCGGTGTTCCTGCTGGACCTGCAGCAGGCGGCGCTGCCGCAGTCGCTCAGCACCCGGTCGCGCGACACCTATGCCTGGCCGGGCGGCGTCGGTCCGCGGCGCAGCCTGGTCGCCTTCTCGGCCATTTGCGCCCACAAGCTGGTGTACCCGACGCCACAGGTGAGTTTCATCAGCTTTCGCCGCCAGCGCGCGAGCCGCGGCGTGCGCGATGGCCTGATCCACTGCTGCGCCGAGCACAGCCAGTACGACCCGTCGCGCGGTGCGGTGGTGCTGTCGGGGCCGGCCGAGCAGCCGCTGTGCGCGGTGCTGCTCGACCACGATCCGCGCGACGACAGCCTGACCGCCTATGCCACGCTGGGCGGCGAACTGTTCGAGGACTTCTTCCGCAAGTACGAGGCGAAGCTGAGCCTGGATGTGGGCCCCAGGGCGAAGCACTCCGTGGCCGGCCGCGCCACCGTGCTGCCGCTGGAGAAGTTCTGCCGCAACGCGATTCAGTGCTAGCGGGAGGCTAGGGTTGGCAGCCCGGGCAAGAGAGCGGCCGAACGTCGGGGACGCAACAGGGGCTCAAAGCTTCGCCAGCCGCTCCAGCGCCAGCCGCAGCGTCTCTTCCTTCTTGGCGAAGCAGAAGCGCACCACGCGCTGGTCGAAGCCGTCGCCGTAGAAGGCCGACAGCGGGATCGCCGCCACGCCGAGCTCGGTGGTGAGCCACTTGCAGAATTCGTCCTCGGGCAGGTCGCTGACCTTCGAGATGTCGACGCACTGGAAGAAGCTGCCTTCACTCGGCAGAATCTCGAACCGGGTACGTGCCAGCCCCTCGCGGAACAGGTCGCGCTTGCGCTGGTAGAACGCCGGCAGCGTGAGGTAGCGCTGCGGATCGCCCATGTACGCGGCCAGGCCGTGCTGCACCGGCGTGTTGACGGTGAACACGTTGAACTGGTGGATCTTGCGGAATTCGGCCGTCAGCGGCGCCGGGGCCGCCACATAGCCGACCTTCCAGCCGGTGACGTGGTAGGTCTTGCCGAAGCTGGAGACGATGAAGGCACGGGCGGCCAGGCCCGGGAAGCGCGCGGCGCTCTGGTGCTCCTGGCCGTCGTACACCATGTGCTCGTACACCTCGTCGCTGATCAGCAGCACGTCGGTCGGCGCCAGCAGGTCCTGCAGCTTGAGCATGTCCTCGCGCGACCAGATGGTGGCGCTCGGGTTGTGCGGGCTGTTGATCAGGATCGCGCGGGTGCGGGGGCCGATCGCCGCGGCGATCCGGTCGAAGTCGGGCCGGAAGCTGTGCGGCACCAGCGGCACCCGCACGACGGTGCCGCCGGCCAGCTCGATGTTGGGGACGTAGCTGTCGTAGCAGGGCTCCAGCACGATCACCTCGTCGCCGGGCCGCACCACCGCCAGGATGGCCGTGATGATGGCCTGGGTCGCGCCGGCGGTGATCGTGATCTCGCTGCCGGCGTCGTAGCCGCGCTGGTGGATCGCGGCGATCTTGGCGGCGACCGCTTCGCGCAGGGGCGCGACGCCGGCCATCGGGGGATACTGGTTCAGCCCCTTCGTCATCGCGTCGCAGACCGCCTGGACCAGCAGCGGGTCGCAGTCGAAGTCGGGAAAGCCCTGGCCCAGGTTCACGGCGCCTTTCTCGGCGGCCAGCGCCGACATGACGGTGAAGATGGTCGTCCCCATGGCGGGGAACTTGCTGTGGACGGGCGGCGTGCGTTCGATGGCGGTGCTCATGGGACTCGGAAATGCGTGATCGATCGGGGACAGTGCTGGAGATCTATTCTTCTTGATCAGTTGGGGACAGAGCTGAAGGTCTGTCCCCAAGGTTTCATAACTCATAGTCGTTTTCGTGGCCGGCCATGGCCTTGGCGATCAGGTTCCGGTCGAGCCGGTCGGACAGCAGTTCGGCGAACTTGTAGACGAAGTTGCGCAGGTAGGCGCTGCGCTTGAAGGCGACGCGCGCGACGTTCTGGCCGAACAGGTGGCCCAGCGGACGCACCGCCAGGTCGGCGTGGCTGCCTTCCTCGCGCACGGCCATCTCGGCCACGATGCCGATGCCCAGGCCCAGCTGGACATAGGTCTTGATCACGTCCGAATCGATCGCCTCCAGCGCGATGCGCGGCTGCAGCTTGCGCTGCGCGAAGGCGCTGTCGATGCGGGTGCGCCCGGTGAACGCGGGATGGTAGGTGATCAGCGGTTCGGGCGCGAGGTCTTCCAGGCTGATGCGCTCCTTGCGCGCCAGCGGGTGGGAGGGCGGCAGCACCAGCATGTGCTGCCATTCGTAGCAGGGCAGGGTGACCAGTTCGCGCTGGTCCGGCAGGGCTTCGGTGGCGATGCCGATCTCGGCCACCTCGTCGATCACCATGCGCGCCACCTGCTCGGGCGAGCCCTGGTGCAGGCTGATGTTGACCTTGGGATAGGCCTCGCGCAGCTTCGCCACCGGCACCGGCAGCACGTAGCGGGCCTGCGTGTGGGTGGTGGCGATCGACAGGGTGCCGCTGTCCTGGGCGCTGAACTGCTCGCCGATGCGCTTGAGGTTGCCCACCTCGCGCATGATCAGCTCGATGCTGCGCAGCACGTGCTGGCCGGGCTCGGTGATGCGCTTCAGGCGCTTGCCGTGGCGCGCGAAGATCTCCACGCCCAGCTCCTCCTCCAGCTCGATGATCGCCTTGGACACTCCCGGCTGGGAGGTGTGCAGCGCCTTCGCCGCTTCGGTCAGGTTGAGGTTGCGGCGCGCCGCTTCCTGCACGAACCGGAACTGGTGGAGATTCATACCTGAATTCTTCTAAGAAAGGCGTTCATTATGCCGCGACCGGCTGCCTGAATTGCCGCTGCCGCCCGTGCACCACGGGCTCGCTACTCCAGGGCGATTGCCGCCAGCAGGTCCAGCACCCGCGCATCCTCGCCGATCGAAGGCTGAAGCCTGAAGTCGACCCGCGGATGCGCGGCGCGCAGCTGCTGCAGCTGGCGCGGCAGATCGTCGCGCGCATGCTTGCCGGTGCCCAGGAACATCGGCACCAGCGTGACCGAAGCCACCCCGCACCGCGCCAGCTCGGCCGCCGCCGCCGGCACGTCCGGCTGCTGCAGTTCCAGGTACGCGCAGCGCGTCGCGATCGCCGGTTCGCGCGCCGCCAGCCGGGCGGCCACGGCCTCGATGGGCGCGCGCCAGAGCGGATCGCGCGAGCCGTGGCCGACCAGGATGATGCCGCGGTCGACCCGGTTCATCGCCGCAGCACCAGCCATCCGAAGGCGCCCAGCGAGAGCATGGTGTAGATCAGCCCCGGCGCCGCGGCCGTCAGCCAGGGCTGCCAGTTGCGCAGGTTGCCGATGTAGCCGAACACGTTGTTCAACAGGAAGAAGCTGATGCCGATCAGCACGCCGCCGAACACGTAGCCGGTGATGCCGCGCGTGCGGAAGTGCAGGTAGGCGAAGGGCAGCGCCAGCACCACCATCACCATGCAGGACAGCGGGTAGAACACCTTGCGCCAGAACTCGATCGCGTAGCGCTGCGAGGTCTGCTGATTCGCCTCCAGGTGCCGGATGTACTGGAACAGGTCGATGGTGCTCATGCGGTCGGGCTTGAGCAGTGCCACCGAGACCATTTCCGACGTGATCTCGGTGGGCCAGCGCAGCGACGGCTGCGCGGACCGCTCGACCCGCACCAGCGTGCTGCCCTGGCGCAGGAACTCGGTGCGGCCGGCGTCGCGCAGCACCCAGGCGCCGTCGGCGCCGAACTGGGCGCTGGGCGCCTGGGTCAGCGAGACGATGAAGCCGCGATGGTCGGATTCGAAGATCCGCACGCCCTTCATGTCGCCCTCGGGCGTCAGCGCCGCGACGTTGACGCTGTAGGTGCGCTCGGGCTGGCGCTCCTTGAGCCAGGCGCCGGTCCAGCCGATGCTGATGCGGCCTTCCAGCCGTGCCTTCAGCAACTGGGCCGTGCGGTCGGCTACCGGCGCCAGGTAGTCCCCGGCGGCGAACGTGATCAGCGTGAAGATCATGCCCAGCGCAAGCAGGGTGCGCATGGCGCGCCACGGACCCAGGCCGCTGGTGCGCAGGATGGTGTACTCGGAGCTTTGCGCGAGCCGCGCCATCACGAAGATCGTCCCGATCAGCACCGCGATCGGCAACAGCTCGTACAGGTGGCTCGGAATCATGAGCGTCACGTACGCCAGCGCCTGGGTCAGGCGGTACTGGCCGGTGCCGCGGCTGACGTTGGGCAGTTCGTCGACGAAATCGAAGAAGAAGAACAGCGCCAGGAAACCGATCGCCACAAATACCACCGCGGCCAGCACTTCACGGTAGATCAGGCGGCGGATGGTCCTCATGGCGCCGCCTCCGGTTCGGCCCGGCGCGGCGGGCGGCGCGCGAAACGGCCGAAGGTCCAGTTGTTGTGCTGCTTGGCCAGCCACGCCAGCGCGGCCGCCATGACCCCGCCATGCAGCACCAGCAGCACCGTGCCGAACCGCATCTGGCCGTTGCTGACCCAGCTCTGGCCCAGGTTCAGCAGGTTGAAGTACACGATGAACGCGAACAGCGCGAACACCAGGTTGCCGCTGCGGCCCGCGCGCGGACTGACGCTGGAGACGGCGATGGCGATCACGGTGAAGTTCATGGCTGCCAGCGCCAGCCCCAGGCGCCAGGCGAGTTCGCCCAGGTTCTGCGGGCTCGGTTCGCGCACCAGCTCCAGCGTCGAGCGGGTCTTGGGTGCGGGGGCGTCGCGGGCCGCCAGTTCACCCGGTCCGATGCGGTTGGCCAGCTCCTGGAACTCGCTGACCTTCATCTGCCCGGTCTTGTCGATCTCCAGGCGCTGGCCGTCGGCCAGCACCACGAACTGGCCTTCGGCCCGGGTGGCGATCCGGCCGCTGCGCGCGGAGGTCACGGTTTCCTTGCCGTGCTCGCGCGTGGAGATGAAGATGTTGCGGCCCGACTTGTCGTCCGGCGTGTCCTTGTCCAGGAAGAACACGCGATTGCCGCTGGCCGATTCCTGGAACTGCCCGGGCGCCACGCGTTCGATGTCGCCGCGCTTGCCGTAGCGGTCGCGCAGCTCGCGGGTCTGCTGGTTGGACCACGGCCATACCACCAGGGCCAGTGCCGCCACCACCAGCAGCATCGGCCAGGCGAACCGCAGCAGCGGCCGCACGAAGGCGAACAGGCCCTGGCCCGCGGCGAACCAGATCACCATCTCGCTGTCGCGGTACATGCGCGAGAGCGTGCCCACGATGGCGATGAACAGGCACAGCGCCAGGATCGGCGGCAGGTACCCCAGCACCGTGTAGCCCATCACCATCATGATGTCCTGCGGGTTGACGGTGCCGCGGCTGGCCAGGCTGAGCGTGCGCACCAGGGTCATGGTCATCACGATGGTGACCAGCACGACCAGCGTGGCGCCGAAACTGCGCGCGAGCTCCTTGCGCAGGGACGAATGGAATAACATCGACCGGATCGAGACGACAAGAATCCGAGCGATTATGGACTTCGAAATCAGGACCCTTGACCTGGCCGCCGCGGCCGGCGAGAAATGCGATGCGGTGATCGTGCTGGTGGGCGAGTCGTTCAAGGGCGGCAAGGACCCGCTGGGCCGGCTGGCGCACGACGCCGTGAAGTCGCGCGACCTCGAACCCAAGCCGGGCAAGCTGCTGCAGGCGTACCGCGCGCCGGGCATCGCGGCGCCGCGGGTGGTGTTGGCCGGCGCCGGCGACGGCTCGGGCAAGCGGGTGCAGGCGGCGGTGCAGGCGGCCGTGGCCGCGCTGCGATCAGGCAGCGTGAAGCGGCTGCTGATCTGCCTGCCGGCCGACGCGCAGGATGCCGCCGTGCGGGCCGCGGTGACCGCCACCGCCGAGACCAGCTATGTCTACGTGGCAACGAAGTCCAGGCCCGAGGGACGGGAGTTGCAGCGCGTGACGATCGCCGTCGCCGACGCGGCCCGGCACCGGGCGGCGTTCGCCGCAGCGCGAGCCGCCGCCGAAGGCATCGAGTTCGCCCGCGAACTGGGCAACCTGCCGCCCAATCTGGCGACGCCCACCCGCCTGGGCGAGGAGGCGCGCAAGCTGGCCAAGGCGCACCGCTTCCAGTGCGAGGTGCTGGGTCCCGGCGAGATCGCCAAGGCGAAGATGGGGTCGTTCCTGGCCGTGGCGCAGGGGTCGGAGCAGCCGCCGCGCTTCATCGTGCTGCGCTACCAGGGGGCCGCGGCGAGCCAGGCGCCGGTGGTGCTGGTGGGCAAGGGGATCACCTTCGACAGCGGCGGCATCTCGATCAAGCCGTCGCAGGACATGGACGAGATGAAGTTCGACATGGGCGGGGCAGCCAGCGTGCTGGGCACCTTCCGCGCCCTGGGCGAGCTCAGGCCGGCGCTGAACGTGGTGGGGCTGATCCCCAGCTGCGAGAACATGCCCGACGGCCGATCGGTCAAGCCGGGCGACATCGTCACCAGCCTGAGCGGCCAGACGGTGGAGATCCTCAACACCGACGCCGAGGGCCGCCTGATCCTGTGCGACGCGCTGACCTACGCCGAGCGGTTCAAGCCCCGGGCGGTGGTCGACGTCGCCACGCTGACGGGCGCGTGCGTGGTGGCGCTGGGCGCCGTGCGCAGCGGCATGTTCGCCAGCGACGACGCGCTGGCCGCCGAGCTCATGGCCGCCGGCGAGGCGGCGCTCGACCCGTGCTGGCGCATGCCGCTGGACGAGGAATACGGCGAGGGGCTCAAGAGCAACTTTGCCGACGTCGCCAACGTGGGCGGGCGTCCCGGCGGGGCCGTGACCGCCGCCAAGTTCCTGCAGCGCTTTGCCAACGGGTACCCGTGGGCGCACCTGGACATCGCCGGCACGGCCTGGAAGGGCGGTCCGGCCAAAGGCTCGACCGGCCGGCCGGTCGGACTGCTGGTGCAGTACCTGCTGGGCCAGCAGCAGCCGGCGCGCGGCGCGACCAAGGGGGCGCCCAAGGCTGCGAAGCCGCGCGCGAAGGCGCGCCACGCAAAAACCTAGCCCCTAGCCCCTAGCCCCTCACCCCGAGCCCAGTGACCGAGGTCGCCTTCCATTTCAACACGCCGGACAAGCTGGGCTATGCATGCCGGCTGCTGCGCAAGGCCGTGGGCGCCGGGTCCACGGTGGTGGTGACCGGCGATGACGGGCTGCTGGCGCGGCTGGATGCCGAGCTGTGGACCTTTTCCGCGCTGGATTTCGTGCCGCACGGCCGCGACGGCGCCGCGCCGCCCGCCGTGGTCGCGCGCTCGCCGGTGGTGCTGACCGGGTCGCCGCGCTCGGCGCCGCACCACCAGGTGCTGCTGAATCTCGGGGAGGCCGTGCCGCCGGGCTACGAGACCTTCGAGCGCCTGATCGAAGTGGTCACCGGCGAAGCAGCCGACCGGCAGGCGGCGCGCGAGCGCTGGAAGCACTACGCCGCCCGCGGCTACGCGATCAAGCGCCATGACCTGGCGCAGGAGCCACAGTGATGACACGCCGCCCACCGCACCGTCATGTGCCAACGCTCACCGAAGTGGTGCGGCCCGCCGCGCCGGGCGCCAGCGATCCGGGAACGCCGATGGCGGCGCCGGCCGTCTCGCAGGAGGAGATGGTGCGCCGGGTGATGCAGCGGGTGGACGCGATGCTGGAGCGCCGCCTGCGCGAGGCCATCGCCGGGGTGGTGGCGCAACACACGCGCGCCCTGGCGCCGCTGCTGCGCGAGGAGATCGAGGCGTCGGTCCGCGAGACGGTGGCCGAGGCCTTCGAGCAGGAACTCGGCGGCGCCCCCGCCGCCTGAAAGTCCTGCGCGCGCGTCCGGCCGCACCGGTCAGCCCGGCGGGCGCACAACGCGCGCGGGGGCCTGCGGTGCACCGGGTTGCCCTAGCTGTTTCCCTCTGGCTGTGGCCTGCAAATTGCGTTATGTTCGCGCCCGTTGAGCACAAACAAAATTCTCAACTTTTTCGAAACTCTGGAGGTTTTTCCATGCAGATGAAGATGAAGGTGACGGTGGCGGCGGCCCTGGCGGCCATGGCGGGCATCGCCATGGCACAGGACATGGTCGTGAAGATTGGCCACGTGGCCCCGATGTCGGGCCCGCAGGCGCACTACGGCAAGGACAACGAGAACGGCGCCCGCCTGGCCGTCGAGGACCTGAACGCCAAGGGCGTCACCATCGGTGGCAAGAAGGTCAAGTTCGAGCTGGCCGCCGAGGACGACGCGGCGGATCCGAAGCAGGGCACGGCCGTGGCACAGAAGCTGTGCGACGCCAAGGTCGCCGGCGTCGTGGGCCACCTCAACTCCGGCACCACCATCCCGGCCTCGAAGATCTACAACGACTGCGGCATCCCGCACGTCACCGGCGCGGCCACCAACCCCAACCTGACCAAGCCCGGCTACAAGACCACGTTCCGCATCATCGCGAACGACAACGCGCTGGGCGCCGGGCTGGCCTTCTATGCCGCCGACAAGCTCAAGCTGAAGAAGGTCGCCGTCATCGACGACCGCACCGCCTACGGGCAGGGCGTCGCCGAGATTTTCGCCAAGACGGCAAAGGCCAAGGGCATGCAGGTCGTCGACCAGCAGTTCACGAACGACAAGGCAACCGACTTCATGGCGATCCTGACGGCGATCAAGGCCAAGGGTCCGGACGCCATCTTCTTCGGCGGCATGGACACCCAGGGCGGGCCGATGCTGCGCCAGATGGAGCAGCTGGGCCTGACCAACGTGAAGTTCTTCGGCGGCGACGGCGTCTGCACGCAGAAGATCATCGAGCTGGCCGCCGGCGCCAAGCCGCTGGCCAACGTGGTGTGCGCCGAGGGCGGTGCCTCGCTGGACAAGATGCCCGGCGGCAAGGCCTGGAAGGAGCGCTACGACAAGAAGTTCCCGAACCAGTTCCAGGTCTACAGCCCCTACACCTATGACGCGACCATGCTGCTGGCCGACGCCATGGTGCGTGCCAAGTCCGCCGACCCGAAGGTGTACATCCCGGTGCTGCAGAAGTCGAACTACACCGGCGTGACGGCGACGATCCAGTTCGAGCCGAACGGCGAGCTGAAGAACCCGGCCATGACCTTGTACACCTACAAGGACGGCAAGAAGGTCACCGCCGACTGAGAAGCGCGCAAGCGCCACGAGAGAGCCGCCTGTGGGCGGCTTTTTCTTTGGTGCCGGTCGGGCCCGCGCGGTCAGCTGTGCGCCGTGCCGATCTGGACCGCCCGGCCTCGCGCGATGTAGTGGATTGGCGGCAGTTTCTGTAGGAGTGCACCTACGGCCCGCGTCACGCCTGCGTTTGCGGGGTGGGCATGTTGCGGGCCGGTTGTCGCTGTACCGCGAAGCCAGTAATCTCGCCCGATTTACAGCTGTGGCGGCTGGTGTCAGACCGTGCGCGCCCGGCACATTGCTCAGTAGGGGGACAGGTATGGAAGTCGTGGCAAAACTGCCTGCGGCCGATCAGCGCGACAGCGAACTGCGGCAAGTGCTGCGGGCGCTCGGGGCCCTGCGCCGCGGCGAGGCCGGCGTGACGCTGCCCACGGAGTGGGACGGCGTATACGGCAAGATCGCCGGCGAGTTCAACGAACTCGCGTCGCAGACCACCCGCACGTCGCAAAAGCTCAGGGCGTTCGATCCGGCGGTGCGTGCCAGCGGTCGGATCCGGCGGCTCGCCGACGACAAGCTGACCGGCTTCTGGCAGGGCGACGTGGCCAGCATCAACGCCATCCTGGACGAGGTGGAGGTCGTTTCGGAACACACGCGCACGGTACTGGGCGCGCTGACCGACCTGAAGAAAGGCAGCCCCGCCGCGCAACTGCCGCAGGACTGGACCGGCGTGTTCGGCAAGGTGGCCGATGCCTTCAACGACGTCGTGGCCGAGAACCTGCGCATGTCGCATGAGCTGGCGCGCCTGTCGAAGGTGGTCGGCAAGGAGGGCAGGCTCAAGGAGCGGGCCTCGGTCCCGAACGCCAGCGGCTTCTGGCGTGACTCGGCCGACTCGATCAACTCGCTGATCGGCGACCTGGTGCATCCGACGTCGGAAGTGGCCCGGGTAATCGGCGCGGTGGCGCAGGGTGACCTGTCCAAGTCGATGGCGCTGGAGGCGGACGGCCGGCCGCTGGAAGGCGAGTTCCTGCGCACCGCGATGATCATCAACAAGATGGTGCAGCAGCTGGGCAACTTCTCGGCGGAAGTGACGCGGGTGGCGCGTGAGGTGGGCACCGAGGGCAAGCTGGGCGGGCAGGCCGACGTGCAGGGCGTGGCCGGCACCTGGAAGGACCTGACCGACTCGGTGAACTTCATGGCCGGCAACCTGACGGCCCAGGTTCGCAACATCGCCGACGTGACCACTGCGGTGGCCGCGGGCGACCTGTCCAAGAAGATCACGGTGGACGTCAAGGGCGAGATCCTGGAGCTGAAGAACACCATCAACACCATGGTGGACCAGCTGCGCTCGTTCGCCTCCGAAGTGACGCGGGTGGCGCGCGAGGTGGGTACCGAGGGCAAGCTGGGCGGGCAGGCCGACGTGCAGGGCGTGGCCGGCACCTGGAAGGACCTGACCGACTCGGTGAACTCGATGGGCTCGAACCTGACCGGCCAGGTGCGCAACATCGCGGAAGTGACCAAGGCGGTGGCCGCCGGCGACCTGTCCAAGAAGATCACGGTGGACGTCAAGGGCGAGATCCTGGAGCTCAAGAACACCATCAACACCATGGTGGACCAGCTCTCCTCCTTCGCCTCGGAAGTGACGCGGGTGGCGCGGGAGGTGGGCACCGAGGGCAAGCTGGGCGGGCAGGCCGACGTGCAGGGCGTGGCCGGCACCTGGAAGGACCTGACGGATTCGGTGAACTCGATGGGCTCGAACCTGACGGGCCAGGTGCGCAACATCGCGGAAGTGACCAAGGCGGTGGCCGCGGGCGACCTGTCCAAGAAGATCACGGTGGACGTCAAGGGCGAGATCCTGGAGCTGAAGAACACCATCAACACCATGGTGGACCAGCTGCGCTCCTTTGCCTCGGAAGTGACGCGGGTGGCGCGGGAAGTTGGCACCGAAGGCAAGCTGGGCGGGCAGGCCGACGTGCAGGGCGTGGCCGGCACCTGGAAGGACCTGACCGACTCGGTGAACTTCATGGCCGGCAACCTGACCTCTCAGGTGCGCAACATCGCCGACGTGACCACTGCGGTGGCGGCGGGCGACCTGTCCAAGAAGATCACGGTGGACGTCAAGGGCGAGATCCTGGAGCTGAAGAACACCATCAACACCATGGTGGATCAGCTGCGGTCCTTCGCCTCCGAAGTGACGCGGGTGGCGCGTGAGGTGGGCACCGAGGGCAAGCTGGGCGGGCAGGCCGACGTGCAGGGCGTGGCCGGCACATGGAAGGACCTGACCGACTCGGTGAACTCGATGGGCTCGAACCTGACCGGCCAGGTGCGCAACATCGCGGAGGTCACGACCGCGGTGGCGGCCGGCGACCTGTCCAAGAAGATCACGGTGGACGTCAAGGGCGAGATCCTGGAGCTGAAGAACACCATCAACACCATGGTGGATCAGCTGCGGTCGTTCGCCTCGGAAGTGACGCGGGTGGCGCGGGAAGTGGGCACCGAGGGCAAGCTGGGCGGGCAGGCCGACGTGCAGGGCGTGGCCGGCACCTGGAAGGACCTGACGGACAACGTCAACTTCATGGCCGGCAACCTGACGGCCCAGGTGCGCAACATCGCCGACGTGACCAAGGCGGTGGCCGCGGGCGACCTGTCCAAGAAGATCACGGTGGACGTCAAGGGCGAGATCCTGGAGCTGAAGAACACCATCAACACCATGGTGGACCAGCTGCGTTCGTTCGCCTCCGAAGTGACGCGGGTGGCGCGGGAAGTGGGCACCGAGGGCAAGCTGGGCGGGCAGGCCGACGTGCAGGGCGTGGCCGGCACCTGGAAGGACCTGACCGACTCGGTGAACTCGATGGGCTCGAACCTGACCGGCCAGGTGCGCAACATCGCCGACGTGACCAAGGCGGTGGCCGCGGGCGACCTGTCCAAGAAGATCACGGTGGATGTGAAGGGCGAGATCCTGGAGCTGAAGAACACCATCAACACCATGGTGGACCAGCTCTCCTCCTTTGCCTCGGAAGTGACGCGGGTGGCGCGGGAAGTTGGCACCGAAGGCAAGCTGGGCGGGCAGGCCGATGTGCAGGGCGTGGCCGGCACCTGGAAGGACCTGACGGACAACGTCAACTTCATGGCCGGCAACCTGACGTCCCAGGTGCGCGGCATCGCCAAGGTGGTGACCGCCGTGGCCACCGGCGACCTGGACCAGAAGCTGACCGTGGAAGCCAAGGGCGAGATCGCCGCGCTGGCCGACACCATCAACTCGATGACCGACACGCTGGCGACCTTCGCCGACCAGGTGACCACGGTGGCCCGCGAAGTGGGCGTCGAGGGCAAGCTGGGCGGCCAGGCGAAGGTGCCGGGCGCTGCCGGCACCTGGAAGGGCCTGACGGAGAACGTGAACCAGCTGGCCGCCAACCTGACCACGCAGGTGCGCGCGATCGCCGAGGTGGCCACCGCCGTGACGCAGGGCGACCTGACCCGGTCGATCACCGTGGAGGCGTTGGGCGAGGTGGCCGCGCTGAAGGACACCATCAACGAGATGATCCGCAACCTGAAGGACACCACCCAGCTGAACACCGAGCAGGACTGGCTCAAGACCAACCTGGCCAAGTTCTCGCGGATGCTGCAGGGCCAGAAGGACCTGGTCGCGGTCGGCCACCTGATCCTGTCGGAGCTGGCGCCGGTGGTGGGGGCGCAGCAGGCCGAGTTCTACGTGCTGCGCTACACGCACGAACAGCCGAAGCTGCGCCTGATGGCCAGCTATGCGTCGGACGGCCATGGCTCCTACGGCAAGGAGCTCGAGCTGGGGCAGGGGCTGGTCGGCCAGTGCGCATACGACAAGAAGAAGATCCTGCTGACCTCGTCGATCCCCGACAGCCTGAAGATCTCGTCGGGCCTGACCGAAGTGCCTCCGCTCAACGTGCTGGTGCTGCCGATCATCTTCGAGGGGCAGGTGCGCGGCGTGGTCGAACTCGCCTCGGTCGAGCGCTTCAACCCCACCCACCAGGCGTTCCTGGACCAGCTGACGGAGTCGATCGGCATCGTGATCAACACGATCGAGGCCAACATGCGGACCGAGGATCTGCTGACGCAGTCGCAGTCGCTGGCGCAGGAGCTGCAGAGCCGGCAGCAGGAACTGCAGCAGACCAACGAGGAGCTGCAGGAGAAGGCGCGCCTGCTGGTGCACCAGAACCACGAGGTGGAACGCAAGAACCAGGAAGTGGAGCAGGCGCGGCAGGCGCTGGAAGACAAGGCCAAGCAGCTGGCGTTGACCTCGAAGTACAAGTCCGAGTTCCTGGCCAACATGTCGCACGAGCTGCGCACGCCGCTGAACTCGCTGCTGATCCTGTCCGACCAGCTGTCGAAGAACCCGGAGGGCAACCTGACGCCCAAGCAGGTGGAGTTCGCCAAGACCATCCATTCGTCGGGCAACGACCTGCTGATGCTGATCAACGACATCCTGGACCTGTCGAAGATCGAATCGGGCACCGTGGTGGTCGACGTCAACGATCTGCGGCTGTCGGACCTGCAGCTGTACGTGGAGCGCACCTTCCGGCACGTCGCCGAGGCCAAGAGCGTGGACTTCATGATCCACACCGGCATGAACCTGCCAACCTCGATGGTGACCGACGTCAAGCGGCTGCAGCAGATCCTGAAGAACCTGCTGTCGAACGCCTTCAAGTTCACGCACCAGGGCCACGTGACGCTGACGATCGAAGAGGTCTTCAGCGGCTGGTCGCCCGACAACGAGGATCTCAACCGGGCCCAGCAGGTGCTCGCCTTTGGTGTGGCCGATACGGGCATCGGCATCTCGGGCGACAAGCAGCAGATCATCTTCGAGGCGTTCCAGCAGGCCGACGGGTCGACCAGCCGCAAGTACGGCGGCACCGGCCTGGGGCTGGCGATCAGCCGCGAGCTGTCCAAGCTGCTGGGCGGCGAGATCCGCCTGGCCAGCGCGCCGGGGCAGGGCAGCACCTTCACCCTCTACCTGCCGCTGGTGTATGCCGGCACGCGGGCGTCGCGCCGCGCCGCCCAGCCGGCCGAGACCCGCGCCGACTACACCTTGCCCGGGCTGCCGGCGATGAAGCGCAGCGTGCGGCCGGAACCGCATGCCGAGGACCCGGCGCCGCCCGCGCCGGAGGACAACGGCGCCGTGCTCAACGAGGCCAACGACGATCGCGAGGCGATCGGGCAGGGCGATCTGGTGCTGCTGATCGTCGAGAACGACCTGGCGTTCGCCCGCTTCCTGCTGGATGCGGCGCGCGCCAAGGGCTTCAAGGGGCTGGTCACGTCGATGGGCGCGGGCGCCCTGACGCTGGCCTCGCAGTACAAGCCGTCGGCGGTCACGCTCGACATGTACCTGCCGGACATGGAAGGCTGGCGGGTGCTCGACCGGATCAAGCACGACCTGGGCGTGCGCCACATGCCGGTGTGCGTGATCTCCACCGACGACTCGAAGGAGCGGGCCTTCCGCTCGGGCGCCATGGCGTTCGTCGAGAAGCCGATCCAGTCCAAGGAGGTGCTGGACTCGATGCTCGACAGGCTGCGTGCCTACCTGATGCGCGCGCAGCGGCGCCTGCTGGTGGCGCTGCGCGACACCGGCGCCCGGCGCGAGCTGCTGGCACAGCTGGAGGACGAGCAGATCGCGGTGACGGCCGTCAAGAGCGGCGAGAAGCTGATCGAGGCACTGGAAGGCGGCGGCTTCGACTGCGTGGTGCTGGAGGACGGCTTCCCGGTGCCCGACGTCCACGAGTGCCGTGCACTGCTGGCAGCGCAGGCGCAGCTCGGTCCGCTGCCGCTGCTGGTGTACCGGGGCGGCGGCCGCGACGCGGGCAAGGTGGCCTGGCATTCGGACGACGCGATCACGGTGCACGAGGCGCACAGCGTGCCCAGGCTGTTCGACCAGACGCTGCTCGCGCTGCACGCGAGTCTGGCGCGCCTGCCGGAGGCCAGGCGCTCGGTGATCAACGGCGTGCACGAGGCCACCAAGCCGCTGTCCGGGCGGCGCGTGCTGATCGTGGACGACGATATGCGCAACATCTTCGCGTTGGCCACCGTGCTGGAAGAGCACGGCATGGACATCGTGTGGGCCGACAACGGCCGTGACGCCATCGCCCGCGTGGCGTCCGATTCCCAGATCGAGGTGGTGCTGATGGACATCATGATGCCCGAGATGGACGGCATGGCCACCATGAAGGAGATCCGCAAGCTGCCGGCCGGCAAGGACCTGCCGATGATCGCCGTCACGGCCAAGGCCATGAAGGGCGACCGCGAGAAGTGCATCGAGGCGGGCGCCTGGGATTACCTGTCCAAACCGGTGAACACCCAGGACCTGCTGGCCGTCCTGCGGGCCTGGCTGCACCAGTGAGCGCGCGATTGGAATCCGCACTGCCGGCGGCCGGCCAGGAGAAGGTCAACATCCTGGTGGTCGACGACCTGCCGGAAAAGCACGTCGTCCTGCGCAGCATCCTGGAGGAGCTGGGGCAGAACATCGTCAGCGCCCGTTCGGGCAAGGAGGCCCTGGCCTGCATCCTCGAGATGGAGTTCGCGGTCATCCTGCTGGACGTCAACATGCCGGACATCGACGGGCTGGAGACCGCCGGCCTGATCCGCCACTACAAGAAGTCGGCGCAGACGCCGATCGTCTTCATCACGGCCTATGTGGACGAGGTGCAGGCCCAGCGCGGCTACGCGCTGGGCGCCGTGGACTACATTCCGTCGCCGGTGGTGCCGGAGGTGCTGCGGTCCAAGGTCCGCGTCTTCGTGGAGCTGTTCCGGATGAACCGGCAGCTGCAGCTCCAGTCGGCCGCCCGCGAGGCGCTGGCGCACTCGGAGGCGGCCCGCGCCGCGGCCGAGCAGGCCACGCGCCGGGCCGATTACCTGGCCGAGGCGAGCCAGACGCTGGCCCGGTCGCTGAACCTGGACGAGACCATCGCCGCCATCCTGCACCTGGGCGTTCCCGTGCTGGGCGACCGGGCGATCCTGGGCATCGCGGACAACCAGGGCGGCGTGCGCCGGCTCGAGATGCATCCCGCGCCGATGGCGGACGACCGCGAGGCGTTCACGCCCGAGCTGCGCACGGCGGCCGACTGGGCGATCCGCCATCGCCAGTTCAACCTGGTGCGGCTGGGCGACCGGACAGCGGCGATCTGTCCGCTGCTGGCCGGCGACGAGGTGCGGGGCGCCCTGGCGCTGCTGGGTCCCACCGAGCGGTTCGCGTCGGCGCACCTCGCGCTGATCCGGGAGTTCGCCAGCCGCGCCTCGATCGCGATGGAGAACGCGCGCCTGTACAGCGCCGTCCAGGAGGCCGACCGGCGCAAGAACGAATTCCTGGCCATGCTCGCGCACGAGCTGCGCAATCCACTGGCACCGATCCGCAACGCGGTGCACATCATGCAGGGCGAGGACGTCACGCCGCTGACGATGAACCGGGCGCGCGACGTGATCGGCCGGCAGGCCGACCACATGGCCCGGCTCATCGACGACCTGCTGGACGTCTCGCGCATCGTGCAGGGCAAGGTGGTGGTCCGTCCCGAGACGCTGTCCCTGGCCGACCTGGTCGAGCGCGCCGTGGAGGGCAGCTCCCCGCGCGTGGCCGGCCGCGACCAGTTGCTGTCGGTGCAGCTGCCGCCCGAGGACATCGAGCTGGACGGCGACGCGGTGCGTTTGGCGCAGGTGCTGTCCAACCTGATCAACAACGCGTCCAAGTTCTCGGGCCCGAACACCAGGATCGCGCTGACGGCCCGCTACCGCGACGGCGAGCTGACGATCTCGGTCAAGGACGAGGGCAGCGGCATCGATCCGGCGTTCCTGCCGCACGTCTTCGACCTGTTCGCGCAGGGCGACCAGTCGCTGGACCGGTCGCAGGGCGGATTGGGTATCGGTCTGACGCTGGTCAAGCACCTGGTGGAGCTCCATGGCGGGCGCGTCACGGCGCACAGCGACGGACCTGGCAGCGGCGCCGAGGTGCTGGTGTTCCTGCCGGCGCGGCCGGCGCCCGGTTCGCGGGCGCCAGCGCCAGCGCCGGCACCAGCGCCAGCGCGTGCCGCGCCCGCGGAGGCGCCGCACGAGCCGGTGCGCGGCCGCATCCTGGTGGTGGACGACCTGGCGGCGTCGGCCGAGACCCTGATGACCTTGCTGGAGATGGAAGGCTTCGAGGTCAAGGTGGCCAACGAAGGCATGAGCGCGCTGCAGATCGCCGAGCAGTTTCGGCCGGACGTGGTGCTGCTGGACATCGGGCTGCCCGGCATGAACGGCTTCGAGGTGGCGCACCGCCTGCGCCTGCAACCGGCCTCGCGCGACGCGCTGCTGATCGCGCTCACCGGCTACGGCGAGGCCGAGAGCCGGTCGCGCTCGGCCCAGGCGGGGTTCGATTTCCACATGGTCAAGCCGGCCGACGTGAACCTGCTGCTGTCGATGCTCGCCGATCCGCAGCGGGTTCGTCGCACCAGTGCGAAGGCGGCGTGACACCACTGCGGGCGGCACTGGGCCCGCTGCTACAATGGCGGGCTTCGCAGGAGAGGTGGATGAGCGGTTTAAGTCGCACGCCTGGAAAGCGTGTGAGGGTTAATCACCCTCCGCGGGTTCGAATCCCGCCCTCTCCGCCAGAACACTAGGAAACACGGGCCTTCACGGCCCGTTTCTTTTTTCTACCCAACGAAGCGTCCATCTTCAGGTGCCGCTGACTTCATGCGCTGGCCCAGGCGATGGCGGCCTACGCGCGGCAGGCGAAGGACACTGACCTGATCCAGTACGCCACCGAGATCAAGGTTCGGGCGGAACGGCGGTGCGGGGAGCTGCTGCGCGCCACCGAGCGCAACAAGGGCGCGACCGTGAAAGGCGGGATGGCCGTCGAACGATGCGACACCCATAACGCCACCCTTGCCGAAATGGGCTTGAGCAGGAGCGAGTCCAGCCGCTACCAGCAGCTCGCCGACATGCCAGACGAGCCATTTGAAACCGGCGCATCTGGGCATAATCAATCCTTTGATTCCGCTCGCCCTTCGGTTCAGCCGAATTCAACCGGGCAATATTTTCTGCGCGTGGGGAACCTTGTGGTTTCCACTACAGGGGTCGGTAGAGATTTGACCCCCCTACCCCATTCGTCCGAGGCTGCCGACAGGCCTTGCGAGCAGCAGGACGCGAGATCGTGCTGCCTCCGGTCCGTGGCGGTGCCGTCCAGGCTTGCTGCCTGTGCCGGAATGACCGGCGATCGAGCGCTAGGCCATGTCCCTATGGCGACTTAAGAAATTCACTGCGTGGTGAAGAATGCTACCTAGGGATTACACTGATGCGACCCTGGCAAATGGCTTCACCTGGAAATATGCACAAGGAGCTGCAAGAACTGATCCGCGCATTGGACGAGTGGGAGGCAGCGGACGATCGCGCAACAGAAGCAGCGGCTGAATTGGACCGTCATGCCTTTCTCGGTCCGCTGGAAGTAGAGCAACTGCGCAGCCTGCGCCAGGCTACCGCACACAAGCTCGCACGGGTGCGCAACGCTCTGGGAACCGATTTTCAGCCTAGCGGCTTTGCTCCGTAAGCCACGGCACACAGGCGAGTTGGTCACGCGCCTGTGTCGCCCCGTTCAGATCGCCAGGATCTCCGCGCCCCTGCCAGCTGCCAGCACCCCCGCCGCATGCATGGCCTGGATACCCTGCAGCGCGAAGCTGACGGGCCGCGTACCCAGCGTGCCGGACGAGCCGTTCCTGGCGAAGACGAGCATCTCGACGATGTCCTTGTCGTTGCCGGCGCCGAAGTCGTATTTCAGCCACTGCGGGACTCCAGTCGATGCCGAGAGCCACCATGTAGCGGTGTTGCCGTCGAAGGCATTGACCGCTGCGTCCGTGCCGTTGACGCTCGACGCGCTGGCCGTGCCGCCGGAGACGACGTCAGCGCCGCCGATGCTTGTGTGCAGTTCGAGCGAGACGATCGACGCTGACGCTGCGCCGTTGAGCGCGCTGATGTACAGGCGCCAGTACCGATGTGCTGCCACGGGCTATCTCCTTTTGCGCTACTCGCAGTTGTTCATGTGGTCGAATGCCGCGCGGAATCGGCGAACCTCTCCCGCGCGGTTCAGGGCATCAGACCGTGATGCCTTCCAGGGTGCAGAACGAGGCGGCGCGAGAGGCCGCGAAGTCGACCCGGGCATAGGCCAGGACCGCGATCTGCAGGTTCGAGCCGAGGAAGGTCTCCTGCAGCACGCGGACGTTGATGTCCTTGCGGACGCCGAAGAGCAGGTCGCGCCAGTTGGCAATGATGCCGGTAGCGGTGGTGCCGCCGGCCAGCGGCGCCGCCGTGGTCCAGAGCTTCGGCAGCTTGGCCACCTCGTCCGGGGCAGTGAGCGGCGTGTTGTCGTTCGTGATGCCGGTCTTGAGCTTGGCCATCTTCTTCCACACCGCCGGGTGGGCGACCATGGCGCCGATGCGATCGGACGGCACGTTGTCGGCCAGCAGTTCGTACATGCCATCGATGGCGAAGTCCCAGCTCGTGGGCGCGCCGATGCTGGTGACGCTGTTGCGTCCGGCCAGCGAGGTCAGCCCCGAGGGCGCGACGCTCGCGTTCGTAGAGACGCCGTTGATGCCGGCAGAGTCGATCGCGTTCGCCATGGCGCTGGTGATCGTGCTCTGCAGGATCTGCTCGATATTGCTCGAGTCCTGCGACAGTTCGAGGGAGAGCTTCACCAGGCAGACCACGGTTTTCGCGCGCAGCGTGACGGCGCCGAGCGTGGCCTCCGAGTCCGTGATGCCGGCGTTCTCGCCGTGCCAACTCACCGCGGGATCGCCCGTCACGCGGGCGAGGGTCATCTCGCCGGCTGACATCGGAATCGTGAGGGCGCCGGCCTTGGACAGCACCATGTTGGCGCGCAGCAGATCGATCCATTGCGACGCCAGCACCCCGGCCACGGTGTAGCCGCCTGCCGGGTCCGAGCTGATGGCCATGGCCTTGCGCTCTTGTTCGAGCTGCTTGGCGTCGTGGGCGCGGCCGCCCAGCACCAGCCCGCGCAGCACGCGCCCCATGCTCGGCACGTCGCTCGCCTTCGGCTCCAGCGCCCGCAGGCTCTGCCCGTGAGCCAGGACCGGCAGGGGCTGCTGCGCCTTGGTGTCGACCCAGGTCTCATGGGTCGCGGGGTCGGCGGTGCCGTCGCCGCCCAGACGCGGGCGGTTGGCCTTCATCTCGGCTTGGTCGAGGCGTTCCACGATCTGATCGATCTGTCGGCCCCGCGTCTCCGTCCAGTTTTCGAGCCGCTTGTTCGCGTCGAGGACCGAGTCGGCCAGATCCTTGATGGTCACTTCGCCGCTCATGGCCAGCGGCACGGCGCCGATGCCGGCGAGCGCGTCCGGCGGGATCAGGGGAATGCCGGCGATCGCGAAGACCGCAAGCACGGCGAACAGGGCGACCAGGCCCAAGGTGAGGGATTGACGATTCAGTTTCACAGCAATGACCTTTCGAGGAGTTGCAGGTTGCGCTTCAGGAGCGCGGCCAGTTCTTCGGTGGTGTCTTCGTCGGCGGGTGCTTCGTGCGAAGCGCCCTTGAACCCGCGGGCTGCGATCTCGCGCGCCTGGCGCTTGCTGAAACCCAGCTCGCGCATGGCTCGCTCGAACTCGCGTTCGGTCTTGGGTGGTGACTTCGCCGAGGGTGTTGCCGGCTCTGTCGGTCCCTGATCGTCGCGAGAGCAAACCGTGTGTCCCTGCTCGGACACCGTTTCCTTCGCGCCTATGGACCCGCCACCGGCTTGAGAGGGCTCCGCGGTCATCCCAACGGCGGAGCGTGCTACCAATTCTGGAGCATCAGCGTTCATTGCGCAAGGCCCTGAAATACTCGGCCGCGATCCGCTTCGACACCGACCGCGATGCGCCGCTGTCGACGGCGACCTGTTCGAGTCGGCGCTTTTCCTGCGCGAGCCAGAGAGACGACGGCATCAGCAGCCAGCAGGCGCGCCAGCGGATGCGGTCCCACAGCCCGCGCGAGGCCGGGGTCAGGTGCCGCGGCTGCTGCGGGCTCAATGGTTCCTCCGTGCGGAAAGCTGCGCCTGCAGGACGCTGAGCTGCGCCTGCAGGCCGTGCCGCCAGTAGTGCAGCAGGGCCCGGACCGATGCGGTGCCTAACAGCGCCAGGTCGGCCTGCTCCACGGACAGGTTGATGAAGGCCGCGTGCAGCGCCGCGTAGTCGGGGCTGTCGACGTCTGGCAGCGGCTCACCGGCCCATGCGCGCTGCATGGTCCGGGTCAGCGTTTCGAGGTGTTGATCGTTCATTGCGTTCCTTCGTTGAATCGGTGACCGGTCAGTCTGGTCAGCAGAGTCAGTGAATTCCTATCTCCATTCCCACGCGTGTACGCTTCTTGATGCATGGCGGTGTTGTTACGTTTGCTGGTGATGGGGATGGAAAACCACTGACTCCACCGACTTAGCTGATCTGCCTGGCGGCCTTGATCTGCTCCGGTAGGGCGAGCTTCTTGGCTGCATAGACCACTTGGCGCTTGCCGCGGATCTTGAAAAGCCCGTCCTCAGCGTCGGGGTTGCGCACCGGCACATAGCCGACCCGTTCGAGCTTGTGCGGCATCGCACGACGGGCCCGGCGATCCTTGAGTTCGTCGGCGAAGTCGAACAGCTTGAGGTCGCCTGCAGCGGCGATCAGATGCTCCACCGTCACAGCGGCCGGCTTCTGGAGTTCATCGATCACGTCGCGCAGCTCGCCGCTCTCTGGCGCCTCGTTGGCCTGCACGACGGCCCAGAATGCGGGCGTCTTCGCCGGCGGCGCCTTCGGATCGAATGCCGACAGCTCCATGGCCAGGAGGTAGGCGATCACGTGACCTGTGCCGCCGTCCTGGTACCAGCGATACAGCTCGGTCCAGTAGTCGGCGCCGAACTGGTCGCGCGTGGCGTCGCTCCACGCGATGTAATGCCGCCGGTCGTCGGCCGGAACGTAGAGCCCGTCCGTCTTGTGGTTGGTCGTGATGATGACCCCGCAGACGTTGGCGACGTAGTGTTCCCGCAGGTTCTTTTCATCGACGCGCAGCACGTCCGGCGGGGCTGCCAGGTACGTTTTTGAGTGATCGTAGAAGGCGAATCGGTCGACCTCGCCCAGGTCGCGCGCCTCGCTGATCACAAGCAGCACGGATTTCGTGAACCCATTGAACCTCCCCATGATCTGCGTGGGCGATGCGTCCTGACAGTTCCATGGTCCGATGGCTTGCCGCGCCGGGACCAGGATCGTGTCCTTGCCGATACCTTGCGCGCCGCCCAATACAACAGCGTGGTTGATCTTGCCGCCGGGGTTCTGCACCTTGTAGGCGAGATAGCTGAGGATGTGCCCGGCATCGTGGGGGTAGATGCGCTGCAGGTGTTCGAGCCAGGGCCCGGCCTTCGCCGCGTCGCCGGCCTGGAACTCGGGCGGCCGGTACAGGTTGAACACTGACGCGCCCTCGTGCTTCGCGTAGCCGGCGACCTGCATCACGCGGCCCTTGATCACGATGGGCTCGTTCGGATCCCAGACCATCTGCTCGACGGGACGGTTGCGATCAAGCCAGTCGGAAGGCTTGATCTTCTTGCCCGCGGCGTTCATCGGCCACGGTGTGATGCGGCCGTTGACGCTGGCCGCCGGCCACAGCTCGCGGGTTGGGACATACAGGTAGGCATGCCCCGGCATGTAGGCGTAGAAGTCCTCAAGACCCGTGCCGGCAAACCATTGCTGAACGCTGTCTTCCGGACGCGGCTTGCGGGCCCGCGGCTTGCGCCGGGCGGGGGGCGTCGGCGGTACTTCGAGCCCATCGAACACGGCTGCGACTCCGCTCATTTCTTCTTTCTCCATCCCAAGGCGATCAGCCGCTCACGGAGCTCGGCGCGCAGGTAGTCTTCGATCCATTCGCGGTGCTCCGGCCAGGCGGGGCCGTGAGCCTTGCTGATGATCTCGACCTGCCGGTCGAACCACTCCTGCGCGCGCCGCCGCGTCTCAGCCGGCGTGAGGTTCTGGCGCTCGTCGATCACTGGATAGCCCCGATCTGCCGCGCGAAGGCCTGGAGCGCGTCGAGACCGGGGCAGTGCCGCGTCATGCCCCACCTGGTCACGAGGAACCCACCTTCGGCCAGTTCGTGCACCGCATGCCCGTGCAGCGCCAGGGCTGCCATCAGCGTGCTGAGCACCTTGTCCTGCGCGATGCTGCGGTCATTGCATGGCGCGACCGCGCGCGGCGGTGGCCAGTCGTAGTCGCGGTCCGGCATCACTGCGCCGCCTTGCTGGCCTGCGCGTCGCGCCAGGCGATGAGCTCGGGCACATCCCAGACGGTGGTGCGGGGGCCGAGCTTGCGGGGTTTCGGGAAGTCAGGGCGCTGCTGTGCCCAGCGCCAGAGCGTGGACTCACCGATGCCGAGGATCTGCGCCGCCTGACTCGGCCGCGCAGAGGGAGACTGTTGAAGCTGCATTCCGTTCCTTTCCCCCAGAAGGCCATACGGGGCCACTCGGGACGGAATGCAGTTTCGATTTCAGCCGCTGCGCGGGGAAGTGTCTTTGATCGGGAATTTGATCAGATCAAAGTCAGGGTGCCGATGCTGCCGGGATTCCATGTCCGTCAGAACGCCGTGAACCAGCTTGGCACCGGCGGCGATCCCCGTGCTCTTGCCGAGTGCCGCCATGAACTGCGCGAACCAGCCTTCGGCTGACTTCGGCGGCGTCACGCCGGTCCATGCGATGTACTTGCTGGCCACCAGCAGCACGAGCACCTTCCCGACGTTCTTCGTCGGCTTGGACTGCCGCGATGGCGTGATTTGCGCGCTGGCATAGCGGCATGCTTGCTCGAGGTCGTTGATGACGTCCCAGGCGCCGGCCAGCAGCTCGTGCTCGCCGGTCCTGCGATCCATCAACTGCAGGGTGCCGGCGGCGAGCCGGACCGGGGGCGCGGAGCCGCGCTGCAGATACGTGGCGTGGGCGCGAAGCGCTCCCATCGTGTCAGGTGAAAGAGCCGCCATCGCTTGTAGCAGGCCCCGCGCCTTCGTGGCGAGCTGGTCCAGTTCGCGCTGGCTTTCGTCCGCGCCGATGCGCCGCCGCCAGTGCTGCGCGAGCCACGCCAGTTTGCCGCACTCTTCGAGGAATGCCGCCTTACTGTCCTCCTGCAGCAGCGACGGCTTCAGGTCCTCGATCAACCGCGTCCGGCACTCGCCGGTCACGTCGGCGAGCGCATCCAGCGGGTAAACCGCCGTCGAGCGGGCGAACTCGGGTCGTTGGAGTGGCTTCATGGTGACAGCCAGGGCTTTCGCCCCGGCTTGTTCATGGCTAGTCGTCCGCCTCCTGCATCCGCAGCAGGAGATGCTGCAGTCGCGCCGCGGCGTTCACTGCGTAGGCGAAGTTTCGTCTGTAGCGGCCGGACCCGATGAAGAGCTCAGCACCATCTTTGTTTCGATAGCACACCAGCACATCGGTGATCTCGCCGAATTCGGCCTCGGTCTCGAGCGCTCGCAGCAACTGCTGCGTATCGTCGTTCTGATGCGGCACAAGCCGAAGGATCGTGCCGGTCGGAGTCTGTCTCTGCGCGCGCATCACCAGTCCCCGTCGTCCTCGAGCTGCATGAGGCGCCACATCATGCGGGCCGCGGCTTTCACGGCCTGCGCGTGGCTGGTCTTGTACTGGCCGGTGAACACGAAATTTTCGGTGCCGTCCTCGGACCTGAAGTACACCATGACCCCGCCGCGGACGCGCCCGCCGTCCGACCTGGATGCGATTGCACGTAGCGCTTGTGAAGTCTCCCCATTCGCATAATCGACCAGCCGCAGCACCGGCGCTGACGAACGTACTGCGTTGCCGCCTGGCGTGGATGGCGGCCTCCACTCGCCTGCTCGGCGCTGCCGTTCGCCATCCGGGAGACCCTTCCTTACCTCAAACAAATCCTTCCCCCGACGCTGGACACGAAGGTAGCGCTCGTCCCGGGGCGTGTTGCTGACGCCCTGATTGATCGGCCGGCCGTCGTAGTAGGTGCACATCGTCTTGCCACGACCTGGCTGTCCCGGAAGTTGATCGCGATCGACCAGCCCTACTGCAATCAGGGCGGCGGCCGAGCCCACATATTCATCGCCCCAAATGCACTCGGTTCGGGTCACTCCCGCGTGCATAATTTGCGAAGCTGCCATGGTGCATTTCCTTTCCGGCTGGTGCACTGTGGTGGTCAGGGCCGGCCCGGGTGTTAGCGCACTCTGCCGGCCCGCCTTTTGCCGCTGTGCCGCGCGGCCCGGTTGCCTGATGCGTCAGGCGGCGTGTTTCCTCCCTTTAATCGGAACGACGGAGGCGCCGGCAGCTGGCGGCGTCGCGCAGAACCGGGCCCAGTCGTTCATCATCCGGCGGCGCTTGTCCATCAGTTCCCCGCGGCGGTAGGCGGCTTCTACCTTGTCGCCGATCGCGTGCGCGAGGGCCATTTCGGCGACGTCGCGCGGGTAGTTCGTGAACTCCGATGCCCAGTCGCGGAAGGTCGAGCGGAACCCGTGAGGGACCGCATCCACCTTCATGCGCCGCATCACGGCCGTGAGCGTCATATCGCTCAGGGTCTTGCCGGTGGGGGAGGGGAAGACCAGGTCCGTGCCTTCGATGCGGGGCAAGGCGCGCAGCAGCTTCAGCGCGGCCGCCGACAGCGGCACCCGGTGCTCCTTGCCCGCCTTCATGCGCTCGGCTGGAATGGTCCAGACGCCGGCCTCGAGGTCGAGCTCTGGCCAGGTTGCGCCCCGGACTTCACCCGAGCGCGCGGCCGTCAGGATGACGAATTCCAGCGCGCGGGCGCCGATGCCGTTCTGCTCGTGCAGCGCCGCCATGAATCCCGGGACCTCCTTCACATCGAGCGCGGCGTGATGCTCCACCTTGGCAACCTTCGTCGGCGCCGGCAGCAACTTGTCCAGGTGCCCGCGCCAGCGCGCCGGGTTCTCTCCACTGCGGTAGCCGCGGACGGTGGCCCAGTTCAGAACGGACTCGATGCGGCCACGCACGCGCGACGCGGTTTCGGTCTTGGTGGTCCAGATCGGCTCCAGGATCTTGAGCACGTGGGCGAGGGTGACGTCGCGCACCAGCAGCTTCCCGATGGTCGGGTTCGCGTACTGCTCCAGGGTGTTGGTCCACTGCTGCCGGTGCTTGTCGTTGCGCCACTCGGCCGACTTGGCGTCGACATAGCCGGTGACGCACTCGGCGAAGGTCTTCGCTGCGGCGGCCGTGGCACGCAGGGCGCTGCGGGTTTCACGGCGCTCTTCGATGGGGTCTATCCCGTCGTCCACCTTGGCGCGCGCGGCTCGGGCCTTGTCGCGGGCCGTGGCCAGCGTGACGTCAGGGAAGCCGCCGAGCCCCATGTCCCGGCGCCGGCCGGCGAAGGTGAACCGGAGCACCCAGGTCCGTGCGCCGCTGTCGGTGACCTGCAGGTGTAGGCCAGCGACGCCGCCCACGGCGTGCAGTCCCGGTGTCTTCAGCCGGCCGACCTGGAGAGCGGACAGCTCAGATGCTTTGCGGGGCATGGTGCAGAGCCTCCAACGTCATACCCAACAATCTAGCGTAGATTGTGCGGGGCGACAATAGAGGATGTAGGAGAACCGACGAACGGCTTCCCCTCTGAAAATCAGCGTGTCAGAGGCTTCGCGGGGCTTTCCAGAGTTCTATGTCGGCAGACGCCCTCTCCGCCAGCGACACCCATGCAAGGCCCCTTCACCGGGGCCTTTTGCTTGTCGGCGGGTCAGTAGCCGATCGCCAGGCCCGGCACGTCGACGTGCACCACCGGCTTGCCCAGGGCGGCGCTGGCGGCGCGGGCGAACTCGTGGGCCCAGGCGGCGTCGGCGAACCTGGCGGGGCCGGCCGCCTGCGCCACGACGACGACCTTGTCGGCGGTGAGGACTTTGCCGGTCGGCCGCAGCGGCTCGCATCCCATCTCGGTGAACTGGCGATCGAGCCAGACCCGGGCCGCCTCCGAGGTCATGGCCTCGGCCTTTTCCAGGTCGATCCGCAGCGGGGCGGCGTCCTTGAACGTGACCGTCACTTCACTCCTCATGCCAGCTCCTGTCTTCCGGCGGTCCGGTGCCGGTGCCCGATTATGGCCGGCCGGCTCCCCGCGTCAGCGCAAGCCGAGGCGATGCAGCGGGGCAGCGCTGAAAGCATCCTGACGTGCGTCAAAGAATGGGCGGGGGCGTCGGCATTAAATAGCCGGACGACATGCAAGACATGACCCAGTTCTTTCTGCTGTTCGAGGAGTGGGAGGTTGCCGATCACGCGGCCGCCCGGGCCGAGTGCGGCCTGGGCCGCATGCTGGATGCCTACTGCGAAGGCCTGGGACCCGCGCCCAGCATCGTCAGTCTGCAGGAGGCCCGGCGGCTGCGCCTGGCGGCCATCGACCGGCTGCGCGCCCTGCGCGAACTGGCCCAGCGGGCCCGCCGGAACGCCCGCGTGCTGTGACTCTTCTGTAGGACAAGATCCATTCTTGCGCTCGGGGCGCCACAAGCAAGCTGTGCAGCAGTAAAGTCTTCCCAACCTTCAGCGCTTGTGCTGGGTTGTCAACGGGAGATGAGCATGATCGAGACCACGAACGAAGCGCCGCGTCCGCGGGCCAAGCGCGGCTTTGCCGTCATGGACCCCACCCGGGTGCGCGAGATCGCCAGCATGGGCGGTCGCACCGCCCACGCCAATGGCCGGGCCCACGAATTCACGTCCGAGGAAGCCCGTGCGGCGGGCAAGAAGCGCCACCAGCGCCGCACCGAGGGCGCCCCCACGGCGACCTGATCCGGTCGTCCCCAGGCTGCGACGGCGCCCACCCGGGCGCCGTTTTCTTTTGGTGCCGCGTCAGGCGGCCGGCTTGCCGGCCTGGACCATCCGCATGGCCGAGGTGATCAGCCCGGCCACTTCGTTCATGTTGGCCGGGATCACCAGCGTCGTGCTGGATTCGGTGGCCACCTTGCCGAAGGCGTCGACGGCGCGCTCGGCCACCTTCAGCTGGACGGCCTGCTCGCCGCCGGGCTCGCGAATGGCGGCCGCCACGCGCTGGATGGCCCGGGCTGTCGCCTCGGCGACAGCGAGGATCGCGGCCGCCTCGCCCTGTGCCTGGTTGATGGCGGCCTGCTTCTCGCCCTCGGAGCGGGCGATGAAGGCCTCGCGCTCGCCGGTGGCGATGTTGATCTGTTCCTGGCGGCGGCCCTCGGAGGCGGCGATCAGCGCGCGTTTTTCGCGCTCCGCCGTGATCTGGGCCTGCATCGCGTGCAGGATCTCCTTGGGCGGGGTGAGGTCCTTGATCTCGTAGCGCAGCACCTTCACGCCCCAGTTCAGCGCCGCCTCGTCGATCGCCTGCACCACCTGGGCGTTGATGATGTCGCGCTCCTCGAAGGTCTTGTCCAGCTCCAGCTTGCCGATCACGCTGCGCAGCGAGGTCTGGGCCAGTTGCGTCACGGCGACGATGTAGTTGGACGAGCCGTAGCTGGCGCGCATCGGGTCGGTCACCTGGAAATACAGGATGCCGTCCACCTGCAGCTGGGTGTTGTCGCGGGTGATGCAGATCTGGCTGGGCACGTCCAGCGGGATCTCCTTGAGGCTGTGCTTGTAGGCGACCCGGTCGACGAAGGGCACCAGGAAGTTCAGTCCCGGCGCCAGCACCACGTGGTACTTGCCCAGGCGCTCGACCACCCAGGCGTTCTGCTGGGGAACGACCTTGATCGCACGCACCACGAAGATGACGGCGATGACGAACAGGATCAGTGCGATTTCCATGGATGCCTTTCTTGTTCAGATCTTCTCGACGACCAGCCGGTTGCCGATCACCTCGCGCACCCGATGCGCGCCCGTGCCGTGCACGCTGCCCTCCAGCGCCACGACGGTCCAGTTCGCGCCCCGGTATTTCACCGAGGCGGTGCCGTCCTCGTTCCAGGCCTGCACCTGCACGGTTTCGCCCACGTCCATGTTGACGGCCGGATTGGCCGTCGCGGCCGGTCCGGCGGGGCGGCGCCGGCGCCTGGAATGCCACAGCGCCACGGCGGCGCCGCCCACTGCCGCAGCCGCGACCAGCTGCGCCGGCACCCCGGCGCCCGCGTGCGCGGCCAGGGCGCCGGCCGCCAGCCCGATGGCCAGCATCAGCAGATAGAACGTGCCCGTGATCAACTCGACGGCCACCGCCGTCCCGGCCAGCAGCCACCAAAGCGTCGATTGCGCCATCACTCCTCCATCGGTGCCCGATGGGCATCATTTTGGGTAAATTCGACGACGGCGCAAGGACGGGGGTGCTCTTTGCATACACTTCGCGCCTCAGATCACGTTTTTGGCCGCAGCGAGAGGCCCCGCCATGAGATTCCGCTTCCCGATCGTCATCATCGACGAGGACTACCGCTCCGAGAACACTTCCGGCCTGGGCATCCGCGCCCTGGCGCAGGCGATCGAGTCCGAGGGCTTCGAGGTGCTGGGCGTCACCAGCTACGGCGACCTGTCGCAGTTCGCGCAGCAGCAAAGCCGCGCCAGCGCCTTCATCCTGTCGATCGACGACGAGGAGTTCACGCCCGGACCCGACCTCGATCCGGCCGTGGTGAACCTGCGCAGCTTCATCGAGGAGGTGCGCCGCAAGAACGCCGACGTGCCGATCTACGTGTACGGCGAGACCAAGACCTCGCGCCACATCCCGAACGACATCCTGCGCGAGCTGCACGGCTTCATCCACATGTTCGAGGACACACCGGAGTTCGTGGCGCGCCACATCATCCGCGAGGCCAAGAGCTACCTGGAGGGCGTGCAGCCGCCGTTCTTCAAGGCGCTGCTCGATTACGCCGAGGACGGCTCCTACTCCTGGCACTGCCCGGGGCACTCGGGCGGCGTGGCGTTCCTCAAGAGCCCGGTCGGGCAGATGTTCCACCAGTTCTTCGGCGAGAACATGCTGCGCGCGGACGTGTGCAACGCGGTGGACGAACTGGGCCAGCTGCTCGACCACACCGGGCCGGTGGCGGCCAGCGAGCGCAACGCGGCGCGCATTTTCAACGCCGACCACTGCTTCTTCGTCACCAACGGCACCAGCACCTCCAACAAGATCGTCTGGCACCACACGGTGGCACCGGGCGACGTGGTGGTGGTCGACCGCAACTGCCACAAGTCGATCCTGCACGCGATCATCATGACCGGCGCCGTGCCGGTCTTCATGAAGCCGACGCGCAACCACTTCGGGATCATCGGGCCGATTCCGCAAAGCGAGTTCGAGCCGGCGGCGATCCGGGCCAAGATCAAGGCCAACCCGCTGCTGCAGGGCGTGGACCCCGACAGCGTCAAGCCGCGCGTCATGACGCTGACGCAGTCGACCTACGACGGCGTGCTGTACAACACCGAAACCATCAAGAAGATGCTCGACGGCTACGTCGACACGCTGCACTTTGACGAGGCCTGGCTGCCGCATGCGGCCTTCCACCCCTTCTACGGCCCCTACCACGCGATGGGCAAGAAGCGGGCCCGCCCGCGCGAGTCGCTGGTGTTCGCCACCCAGTCCACCCACAAGCTGCTGGCCGGCATCAGCCAGGCCAGCCACGTACTGGTGCAGGACTCGCAGAACCGCAAGCTGGACCGCCACCTGTTCAACGAGTCGTTCCTGATGCACACCTCCACCAGTCCGCAGTACGCGATCATCGCCAGCTGCGACGTGGCCGCGGCGATGATGGAGCCTCCGGGCGGCACGGCGCTGGTGGAGGAGTCGATCGTCGAGGCGCTGGACTTCCGCCGCGCCATGCGCAAGGTCGACCAGGAGTACGGCAAGGACTGGTGGTTCAAGGTCTGGGGACCGGACAAGCTGGTCGACGAGGGGATCGGCCGCGCCGACGACTGGATCATCAAGGGCGAGGCGCGCACCGCCAAGTGGCACGGCTTCGGCAACCTGGCCGAGGGGTTCAACATGCTGGACCCGATCAAGTCGACCATCGTCACCCCGGGCATGGACCTCAACGGCAAGTTCGCCAAGACCGGCATCCCGGCCTCGATCGTCACCCGCTTCCTGGCCGAGCACGGCATCATCGTGGAGAAGACCGGCCTGTACAGCTTCTTCATCCTGTTCACCATCGGCATCACCAAGGGCCGCTGGAACACGCTGCTGTCGGCGCTGCAGCAGTTCAAGGACGACTTCGCCAAGAACCAGCCGATGTGGCGCATCCTGCCGGAGTTCTGTCAGCAGTTCCCGCGCTACGAACGGATGGGCCTGGCGGACCTGTGCCAGCACGTGCACGAGCTGTATGCTCGGTACGACATCGCCCGGCTGACCACCGACATGTACCTGAGCGAGCTGACGCCGGCGATGAAGCCCAGCGACGCCTTCGCCTACATCGCGCACCGCAAGACCCAGCGTGTCCCCATCGACGAGCTGGAAGGACGGATCACCACCTCCCTGGTGACACCGTACCCGCCGGGCATCCCGCTGCTCATCCCGGGCGAGGTGTTCAACAAGAAGATCGTCGACTACCTGAAGTTCTCGCGCGAGTTCAACGCGAGCTGCCCCGGCTTCGAGACCGATATCCATGGGCTGGTGGAAGAGGCGGGCGCCGACGGCAAGATCAGCTATTTCGCCGACTGCGTCCCGCGCTGAGGCGGGCGCGGGACGCGGCTCGTCGCGGCCGGGCGCAGTTCATCGCGCCAGCCTGCAGTCCGTCGCGCGGCCGGTGCAGGCGCCGGGCGCGCCTCCTACAGTCTCTCCTGACGGCCGGCCTGGCCCGACAGGAGGACGACCATGACGAGATTCGACAGCCCGGCGCTGCATCAGCCGAACCTGCACCTGCCCGCCGGGGTCCTGCGCACGCTGCTGGCGGTGGCCGCGGTGGCTGCCACGGCGGTCACGTGGGTCGTGGCCGGCAACATGGCAGGGCCGTTCGGGTCGCGCGACACGCGGCCCCACCTGACGCTGCAGCCGGTGGTGGTGTCCGGGCAGCGGCTGCTGCCGGACGACGCCCCGGTGGCCTGCGCGGCCGCCGACTGCGGCATGGTCTCCACACCACCGATGGCCGAGGGCGCAAAAGCGGTTACCCTCGCTCAATGAGCACGGAAGGCAGCAGCCCGCCACGTGACCGCGGCGCGATCCTCCACTGGCTGGTTCGCGTCAACACCCAGGTGTCCCAATGGGCCGCCACGATGTCGTGGGGGCGCCTGATCCTGCTGTTCCTGGTGATCCTGGTTGCCGGGTCGATCATCGGCGACATGCTGCACCTGAAGCACGAGCGGGTGCGCGAGATCCGCTCGGGCAGCGACACGGTGATCTCGATCGGCGGCAAGGACGGCATCCGCATCTCCAAGGGCCAGCGCGCCGGCAAGGAGGCCGCACCCGCGGCGCCGGCGGCGCCCGCCTCCGCCGATGCGACCGAGCAGGCCGCGGAACAGGCGATCGAGGACGCGGCCGCCAGCATCGAGAAAGCCCTGTCCGACACGATCGGCGACGAGAAGGTCGTCGTGCGGCGCAAGGTGGTCACGGCCCGCGGCATCCTGGGCGACCTCGGCGCGGCCGTGCTGGTGCTGCTGTTCGCCTACCTCGTGGCTGCCAAGATCGTCGTCAAGAAGGTCGCCCAGGCCGATGCCAAGGTGCGCACCGCGCTGGACACGGCCGAGCGCGAAACCATGGAGCGCCAGCTGGCCCAGGCGCGGCTGCAGGTGCTGCAGGCGCAGGTCGAGCCGCACTTCCTGTTCAACACGCTGTCGGCCGTGGATTACCTGATCGAGACCGACCCGCCGCGCGCCAGCAAGATGCAGAAGGCGCTGATCACCTACCTGCGCGGCGCGCTGCCCCAGATGCGGCAGGAATCCTCCACGCTGGGTCGCGAGCTGCGGCTGGTCACCTCCTACCTGGACCTGATCAAGATGCGCATCGAGGAGCGGCTGGACGTGGAGATCGCCGTGCCCGAAGCGCTGCGGTCGGCGGAGTTCCCGCCGATGATGCTGCAGTCGCTGGTCGAGAACGCGATCAAGCACGGCATCGAGCCCAAGCCCGAAGGTGGCAGGGTGCGGGTCGCCGCGGCGTTGCAGAACGGCCAGCTGGCGGTGGAGGTCAGCGACACGGGCGTCGGCCTGCCCGACGGCGAGCTGCTGGACGGCCCGACCTCGGGCACCGGGGTGGGCCTGCAGAACATCCGCGACCGGCTGGCCATGCTGTACGCCGGCAGGAGCATGCTGATGCTGCGTTCGGGGGCGGCCGGCGGCACCATGGTCAGGATCACGCTGCCGTACCGTGCGGGACCCGAGGCGGGCGGCGCCGCGGTGACGCCCGAGAGCCGGCCGGCATGAAGCCGGCGCTTGCAGCCCACCGCCTGCGCGGCCTGCTGGCCGATGACGAGCGGCTGTTGCGCGAGCAGCTCAAGACCCGGCTGGCGCAGGTCTGGCCGCAGCTGGAGGTCTGCGGCGAGGCGCGTGACGGCCAGGAGGCCCTGGACAAGGCGCAGGCACTGCAGCCGGACGTGGTGTTCCTGGACATCCGGATGCCGGGCATGTCCGGGCTGGAAGCCGCGCGCGAGATCGTGGCCCTGCCGGGCTGGGCCGGCGAGGTCGTGTTCGTGACGGCGTATGACGAGTACGCCATCGCCGCCTTCGAGCAGGGTGCGATCGACTACCTGCTCAAGCCGGTGGAGCCGCACCGGCTGGCGCAGACCGCCCAGCGGGTGCAGGCGCGGCTGCAGGCGAGGGCGCCCGGGCCGGGCGCCGATGAGGCGGCGCTCGACGCCCTGCTGGCCAAGCTGCTGCATATCGGCCAGGGGGTCGAGCGGACCGCCAACCCGCGTGACGACGGGCCGCTGCGCTGGATCCAGGCGTCGGTGGGTTCGACCACGCGGCTGATCGACGTGCAGGACGTCCTGTTCTTCCGCTCCGACGACAAGTACACGCGGGTGCAGACGCGCCAGCTCGAGGCGTTCATCCGCACCCCGATCCGCGAGCTGGTGCCGCGGCTGGACCCGCAGCAGTTCTGGCAGATCCACCGCTCCACGCTGGTGAACCTGGCGGCGGTGTCGAGCGTCACGCGCGACGACGCCGGCCGCCAGCGCGTGCACATCGAGGGCCACCCCGAAGTGCTGGAGGTGAGCCGCAGTTTCGCCCACCTGTTCCGCGGCGCCTGAGGCGCGCGGGCGGGCGCTATTCGACCACCGCCACCGCGTTGTGGCTGAAGCCGCCGTCCACGTAGGTGATCTCGGAGGTCATGCCCGCGGCCAGTTCGCTGAACAGGAACGCGGCGACGTTGCCCACGTCCTCGATCGTCACGTTGCGCCGCAGCGGCGAGCCGTTGGCGGCGATCGCCAGCAGCTTGGTGAAGTCCTTGATGCCGCTGGCCGCCAGCGTGCGGATGGGGCCCGCGCTGATGCCGTTGACCCGGATGCTGCGGCCGTCGGGCAGCTTGCCCACGGCCTCGGCCAGGTAGCGCACCGACGCCTCCAGGCTGGCCTTGGCCAGGCCCATGGTGTTGTAGTTCGGGATGGCGCGCACCGCACCCAGGTACGACAGCGTCAGCAGCGACGAGCGGTCGTTCAGGTGCGGCAGTGCGGCCTTGGCCAGCGCCGGGAAGCTGTAGGCGCTGATGTCGTGGGCGATGCGGAAGGCATCGCGCGACAGGCCGTCCAGGAAGCTGCCGCTGATCGCCTCGCGCGGGGCGTAGCCGATGCTGTGCAGGAAACCGTCGAACTTCGGCCAGTGGGCCGCCAGGTCGCTGAACAATCGGTCGATCTGCGCGTCGTCGCCGACGTCGCAGTCGAAGACGAGGCTGGAACCGAAGTCGGCAGCCAGCTCCATGATCCGGTCGCGAAAGCGCTCGCCCACGTAGCTGAAGGCCAGTTCGGCCCCTTGCTGGTGGCAGGCCTTGGCCACGCCATACGCGATCGAGCGGTTCGAAAGAACGCCCGTGATCAACAATTTCTTGCCGGTCAGGAATCCCATAGGCCTCATTGGTTGGATATTTCTGTGCAGAATTGTCTCATGCGTTGTTGGCTGTTCGTCTTGCTGCTGTTTGCGGCCCCGCCGGGGTGGACCGCGCCGGGCTACGCGGTGTGGGGCAGCTTCAAGTATCAGCCGGGCTTTACGCACTTCGAATACGTCAATCCGCAGGCGCCCAAGGGCGGCGAACTGCGGCTGGTGGCCGGCTCCAGGATCTCCACCTTCGACAAGTACAACCCCTTCACGCTCAAGGGCACCGCCCCCTCATTCCTGGCCGACCTGCTGTTCGAGGGGCTGCTCACCGGGGCGATGGACGAGGTCGGGATCGGCTACGGCCTGCTGGCCGAGGACGTGCAGGTCGCGCCGGACCTGCTGTCGGCCACCTTCCGGCTGCGGCCCGAAGCGCGCTTCCACAACGGCGATCCGGTGCTGGCTGCCGATGTGAAGCACAGCTACGAGACGCTGATTTCCAAATACGCGGCGCCGGGCTACGCCACGCTGCTGGCGAACGTCGAAGGCTGCGACGTCCTCGACGAGCGCACCGTGCGCTACCGCTTTCGCAAGCGCGACCGGCAGTCGCCGCTGGTAGTGGGGGGCCTGCCGGTGTTCAGCCGCAAATGGGGCGCCGGCAAGCCCTTCGACCAGGTGGTCACCGAGGAGCCGATCGCCACCGGCGCCTACCGGATCGGCCCGGTGCGCTTCGGCAAGGACATCACCTATGCCCGCGACCCGCAGTACTGGGGCCGCAACCTGCCGGTGCGCCGGGGCATGAACAACTTCGACCGGATCACGGTGAAGATCTACCGCGACAACACGGCGCAGCTCGAGGCCCTGAAGGCCGGCGAGTTCGACCTGATGCTGTTCTTCTCGGCCGGGGACTGGACCCGGCGCCTGAACGGGCCGCGCATCGCCAGGGGCGAACTGGTCAAGAGTGCGTTCCAGCACCGCACTCCGGACGGCTTCTACAGCTACGTGCTGAATCTGCGCCTGGACAAGTTCAGGGACCGTCGCGTGCGCATGGCGCTGGAACTGGCCATGGACTACGAGTGGATGAACCGGCAGCTGTTTCGCAGCAGCTACAAGCGGGTCAAGGGCATCTTCGGCAACACCGACTGCGAGGCCAACGGCCTGCCCTCGCGCGAGGAGGCGGCGCTGCTGGAGCCGTTCCGCGCGGCCCTGCCGGCCGAGGTGTTTGGGACCATGGCGGTGCCCCCGCGCACCGATGCACCCGGCTCGCTGCGGGCCAACCTGCGCCGCGCGCAGGCCCTGCTCAAGGAGGCCGGCTGGGAGTTGCGCGACGGCGCCCTGCGCAATGCGGAGGGGGAGGCGCTGGTGGTGGAACTGCTGGACACGACCGAGTCGCGCTCGGTCACCACGCTGGCGTCGTGGAAGCGGGCACTCGAGAAGCTCGGGATCGAACTGCGCTTTCGCACCGTGGATTTCGCCCTGTACCAGGAGCGCATCGATGCCTTCCAGTTCGAGGTGATCGGGATTTCCTTCCCCGGCACGCACTTTCCGGGCGCCGAGTACGCCGACCTGTTCGGCAGCAAGGCGGCCGACGTCAATGGCTCGGGCAACTACTGGGGCCTGAAGAACCCGGCCGTCGACGCCCTGATCGCCAGGATCACGGGTGCCGACAACCGCGGCGAGTTCCTGGCCGCCTGCCGCGCGCTGGACCGGGTGATCGCGCACGGCCACTACATGGTGCCGGCGTGGACGAGCAGCGAGCAGCGGGTCGCCTACAGCCGCTGGAGGCTCGAGCGGCCGGCCGTGGTGCCGCCATACCCGCCCGAGGGCGTGGCCTACATGGACTGGCCGATGACCACCTGGTGGGCGCGCACGCCCCCCACCACCGCTCCATGACGCCATGATCGCCTACATCGTCAAGCGCATCCTGCTGATGCTGCCCACGCTGCTGGGCGTGCTGCTGCTGACCTTCATGGTGACCCAGTTCGTGCCCGGCGGTCCGGTGGAGCAATACATCGCCGAGGCGCGCCGCGGCACGGGCGCGGCCGGCGACGCCGGCGGCTACCGCGGGGGCCAGGGGGTGGATCCGAAGAAGATCGAGCAGATCAAGGCCCTGTACGGCTTCGACCGGCCGCCGGCCGAGCGCTTCTGGAAGATGCTCAAGCAGTTCGCGCAGTTCGACCTGGGCCGCAGCTTCTTCCAGAACAAGGACGTCTGGCAGCTGATGAAGGAAAAGCTGCCGGTCTCGATCAGCCTGGGCCTGTGGACCTTCTTCATCAGCTATCTCATTGCGGTGCCGCTGGGGGTGGCCAAGGCGGTGCGGGCCGGCTCGCGCTTCGACCTGGTCACGACGCTGATCGTGCTGGTCGGCTATGCCATCCCGGGGTTCGTGCTGGGGGTTGCGCTGCTGGTCGTCTTCGGCGGCCAGCTGCAGTGGTTCCCGCTGCGCGGGCTCACCTCGAGCAACTGGGACGAACTGGGCTGGGGCGCGCGCATTGTGGACTACCTCTGGCACATCGCGATGCCGGTGACGGCCATGGTGGTCGGCAGCTTCGCCGTCACGACCATGCTCACCAAGAACTCGTTCCTGGAGGAAATCCGCAAGCAGTACGTGCTGACGGCAAGGGCCAAGGGCCTGAGCGAGCGCCGCGTGCTGTGGAAGCACGTCTTCCGCAACGCCCTGATCCCGATCGTCACCGGCTTTCCGGCCGCCTTCATCGGCGCCTTCTTCACCGGGGCGCTGCTGATCGAGACGCTGTTCTCGCTCGACGGCCTGGGCCTCCTGAGCTACGAGAGCGTGATCCGGCGCGATTACCCGGTGGTCATGGGCACGCTGTACTTCTTCACCCTGATCGGGCTGTTCACCAAGCTCATCAGCGATCTGAGCTATGTCTGGGTCGATCCCCGTGTCAAGTTCGACTGAGTCCGCGGCGGGCGCACCGCCAGCGCCGGCGCGCTCGGAGAGCCCGGGCGCGCGTGCCTGGCGGCGCTTCCGGCGCAACCGGCTCGGGTTCGTCAGCCTCGTGATCTTCACCGCCATGGTGGTCCTCAGCCTGTTCGCCGAGGTGCTGGCCAACGACCGGCCGCTGCTGGTGCGCTTCAACGGCGGCTTCTACTTCCCGATGGTCAACGACTATCCGGAGACGCTGTTCGGGGGCGACTTCGCCACCCCGGCGGACTACCTCGACCCGTTCATCAAGGACAAGCTCACGAGCGGCGGCAACTGGGCGATCTACCCGCCCATCCCGTATGGGTCCAGGACGCTGAACTACTTCGCCAAGGAGCCCAACCCCTCGGCGCCCAACCTCGACAACCTGCTGGGCACGGACGAGCGCGGCCGCGACCTGCTGGCCCAGCTGATCTACGGATTCCGCGTCAGCGTGCTGTTCGGGCTGGCGCTTACGGTGGTGGGCGTGCTGCTGGGGGTGCTGACCGGCGCGATCCAGGGCTATTTCGGCGGCAAGACCGACCTGGCCTTCCAGCGCTTCATCGAGATCTGGGGCTCGATGCCGGAGCTGTACCTGCTGATCATCTTCAGCGCGGTGTTCGCGCCGAGCGTCGCGCTGCTGCTGATCCTGCTGTCGCTGTTCGGGTGGATGGGCCTGTCCGACTATGTGCGCGCCGAGTTCCTGCGCAACCGGCAGATGGACTATGTGCGTGCCGCCCGCGCGCTGGGCGTGGGCAACGGCCGGATCATGTGGAAGCACATCCTGCCCAACAGCATGACCCCGGTGGTGACCTTCCTGCCGTTTCGCATGAGCGCCGCCATCCTGGCGCTGACCTCGCTCGACTTCCTCGGGCTGGGGGTGCCGCCGGGCACGCCGTCGCTGGGCGAACTGCTCAGCCAGGGCAAGACCAACCTGGACGCCTGGTGGATCTCGCTGTCCACCTTCGCCGTGCTGGTGGTGACGCTGCTCCTGCTGACCTTCATGGGTGACGCCTTGCGCGACGCCCTGGACCCGCGGAAGGCCGATACATGATGGCCCCCCTGCTTGAGGTGAAAGGCCTGCGCGTCGCCTTCGGCGGCAAGGAGGTGGTGCACGGCGCCGACTTCACGATCGCCGCCGGCGAGAAGCTGGCCCTGGTGGGCGAATCCGGATCGGGCAAGACGGTGACGGCGCTCAGCCTGCTCGGCCTGGTGCAAAACGCCACGGTCAGCGGCTCGGCGCACTTCGCGGACGGGCACGGTGGCGGCAGGCGCGACCTGCTGGCGCTGCCGGAGCGCGAACTGCTGGCGGTGCGCGGGCGCGAGATCGCGATGATCTTCCAGGAGCCGATGACGGCGCTCAACCCGCTCTACTGCGTCGGCGACCAGATCGCCGAGGTGCTGCAGTTGAAGGAGGGCTTGAGCACCCGGCAGGCCTGGCAGGGCGCGGTGGATGCCCTGGCCGCCTGCGGCATCCCCGATCCGGGGCGGCGGGCCGAAGCCTACCCGCACCAGCTGTCGGGCGGCCAGCGCCAGCGGGCCATGATCGCGATGGCGCTGGCCGGCCGGCCGCGGCTGCTGCTGGCCGACGAGCCGACCACGGCCCTGGACGTCACCCTGCGCGGCCAGATCCTCGACCTGCTGGGCGAGGTGCAGCGCGCCAACGGGATGGCCATCCTGCTGATCACCCACGACCTGAACCTGGTGCGCAAGTTCGCCGATCGGGTCGCCGTCATGGAGAACGGCCGCCTGGTGGAGCAGGGGCCGGTGGCGCATGTGTTCGCGCAGCCCCGCCACGCCTATACCCGCAAGCTGATCGACAGCCGTCCGGTGCGCGAGGTGGTGGAGGCGCTGCCGGCGGGCCAGGAACCGGTGATGCGCGCCCGGGGGCTGCAGGTCGGCTACCCGGTGCAGCTGCCGGGCTTTCGCGGCTGGTTCCGCAAGGGCCGTTTCGTGGCGGTGCGCGGCGCTGAGTTCTCGATCGAGCCCGGGCGCACGCTGGGCGTGGTGGGCGAATCCGGGTCGGGCAAGTCGACGCTGGCGCTGGCGGCCCTGGGCCTGTTGCCGCACGAAGGCGAGCTGGACGTGGCCGGCAGCCGCTGGGGGCCCGATGCGAGCCGCAACCGGGCCATCCGGCGTGCCGTCCAGGTGGTGTTCCAGGACCCGTTTTCCTCGCTGTCGCCGCGCATGACGGTGGAGGAGATCGTCGGCGAGGGGCTGCTGGTGCACGAGCCACGGCTGCCACCGGCCGGCCGCCGCGACCGCGTCGTACAGGCGCTGGCCGAGGTCGGCCTCGGGCCGGAGCAGTTCCCCGGGCTGCTGCAACGCTATCCGCACGAGTTCTCGGGCGGCCAGCGTCAGCGGCTGGCGATCGCGCGGGCGCTGATCGTGCAGCCGCGCCTGCTGGTGCTGGACGAGCCGACCAGCGCGCTGGACGTGACCATCCAGAAGCAGGTGCTGGGCCTGCTGCAGCGGCTGCAACGCGAAAAGGGCCTGAGCTACCTGCTCATCACCCACGACGTCGACGTGATCCGGGCCATGGCCCACGACGTGCTCGTGCTCAAGGACGGCGACATCCTGGAAGCCGGGCCGGTGCGGCAGGTGCTGGAGGCGCCGCGCCAGGACTACACCCGCGCCCTGGTGGCCGCGGCGAGCTGAAGCCATGAGTGCCGTCCGCTTGACGCCCATCCCGGAAGCGGAGGTCGAGGTCAGCGCCGTGCGGGCGCAAGGCGCCGGCGGGCAGAACGTCAACAAGGTGTCCAGCGCCATCCACCTGCGGTTCGACATCCGCCGTTCGTCGTTGCCGGAAGACCACAAGGCGAGGCTGCTGGCCCTGCCGGACCGGAGGATCACGCGCGACGGCGTGCTGGTCATCAAGGCGCAGTCGCACCGCACCCAGGAGCTCAACCGGGCCGAAGCCTGGGGGCGGCTGCAGGAACTGGTCGACAGCGTCGCCGCCCCGCCGCGCACGCGCCGTCCGACCAAACCGACCGCCGGCTCCCGGCGGCGGCGGCTGGAGGCCAAGACCATCCGCGCCGAGGTGAAGCAGCAGCGCCGGCCGGTGCTGGACTGACCCCGGGCCGCCGTAGCCGGCGGAGGGTGTCAAGGCGTTGCACCAGCTCCCTTTCAAGGGTACAATACTTGCTTCACGACCAAACGGGCGGGTACTCACCGCCCGTTTTTTTTGGCCGCCCCTTCAGCAGTGGCAGCCACCTGGTCGGACATCGTCATTCGACTGGAGCACAACAGGCCTTGGCATTGCAGGACATCGTGGCGCAGACCGTGACCGGACTCGGTTACGACCTGGTGGAGATCGAGCGCTCCGCCGGTGGGCTCTTGCGCGTCACGATCGACCTGCCCTGGCAGCCGGGCGTCGAGCAGTTCGTCAACGTCGAGGACTGCGAGAAGGTGACGCGCCAGCTGCAGTTCGCGCTGGAGGTCGAGGAGCTGGACTACCGGCGGCTGGAAGTGTCGTCGCCGGGCATCGACCGGCCGCTGCGCGGCGAGCGCGATTTCGAGCGCTTCGCCGGCGAGGTGGTGGACATCACGCTGAAGGCGCCGATGGGGGCCGCGGCCGGCGGCCAGGTGGCGGCCAACCGCAAGAAGTTCAGGGGCCGCCTGGAGCGCGCGCCGTCCGGTGGCTGGCAGATCGTGTGGAGCGACGAGCCGGCGGCCAAGCCGGGCCAGAAGGTCAGCCGCAAGAAGGCGCCGGCGCCGCTGCAGGCGCTGGGCTTCGCGCTGGACGAGTTGAAGGAGGCGCGACTGGCGCCGATTGTGGATTTCAAGGGCCGCAAGGCCGGGGCGGCCGGCGCATCGGGAGATGGCGCGGCCGCAATTGATCAGGTAGGAGAGCCGGAATGAACCGCGAACTGTTGATGCTGGTGGAAGCGATCTCGCGCGAGAAGAACGTCGAGCGCGATGTGGTGTTTGGCGCGGTGGAATCGGCCCTGGCCCAGGCGACCAAGAAACTGTACGAGGGCGAGGTCGACATCCGCGTGGCGATCGACCGCGACAGCGGTGCCTACGAGACCTTTCGCCGCTGGCTGGTCGTGCCCGACGAGCAGGGCCTGGCCAACCCGGACGCCGAGGAATTGCTGATGGACGCCCGCGAGCGGGTGGACGACATCGAGGTCGGCGACTACATCGAGGAATCGGTCGAGTCGGTGCCGATCGGGCGCATCGGCGCGATGGCCGCCAAGCAGGTGATCCTGCAGAAGATCCGCGACGCCGAGCGCGAGATGCTGCTCAACGACTTCATGTCGCGCGGCGACAAGATCTTCGTGGGCACCGTCAAGCGCATGGACAAGGGCGACATCATCGTCGAGAGCGGGCGCGTCGAGGGCCGGCTGCGCCGCGGCGAGATGATCCCCAAGGAGAACCTGCGCAGCGGCGACCGGGTGCGCGCCATGATCATGGAAGTGGACCTGACGCTGCGCGGCGCGCCCATCATCCTGTCGCGGTCGGCTCCCGAGTTCATGATCGAGCTGTTCCGCCAGGAAGTGCCGGAGATCGAGCAGGGGCTGCTCGAGATCAAGAGCTGCGCCCGCGACCCCGGCTCGCGCGCCAAGATCGCCGTGCTGTCGCACGACAAGCGGGTCGACCCGATCGGCACCTGCGTGGGCGTGCGCGGCACCCGGGTGAATGCCGTCACCAACGAGCTGGCCGGCGAACGCGTCGACATCGTGCTGTGGTCCGAGGACCCGGCGCAGTTCGTGATCGGCGCGCTGGCACCGGCCAACGTCTCGTCGATCGTGGTCGACGAGGAGAAACACGCGATGGACGTGGTGGTGGACGAGGAGAACCTGGCCATCGCGATCGGCCGGGGCGGGCAGAACGTGCGCCTGGCTTCCGACCTGACCGGCTGGAAGATCAACATCATGGACGCCAACGAATCGGCCCAGAAACAGGCCGAGGAGACGGACACCATCCGCAAGCTGTTCATGGAGAGGCTGGACGTCGACCAGGAGATCGCCGACATCCTCTTTGCCGAAGGTTTCACCAGCCTGGAGGAAGTGGCCTACGTGCCGATCCAGGAGATGCTGGAGATCGAGGCCTTCGACGAGGACACCGTCAACGAGCTGCGCTCGCGGGCCAAGGACGCACTGCTCACGATGGAAATCCAGCGCGAGGAAAACGTCGACGAGGTGTCGCAGGACCTGCGCGACCTCGAGGGCCTCTCGCCGCAGCTGATCGGCAAGCTGGCCGAGGCCGGCGTGCATACCCGCGACGACCTGGCCGACCTGGCCGTCGACGAGCTCACAGATATCACCGGCCAGTCCGCGGACGAGGCCAAGGCCCTGATCATGAAGGCACGCGAGCATTGGTTTACCGCCGCGGCCAGCGAGTGATGGAAGGCACCAGAACACATGTCCAGTACCACCGTCGCCGAGTTCGCCAGCGAACTCAAGAAATCGACCGACACGCTGCTTGAGCAGCTGCGCAGCGCTGGCGTTGCGAAGACCTCCTCCAGCGATGCGCTGAGCGAGTCGGACAAGCAGAAGCTCCTTGGCTATCTGCAGGCCAGCCATGGCACCGTCGCCTCCGAGCGCAAGAAGATCACGCTGGTCAAGAAGTCCACCAGCGAGATCAAGCAGGCGGATTCGACCGGGAAGGCGCGCACCATCCAGGTGGAGGTGCGCAAGAAGCGCACCTTCGTCAAGCGCGACGAAGGGGGCGACACGGCCGTCATCGAGGCGCCCGAAGCCGAGGTGCAGGCGCCGCCGCCGCGCCACGACGAGGCCGATCTGGTACGCCGCGAGGAAGAGGCGCGGCGCCAGGCCGAGCTGATCCGCCGGCAGGAGGAAGACCTGGTCGCCAAGCGCGCCGAGCGCGAGGAAAAGGAGCGGCGCGAGCGCGAGGCCGAGGAGCGTGCCGCGGCACACCTGGCCTCCCTTGAGGCCAAGAAGGCCGAACAGCACGCCGAGAAGGAGCAGGCCGCCCAGGAAGCCGCCGCGGCCGCGGCGGCGCGCCAGAAGGTACAGGAGGAGGCCCGCGCCAAGGCCGAGGTCGAGTCGCAGGCCCGCGCCGCCGAGGAAGCCGCCCGCGCCAGCGACCTGGCCGAGCGCCGCCGCAAGGCCGAGGCCGAGGCCGCAGCCATCCGCTCGATGATGTCGGCTCCCAAGAAGGTGCTGGTGGCCAAGAAGCCCGAGGAAGCCAAGCCGCAGGCGAAGGGCCCCGAGGCCGGCAAGCCGGGTGCCAAGGGCACGCTGCACAAGCCGGCGGTGGGCACAGGCGTGCGCCCGGGCACGGGTGCGCCGGCCGGCGCCGGCGCGGGTGCCGGCAAGGAAGTCAAGTCGGCCAAGTTGTCTTCCAGCTGGGCCGACCCGGCCAAGAAGAAGGCGATTCCCACCCGCGGCGATGCCTCCGGGGGGGTCGGTCGCAATGCCTGGCGCGGCGGTCCGCGCGGCCGGCGCGGCAGCGACCGCGACCACCGCGAGGAGCACATGGCCGCGGCACCGGCGGAGCAGCGCACCATTGAAGTGCACGTGCCCGAGACCATCACCGTCGCCGAGCTGGCGCACAAGATGTCGGTCAAGGCCTCCGAGGTCATCAAGCAGCTGATGAAGCTGGGCCAGATGGTGACGATCAACCAGCCGCTGGACCAGGACACGGCCATGATCGTGGTCGAGGAAATGGGCCACAAGGCGGTCACCGCCGCCCTGGACGATCCCGAGGCGTTCACCGAAGCCGACGTCGGCGCCAGCGAAGGCGAGGCATTGCCGCGCGCGCCGGTGGTCACCGTGATGGGCCACGTCGACCACGGCAAGACATCGCTGCTGGACTACATCCGCCGAGCCAAGGTGGCGGCGGGCGAGGCCGGCGGCATCACCCAGCACATTGGTGCCTACCACGTGGAAACACCGCGCGGCGTGATCTCGTTCCTGGACACCCCGGGCCACGAGGCGTTCACGGCCATGCGGGCCCGCGGTGCGCAGGCGACCGACATCGTGATCCTGGTGGTGGCGGCCGACGACGGCGTGATGCCCCAGACCAAGGAGGCGATCAAGCACGCCAAGTCGGCGGGCGTCCCGATCGTGGTGGCGATCAACAAGATCGACAAGCCCGATGCCAACACGGACCGCGTCAAGCAGGAACTGGTGGTGGAACAGGTCGTGCCCGAAGAGTACGGCGGCGAGTCGCCGTTCGTGCCGGTGTCGGCCAAGACCGGCGAGGGCGTCGACACGCTGCTGGAGCAGGTGCTGCTGCAGGCCGAGGTGCTGGAGCTGAAGGCGCCGGTCGACGCGATGGCCAAGGGCCTCGTGATCGAGGCCCAGCTGGACAAGGGCCGCGGCCCGGTGGCCACCGTGCTGGTGCAGTCGGGCACGCTCAAGACCGGCGACGTGGTGCTGGCCGGCCAGACCTACGGCCGGGTGCGCGCGATGCTGGACGAGAACGGCAAGAGCATCAAGGCCGCCGGCCCGTCGATCCCGGTGGAGATCCAGGGCCTGACGGAAGTGCCGCAGGCGGGCGACGAGTTCATGGTGCTGAGCGACGAGCGCCGCGCGCGCGAGATCGCGACCTATCGCGCCGGCAAGTTCCGCAACACCAAGCTGGCCAAGCAGCAGGCCGCCAAGCTGGAGAACATGTTCGCGGACATGACGGCCGGCGAGGTGAAGACGCTGCCGATCATCGTCAAGGCGGACGTGCAGGGCTCGCAGGAAGCGCTGGCGCAGTCGCTGCTGAAGCTCTCGACCGACGAGGTCAAGGTGCAGCTGGTCTACGCCGCGGTGGGCGGCATCAGCGAGTCGGACGTGAACCTGGCGATCGCCGCCAAGGCCGTGATCATCGGCTTCAACACGCGGGCCGACGCCGGCGCGCGCAAGCTGGCCGAGGGCAACGGCATCGACATCCGCTACTACAACATCATCTACGACGCCGTCGACGAGCTGAAGGCCGCGATGTCGGGAATGCTGGCGCCCGAGAAGAAGGAAGAAGTCATCGGCACCGCGGAGATCCGCACCGTGTTCGTGGCCTCCAAGATCGGCACGGTGGCCGGCTGCATGGTCACCAGCGGCATGGTCAACCGCAACGCCCACTTCCGCCTGCTGCGCGACCACGTGGTGGTGTACACCGGCGAGCTGGAGTCGCTCAAGCGGCTCAAGGACGACGTGCGCGAGGTCAAGGAAGGCTTCGAGTGCGGCATCAAGCTCAAGAACTACAACGACATCCACGAGGGTGACCAGCTGGAGTTCTTCGAGATCAAGGAAATCGCCCGGACGCTGTAAGCAGCCGAACCGCCAACCCCGGCAGCCGAACGCAGAGGTCGAAAAGGAACGCAGAGGACGCAAAGAGACTTCCACCAAAGGATTTCCTTTTCGTGTTTTTTCTGCCTCTATGTCATCTCCGCGCCCTCTGCGTTCGGCTGTCGGGTTGAAGTTCGTCACGCGCACCTGCCACATGCCAAAGAAATCGGCCAAACCCAACCGCAGCTACCAGATCGCGGACCAGATCCAGCGCGATCTGACGGAGCTGATCGCGCGCGAGTTGAAGGACCCGCGGGTGGGCATGGTCACGATCCAGGCCGTGGAGGTCACGCCCGACTACGCCCACGCGAAGGTGTTCTTCAGCGTGCTGGTCGGCGATCCGCAGGAGTGCCAGGACGCCCTCAACCAGGCCGCCGGCTTCCTGCGCAACGGCCTGTTCAAGCGGCTGCACATCCACACGGTGCCCACGCTGCACTTCCAGTTCGACCGCACGACCGAGCGCGCGGCCGACATGAACGCCCTGATCGCCAAGGCAGTTTCCTCCCGCGCGAAGGACGACTGACCGTGAACGCGCCTCGCACCAGGGTGCCAAGGCGCCCTGTGCACGGGGTGCTCTTGCTCGACAAGCCGCTGGGACTTTCCAGCAACCAGGCCCTGCAGAAGTGCAAATGGCTGCTGCGCGCCGAGAAGGCCGGCCACACCGGCACGCTCGACCCGCTGGCCAGCGGCGTCCTGCCGCTGTGTTTCGGTGCCGCGACCAAGTTCAGCCAGTTGCAGCTCGATGCCGACAAGACCTACGAGGCGACGCTGCGGCTGGGGGTCAGGACCAGCACCGGCGATGCCGAAGGCGAAGTCGTCGCCGAGCGCGCGGTGCCGGCCATTTCGCCCGAAACGCTCCTTGCCATCGCGAAGCGGTTCACCGGCCCGATCCGCCAGGTGCCGCCCATGCACAGCGCGCTCAAGAAGGACGGCAAGGCGCTGTACGAATACGCCCGGGCGGGCGAAGAGGTGGAGCGCCAGGCGCGCTCGGTCGTGATCCATGCCCTGAAGCTGACGCCGGTGGACCCGAGCACCCTGCACCTGGCGGCAAAGGTGAGCAAGGGCACCTACATCCGCACCCTCGGCGAGGACATCGGCGAGGCCCTGGGCTGCGGCGGCCACCTGACCTCGTTGCGCCGCACGGCCACGGGCCACTTCGACGTCGCGCAGTGCGTGACGCTCGCCGGGTTGGAGGCCACGGCCGACGACGAGCGCCTGGCGCGCCTGCTGCCGGTCGAAGCGCTGCTGCCCGGTCACGAGGGCGTCACGCTCGGGCACGAAGATGCAGCACGCTTCCTCAGCGGCCTGCGCCGCCGCGGCGCCTGGCCCGATGCCGGGCAGGTCGCCGTGTACGGCGACGATCCGCCGGCGCTCCTGGGCACCGCCCATGTCAAGGCCGGGGAACTGATTCCCTCGCGCCTGCTCAGCCCGATCGAAATCCAGCAAATCCTCGGCCAGCCCGAGGCGCACATCCCATGACACAGATCCGAAACATCGCCATCATCGCCCACGTCGACCACGGCAAGACCACCATGGTCGACCAGTTGCTGCGCCAGTCGGGCACCTTTGCCGAGCACGAGAAGGTGGTCGACACCGTGATGGACAACAACGCCATCGAACGCGAGCGCGGCATCACCATCCTGGCCAAGAACTGCGCCGTGAGCTGGAAGGGCACGCACATCAACATCGTGGACACGCCCGGCCACGCCGACTTCGGCGGCGAGGTCGAGCGCGCGCTGTCGATGGTCGACGGCGTGCTGCTGCTGATCGACGCCCAGGAAGGCCCGATGCCGCAGACGCGCTTCGTGACCAAGAAGGCGCTGGCCCTTGGTCTGCGCCCGATCGTGGTCGTGAACAAGGTCGACAAGCCCGGCGCCAACCCCGACAAGGTGATCAACGCCGCCTTCGACCTGTTCGACAAGCTGGGCGCCAACGACGAACAGCTGGACTTCCCGGTGGTCTACGCCTCCGGCATCAACGGCTGGTCCTCGCTGGAAGAGGGTGCCGCCGGCGAGCAGTGGGGTCCCGACATGTCCGCGCTGTTCGACACGATCCTCACGCACGTGCCGCAGCACGAGGGCGACGCCGCCGCGCCGCTGCAGTTGCAGATCTCCGCGCTGGACTACTCCAGCTTCGTCGGCCGCATCGGCGTGGGCCGCATCAACCAGGGCACGCTGCGCCCGGCGATGGACGTGCTGGTGATGGAAGGTCCTGACGGCAATGCGGTGAAGGGGCGGGTCAACCAGGTGCTCACCTTCGAAGGCCTGACCCGCGTGCAGGTGAAGGAAGCCGGCCCCGGCGACATCGTGCTGATCAACGGCATCGAGGAGATCGGCATCGGCGTCACGGTCACCGATCCGGCCAGTCCGCAGCCGCTGCCGATGCTGAAGGTCGACGAGCCGACGCTGACGATGAACTTCTGCGTCAACACCAGCCCGCTGGCGGGCCGTGAAGGCAAGTACGTCACCAGCCGCCAGATCTGGGACCGGCTGCAAAAGGAGCTGCAGTCGAACGTGGCGCTGCGCGTGAGCGAAACCGACGAGGAAGGCGTGTTCGAGGTGATGGGTCGGGGCGAGCTGCACCTCACCATCCTGGTGGAGAACATGCGCCGCGAAGGCTACGAGCTGGCCGTGTCAAAGCCGCGCGTCGTGTTCCGCACCGTCGGCGGCGTGCGCTGCGAGCCGATCGAGCTGGTCACGGTCGACATCGAGGAGCAGCACCAGGGCGGCGTGATGCAGGCGCTGGGCGAACGCAAGGGCGAACTGGTGAACATGGAGCCGGACGGCCGCGGCCGGGTTCGCCTGGAATACCGCATCCCGGCGCGCGGGCTGATCGGCTTTTCCAACGAGTTCCTGAACTTGACGCGCGGCTCGGGGTTGATCTCCAACATCTTCGACGGCTACGAGCCGTACAAGGGCGAGATCGCCAGCCGCAAGAACGGCGTGCTGATCTCGATGGACGACGGCGAGATCTTCACCTACGCGCTGGGCAAGCTCGACGACCGCGGCCGCATGTTCGTCAAGCCGAACGATCCGGTGTACGAGGGCATGATCGTGGGCGTGCACAACCGGGACAACGACCTGGTGGTCAACGCGACCCGCACCAAGCAGCTGACCAACTTCCGCGTCTCGGGCAAGGAGGACGCGATCAAGGTCACGCCCCCGATCGAGCTGACGCTGGAGTACGGCGTCGAGTTCATCGAGGACGACGAGCTGGTGGAGATCACCCCCAGGTCGATCCGCCTGCGCAAGCGCTTCCTGAAGGAGCACGAGCGCAAGCGTGCCCTGCGCGAAGCCGCGTAAGATCGCAGGCGGCGAACCCCGGCAGCCGAACGCAGAAGGCGCAAAGGTTTCGCAGAGGGCGCAGAAAAGACCAAGTGATGATTTGATTTTGGTTTCTTTTGCGTCCTCTGCGCATCTCTGCGCCTTCTGCGTTCGGCTGCTGGGTTTGGTGCGTCTGACAAGAAAAATGAAACTCACCCACACCCAGGCCGTGTTCCTCATGGTGGTCGTGACCATGATGTGGTCGACCGCCGGCGTGGTGACGCGGCACCTGGAGCAGGCGCGCAGCTTCGAGGTGACCTTCTGGCGCAGCTTCGCCACCGTGCTGGCGCTGCTGGTCCTGCTGCCGTTCTTCCAGGGCCGCGGCGTCTTCGCCAGGATCGCCCGCGGAGGCTGGGCGCTGTGGCTGTCCGGACTGTGCTGGGCCGTCATGTTCACGGCGTTCATGGTGGCGCTCACGCTCACCAGCGTCGCCAACACGCTGGTGACGATGGCGCTGGGGCCGTTCCTCACGGCCATCATCGCCCGCATCACCATCGGCCATCGCATCCCCCCGCGCACCTGGGCGGCGATCGCCATCGCCGGCGCGGGCATTGCCTACATGTATGGCAGCCAGTTCGAGACGGGGCGCTTAGCCGGCACGCTGGTGGCGTTGTGCGTGCCCATCGCCGGCGGCGTCAACTGGACGGTCACGCAGCGCGCCAACGCGCAGGGCCAGGGCGTCGACCTGGTGCCCGCGGTGCTGGTGGGCGGCGTGATCTCCATGATGGTGGCCCTGCCGCTGGCCTTCCCGCTGCGCGCTTCGGCGCATGACATCGGGCTGCTGGCCCTGCTGGGCGTGCTGCAGCTGGCGATTCCCTGCTCGCTGGCGGTGGTCTGCGCGCGGGTGCTGAAGGCGCCGGAGATATCCCTGCTGGCGCTGCTGGAGGTGATCTTCGGCATCCTGCTGGCCTGGCTGGGGGCGGGGGAGGCGCCGCGGCCGGCCGTGCTGGCGGGCGGCGCGCTGGTGATCGGCGCGCTGGTGATGAACGAACTGATCGGATGGAGACGCAGGGCATGAGTGAAGTTGCAACCGAGGTCCGCGGCGGCGCGGGGCTGATCACGCTGGACCGGCCGCGCGCGCTGAACGCGCTGTCGCTGCAGATGGTGCGGGACCTCACGGCGGTGCTGCTCGCCTGGCGCGAGGATTCCCGGGTGGAGCGGGTCGCGATCCGGGGCACCGGCAAGGAGGGCCCGTTCGGCGCCTTCTGCGCCGGCGGCGACATCCGTTTCTTCCACCAGGCGGCGCTGGCGGGTGATCCGCGCCTGGAGGACTTCTTCACCGAGGAATACACGCTCAACCATCTGATCCACGGCTACCCCAAGCCCTACATCGTCTTCATGGACGGGATCGTGATGGGCGGCGGCATGGGCATCTCCGCCCATGGCGGCGACACGTCCCTGCGCGTCGCCACCGAGCGCACGAAGATGGCCATGCCCGAGACCAACATCGGCCTGTTCCCGGACGTGGGCGGCGGCTGGTTCCTGGCGCGCTGCCCGGGCCGCCTGGGCGAGTACCTGGCCCTGACGGGGCACGTGATCAACGGCGCCGACGCCGTCGCAGCCCGGCTGGCGGACGGGCTGATGCCGGCCGCGGAACTGCCCGCGGCGTGGGACGCCCTGGCGCAGCCCGAGGGCTTCGAGCGACTGCGCGAGCGGCTGGCCCGGACTGCGGCCCCGGACGGCGAGCTCGCCGCGCAGCGCGCCCGGATCGACCGCTTCTTCGGGCTGGCCACGGTCGGCGAGATCGTCGCGGCGCTGGAGGCCGACGGTGGCGACTGGGCGGCGCAAACCGCCGCGTTGTTGCGCAAGCGCTCGCCGCTGATGCTGCACGTCACGCTGGAGCATGTGCGGCGGGCCCGGCACATGACGCTGGCCGAGGACCTGCGGATGGAGCGCGACCTGGTGCGCCACTGCTTCCAGCTGAGACCGGGTGCCGCCAGCGAGACGGTGGAAGGCATCCGCGCGCTGGCCGTCGACAAGGACCATGCGCCGCGCTGGAACCCGGGGCGCATCGAGGAGGTCGAGCCGGCCGCGGTGGCGGCCTTCTTCGTGAGCCCCTGGCCGCGCCACGCCCATCCGTTGCGCGAACTCGCGTAACTACAGCTGCCGGTAGACCGACTCCGACAGCAGTTGCAGGCTGCTGCGCGGCAGCTTGCCGGCCAGCGCGTAACCGAAGCCCTGGTCGACCCAGTAGAAGCTGGCCACCTCGCCCTGGCTGGCGAAGCGGAACGCCGTCTCGGCCGCCGGCCCGCCGCCCGCCTCGAGCGCGCCCAGGTACAGCGTGATGCGTTCGCCGCGGGCGTTCTGGTACATGAACTGGGCTCGCGCGCCCTTTTCTCCGGGCAGCAGCCGTCCGCCCACCAGCTCGTAACCCTGCGAGCGCAGGTCGGGCACCTTCAGCGGCCGGTTCAGCCGCCTGGACAGCCACTGCACCAGGTGCTCCTGCTGCTGCGCCTCCACTTCGACCGGATGCCGCACCTCGGGCGCGAACACGGCGTGCGCGGCCAGCGCTTCCTGTCCGAACGTGCCGGCCAGCCGCGCCCGGGCCGCCGCCGGCTGGGCCAGTTCCTGCCGCTCCCGCCATTGGCCGTGGCTGCCCCAGCCGATGCCAAAGGCCAGCGCCAGCGACGCGGCCATGCCGCCCCAGCGCTGCCAGCGTCCCAGCCGGCTGCTGCTGCGATCGAGCTGTTGTGCCGCCGCCAGCAAGGCCGCAGGGACCGGCTCGTCCAGCAGGCCGGCGTGCAGCCCGCGCAGCGCGGCGCGCTGCTCCTGCCACTGGCGCACCAGAGCTGCCGCCGCCGGATCGTCCGCCAGCCGCGCCTGCACCTGCGCCCGCTCGGCCGCGTCGAGGCGGCCGTCGACGAACGCGTGCAGCCGGGCCTCGTCGTTCAGCAGGGTGGTGACGTCCTTCATGGCATTACTTCAAGCGGCGCAGCGCCGGTGCCGGCGCGGGCTGCCCGTCCATCAGTTCGCGCAACCTGGCGCGGGCGCGCGACAGGCGCGACATCACGGTGCCCAGCGGCACGCCGGTGATCCCTGCGACCTCCTGGTAGCCGAGGTCGTGCAGGCTGACCAGCAGCAGCACTTCCCGCTGCTCCGGGGGCAGCCGCATGAGGCAGCGCTGCAGGTCCAGGGCCTGGTCGGTCGCGCCGGGCGGCGCCGCCAGTTCGTCGGCCAGCTCGTCGACGTCCACCCGCTGGTGCTGCTGGCGCAGGGCGCGCCGGGCGCCGTCGACGAACAGGTTGTGCATGAGGGTGAACAGCCAGGCCCGCAGATCGCTGCCGGCGGTCCACAGCTGCCAGCGCTGGCAGGCCCGCTCCAGCGTGTCCTGCACCAGGTCGTCGGCTGCCCAGGCATCGCCGGTGAGCGCGCGGGCGTAGCGGCGCAGGTCGGGGATGTGCCCGACCAGGCTGTTCGCAGCGGCGGCGTCGGCCATGCCGGAGTCTAGCGAACAGCGTCCCGCCGCGGGCTTCAGGGGCGGGCGACGTGCCAGACGTTGTTGACGCCCTCGCCGGTGCGCTCGCCCGGCTTGGTGTCCTTGACCCAGTAATAGACCGGCTTGCCCTGGTAGGCCCACTGGCGCGCCCCGTCGTCGCGGGTGACGATGGTCCACATGCCGGCGGCCGCGGCGGAGCCCGCCGCCAGCAGCGGCGGCCAGTTGGCCGCGCACTGGCCGTTGCACATGGACTTGCCGCCGGCGTCGCGATCGAAGGTGTACAGCGTCATGCCGTTGGGGCCGACCAGCGCGCCGTCGGTGGCGGTGGCGGGCGCGGCCGGCGTCATGGCCGCGCAGGCTGCCAGCAGGGCGGCGCCGGTGGAAAGAATGGCAAGGCGCGGGATGCGATGGTTCATGCTTGTCTCCAGGTCAGGAAGTGGCTCCTGTCTGGATGAACGCCGGTCGACCCCGGTTTATTCCCGCCGCGGCGAAAAGATTTTCAGCGATGCTGCGACTTCATGGCGCGCTCGACCTCGCGCCTGCCTTCGCGCTCCTTGATGGTGTCGCGCTTGTCGTGCTCGGCCTTGCCCTTGGCCAGCGCGATCTCGCACTTGACCTTGCCCGCCTTCCAGTGCAGGTTCAGCGGCACCAGCGTGTAGCCCTTCTGTTCGACCTTGCCGATCAGGCGCCGGATCTCGTCCTTGTGCATCAGCAGCTTCTTGGTGCGGACGGCGTCGGGGTTGACGTGCGTGGAAGCGGTCTTCAGGGGGTTGATCTGGCAGCCGATGACGAACAGCTCGCCGTTCTTGATCACGACGTAGCCGTCGGTCAGCTGCACCTTGCCCTCGCGCAGGGCTTTCACTTCCCACCCCTGCAGCACCACGCCCGCCTCGAATTTCTCCTCGAAGAAATAGTTGTAGGCGGCCTTCTTGTTGTCGGCGATTCGGCTGGAGGTCTCGGGTTTCTTGGCCATGGATGACACGTGGGGGTGCCCGGCGCTATCTACAATGCCCCGCGGGCCCCGCATTCTCTATGAAAACAGTCCACAAGTCCGTCCTCATCTGGTACAGCGCCGAGGAAATGTTCCAGCTGGTCACCGACGTCGAGCGTTATCCGGAATTCCTGCCCTGGTGCAACAAGGGCATCGCCGTGGAGCGCTCGGACACCGGTATGCTGGCCGAGATCGGCATCTCGTTCATGGGGATCCACCACACCTGGCGCACCCGCAACGAGCATGTCCCGGGACGCGAAGTCAAGCTCCATCTGGAGGAGGGACCGTTTTCCCGGCTGGAGGGCAAATGGACCTTCACGCCGCTGGGCACGGGCGAGCAGCGCGCCTGCAAGGTCGAACTGGAGCTGCACTACGGCTTCGAGAACTCCACCCTGGGGCGCCTGGTGGCACCGGTGTTCGACAAGATCGCCGGCACCATGGTCGACGCCTTCGTCAAGCGCGCCGAACAGGTGTATGGCTGACGCCGGCCGCATCCGCGTCACCGTGCTGCATTCCCCGGCTGCCCGCGAGGTCCTCCAGTGGGAGCTCAGCCTGGCGCCCGGCGCCACCGTGGCGCAGGCGATCGAGCGCAGCGGCCTGGCGCAGGCGCGGCCGGCACTGCAGTGGCGCAGCGCCGGCGTCGGCGTCTGGGGCCGCAAGGCGGGGCTGGAGCAGGCGCTGCGCGAGGGCGATCGGGTGGAGGTCTACCGGCCGCTGCAGGTCGATCCCAAGCTGGCCAGGCGCGAGCGTTTCGCGCGCCAGGGCGCGCGCGCGGCCGGCCTGTTCGCGGCGACGCGCCCGCGCGGTCCGCGCCGCTGAAGGTCGGTCAGCCGCCGCTCGCCGGCGTGCAGTCGCGGGCGATCAATCCTTCCAGCCGCTTGACTTCGGCGGCGCGCTGGGCGTCGTCCAGCACGATGCGTTCGCCCTTGTCGTTCATCTGCGCGATCCGCCCGCCCGAATCGAATGCCGCCTTGGACCGCTTGGCCCGCGTGCAGTTGTCGGCGCGCGCCCGGGCGTTTTCCTCTTCCTGGGCCTTCTTCTTTTCCGCCTCGGCGGCTTCGGCCTGCTTCTTCTTCTCCTGCAGGTCCTTGTCCTTGCCCCTGGGCGCGGCGGCGCTGGCGGCTGGCCGCGGCGGCACTGCCGGGCGGGATGCAGGCTCGGCCGGCGGCGCGGCTTCCTGGGCAGGCTTGGCCTTGGCGCCCGGCTGCCGCAGGATCTTCGAGGGCGGCACGTCCGGCGGCGGGGGCTGGTCGCTGAAGACCGTCTGCCCGGTCTTGTCGACCCAGCGCCACTGGGCCGCACACAGCACCGGCAGCGCGGCGGCGAGGACGAGCACGAGCAGGCGGTGCGCTTTCATGCAGCGGAGTTTAGCTCTGCCGTGGCGCGCCGCGCCGCCGGCCGGCGGGCCATTGGTGTCGGTTCGCAACGGGACGGACAGGGCGGATGGGGGCCGTCGCGGCCGCACCGGGCGCCGCGGGAGGGCACGGGTACAATCCGTTTTTTGGAGCTTTCACCAGATGCAGAGCCCCCGCGCCGCCGCCACGCGTCGTCAGACTCCCCGTTCCGGGACCCCATCTTCTCCCCGCAAATTGCAAGGAAACTGAGCATGCGACTGCTCGGAAAAGCACTGACGTTCGATGATGTCCTGCTCGTGCCTGCCTTTTCGCAGGTCCTGCCGAAGGACACCTCGCTGGCGACCCGGCTGTCGCGCAACATCACCCTGAACCTGCCGCTGGTGTCGGCGGCCATGGACACGGTCACCGAGGCCCGGCTGGCGATCGCCATTGCGCAGGAGGGCGGCATCGGCATCGTGCACAAGAACCTGACGCCGAAACAGCAGGCAGCCGAGGTGGCGCGCGTCAAGCGCTACGAATCGGGCGTGCTGCGCGACCCGGTGATCATCACGCCCGGCCACACGGTGCGCGAGGTGCTGGCGATGCAGGAGCAGCTGGGCATCTCCGGCTTCCCGGTGGTCGATGCAGGCACGGTGGTGGGCATCGTCACCGGCCGCGACCTGCGCTTCGAGACCCGCTACGACGTGCCGGTCAGCCAGATCATGACGCCGCGCGACAAGCTGATCACCGTGCGCGAGGGCACCACGCCGGCCGAAGCCAAGGCTTTGCTGAACAAGTACAAGCTGGAGCGCCTGCTGGTGATCAACGACGCCTTCGAGCTGAAGGGTCTGATCACCGTCAAGGACATCACCAAGCAGACCAGCTTCCCGAACGCCGCCCGCGACGCGTCGGGCCGGCTGCGCGTGGGCGCCGCGGTCGGGGTGGGCGAGGGCACCGAGGAACGGGTCGACGCGCTGGTCAAGGCCGGCGTCGACGTGCTGGTGGTGGACACGGCCCACGGCCACAGCAAGGGCGTGATCGAGCGGGTGCGCTGGGTCAAGCAGAACTATCCGCAGGTCGACGTGATCGGCGGCAACATTGCCACCGGCGCCGCGGCGCTGGCGCTGGCCGAAGCCGGCGCCGATGCGGTGAAGGTCGGGATCGGGCCGGGCTCGATCTGCACCACCCGGATCGTCGCCGGCGTGGGCGTGCCGCAGATCACCGCCATCGACAACGTGGCCACCGCCCTGCGCGGCAGCGGCGTGCCGCTGATCGCCGACGGCGGCGTGCGCTACTCGGGCGACATTGCCAAGGCACTGGCCGCCGGCGCCAGCACCGTGATGATGGGCAGCATGTTCGCCGGCACCGAAGAGGCGCCCGGCGAGATCGTGCTGTACCAGGGCCGCAGCTACAAGAGCTACCGCGGCATGGGCTCGATCGGCGCCATGCAGCAGGGCAGCGCCGACCGCTATTTCCAGGAAGCGACCACCGGCAACCCCAACGCGGACAAACTGGTGCCCGAGGGCATCGAGGGCCGCGTGCCGTACAAGGGATCGATGGTTTCCATCGTGTTCCAGATGGGCGGTGGCGTGCGCGCGGCCATGGGCTACTGCGGCTGCGCCACGATGGACGAGATGCACGAGCGGGCCGAGTTCGTGCAGATCACGGCGGCCGGCATGCGCGAAAGCCACGTGCACGACGTGCAGATCACCAAGGAAGCCCCCAATTACCGTGCGGAGTGAAGCCAGCTTGGGCCACGAAAAGATCCTCATTCTCGACTTCGGCTCCCAGGTCACCCAGTTGATCGCCCGGCGCGTGCGCGAGGCGCACGTGTTCTGCGAAGTCCATCCCTGCGACGTCGGCGACGACTGGGTGCGCGCCCATGCCGCCGATGGCACCCTGAAAGGCGTCATCCTCTCGGGCAGCCACGCCAGCGTCTACGAGGAGAGCACCGACAAGGCGCCGCAGGCCGTGTTCGAGCTGGGCGTGCCGGTGCTGGGCATCTGCTACGGCATGCAGACCATGGCGCAGCAGCTGGGCGGCAAGGTCGAGGCCGGCCACAAGCGCGAGTTCGGCTTTGCCGCCGTGCGGGCCCGCGGCCACACCGAGCTATTGCGCGACATCGCCGACTTCACCACGCCCGAAGGCCACGGCATGCTCAACGTGTGGATGTCGCACGGCGACAAGGTGGCGCAGATGCCGCCGGGGTTCAAGCTGATGGCCTCCACCGACAGCTGCCCGATCGCCGGCATGGCCGACGAGACGCGCCGGTTCTACGCCGTGCAGTTCCACCCCGAGGTCACGCACACGGTGCAGGGACGGGCGCTGCTGGAGCGCTTCGTCCTGGGGATCTGCAAGGTCAGGCCCGACTGGGTGATGCGCGACCACATCGCCGAGGCGGTCGAGTCGATCCGCCGGCAGGTGGGCGACGAGGAGGTGATCCTGGGTCTGTCCGGCGGGGTCGATTCCTCGGTGGCCGCAGCCCTGATCCACCGGGCCATCGGCGACCAGCTGACCTGCGTGTTCGTCGACCACGGCCTGTTGCGACTGAACGAGGGCGACATGGTGATGGACATGTTCGCCGGCAAGCTGCACGCCAAGGTGGTGCGGGTGGACGCGGGCGAGCTGTTCCTGGGCAAGCTGGCGGGCGTTGCCGACCCCGAGCAGAAACGCAAGATCATCGGCGGCCTGTTCGTCGACGTGTTCAAGGGCGAAGCCGCGAAGATCAAGCAGACCCATTCGCGCCACGTCGCATGGCTGGCGCAGGGCACCATCTATCCGGACGTGATCGAGTCCGGCGGCGCCAAGAGCAAGAAGGCCGTGACCATCAAGAGCCACCACAACGTGGGTGGCCTGCCGGAGCAACTGGGCCTGAAGCTGCTGGAGCCGCTGCGCGACCTGTTCAAGGACGAAGTGCGCGAGCTGGGCGTGGCCCTGGGCCTGCCGCCCGAGATGGTCTATCGCCACCCGTTCCCGGGGCCGGGGCTGGGCGTGCGGATCCTGGGTGAAGTGAAGAGGGAGTACGCCGACCTGCTGCGCCGCGCGGATGCGATCTTCATCGAGGAGCTGCGCAACTTCCGCGACGAGCACACCGGCAAGAGCTGGTACGACCTCACCAGCCAGGCCTTCACCGTCTTCCTGCCGGTCAAGAGCGTCGGCGTGATGGGCGACGGGCGCACCTACGACTACGTCGTGGCACTGCGCGCCGTCCAGACCAGCGACTTCATGACGGCCGATTGGGCGGAACTGCCGTACGCCCTGCTGAAGAAGGTGTCCGGCCGGATCATCAACGAAGTGCGCGGCATCAACCGGGTGACCTACGACGTCAGCAGCAAGCCGCCGGCGACGATCGAGTGGGAATAGGGCGCTCCCGCCTCACTCCTGCCCGCCGCGCCCGGAGCTGAGCGGGCTGGGGCGCGAACGCAGGCCCTGCGGCAGCATGGCCCGGAACATGTCGCTGACCGGATCGAGCCGGTCGCGCGCGCCGGTTTCGCCCCAGCGCCCGGCCAGCACGGCCATCAGTTCGCCGCGCAGGTACCACAGCGCCAGCACGTCGACGGCGTAGCGGATGCGGCGCTCCACCGGCGTCACCCGCCCTTGATCGACTTCCTCCAGCAGCGCCAGCATGGCTTCGCGGATGTCCTCGATGCCCAGGTCCAGCAGCGTGGTATCGGCGTCCTGCCGCGAGTGGCCGGAAAACAGGGCATGGATGCTCTTGAGGTTGGGCTTGAACCAGCGCATGGTTTGTCTCTCTCGGGATCAGATCGGTTGCTGATCGGTCGTTCGCGCGCGATGGCCTTCCGGCCCCGCGACGGCGACGATCTCGGTGATGGGCAGTGCGGCGATGGCGCGCCACCGGCCCGGCTCCGCGGACGGCTCGGCGAGCCGCTCCGCGGTGGAAAAAACGGCGGGCACCAAGGCCTCGCGGCCGCCCGCCGCGTGCTGGCGCAGTCCCCATGTCAGCCGCTGCTGCTCCTGCGGCGCCAGTTTCGCCAGCAGGTCCTTGGTGACCCAGATCGCGCCTTCGCCGGCGAATTCCGACAGCTGGGCGGCGCGGTTCAGCGTCTCGCCGAACATGGTGAATTCGGCGCCGGCGCCCGACTGCAGGGTGCCGACCCATTGCCGGCCTTCGTCGATGCCGGTATTCATGCGCAGTTCGATGGCCCAGCCCTTGCGCTGCCGCCAGGCCTGGCTGACGTGGCGCATCGCCTCGCGCAGCTCGTGCGCGGCCAGGATGGCGTTCCACGCGTAGTCCGCATCGCGCTGCCCCAGGAAATGGCAGGCGATCCCGTCGCGCGGATGCTTGCCGGGCGTCCCCCGGTGGCGCCGCAGGATCGGTTCGGCCGCCAGCCAGATCTGGTTGATCAGCTCGAAGTACTCGGCGGCTGGCAGCGCCGCCCAGATCCGCTGCGCCTGGTCCAGGTCCATCACGACCACCGCGACATCACCGAGCGCCGGCAGGCGCCGGCGCTCGGGGCTGCCGGCGACCAGTTCCCGCGCCTGGAGCAGGGCGCCCAGCTGCTCGGCCTGCGGCCCTTGCGGCACATGCACGAACAGGACGCCCTCGCCGAACTGCACGGCGTAGACGCAGACCCGCTGGTCGGTGGCGGCGTCGGCCTCCCCCCAGATGTGGGAGATGACGGCCCGGGCACGGCCTGCCGGCACCGGCGCCAGGGCCTGCATGCGGGTCCGCTGCGCGTCGGACAGGTCGCGCTCCAGGCGCTCCAGCGAGGCACCGTGCTGGAGCGCCTGGTCAAGATGAAAGCGCGCGATCCGGTCGCCGCCCGGGATTTGCAGGAGGCGCAGCAGCGCGTTGTCCCCGACGCCGGCGCCGCCGAGCAGCGCCTGGCCGCCCGGGTTGGTCCACAGGAGCGACAGGTCCCGGCTGGCCAAGTAGGCCGGGTGGCCGATCTCGCCGATCGACAGGCGGGGCAGCTCGCGTGGCGGCGCGGCCGGCACCGCGAGAGCTGCAGCGTCACCGCGTGGCGTGGCCGGTTCGGCAACCCCGGCCGCGAAATGGGCGGCGATGCGGCTCATGCTCCAGCCCTCGTGCTTGAGGCGCTGGATCTCCGCGACGCGCTCAGCCGTCCCGGCCGGGAAGTAGCCGATGCGTGGCGCCGCGCCGTCCTCAGGCTGGGGCGGCAGCACCTCCGGACGCGGCACGATCCCGAGGGCGATGTAGTTGTTCAACGTCGCCCGGGAGATGCCCGTCCGTTCCAGGAGCTCTTTGCTGTTCAACAAGAAAGCCTCGGCATCTGTCCAATAGGAATAGACAATGTAGTTGTACTGTCAAGACATGTCCAGACAGTCTGTCGGAATAGATCGCCGTGTAGTATTTAAGCCACATATTTCACTTAAACATCGCGCTGTCGGCTTGGCCGTTCGCCTCGGCGCATCTGTCTAATTGTCTAGCTTGATTTAGACAGTCATTTGGACAGATGACTGGAGTCGTTCCTGGCGGCAGCTCGACCGCACGCGCTCATAATGGGACGCGTCCATGCTCGACGGCAGCGTCTGCCGTCGCATGGCGGGCGTGGACATCAATGGCCTCGAGCACGACGGTCGTTTTCGCGGATCTGGCGGGAAGCACCGGCCTGTACGAAGCGCTCGGCAATGCGCGCGCGGCCGACGTCATCACCCAGCTGACGCACTGGATCGGCCGGGTGTGCGGTTTGCACGGCGGCCGCGCGGTCAAGATGCTCGGTGACGGGGTGCTGGCCGTATTTCCGGACGGCCGCAGCGCATTGGCTGCAGTGCTGGAACTGCAACGTTCGCGCCAGCAACGCGCCGGGCAGTGGCCCAGCGCGGCGCCCATGCGCCTGCAGATCGGCGTTGCCGCGGGCGAGGTGATCGAGGTCGACGGCGACTGCTACGGGGACGCCGTGAACGTGGCCGCGCGGCTGTCCGACCTGTCGGGTCCGGACCAGATCTGGGCCACCGGCAACGTCGTGTCGCACGCCGGCACGGCCGAGCGCGGACTGCGCTTCCGCTGCCTGGGCAATATCCCGCTGCGCGGCCGGCAGCAGCCCACCGAGGTGTTCCAGGTGCACTGGGAGGGCGACGAGGTGCAGGACCACGACCTGACCCGCCCGGCACTGCTGTCCGAGCGACCGGCGCCCCAGGCTCCCGGCAGCGGCGGCGTCAGACTCGAGTGGCTGGATCGGATGCGCCGATTCCGGATTGCCGAAATGCCCCTGCACATCGGGCGCTCGCTCGATGCCGGCTTTCCGGTCGACGACCAGCGCGTGTCACGGCTGCACGCGCGCATCGAATGGCGCAACGGCAGCATGATGCTGACCGACGTCAGCAGCTACGGCACCTGGGTGCGCCTGGCCGGGGGCAACGGCGAACTGGCGCTGCGACGGCAGGATTGCATCCTGGCCGGCCGCGGCGAACTGGCGCTGGGCGCGCCGTTCGAAGACACCACGGTGCCGGTCGTCGCGTTCAAGGTGATTGCAGCCGGGCCGTAGCACAATCGGCCCATGTACCTGCCGCCCCAGTTCCAGTCCGCCGATGCAGGCATCGCCGCCAGCTTGATGCGCGAGCACCCGCTGGCAAGCCTGATTTCGACCGACGCCGACGGGTTGCCCTTCGTGACACACCTGCCGCTGCACCTGGAGCAGCGCGAAGGCGGCTTGTGGCTGCTCGGGCACTGCGCCAAGCCCAATCCGCACTGGCGCTACCTGCTGGAGCGGCCCACGGCGCTCGCGACCTTCCTCGGGCCACACGGCTATCTGTCGCCGGCGGTCTACCCCGACGTGGCGCGGGTGCCGACCTGGAACTACCTGGCCGTGCACTGCACCGTGCGCGCCACACTGATCGAGGACGCCGCCGCCAAGGACGCGCTGTTGAAGAAGCTGATCGGCGACCACGAGCCTGGCTATGCCGCGCAGTGGCGCAGCCTGGACGAGTCCTTCGCGCAGAAGATGCTGGCCGGCATCGTCGGATTCGAGCTGCAGGTCGTCCAGCTGCAGTGCAAGCTGAAGCTGAACCAGCACCGGTCGGAGTCGCACGCCGCCTTGCGCGCGCGCTACGCGGCCGGCAACGAGCGCGAGCGTGAGCTCGGACAATGGATGGATCGGCTGGGACTCGGAGGCCAGGCATGAGAGCGATCTTCAGCGTGGTGGGTTTGCTGGTGGTGGTGGCGATCGTCGGATTGCTGGCCAGGAAGCAGCTGACGACGGCGGTGGCGCCGGCCGCCTCCACCGCCGGTGGCCCGGCGGCAGCGGTGCCGGCAGCGACCCCGCAGCAGCAGGTGCAGCAATTCCAGCAGGCGGTGCAGGGCGCCATGCAGGCGCCGCGGCCGGACCCAGACACGAAGTGAGCGACGCGGCCTTCATGGCGCTCGCCCTGGAGCAGGCGCGGCTGGCCGGCGCCGCCGGCGAGGTGCCGGTCGGCGCCGTGGTGGTGCGCGACGGTCAGGTGGTCGGCGCCGGCCGCAACGGCCCGCTGGGCAGCGCCGATCCGACCGCCCATGCCGAGATCGTCGCGCTGCGGGCCGCCGCCCAGACCCTGGGCAACTACCGGCTGGAGGGTTGCGAGCTGTACGTCACGCTGGAACCCTGCGCCATGTGCAGCGGGGCGATGCTGCACTCGCGCCTGCGGCGTGTCGTGTATGGTGCGCCGGACCCCAAGACCGGCGCCGCCGGATCGGTGGTCGACCTGTTCGGCGAGCCCCGGCTGAACCATCAGACGCAGGTGCTCGGCGGCGTGCTGGCGCCCGAGTGCGGCCGCCTGCTCAGCGACTTCTTCCGGGACCGCCGGCTGCAGGCGCGGGCGGCGGCCCACCCGTTGCGCGAGGACGCCGTACGCACGCCGGAGGATCGCTTCGCCGGCCTGCCCGGCTATCCGTGGCAGCCCCGCTACCTGGCCGACCTGCCGTCGCTGGCCGCGCTGCGGCTGCATTACCTGGACGAGGGACCGGCGTCCGCACCGCGCACCTGGCTGTGCCTGCACGGCAACCCGGCCTGGAGTTATCTGTACCGGAAGATGATCCCGGTGTTCCTGGCCGCCGGCGACCGCGTGGTGGCGCCGGACCTGATCGGCTTCGGCCGCAGCGACAAGCCCAAGCGCGAGGCGGCGCATACCTTTCGCTGGCACCGCGAGGTGCTGCTGGAACTGGTGGAGCGCCTGGACCTGCGCGGCGTCGTGATGGTGGTGCAGGACTGGGGCGGACTGCTCGGCCTGACGCTGCCCATGGCCGCGGAACACCGCTACGTCGGGCTGCTGGCCATGAACACCCTGCTTGCCACCGGCGACCGCCCGCTGGGCGCGGGCTTCCAGGCCTGGCGCGAGATGTGCGCCCGCAACCCGGAGTACGACCTGGCCCGCCTGCTGGCCCGCGGCAACCCGCACCTGAATGCGGCCGAATGCGCCGCCTACGCCGCACCGTTCCCCGACGCCGGCCACCGGGCGGCGCTGCGCGCGTTTCCGGCGCTGGTGCCGGACCAGCCCGACGGCGAGGGCGCCGCCGTGTCGCGCGAGGCGCGCGACTTCTGGTCCCGGCGCTGGAGCGGGCAGAGCATGATGGCCGTCGGCGCCCACGATCCGGTGCTCGGTCCGCCGGCGATGCAGGCCTTGCGCGAATCGATCCGCGGCTGCCCGGAACCGCTGCTGGTCGAGGCGGCCGGCCATTTCGTCCCGGAGCACGGGGAGCCGGTCGCGCGGGCCGCGGTGGGATACTTCCGCCGGTGAGCAAACGCATCTACATCTTTTCCCCCTCGAGCGCGATCCGCGACAAGGCCGTGGTCCGGCGCGGCGCGGCCCGGCTGCGGGCTTTGGGACACGACGTCGAACTGGACGAGGCGGCGCTGGCCACGCACATGCGCTTCGCCGGCGACGACCAGACGCGCCTGGCGGCGATCCACCGCGCGTGTGCCAGCGGCGCCGACGTCGCGCTGATCACCCGCGGCGGCTACGGCCTCACGCGGCTGTTGCCGGCCATCCGGTACCGTGCGGTGGCCAAGGCGATCGAGGGCGGACTGCGCTTCGTCGGCCTGAGCGATTTCACCGCCTTCCAGGCCGCGGTGCTGGCCAAGACCGGCGCCGTCACCTGGGCCGGCCCCGCCCTGGGCGAGGACTTCGGCGTCGAGGGCGAGCCGGACGACATCATGCAGGCGTGCTTCGAGGACCTGGTCAGCGGGCAGGGCGAAGGCACCGGCTGGCAACTGCCAAAGGCACAGGCACCGGCCCGCCCGCTGCAGCTCAAGGGCACCCTGTGGGGCGGCAACCTGTCGGTGCTGGCCAGCCTGGCCGGGACGCCCTGGCTGCCCCAGGTCAGGAGCGGCATCCTGTTCCTGGAGGACGTGCACGAACACCCGTACCGCGTCGAGCGGATGCTGACCCAGCTGCTCTACGCCGGCGTGCTCGGACGCCAGAAGGCGGTCCTGCTGGGGCACTTCACCAACTACAAGCCGGTGCCGCACGATCGCGGGTTCCGGCTCGAGACAGTGGTCGACTGGTTGCGCGGGCAGATCAAGGCGCCGGTGTTGACGGGGCTGCCGTTCGGCCATGTGTCGACGAAGGTGGCCCTGCCCGTGGGTGCCAGGGTGGACCTGGCGGTGGAGGGCCGCGACGCCTTCGTGCTGTGGGGGCACCGCCACTGAGGGCGGACGGGCAGCCGCTCAGCCGACCAGGGGGCTCGGACGCGAATGCAGCCCGCCGGGCAGCAGGCCCTTGAACATCCGGGTCACCTGCTCGATGTGCTCGCGGGCAGCGCGCTCGCCGTGCATCTCGGCCAGTGCCGCCATCAGGTCGCCGCGCAGGTACCAGAGGGCCTGGATATCGGCCGCGTAGCGCAGCCGGCGGGTGAGGGCGGCGTAGTTCTTCGGCCCGGCATCGCCGAGCAGGTCCAGCATCGTCTCGCGCACATCCTCGATGGCGTTTTCCATGACCGAATCCGAGGGCGGCACGGGACTGCCCAGCAGCCCATACAGGCTGCTTCTGAGATTCGGTTTACGCCAACGCATGGTCGTGGAAAAAGCTGCCCACCACAGTCGAAAGTTTGCCTCGGGTTTCGCAGGCAGTCCGTGCATATTTCACGAATTCGCCGGCCCGCTGGGCCGGCAAGGTAACCAAAAGTGAACTCCCTGGCGCCGCGGGGGCAGCGCCAGGCGAATGCGGACCCATCCGCCCCCCTGCAAAGGGTCATTCGGCGCCGGCGGGTGCCACCTCCAGGGCGCCGGCATCGGCAGCCTCGACCGTCCGTCCGGCCCGGGCAAGTTCCCATTGCTTGACCAGGGCGTAGAGCGCCGGGATCACGGCCAGCGTGAGCACGGTCGACGAGATCATCCCGCCGACCATCGGTGCGGCGATCCGGCTCATCACTTCGGATCCGGTGCCGCTGCCCCACATGATGGGCAGCAGGCCGGCCATGATGGCCACCACGGTCATCATCTTGGGTCGCACCCGTTCCACCGCGCCCTCCATGACGGCGCCGTACAGGTCGGCTACCCCGGGCGACCGGCGTTCGTGGCCGCAACGCTCCTTCGCCTCCTGCCACGCCTGGTCCAGGTAGATCAGCATGACGACCCCGGTTTCGGCGGCGACGCCCGCGAGCGCGATGAAGCCGACGGCCACCGCCACCGAGAGGTTGTAGCCGAGCCACCACATCAGCCAGATGCCGCCGACCAGCGCGAAGGGCACCGAGAGCATCACGATCAGCGTCTCGGCGATCCGGCGGAAATTCAGGTACAGCAGCAGGAAGATGGTCAGCAGCGTGACCGGGATCACGATCTTCATCTTCTGGATGGCCCGCTCCATGTACTCGAACTGGCCGCTCCAGGTGATGTAGTAGCCGGGCGGGAACTTCACGCTGTCGGTCACCGCCTTGCGGGCATCAGCGACGTAGGAGCCGATGTCGCGGTCGCGGATGTCGACGAAGATGTAGGCCGACAGCAGGGCGTTCTCGGTGCGGATGCCCGGGGTGCCGCGCACCACCTTGATGCGCGCGACCTGGCCCAGGGGGATCTGGGCGCCGTCCATGGTCGGCACCAGCACCTCGCGCTCGATCTGCTGCGGATTGGCGCGCAGCTCGCGCGGGTAGCGCACCGTCACGCCGAAGCGCTCGCGGCCTTCCACCGTGGTGGTCACCATCTCGCCGCCCAGGGCGGTGCCGATCACCTCCTGCAGCTCGCCCACCGACAGCCCGTAGCGGGCCAGCTGCTCGCGATCGGGCTCGACGTCGAAATAGAAGCCGCCCGTGATGCGTTCGGCGAAGGCCGAGGTGGTGCCCGGCACGTTCTTCACCACGCCCTCGATCTGCTTGGCCAGCCGCTCCATCTCGGCCAGGTCCTTGCCGAAGACCTTGATGCCGATCGGAGTGCGGATGCCGGTGGACAGCATGTCGGTGCGGGCCTTGATCGGCATGGTCCAGGCATTCGAGATGCCGGGAAACTGCAGCGCCTTGTCCATCTCGCCGATCAGCTTGTCGGTGGTCATGCCCGGGCGCCATTGGTCGTGCGGCTTGAGGTTGATCACCGTCTCGAACATCTCGACCGGCGCCGGGTCGGTCGCGGTGTTGGCGCGTCCGGCCTTGCCGTAGACCGACTCCACCTCGGGGAAGCTCTTGATGATCTTGTCCTGCGTCTGCATCACCTCGGCGGCCTTGGTGATCGACATGCCCGGCAGCGAGGCCGGCATGTACAGCAGCGTGCCTTCGTTGAGGGTCGGCATGAACTCGCTGCCCAGGCGCGAGGCCGGGTAGATCGAAACCGCCATCGTGACTACAGCGAGCGCGATGGTCAGCTTCTTCCAGCGCATGACCCAGGCGATGATCGGCCGGTAGACCCAGATCAGGAAGCGGTTCACCGGGTTCCTCGACTCCGGCATGATGCGCCCGCGGATGAACAGCATCATCAGCACCGGGACCAGGGTGACCGACAGCAGGGCCGCCCCGGCCATGGAGAAGGTCTTCGTGTAGGCCAGCGGCGAGAACAGGCGCCCCTCCTGCGACTCCAGCGTGAAGACCGGCAGGAACGACACCGTGATGATCAGCAGCGAGAAGAACAGCGCCGGCCCGACCTCGCGGCAGGCGTCGAGCATCGCATCGGCGCGCTCCTTCACCGAGTGGCGCGGCGGCAGCCGCTCCAGGTGCTTGTGGGCGTTCTCGATCATGACGATCGCCGCATCCACCATCGCGCCGATCGCGATCGCGATGCCGCCCAGGCTCATGATGTTGGAGTTCATGCCCAGCAGCCGCATCACGATGAAGGCGATGAGCACGCCCACCGGCAGCATCAGGATCGCCACCAGCGCCGAGCGCACGTGCATCAGGAAGATCACGCACACGGCGGCGACGATCAGGCTTTCCTCCACCAGGGTGCGCGTGAGCGTGTCGATCGCGCGCCGGATCAGGTCGGACCGGTCGTACACGGCCTGGATCGTCATGCCTTGCGGCAGCCCGGCCGAGATCTCCGCGACCTTGGCCTTGAGGTTGTCGATGACCTCGAGCGCGTTCTGGCCGTAGCGGGCCATGGCGATGCCCGAGACCACCTCGCCCTCGCCATTGAGCTCGGTCAGGCCGCGGCGCTCGTCGGGCGCCAGTTCCACCCGCGCCACGTCGCGGATCAGCACCGGCGTGCCGCCGGCGCTCTTGACCACCAGCTGTTCGATGTCGCTCCTGCCCCTGAGGTAGCCCTTGCCGCGAACCATGTACTCGGTCTCGGCCATCTCGACCACGCGCCCGCCCACGTCCCGGTTGGAGTCGCGGATCACCTGCGACACCTTCGACAGCGGGATGCCGTAGCTGCGCAGCTTCACCGGGTCCACGGTGACCTGGTAGGTCTGCACGAAGCCCCCGATCGAGGCGACCTCGGCCACGCCGTGCGCCTTGGTGAGCTGGTAGCGCACGTACCAGTCCTGCACCGTGCGCAGCTCGGCCAGGGTCCGGTCCTTGGCCAGCAGCACGTACTGGTAGACCCAGCCCACGCCGGTCGCGTCCGGACCCAGGCTGGGCGTGACGCCCTTGGGCAGCCGCCCCGCGGCGAAATTCAGGTACTCCAGCACGCGGGTGCGCGCCCAGTAGATGTCGGTGCCGTCCTCGAAGATGACGTAGACGAACGAGGCGCCGAAGAACGAGAAGCCGCGCACGACCTTCGACTTCGGCACCGCCAGCATCGCGGTGGTCAGCGGATAGGTGACCTGGTCCTCCACCACCTGCGGGGCCTGGCCCGGGTATTCGGTGTAGACGATGACCTGCACGTCCGACAGGTCGGGCAGGGCGTCGAGCGGGGTGCGCATGACCGCGATGACGCCGGCCAGGACGATGAAGGCGGTGGCCAGCAGGATCAGGAACGGATTGCGGCCCGACCACTGGATGATCTTGTTGAGCATGGCGTGGTCGGTCAGTGGCCGGAGTGGCTCTTGGCGCCGGCGGTCTTCGCGGCGGCGGGCGTGATCGAAGTGACGACCCATTCCCCGGGCGCGCGCTCGACGAACTCGAACGCGACGGCGCTGCCCGGCTTGAGGCCCTGCAGCAGCGCGGGGTTGGCGGCCTTGAATTCCATCGTCATCGCCGGCCACTTCAGGCTGTCGATGGCGCCGTGGTTCAGGCTCACGGTGCCGGCGCCGGCGTCGACCGCCTCGACCTTGCCGTCGCCGCGGTGGCTGACGGCGGCAGGTCCGGCGGGTGCCGTCGCCGGGCCCGCGCTGCCGCCCAGGCCGCCGATCGCTGCCTTCAGGTTGCTCTCGGCATCGATCAGGAAGTTGGCCGCGACCACCACCTGCTCGCCTTCCTTGACGCCTGAGCGAACCTCGACGTAGTTGTCGCTGCGCGAGCCGAGCTTCACCTCGCGCGGCTCGAAGCGGCCTTCGGCGACCTGCACCAGCACGATCTGTCGCGTACCGCTGTCGATCACCGCCGAGTCGGGCACGGCCAGCACCGGCGCCTTGCCGCCCACCTGCACTTCGACCTGCGTGAACATCGCCGGCTTGAGCAGCTGGCCCGGGTTGGCCAGTTCGACCCGCACCGGGACCGTGCGCGTGTCGGCCTTCATCGTCGGATAGACGTAGGTGATGCGGCCCTGGAACTGGCGATCGGGGTAGGCGTTGATCCGCACGCTGGCCGGGGAGCCGTTGCGCACCAGGCCGATGTCCTGCTCGAACACGTCGGCGATCACCCAGACCGACGAGAGATCGGTCACCTGGTAGAGCGTCTCGCCGGGCATGAAGCGCATGCCCTGCAAGGCCTTCTTCTCGGTCACGATGCCGGCCACCGGCGAGCGGAACGTGATCGACCGCCGCGCCTCGCCGGTGCGCACCAGCGCGGCGATCTGCTCGGGCGGCAGGTCCCAGTTGCGCAGCCGCGCCAGGCTGGAATCGGCCAGCTGCTTCATGCCGGCCTGCGCCTCGCTGGCGGCGGATGCCATCGCCTGCACGCCCTGGGCGGCAATCGCATATTCGCGCTGGGCCGACACCAGCTCCGGGCTGTAGACCTCGAACAGCGGTTGCCCCTTGGCCACCGGCTGGCCGGTCACGTTGACGTGCAGCCGCTCGACGTAGCCTTCGAACTTGGGCGCCACCACGTGCACCCGCCGCTCGTCCGGCTCGACCCGGCCGGCCGCGCGCACGGTCCGGCCCAGGGCGCGCAGCGTCGCCGCCTCGGTGCGCACGCCCAGCTTCTGGATCTTCTCGGTGCCGATGCGGATCTGGTTCGCGCCGCCGGGGGCGGGCGCGCTTTCGTCCTCGCCCTCGTAGACCGCGATGTAGTCCATCCCCATCGGATCCTTCTTGGGGGTGGGCGAAGTGTCCGGCAGGCCCATCGGGTTGCGGTAGTAGAGCAACTTGCGGGCCTTGGCCGGCGCCGCCGCTGCGGCGCTGCCGGCCGGAGTGGCGGCCGCCAGCGTGTCCGCCCCGCCGGCATGACGCTGCCCTCCGAGCCAATAGCCGCCGCCGCCGGCCGCCGCCAGGACCACCAGTCCAATGATCACGTTGCTTGCTTTCACAGCTCTTCTCCGACGATGCGTTCGATTTCGGCCAGCCGCACCTGGGCCTCGGCCTGCGCCTTCAGCTGGTCCTGCCGCGCCTTCCTGATCTGCCGCTGCGCTTCCAGCAGCGCGGTGAAGTCCAGCCGCCCGTTTTCGTAGGCGGCCAGTGCCGAGCGCAGGCTCAGGTCGCTCTGCGGCAGGGTCTGGCTGGCGGCCAGGGTGTCGGTCTGGCGGGCGGCTTCCAGCATCGCCACCGTTTCGCCGAGTTCGCCGGCCAGCTGGTTGGCCAGGTTCTGCGAACGGGCCCGCGCCGCGCCGACCATCGCGTCGGCCTCGGCCCGCTCGGCCGAGCGCGTCCCTTGCTGCAACGGGATGTTCACCTCGAACATGACGCCCCAGCTCGTGACGCGCGATCCCATCTGGGTGGGCTGCAGCCCGATCGAAAAGTCCGGATAGCGGTTCAGGCGCGAGAGGTCACGGTTCTTCTCCGCACTCGCCAGCCGCGCCTCTTCCGCCTGCAGTTGCGGGTTGCGGGCCCGGGCGCGCTGTGCCAGCGCGACCGGATCGAGCGCCGCGGCGGCCGGCAGCGGCCGCAGGAGCCGCGGCTCGCCCAGCGCCGCGTTCGGCTCACGGGCCAGCAGCGCATTCAGCCGGGCCCGCTGCTGGCGCTTTTCGCTGTCCAGGGCGATCAGCTCGGCGCGCATCGTCGTCTGTTCCAGCTGGGCGCGGATCGCATCCTGCTGGATGACCAGGCCGCCCGCATAGCGGGCCTGCGCGATCTGTTCCACGCGCTTCATCAGGTCCAGGATTTCGCGCGTCAGCCGCTCGTTGCCGGCGGCCAGGTAGTAGCGTGCGTAGGCCGTCTTGATGCGCATCGCCAGTTCGGTCCAGGCGCCCTGGGTGCGCGCGCCGGCCTGCCGCAGATCCGCCTCGGCGATGTCGCGGCGCAGATCCCGCTTGCCCCACCAGGGGAACATCTGCGTCACCGTGTACTTGGTTTCCCCCACCTTGCTCGGCAGGAGGTTGAAGCCCGCCTCGTTGCCGTAGTTGTTCACGTTCATCAGCTCGACCCGCAGCAGCGGGTCGGGCAGGGCGCCGGCCGACCGCACGCGCTGGGCGGCGGCGTCGGCTTCGGCGCGCATCAGCGCCAGCTCAGGGTTCTGCGTTCGGGCGTGGGCCAGCAGCCCATCCAGGTCTTCGCCCAGCTCGGCGGCGGTCGCGGCACCGGTCCCGAGCCAGACTGCCAGCAGGAGGTGGCCGGCGGCCGGCGTCAGCCGCCGGCGAAGGAAAGTCTTGTTCATCGTGCTTCCAGGAAACAAACAGGGTGCTTGCTGCCGGCCGCCGCGCCGAAAGGGACGCATGGCCAGCGGACGCAGCGGGCGCGCGGCGGTGCGCAGCCCGCCCATCCTGCGGGAAGACTACAAGGTCAGGCGCAGGTAGGCGATCGGAATCGGAACCGCCGCCCAGGCCAGGACTTCGGCGCGCGGTGGCGCAGTGGCCGGGTCGGCGGCCGGCCACGGCAGCACTGCAGGCAGCGACGCGACGGCCAGCCAGAGGCCCGACAGCGAACCGCCTTGCAGCTTGTCGGCCTGCGACGGCGCCGCCGGCTCGTCGCAGAGCTGTTCGCAGGGGGTCTGACAATCGGCGGCGTCCTGCTCGCCGCCGCCCATCTCCATCTGGTGGGCCGCCGTCGCGCCGCCGTGGTCCTGCGCCGCCGCCATGGCCGCCATGTGGGCGGCATGCCGCAGTCCGGAGGCGGTCACGCAGGCATGGACCACGCTGCTGCCCAGGCCGAGCAGCCACAGCAGCAGCACGAAGGCTGCAAGGCTGCGAAGGCGGGGGCGCTGTGGCATGGTCAGGGCGTCAGGTCATGCATTGGGACGAGGATACCGGCGCGGTCAACCCCACCGTTGATTTCGATCAAGGCGTCCCGGAGGCGTTCCCGGCGATTCGTTCCACATGCCGGCCAGTCTAGCGAGACGCTGCGCAGCGGCCGCTGACTGCGACATGACGAATGAGTCATCACCGTCTGCCTGGCGCCGGCCCGGGCCACGCCATCAATTCTCCGATGCGAACAATCAATCTCAATTTTTCATTTGTTCGAAACAATGCTGGGCCCTATTCTGCCATCCGTCACGGCCGGGCTGACAGCCGGACGAATGGAATATGAGATGAAGGAAACCCTACAGTGACAGCCTGGGCCATTGGGATCGACATCGGCGGCACCTTCACGGACGTGGTTGCGCTGGACCACACGGCGGGCCGGCTGCACAGCCTGAAAGTCCTGACCACGCACGGCGATCCGGCCGACGGCGTGGCCGGTGGCTTGGGCGAGTTGCTGCGCCATGCCCGGATCGATCCGCGCGATGTGCGGCGCGTCGTGCACGCGACGACCCTGTTCACCAACGCACTGATCGAGCGCCGCGGCGCCCGCACCGGCCTGCTGGTGAACCGCGGATTTGCTGATGTCATCGAGATCGGGCACGAACGCAAGTACGACCTGTACGACCTGGCGCTCGAGCGCGCTCCGGCACTCGTACCGCGGAACCTGCGCGGCGAGATCGCGGGCCGGCTCGGCCCCGACGGCCAGGAAATCGAACCGGTCGCGCGCGGGGACGTGCGGACGGCGGTCGAGGCACTGCTGGCCCGCAACATCGAATCACTGGCCGTGTGCCTGCTGCATTCCTATACGTCGGACCGCCACGAGCGCCAGGTGGCCCAATGGCTGCGGGCCGATTTCCCCGCCCTCGAACTGACCTTGTCCTGTGACGTGGCGCCGGTCATTCGCGAATTCGAGCGCATCTCGACCACGACGGCCAACGCCTACATCAAGCCGCTGGCCAATGGCTACCTCAGCGCGCTGGAACGCCGGCTGACCGCGCTTGGGCTCGACACCGGCGTGCTGATGATGCTGTCCAACGGCGGGCTGTGCCACATCGGCGAGGCCCGGCGCACGCCGATCGAACTGCTGGAGTCAGGCCCCGCAGCCGGGGCAATGGCGGCGGCCCACTACGGCCTGCGCGACGGCCACGCCGATCTGCTGGCCTTCGACATGGGCGGCACCACCGCCAAGCTGAGCCTGATCGAGCACGGCCAGCCGGCGATCGCGTTTGGTTTCGAGGCGGCACGCCGCAAGCGCCTGGCCGAAGGCAGCGGCCTGCCGATCCGCATCACGACCGTCGACCTGATCGAGATCGGGGCCGGTGGCGGCAGCATCGCGCACCAGGACCAATTGGGACTGGTCAAGGTCGGGCCGCGCAGCGCCGGTTCGGAACCCGGCCCGGCCTGCTATGGGCTGGGCGGGCACGAGCCCACGGTGACCGACGCCAACCTGGTGCTGGGGTATCTGAATCCGGGCTACTTCGCCGGCGGAACCTTGCCACTGGACAGCGCATTGGCGAGCGCGGCGATCGGCCGCATCGCCAGCGCGCTGGGCCGCGAATTGATCGACGTCGCCTGGGGCATGCACGACATCGTGGCCGAGAACATGGCCGGGGCGGCCCGCGTCCACGTGGCCGAGCGCGGACGCGACCCGCGCGACTTCGTCTTGCTCTGCACCGGTGGCGGCGGGCCCCTGCATTCCTATTCGGTGGCGCAGAAGATCGGTGTCAGGACCATCGTCTGCCCGCCGGCCGCCGGCGTGGCGTCCGCCTATGGACTGCTGGTGGCGCCGGCCCGCGCCGACCGCTCGCGCACGATGAGCTTCCGACCGGCCACGGGAGCGCTGGACGCCCTGGAGGAGGCGTTCGCCGCCCTGGAGCAGGAGGCGCGCGCGGCGCTGCAGCATCTGGAGGAAGCCTTCGGCCCGGTCGCGCTGGCGCGCCAGGCCGATGGCCGCTTCGCCGGGCAGGGTTTCAACCTGTCGGTCCGCCTGCCGGACGGTCCCTACGCCGGAACCGCGGCCACATCCGGGCCGCAGGTGCGCGCGGCGCTGGTGAGCGCGTTCGAATCGGTCTATCGCGAGAAATTCGGCCGCACCCCTCCGGACGTGCCGGCGGAACTGGTCAACCTGCGCGTCGCCGGCGCAGCACCGCCGCGGCGCCGGTTCGCGGCACCAGCCCTGCCGGCCGGCGCGGCGCCCGCGCCCAAGCAGCTCCGACACGTGTATTTCAAGGAAGCGCAGGGATACCTCGACACCCCCGTCTACGACCGTTCGCAGTTGCTCGCCGGATTCGAGCATCGGGGCCCGCTGCTGATCGAGGACCCAGGCTCCACGCTGGTGGTCGGGCCCAAGGGCCACGTTCGGCAACTGGCCAGTGGCAACCTGTTGATCGAGATCGACGAATGAGCACGACCACGACGCATCGGGACACCGCCGGCCCGGCCGCCGACCCCATCTTCCTGGAGGTCTTCTGGACGCGCGTGCGATCCATCGCCGATGAGGCGGCAAAGCTGATCGTGCGGACGTCCTTCTCCACGCTGTCGACCGAGGCGAACGACTTTGCCGTCGTCGTGACCGACACGGGAGGCCGGTCCCTGGCCGAGAACAGCGGCAGCATTCCGTCGTTCATCGGCACGCTGCCGCGCACCGTCCGCCACGCGTTGGCGCAGGTCGGCGCCGACCGCATGCGGCCGGGCGACGTGTTCATCACCAACAATCCATGGATCGGCACCGGGCACCTGAACGACGTCTGCCTGGTCAAGCCGATCTTCGCCGGCGAACGCCTGGTCGGCTTCGCCGCGACGGCGGCCCATGTGCCGGACATCGGCGGCAAGATCCGTTCGGTCGACGCCCGCGAGCTGTTCGAGGAGGGACTGCACATCCCGTTGATGCACCTGCTGCAGCAGGGGGCGCCCGACCAGACGCTGCTGTCGCTGGTGCGCGCCAACGTGCGCACCCCGGAGCAGACCGTCGGCGACATCTGGTCGCAGGTCGGTGCGGTGGAACTGATCGCCAACCGGCTGGTGGAGGTGCTGCGCGAGTACGGGCTGGCCGGCATCGACGAACTGGCGCAGGCGCTGTTCGAGCGCGGCGAACGCGCCATGCGGCAGGCCATCGCCGCCGTGCCCGACGGCACCTATCGCTACGAGATGTGCACCGACGGCTTCGAGGAGCCGTTTCGCTTCGCCGTCGCAGTGACGGTACGCGGCAGCGAGATCGAGTGCGACTTCGCCGGGACGTCCCCGCAGCAGCCGCGGGCGATCAACTGCGTCATGGCGTACACCTATGCGATGAGCTCGTACGCCATCAAGTGCCTGCTGCTGCCGGACCTGCCGAACAACGACGGCCTGTTCCGGCCGATCCGGGTCGCGGCGCCGGAGGGAAGCATCGTCAACCCAACCCAGCCTGCCCCGGTCGGCGGACGTGCCTGCACCGGCCACTACGTGCCCATCGCCATCTTCGGCGCATTGCAGCCGGTGTTGCCGGACCGCGTCATGGCCGGGGCCGGCTCGCCGCTGTGGATCGCCAACCTGAGCGGCGTGCGCGAAGACGGCCGCCCGTTCAGCACGGTGCTGTTCTACAACGGCGGCATGGGCGCGACCGCCGGCAGGGACGGTTCCTCCGCCATGTCCTGGCCCAGCAACATTTCGCCCACGCCGGTCGAGGTGGCCGAGCGGGACGCGCCGCTGTTCTTTCGCTTCAAGCGGCTGCGGCCGGACTCGGGGGGCCGCGGCCGCTCGCGCGGCGGGCTGGGCGAGGAGGTGTGTTTCGTGAGCCGGCACACCGGTGCGCTGTCGATCGTGTTTCTGACCGAGCGGCTGCGCGTCGGGGCGCCGGGGCTGGCCGGAGGCGAGCCGGGCGCCTGCGGCGCGGTACTGATCAACGGAATCGCGGTGGACAGCCGTCGGCCGCAGGTGCTTGCGCCCGGCGACGAGGTGATCCTGCGCACGCCCGGCGGCGGCGGCTACGGGCCGGCCGCGCAACGCTCGAAATCCCTGTGCGCGCAGGACGCGGCGCAGGGCTACATTGATCCACAGGCAGTCGATTCAGGAGACAACGCATGAAGAGAACAATACGGCTGGTGGCGGTGTGCGCCGCGCTGCTCGCGACCTGCGCCAGCGCGGCGGCACAGACGGCGGACGCCGGGGCGGACTATCCACAAAAGCCGATCAAGATCGTGGTGCCGTACCCGCCCGGGGGGTCGACCGACGTGCTCGGGCGCATGATGGGGCAGCGGATCTCCGCCCGGCTGGGCCAGCCGGTGGTCGTCGAGAACAAGGCGGGCGCGAGCGGCAACCTGGGGGCCAGCTATGCCGCGAAGTCCGCGCCGGACGGCTACACGCTGTTCCTCGGCACTTCGACCGCGCTGGCCGTCAACCCGCACCTGTATCCGAACCTGAACTACGACCCGCAGAAGGACTTCGTCCCGCTGGTTCTGGCGACGACGCTGCCCAGCCTGGTGGTGGTGAACGCCGCGGTGCCGGTCAAGACGATGAAGGAGCTCAACGAATACGCCAGGAACAAGGGCGGCAGCCTGAATTACGCGTCGTCGGGCAACGGCACACCGGCGCACCTGGGCGCCGAGATGTACAAGAAGATGGCCGGCATCCAGATGACGCACGTGCCGTACAAGGGCGGCGCGCCGGCGCTCACCGATCTGGCCGGCGGTCAGACCTCCGTGATGTTCGCGATCCTGCCGGAGTCGTGGCCGCTGGTGAAGGACGGGCGCCTGCGCGCCCTGGCGATCACCACGCCGAAGCGTTCGCCGCTCATGCCGGAGCTGCCGACGGTGGCGGAAGCGGCGGTGCCGGGCTACGAGCTGGTCGGCTGGTACGGCTTCCTGGCGCCCGCGGGAACGCCCAGGAGCGTCGTTGCCAAGCTGAACAAGGCCTTCGACGAGGCGCTGCAGGACAAGGAAGTGCGCGACAAGCTGACCACCATGGGTTTCCAGGTGGAAGGCGGCCCGCCGGAGCGGTTGGGCGACCTGATGCGCTCGGAGTCGAAGAAATGGGGCCAGGTCGTGCGCGAGGGCAACATCAAGGTCGACTGACGGCGCCGGCGTTGCCCGCTCAGCGCTCGCTGAGGGCCACGCCCGGCGGCAGCGGCTCCTGATGGAAGGTTTGCAGCAGGATGTCCATGATGCGGCGCGCGCTGGGCGACAGCGAGCGCAGCCGCCGCGTGATCAGGCAGATCTTGCGCGTGAGGACCGGTTCGGCCAGTTCCCGAAAGCGCAGGTCCGGGAAGTCGTCCGCCCGGGCGGCGAGCGCCGGCACGATCGAATAGCGGTTGCCCAGGCTTAGCATCGCATACAGCGAGGTGGTGCTGGACACCTCGTCGTGCGGCGACGACATCAGCGGCGAGAAGCCGGCGTGGGCCGCCAGGAAGCTGCCGATGCCGGTGTCGGCGCTGAAGGCCACGTAGTCGCGCGGCGGCAGGTCGGACCAGCGCAGCGGACCATCGCTGCGGCCCAGCGGGTAGCGCGGCAGGCACAGCACGCCGTAGCGGTCCTCGATCAGCGGCGTGTAGTCCAGGTCCGGGTACCCCTTGTGGCGGCTGGTGATCGCGAAGTCCAGGTCGCCGTCCAGCAGCATGCGCTCCACCTGCTCGGAGCCGGCGTCGCGCAGCGAGATGGTGACGTTGGGGTACGACTGCCGGAACACCGGGATCGCCCGGGTCAGGAACTGGTAGATGATCGAGGCGGCCGCAGCGATCCGGATGTTGCCTTGTTCGCCCTGGGCCAGCGCCTTCAGGTCGCTGATGGCCGCGTCGAACTCCTTGAGGATCTTCTGCGCCTCGCCATGAAAGCGGCGCGCCTCCTCCGTCATCACCACGCGACGGGTGGTGCGGTCGAACAGCTTCAGGCCCACCGCCTCCTCGAATTGCTGGATGGTCGCCGTGAGCGACGACTGCGTCAGGAACATCCGGTTGGAGGCGACGGTGAACGAGCCGGTGCCGGCCACGGCGAGGAAGCAGCGCAGGTGGCGGATGGTGACCGTGCGGTCCATGTCGTTCCTTGAAGACGGGCGTCTGGCATCCTATCGTCAACAACGATCAATCGCGAGCATTTATTTGTTTGTGTACGACCGGCGCGCTGCCTAAACTGCCCAGTCGCCACCTCGTCTGGCGCCGCGTCGGCGCCGGGTGCGCCGTCAGAGGGTCCTGTATGAAGCTCTGGAAACGAGCCGCTTCCACCGCCGCTGCGTGCCTGGCAATCGCCGCCGGCACCGCCGCCCACGCCCAGGAGGACTACCCGAGCAAGCCGGTGCGCATCGTGGTCCCGTTCGCGCCCGGTGGGTCGACCGACGTGGTGGCGCGGATCCTGGCGGAAAAGCTGGCGCTGGAGCTCAAGCAGCCGTTCCTGGTCGACAACAAGGCCGGCGCGGGCGGCAACATCGGGGCCGACGCGGTCGCCAAGGCGCCGGCCGACGGCTACACGCTGCTCATGGGCACCACCGGCGTGCTCGCGATCAACAGCTACCTGTACAAGAACATGAGCTATGACGCGGCGCGCGATTTCACCCCCGTCAGCTACACGTCCCTCATCACGAACATCCTGGTCGTCAAGCCGGAGCAGCCCTTCAAGACCGTGGGCGAACTGCTCGCGGCGGCCAGGGGCAAGCCGGGCACGCTCACGTTCGCTTCGTCCGGCGCCGGCAGTTCCACCCATCTCTCGGGCGAGCTGTTCAAGGCGCTGTCGGGTGCCGACATCCTGCACGTGCCGTACAAGGGCAGTTCGCAGGCCCTGACCGACGTGGTGTCCGGCCAGGTGACCATGCTGTTCGACAACGCACCGTCCTCGATGGGGTTCATCCAGGGCGGGAAGCTGCGCGCGGTGGCCGTGACCAGCAGCAAGCGCATGCCGGGCCTGCCCGACGTCCCCACCATCGACGAGGCCGGCGTCAAGGGCTACGAGTCGCTGTCCTGGAGCGGCATCGTCGCGCCGGCGGCCACCCCGAAGCCGGTCATCGCCAAGCTCAATGCCGCGATCGACCGCGTCCTGAAGATGGAGGACGTCAGGAAGCGGCTGGCCGGCCTGGGCGTGGACGCGGTGGGCGGTGCGCCCGAAGTCTTTGCCAGGCACATCCGCGCCGAAAGCGAAAAGTGGGGCAAGGTGGTCAAGGCCGCCAACATCACCCTGAATTGAACCCACGCGGCGCCGCCAGGCGCCGCCCATGCATGAAGGGAGGTCGTCGGGTGCAACGGCCAGGGAAGACCATTGCCGAAAAGCTGCTGTCGCGGTCGGCCGGCGCCGACCTGCGTGCCGGCGACCTCGCCATCTGCGCGCCGCACGTGGCCATGGGCACCGACGGCTCGATCCCGATGGCGCTGGACTACCTGCAGCGGATGCAGCCCGAGGGCGCCGTCCTGCCGCCGCCGGCACAGGCCGACCGGGTGGTCTTCGCTCTGGATCATTACGGCCCCGCCTCGGGCCAGCGCTCGCTGGCGCTGCAGGAGCGCGCCCGCAGCTATGGGCGCACCCACGGCGTGCGGGTGTTCGAGGTGGGGGAGGGGATCGGGCACCAGCTGATGATGGAGCGCGGCCTCGTGCTGCCGGGGACGCTGGTGGCCGGCGCCGACTCTCATGCGGTGAGCTACGGCGCCCTGAACGCCTTCGGCACCGGGATCGGTTCCTCCGACTTCGCCGGCATCCTGCAGTGCGGCCAGCTGTGGCTCAAGGTGCCGGCCTCGCTGCGCGTCGTGCTCACCGGCAGGCTGGCGCCGCAGGCATCGGCCAAGGATGCCGCCCTGGCGCTCGCGCGCCGGCTCGGCGCCGACGGTGCGAGTTTCCTGGCCCTGGAGTTCTGCGGACCCGGGGTGGCTGCGCTGGATATGGACGACCGGATGGTGCTGGCCAACATGTCGGTGGAGATGGGCGCGAAGGCCGGGCTGTTCCCGTTCGACGGGCACACCGCGGCGTACCTGCGGGGGCGTGCCGCCGGCAGCGGCGAGCCCACCGGAGCCGACCCCGACGCGGCCTATGCCGGCACGGTGGAACTGGACCTTGCGGGCGTGGTTGCGCAGGTCGCGCTGCCGCATCGAGTGGACCAGGTGGTGGATCTGGCCCTCGCGCCGCCCACCCGCGTCGACATGGTGTACCTGGGTACCTGCACCGGCGGGCGGACCAAGGATTTCCGGGAGGCGCTCGAGGTCCTGCGCGACGGCGGCGGCGTTGCCGCGGGCGTCCGGCTGGTGGTCACCCCCGCGTCTGCCGCCGTGCGCGACGAGCTGGCCGCCTCCGGGGCGCTGGCCGAGTTCCAGGCGCTGGGCGCCGAGATCCAGCCGCCGGGCTGCGGCGCCTGCTGCGGCACCTGCGGCAGCATTCCCGCCGCCGGCGCCAACGTGGTTTCCACCGCCAACCGCAATTTCAAGGGCCGCATGGGCAACCGCGAGGCGCGGATCTTCCTGGCCTCGCCGCGGGCCTGCGCCGCGGCGGCGGTGCATGGCCGCCTGGGCGAGCCGGGAGCGTTGCCATGATGGTGCTGGCGGGACGCGCCCGCGTGCTGGGCGACGACGTGAACACCGATTACCTGATTTCCTCGTCGCGCAAGAAGGAAACCCTGGATCCAGCCGTGCTGCGCCAGTACCTGCTGGAAGACGTCGATCCGGCGTTCGCCGCCAGCGTGACCGAGGGCGACATCCTGGTGGCCGGCAGCAATTTCGGCTGCGGCTCGGCGATGGAGATCGCCGTCACGGTGGTGCTGGGCGCCGGCATCCGCGCCGTCGTCGCCAGGAGCTTTTCCCGCACCTACTGGCGCAATGCGGTCAACAACGGGCTGCTGGCGATCGTCGCCGACACGCGCGGGGTCGTCGAGGGCCAGCCGCTGGAAGTCCACCTCGACGGCACCCGGCCCGAACTGCGGGTGATGACCGTGCCCGCGAGGATCCTGGCGTGCGAGCCGCTGCCGCCTTTCATGCTGGCCATCCGCGAGGCGGGCGGCCTGGTTCCCTACCTGCGCCGGCATCGCACGCTGGCCTGATCTCATCGACATCCACAAGCCACCATGAACCTGATCGCCGCCCGACTGAACCGCATCAAACCTTCGCCCAGCTCGATGGCGGGCCAGCGCGCCCGCGAGCTGCGCGCCGCCGGCCGCGACATCGTCGGCCTCACTTCGGGCGAACCCGACTTCGACACGCCGCCCAACGTCTGCGAAGCCGTGGTCCGGGCGATGGCGGCCTCCAGGACGAAATACACCGACGTCGGCGGCACGCCCGAGCTCAAGGCGGCGATCGCCGCCAAGTTCAGGCGCGACAACGGGCTCGAGTACCGCAGCGACGAGCTCATCGTGGGCACCGGCGGCAAGCAGATCATCTTCAACGCGCTCATGTGCACGGTCGACCGCGGCGACGAGGTGATCGTCCCCGCGCCGTACTGGGTGTCCTACCCCGACATCGCCCTGCTGGCCGACGGCACGCCGGTGGTCGTGGCGTGCCGCCCCGAGGACGGCTTCAAGCTGCGTCCCGAAGCGCTCGATCGCGCGATCACCCCGCGCACGCGCTGGCTGGTGCTCAACGCCCCCAACAACCCGAGCGGCGCCACCTACACCCGCGACGAACTTCGCGCGCTGGCCGACGTGCTGCTGCGCCACCCGCACGTCTGGGTGATGAGCGACGACATCTACGAGCACATCCTCTACGACGGGCGCCGGTTCGCGACCATCGCCCAGGTGGAGCCGGCGCTCAAGGAGCGCACGCTGACGATCAACGGCGTGTCCAAGGCGTACGCCATGACGGGTTGGCGACTGGGCTACGGCGGTGCGCCGGCCGCCCTGGTCAAGGCAATGACCAAGCTGCAGTCGCAAAGCACGTCCAATCCCAGCTCGATCAGCCAGGCCGCGGCCCAGGAGGCGCTGGACGGCCCGCAGGACTTCATCGCCGAGCGGACCGGGATCTTCCAGCAGCGCCGTGACCTGGTGGTGGCCGAACTCAACCGCATCCCGGGCCTGGCCTGCCACCGGCCCGAAGGCGCGTTCTACGCCTATCCTTCCTGCGCCGGCGTCATCGGCCGCAAGGCGCCGGACGGCCGGGTGCTGGCCAGCGACGCGGACTTCGTGCTGTACCTGCTGGAAGCGCAGAACCTGGCGCTGCTGCAGGGCGAGGCCTACGGCCTGTCGCCTTTCCTGCGGATTTCGTTCGCGACCTCGATGGATCGGCTGGAGGAGGGCCTGCGCCGGCTGCGGCTGGGCTGCGAAGCGCTGGCATGAGCCGGGCGGAGGGCCGCGCGCCTGTGACAGTTGACAGGCTATGAAGGTTGATAGCTAGCCCGCCCCGGCCGCGCCGGCGCAGACTGCACCCATGCGCGGTTCAGTGAATCAGTCCCAGGGCGACGGCGCGCGCCACGCCCTGCAGGCGCGAGGCCACCCCGAGCTTGCGCAGCGCGTTCTTGACGTGGAACTCGACCGTGGGCTTGGACAGGCCGAGGATGTCGCCGATCACCTCGGAGCCCTTGCCGCGCGCGACGTACTGCATGACCTCGCTCTCGCGCGGCGTCAACCGGGGGCGTTCCTCGGCCAGCAGCGCGGGGATGACCAGCCTGGACGTCGCGACATGGGCGCAACTGGCGAGCACGTTGCCGCCGGCCAGCAGCAGCTCGGTTTCACGGCGGTCCGCGTCCAGCCGGCGGTCGCGCGCCAGGCTGATCATGCTCTTGACGCGGGCGCTCTCGTGAACCGGCACGCTGACGCCATGCCGCAGCCCGAACCGGCGCGCCTCCTCCATGACTTCGTAGGAGCGTTCGGAATAGATGTCCGGCGACCAGACGATCGGCGTGCCGTGGGCCTGGCAGTGCGCGACGGTGGGGTCCTTGAAGACGAAGTTGCGATCGGCGTAGAGCTGCTGGTACTCGTCGGGCCAGCCGCTCATGACGTGCTGGACCGGCTCCATCGTCGGCAACTGGATCTGCACCCCGACCAGGACGCGCTCGAACCCGAGGCCGACGGCCGCCCGCTGGATGCGGCGGAACAGGTCGTCCCCGTCGGTGGCCTCGACGATCGAGGCGATCAATGTCAACGAAGCAGCGTCACCCACGTCTTGCCACCCGAGCGTTCCCGCTCTGAAAGAGATCCCGGACCATGACCGCAGCGGCCTGTTCCTCCAGCCTTCCGCAGATGCACTCGCGCGATTATTACTGCCGCGTTCCGGAACGCAAGATCGCAGGGCTGCGACTGTCGCATCTGGACAGCTGCGTGGACCCGACGGTGCAAGACGAGGTGCAGCGCCTGGGCCTGCCGGGTCGGCTGGCCGGGATCACCGAATGGCACGGGCTGGAGGAGGGGGGCCCGGTCTCGCTGGGCTGGGACTGGATGGAATTGCAGGACGGCCATGTCCGCGCGGTCATGGTCATCCCGCCGCGCACCAACCTGAAGCTGGTCGACGCGAAGGGCTACGACCTGCCCGAAGCGTCGGCGGCGCCATTCCTGTGGGCGCTGATCGCGAGCCTGCCGTGGCCGGCACACGTCTCGCGGATGATCGCCGGCCGGCGCCCGCTGCCGGGTTAGGCTGACGTCCCGTCCTGCTCGACCCTATCAATGTTGATAGCTGGGCAGGCCCGCGCGTGCCGATTCCAATGGGCTGCAGGACGGGGACGCAGCCATGGATCACACAGTCGCCACACATCAGCTCAGGGAATTGTCCGACGCCGATCGGACCGGAATGTTCAGGTTGCGCTACGACACGTTCTTCACCCGTCTGGGCTGGGATGTCCAGACCCGTGACGGGATGGAAACCGACGATTTCGACCGGATCGATCGTGCCCATTACATCGTCGCCAAGTCGCCGCAGGAGGCCGTGGCCGCCTGCTGGCGGCTGCTGCCGACGCAGGGCCCCCACATGCTGCGCGACGTGTTTCCGGAGTTGCTGCATGGGCTTGCCGCCCCCGAAGCCACCGACGTGTGGGAGTTGAGCCGTTTCGCCATCGACTCGGGCCGGGTGAGCGGCGCCGACGACGCCGGCAACCACCAGATCGGCTTCGGCCAGCTGTCCGTCGCGCTGATGACGGAAGCCGCCCGGTTCGCGCAGGAGCGCGGCATCGCCAGGTACGTGACGGTCACCACGGCCGCCATCGAGCGGATGATGAAGGGCCTGGGCCTGCACATCCACCGGCTGGGCGCGCCGGTGCGGATCGGCTCGGTGCTCACCGTGGCATGCTTCATCGAAGTGGACGAGATCACCCTGAAAGCGATCGGAATGTAGTCGGATGACTGGCCGTGCCGCGGGCGCCCAGGCGCTGCTCCCATTCCAGTCCCTGATGCGATGGGCCGGCGGGCAGGCGCGGCGGGATCCACGCGCGCCCGCAAGCGGCGCTGAAGCATCGCCGACGACCGGATCGGGGGGACAGCTGGCGTCCGCGCCGCCGCTGCCAGGGCACGGGGCCGGACCGCAGCGGCTGGCCCTGTATCAGCGGCCCGGGTCGGTGGTCCTGCTGGACGATGCGCCGGACTACCTGGAGATGCTGGCCGACTCGCTGCCGCGTCACTGGAACGTGGAGGCATTCCTCAGCCCCGAGTCGTTCGTCAACTACCTGCAGCAGGAGCCGCCCCGCTGGGAGGCGGATTTCTGGAACCAGCAGAAGATCGTGGAGGCCTGGCATCGCGGCACGCCGCTGATCCCGCAGATCCTGTCCTACTGGGCCGCCAATCCGGAGCGGTTCGCACTGACCAAGGTCTGCGTGGTCGACCAGTTGATGCCCGGCATGACCGGGCTGCAGGCGCTGGACGAGCTGGTGGACTGGCCCGGCCAGCGCATCCTGCTGACCGGCGCCTTCGACGAAGGGCTGGCCACCCAGGCCTTCAATCGAGGCCAGATCGAACAGTTCCTCGCCAAGCAGACCGAGCGCCTCGCCAGCCACCTGGCGGCAGCCATCGACATGCTGATGTGCCGCCCGAACGGCCGCTTCCACCAGATCTGGGCGGCCACGCTCTCGCCGCGGCAGTCGGCAATCCTGCGCGACCCGCAGGTGGCGGATGACCTGGCGCGCTTTGCCGGCACATCGTTTGTCGAGTGGGTCGTGATCGGCGACCCGTTCGGCATCCTGGGCGTCAGCGAAACCGGGGAGCCGACCTGGCTGCAGCTCGAACCGACGGCGGGCCTGGGCGAACTGGCCCGCTGGGCGGCCGATCGCGGCGTGGGTCCCGAAGACGTGCGCCAGATCCAGGGTGGGCACTGCGTGTACGACCGCGACCTCGGACTGGCCATGCCGCAAGCCAGGCCGCTGTCGGTCACGCCTGCATTCGCCATCGGCGATGCGGGCACGCTGCTGGCCGCCATCCACCGCATCGACGATGCCGTCGCGGCCCCGGCCGCGCTCAGCTACCGGGAGTGGCTGGCGGGCAAGGCCAGGCGACGCTCCGGCCGCCGCAACACCTGGGCCTGAGCCCGCCCGCCCGCAGCGGGCGGCCCGGCCAGCGATCTCTCCGCGCGCGGTGGCCGCGAACGGCGGCGGCCGCCGTGCGACCCTGCCCTCGGTGCGGGTATCTACGAGGTCATCTTTGCTATTTATCCGCATAAATTGCGCCCCAGGGATCGCCTTCTTCCTTGGCCCCGTACCCGGAGACACACGCATGAAACGTCGACAACTGCTGCAGCTTTCCGCCCTGGGCGCGCTGCCGGCCTCGCTGGCATGGCCGCAGGCTGCCCTGGCGCAGGGCGCCGGTGCCATCCAGTTCGGTTGCCCGGTCCCGATGTCGGGGCCGTTCGCAGCCAACGGCAAGTTCGCCGACCTGGGCATGCGGCTGGCCGTCGAGCAATACGGCAAGGCGCTGAACCGGCCGCTGGCCTACACCCTGCTGGACACCGAGGGCAAGCCGGCCACCGCCGTGCGCAAGGTGCAGGAGGCGGCGCAACAGCAGGGTGCGCGTTTCTTTGCCGGCGGCATCCTGTCGTCGGAAGCGCTTGCGATGGGCAAGGAGGCCGACAAGCTGGGCGGCGTGTTCATCACCACCGCCGGCGCCGACGAGATCACCGGCCAGGACTGCAACGCCGCCACCTTCCGCTGGTCGGTTCCGACGTTCGGCGCGATCGAGCAGACGGTGCGCCCGCTGATCGCCTCCATGCCCAAGGCCAGGCGCTGGTACACGATCACCCCGCAATACGTGTTTGGCGACGGACTGCTGTCGGCGGCCAAGAACATCTTCAAGGAAAAGGGCATCGAGCATGTGGGCAACAGCTACCACTCGCTGGCCGAGAAGGAGTTCAGCGGCTACATCACCAACGCCATCGCGGCCAAGCCCGACGTCCTGCTGCTGCTGAACTTCGGCAGCCAGTGTGCCGACACCCTGCGCCAGGCGGTGAGCTTCGGCATGAGCAAGAACATGACCATCCTGGTCGCCTGGGCCTCCGGCCTGGAGCAGTTCGAGTCGCTCGGCGCCGACCTGTGCGACGGCATCTATTTCGGCGCGCAGTACTGGCACACGGTGGACTCGCCGCTCAATCGCGACCTGGTCAAGCTGGCCAACGACAGGTTCAAGGCCAATCCCAACTACAGCTTGGCGGGCTCGTACATCTGCACCAAGCTGCTGATCGACGGCATCATCAAGGCCGGCACCGTGGACACCAAGGCGGTGATCGCGGCGATGGAGGGCATGAAGTACCAGGGCCTGACCGGCGAGGAGGAGATCCGCAAGGCCGACCACCAGGTGCTGAAGAACTACTACCTCCTGCGGGGCAAGGCGAAGGCCAAGATGCGGAACAAGGACGACTACGTCGACGTCCTGAGTTCGGGCAAGTCCTTCCTGCCGATCGACCAGACCGGCTGCAAGCGGGCCTGACCCGGCCGGCGGCGCGGCCACCCGCGCCGCCGCGCTGCTCCTGCCGGCGCGGGCGCATGCCCCGGGGCATCGTTGCGCCCGACATCGAATGAACATCTATCTGCTCCAGGTCATCAACGGGATCGGCATCGGGATGCTGTATTTCCTGCTGGCGGTCGGCCTGTCGATCGTCTTCGGCCTGCTGCGCTTCGTGAACTTCGCGCACGGCGCCTTCTACCTGCTGGGCGCGTACTTCTGCTACCAGCTCACGCGCTGGGGCATCAGCTTCTGGCTGGCGCTGGCGCTGGCGCCGCTGGCCGTCGGCGCGATCGGCTGGGCGACCGAGAAGCTGGTGCTGCGGCACGTCTATGCGACGGCGCACGAGTACCACATCCTGGTCACCGTCGGGCTCGCGCTGGCGGTGCAGGAACTGGTGATCCTGCAGTGGGGGCCGCTGGGCGACAGCGTCGCCGTGCCGGACCTGCTGCAGGGCGTCGTGCTGTGGGGCGGATTCGTCTACCCGAAGTACCGGCTGTTCGTGATCGGCTTCACCGCCGCGCTGGCGGTGCTGCTCTGGTACGTGCTGGAGGGCACCCGCCTGGGCAGCGCGGTGCGTGCCGGCAGCGAATCGACCGAGATGGTGTCGCTGCTGGGCGTCAACGTGTTCCGGATCTTCAGCCTGACCTTCGGCCTGGGGGCCGCGACGGCCGCGCTGGCCGGCGTGCTGGCCGCGCCGATTCGCGGGGCCGAACCCTTCATGGGAATCGAGGCGCTGGGCGTGGCCTTTGTGATCGTCGTGGTCGGCGGCATGGGGAGCTTCAGCGGTGCGCTGCTGGGCGGCCTGCTGATCGGCGTGGTGCAGAGCGTCATGAGCACGCTGTGGCCCGAAGGGGCGCGCCTGATGATCTACGTCGCGATGGCGGCAGTGCTGCTGCTGCGCCCGCACGGCCTGCTGGGACGCAAGGAGTGAGCGCGGTGTCCAGGCACATCCACTTCATCCTGGCCGCCGCCGTGGCCGCCGCAATGCCGCTGCTGATGCAGTCCGGATCGCTGGCCAGCGAAGTGCTGATCTTCGCCCTGGCGACGATGGGCTGCAACCTGCTCCTGGGGTACACCGGCCTGCTGTCGTTCGGACAGGGCATCTTCTTCGGGCTGGGCAGCTACACCGTCGCGCTGCTGCTCGCGCGCTGGCCGCTGCCGATGCCGCTCGCGCTGGCGGCGGCGATCGCGATGGGCGCCGCCGGCGCGGCCGTCGTCGGCTGGGTGTCGATCCGCCAGAAGGGCACGTATTTCGTGATGCTGACGCTGGCGTTCGCGCAGATGTTCTATTTCATCGCCTACACGGCCACCGGCCTGACCGGCGGCGACAACGGCCTGCTGGACATTCCGCGCCCGGGCATCACGGTCCTCGGACGCACGGTGTGGCCGCTGGTGACGCCATGGCAGTTCTACGGCTTCGTGGCGACGCTTTTCCTGCTCGCGTTCTGGTTGCTCCTGCGAGTCACCCGGTCGACCTTCGGACGCACGCTGCTGGCGGTGCGCGACAACCCGGAGCGGGCCGCCGCGATCGGCTACGACCTCAGGCTGCTGAAGCTGCAGGCCTTCGTCATCTCGGGCGCCGTCACCGGGCTGGCCGGTGCACTGCACGCCATGATGACGGGCATCGCGCCGCTGGCCAACGCCGAATACCACACCAGCGAGATGATCCTGGTGATGACCGTGATCGGCGGCACCGGCAACCTGTTCGCTTCGGTTCTCGGTTCGGCGTTCTACCTGCTGCTGGGCGACTGGCTTTCGCAGCTGTGGCCGCGTTGGCTGCTGCTGCTGGGTGTGGTGCTGATCGCCGTCAGCCTCTGGATGCAGCGCGGCCTGTGGGGAGTAGCCGAGGCGCTTTGGAACCGCGCCCGCGACCGGCGGCGCGGCGACGCCGCCTCCGCGGCCGGACAGGGCGAACGGGCATGAGCACGACCTACCTGCTGGAAGCCGCCGGCCTGGCCAAGCACTACGGCAAGTTCGCGGCCGTCTCGCACGTCGACCTCAAGGTGCGGCCGAACACCGTCCATTCGGTGATCGGCCCCAACGGCGCGGGCAAGACCACGCTGTTCCACATGCTGACCGGCACGACCGCGGTCACCTCCGGCCGCATCATGTTCGACGGGCAGGACGTCACCCGGGAGCCGGGCCACCGGCGGGTGCAGCGCGGCGTCGCCCGCTCGTTCCAGGTGACCAGCCTGTTTCCCAGCCTCGCGGTGCGCGAGAACCTGCGACTGGCCGCCCAGGGCGTGGCGCCGGCCCAGGCGTTCGACTGCTGGCGCGAGCCGGTCGGGCCGCGTTCCTGCGCCGCGACGGTGGCCCAGGTGCTGGAGAAGGTGGGGCTGGAGCGGCTGGGCGACGCGCTGGCCGGCAACCTGTCGCATGGCCAGCAGCGCCGGCTGGAGGTCGGGATGGCGCTGGCCGCGCATCCGAAGCTGATCCTGCTGGACGAGCCGACGTCGGGCATGGGCATCGACGACATCGACGGCATGAAGCGCCTGATCCGCAGCCTGCGCGGCGAGCACACGGTGGTGTTCATCGAGCACAACATGGACATCGTGATGGACATTTCGGACACCGTCACCGTGATGCAGCAGGGGCGTGTGCTGGCCGAAGGGCTGCCGCACCAGATCCGCAGCGACGACCGGGTGCGGGCGGCCTACCTGGGCAACATGATCACCGGAGGCAAGGCGTGATCCTCGAAGTGGCGGACCTGCACGCCCATTACGGCAAGAGCCACGTCCTGCAGGGCGTGACGCTGGCGGTCGGCGACGGCGAGTTGGTGACGCTGCTGGGCCGCAACGGCGCCGGCAAGACCACCACGCTCAAGAGCATCGTGGGCGTGGTGCCCCCGACCGGCGGCACGGTGCGGTTCCGCGGCGATGCGGTGCAGGGCCTGCCGCCGCATGTGCTGGCCGGGCGCGGCATCTGCCTGGTGCCCGAGCACCGCGGCATCTTCCGGCTGCTCAGCGTCGAGGAGAACCTGCTGCTTGCGCAGCGCAAGCGCTCGCCCTGGCAGCTCGCGGACGTGTACCGGCTGTTCCCGCGCCTGCAGGAGCGGTGCCGCAACGGCGGCGGGCAGCTCTCCGGGGGCGAGCAGCAGATGCTGGCGATCGGGCGGGCACTGATGAACGATCCGAAGCTGCTGATGCTGGACGAACCGGTGGAGGGCCTGGCGCCGGTGATCGTCGAGGAGATTGTGGCCCAGCTCAAGGCCATCAAGGCGGCGGGCGTCGCGATCCTGCTGGTGGAGCAGAACCTGGAGGTCTGCACCCAGCTCGCGGACCGCCACTGCATCCTGGAACAGGGCAGCATCGTCTATACCGCGGACAACGCGAGCTTCCTGGCCGACGTGGCCGTCAAGGACCGTTATCTGGGGGTCGGCCTTGCCTGAGGCCATCGCATCGAGAGGAGCCGCATGAAGATCCTGATCGCCCGCTTCAACCATGAGACGAACACTTTCTCGCCGGTGCCCACGCCACTGGAAGCGTTCGAGCCGGCCTGGGACGAGGACGCCCTGCGCCTGAACCTTGGCATGCGCACGGCGATGGCCGCGTTCATCGACCTGGCCCGACGCCTGGGCGCGACACTCGTGACGCCGGTGTCCGCCACAGCGAATCCGAGCGGGCCGGTGCACGCTCGGGCCTACGACGAGATCACCGGGCGCATCGTCGCGGCCGCGCCGGGCTGCGACGCGATCCTGCTGGACCTGCACGGTGCCATGGTCGCCGAGCACACGCCCGACGGCGAGGGCGACCTGCTCGAACGCGTGCGGGCCGCAGCTCCCGGCGTGCCCATCGGCGTGGCGCTGGACCTGCACGGCAACATCACCGACAAGATGGTGCGCAACGCCGACGTGATGGTGGGCTTCAAGACCTATCCGCACATCGACATGTACGAGACGGGCGAGCATGTCGGTCGCCTGCTGCTGGCCATGCTGCAAGGGCAGGGGGGCCACGCCGTGTGCTGGCGCCGGCTGCCGCTGATGAGCCACACGCTGCGCAGCACCACGCTGGGCGGAGCCATGCAGCGGGCCGTGCAGGCGGCCCGCGCCGCCGAAGCGCAGGGCGTGCCGGCGGTGTCGGTGTTCGCCGGCTTCTCGCTGGCCGACATCGAGGCGCCCTGCGTGAGCGTGGTGGTGACCGGGCACGACACGCCGGCGGGCCGGCAGGCGGCGCAGGCCGCGGCGGACCGCGTGGCCGAGCAGATCTGGCAGGAGCGCGCCGGTTTCGTCTACCGCAGCGAACCGCTGGCCGACTCGCTGGCGCGGGCGCAGGCGCTGGCGGCCGGTGCCAGCCGGCCGGTGCTGCTGCTGGACCACGGCGACAACTGCATGTCGGGCGGCACCTGCGACACCATGGACGTGCTGGAAGCGGCGCTGGCGCAGGGCCTGCAGGACATCGCGGTAGGGCCCTTGTGCGACCCGCAGGCGGTGGACACGCTGGTGCGCGCCGGTGCCGGCGCCCAGGTCGACCTCGCCCTGGGCAACAAGATGCCGCTGGACCGCCTGGGCCTGCACAAGCGGCCGTTGCAGGTCCGCGGCACGGTGCTGGCCGTCAGCGATGGCGAGTACACCGTGAAGGGACCGATCTACACCGGCCAGCGCTGCCGGATGGGGCGCACGGTGCTGCTGGACATCGGGGCGGCGCGGATCGTGGTCACCGAGCGCACCCACGAGCCGTTCGACCTGGGAGTCTTCGAGTGCGTGGGCGTCGATCCGACGAAGCACCGCTTCCTGCTGCTCAAGTCGCGCATGTACTGCCGGCCGGTGTTCGAGCCGCTGGCGCAGGCGCTGGTCGAGTGCGACAGCCCGGGCGTCACGACTTCGGACTATTCCAGGTTCCGGTTTGCCAACCTCAAGCGGCCGCTGTATCCGCTCGACCCGCTCGAGGCGCCATGAACAGGCCGCCCGCGCCGGACCGCATCAGGATCGACGGCGACCGCCTCTGGCGCTCGCTGATGGAACTGGCCCGCATCGGTGCCACGCCGAAGGGCGGCGTCTGCCGGCTGGCCCTGAGCGACCTGGACCGCCAGGCGCGCGAGCTGGTGACGCGCTGGGGCAGGGAGGCGGGCCTCACCGTCACCGTGGACCGGATCGGCAACACCTTCATGCGCCGGCCCGGGCGCGACGACAGCCTGCCGCCGGTGATGGCCGGCAGCCACATCGACACCCAGCCCACCGGCGGGAAGTTCGACGGCAACTACGGCGTGCTGGCCGCGCTGGAGGTGGTGCGGACCTTGAACGATTCCGGCATCCAGACCCAGGCGCCGATCGAGGTGGCGTTCTGGACCAACGAGGAGGGATCGCGCTTCGTCCCGGTGATGATGGGGTCCGGCGTGTTCGCCGGCGCGTTCACGCTGGAGCACGCCTATGCGGCCAGCGACGTGGACGGCAAGACCGTGCGCTCGGAGCTGGAGCGCATCGGCTGCGTCGGCGCGGAGGTCCCGGGCCATCATCCAGTGGGCGCGTATTTCGAGGCGCACATCGAACAGGGGCCGGTGCTCGAGGACCACGCAACCACGATCGGGGTGGTGCAGGGCGTGCTGGGAATCCGCTGGTTCGACTGCACCGTGAGCGGGATGGAGGCGCACGCCGGCCCCACGCCCATGGGCCTGCGCCGCGACGCGATGCAGGGTGCCGCCCGGATCATGCAGGAAGTCGTGGCCGCGGCGCTGCGCCACGGCCCGCACGGACGCGGCACGGTCGGCATGGTGCAGGTCCATCCGAACAGCCGCAACGTCATTCCGGGGCAGGTGAAGTTCTCGATCGACCTGCGCAACGCCACCGACGAACTGGTGGACCGGATGGCCGAGGAGCTGCGCGCCTTCGGAATGGCGCTGGCCCGCGACAGCGGCCTGGAGGTGCGGATGGACCTGGTCTCCAGCTATCCGGCGCAGGCGTTCGAGTCCGGCTGCATCGATGCGATCGGCCGGGCCGCGGCCAGGCTCGGCCATTCGAACATGCCGGTGGTGTCCGGGGCGGGGCACGACGCCGTCTACCTGGCGCGGCGGGCGCCCACCGGGATGATCTTCATTCCCTGCAAGGACGGCATCAGCCACAACGAGATCGAGGACGCGCGGCCCGAACACGTGACGGCCGGCTGCAACGTGCTGCTGCAGGCGATGCTGGAGCGGGCCGGGACCTGAGCACGCCATGGACACCAGGCTGCAACCGGCGCCGCGCCGGGTCCGGCATCTCAAGCGCTCCGACCTGGTGGCCGAGGAGATCAAGCGCCTGATCACCGGCCGCAGCCTGAACCCGGGCGACCGGCTGCCGCGCGAGGGCGAACTGCAGGCGCAGTTCGGCGCCAGCAAGGGCACCATCCGCGAGGCGTTGAAATCCCTGGAGGTGCAGGGCTTCCTGAAGATCTCCACCGGTCCGGCGGGCGGCGGCACGCTGATCGAGGTGACGCTGGACCGCACGCTGCAGTTGCTGCAGAACTACCTGTTCTTCAAGGATGTCACCATCGACGGCATCTACGAGGCGCGCCGGCTGCTGGAGCCCGAGCTCGCGGCCGGCGCCGTGCCGCACCTGACCGACGACGACTTCCTGGCGCTGGAACGCAGCATCGCGTGCTGCGACCCGACTTCCAGCCACGAGGACCTGCTCAGCCAGCGACGCGAGGACGTCAACTTCCACGACATCCTGGCGGCCGCCAACCCGAACTCGTTCCTGCGCTTCATCTGCGAGCTGATCAACGAGATGATCCGGCAGCTGATCGTCTACGGCAACCGCGCGCCCGAATCCGAGCATCGGCGCTTCGGCGAGGCCAATGCCGCGATCCACCGTCAGATCACCGCCGCCGCCCGGGCCCGCGACGTAGAGGCCGTGCGGCGCCTCATGGCGCAGCACATGGAGGAAGCTGCCCGGCACGTCAAGCGCATGAAAGGTCGGCTGCAGGGCCGGCTGATCCTGGACGCGGAGACGCTGCGCCGGCCGCGAGAAGATGCAGGGTTGAGGTAGCAGGACTTGGGACCAGTTTGCTCATCTGTTATATTTGACATAATATACATCGTGTCTAGTAAACGATATCAAGGAGGGGGTGGCGGGCAGCTTCGCAAAAGCCGCGAAACCCGCGCCCTGCTTGCATCTCGCTTCAAAGTGCTGTGCGCCGATGCGGGCCTGTCGGTGGATCAGGTGGCGAAAACTCTTCACGTCACGCCGCGCACAGTTCGGTACTGGTTTTCCGGCAAGTCGGCGGTGCCGTATGCGGCCTACAAGCTGGTGCGGATCATGCGGTGGTTCGAGCTGCCCATGAAGGGGTTCGAGGGCTGGTGCATGCACTCGGGCAAGCTGTGGACCCCTGAGGGCCATCCGATCGGTCCTGAGGATGGCTCCTGGTGGTCGCTGCTGGTGCGTCAGGCGCGTTGTTTCCGCACCTTGTACCAGCGATCGGCAGACTTCGAGCGAGCACTGATGATGCTGACAGCCAAAGGTCTTGCTGCCTCGGATTCCGCCAGTGAGGCGCGGGCTGGGGCGGCGCTGTACCCGCGCGATGAGCGCGGGTGCGGCGCAGACGCAGGCCGCAGCCTGGTCCAACGGACCGGGCGGCGCGAAGCGCCGCCTAATTTATTCAAAGGACACTTTGGAACAGCCAAAGACGAAAACGGCTCAAGCGCGCCGTTCGGCGCTATCGAAGCTGTAGCGCCGATCTTGCAATGTGAAAACAGGGAGGCCGTCCATGGCTAAGTGCCGGTTCCGGGGATCGGGCAATGTGAACGATAGCGGCAGGGGCGGTGCGTCGTTCACGCTGGACGGTGTGACGTATCGGCGTGCCGGGGCGGGTGCTAGCGGCCTCCTGGCGGCGCTGGCGGCGCGGGTCTGGGTGGATGTGACTGAGGGGAAAGGCGCGGTGCTTAATGAGGCTGGGAAGCCGGTGGAGCCGGCCAAACCAAAGGGGGTGCGCAAAGCCCTCGGGTAGGCGTCCACAGAGCGCAATGCCCAGCGTGTGGACCGCTGGGCATTGCTGACCAAATCCAACGTACTGAGAGGTGTGAAATGGCTGATGGCGATTCTACGGCGGTGAGTGCGTCGACGTGCCTGGAACTGGCAACACGGGCGCATCGCGACGTGATGGGGTCAGACGGGGGCGAGATGTCGGCGGTGGAGCTGGCTGAGGCGATTGTTGAGCAGTTCCGCGAACTGCTGTACCGGCACGTGCGTGCCCGCGGCGAGGGCCCGTACTACCTGCTTCCGGAGGTTCCGTCGTGACGTCCCGCGCCGAATATCTTCGGTGGTGCAAGGCGGCGGGGTGCAGGCTGCGTGGCGCGAAGCGGGCCAACCGTCCGGAGGGGTACCCGACGGACCAGCGTACCCGTTCGGAGCGTGCGGCTCTTCCGGGCGGCGCCGGGCGGTGGCGTGCTATCCCTCTCGGACGCGGCCCCAACCCTGGCAGACAAGCCACTCCCCTCGCGCTCCTGGACACCGGCTGTTCCTGCAGCGAGTGGCACGGGCGGGGGCTCTGCGGTGAAACCGGCACGGTTTCTCCGCTGAGCCCTAGCCCCCATTCGGAGCGTGACGGCTGTTCTCCCTGCGAGTGGCACAAGCGGGGGCTCTGCGGCGAAACCGGCACGGTTTCTCCGCTGAGCCCTCGCCTCCATCCGGAGCGTGACGGCTGTTCTTCCTGCGAGTGGCACAAGCGGGGGCTCTGCGGCGAAACCGGCACGGTTTCTCCGCTGAGCCCTCGCCCTTTCCAATTGCGGCAATTAGGCGCGTTCTTCCCTTTCATTGCAATTGAAAGAATTTCCCTGTCTAATTCCTAATTCCGGAGATATACATCGTATCTATCAGAAGAATAATGTTCAAGAAGTCGTTGCCGCGTCTTGGGCTTTCTCCGCGCACCCCGTCACGCGCCTTGCCAGGCGCGCCGACCGGCCCCGCAGCTCACATGAACTTCCGCCCGCAAGAGACTGTCACCATTTGCCTTTCGGCTGCGCATGCCGGATGGATTGGGCAATCAGCTCGGCCGCTTCAGTGCGTCCGGCCCGGAACGCGAAGTCGATCGCTGACAGGCCCAGCTGGTTCTTCAAGCCCGGGTCGGCACCGGCGTCCAGCAGCAGCTTGACGGCAGCCGCGGAGCCGTAATGGGCGGCCATCATGAGCGGCGTCGTGCCGTTGGGCGACTCGGCGTCGATGTAGGCATGCTGGTCCAGCAGCAGTTCCATGATCGCCAGGTGACCGCTGGTGGCCGCATAGTGCAGCGGCGTCCAGCCGGTCTTGTTGACGTCCGCGCCACGGGCGATCAACTTCCCGGCCAGATCCAGGTGGCCCTTGAGCGCCGCCATCATCAACGGGCTTTCGTCCTCGCGGGTGCGAGTTTCGACATTGGTCTTCGGCCAGGCGATCAGCGCGGCCGCGACCTTGGGCGAAGGCTCGCGCACGGCCAGGAACAGGCCGCTCAGTCCCTTGGGGTCCAGCGTGTCGGGGTCGAAACCACGGTTGAGCAAGGCCTGGACAGCCTCGCCGTCGTCGCGCTTGACGGCCACGAAGAAGTCTTCGTAAGAGCCGGCAAAGCTGAGAGAACATGCAATGCTGACAACAAGATAAATCAGCTTTCTCATGTGACTTCTCAAGATCGGTCGAGGCCGAACAGCCGTTCGAAATTGGCGCTGGTGTGGCGGGCGACGTCCTCCACCGGGATGCCGCGCAGCAGCGCCAGCTGCGCAGCGACATGCGGCACGTAGGCTGGCGTGTTCAGCTTGCCGCGGTACGGCACCGGCGCCAGATACGGGCTGTCGGTCTCGATCAGCAGCCGGTCCAGCGGCACGAAGGCGGCGACCTCGCGCAGTTCGACCGCGTTCCTGAAGGTCAGGATGCCGGAAAACGAGATCGAATAGCCCAGGTCGAGGGCGGCGCGCGCCACCTCGGCGGTCTCGGTGAAGCAGTGGAACACGCCACCGGCCGAGCCCGGGCCGCCGTCCTCGCCCTCCTCCTTCAGGATGGCGACGGTGTCCGCAGCCGCGGACCGCGTGTGGATGACCAGAGGCTTGCCGGCCTGGCGTGCCGCCCGGATATGGGTGCGGAAGCGCTGCCGCTGCCACTCCATGTCGGCCACCGAGCGGCCGCCCTTGCGCTCTTCCATCTGGTAGTAGTCGAGCCCGGTCTCGCCGATCGCCACCACCTTCGGACGGGCCGCACGCTCCAGCAGGTCGGCCACCGACGGCTCCGCCAGGCCCTCGGTGTCGGGGTGCACCCCGACGGTGGCCCAGAAGTTGTCGTGTTCCACCGCCAGGCCATGCACCGCCTCGAACTCCTCCATCGTGGTGCAGATGCACAAGGCGCGGTCGACTCCGGCTGCGGCCATGGCCGCGCGGATTTCGGCCAGCCGCGGCAGCAGTTCAGGAAAAGTGAGATGGCAATGCGAATCGACGAACATGGAGCGGAGCTGCCGCGCACCCGCGCGAGGCCGGCAGCGGCAGCAGATCAGATAGTCTGGGTGGGACGCTCGGAGGCCAGGTAGGTGCCCAGGATCTGCTCGATCTTGATCTTGAGCACCCGCGACTTCTCGTCGGCCGGGAAGCGCACGCCCACGCCCTGGGTCCGGTTGGCGGCGGCGCGGGCCGGCGTCAGCCAGGCCACCTTGCCGGCCACCGGGTAGCGCTGCGGATCGTCCGGCAGCGACAGCAGCACGTACACGTCGTCGCCCAGCTTGTATTCCTTGGTGGTGGGGATGAACACCCCGCCGTCGGCGAACAGCGGGATGTAGGCGGCGTACAGGGCCGCCTTCTCCTTGATGGCGAGCTGGATGACGCTGGGGCGCGGGGTATGGGCGGTGCTCATTGGACCTTCAGGCCCCCTGAGTGTAGAGCCCGGCGCGCCCGGCTCACAAGCGCCTCCGTCATCAGGCCGGCGTTGAACGGGTGCTCGGCCGTGCGGGCGGTGCGCAGCAACTCGCGTGACCAGTCGCTCAGGCGCTTCAGCGGAGCCGCCGCGGGCAGGTCGGCCGGCTCGAAGAACCTCGGCGGCGCGCCGCAGGCCACCGCCATCTGGTCATGGCAGACCTTTTGCAGGGCCTCGACCGCGCGCGCCGGCGGCCAGTCGGCCAGCACGCCGGCGTCGCCGGCCGCCAGCGCCCTGGGCAGTTGCGACCAGCCCTGGCGGTCCAGCCCTGCCTGCGCCAGCGTCAGCGCCTCCTGCGGCCGGCCGCCGCCGGCGCGCAGCAGCGCCGGCACGTCGGCCGCGTCCAGGCCCTGCGCGGCCAGCCACTGCGCCGCCTCGGCCGCCGCCGGCCAGGCCATCGCGTGGCCGATGCAGCGGCTGCGGATGGTCGGCAGCAACAGGTGCGCCGCCTCGGTGGCCAGCACGAACCGCAGGTCGCCGGGCGGCTCCTCCAGGGTCTTGAGCAGGGCGTTGGCCGAGGCCACGTTCATGCGCTGCGCCGGGTAGGCCAGCACCACCTTCCCGCGCCCTCGCCCGCTGGTGCGCTGGGCGAACTCCACCGCATCGCGCACCGACTCGATCCGGATGTCGCGGCTGGGCTTGCGCTTCTTGTCGTCGATGTCGGCCTGCGCCTTCTCGTCCAGCGGCCAGCCCAGCGCCAGCATGGCGGTCTCCGGCATCAGCACGAACAGGTCGGCATGGGCCCGCACGTCGATCGCGTGGCAGCTCTGGCAGCGGCCGCAGGCGCCGGCCGGGCCGGGCTCCTCGCACAACCAGGCACGGGCCAGCGACAGCGCCAGGTCGTACTGGCCCAGCCCGGACGGGCCGTACAACAGCCAGGCATGGCCGCGCTGCGCCAGCAGCTGGCCGGTCTGGGCGGCGATCCAGGGCGCGGGACCGCTCACGGCAGCCAGCCCCTGGTGCGCAGCGCCTGCAACACCTCGTCCCAGACCGCCTCGCGGCTGCGCGCGGCCTCGATGCGCGCGAACCGGCCCGCATCGGCCTGCAGGCGGGCGGCGTAGCCGGCGGCCACCCGCCGGAAGAACTCGACCGGCTGGGCCTCGAACTTGTCGGGGACGCGCGCGCCGGCCAGGCGCTGCGCCGCGACCTCGGGTGCCAGATCGAACCACAGGGTGAGGTCGGGCTGGCGCAGGCCCGATGCCGCCCCCGGGACCGCCTGCACCCAGCGCTCCAGCTGCGCCAGTACTTCCAGGTCGAACCCCCGGCCGTGGCCCTGGTAGGCAAAAGTGGCGTCGGTGAACCGGTCGCACAGCACGACCTCGGCGCGCGCCAGCGCCGGTTCGATCACCTGCAGCAGATGGTCGCGCCGGGCGGCGAACATCAGCAGCGCCTCGGTCAGCGCGTCCATCGGCTCGTTCAGGGCGAGCGCGCGCAGGCGTTCGGCCAGCGGCGTGCCGCCGGGTTCGCGGGTGAGCGTCACTGCGCGTCCCGCGTCGCGCAACGCCTGCGCCAGCGCGTCGATGTGGCTGGACTTGCCGGCGCCGTCGATGCCCTCGAAGGTGATGAACAGGCCCCGTGTCACTGCGATCGCTTCCTCATTGGCCGCGCTGATACTTGTTCACGGCCCGGTTGTGCTCGTCCAGGCTGCTGCTGAAATGGCTGCTGCCGTCACCGCGCGAGACGAAATACAGCGCCTGGCTGGTCGCCGGCTGCACCGCCGCCAGCAGCGACGCCTTGCCGGGCATCGCGATCGGCGTGGGCGGCAGGCCGACACGGGTGTAGGTGTTCCACGGCGTGTCGGCCTGCAGGTCCTTCTTGCGCAGGTTGCCGTCGAAGGCCGCGCCCATGCCGTAGATCACCGTCGGGTCGGTCTGCAGCGGCATGCCCGCGCGCAGCCGGTTGTTGAAGACCGCCGAGACCAGCTGGCGGTCGGCCGCGCGGCCGGTCTCCTTCTCGACGATGCTGGCCAGGATCAGCGCCTCGTCGGGCGTGCGCACCGCCGCAGGCGGCGCCCGCTGGGCCCAGGCGGCGGACAGCCGCCGGTCCATGGCGCGCAGGGCGCGGCGCAGCACCGCGGTGTCGCTGGCTCCCTTGGCATAGGTGTAGGTGTCGGGAAAGAAGCGCCCTTCCGGGTGCACGCCGGGTCGCCCGAGCAGGGCCATGACGGCATCGTCCGCAAGATCGCGGGTGTCGGGCTTGAGCACTTCGGCCTTCAGCAGGGCCGCACGCACCTGGCGGAAGGTCCAGCCTTCGACCAGCGTCACCGCACGCAGCGTCTCCTCGCCGCGCGCCAGCTTGGACAACAGCCGGCGCGGCGTGATGCCGCGCTCCAGCTCGTAGCTGCCGGCCTTGATGGCGCGGTCCTGCCCCGAGAGCCGGAACCATGCATACAGCAGCAACGGATCGACGTCGACGCCGGCATCGGTGACGGCCTGCGCCACCGCGCGCGGCAGCGTCCCCGGTTCGATCGAGAGGTCCACCGTCGGGGCGGCCAGCGACAGCGGGTGATGCACCCACCACAGGCCCCAGCCGCCGGCGCCCAGCACCAGCAGGGCGGCCAGCAGGAACACCGTCGTCGCCAATCGCCGCACTGCCGCCCTTCGTCCGTCGTGTGAATCCGAGGGACATGATAATTCACCTCATGGACGCGGGCGGCGACGCCGCGCCCGAACGGAGACCCCATGACCGATGTGCTGAATGGTGTATCGCCCCTGCCCCACCTGGGCGTCCTGCGCGTGGCGGGCGAGGATGCGAGCCGGTTCCTGCAGGGCCAGCTGACGCAGGACTTCGCCCTGCTGCGCGCCGACGAGGCGCGGCTGGCCGCCTATTGCACGCCCAAGGGCCGGATGCAGGCCAGCTTCATCGGCGTGCGGCGCGGCGACGCGGAAGTGCTGCTGGTCATGAGCCGCGACCTGCTGGAGGCCACCCGCAAGCGGCTGTCGATGTTCGTGCTGCGGGCCAAGGCCAGGCTGACCGACGCCAGCGCGGAGTTCGACCTGTACGGGCTGGCCGGCGCAGCCGCGCTGGCGGTGGCGCCAGACGGTGCGCCCTGGAGCCGCGTCGACGCCGGCGCGGCCACGGTGGTGCGCCTGTACCCGGCCGACGGCCAGCCGCGCAGCCTGTGGCTGGCCCCGGCCGGCACGCCCGTCCCTGCCGGGCCCGCGCTGGACCCGGCGCTGTGGCAATGGGGCGAGGTGCGCAGCGGCGTCGCCACCGTCACGGCGCCGCTGGCCGAAGCGCTGGTACCGCAGATGCTCAACTACGAGTCGGTCGGCGGCGTCAACTTCAAGAAGGGCTGCTATCCGGGCCAGGAAGTGGTGGCGCGCAGCCAGTTCCGCGGCACCCTCAAGCGCCGCGCCTACCTGGCGCATGCGAGCCAGGCGCTGCAGCCCGGCCAGGAGGTGTTCCACGAGTCGGACCCGCAGCAACCCTGCGGCCTGGTGGCGCAGGCGGCCGCCGCGCCGCACGGCGGCTGGGACGCGATCGTGTCGCTGCAGATTGCCGCGACCGAAGGCGGCCGGCTGAGCGCCGGCAGCGCCGATGGCCTGCCGCTGTCGGTGAGCTCCGCGCCCTACCCCTTGCTGGCCGACGTCTGAGCGGCGCCGCCGGCGCCGGCCAGTCCGAGCCTGGCGGCGTAGGCAGCCGGGATGCGCGACACCAGCAACTCGCGCTCGGCGCCGTTGGCCAGCGCCAGCGCCTGGCGGTAGGCCCCCAGGGCCTGCTCCTGGTCGCGCAGGCCCTGGTCGTACATGGACGCGAGCTGGAAATACCCGTCGGCGCGCGATGCCGGCCAGCCCACCATCCGCAGCCGCATCGCCTCGCGCGCCAGCTCCCAGTCGCTGGCCTGCCAGGCCAGCACGAAAGTGGCATTGGCCATGTCGTAGTCGTACAGCTGGTCGCGGATCGCGGCCCGCCCCAGTTCCAGCGCCCGGGCCGTCTGGCCGGCACGCGCGAGCAGGATCACCTCCAGCGAGCGCACCGCCGGCGCGCGCGGCTGGATCTGCCGGGCCCGGTCCAGGGCGGCCAGCGCGCCGGGCAGGTCGCCCGTGCTGGCGCGCCCGCGCGCCACGTTGGTCAGGATGGCGACGATGTGGGGCCGCGAGGTGAGGACGCTCTCCCAGATCCAGGTGGCGTTCTTCCAGTCGCCCCAGCGCGCCAGCTCGTCGGCCACCATCGGCGTGATCTTGCGGTAGTGCGGGTTGATGGCGACGCCCTCGCGGATCAGCGCCAGCATCTCGGCCTTCAGCGGCTGCAGGCGCCGGTCGTTGGGATTGCCGGAGGCCGAGATCGTCAGGGCCAGCCGGGTCGCGCGCACGATCTTGTACTCGGCCTCGGCCGCCTGCCAGGTGATGAACGCGGCCAGGCCGAGCGCAGCGACCGCCGCCGCCGCCGCGGCGCGCGACCAGCCGGGGCGCCACGGCAGGCGGATGGCGGCCTGGCGCCCGGCCGGGCCCAGGCGCGCCTCGGACGCCGCCAGGGCCGCCAGGCACAGCGCGAACAGCGCGCCGGTGGCGGCCATGCGCCACGGGAAGCCGACGTTGCTCACGATGAACAGCACCAGCAGGCTGCACAGGACGATGGCGCGCCAGGGCGCCTCCTCCCCGCCTGCGCCTGCGGTCGCCTTGAACGTGCGCCAGGCCGCCGCCAGCAGCCAGGCCGCCAGCGCCAGCAGGAAGGCCCAGCCGGCCAGGCCGTACTCGGCCAGCAACTGCAGGTACTCGTTGTGGGCGTAGTAGTCGGTCTCGAGCTGGGCGCCCTCCTCCTGGTACAGCGGCACCTCGTTCTCCCAGGCACCGGCGCCGACGCCGGCCAGCGGGTGGGCGGCGATCACGCGCAGCGTGGCACGCCACATCACCTGCCGCAGGCCCAGCGAGGGATCGGACGGCGAAATGGAGGCGGTGCGCTTGAAACCGCGCTCCAGCGCCGTCAGGCCGCGCTGTTCCTCGACGATCTTCGGATTGCCGGTGGGGATGACGCCCAGGGCCAGCACGCCGCCCAGCAGCAGCGCCACCACGCCCGCCTGCAGCGGCCGGCTCCAGCCGGTGCAGGCGAGCTGCCGCCGCCAGCGCCAGCCGAACCAGGGCAGCAGCACCAGCAGCTGCAGCCACAGGGCCGCCAGCGCGGCGCGGGTGCCGGTCATCAGGATCGCCACGATCACCAGCGCGGCGCTGGCGGCGAGCGCCAGGGCCGTGGCGGCCGATCGGGCGCGCGCCAGCAGGATGGCGGCGAACGGCAGCGTGCACACCGCGAACTCGGCGAAGAAGTTGCGGTTGACGAAGGTCGAGGCCGGGGGCGGGCCCTGGGGAAAGAGCTGCAGGTCGACCCAGAACTGCAGTGCGGCCCACAGCGACGCCAGCACCGCGCCGCCATGGATGCCCCAGGCCAGCAGCGGCAGGCTGCCGCGCGAGAGCGTGTTCAGGCCCAGCCACAGGATGAGGGCGAAGATGAACCAGCGGATCGCCTCCACGCCGGCCAGGTAGGCGTGCGACCAGGCCATGCTGCCCAGCGCGTACGCCATCAGCAGCAGCGGCAGCCAGAGGACGGCGTGCCACCGCAGGGCCATGCGGTCCTGGACCAGCCGCGAGAAGAACAGCAAGGCCGCGCCCAGCGCGGCGGTCGAGACGATGATCGACTTGAGCGTGTCCTGCAGCATCTCCTCGCGCGGCACGCCCAGCGCCGGCGCCAGCAGCATCATCAGCGCCAGCAGCGGCACGATGGCGCGGCTGCCCAGTTCGATCGGCAGCGGCGCGCCACTGCCGTCGGCTGCCACGGCCGGTGACGGCGGCGCGGCGGCCGGTGCATCTTTCCTGCGGCGTGCCATCGGTCAGGCCACCGCCAGCGCGCGCGCCATTTCGATGTGCGGAATGCCGGCCTCCTCGAACTCTGCGCCGCGGGCTTCGAACCCCATGCCGAGGTAGAACCCGGCGGCGCTGCGCTGCGCGTGCAGCACGGCTTCGTGATCGCCGCGCGCCGCGGCGGCGGCCAGCAGCGCCTGCAGCACGTCGCGGCCGACACCCGAGCCCCGCAGCACCCGCTGCACGGCCATGCGGCCGATGCGCGCAACGCCGGGAGACTGCGCCAGCAGCCGGCCCGTCGCGACCGGCTGGCCCAGCCGGTTGAAGGCGACGGCGTGCAGCGCCGTCCGGTCCGCCTCGTCCCACTCCAGGTCGGCCGGGATGCGCTGCTCCTGCACGAACACCTCGGTGCGGATGCGCTGCGCCGCCTCGCCCAGCTCGTCCCAGCTGCCGGTGCGCACCCGCAGCACCGGCTCGCCCGCCTCGAAGACACCGAGCAGTTCGCGCAGCGCCGGCGGCACCGGCCGCGAGGTCTGCGTCGCCGGATCGGCGAACACGTAGACCAGTTCGCAACCGACCAGCAGCTCGTCGCCGCGGAAGATCGCGCCGGTGAACAGGATCGAGGAGGTGCCGACGCGGCTGCAGCGCAGGCCGACGTCCAGCCGGTCGTCCATGCGCGCGGAGGCGCTGAATTCGATGGTCGCCTTCTTGACGTACAGGTCGCCGTCCAGCAGGCGCATCGCCTCCTCGTACGGCATGGCCAGCGCGCGCCAGTAGTCCGCGACGGCAGTGTCGAAGTACATCAGGTAGTGCGCGTTGAACACGATCTTCTGCATGTCCACTTCGGCCCAGCGCACCCGCAGGCGGTGAAGGAATCGGAAATCTCGTCGGTTCATGGATTGATTGGCTGCAGGGCTCGGGCGAGGGCTCGCGCCGCGTCGGCGTGCGCCTGGCGCGCCTCGCGGATCGCCCGTCCCATCTTGATGAATTCGTGGGTGACGCCGCGGTAGATCTCGAGGTCCACCGCGACGTGCGACGCCCGGAGTTTATCCGCGTAGGCCAGCGCGTCGTCCACCACCGGGTCGTACTCGGCGAGGCCGATCCAGGCGGGCGCCACGCCCTCCAGGTCGTCCGCCAGCAGCGGTGCGAAGCGCCAGTCGGTGCGCTGCGCAGGCGCGATGTACTGGTCGAAGAACCAGTCGATGTGTTCCTGGTCCAGCACCAGGTCCCGGCCGTACCGCTCGTGGGAGGGGGCCTCGCGCCCGGGCGCGGTGCCGGGATAGAACAGCAGCTGCAGCGCCAGCGGCAGGCTCTCGTCGCGCGCCAGGATGGCGCACACCGCCGCCAGGGTGCCGCCGGCGCTGTCGCCGCCAACGGCCAGCCGGCTGCCGTCCAGCCCCAGGCTGCCGGCCTGCCGCGCCAGCCATTGCGTGGCAGCCCAGGCATCGTCGACCGCCGTCGGGAAGCGATGGGCCGGCGCCAGCCGGTAGCCCAGCGACACCACCGCGCAGCCGCTGCCGCGGGCCAGTTCGCGGCAGAGCACGTCGTGGGTCTCGATGCTGCCGACGGTGTAGCCGCCGCCGTGCAGGTACAGCAGCAGCGGCAACGGTCCTGTCCCGGGCGCGTACAGGCGTGCCGGCAGCGCGGCACCGTCCCGGCCCGGGATGGCGAAGTCCTCCACCCGCGCCAGCGCCGCCCTGGGCAGCTCCAGCACGTTCGCCCCGCGCTCGTAGGCCGACCGGGCCTGCTCCGGCGTGAGCGCATGGATGGGCGGGAAGCTTGCGCGCGCCATGCCCTGCAGCACGGATCGCATGGACGGGGTGAGGTGACGGTGGTGCGGCAGGAACATGGTGCGTGTCCGCTCTGGGACAGCGGGCAGGACAAATGGGGATGCAGGGCCGGCGTCCGGCCCGCTACAGTCACAGGCTTTCGATCCTACCGCGGAGGAATGTCATGGCCTTCATGAACTACGTGACCCAGATCCAGCTCGACTTCGGCGCGGTGAAGTTGCTGCCGCAGGAGTGCGAGCGGGTGGGCATCAAGCGGCCCCTGGTGGTCACCGACACCGGCGTGCGGGCCGCCGGCGTGCTGCAGCAGGCCCTGGACGCGATGCCCGGCATGAAGGTGGCGGTGTTCGACCAGGTGCCCTCGAACCCGACCGAGGCGGCCGTGCGGGCCGCCGTAGAGGTGTACCGGGCCAACGGTTGCGACGGCCTGATCGCCGTGGGCGGCGGCTCGCCGATCGACTGCGCCAAGGGCGTCGCGATCGCGGCCACCCATGAGGGGCCCCTGACGCGGTACGCCACGATCGAGGGCGGCTCGACCAGGATCACCGAGAAGGTGGCGCCCGTGATCGCCGTGCCCACCACCAGCGGCACCGGCAGCGAGGTGGCGCGCGGCGCGATCATCATCGTCGACGACCACCGCAAGCTGGGATTCCACAGCTGGCACCTGGTGCCCAAGGCGGCAATCTGCGATCCCGAGCTGACGCTGGGCCTGCCGCCCAGGCTCACCGCCGCCACCGGGATGGACGCCATCGCCCACTGCATGGAGACCTTCATGTCGGCGGCGGTGATTCCGCCGGCCGACGGCATCGCGCTGGACGGGCTGGAGCGCGGCTGGGCGAGCATCGAGCGCGCCACCAGGAACGGCCACGACCGCGAGGCGCGCTTCAACCTGATGAGCGCGTCGATCGAGGGCTCGCTCGCCTTCCAGAAGGGCCTGGGCTGCGTGCACTCCCTCAGCCACAGCCTGGGCGGGGTCGACCCGCGGCAGCACCACGGCACGCTCAACGCGGTGTTCCTGCCGGCGGTGATCCGGTTCAATGCCGCGGCCGAATCGATGCGCAAGGAACGCAGGCTCGAGCGCATGGCGCACGCCATGGGCTTGAAGTCGGCCGGCGACGTGGCCGAGGCGGTCAAGGACATGAACGTCCGGCTGGGCCTGCCCTCGGGACTGGCCGCGATGGGCGTGCAGCGCGAATGGTTCGGTCGCATCATCGCCGGCGCCATGGCCGACCACTGCCACAAGACCAATCCGCGGATCGCGACCGAACAGGATTACGAGGAAATGCTGGCCGCCTCGATGTGACCCGCGCGCGGCGCCAGGCGCCGGCCCAGCCCTCGTCCGCCCCAGCGCCGCACCGGCTGCTCGAACCAGCGTTCGCTGGCGGCCGCCGCGAGGCAGCTGGCGCCCAGCACGCCCGCCAGCAGCGCCACATGCACCGCGCTGCCGGCGTGCGCGATGTCGCCCGCCGACAGGCGCGGCCAGATGATCCAGCTGAAGCCGAAGAAGAACAGCGGGTGCAGCAGGTAGCAGCCGTAGGTGATGTCGCCCAGCCAGCGCGCCGCCGGCGCGCCGGCGACGGGCAGCCGCACCTGGCCGCTGGCGAACACGGCGCCGAAGCAGGCTGCGAACAGCACAGCCCCCCGCAGTCCGAGCAGTTCGTCGCCCGCCGCGGCAGGATTGAGCCCCAGCAGCAGCGCGGCCAGGGCGGCCCAGCAGGCAATGCCCACTCCAGCCGGCCAGCGCAGGTCCTGCGCGCGGCGTGCCGCGCCGATGACGCAGCCGCCGAAGAAGTAGGCCGCGAACGCCGGCACCTGGTGGTAGCCAACGCTGCTGGCGGCATAGCCGGCGGGCGAGCCGACGGTGCGCCCGATCCAGACCCACTGCAGCGCCGCCAGTGCCGCCAGGGTGCCGATCCACCACCAGCGGCGTGCCGTCAGCATCAACGCGACCGGCACGGACAGATAGAACACGAACTCGATCCCCAGCGACCAGCCACCGATCGCCAGCGCCGACACGGCCGGATCGAACAGCCCGAACGCAAAGCTGAGGTTCAGCGCCAGCCGCTGCGCCGCGTCCGGCAGCAGGCGTCCGTCCCGGAAGGCGAGCAGCGCCAGCAGCGCGATGCACGCCACCAGGTACAGCGGTGCCAGCCGCAGCCAGCGGGTGACCAGGAAGCGCAGTGCGTCGGTGGTGCCTTGCAGGCGGCCGAGGTAGTTGTAGGCCAGGCTGGCGCCCGACAGCACGAAGAACAGGTACACGCCGTAGCTGCCCAAGGTGTGCAGCTGGGCGACGTCCTGCCAGGTCAGCAGGTGGTAGGTGGCGACGGCCAGCGCGCACAGGCCGCGCAGCACGTCCCAACCCAGCACCCGTTCGGTCGCAGCGGCGGTCACAGCGGCTCCACCCGGCGGGCATCGGGCCGCTCCAGCCAGGCCGCGAACTCGTCGGCCAGTTGCCGGCTGGCCGACGCCGCGGCATTCCAGGCCTTCATGCGACCCTGCAGGTCGCGTCCGTAGCGAGTGAAGTCGGTCCGATCCGGCAGCTTCCCGTCCGGCAGGCGCCTGACCCACTCGGGATCGGGCGCCAGGACCAGCGTACGGTCCAGGAACGGCGTGGCGGCATGCCGCCACCTGAGTCCCTTGTCGAGCCAGCCGGGCACGATCGCCCGCTGGAAATGCGGATACAGCACGATGCCGCGGCCACCGGGTGCATGCCAGGACAGGTGCAGGTGGTAGTCGGTGATGCCGCCGTCCCAGTACGCGCCGCGCGGCGCGCCTTCGATGTCGTGCACGGCCCGCAGCACGAACGGGATCGAGCAGCTGGCCTGCAGGGCGTCCTGGAAGTTGTGCGGCGTCAGCAGCACCTGGCGCGTGCGGTAGTCGGACACGGCGAACGGCAGCGGGGCCGCAGCGCCGTCCTGCGGCGACGAGAACACCACCCGCTCGAGCCACGCCCCCATGGCCTTGCGGTGCAGGGCGTTCGACAGGAACGCCCCCAGGTAGCCCAGGGGCGTCGCCAGCCGGTGCTCGCGCGCCAGCATGTGCCGGCCGCGGGCGGTGACGATGTGCAGCCGGTAGCGCGGATGGGCCAGCACCTCGCCCACCCGTTCGCCGTAGAACGCCTGCAGGCTGGCGCCGAAGCGCTCGCTGACGAGATCGGCCGGCGGCGTGCGGCGCCCCGGCGGCAGTTCGTAGTCCTGCGCGATGTAGTCGCGCTCCAGCCGCTGCAGCGCGGCGACCGGATCGTTCAGGCAGGCGGCGGCCATCCGCCAGGCGCCGATCGAGGCGCCCACCAGATGGACCGGATCGCCGGCACGCGGCAGCCACTGGCCGAACAGGAAGCGGTCCAGCGGTCCGAGGATCAAGCCCTTGGGACCGCCGGCGGCGCCGGGAACGATCGTGATGTCCTGCGGCTGGAGCCCGTGTTCGGCGATGTGGCGGCGAGCGCCCGGCCCGGCGTACAGGCGCAGGGCTGTCATCGCGCCTATTTTCGCAGGCCCTGCAGCTTCGCGAACGCTCCGGCCATGGCCGTGGCCGCCGCGGGCTCGTCGCGGCGCGGCATGCGCTGGCCGCGGCCGGCACCCTCGAACCGGTTCCGGCCCTCGGCGGCGCCGCGCGCCGGCGCGTCGCCGAGCTTCATGGAGAGACTGATGCGCTTGCGCGCCGCGTCCACCTCCAGCACCTTCACCTTGACGATGTCGCCGGTCTTGACGACCTCGCGCGCGTCCTTGACGAACTTGTGCGAGAGCTGGCTGACGTGCACCAGGCCGTCCTGGTGGACGCCCAGGTCGACGAAGGCGCCGAAGGCGGCGACGTTGCTCACCGTGCCCTCCAGCACCATGCCTTCGCGCAGGTCGGCGATATCCTCCACGCCGTCGTTGAAGCGCGCCACCCGGAAGTCCGGGCGCGGATCGCGGCCGGGCTTTTCCAGCTCGCCCAGGATGTCCTTGACGGTGATGACGCCGAACTGCTCGTTGGCGAACAGCTCGGGCCGCAGCTGCCTGAGCATCTCGGCGCGGCCCATCAGCTCGCTCACGGGCTTGCCGGTCGCCGCCAGCATCTGTTCGACCACGGGATAGGTCTCGGGGTGCACGCCGGTCATGTCCAGCGGGTTGTCGCCGCCGCGGATGCGCAGGAAGCCGGCGCTCTGCTCGAAGGTCTTGGCGCCCAGCCCGCTGACTTCCATCAGCTGCCGGCGGCTGCGGAAGGCGCCGTGCGCTTCGCGCCAGCGCACCACCGCATTCGCAACCGAGGACGACAGGCCCGACACGCGCGCCAGCAGCGGCACGCTGGCCGTGTTGAGGTCCACGCCGACCGAGTTCACGCAATCTTCCACCACGGCGTCCAGCGTGCGCGCCAGCTCGCCCTGGTTGACGTCGTGCTGATACTGGCCGACGCCGATCGACTTCGGATCGATCTTCACCAGCTCCGCCAGCGGGTCCTGCAGGCGGCGCGCGATGCTGGCGGCGCCGCGCAGGCTGACGTCGACGTCAGGCAGCTCCTGCGACGCGAACGCACTGGCCGAATAGACCGACGCGCCGGCTTCGCTGACCACCACGCGTTGCATGCCGTCGTGCCGCTTCATCAGGTCGGCGGCGAGCTTGTCGGTTTCGCGGCTGGCGGTGCCGTTGCCGATGGCGATCAGGTTGACGCCGTGCCTGCGGCACAGCTGCTCCAGCTGATGCAGCGAGCCGTCCCAGTCCCGGCGCGGCTCGTGCGGGTACACGGTCGCGGTGTCGACCAGTTTGCCGGTGGCATCGACCACCGCCACCTTCACGCCGGTGCGGATCCCGGGGTCCAGCCCCATCACGACGCGCGGTCCGGCCGGTGCGGCCAGCAGCAGGTCGCGCAGGTTGTCGGCGAAGACCTTGATCGCCACCTTCTCGGCTTCCTCGCGCAGGCGCGTGAACAGGTCGCGTTCACCCGACAGCGACAGCTTCACGCGCCAGGTCCAGGCGACGCACTTGCGCAGCAGGTCATCGGCCGCGCGGCCCCGGTGGCTCCAGCCCAGGTGCAGCGCGATCTTGCCTTCGGCGATCGAGGGTTGGCCGGGCTCGGGCTCGACCGGCAGCACCAGCTTCGCGTCCAGGATGTCCTGCTGGCGGCCGCGGAACACGGCCAGCGCGCGGTGCGAGGGCACGCGCGACATCGGCTCCGCATAATCGAAGTAGTCGCGGAATTTGGCCACCTCGGCGTTGTGTTCGTCCTTGCCGGCCGCCAGCCGCGACTGCAGCAGTCCCTCGGCCCACAACCATTCGCGCAGCTGCTGCACCAGCGCCGGATCCTCGGCCCAGCGTTCGGACAGGATGTCGCGCACGCCGTCGAGCACGGCGGGCACCGTGGTGAAGTCCTCGCCGCCCTCCCCTTTCTCCGCCTTGACGAAAGCTGCGGCTTCGGCGGCCGGATCGAGCGTGGGGTTGGCGAACAGGCGCTCCGCGAGCGGTTCGAGCCCGGCTTCGCGCGCGATCTGGCCCTTGGTGCGGCGCCGGGGCTTGAACGGCAGGTACAGGTCCTCGACCTCCTGCTTGGTGGCGGCGGCCTCGATGGCCGCCCGCAGCTGCGGCGTGAGCTTGCCCTGCTCCTCGATGCTGGCCAGCACGGCCGCGCGCCGCGCCTCCAGCTCGCGCAGATAGGCCAGCCGCGCCTCCAGCTCGCGCAGCTGCACGTCGTCCAGGCCCCCGGTGGCTTCCTTGCGGTAGCGGGCGACGAACGGCACGGTCGCACCGCCATCGAGCAGATCCACGGCCGCCTGCACCTGCTGTTCGCGGACCCGGATTTCGGCAGCGAGCTGCCGGATGATTTTCTGCATGGACTTCACTGCAAAAGCTGAACCAGAGGCGCGCGAGTTTGCCACAGCGCTCGGACAGCGATACGGCGTCTCCTCCGACAGCCGCGCTGGCGCCGCGCTTCCCAGAATCGCAGGCGAAGACAAGGAGTTTGAGCCATGCGCGCCCGATTGCTGTTCATCGTTCTTGCCGCCCTGGCCGTCGCCGGCCTGGCGGCCCTCAACTGGGCCGAGGTGACGCGCACTGCGCACCTGAACTTCGGCCTGGTCCTGGCCGACGCGCCGCTGGCGGGCATCCTGCTGGGCCTGCTGGCGCTGACCCTGGCGGTGTTCCTGGTCAGCAGCGCGATCCAGGAGTCGCGCAACCTGCTGGCCTGGAACCGGCACAGCCGGGAACTGCAGGCCCAGCGCGACCTGGCCGACCGCGCGGAGGCCTCGCGCTTCACCGAGCTGCGCCAGCACATGGACGCCACCCTGCGCGACGCCCGGCAGCGCGACTGGGTCAACGGCAGCGACTTCGAGCGCTCCACGATGCAGAGCCATCGCGAATTGCGGGCCCAGTTGGACACCATGAACCGCATGCTGCTGGCCCGGCTGGCCGAGCTCGAGGCCCGCCTGGAGCGCCGGCCCGCCATCGCCGACCCGTTGGCGGCGCCGCAGACGGTCGTGGCGCCGGACGAACCGCCGCGCCAGCGCGCCAAGGTGTAGGCGACCCGGCGTCAGTCGAACAGGCCGGGCTCGGGCCCCAGCCGGGCCCGTTCGATCTCCAGCAGCCGCAGCTTCGTGGCGACGCCGCCTGCGGCCGAGAAACCGCCCGCGCCCGAGCGCGCCGCCAGCACGCGGTGGCACGGCACGATCGGGGCAAACGGGTTGTGCCCCAGCGCCTGGCCCACCGCACGGGCGGCGCCGGGGTCGCCGACGCGCGCCGCAACTTCGCCGTAGGTGAGCGTGCGGCCCGGCGGAATGGCGCGCGTGACCTCGTACACCCGCTGCTGGAACGCAGCGATCCCGCTCAGGTCCAGCGGCACATCCAGCATCGGGTCCGCCACGCCGTCGAGCGCGCGTTGCACGCGGGCGATGATCGCCGCCACCGCCGCCGGCGGCTCGGTCGCCGGCGCCTGCGGAAAGCGCCGTCGCATGCGGTCCAGCGTGCGCGTGCGGCTGCCTTCGGGCAGTTGCACGCCGGCCAGCAGCCCCTCGCGCCAGGCGATCCCGCACCAGCCGATGGCCGTGGGAAAGACGCAGAGCCCGCTGGCCGCGAGGTCTTCAGGCACCTTCGGCCTTGCGCAGCACGTAGCCGACCCGCGGGAAATGCACGTGCACCGTGCCGGCGCGCGGATCGTCCCGGCCGAGCGAATAATGCGTGCGCGTGGCCGCGATCAGCGTGCCGGAGGTGGCTTCCTGGCCGAAGCTTTCGGCCGCGACCGTGACCGGCGTGCCCAGGGCGATCCCATGGTCGTCCTGGAACGAACTGTCCAACAGCAGGTTGCTGCCGGCCGGCATCGGCTCGGCTCCCTGCGCCACCCGCAAGGCGGCGGTGCCGTCGAGCTGGTCCAGGGTGCCCGGCCCGATCGCCATCCCTTCGAGGCGGTCCATCCATTCGGCCACCGCCGGGGTCGCGTTCAGGATGTCCGCCAGCGGTTGCACCTGCGTGCGGATGAACCACAGAGGATGGTAGGCAGCGAAGTCGGCGACGCAGGGTTCGGATCCGAACAGGAACTCGTGCTCTTCGACCATGTGCGCGATGCGGCGCAGGTAGGAGCGCAGCGCCGAAGTGGCGTCGCCCGGGCGCAGCCGCACCAGGTTGCCGCTCATCGCCTTGCGGTCCTCGGCGAACGCCTGCGCCTGCCGCGGCGGCACGCTGGCGAAGACATGCGCCGCCCCGCGCGGCTGCAGGCTGTATGCCATCGCGGCCCAGAACAGCGTGCTGTCGGCCCACTGGGCGAACACCCGCGCCACCCCGCGCAGCGCCGGCGGGTACAGCATCGGCTCGGGCTGCACATGTTCGAGCACGTCGCAGATGAGCGCCGTATCGCAATAGATGTCCGCGCCGACCTGCAGCACCGGGGTGCGGCGGTAGCCCCCGGTCAGCGCCACCAGGTCGGGCTTGGGCATCACGGCCGGCATGATCGCCGACTTCCAGGGCAGCCGCTTGTAGCCCAGGGCCAGGCGGATCTTCTCCGAGAACGGCGACGCGGGATAGTGGTGCAGGATGAGCTCGGACATGGCGGACCGTTCCTTGCGTGCGGTTCAGCGCGGCATGGCGCGCGAGATGATGGCCTGCAGGTCCGCCGACGACGGCAGCGTCCCGAACACCTGACCCCAGTCGCCGGCAATGCGCGAGCCGCAGAACGCGTCGAACACCGCCGCCGGCGCGCTCTGGTACAGCAGGGCCGCCTGCACCGCAAGCGCCACTTCCTGCGCCAGCCGCCGCGCCTCGCCTTCGGTGGCCATCCGCTCGATGCGCGCCGGCAGCGCCGCGGCCAGCTTGTCCAGTGCCGGGTGCGCGCCCCGGGCCGGGGCCAGTTCCTGCGCGATCGCGGCCGCCGCATCGGCCTTGCGCGTGGCGCGCAGCAGGTCCAGCGCCATGATGTTGCCGGCGCCTTCCCAGATCGAGTTGACCGGCATCTCGCGGTAGATGCGGGCCATCACGCCCTCGCCGTTCTCCTCGACGTAGCCGTTGCCGCCCAGGCATTCCATCGCTTCCTGGCCGAAGTGGCTGCCGCGCTTGCAGATCCAGAACTTGGAGATCGGCGTCAGCACGCGGGCGATGACCTTCTCCTGCTCGTCGCCGGGGCGGTCGAAGGCCCGTGCCACGCGCAGCGCCAGCGCGGTGGCGGCCTCGCTTTCCAGCGCCAGGTCGGCCAGCACGTTGCGCATGGCAGGCTGCTCGATCAGGCGCCGGCCGAAGGCCTCGCGCTGCGCGGTATGGTCCAGCGCGATCGACAGGGCCTGGCGCATCAGTCCGCTGGTGCCCAGTCCGCAGTCCATGCGCGTCATGGTTCCCATCTCGAGGATCTGCGCCACGCCGCGCCCGGGCTCGCCCACCAGCCAGCCGATGGCGCCGTGGAACTCCACCTCGGAGCTGGCATTGGCCTTGTTGCCGAGCTTGTCCTTCAGGCGCAGGATGTGCATCGCGTTGCGCGTCCCGTCGGGCAGGATGCGCGGCAGGAAGAAGCAGCTGAGCAGCCCGCCGGGCGCGCGCGCCAGCACCAGGAAGGCGTCGCACATGGGCGCCGAGAGGAACCACTTGTGGCCGGTGATGCGAAAGCGCGGGCCCCAGTTGTCCTCGCCGTCGGGCGCCGCGTCGCTGGTGTTGGAGCGCACGTCCGAGCCGCCCTGCTTCTCGGTCATGCCCATGCCCATGGTGAACGCGCCCTTGTCGCGCCAGGGCTTGAGCTGCGGGTCGTAGCCGCGGCTGGCCAGCCCGGGACCCCAGTCGGCGTACACGGCCTCGTTGCGGCGCAGGGCCGGCGTGACCGCGTAGGTCATCGAGATCGGGCACAGGATCGACGGCTCCAGCTCGGTGAACAGCATGAACCCGGCCGCCCGCAGCACATGCGGCGACGGCCCGCGCTGCGTCCACGGCGTGCCGTGCAGCCCGGCCTTGGTGGCCGCCGCCATCAGCGCGTGGTAGCTGGGGTGGAATTCGACCTCGTCGATGCGATGGCCGTAGCGGTCATGGCTGCGCAGCTGCGGCGTGTGCAGGTTGGCCAGCCGCGCGTGGGTCTGCATCGTCCCCGTGCCCAGTACGGCGCCCAGCGCCGACAGCTCGGCGGTGTCCAGCCCCGGCGCGTTGAGCTTGAGCGCCGCCTGCAGCGCGAGGTTGCTGTCGAACAGGTTGTAGTCGACCAGCGATTGCGGCTGGTTGAACACTTCATGCGTGGCCACGGCCATGGGACCTCCTCGGCGCGAAAGCGAGCCCTCGGGCGGCGCCGGCGTCGCGCAATCCGGCACCGTTGCAACGAGCCCTGCCCGGCGGCCGGGCAGGCGGCAGCTCGTAGTGTGACACCGCCGGGCAGCGCCCGGGGCAAAGGCCCGCCCCGGCGCCGGTCAGATCAGCTTGACCAGCTGCTTGCCGACGTTGCGGCCCTTGAGCAGTCCGAGAAAGGCCTCGGGCGTCGCCTCGAGCCCCTGGGCGATCGATTCGCGCGGGCGCAGCGTGCCGGCCGCCACCAGGCCAGCCAGCTCCTTCAGCGCCTGCGGCCACACGTCCATGTGCTCGCCGACGATGAAGCCTTCCACCGTGAGGCGGCTGCGCAGGATGAGCTGGGGATAGGTCATGGGCACCGGCTTGCCGTCGTAGCCGGCGATCATCCCGCACACGGCGATGCGGCCGAAGTCGTTCATGCGCAGCATCACCGCGTCCATGACCATGCCGCCCACGTTCTCGAAGTAGCCGTGCACGCCGTCCGGGCAGGCGTCGCGCAGCGCCTTTGCCAGCGATCCCGCGTCGGCATGGCGCTTGTAGTCCAGGCAGGCGTCGAAGCCGAGCTCGCCGACCACGTAACTGCACTTCTCGTCGCCGCCGGCGATGCCGACCACCCGGCAGCCGCGCGCCCTGGCCAGCGCGCCGAACGCGCTGCCCACGGCGCCGGCGGCGGCGCTCACCACCATGGTCTGCCCGGCCTTGGGCTGCAGGATCTTCACCAGCCCGTACCAGGCCGTGACGCCGGGCATCCCGACGGCGCCCAGGTAGTACGACAGCGGCACCCGCGACGCGTCCACCTTGCGCAGGGCGCCGGGCTGTGCGGCGTCATACACGCCGTATTCCTGCCAGCCGCCCATCCCGATCACCTTGTCGCCGGGCGCGAAGTCGGGCGAGCGGCTGTCGGCCACCTCGCCCACGGTGCCGCCCACCATCACCTTGCCCAGCGGCTGCGGCGCGGCGTAGCTGCGCGCGTCGTCCATGCGCCCGCGCATGTAGGGGTCCAGACTCAGGTAGTGGTGCCGCACCAGCACCTGGCCGTCCTGCAGCGGCGGCGTCGGCACGGTGACCAGCTTGAAGTTGGACGCGCTCGCCTCGCCCTGCGGGCGGCTGTCCAGGAGAAATTGGCGGTTCTGTGGCATGGGAGTGGATCGGGTGTCAATCAGTGGAAATGACGCTCAGGCCGTTCGCGCTGGCCGCGCCGACCGGCAGGCGCCGGACGTACTTGAAGGTGCCGGTCGCGTGGGCGCAGGCCCGGCCTTCGCCGTCGAACACCGTGCCCTCGGTGAACGCCATGGTCGCGGTGCGGTGCATCAGCCGTCCCTTGCCGGTGAGCACGCCGCGCGCCGGCTGCATGAAGGTGGTCTTCATCTCGATGGTCACGACGCCCATGTCCTGCTGGATGCTGCGCGCGGCGGTGGCCATGGTCACGTCCAGCAGCGTCATCAGGGCGCCGCCGTGCACCACGTGGAACGAATTCTCGTGCTCGGGCCGCGCCGCGTACCGGATCTCCGAATGGCCGCCCTCGAACACGGTGAGCTCGAAGCCCAGATGGTTCACGAACGGGATGTCGACGCCGAACTGCATGAAGCTCCTTGAAATTCCTGGAAAGATGCCGCGGCTCAGCCGCCGGTGATGACGCTCACGCCGCCGTCCACCGCCAGCCACTGGCCGGTGATGTGCTTGCCCGCGTCGGCGGCGAACAGCAGCGTGATGCCCTTGAGGTCCTCGTCGTCGCCCAGGCGGCGCAGCGGCGAGTGCGCTGCCAGTTCCCGTTCGCCGAGGCGGTCCAGCGTGGCCTGGGTCATCTTGCTCGGGAAGAAACCCGGGCAGATGGCGTTCACGTTGATGTTGTAAGGGCCCCATTCGCAGGCCAGCGCGCGGGTGAAATTGATCACCGCGCCCTTGGACGTGTTGTAGGCCAGGGTCTTGAGCTGCGGCGGATTGCCGCCCAGCCCCGCGATGGAGGCGATGTTGATGATGCGACCGGACTTGCGCGGGATCATGCTGCGCTTGCCGATCTGCTGCGACAGGATGAAGTAGCCCCGCACGTTCAGGTTCATCAGCTTGTCCCAGGCCTCCACCGGGTGGTCCTCGGCCGGAGCGCCCCAGGCCGCGCCGGCGTTGTTCACCAGGATGTCGACGTCGCCCATGCGCTGCAGGGTCTCGTCGGCCAGCCGGCGGATCTCGTCTTCCTTGCCGGCGTCGGCGGCGATCCAGCGCGCGTCGATGCCGGCGGACTGCAGTTGCGCGGCCGCCTGCTCCAGGTCGCCGGCCTTGCGCGAGCTCAGCATGATGCGGGCACCGGCCTCGCCCAGCGCGTGCGCCATCTGCAGCCCCAGGCCACGCGAGCCGCCGGTCACCAGCGCGGTCTTGCCGCGCAGGTCGAACAGCTGGGATACGGTACGGGTCATCGTGGTCTCCTGTGAGCGGTGGGCGATTGTGACGTCAGAACGCGTCCTCGGGCATGTCGGCGCAGGTCGGGTCGCGGCTGGCGGCCACCTGCAGCCAGGCCGCGATCCTGGGCAACTCGTAGCGGAAGAAGTAGCGCGCGGCCTGCAGCCGCCCCTGCGCGGCGGGGCCGGCATCACCGGCGGCGTGCACCGCCAGCGCCACGTCCAGCCACAGCCAGGCCACCACCACGTGGCCGAACGCCTGCATGTAGGGCACGGCATTGGCCAGCGCCTCGGCCGGGTTGCCGGTGGACCAGGCCGAGAGCGTCGCCGCCTGCACCTGCTGCAGGGCCTCGGCCAGCGCGCGTGCATGTTCAGCCAGCGGCGCCTGCTGCTGCGCCCGGCTGATCGTCGCCTGCATCCGTTGCCCCAGCAGCGCCAGGCCCCGGCCCTGCTCCATCAGCACCTTGCGGCCAAGCAGGTCGGCCGCCTGGATGCCGTGGGTGCCTTCGTGGATCATGTTGAGGCGGTTGTCGCGCCAGTACTGCTCGACCGGGAAATCGCGCGTGTAGCCGTAGCCGCCATGCACCTGGATCGCCAGGGAATTGGCCTCCAGGCACCATTCGCTGGGCCAGCTCTTGGCGATCGGCGTCAGCACCTCCAGCAGCAGCCGCGCCTCGTCCGCCGCCGCCGCGCCGCCGGTGCGCTGTTCGTCGACCAGCCGCGCGCAATACAGCTCCAGCGCCAGCCCGCCCTCGCACAGCGACTTCTGCGCCAGCAGCATGCGCTTGACGTCGGCGTGCTCGATGATGCGCACCTGCGGCTGCGCGGCGTCCTTCCCCGCCGGTCCGGGCGGCCGCCCCTGGGGGCGATTCCTCGCGTACTCGAGCGAGGCGTAGTAGCCCGCCAGCCCCAGCATCACCGCGGCAGTGCCGACGCCGATGCGCGCCTCGTTCATCATGTGGAACATGCAGCGCAGGCCCTCGTGCGGCCGGCCCACCAGGTAGCCGATCGCGCCGGCCTCGCCCCGCACGGGGTAGCGGCCTTCGCCGAAATTGAGCAGCGTGTTGGTGGTGCCGCGCCAGCCGAGCTTGTGATTGAGCCCGGCCAGCGCCACGTCGTTGCGCTCGCCGGTCAGGGCTCCCGCGGTGTCCACCAGCCACTTGGGCACGATGAACAGCGAGATGCCCCTGGTGCCGGGAATCAGCCTGCCGTCCGGCCCCGGGATCTTGGCCAGCACCAGGTGGACGATGTTCTCGCCGAGCTCGTGCTCGCCCGACGAGATCCACATCTTGTTGCCCGTGAGGCGATGGCGCGGGCCGAGCGGGTCGGACTCGGAACCGGCGCCGTCCGGCACCGCGCGGGTGGCGACGTCCGACAGCGAGGAGCCGGCCTGCGGCTCGGACAGCGCCATCGTGCCCGACCAGCGCCCGGAGAACTCGTTGAGCGCGAAGACTTCGCGCTGCAGAGCGGTGCCGTGCTTGAGCAGCAGGTTGGCGTTGCCCACCGTGAGCATGCCCGACCCGATGCTCACCGAGGCGAGCGCGAAGAAGCTGTTGGCCGCCGCTTCCACCGTATAGGGCAGTTGCATGCCGCCCAGATCGTAGTCCTGGGCCGCGCTGAGCATGCCCGAGGCGGCGTAGGCGTCGTGCGCCTCCTGGGTCGCTGCCGGCAGGATCACCCGTTCCCCGTCGAAGCGCGGCTCCTCGACGTCGACCGTGCGGTTGAACGGCGCGTACTTCTCGCGCGCGATGCGCTCGCAGGTGTCGAACACCGCGTCGAAGGTCTCGCGCGAATGGTCGGCAAAGCGCGGGCGCTCGGTCAGCCGCTGCGCATGCAGCCAGTCGTAGAGGAGGAATTCGAGGGTGGAACGGTAGGACATCGAAAGAACCCAGCAGCCGAACGCAGAGGTCGCAAAGGCCGCGTTCGGCAGCCCGATCCCGTGTTACAGGACTTCGAAGACGCCCGCCGCGCCCATGCCGCCGCCGATGCACATGGTCACCAGCACGCGCTTGGCGCCGCGGCGCCGGCCTTCGATCAGCGCATGGCCGGTGAGCCGCTGGCCCGACACGCCGTACGGGTGCCCGACCGCGATGGCGCCGCCGTTGACGTTCAGCCGGTCGGCCGGGATGCCCAGCTTGTCGCGGCAGTAGAGCACCTGCACGGCAAACGCCTCGTTCAGCTCCCACAGGTCGATGTCCTGCACCGCCAGGCCCAGTTTCTTCAGGACCTTGGGCACTGCGAACACCGGGCCGATGCCCATCTCGTCGGGCTCGCAGCCGGCCACCGCGAAGCCGAGGAAGCGTCCCAGGGGCTTCAGGTTGTTGCGGCTGGCGTACTGCTCGCTCACCACGACGCAGGCGCCCGCGCCGTCGGAGAACTGGCTGGCGTTGCCGGCGGCGATGGTGCCGCCCGGCAGCGCCGGCTTGATGGTGCTGATGCCTTCCTTGGTGGTGCCTTCGCGCGTGCCCTCGTCGCGGCTGACGGTGACCTCCTTGGTGCGCAGGCCCAGCACCGGGTCGGCCACGCCGGCCTGCACCGTGATCGGCGCGATCTCGTCGTCGAACTTGCCGGCGGCCTGGGCGGCGCAGGCCTTCTGCTGGCTGGCCGCGCCGTATTCGTCCATGGCTTCGCGGCCGATGCCGTAGCGCTTGGCCACCTGCTCGGCGGTCTGCAGCATCGTCCAGTAGATCTCGGGCTTGATCTCCAGCAGCGCCGGATCGCGCAGCATGTGCATGTTCATCTCCTGCTGCACGCACGAGATGCTCTCCACGCCGCCCGCCACGAACACGTCGGCCTCGCCGACGATCACGCGCTGCGAGGCCAGTGCGATCGTCTGCAGGCCGGACGAACAGAAGCGGTTCACCGTCATCCCCGACACACTGACGGGCAGGCCGGCGCGCAGGGCGATCTGGCGCGCGATGTTCATGCCGGTCGCGCCCTCCGGATTGGCGCAGCCCATGATCACGTCCTCCACCTGCGCGCCGTCGATGCCGGCGCGCTGCAGCGCATGCTTGACCGCGTGCCCGCCCAGGGTCGCGCCGTGCGTCATGTTGAAGGCGCCCTTCCAGCTCTTGGCGAGCGGCGTGCGGGCGGTGGAGACGATGAGTGCGTTGGTCATGGCGTGAACCTTTCTACGGAGATGCGGGAGAGGCTGCGGGCGCGGCGGACGCGTTGCGCAGCAGCTGGTGATAGAAGCGCACCAGTTCCACGAGGTTGCCCGTGGCGATGCGCTCGTCGGTGCCGTGGAAGCGCGGCAGGTCCTCGGGCCTGGCGCGCACCGGCGAGAAGCGGTAGATGTGGCTGCTGATGGCCGAAAAATGGCGCGAATCGGTGCCGCCGATCATCAGCCCCGGCGCGACGATGGTGTCGGGGAACAGCGACCGCACCGTCTGGTTGATCAGCTGGAACGACGCCGAGCGGGTCGGCGACGGCGCCGGCGGATCGTAGTTCTCGCCCAGCGCGCGCAGCTCGAAGCGGTCGCTGCCCACGGTGGCGCGGACGTGGTCCATCACCGCAGCCCCGGTGTCGCCGGGCAGCAGGCGGTAGTTGACGACGGCCTCGGCCATCCCGGGCAGCACGTTGTGCTTGTTGCCGGCGTTCACGATGGTCAGCGCCGTGGTCGTGCGCAGCATCGCATTGGTGGCGGCGCCGCGCTCCAGCTGGGCCTGCACCAGCGGGCCGAACAGCCAGAGATTGGACAGCGCCACCCGCGCGAGGCCGCTCATTTCGGGGGCGATGGTGTCGAACATCTCGCGCGCCACGCCGCGGATCCCCGCGGGCAGCTGCTCGTCGTCCAGCCGCCGCAGCGCGGCGCTCATCATGGCCACCGCGCCGGTACCCTTGGGCGGGGGCATCGAAGAATGGCCGGGCGGCGCCGCCACCCGCAGCACGACCGACATCGACCCCTTTTCCGCCACGCCGATCAGCGCCGCTGGCCTGGCCAATCCCGGCAGCACGCCTTCGGTGATGACCAGGCCCTCGTCGATCACGAAGTCGAGCTTGACGCCGCGCCCCTGCAGCAACCCGGCGATCGCCTTGGCGCCGCGGTGGCCGCCGACCTCCTCGTCGGCGCCGAAGGCGAGGTAGACGGTCTGGCGCGGCCGGAAGCCGGCCGCCAGCAGCATCTCCACCGCCTCGAGCTGGCCCACCAGGTTGGCCTTGTCGTCCCACGCGCCGCGGCCCCAGACGAGGCCGTCCCGCACCAGCCCGCCGAACGGCTCGGCCTTCCAGCTGGATTCGGTGCCGGGCGAGATCGGCACCACGTCCTGGTGCGCCATCAGCATGATCGGCGGCGCCGTGGCATCGCTGCCGGGCCAGGTGTAGAGCAGGCTCAGGTCGCCGACCACCTCGCGCCGCAGGGTGGCATGCACCCGCGGGTAGCGCTCGCGCAACCAGCCCTGCAGGCCGCGGAACTGGTCGGCGTTGAGTTGCGGGTCGTCGAAGCTGGAGATGGTGCGAAAGCGGATCGCCCCGGCCAGGCGCTGCGCGACGCCGGCCTCGTCCACGGCAACGGCCGGCGCCGGCGCCACCTGCAGCTGGCGCGAGCCCTGGCGCAGGGTGTTGACTGCCAGGACGGCTGCCAGCAGCAGCAGCACGCCCGACACCAGCAGCAACACCCGCTTGGCCACCGGCTGCTCAGGTCGTCTGGTTGAAGGTCTTGCCTTCGGCCGCCAGGCGCGCCAGCAACGGCGCCGGCTCCCAGAACTGCTGGTCGTCGCGCGGATTCTTCTGGAACCGCTTCATCGCCTGGGCCACGTTGAACAGGCCGACCTGGTCCGCGTACAGCATCGGGCCGCCGCGGTGGATCGGGAAGCCGTAGCCGGTGAGGTACACCATGTCGATGTCGCTGGCCTTGGAGGCGATGCCGTCCTCGAGGATGTGCGCGCCCTCGTTGACCAGCGAGAACACCAGCCGCTGCACGATCTCCTCGTCGGAAATCCTGCGCGGCGTGATGCCCAGCTCCTTGCGATGGTCCTCGATCATCTTGTCGACCAGGGGCGACGGGATCGCGTCGCGCTTGCCGGGCTGGTAGTCGTACCAGCCGGCGCCGGTCTTCTGGCCGAACCGGCCCAGCTCGCACAGCTTGTCGGCGGTGCGGCTGTACTTCATGTCGGGATGCTCCACCGCGCGGCGCTTGCGGATGGCCCAGCCGATGTCGTTGCCGGCCAGGTCGCCCATGCGGAACGGCCCCATCGCGAAGCCGAAACGCTCGATCGCCCGGTCCACCTGGGCCGGCAGCGCGCCCTCGTCCAGCAGGAAGCCGGCCTGGCGGCTGTACTGCTCGATCATGCGGTTGCCGATGAAGCCGTCGCACACGCCCGAGACCACGGCCGTCTTGCGGATCTTCTTGGCGAGGGTCATCACGGTGGCCAGCACGTCCTTGCCGGTCTTGGCGCCGCGCACCACCTCCAGCAGCTTCATCACGTTGGCCGGGCTGAAGAAGTGCAGGCCGATCACGTCCTGCGGCCGTTTGGTGAACGCGGCGATCTTGTCGACGTCCAGCGTCGAGGTGTTGGACGCCAGGATCGCGCCCCGCTTCATCGTGGCGTCCAGCTGCTCGAACACCTTCTGCTTGACGCCCATTTCCTCGAACACCGCCTCGATCACCAGGTCGGCGTCCTTCAGGTCGGCGTAGTTGAGCGTCGTCTTGAGCAGCGCCATGCGCTGCTCGTACTTGTCGGCCTTGAGCTTGCCCTTTTTCACCTGGGCTTCGTAGTTCTTGCGGATGGTCGCGATGCCGCGGTCCAGCGCATCCTGCTTCATCTCGAGGATGGTCACCGGGATGCCGGCGTTCAGGAAGTTCATCGAGATGCCGCCGCCCATGGTGCCGGCGCCGATGACGGCCACCGACTTGATCTCGCGCTGCGGCGTGTCGGCCGGCACGTCCGGAATCTTGGAGGCGGCGCGTTCGGCAAAGAAGATGTGGCGCAGCGCCCGGCTCTCGGGCCCGATCAGCAGCGCCGCAAACAGCTCGCGCTCGCGCGCCAGGCCATCGTCGAACTTGCCCTGGGTGGCGGCTTCCACGGCGTCGACGCACTTGGCCGGCGCCGGCAGGTTCCTGGCCATGCCCTTGACCATGTTGCGCGCGAACTGGAAGTAGGCGTCGCCCAGCGGGTGCTTGCATGGCAGGTCGCGCACGCGCGGCAGCGGCCGCGCATCGGCGACCGAGCGCGCGAACGCGATGGCCTCTTCCTGCAGCGACTCGGCCGACTTCGCCATGCGGTCGAACAGCTTCTGGCCCGGCAGTTGGGCCAGCAGCTCGCTCTTGACCGGTTCGCCGCTGACGATCATGTTCAGGGCCGTCTCCACGCCCAGCACCCGCGGCAGCCGCTGCGTGCCGCCGGCGCCCGGCAGGATGCCCAGCTTGACCTCCGGCAGCGCGATGGCCGCGCCCGGCGCGGCGATGCGGTAGTTGCAGCCCAGCGCCAGCTCCAGCCCGCCGCCCATCGCGATCGAGTGGATCGCGGCGACCACCGGCTTGTCCGAGGCTTCCAGCGTGCGGATGACCGAATGCAGGTTGGGCTCGGCCATCGCGGCCGGCTTGCCGAACTCGGTGATGTCGGCGCCGCCGGAGAACGCCTTGCCGGCACCGGTGATCACGACTGCCTTCACGGCCGCATCGTTGCCGGCCTGCTCCAGCCCCCGGGTGATGCCCAGGCGGGTGGCATACCCCAGCCCGTTGACGGGCGGGTTGTGGATCGTGATCACGGCCACGTCGCCGTGCACCTTGTATTCAGCCGTCATGCTGGTGTGCTCCTGAAAGAAAAGAACGATCGAAAGGAGCGTTCAGCAGCACGCCCACCGGATCGTTGCGAAACGATTGTAGGGAGCTGCGCGGCGGTCGCAACGCCTTTTGTCCCGGCAGAGACAAGGGCGCCGGCGGTCGCGTCGGCGCGGCGCGGCGCGATCAGACTTCCAGCCACTCCTTGCGGATGGAGGCGTCAGCGCGCAGCGCGGCGGGCGTGCCCTCGAACACGATGCTGCCGTGCCCCATCACCAGGGTGCGGTCGGAGACGGCCAGGGCGATGGTGAGCTTCTGCTCGATCAGCAGCACCGAGATGCCGCGCTGCCTGAGCCGCTGCAGGTACTGGGCGACCAGCTCGACGAGCTTGGGCGCCAGCCCCTCGGTCGGCTCGTCGACGATGATGAGGTCCGGATCGCCCATCAGCGTGCGGCACAGGGTGAGCATCTGCTGCTCGCCGCCGGATAGCACGCCCGCGTCGGTGTGCTGGCGCTCCTTCAGGCTCGGGAACATCCGGTACATGTCGTCGAAGCTCCAGCGGCCCCGGGCCCGCGCACCCTTCTGGCCCAGCATGAGGTTCTGGTGCACCGTGAGCCTGGGGAAGATGTCACGATTCTCGGGGACATACCCCAGTCCCAGGTGCGCGATCTGGTAGGGCTTGAGGCCCATCGTGTGCCGGCCCTTCCAGTCGACGGTGCCGCTGCACTCGACCATCCCCATGATCGCCTTGGCCGTGGTGGAGCGCCCCGAGCCGTTGCGGCCCAGCAGCGCGACGATCTCGCCCTCGCCCACCTCGAACTGCACCCCGTGCAGCACATGGCTCTTGCCGTAGAAGGCGTGGAGGTTCCCGACTTTCAGCATCTCACCGTGCTCCGGCCTGCGCATCGGCCAGGTGCGACCCGAGGTAGGCCTCCTGAACCCGCGGGTTGGCCCGCACCGCCTCCGGCCGGTCGAAGGCGATGACCTCGCCGTACACCACCACCGCGATCCGGTCGGCCAGCCCGAACACCACGCCCATGTCGTGTTCCACCGTGAGCAGCGTCTTGCCCACGGTGACCTCCTTGATCAGCTCGATGAAGCGCCTGGTTTCGCTCCTGCTCATGCCGGCCGTCGGCTCGTCCAGCAGGATGACGCCGGCCCCGCCCCCGATCGTGATGCCGATCTCCAGCGCGCGCTGCTCGGCATAGCTGAGGTTCATGGCCGCCACGTCGCGCTTCCGGTCGAGCCCGATCATGGCCAGCAGCTCCTCGGCGCGCCCGTTGGCGTCGTCCAGGTCGGCCAGGAACCTCAGGAAGGTGTAGCGGTAGCCCAGGCTCCACAGCACGCTGCAGCGCAGGTTCTCGAAGACGCTGAGCTTGGGAAAGATGTTGGTGATCTGGAAGCTGCGCGCCAGGCCCAGCCGGTTGATCTCGAACGGCTTGCGGCCGTCGATCCGGTGACCGTTGAGCAGGATTTCGCCGCTGGTGGGCGCGAAGCGGCCGCTGATCAGGTTGAACAGGGTGGACTTGCCCGCGCCATTCGGCCCGATCACCGCAACGCGCTCGCCCTGGTCCACCTTCAGGCTGCAGCCCCGGATGATCTCCGTCCTGCCGAAGCTCTTGCGCAGGTCGCGCAGCTCGAGGGCCGGCGTCACGGAGCTTCCCTCCGCTTCGCTTCCGTCTCGATGAACGCCTGGATCTCGCCCCATTGCCGCACGAAGTGGCGGCGCGTCAGCTCGAACAGCGCGGCGCCTGTCAGCAGCACGAAGCCGGCGCCGGCCCAGCTGTCCACGTTGCGCGCGTCGAGCTCGGCGCCGAGGAACCGCACGGTGTTGCCGAGCACCACGTCGAGCTGCAGGTGGTACACCATCTCGATCATGGCGGCGGCGCCCGCGAGCGCCGCCAGCGCGGTGACGCCCAGCGCGAGGTAGCTCACCCACAGGTCCTTCAGGCGGCCGAACGCGGACACCCGCAGGTTCATCACGAGCAGGCTGGCGATGCCGCCGGGGGCGTACATCACCATGAACATGAAGACCAGCCCCAGGTACAGCAGCCAGGCCCTGGTGAATTCCGAGAACAGCACCAAGGCAAGCACCATCAGCACGGCGCCGATGATCGGCCCGAAGAAGAAGGTGGCGCCGCCCAGGAACGTGAACAGCAGGTAGCCGCCCGAGCGCGCCGCGCCGACCACCTCGGCCGTCGCGATCTCGAAGTTGAGCGCCGCCAGCCCGCCCGAGACGCCGGCGAAGAAGCCGGCGATGATGAACACCAGGTAGCGCACGCGCCGGGTGTCGTAGCCGATAAACTCCACGCGCTCGGGGTTGTCGCGCACCGCGTTCAGGATGCGCCCGAGCGGCGTGCGCGTGAAGGCGTACATGGCGGCCACGCACAGGAAGGTGTAGATCGCGATCAGGTAATAGACCTGGATGGCCGGCCCGAAGGTGACGCCCAGGAAGGGCTGGCCCACGACGCGGTTGGTCGACACGCCCGCCTCGCCGCCGAAGAATTCGGAGAACATCAGCGACATCGCGAACACCAGCTCGGCGACGCCCAGCGTGATCATGGCAAACGGCGTCCCGGATTTCCTGGTGGTGACGTATCCGAGCAGGATCGCGATGAGCATGCCGCCCAGGCCGCCCACCAGCGGCAGCACGCTCACGGGGATTGCCAGCTGCCCGCGCGCAACCGCGTTGAGCGCGTGGACCGCGAAATAAGTGCCCAGCCCGGTGTAGACCGCGTGGCCGAAACTGAGCATCCCGCCCTGCCCCAGCAGCATGTTGTACGACAGGCAGGCGATGATCGCGATGCCGATCTGCGAGAGGATCGTGATGCCCAGGCCGCTCGCGAACAGCAGCGGCGCGGCGCCCAGCACCAGGGCGAACGCCGTCCAGATCACGAGCCGCGCCTGTCCTGGCCCTGGCGAAGGGTCGAAGAGTCTGCCAGCGCCTGCCTGCGCTTCGACAAGCTCAGCCCGAACGGCGGAATGGCGAAGCGCCTTCATTCAGCCTTCCCGTGTCCCGAGCAGGCCGCGCGGCCGCAAGATCAGGATCAGGACCAGCAACAGGTACGGCAGGACGGGGGCCACTTGCGAGAGGGTCAGCTTCAGGAAGGTGCTGTCGAGCGCCTGGGGGCTCAGGGCGATGCCGGCGCGCTGCAGCACCGAGCCCACGGAGAGATCGATCTGCACGGCGAAGGTCTGCACCAGCCCGATCAGCAATGACGCGACGAAGGCGCCGGCCAGCGAGCCCATGCCGCCGACCACCACCACCACGAAGATGATGGAGCCGACGGTCAGCGCCATGTTCGGCTCGGTGACGAAGGTGCTGCCGCCGATCACGCCGGCCAGCCCGGCAAGCGCCGCGCCGGCACCGAAAACCACGGTGAACACGCGCGGGACATTGTGGCCGAGCGCTTCCACGGTTTCCGGATGCGTGAGGGCGGCCTGGATAACCAGGCCGATCCGCGTCTTCGCCAGCAGCAGCCCGAGCGCCGCCAGCATCAGCACCGCCGTCAGCATCATGAAGCCGCGCGTGGCGGGGAACGGCGAGCACATCACGCGCAGGCCCGCCTCGGCGGCGGAGCACACGGCGGCCGGTGCCTGGCCCCACACCACGCTGATGCCCTCCGCCGGGTGCTGCACCAGCGTGAAGGCGGCGCCTTGCAGCGCCTGGGGCGGCCGGAACTCGACCGCGGTGCGCCCCCAGATCAGCTGCACCAGTTCCAGCAGCACGTAGGACAGGCCGAAGGTGATCAGCAGCTCGGGCACGTGGCCGTACCGGCGCACCTGGCGCAGGCAGGTGCGCTCGAAGGCGGCGCCCAGCAGGCCGACCACCAGGGGCGCGATCACCAGTGCCGGCCAGAACCCGGCGATCCGTGCCACCGTGTAGCCCACGTAAGCGCCCACCATGTAGAAGCTGGCGTGGGCGAAGTTCAGCACCCCCATCATGCTGAAGATCAGCGTCAGCCCCGAGCTGAGCATGAACAGCAGCAGGCCGTAGCTGAGCCCGTTCAGGGTGGAGATGACCAGCAGTTCCATCGAATCCGTCGTTCTCGGGGCGCGGCGGGAGCCGCCAAGCGAAAGGGCCCCGCCACGTCGCCGCAGGAGGCCCCCTTCACGTTCGGGCGAGGCGATCGCCCGCGCCGCACTGTTCAGGCGCTCGGCAGCCGGTAGTCCTTGAGCAACTCGCGCAGCCTGGTCTTGAGCATCTTGCCGGTGGCCCCGAGCGGGATCGCATCGACGAACACGACGTCGTCGGGGATCTGCCACTTGGCGGTCTTGCCTTCGTAGAACTTCAGGAGTTCCTCGCGGGTGAGCTCGGCGCCGGGCTTCTTCACCACCGCGACGATCGGCCGCTCGTCCCACTTGGGGTGCGGCATGCCGACGCACGCGGCCATGGCGACGGCGGGATGGGCCACGGCGATGTTCTCGATGTCGATGGAGCTGATCCACTCGCCGCCGGACTTGATCACGTCCTTGCTGCGGTCGGTGATCTGCATGTAGCCGTCGGCGTCGATGGTGGCCACGTCGCCGGTGGGGAACCAGCCGTCCACCAGCGGGTCGCCGCCCTCGCCCTTGAAGTACTCGCGCAGCGTCCACGGCCCTTTGCAATAGAGGTCGCCGAAGGTCTTGCCGTCCCAGGGCAGTTCCCGGCCGTCGTCGCCGACGATCTTCATGTCCACGCCGAAGAAGGTGCGGCCCTGCTTCAGGCGGAGCTTCATCTGCTCCTCCTCCGGCAGCGCCAGGTGCTTGTTCTTCAGCGTGCACAGGGTGCCCAGCGGGCTCATCTCGGTCATGCCCCAGGCGTGCAGCACCTCGACCCCGTACTCGTCGCGGAATGCATGGATCATCGCCGGCGGACAGGCGGAGCCGCCGATGACGGTGCGCTTGAGCGAACTGAAGCGCAGGTTGTTCGGCTTGAGGTGGGCCAGCAGCATCTGCCAGACGGTGGGCACGCCGGCAGCGTAGTTCACCTGCTCGGCCTCCATCAGCTCGTAGATCGACTTGCCGTCCATCGCCGGGCCCGGGAACACCAGCTTGGCCCCGGTCAGCGCCGCGGAGTACGGGATGCCCCAGGCGTTGACGTGGAACATGGGCACCACCGGCAGCACCGAGTCGCGCGCCGACAGGCACATGACGTCGGGCAGCGCGGCCGCATAGGCGTGCAGGATGGTGGAACGGTGGCTGTACAGGGCGGCCTTCGGGTTGCCCGTGGTGCCGCTCGTGTAGCACATGCTGGAGGCGGTGTTCTCGTCGAAGCTCGGCCACTCGTAGCTGGTGGGCTTGCCGCCGATCCAGGCCTCGTAGCTCACCAGGTTGGGGATCCCGCTGTCGGCCGGCAGCTTGTCGGCCTCGCACAGGGCCACGTACTGCCGGATCGTCGGGCAGCGCGCATGGATCGCCTGCACCAGCGGCAGGAACGTCATGTCGAAGCACAGCACCTGGTCCTCGGCGTGGTTGGCGATCCAGGCGATCTGGTCCGGATGCAGCCGCGGATTGATGGTGTGCAGCACCCGACCCGAGCCACTGACGCCGAAATACAGCTCCAGGTGCCGGTAGCCGTTCCAGGCCAGCGTCGCGACCCGGTCGGAAAAGAGCAGGTTCATGCCGTCCAGCGCATGGGCGACCTGGCGGGCCCGGGCCGCCACGCCGCGCCAGGTGTAGCGGTGGATGTCGCCCTCGACCCGCCGCGACACGACCTCGGCGTCGCCATGGTGGCGATCGGCGAAATCGATCAGCGACGAGATCAGCAGGGGTTGGCTCTGCATCAGTCCCAGCATGGGGAGCTCCTTGGTGCGTTTTTGACGAAAGCTGCGATCGTAGTATTGCCGCGCTGGCTTGGGAACTCGGGCTTTCGCGCGGGCGACAGGCTGCCCGGGTGCTATTCCCCGCCGGCCACCGGAGATCCCCCGGCGCGGGAGAATGCCACATGAGCGAAGTGATCGAAGCAGCAGCCGCCCTCGAGCTCGGGCCGACTTGGCAGCACGGCTTCGCGGCGCTGGGGCCGGCGTTCCATACCGAGCTGGCGCCGACGCCGCTGCCGGCGCCGGCATTGGTGTGCGCCAACGAAGCCCTGGCCCGCGAGCTGGGCCTTGCCCCGGACCTGCTGGCATCCTCCGAGGGGGTGGCCGCCTTCAGCGGCAATCGGCCGCTGGCCGGCAGCCGGCCGCTGGCCTCGGTCTACAGCGGCCACCAGTTCGGCGTCTGGGCCGGCCAGCTGGGCGACGGCCGGGCGATCCTGCTGGGGGAGCTGGCGACCGCCGCCGGCCCCCAGGAACTGCAGCTCAAGGGCAGCGGCCGCACGCCCTACTCGCGCATGGGCGACGGCCGCGCCGTGCTGCGCTCCAGCATCCGCGAATTCCTCGGCTCCGAGGCCATGCACGGGCTGGGCATCCCGACCACCCGCGCCCTGTGCGTCACCGGATCGCCCGCGCCGGTGCGGCGCGAGGACATCGAAACGGCTGCCGTGGTGACCCGGGTGGCGCCCAGCTTCATCCGCTTCGGCCATTTCGAGCATTTCGCCGCGCTCGGCCGGCTCGAAGAGCTGCGCCGGCTGGCCGACCACGTGATCGACCGCTTCTACCCGGACTGCCGCTCGTCCGGGCGATTTGCCGGCAACGCCCATGCCGCCCTGCTGGAACAGGTCAGCGAACGCACGGCGGCGCTGCTGGCGCAGTGGCAGGCCGCGGGCTTCTGCCACGGCGTGATGAACACCGACAACATGAGCATCCTGGGGCTCACGATCGACTACGGCCCGTTCCAGTTCCTGGATGCGTTCGACCCGAACCATGTCTGCAACCACAGTGACGACCAGGGCCGCTACGCCTACAACCGCCAGCCCAACGTCGCGTACTGGAACCTGTTCTGCCTGGGGCAGGCCCTGCTGCCGCTGATCGGCGACCAGGAACTCGCGCTGGCGGCCCTGGAGTCGTACAAGACGGTGTTCCCGCAGCAGCTCGAATCGAGGATGCGCGCCAAGCTGGGCCTGGCGCAGGCGCAGCCGGGCGACCGGGAGCTGGTCGAGCAGGTGCTGGCGTTGTTGGCGGCCGGCCGCGTCGACTACACGATCTTCTGGCGCCGCCTGTCCCGCTACGTGGCCGGCGACGGCGTCGAGGGCGTGCGCGACCTGTTCCCGGACCGCGACGCCCTGGACGCCTGGCTGCGCCGCTACGATGAGCGCCTCGACCAGGACGGCGCGCGCGAGACCGCCGGTGCGCGCATGCTGCGCACCAATCCCAAGTACGTGCTGCGCAACCACCTGGGCGAGCTGGCGATCCGCCAGTCGAAGCTCGGCGACCATTCGATCGTGCGCGAGCTGCTGGCGCTGGCCCACGCGCCGTTCGACGAACACCCGGCCCAGGAGGACAAGGCCGGCTTCCCGCCCGACTGGGCCGCCCACATCGAGATCAGCTGCTCCTCATGACCTATCCCATCCGCAAGACCGACGACCAGTGGCGCGAAACGCTGGCCGGCAAGGGTGCCGAGCCCGGCGCCTTCGACGTGACCCGGCGCGCCGCCACCGAACGCCCGTTCAGCGGCCGGTACGAACGGGTCTGGGCCGACGGCTCCTACCACTGCATCTGCTGCGGCGCCCGCCTGTTCGACGCCGGCACCAAGTTCGACGCCGGCTGCGGCTGGCCCAGCTTCTCGCAGGCGCTCCCCGGGGCGATCGCGGAGATCACCGATCGCAGCCACGGGATGGTCCGCACCGAAACCGTGTGCGCGCAGTGCGGCGCGCACCTGGGCCATGTGTTCCCCGACGGGCCGGCGCCCACCGGGCTGCGCTATTGCATGAACTCGGCGTCGCTGGACTTCCAGCCCGCGCCGGACAGGGAATAATGCGGGACTCCATGAAGCTGCTGCTCGATTTCTTTCCCATCATCCTGTTCTTCGTCGCCTTCAAGGTGGCGGGCATCTACGTCGCGACCGGGGTGGCGATCGCGGCCACCGTCGCACAGATCGCCTGGCTGCGCCACAGCCATGGCAAGGTCGAACCGATGCAGTGGGTCAGCCTGGCGGTGATCGTGCTGTTCGGCGGCGCCACCATCGCCCTGCAGAACGAAACATTCATCAAGTGGAAGCCCACGGTGCTGTACTGGCTGATGGGCGGGACGCTCGCGGCCGGCCAGCTGCTGTTTCGCAAGAACCTGCTCAAGACGCTGATGCGGTCGCAGCTCGAACTGCCGGAGGCCGCCTGGCGGGTGACCAACTGGAGCTGGATCGTCTTCTTCGCGGTGATGGGCGTGCTGAACCTCTGGGTGGCCTACCACTTCGACACTGACACCTGGGTCAACTTCAAGCTGTTCGGCGGCATGGGCCTGATGATCGTGTTCGTGATCGGCCAGGCGCTGTACCTGGGCCGGTACATGAAGGCCGACGAGGCGGGCGGGCAATGAGCGGCACCGGCGTCACCGCGGAGGCGATGCGCGCGCGCCTGGCGGAACTCCTTGCGCCGACCTGGCTCGAAGTGATCGACGAAAGCATGGCCCACATGGGCCATGCGGGGTCCGACGGCACCGGCGCCGGGACGCACTTCCGGGTGCGGATCGCCGCGCCGGCCTTCGCCGGACTCCCGCGCGTGGCGCGCCATCGCCTTGTGTATGATGCGCTGCAAACTTTCGTCGACCGGGGCGTCCACGCCCTCGCGATCGAGACGCTCTGATTCCTTCCCGCTCCCGTTTCTTCAAGAGAACCCCATGAAGCGATATGTCCTGCCGGCGGTGTCGGCCCTCGTCCTCAGCTGCGCGCTGCCTGCCTTCGCGCAGAACGTCGCCGTCGTCAACGGCAAGGCGGTGCCCAAGGCGCGCGTGGAGGCGCTGGCGGCGCAGCTGGCCAAGTCCGGGCGGCCGGTGGGCGCCGAGATGGAAGGCCAGCTGAAGGAAGAAGTGATCGCCCGCGAGATCTTCATGCAGGAGGCGCAAAAGCGCGGCCTGGACGCCACCGACGACTTCAAGTCGCAGATGGAGCTGGCGCGCCAGACGCTGCTGATCCGCGAGCTGTTCGCCGACTACCAGAAGAAGAATCCCGTGTCGGACGCCGACATCCAGGCCGAATACGACAAGTTCGCCGCTGCCAACGGCGGCAAGGAATACCGCGCCCGTCACATCCTGGTGGAGAAGGAAGACGAGGCCAAGGCCATCCTCGCCTCGCTGAAGAAGGGCGGGAAGTTCGAGGAGCTCGCCAAGAAGAAGTCGAAGGACCCGGGCTCCGGCGCGAACGGCGGCGACCTCGACTGGGCCAACGCGTCCAGCTACGTGCCCGAGTTCTCGCAGGCGCTGGTCAAGCTGAACAAGGGGCAGACCACCGAGGCGCCGGTCAAGAGCCAGTTCGGCTGGCACGTGATCCGCCTGGACGACGTGCGCCAGGCGCAGTTGCCCAAGCTGGAGGAAGTCAAGCCGCAGATCGCCCAGCAGCTGCAGCAGCAGAAGCTGGCCAAGTTCCAGGAAGAACTGCGCGGCAAGGCCAAGGTGGAGTGATCAGCCCGTGCGGCGCGCCAGCGCCGTCGCGGCCAGCACCAGCCCGATCAGCGCCGGCTGGTGCAGCATGTACCAGCTGAGGCTCCAGCGGCCGAGCCAGGCCAGCGGCGCGGACACCCGCGGCAGCGATCGCTGCACCCAGGCACGCCGCCGTGCCAGCAGCCACTGGCCGGCCGCCATGCCCCACCACATCACGCCCAGCCACGGCACGAGCGGCACGTAGTCCTCGGTCGCCGGCTTGCGGCCGACCAGGCCGAGCCAGTTCCACCAGCGCTGGTTCAGGAACTCCAGTGCCGGCCATTGCCCGTGCGCGGCTTCGGCCAGCGGCTTTGCCAGGATCGCCAGCGCGCCAGCCAGCCACAGCCAGCGTCCCCAGCCGGCGCTCAGGCGCACGATGATCAGCATGGCGACGATCCCGTGCAGCACGCCGAAGTAGATGAAGCTGCGCGGGAACATGAACCACGAGCCGGCGCTGACCAATAGGGCGCAGCCGGCGATTTGTGCCCAGCGCCGCCAGAAGCGCGGCCAGCCCTGGCCCTGCTCCCAGGCCACCGCCTGGCCCAGGCCGGCGCAGAACAGGAACAGGCTGACGATGGCCGTGCGCTGCCAGGTCCAGAACGGATCCCGGTAGAAGTCCTCGCGCAGCCAGCCGAAGTAGTTCAGGTCGAACGCAAAGTGGTACGCCGTCATCCAGACGATGGCGGCGCCGCGCAGGGTATCGATGGAGTCGAAGCGCTCGCGTGGCATGGGCACAGTGTAGAGCTGTGCGGCCGCGACCGTCGCGCGGCGCGCCGCGGATCTCCAGGAATCCCCTGGTGACACGGCCGTCTGGCGGCGGTCCAATCCGCGCTTGCCAACAACCACGGATGCGGGAGCGTGCGATGCAATACAAGGTGAAGATGGCGCTGCTGGCGGCGGCCGGCCTGGTCGGGCTGGCCGGTTGCGCGGGCATGCAGGGCGGTTCGAAGAGCATGTCCTTCTTCGTCACCAGCGTCGGCACCGGCAAGGGCGGCGACCTGGGCGGGCTCGACGGCGCCGACCGGCACTGCCAGGCGTTGGCGCAGGCGGCCGGCGCCGGCGACCGGAGCTGGCGCGCCTACCTGAGCACGCAGGCGCCCAGCCTCAACGACCCCGGCTTCGTGAACGCGCGCGACCGCATCGGCGCCGGACCCTGGTACAACGCAAAGGGCGAGCTGATCGCGCGCAGCGTCGACGAACTCCACTCGTCCGCCAGCAACCTGACCAAGCAGACCGCGCTGGACGAGCAGGGTCGGCCGGTCAACGGCCGCACCGAAGCGCCCAACAAGCACGACATGCTGACCGGCTCGCGTCCGGACGGCACCGCCTTTCCCGGCGCGCCGTTCCCCGACATGACCTGCGGCAACTGGACCAAGAGCGGAGCCGACGGCGCGGCGATGACCGGACACCATGACCGCGCGGGCCCGATCCCCAATGCCTGGGCCACCTCCTGGAATTCGGCGCACCCTACACTGGGCTGCAGCCAGGAGAAGGTGCGCCCGACCGGCGGCGACGGCCTGTTCTACTGCTTCGCTGCCAAGTGACCCGGCGGCCGGCGCCGGGCCTCACAGCCTGGACCGGATCCTGAGCTGCACCGGAAAGCCCATGGCACAGGCGACGCCTGCGCACTTTGCGGGCTTGAAGCGCAGCTCCATCCCGATCAGGATCGTCAATTTCGCGAGTTCCGGCGTGGGCGAGGACAGGATCTCGACCTGCGTCGCCCGGCCGGCCGCATCCACGTGAACGATCGCCTCGAGGACGCCCCTCGGATCACGCTGCAGGCGCAGGGCCTTGTGCAGCGGGCCGTAGACGGCGATCAGCCCGTCCTCGGGAAATGGCGGTTCGTCGCCCGGACCGAGTTGCACGTACCTGGCATGGAACCGGCGCCGGTCCTCGGGCGAGAGCTCTTCGTAGCGCTGGTTCAGAGGCAACGCCGCGGTGAGCGCGTCGCGGCGCAGGTTGCTGCCGGTGCGGGGAAGCTCCTCCTTGATCGTGTAGCGCGGCGGCTCGCTGCCCTGCGCCAGCGCGGGGGGTGGCGCGACGGCGCCGGCGGCCAGCGCCGCCGCGCACAGCGTCAGGCCATGCCGCAGCGACGGAGCGCCGCCCCGGCGCGGTATGGGTCGCGCCATGCCGTCCTCCTCGCTTGGGAACACGGATCGAGAATAGATGAGCTCGCCCGGCGTGGCAAGCGGCGCCGGCTCAGGTCTTGAGCTTGCGTCCCAGGTGCTCCTCGACCCTGGCGATCTTGCTCTGCAGTCGCGAGGCCGAACCGGCCCGGTAGTCCATCTTCAGGTTCATCCCGATGCGGGGGCACTCGGCCTGCAGCGTCTTGAAGCAGGCCGTGACGACGGCCATCACCTGGTCCCAGTCGCCCTCCAGGATCGTGCCCATGGGCGTCAGGCGGTACGGCACGCCGCTGCGGTCGATCACATCCAGCACGCGGGCGACCTGGGCGCTCAGGCTCTCGCCCTGCCCGGTCGGCGACATCGCGAATTCCAGCAGGACCATGTGTTTCTCCTATGCCGCCGTGATGGTACCCGGCGTGCGCCAGGCAAAGCAGCCGCGGTAGGCATGCCAGCTCGCGTGGCCGAGCCAGGGGCCGACCAGCAGCAGCCCCGCCGCCCAGGGCAGCAGCATGGCGCCCAGCACCAGCGCCACGATCAGCGCACCCCACGCCAGCATCGGCCCGGTGCGCAGCGCCACCACCTGCATGCTGGCGATGCCGGCCGTGATCGCGTCGGTGTCGCGGTCCAGGATCATCGGGATCGACACCACGCAGGTGGCGAACACCAGCGCCGCAAAGATCCAGCCGATCAGCAGGTAGACGCCGACGAACTGCCAGTTGCGCGGATCGAAGACGGCCTGCAGGACGCTGGCGGTGCTCGGCATGCCGGTATTGAAGAAGAGCGCGAACACCACCAGCGAGGCCCGGCCCCACAGCAGTTCCAGCAACAGCAGCACGAGCACCAGCATGCCCATGCTGCCCAGGTGCCCCTCCCAGCAGGTGAGCGAGGCGCCCAGGCTCTGCGGCAGGCCCTGCTCGCGCCGCCGGCTCACCTCGTAGAGGCCCATCGCCAGGAACGGTCCGACCAGGAAACATCCGGACACGAACGACAGCGTGTACTCGGGGCGGTTGCGAAACACCGCCTGCAGCGTCAGCGCCATCAGCCAGAAGCACACGCCGTAGAACAGCGCGACCCCGGGCGCCGCGCGCAGGTCGCTCCAGCCGGCGCGCAACCAGCGCAGCGGGTCGGCCAGGCGCACGGGAAGCAGTTCGCGGGTGGCGGCCGGCGCGGGGGAGGCAGCAGGCGCCGGAGGCTCGGTGGAAACGGTCATCCGCGGCATTGAACCCGTCGCGCGCGGCGGCCGGATCGGGACCAACCCGCAGCCGCTCGGGCATACGGCGCCGCTCCCGCGCGGTTGCCGCACTTTGACTAGAATGCCCGCCTTCCTCGCGCCGCGCCGCCGCCTCCCGCATGTCACTCCTGAACCACCAGCTCGAGCTGCTCGCGCCGGCGCGCGACGCCGGCATCGGCATCGAGGCCGTCAACCACGGCGCCGATGCCGTCTACGTTGGCGGCCCGGCCTTCGGCGCGCGCGCCTCGGCCGGCAACGGCGTGGCCGACATCGAGCGGCTGGCCCGCCACGCGCACCGCTTCGGCGCCCGCGTGTTCGTCACGCACAACACGATCCTGCGCGACGACGAGCTGGAATCGGCGCGCCGCATGGCCTGGGACGTCTGGCACGCCGGCGCCGACGTGCTGATCATCCAGGACATGGGCCTGCTCGAGCTGGACCTGCCACCGATCCAGCTGCACGCCAGCACCCAGACCGACATCCGCACGGCGGCGAAGGCGCGCTTCCTGCAGGACGCGGGCTTCTCGCAGCTCGTGCTGGCGCGCGAACTGACGCTGGAGCAGATCCGTGAGATCCACCAGCAGCTCGACCCGGATCGCTGCCAGCTGGAGTTCTTCGTGCACGGTGCGCTGTGCGTCGCCTATTCGGGCCAGTGCTACATCAGCCACGCGCACACCGGCCGCAGCGCCAACCGCGGCGACTGCTCGCAGGCCTGCCGCCTGCCCTACCACGTGGTCGACGCGCAAGGCCGGTTCGTCGCGCACGACCAGCATGTGCTCTCGATGAAGGACAACAACCAGGGCGCCAACCTCACCGCCCTGGTGGACGCCGGCATCCGCAGCTTCAAGATCGAGGGTCGTTACAAGGACATGGGTTATGTGAAGAACATCACGGCCCACTACCGCAGGCTGCTGGACGAACTGATCGAGTCGCGCGAGGCGTCCGACTTTCCACTAGCCCGTGCCTCCAGCGGCCGCACCACCTTCACGTTCACGCCCGACCCCGACCAGAACTTCAATCGCGAGTTCACCGACTACTTCGTCAACGGGCGCCAGGACGACATCGCCGCGCTCGACTCGCCCAAGAATCCTGGCCGGCCGATCGGCTGGGTGACGCAGGTCGGGCCGAACTGGCTCGAACTCGAGACGCTGGAGCCGGGCACGGTGCTGCACAACGGCGACGGCCTGTGCTATTTCGACCTGCAGAAGGAACTGGTCGGCGTCGCGATCAACCGCGCCGAAAGAACAGCCGTTCGCGCCGAGCCCTTCGACAAGCTCCGGACTGGCTCAGTCGAAGCGTCGTCCCGCTGGCGCGTCTTTCCCAAGGACCCGATCGCCGGGATGCGCGACCTGCGCAAGGGCACCAGCCTCAACCGCAACCGCGACATGGACTGGGTGCGCGGGCTGGAGAAGAAATCGAGCGACCGGCGCATCGGCGTGTGGGCCACGTTCGCCGAGACCGCCGACGGCTTCCGGCTCGCGCTGACCGACGAGGACGGCTTCGCCGGCCAGGCGTCGGTGGCCTGCGACAGGCAGCCGTCACGCGACGCCGCTCGCGGCGAGGAAGCCCTGCGCGAGCACCTTGCCCGGTTCGGCGCGACCATCTTCGAGCCGCTCGCCATCACACTGGAGCTCACGCAGCCGTGGTTCGTGCCGGCCTCGCTGATCAACCAGCTGCGGCGCGACGCTGTCGAGGCGCTCGAGGCGGCGCGCGTGCGAGGCTACGTGCGTCCCGCGCGCGCCCAGCCGGTGGAACCGCCGGCGCACTACCCCGATGACACGCTGACGTATCTCGGCAACGTCTACAACCAGAAGGCGCACGACTTCTACGCCAAGCATGGCGTGAAGCTGATCGAGGCCGCCTACGAGAGCCACGAGGAAGCCGGCGAAGTCAGCCTGATGATCACGAAGCACTGCGTGCGCTGGACCATGAGCCTGTGTCCCAAGCAGGCCAAGGGCGTGGTCGGCGTCAAGGGCACGATCAAGGCCGAGCCGCTGCAGCTGGTCAACGGCAGCGAGAAGCTGACCCTGCGCTTCGATTGCAAGGCCTGCGAGATGCACGTGGTCGGCAGGATGAAGAAGTCGGTGCTGCAGCAGCGCGTTCGCGAGATGGCCGAAGTGCCGATGCAGTTCTACCGGACGCGACCGGGGCCGTTGGCTCGCTGACGGTCGAGCGGTGACTGCTTGCCGCGCGCCGCGGCAGGCGCCATCCGGCGTGTCCTCATGGTGCCGCGGTTCGCGCTGACGCGCGAACTTCCCGGCGCCTCCGCGCTCCTGCGGCCCGGCGCGGAACTCGCTGCGCGCCAACTGCGCGCTCCGCTCGGACAACCGCGCCGAGCATGAGGCGAAGGCCGCAGGAGCGCTCGGCGCCGGCGCGGCACAAATCGGCCGCACCGGACGGCACCTGCCGCGGCAGACCGGGTCCGGCACAGCGCACCTGCTTGGTGGTGAAAGTCCCCTGCGGGCCCAGCAAGGGGAACCTGTTTTCGCGCGAATCTCTTTTTGCGAGCCAGGCGCGAGATTTCACTTTTGAGGACTGACGCGATGCTATTTGACATAGCGGACGTCATTTTGCTCCTTCAGAAGGACTCGTCGTTGCGGTGGCCGCGTCTGATCGATTCTCCGATTGGGCGCAAATTGGCCGTGGTTCTTCCGAATACGACCGCTCCACGTTCAAGAGTACGATTTGCTCCCGGCAGGAGGTGATGTGATGGAAGCCAGAGCCGGAAGTGTCGAGGTGAGGTACAGCGCCCGAGGAATTCCCACCTACATGGTGGAGTTGTGGCATGACGGTCTTAACAAGCACCGCGTCATCAAGGCCGAAAGCGAATATCTGCTCCAACAGAAGACCCGAATTCAACTCGCCGAGTGGACCGAGCGCTGGACGGAGATCTCGGAGCGCAACCGGCAGCGGGACGAGAAGGCGCAGGGGCGCCGCGTTCAGGAAGAACGCAAGCAGCACGCCGCCGAACTCACGAACGCCGCCGCCGCGGAGCTCGATTTGCTTGGATCACTGCTGAGGGCGGCGCTCGACGTCGACGATCGAGTTGACTGGGAGGCGCTGAAGGACCTCGAATTATTCCCGGAGGAGCCTCCTGATGTTCCCACGCTGCCACCGTTGCCGGCGAAGCGAAACGCTCCCCGGCAGCCGCAGGCTGGTGACTCCCGATACGTGCCGGCCATCGGTCTGCTGGACCTACTCATTCCCGGCCGCAGGAAGAGGAAGGAGGATGCTGCCCGCCTACTCTTTGCGTCTGAAGTGCAGTCCTGGGTCGCCGAAGTGAAGTGGCTTGAGGAGGAGCACGCCGCGGCGTGTAAGGCGCGCGAAGAGAGGGTCGCCGAGATCAAGCGCAACGATGCCGCGCAACAGGCCGCATGGGCGGAGAGAATGACAGCGTATGTCCAGGAGCAGGAAGAAGGCCATGCTGCAATCGAGGCGAAGAAGACCGCATACCTGCAAAAGGACCCCGCAGCCATATCGGACTACTGCGAGTTGGTGCTCGCCTCCTCGCGCTATCCGGACTATTTCCCCCAGGAATTCGAACTCGGATACGACACAGCATCGAACACCGTAATCGTCGACTACAGCCTGCCCGCGCCGGAAAGCATTCCCACTTTGAAGGCAGTGCGCTACGTTGCTGCCCGCGATGCATTCGACGAGAGCCACATCACGGATGCTCAGCGCCTCAAGCTGTATGACGATGTGCTCTATCAGGTAGCGCTGCGCTCCATGCACGAATTATTTGAGGCCGACACCGTTGACGCGCTGAAATCGGTAGTCTTTAACGGGATCGTCACGGCCGTCGACCTCACGACGGGCCAGGGGGTGACGTCGTGCGTCCTGTCGGTCCGCGCAAATAAGTCTGACTTCATGAATATCAATTTGGCGCTCGTAGACCCGAAGGCGTGTTTCAAGGCGCTGAAGGGCGTCGGCAGCGCAAGGCTAAGTGGGCTGTCGCCGATCGCGCCGGTGATGAAAATGAGCAGAGAGGATGCTCGTTTCATTTCCTCGTACGAAGTCGCCGGTTCGCTCAATAAAGGCGTGAATCTGGCAGCGATGGATTGGGAGGACTTTGAGCACCTGATCCGCGAGCTTTTTGAGAAGGAGTTCTCGAGTACCGGCGGCGAAGTGAAGGTCACGCAGGCCAGCCGCGACGGTGGCGTGGATGCGGTGGCCTTCGATCCCGATCCGATCAGAGGGGGAAAGATCGTCATCCAGGCGAAGCGCTGGACCAACACGGTGGGTGTTGCGGCCGTACGGGACCTCTTCGGCACTGTCATGGCCGAGGGGGCGACAAAGGGCATCCTGGTCACCACGTCCGACTACGGCACGGACTCATACCGCTTCGCGACCGGAAAGCCGTTGGTGCTCCTGAACGGAGCCAACCTGCTGCACATGCTGGCCAAGCACGGCCACACTGCTCGGATCAACATTAGGGAAGCCAAGCTGGAGGCCAGTAGGTAACTTGCCGCTGGCGCGCAGGCGGCGACGTCTGACGCCGGGTTTCGCGGGGGAGCGCTCCACTCCCTTGCCGCGCCAGGCGGTGCCCGGCAGGCCCGATTTGTGCAGTGCCGGCGGCGAGTGGTCTTGCGGCCCTCGTCTCGTCCTCGGCGCGGTTGTCTGAGCGGAGCGCTTGCATGCAAGCGCGCAGCGAGTTCCGCGCCGGGCCGCAAGACTGCGCAGCCGCCGGGACGTTCGCGCGGAGCGCGAACCACGGAACCATGAGGCCCTGACGGGTGCCGCGTGGCGCAATGGGCTGCGACGCCGGCGCAGAACAGTGACGGAGCCTCAGCCCACCCACCGGCGCGCATTGCGCCAGATCTGCATCCAGGGGCTGAAGTCGCTCCTGTCGCCGCTGGTCCAGGACATCTGGACGTTGCGGAACACGCGCTCGGGGTGCGGCATCATCGCCGTGAAGCGACCGTCGGCCGTGGTCACGGCCGTCAGGCCCCCGGGGCTGCCGTTGGGGTTGAGCGGATAGGTTTCGGTCGGCCGGCCGGCGTGGTCGACGAAACGCATGGCGGCGATCGCCTTGGCCTGGTCGCCGCGGTGCGCGAAGTTCGCGAAGCCCTCGCCGTGGGCCACCGCGATCGGCAGCCGCGCGCCGGCCATGCCCGCGAAAAAGAGGCTGGGCGACTCCAGCACTTCCACCTGCGACAGCCGCGCCTCGTAGCGCTCGCTGCGGTTGGTGGTGAAGCGCGGCCAGGCCTGCGCGCCGGGAACGACGTCGGCCAGTTCGGCCAGCATCTGGCAGCCGTTGCATACGCCCAGCGCGAAGCTGTCCTGGCGGGCGAAGAAGGCCTTGAACTGGTCGGCCAGCTCGGGGTGGAATGTGATGCTGCGCGCCCAGCCGATGCCCGCGCCGAGGGTGTCGCCGTAGCTGAAGCCGCCGCAGGCGACAAAGCCCTTGAAGTCGGCCAGCTGCGCCCGGCCGGCCATCAGGTCGGTCATGTGCACGTCATAGGCGTCGAAGCCGGCTTCGGCGAAGCAGTACGCCATCTCGACATGCGAGTTGACGCCCTGCTCGCGCAGGATGGCGACCTTGGGCCTCGAGAGGTTCAACGCGGGCGCGCCCCCAGCCTTGCCCTCTCCCAGCGGGGAAGGAAGGAATACATGCAGCCCGGGATCCGCCGGATCGCCCGCCGCGGCATGCTCCTGGTCGGCGCAGGCCGGGTTGTCGCGCTCGCGGCAGATCTTCCAGCTGACGCTGTCCCACACCTGGTGCAGATCGGCCAGGGCGGCCGAGAACACCACCTTGGTGTCGCGCCAGACCTGGACCTCGCCCTTGCCGGCGGCGATCGCCGACGATTGCGGCCGGGTGCTGCCGACGAAGTGGCTGTGCTTGGACAGGCCCCAGCGGCGCAGCACCTGCATCACCTCGTTGCGCACTTCGGTGGGCACCTGCAGCAGCACGCCCAGTTCCTCGTTGAACAGCGCCTGCAGCGTGAGCTCGTCGCGGCGGGGGCCGACCTGCGCGGCCCAGTTCTTGGCGTCGCCGTGGTCGGCGCGGCTGTCGGAGATGCCGTCGCCTTCGGTGACCAGCAGGTCGACGTTCAGCGCCACGCCGACCCGGCCGGCGAAGGCCATCTCGCAGGCCGCCGCGAACAGGCCGCCGTCGCTGCGGTCGTGGTAGGCCAGGATGCGGCCCTGCGAACGCAGCTCGTTGACGGCGTCGACCAGCCGCACCAGGTCCTGCGGCTCGTCCAGGTCGGGCACCTCGTGGCCGACCTGGTCCAGCACCTGGGCCAGCACGCTGCCGCCCATGCGGCGCTTGCCGCGCCCCAGGTCGACCAGCACCAGCGTCGTCTCGCGATCCGCGTCCAGCTGCGGCGTCAGCGTGCCGCGCACGTCGTCGAGCGTCGCAAAGGCGCTGATGATCAGGCTCACCGGCGAGCTGACCTTGTGCTGCCGGCCGCCCTCGCTCCACTGGGTGCGCATCGACAGGCTGTCCTTGCCGACCGGGATCGAAATGCCCAGCCAGGGGCACAGCTCCATGCCGACGGTGCGCACGGTCTCGTACAGGGCGGCGTCCTCGCCCGGCTCACCGCAGGCGGCCATCCAGTTGGCCGACAGCTTCACCCGCTGGAGGTCGATCGGCGCGGCCAGCAGGTTGGTGATCGCCTCGGCGACGGCCATCCGGCCCGACGCCGGCGCATCGACGGTGGCCAGCGGCGTGCGCTCGCCCATGCTCATCGCCTCGCCGGCGAAGCCGCGGTAGTCGGCCAGCGTCACGGCGCAGTCCGCCACCGGCACCTGCCAGGGCCCCACCATCTGGTCGCGGTGCGTGAGGCCGCCGACGGTGCGGTCCCCGATGGTGACCAGGAAGCGCTTGGACGCGACGGTGGGATGGCTCAGCACCTTCACGGCGGCGTCCTGCAGGGTCACGCCGGCCAGGTCCAGCGGCGCGAACTCGCGCTGCACGGACTTGACGTCCCGGTGCATCCTGGGCGGCTTGCCCAGCAGCACGTCCATCGGCATGTCGACGGCCAGGCCACCGTCGGGCGTGGCCTGGTCCAGCGCGACTTCGCCGACCACCAGTTGCCGTTCGGCGGTCGCCACGCCGACCACCGCAAACGGACAGCGTTCGCGCTCGCACCAGGCCTGGAACTGCGGCAGCGACTCGGGCGCGATCGCCAGCACGTAGCGCTCCTGGCTCTCGTTGCACCAGATCTCCTTGGGCGCCAGCCCGGACTCCTCCAGCGGAACGCGCCGCAGGTCGAAGCGCGCGCCGCGGCCCGCGTCGTTGGTCAACTCCGGGAAGGCGTTGGACAGGCCACCGGCCCCGACGTCGTGGATCGCCAGGATCGGATTGGCGGCACCCTGCGCCCAGCAGTGGTTGATGACCTCCTGCGCCCGGCGCTCGATCTCCGGGTTGCCGCGCTGCACCGAGTCGAAATCGAGCTCGGCAGCGTTGGCGCCGGTGGCCATCGAGCTGGCCGCGCCGCCGCCCATGCCGATGCGCATGCCCGGCCCGCCCAGTTGCACCAGCAGCGTGCCGGCCGGGAATTCGATCTTCTTGGTCTGCTCGGCGGCGATGCTGCCCAGGCCGCCGGCGATCATGATCGGCTTGTGGTAGCCGCGCGCCTCGGTGCGCTCCTGCGCATCGCCGGCCAGGCGGTACTTCACCGTCTGCTCGTACTCGCGGAAATAGCCCAGCAGGTTGGGCCGGCCGAACTCGTTGTTGAACGCGGCGCCGCCCAGCGGGCCCTCGATCATGATCTGCAGCGGGCTGGCGATGTGGCCGGGGCGGCCCAGTGCGCCGTCCCACAGTTTCGAGACGGTGAAGCCGGTCAGGCCCGCCTTGGGCCGCGAGCCGCGCCCGGTGGCGCCCTCGTCGCGGATCTCGCCGCCGGCGCCGGTGGAGGCGCCGGGAAACGGCGAGATCGCCGTCGGGTGGTTGTGCGTCTCCACCTTCATCAGCACATGCTGCAGCGCCTCGTCCTTGTCGTAGCGCCAGGACGATCCCTCGCGCGCCACGAAGCGCTCCACCGCGGTGCCCTGCATGACGGAGGCATTGTCCGAATAGGCCACCACGGTGTGCTGCGGGCTCGTCTGGTGGGTGTGGCGGATCATCCCGAACAGGCTGCGCTCCTGGGCCACGCCGTCGATGGTGAACTGCGCGTTGAAGATCTTGTGCCGGCAGTGCTCGCTGTTGGCCTGGGCGAACATCATCAGTTCGACGTCGGTCGGGTTGCGGCCCATGCCCGTGAACGCCTCGACCAGATAGTCGATCTCGTCCTCGGCCAGCGCCAGCCCGAAGCGCGTGTTGGCCGCCTCCAGCGCCGAGCGGCCGCCGCCCAGCAGGTCCACCTGCTCCATCGGGGCGGGCGCCAGCTCGGTGAACAGGCCCTGCGCGGCGGCCCGGTCGGCGAGCACGCTCTCGGTCATGCGGTCGTGCAACAGGGCCGCCATCGCCTGCAGCTCGTCCGCGGACGGCGCCGCCGTGCCGCCGAGCAGGCCGGCCTTGAGGCTCAGGTGGAATTCCGTGATGCGCTCGATCCGGCGCACCGCGAGCCCGCAGCTGTGGGCGATGTCGGTCGCCTTGGACGCCCAGGGCGACACGGTGCCCAGACGCGGCGTCACCACCAGCGCGGCCGCGCCGGCCGCACCGCGCCAGGGCTCGCCATAGCTCAGCAGTGCCGCCAGCCGCTCCTGCTCCGCGGCGGCCAGCGGGTGGTCGCATGCGACCAGGTGCACGTGGCGTGCGGCCAGCCCGGTCAGCTTCGGGTGGACGGCCTGCAGGCGCGGCAGCAACTGCTGGATGCGGAAGTCGCTGAGGGCATTGCCGCCCTCGAACGCGGTGATGTGCAGGGTCACTGGGCCTACCTGTCTGGACGGGGGAAAACGCTGGTTGCCGGCCGCTGACTGGGGCCGCCGCGCCAAGCCTGCCATTTTACCTGCACGCCCATGGCCGCTCTGGAATAATCGCCGCGATGAGCATCACATACAAGGACGCCGCAGGGATCGAAGGAATGCGCGTGGCCGGCCGCCTCGCCGCCGAGGTGCTGGACCATCTCGAGCCGCACATCAAGCCCGGCATCACGACCCGGGAGATCGACCGGCTGGCCGCCGAATGCATGCAGCGGCAGGGCACGACCTCGGCCACGCTGGGCTACCAGCCGGCCGGCTATCCGCCCTACCCCGCGTCGCTGTGCACCTCGGTCAACCACGTGGTATGCCACGGCATCCCCAACGACAAGCCGCTCAGGAAGGGCGACGTCGTCAACGTCGACGTGACGGTGATCAAGGACGGCTGGTACGGCGACACCAGCCGCATGTTCATGGTCGGCGAGGTATCGATCGCCGCCAGGCGGCTGGTCAACGTCACGTTCGAGGCGATGTGGCACGGCATCATGCGCGTGCGCCCGGGCGTGCACCTGGGCGACATCGGCTGGGCCATCCAGAAGTTCGCCGAAGGCCACGGCTTCTCGGTGGTGCGCGAGTTCTGCGGCCACGGCATCGGCCGCAACTTCCACGAGGAGCCGCAGGTGCTGCACTACGGCAAGCCGGGCACGCTCGACGAGCTCAAGCCCGGCATGACCTTCACGATCGAGCCCATGATCAACGCCGGCCGGCGCGACGTGAAGGAGTTCGGCAACGACGGCTGGACCATCGTGACCAAGGACCACTCGCTGTCGGCGCAGTGGGAGCACACGGTGCTGGTGACGGACACCGGCTACGAGGTGATGACGCTGTCGCCGGGCGCGCCCCCGCCCCCGCCGTTCGTCACCGCATGAACCGGCGGACCCCGGCATCCGGCGGCTGAGGCGCGGTCGCACGACATGGCCCATGCCTCGCTCGCCACGCCGCCGGCGGACGCCGGCTCCGAACTGCGGGCGCTGCGCGAGCGCCACCGCGCCCACAAGGCGCAATTGCTGGCGTCCCTGGCCGCGCTGGGCAGTTCCGCGCGCGGCATCCGGCGCCTGCTGCAGGGGCTGGCGCGAGCCACCGACGACACCCTGCGGTCGGTGTGCCGCATGTCGGACGTGCCGGCCCACTGCGCGCTGCTGGCCGTGGGCGGCTACGGGCGCGGCGAGCTGTTCCCGCATTCCGACATCGACGTGGTGATGCTGCTGCCGGACCACATGGAGCCGGAGTGCGAGCCCGACCTGAAGCGCCGGATCGAGTCGTTCATCACCAACTGCTGGGACGCCGGGCTGGAGATCGGCTCGAGCGTGCGCAGCGTGGCCGAGTGCGTGGCGCAGGCCGCCGAGGACGTGACGGTGAGCACCTCGCTGCTGGAGGCGCGGCTGGTGTCGGGCGACGCGGCGCTGTACGCCGACTTCGAGCGGCGCTTCCGCGCCAGCCTGGACGCCCGCGCGTTCGTCACCGCCAAGACGCTGGAGATGCGCCAGCGCCACACCAAGTTCGAGAACACGCCTTATGCGCTGGAACCGAACTGCAAGGAGTCGCCCGGCGGCCTGCGCGACCTGCAGGTGATCCTCTGGCTGGCCAAGGCGGCCGGCCTGGGCCGCAGCTGGGACGAACTGGCGCGCAAGGGCCTGGCGACCGCCTTCGAGGTGCGCCAGATCAGGCGCAACGAGGCACTGCTGGGCCTGATCCGGGCCCGGCTGCACGTGATTGCCGGGCGGCGCGAGGACCGCCTGGTGTTCGACCTGCAGACCGCGGTGGCCGAATCCTTCGGCTATCGCACCGAGACGGCCGACGGGCGCGTGCTGGCGCGCGCCAGCGAGGCGCTGATGAAGCGCTACTACTGGGCGGCCAAGGCGGTGTCCCAGCTCAACCAGATCCTGCTGCTCAACATCGAGGAGCGCCTGAACCCGCCGGCCCAGCCGCCCGAGCCGATCAACGAGCGCTTCTCGCACCAGGCCGGGCTGATCGACATCGCCAGCGACGACCTGTACCTGCGCCAGCCGCAGGCGATCCTGGAAACCTTCCTGGTGCACCAGACTACGGCCGGCGCCAAGGGCCTGTCGGCGCGCACGCTGCGCGCCCTGTACAACGCCAGGCAGGTGATGGACGCGCGGTTCCGCGACGATCCCGTGAACCACGCGACCTTCAGGCGCATGCTGATGGAGCACCAGGGCATCACCCACGCGCTGCGGCTGATGAACCAGACCTCGGTGCTGGGCCGCTACCTGTGGGTGTTCCGCCGCATCGTCGGGCAGATGCAGCACGACCTGTTCCACGTCTACACCGTGGACCAGCACATCCTGATGGTGCTGCGCAACGTGCGGCGCTTCTTCATCGCCGAGCACGCGCACGAGTACCCGTTCTGCTCGCAGCTGGCGGCCGGCTGGGACAAGCCCTGGATCCTGTACGTGGCGGCGCTGTTCCACGACATCGGCAAGGGGCGCGGCGGCGACCATTCGGCGCGCGGCGCGCGCGACGTCCGCGGCTTCTGCCGCGACCACGGCTTCGAGGGCGAGGACGCTGCGCTGGTCGAGTTCCTGGTGCGCGAGCACCTGACCATGAGCCGGGTGGCGCAGAAGGAGGACCTGAGCGACCCGGCCGTCATCACCGCCTTCGCGAAGCGGGTGGGCCACGAGCGGGCGCTGACGGCGCTCTACCTGCTCACCGTCGCCGACATCCGGGGCACCGGCCCCAAGGTCTGGAACGCCTGGAAGGGCAAGCTGCTGGAGGACCTGTACCGGCTGACGCTGCGCACGCTGGGCGGGCGCGCGCCCGACCCGCACGCCGAGATCGAGGCGCGCAAGCGGGAGGCGCTGGTCCAGCTGGGCCTGTACGCCCTGCCCTACCAGGCGCACCGCAAGCTGTGGGATACCCTGGACGTGGGCTACTTCATGCGCCATGACGCCGGCGACATCGTGTGGCACACGCGCCACCTGTCGCGCTACGTGGGTGCCGGCAAGCCGATGGTGCGGGCCCGGCTGTCGCCGGTGGGCGAAGGGCTGCAGGTGGCGGTCTACACGCCCGACCAGCCCGACCTGTTCGCGCGCATCTGCGGCTACTTCGAGCATGCCGGCTTCTCCATCCTGGACGCCAAGATCCACACCGCCACCAACGGCTACGCGCTGGACACCTTCCAGGTGGTGAGCTCGCTGCTGTCGGACCACAACCGCGAATTGCTGAACATGGTGGAGTCGGAGCTGCAGCACACGATCGAGCAGGCCGGCCCGCTGCCCGCCCCCAGCCGCGGCCGGGTGTCGCGCCGGGTCAAGAGCTTCCCGGTCCCGCCGCGGGTGCAGCTCGCCCCGGACGAGAAGGCGCAGCGCTGGCTGCTGTCGGTGTCGGCCAGCGACCGCGTCGGCCTGCTGTATTCGATCGCCCGGGTGCTGGCGCGCCACCACCTGAACCTGCAGCTGGCCAAGGTGTCGACGCTGGGCGAGCGGGTCGAGGACACCTTCCTGATCGACGGCCCGGAACTGCAGGAGAACCGGCGCCAGATCGAGATCGAGACCGAGCTGCTGCAGGCGCTGGCGGCCTGAGCGCGGCGCGGCGGCCGGCGCCGGTTCTGACGGCGTCCTGACATTTCTCAAGGGCGACCCGGCCGGTGCGGCTATGCTTGCCGGCAACCGTCCCTACCAGGAGCTTCCTTCCATGCTCAAAAGAACGCTGGCCGCCTGCCTGCTGGCTGCCGCCCCCTTCGTCTGGGCCCAGAACGTGATCGTCGGCGAAATCCTCGAGATCCAGAACGTCGAGGGCTACAGCTACCTGCGCCTGAAGACCGCGCAGGGCGACACCTGGGCGGCCGTGCCGACCGCCAAGGTCAAGAAGGGCGAGAAGGTCACGATCGCCGAGCCCATGGTGATGAACAACTTCGAGAGCAAGGCCCTCAAGCGCAAGTTCGACAAGGTGGTGTTCGGCACCCTGGCCAACGACAAGGCCGTCGCCGCGGCCGCCGCCGCCCAGCCGGCGGTGCCCAAGAACGCCGGCCCGCACGCCGTGCCCAAGGGGCCGGAAGCGGCCGACGCCAAGGTGCCCAAGGCAAGCGGCCCGGACGCCCGCACCGTCGCCGAGGTCCTCGCCAAGCCCGATGCGCTGAAGGAAAAGAGCGTCGTCGTGCGCGCCAAGATCGTCAAGATCAACTCGGGCATCCGCGGCGTCAACTGGGTCCACCTGCGCGACGGCTCCGGCTCGGCCGCCAGCGGCAACAACGACCTGATCGTCACGACCAAGGAAGAACTGAAGGTCGGCGACATCGTCACCATGAAGGGCGTCGTGCGCACCGACAAGGACTTCGGCGCCGGCTACGTCTACAAGGTGATCGTCGAAGAAGGCAAGACGCAGAAGTAGCCCTGCGGCAGCTGCGTTACTCGTCGGCCCCGGCGTCCAGGCCGGGGAACAGCACGTCGGTGAACCCGAACTGCCGGAAGTCGCGCATGCGCATCGGGTAGAGCGTGCCCGCCAGGTGGTCGCATTCGTGCTGCACCACGCGGGCGTGAAAGCCCTCCGCCTCGCGCTCGATGGCGTCGCCGTACTGGTCGAACCCCGCGTAGCGGATGCGCTTGAAGCGCGGCACCAGCCCGCGCAGGCCCGGCACCGACAGGCACCCTTCCCAGCCGTCCTCCTGCTCCTCGCCCAGCGGCGTGATGACCGGGTTGAGCAGCACCGTACGCGGCACCAGCGGCGCGTCCGGATAGCGCGGGTTCGGGGCATCGGTGCCGAAGATCACCAGTTGCAGGTCGACGCCGATCTGCGGCGCCGCCAGCCCGGCCCCGTCGGCCGCCCGCATGGTGTCCAGCAGGTCGGACACCAGCCGATGCAGCTCGTCGCTGTCGAAGGCGGTGACGGGTCGGGCCGCGCGCAGCAGCCGCGCATCGCCCATCCGGAGGATTTCACGCACGGTCATGCGCGGAGCATAGCGGCACGGCAGAATCGCGGCTGATGCCCAGCCCGACGCCCCTGCCGCCCGCCGAGAATGGCGAACCCCAGCTGTCGCGCCCGATCCGATGGATGCTCATGGGCCTCGCGGTCCTGAGCCTGGTCATGGGGGTGATCGGCATCTTCCTGCCGGTCCTGCCGACGGTGCCGTTCATCCTGCTGGCGGCCTGGGCGGCGGCCCGCAGTTCGCCGCGCCTGTCGCACTGGTTGGAGAACCATCCCCACATGGGGCCGCCGATCCGCGAGTGGCGGCGCGGCGGCGTGGTCAGCCGTGGTGCCAAGTGGTGGGCCACCACCATGATGAGCGGCGGGGCGCTGACCATGCTGCTGATCGTGCGCCCGCTGTGGGTGCCGCTGGCCGTGTGCAGCCTGATGGCGGCCGTGGGCGTCTGGCTGTGGCGGCGCCCGGAAGCGCCGCCCGAGGCGTCAACCGGCCAGTAGCGCCCGCAGCCCGTCCTCGTCGAGCACCGGCACGCCCAGTTCGCGCGCCTTGTCCAGCTTGCTGCCGGCTTCGGCGCCCGCGACCACGTAATCGGTCTTCTTGCTTACCGAGCCGGCCACCTTCGCACCCGCTGCCTCCAGCAGGTCCTTCGCCTCGTCGCGGCTGAGGGACGGCAGCGTGCCGGTCAGCACGATGGTCTTGCCCGCCAGCGGCCTGGGGGCGCGGACGGCCGGCTCGCCCTCTTCCCACGCCACGCCGCAGGCGCGCAACTGCTCGACCACCTCGCGGTTGTGCGGCTGCCGGAAGAAGGTGTGGATGCTCTCGGCCACCACCGGCCCGACGTCGGGCACCTCCAGCAAGTGCTCGACGCCGGCTTCCATGATCGCGTCGAGCCGGCCGAAGTGGCGCGCCAGGTCGCGCGCCGTGGCCTCGCCCACGTGGCGGATCCCCAGCCCGTACAGGAACCGCGGCAGGGTGGTCTGCTTGGACCGCTCCAGGGCCTCCAGCAGGTTCTGCGCCGACCTGTCGGCCATGCGCTCCAGGCTGGCGATCGCATTCAGGCCGAGGCGGTACAGGTCGGCCACGGTGCGCACCACGTTGCCCTCGACCATCTGGTCCACCAGCTTCTCGCCCAGTCCTTCGATGTCCAAGGATCGGCGCTGCGCGAAATGCAGGATCGCGTGCTTGCGCTGGGCGGCGCAGAACAGGCCGCCGGTGCAGCGGTGGTTGGCTTCGCCTTCCTCGCGCACCGCCGCCGCCCCGCAGACCGGGCAGTGGCTGGGCATGGTGAACGGCGGCGGATGGCCCTGCCGCTGGTCCGGCACCACCGCCACCACCTCGGGAATCACGTCGCCGGCACGGCGCACGATCACGGTGTCACCAACACGCACGTCCTTGCGCCGCGCCTCGTCCTCGTTGTGCAGCGTGGCGTTGGTCACCGTGACGCCGCCGACGAACACCGGCGCCAGCTTGGCCACCGGCGTGAGCTTGCCGGTGCGCCCGACCTGCACCTCGATGGCCACCACCGTGGTGAGCATCTCCTGCGCCGGGAACTTGTGCGCCACCGCCCAGCGCGGTTCGCGCGTCACGAAGCCCAGGCGCCGCTGCAGCTCCAGGCTGTTGACCTTGTAGACCACGCCGTCGATGTCGAACGGCAGCCGGTCGCGCCCGGCGCCGGTCGCCTGGTGGTAGGCCGCCAGCTCGTCGGGGCCGGTGGCGACCCGCGCGTGGTCGCTGACCGGCAGGCCCCAGGCGCGCAGCGCCTGCAGTGCCTCGTGGTGGGTGGCGAACGCCGGGCCGCCCGCCTCGGGCGGCGTGATCTCGCCCCAGCCGTAGGCGCAGAAACTCAGCGGCCGCTGCCGGGCGATGGCCGGATCGAGCTGGCGCACGGCGCCGGCCGCCGCGTTGCGCGGGTTGACGAAGGTCTTCTCGCCCTTCGCGCCGCGGGCGATCTTCTCGCGCTGCAGCTCGTTCAGGCGCTCGAAATCGTCGCGCCGCATGTAGACCTCGCCGCGGACTTCGAGAATGGGGGGGATCTGAATGGCCGTTCGGGCTGAGCTTGTCGAAGCCCCCCTCCCGCGCCCTTCGACAGGCTCAGGGCGAACGGATGCAAGGCGCAAGGGAATCTGTCCGATCGTGCGGATGTTCTGCGTCACGTCCTCGCCGACCTCGCCGTCGCCGCGGGTGGCCGCCTGCACCAGCACGCCCTGCTCGTAGCGCAGGTTGACCGCCAGGCCGTCGAACTTGAGTTCGGCCACGTATTCGAGCGGCGGCTCGCCCTCGCCCAGCCCCAGCTCGCGCCGCACGCGCGCGTCGAAGTTGCGGGCGCCGCTCGCCTCGATGTCGGTCTCGGTGCGGATCGACAGCATCGGTACCCGGTGCCGCACCTTGGCAAAGCCGTCCAGCACCGCGCCGCCCACGCGTTGCGTCGGCGAATCGGGCGTCGCCAGCTGCGGATGCTGCGCCTCCAGCTCCTGCAGTTCGCGAAACAGCCGGTCGTACTCGGCATCGGGGATTTCGGGCTGGTCCAGCACGTAGTACTGGTGGGCATGGTGGTGCAGCAGCTCGCGCAGCGCGTCCACGCGCTCCTGGAGCCGGGGATCGGCGGCCACCATCTCAGGAAAACAGCCGCCGCGCCAGCGGCGAGCCGGCCGCCAGGTCGCGCGAATCGAGCGTGTCGTACAGCTGTTCCAGGTCGGCGCCGATCACGTCCAGCGCCTGCGGCTGGATCGGCTGGCCGTGGTCGTCGGTGACCACGCCGTCCATGGCCTCGGCCAGCGCCGCCGCGGCCTCGCGCATCCGCGCGAACGGCTGTTCGCGCCGGTCGACCTGCGGCACGTCCAGGCCCAGGCTCACCTGGCGCAGGGCCGATTGCTCCGGATCGTCGGCCATGGCCGCCTGCGAGTCGAACGCCAGGCCCAGCAGCGGCGGCGCGCCGGCCGTGGCCGCGGGCAGCACCATGCGCCCGGGCAGCGCGCCGGCGACGAAGCCCAGCCGCGCGGCGTGCTGCTGCACGTAGCCCGGACTCCAGGCCGCCTGGCGCGAGCGCAGCGTGAACGACAGCTGCGCGTCGTGGCCGCCGGCGAACTGGTCCAGCTCGCGCGCCCGCGCCACCTCGTCGAGCATTTCCGGAAAGTCCGGCGTGCCGCTGACGGCATCGGCGAAGGCCTGCGCCTTCATCACGAACTCGGAGTATTCGATCTCGTTGAGGGCGCCCAGCCGGTTCGCCAATTGCACGCCGGCCTGGAACGCCGTGTAGCGCTGGCCCGGCTGCGGCGTCTCCCACTGCCCGGTGCGCTCGTTCAGCCCCTCGATCGCGAACGGCTTGCTGCCGGCGCGGCGGGTCGGCGGCAGCGCCGCCAGCGCCGCCTCGCCGGACGCCGGGCCGTCCAGGGCGATCGGCGCCAGCACGTCGATCAGCGCATCGAGCCCCGGCCGCTTCTCGGGCAGCGGCAACGGCGGCGCGCTGTCGAAGGCCGGTTCCTGCCGCTGCGGCTCCAGCGTGGGCTCCTGGCGCGTGGTCGCCGCATCGCCCGTGGCGGCCGCCGACTGGGCCCGCCTCGGCGTGTTGCGGCGCGCCGCCCAGGTGTTGTAGGCCGCCAGGGCCGCCAGCACCAGCGCCCCCAGCAGGACCAAGCCCAGCGTGAAGCTGCTCAACGCGCCGCCCTCCGTCATGCGGCCTGCGCCATGGACACCGCGGACTCCATGTCGACCGCGACGATGCGCGAGACGCCCTGCTCCTGCATCGTCACGCCGATCAGCTGCTCGGCCATCTCCATGGCGATCTTGTTGTGGCTGATGAAGAGGAACTGGGTGCCGCGGCTCATGCTGGTCACCAGCTTGGCGTAGCGCTCCGTGTTGGCGTCGTCCAGCGGCGCGTCCACCTCGTCGAGCAGGCAGAACGGCGCCGGGTTGAGCTGGAAGATCGCGAACACCAGCGCGATCGCGGTGAGCGCCTTCTCTCCCCCCGACAGCAGGTGGATGGTCTGGTTCTTCTTGCCCGGCGGCTGCGCCATCACCTGGACGCCGGCGTCCAGGATCTCGTCGCCGGTCATCACCAGCCTGGCGTTGCCCCCGCCGAACAGCTCCGGGAACATCTTGCCGAAGTGCTCGTTGACGGTGTTGAAGGTGCCAGCCAGCAGTTCGCGCGTTTCGCCGTCGATCTTGCGGATCGCATCCTCCAGGGTGGTGATCGCCTCGTTCAGGTCCTTCGACTGCGTGTCCAGGAACTGCTTGCGTTCGCGCGCGGTGGACAGCTCCTCCAGCGCCGCCAGGTTCACCGCGCCCAGGGCGGCGATGTCGCGGTGCAGCCGGTCGATCTCGCCCTGCAGCCCGGCCAGCCGCACCTTGCCCTCTTCGACCGACCGGGCCACGGCTTCCAGGTCGGCGTTCGCGTCGGCCAGCAGCTGCGAATACTGCTCGTAGCCCAGCCGCGCCGCCTGCTCCTTCAGCTGCAGGTCGGTGATGCGCTGGCGCAGCGGTTCGAGCTCGCGCTCCAGCCGCAGCCGGCGCTCGTCGCTGGCGCGCAGCTTGGCCGTGAGGTCGTCGTATTCGCTGCGCCGGGCGCCCAGCGCCTGCTCGCGTTCCAGCTTGAGCGCCAGCGCGCCCTGCAGCCCGGCCTGCGCCGCGGCGTCGGTGAGCCGCGCGAGCTCCTCGCGCGAGCGCTGCTCCTCGGCCGCGATGCCGCTGGCCTGTTCCTGCGCGGTCTCGATCGCGCGCCGCAGCTCGGCCTGCCGCGCCTGCAGCGCGCGCTGGGCGAACTGCGCTTCCTGGGCCTGGCGCTCCAGGCTGCGATGCTGCTCGCGGGCCTCCGACAACTTGCGCTCGGCCTCGATCACGCGCTCGTCCAGCTGGGCATGGCGCTCCTGGCTGTCGGCCAGCTGCATGTCCAGCTCCTCGAAACGCGCCTCCGCCGTCACCCGGCGCTCCTGCAGTTCCTCCAGCTGGACGTCCACTTCCGCCAGGTCGGCACCGATCTGCTCGCTGCGCGCGCGGGTCTGCTCGGCCAGCTGCGTCAGGCGCAGGGTCTCCACCTGCAGTTCATGGGCCCGGCCCTGCGTCTCGGCCGCCTCGCGCCGCGCCAGCACGAGCCGCTGCGACGCGTCGCTGTAGGCCGCCTCGGCCCGTACCAGCGCCGTGCGCGCCTCCTCGGCAATCAGCGCCTGCGCCCGCACCTGCTTGCCGAGGTTCTCGATTTCCTGTTGCCGCGCCAGCAGGCCGGCCTGCTCGCTGTCCTGCGCGTAGAAGCTCACGCCATGGGCGCTGACGGCATGCCCCGCCTGCACGTAGATCACGTCCCCGGGCTGCAGCCGGCCGCGCGCGGCCAGCGCCTCCTCCAGGCTGCCGGCGGTGTAGCAGCCCTGCAGCCAGTCGGCCAGCAGGGCCTGCTGGCCGGCGTCGTTCAGGCGCAGCAGGTCGGCCAGGCGCGGCAGCGTGCCGCCGGCCTGGGGCGCCGCCGCCGGCGGCGGGCTGTAGAACGCCAGCCGCGCCGGCGGAGCGTCCGTGGCGAAGGCGCGCACCATGTCCAGGCGCGACACCTCCAGCGAATGCATGCGCTCGCGCAGGGCCGCTTCCAGCGCGCCCTCCCAGCCTTGCTGGATGTGGATCCGGGTCCACAGCGCCTGCAGGTGGTCCAGGCCGTGTTTGGCCAGCCAGGGCTTGAGCTTGCCGTCGACGCGCACCTTGTCCTGCAGCGCCTTGAGCGCCTCCATGCGGGCCGACAGGTCGGCCTGCTTGTGGCTCTCGCCATTGACCGCCTGCTGCCGCTCGCGCCGCTCCTGGTCCAGCTGCGGCACCTGGTCCTGCAGCTCGTGCAGCCGGCCGTCGGCCGTTTCCGCCGCTTCCTGCGCGGCCGCCAGCTGGGCCTGCAGCTGGCGCAGCCGCTCCTGGTCGGGCGCGGCCAGCGCGTTGCGGTCCATGGCGAGCCGCTCGCGCCGCTGGCCGAGCTGGCGCGCCTGCTCCTCGATGTTGCGCTGGTCGGCCGCCAGCACCTGGATCTGCTGCTGCACCTGTCCGACCTGGGTGCGCTGCTCGCTGGCGCGCAGCTGCGCCTGGCGCAGCGCGTCCTCCAGCTCGGGCAGCTGCAGCCCCTGTTCCTCGACCTGGGCCGCCAGCATCGCCGCCTGCTCGCCGGCATGCTCACCCTGCGCGCCCAGCGACTCGGTTTCGGCGGCGGCCTCGTCGCGGCGCAGGGCCCATTGGGCGGTCTGCTCCTTGAGCTGCGCCAGCCGCTGCTCGACCCGCTGCCGGCCCTCGACCACGAAGCGGATCTCGGCCTCCAGCCGCCCCACCTCGGCGCTCGCCTCGTAGAGCTGGCCCTGCGCCTGGTTCACCTGGTCGCCGGCGGCGTAGTGCGCCTGGCGGATGGTCTCCAGTTCGCTCTCGACGTGCCGCAGGTCGGCCACGCGCGACTCCAGGGCGTTCCCGGCCTGGTCGGCATCGGCCTTGACGCGCGACTGGTCGGCCTCGCTCTCGGCGCGCTTGAGGAACCACAGCTGTTCCTGTCGCAGCGTCGCCTGGGCCTGCAGCGCGTTGTACTGCTGCGCCACTTCGGCCTGCTTCTCCAGCTTGTCCAGGTTCGCGTTGAGTTCGCGCAGGATGTCCTCCACCCGCGTGAGGTTCTCGCGGGTGTCGTGCAGCCGGTTCTCGGTCTCGCGCCGACGTTCCTTGTACTTGGACACCCCGGCGGCTTCCTCCAGGAACAGCCGCAGCTCCTCCGGCTTGGACTCGATGATCCGGCTGATGGTGCCCTGGCCGATGATGGCGTAGGCGCGCGGACCGAGGCCGGTGCCCAGGAAGACATCCTGGACGTCGCGGCGGCGCACCGGCTGGTTGTTGATGTAGTAGCTGGAGGTGCCGTCGCGCGTGAGCACGCGCTTGACGGCGATCTCGGTGAACTGGCTCCACTGGCCGCCGGCGCGGTGGTCGGCGTTGTCGAACACCAGCTCGACCGACGAGCGCGATGCCGGCTTGCGGTTGGTGGTGCCGTTGAAGATCACGTCCTGCATGGATTCGCCGCGCAGTTCGCTGGCGCGCGATTCGCCCAGCACCCAGCGCACGGCGTCCATGATGTTCGACTTGCCGCAGCCGTTGGGGCCCACCACCCCGACCAGCTGGCCCGGCAGCATGAAATTGGTGGGTTCGGCGAACGACTTGAACCCGGACAACTTGATGGAATTGAGACGCACGGCCTGTTCGATAGACGCTGACACACGGCGGCGCCGGCTGAGCCGGCGCCAGTGGCACGCATGATACCTGCCGCATCGGGCCGCGCCCGGCCCCCCGCCCGTGCAACCAGGCGTAAACCGCCGGCGCCCCGGGCACGGATAATCGGCGCATGAATCCCCTGTTGTCCCGGCTGCAGCCCTATCCGTTCGAGCGGCTGCGGCAGTTGTTCGCCGACGTCCGGCCCAACGCAGCCCTGCGCCCCATCAGCCTTGGCATGGGCGAGCCCAAGCATCCGACGCCCGAACTGGTCAAGCGGGCGCTGGTGGGCGCCCTGGACGGGCTGGCCAGCTACCCCGCCACCGCCGGCGTGCCGGCCCTGCGCGAAGCCTGCGCCGGCTGGCTGCAGCGCCGCTACGGCGTCGCCGCCGACCCGGCCACCCAGGTGCTGCCGGTCAACGGCTCGCGCGAAGCGCTGTTCTCCTTCGCCCAGACGGTGCTCGATCCGACCCGCGAGCCGGTGGTGGTGTGCCCCAACCCCTTCTATCAGATCTACGAGGGCGCGGCCCTGCTCGCCGGGGCGCGGCCGCACTACGTCGCGAGCGACCCGCAGCGCAATTTCGCGGCCGACTGGGACAGCGTCCCGGACGGCGTCTGGGCGCGCACCCAGCTGCTGTACGTGTGCTCGCCGGGCAATCCGACTGGCGCCGTCATGCCGCTGCAGGAATGGCAGCGGCTGTTCGAGCTGTCGGACCGGCACGGCTTCGTGATCGCCTCCGACGAGTGCTACAGCGAAATCTATTGCTCCGGCCAGGCGCCGCTGGGCGGCCTGGAAGCCGCCGCGCAGCTGGGACGCAGCGACTTCCGCAACCTGGTGATGTTCACCAGCCTGTCCAAGCGCAGCAACGTGCCGGGCATGCGCAGCGGATTCGTCGCCGGCGACGCCGCGCTGCTCGGGCAGTTCCTGCTGTATCGCACCTACCACGGCAGCGCCATGAATCCGGCGGTGCAGCAGGCCAGCATCGCCGCCTGGAACGACGAGCAGCACGTGCTGGAGAACCGCGCGCAATACCGGCAGAAATTCGAGCAGGTGCTGCCGCTGCTGGCGCCGGTGCTGGACGTGCACCAGCCCGACGCCGGGTTCTACCTGTGGGCCGGCGTGGGCGGCAGCGACACCGCGTTCGCCCGGGAGCTGCTGGCTCAATACAATGTCACGGTCCTGCCCGGCAGCTACCTCGCCCGCGAGACCGGCCCGTCAGGTGCGCCGTCCAACCCGGGCAGCGGCCGCGTGCGCATGGCGCTCGTCGCGCCGACCGCCGAATGTGTGGAAGCCGCGCAACGCATCGTCCAGTTCGTCCAGTCCAGACAGAGAAATTCATGAGCCAGCAGCTGCAAAGCATCATCGACACCGCGTGGGAGGACCGCGCCAACATCTCGGCCAAGGCCGCCCCGAAGGAAGTGGCGCAGGCGGTGGAGCACGTGATCGCCGAGCTCGATGCGGGCCGGCTGCGCGTGGCCAGCCGCCAGGCGGTGGGCCAGTGGACCGTGCACCAGTGGGTCAAGAAGGCCGTGCTGCTGTCGTTCCGGCTGCGCGATAACGAGCTCATGCGCGCCGGCGACCTGGGGTTCTACGACAAGGTGCCCACCAAGTTCGCCGCCGCCACGCCGCAGGAGATGGCCGCCAGCGGCGTGCGCGTGGTGCCGCCGGCGGTGGCCCGCCGCGGCAGCTACATCGCGCGCAACGCGATCCTGATGCCCAGCTACGTCAACATCGGCGCCTACGTCGACGAAGGCACGATGGTCGACACCTGGGCCACCGTGGGTTCCTGCGCGCAGGTCGGCAAGAACGTCCACCTGTCGGGCGGCGTCGGCCTGGGCGGCGTGCTGGAGCCGCTGCAGGCGAACCCCACCATCATCGAGGACAACTGCTTCATCGGCGCCCGCTCGGAGGTGGTCGAAGGCGTGATCGTCGAGGAGAACTCGGTGATCTCCATGGGCGTCTACATCGGCCAGAGCACCAAGATCTACGACCGCGCGACCGGCACCGTGTCGTACGGGCGCGTCCCGGCCGGCTCGGTGGTGGTGTCGGGCAACCTCCCCAGCGCCGACGGCAAGTACAGCCTGTACTGCGCGGTGATCGTCAAGCGCGTGGACGCGCAGACCCGCGCCAAGACCAGCCTGAACGACCTGCTGCGCGACTGAATCCATGAACAGCCGTACGCAGAGGACGCAAAGGATCCGCAGAGCGCGCAGAAGTATTCAGGCTGCTCGTCTTCTCTGCGACCTCTGCGTCATTTCTGCCACCTCTGCGTGCGGAGGTTGGATTCTGCGCGTTGAACGGAGCACAACATGAGCGGGACGATGGAGCGCATCCTGAGGCTGATGAACGAGAAGAAGGCCTCGGACATCTACCTGTCGGCGCACGCGCCGGCCCTCATCAAGATCAACGGGCAGTGCCTGCCGATCAACAACCAGCTGCTGCCGCCCGACGCGCCGCGCGCGCTGCTGGCCGAGGTGCTGCCGGCCGCGCGCATGAAGGAGCTGGAAGACACCGGCGAGCTGAACATGGCGCACGCCATCGAGGACGTCGGCAACTTCCGCTTCTCGGCCATGCGCCAGCGCGGCACCTACGCGGCCGTCATCCGCTACATCACCACCGAGATCCCGGCGCTCGAATCCCTGTCAGTGCCGATGGTCCTGGGCGAGCTGATCATGGAAAAGCGCGGCCTGCTGCTGATGGTCGGCGCCACCGGCTGCGGCAAGAGCACGACGCTGGCGGCCATGATGGACCACCGCAACGAGCGGGTGTCCGGGCACATCCTCACCATCGAGGACCCGGTCGAATTCCTGTTCAGGAACAAGAAATCCGTGGTGAACCAGCGCGAGGTGGGCAGCGACACGGCGTCGCTGCAGACCGCGCTGAAGAACGCGCTGCGCCAGGCGCCCGACGTGATCCTGATCGGCGAGATCCGCGACCGCGAGACCATGTCGGCGGCGATCGCGTACGCGCAGTCGGGCCACCTGTGCCTGGCGACCATGCACGCCAACAACAGCTACCAGGCGCTCAACCGGATCCTGAGCTTCTACCCGGTCGAGGTGCGTCCGACCATGCTGGGCGACCTGGCGGCGGCGCTCAAGGCCATCGCCTCGCAGCGACTGCTGCGCACGGTGCACGGCAGCCGCACGCCGGCGGTCGAGGTCATGCTCAACACCAAGCTGGTGGCCGAGCTGATCGAGAAAGGCGACTTCTCCGGCGTCAAGGAGGCGATGGAGAAGTCGATGGCCGAGGGTTCGCAGACCTTCGAGCAGGACATCGCCCGACTGATCATGGACGGTTTCGTCGACAAGAAGGAAGGCCTGTCGCATGCCGACTCGCCCACCAACCTGCAATGGCGGCTGCAGAATGATTTCCATGCCAAGGATGCCGAGCAGGTCGAGGAAGGCGCCTCCGCCGAGGACCTGGACGACACGCCGTCCTTCACCGAAATCACGCTGGATGTGAAGCACTGATGTCGCGCGCACTGCACCTGACCGAACAGCTCATCTCGCGCCGCTCCGTCACGCCCGAGGACGCGCAGTGCCAGCAACTGCTGGCCGCGCGGCTGCAGGCGCTGGGCTTCGAGTGCGAGCACATCGCCAGCGGCCCGGATGAATTCCGGGTCAGCAACCTGTGGGCCAGGCGGCCGGGCCGCCTGCACGGCCAGCCGGCCGGCCGCACCTTCGTGTTCGCGGGCCACACGGACGTGGTGCCCACCGGCCCGGTGGAGCAGTGGAGCAGCGCCCCGTTCACGCCAGCCCATCGCGACGGCAAGCTGTACGGCCGCGGCGCGGCCGACATGAAGGCGTCGCTCGCCTGCTTCGTGGTGGCGATCGAGGAATTCCTGGCGGCCACGCCCGATCCGGCGGTCACGCTGGCGCTGCTGCTCACCAGCGACGAGGAAGGCCCCGCCGTCGACGGCACGGTGGTGGTGTGCGAGCAGCTCGCCGCGCGCGGCGAGCGGCTGGACTGGTGCGTCGTGGGCGAGCCGACCTCGGTCGAGCGGGTCGGCGACATGATCAAGAACGGGCGCCGCGGCAGCCTGAGCGGCCGGCTGGTGGTCGAAGGCGTCCAGTGCCACATCGCGTATCCGCAGCTCGGCCGCAATCCGATCCACCAGGCGCTGCCCGCGCTGGCGCAGCTTGCTGCGACCGAATGGGACCGCGGCAACCAGTTCTTCCCGCCCACCAGCTTCCAGATCAGCAACATCCACGGCGGCACCGGAGCGACCAACGTCATCCCCGGCTCGGTGGTGATCGACTTCAACTTCCGCTTCAGCACCGAGTGCACAGCGGACCAGCTGCAGCAGCGCACCGAAGCCGTGCTCAACGAGCACGGCCTCGACTACGAGCTGGACTGGACCCTTGGCGGCCTGCCCTTCCTCACGCCGCCGGGCGAGCTGGTGGCGGCGGTGCAGCACGCGATCCGCGCCGAGACCGGCCTGGAAACGCAGCTGTCGACCGCCGGCGGCACCAGCGACGGGCGCTTCATCTCGCGCATCTGCCCGCAGGTGATCGAGCTGGGCCCGGTGAACGCCAGCATCCACAAGATCGACGAGCACATCCGTGTCGCCGACATCGAACCGCTGCAGAACATCTACCGGCGGGTGCTGGAGAATCTCGAAGCCCGGATGTGAAAGCGGGAGCGTACATCCGTACGCAGAGGTCGCGGAAGTTACGCAGAGGTCGCAGAAGGACATCTGAAACACCTTCAGGTCCTCCTCTGCGCCCTTTGCGAGTCCTCTGCGTACGGAAGTTGAATCCATGACCCTCATCGAGCTCGTCAACCAAAGCGCCGCCCGGCTCGAAGCAGCCGGCGTCGCCTTCGGCCACGGCACCACCAACGCCTTCGACGAGGCCGCCTGGCTGGTGCTGTGGTCGCTCGGGCTGCCGCTGGACGACCTGGACGGCGTGGCCGAGATGGCGCTCGCGCCGCAGCAGCGCGCTTCGGTGGAAGAGCTGGTCGGCGAGCGCATTGCCAGCCGCAAGCCCGCCGCCTACCTGACCCGCGAAGCCTGGCTGCAGGGCGTGCCGTTCTACGTCGACGAGCGCGCCATCGTTCCGCGCAGCCTGATCGCCGAGCTGGTGGCCGGCGGCGACCTCGACCCCTGGTTCGGCGGCGCCGGCCGGGTGCTGGACCTGTGCACCGGCAACGGCAGCCTCGCCGTGCTGGCGGCGCTGGCCTGGCCCGAGGCTGGCGTGGTCGGCGCCGACATTTCGCCCGAAGCGCTGGCCGTGGCCCGCATCAACGTCGAGAAGCACCAGCTGCAGGAGCGCGTCGCCCTGGTCGAGTCCGACGGCCTGGACGCCGTGGTCGGCCGCTTCGACCTGATCCTGTGCAACCCGCCCTACGTCAACGCCGCCAGCATGGCGCAACTGCCCGCCGAATTCCGCGCCGAGCCCGCACTGGCACTGGCCGGCGGCGCCGACGGCATGGACTTCGTGCGCCAGCTGCTGCGCGAGGCACCCGCGCACCTGCATCCGGACGCGGTGCTGGTGCTGGAAATCGGCCATGAACGCGCGCACTTCGAGGATGCCTTCCCGCAATTGCCCGCGGTGTGGCTGGAAACCAGCGCTGGCGGCGACCAGGTCCTGCTGCTGCCGCGCGAAGCCCTGATGGACGGACGCCTGCCGTGATCGTGCTGCGCAACGTCACCTTGCGCCGCGGCGCCAAGGTGCTGCTGGAACGGGTGTCGGTCACCATCAATCCGGGCGAGAAGATCGGCCTGGTGGGTCGCAACGGGGCCGGCAAGTCGTCCCTGTTCCGACTGATCGACGGGCAGCTGCACGAGGACGGCGGCGACTTCAGCATGCCGCCGCACTGGCGGCTGAGCCAGGTGGCGCAGGACATGCCGGAGACCGCCGAGGCGGCCACCGACTTCGTGCTCGGTGGCGACACCAGGCTGGCGGCGCTGCGCGAGGCGCTCGCGCGCGCCGAGGCCGACGCCCACGGCAGCGCCGACCATGCGGCCGCCGGCATGGAGGTCGCCCACCTGCATTCGGACCTGGCCGATGCCGGCGAGCACGACGCGGTGCCGCGTGCGCAGGCCCTGATCCTGGGGCTGGGGTTCCAGCCGGCCGACCTGGACCGGCCGGTGAACGGCTTTTCCGGCGGCTGGCGCATGCGCCTGCAACTGGCGCGCGCGCTGATGTGCCCGTCGGACCTGCTGCTGCTGGACGAGCCCACCAACCACCTGGACCTGGACGCGCTGGTCTGGCTGGAGGCCTGGCTCAAGCGCTACGAAGGCACGCTGGTCGTGATCAGCCACGACCGCGAGTTCCTCGACGCCGTGACCGGCGTCACGCTGCACATCGAGCGCCAGCAGCTGGCACGCTACGGCGGCAACTACAGCGCCTTCGAGACGCTGCGGGCGCAGCAGCTGGCGCAGCAGCAGGCCGCGTACTCGAAGCAGCGCGAGAAGATCGCCCACCTGCAGAAGTTCATCGACCGCTTCAAGGCCAAGGCCACCAAGGCCAGGCAGGCGCAAAGCCGCGTCAAGGCGCTCGAGCGGATGGAGGCCATCGCGCCGGTGCTGGCCGAGGCCGAATTCACCTTCGAATTCAGGGAACCGGCCAGCCTGCCGAACCCGATGCTGGCCATCCGCGACGGCGAGTTCGGCTATCGGGTCGAGGGCCAGGCCAGGCGCATCGTCGGCGGCGTCAGCCGTTCGGTCCTGGCCGGACAGCGCATCGGCATCCTGGGCGCCAACGGCCAGGGCAAGTCCACCCTGGTCAAGACCATTGCGCGGGTGATCCCGCCGCTGGGCGGCACGCTGACCGAGGGCAAGGGCCTGAACATCGGCTACTTCGCGCAGCAGGAACTGGACGTGCTGCGGCCGGCGGACACGCCGCTGGAGCACCTGACGCGGCTGGCGCGCGAGCTGGCTGCCGGCCCGGGCGAAGGCGCGCGCGAGCAGGACCTGCGCAACTTCCTGGGCAGCTTCAACTTCACGGGCGACATGGTCAGCCAGGCCGTGGGCACCATGAGCGGCGGCGAGAAAGCCCGGCTGGTGCTGGCGATGATCGTCTGGCAGCGCCCCAACCTGCTGCTGCTGGACGAGCCGACCAACCACCTGGACCTGGCCACGCGCGAGGCGCTGGCCATGGCGCTGAACGAATTCGAAGGCACCGTGATGCTGGTCAGCCATGACCGGGCCCTGCTGCGCGCGGTGTGCGACGAGTTCTGGCTGGTGGCGCGCGGCGGCGTGGAACCGTTCGACGGCGACCTGGACGATTACCAGCGCTACCTGCTGGAAGAAGCGCGGCGCCTGCGCGAGGAAGCGCGCGCCAGGCGGCAGGCCCAGCCCGGCACGCCGGCGCCGGCCGCCGTCCCGGAGCGCTCGCCGCAGGAACAGCGCCGGCTCGATGCCCAGCTGCGCCAGCAACTGGCGCAGCGCACCAGGCCGCTGCGGCGCGAGCTCGAACAGGCCGACCGCCGCCTGGCCGAACTGGGCACCGCCCGCGCGGCGCTGGAGTCGCGGCTGGCCGCGCCGCTGCCGACAGCGCAGATCGCCGAGGCGGGCCGCCAGCTCAAGTCGATCAACGACGAGCTGGAGCGGCTGGAGGAGCGCTGGCTGGAGCTGTCCGGCGAGATCGAGGCCATCGAATCGGACCGCGCCGGATAGCGGGCGCCGGGCGCGCCGGACGCATCGCGTAGCATTGCCGCACAGCCAACAGGTTCCGCCCCGCCGCCATGCGCATACTCCTGGTCGAGGACGACACGGTCCTTTCGGACGCCCTCAGCCGCGCCCTCGTGCAGTCCGCCTACGCGGTGGACGTGGTCGAGACCGGCGAGGATGCCGACCGGGCGCTGGCCATGGACATCTACGACCTGGCGATCCTGGACATCGGCCTGCCCGGGCTGAGCGGGCTGGACGTGCTGCGGCGGCTGCGCGCCCGGCGCTCGCGCGTTCCGGTGCTGATGCTCACGGCGCTGGACACGCTGCGCGACCGGGTGCGCGGGCTCGACCTGGGCGCCGACGACTACCTGTCCAAGCCGTTCGACCTGCCCGAGCTGGAGGCGCGGGTGCGCGCGCTGCTGCGCCGCGGCAGCGTCAACGCCGCGCCGTTCCTGCGCCATGGCCGGCTGTCGTTCGACACGGTAGGGCGGCGCGTCTTCTACGACAAGACACCGATCGAGCTGTCGGCCCGGGAGCTGGCGGTGCTGGAGCTGCTGCTGATGCGAGAAGGCCGCGTCGTCAGCAAGGAGCACATGGTCAACCACCTGTACGGCTGGGACGAGGAAGTCGGCGCCAACGCCATCGAGGTCTACGTCCACCGCATCCGCAAGAAGCTCGAACCGCTCGGCTGCGAGATCCGCACGGTGCGCGGGATGGGCTACCTCATGGAACGGCTCGATGACGCGGAATGAGCCGCGGCTGCAGTCCAAGCTGCTGGTCTGGCTGCTCGGTCCGCTGCTGCTGCTGCTGGTGCTCGATACGGCAGTCACCTACTGGAGCTCGATCAATTTCTCCAACCTGGCGCACGACCGGTCGCTGCAGGAAATCGCCCGCGAAGTCGCGCTCCATGTGAAGCCGGGCGCGGCCGGTCCGCGCCTGGAGCTGTCGCCGGCGACCGAGCGCATCCTGCTGGTCGACCAGGACGACCGGCTGTTCGTCAAGGTCACGTCCGAAGCGGGCGACCTGGTCGGCGGCGATCCGGCGATCGCGCCGCCGGCGCGGCCGGTGGCCAGGGGCGATCGGCCCGCGTTCCACGATGCGGTGCTGCACGGGCAGCGGGTGCGCGTGGTGGCGGTGTGGCTGCCCTATGAGGAAGGGCCGCAGGCCCGCGGCGCGGTGGTGCAGGTGGCCGAGACGATGCACCGCCGCAACCGGCTGGCGTGGGACATCCTGGCGGCCGCCTTCATTCCGCAACTGCTGCTGGTGCTGCTGGCGACGGAGGCCGTCTACTTCGGCGTGCGGCGCGGCCTGTCGCCGCTGGCCCGCCTGGAGCGCGACGTCTCGCGCCGCTCGCACGTCGACCTGAGCCCGATCGACGTCAGCCGGGTTCCGGGCGAGGTGCGTCCGCTGGTGGACGAGGTCAACGAGCTGATGCTGCGCCTGGGCAAGACGCTGGACTTCCAGAGCCGCTTCATCGCCGACGCCGCGCACCAGCTGAAGACGCCGGTCAGCGGCCTGAAGGCGCAGATCGAGCTGGCGCTGCGCGAGACCGAGCCGCAGCGCCTGCACCATTCGCTGGCGCAGCTGTACCTGAGCGTGGACCGGCTGTCGCGGCTGGTGCGCCAGCTGCTGGCGCTCGCGCGCAACGAGCCGGGCGCCGTCGACGCGGTGCCGATGCAGCCGCTGGACCTGAATGCGTTCGCGCTGGACACCAGCATGGACTGGGTGCCGCTGGCCCTCAAGCAGGGGGTCGACCTGGGGTTCGAAGGCCACCCCACCCCGATCATGATCGCCGCCGATTCGGACCGGCTGCGCGAGTTGATCAACAACCTGATCGACAACGCGGTGCGCTACAGCCGGCGCGGCGGCCGGGTCACCGTGGTCGCGCGCCGCACGGCCGAGGGGCGCCCGCAGCTGTCGATCAGCGACGACGGCCCGAGCATCCCGGTGGCCGAGCGCTCGCGCATCTTCGAGCGCTTCCACCGCCTGCTGGGCACCCACGCCGACGGCAGCGGCCTGGGGCTGGCCATCGCCAGCGAGATCGCCAGCCTGCACGGCGCCGCGATCACGCTGGAAGAGGACATCGACGGCGTGGGCAACACCTTCAGCGTGCTGTTCCCTGCGCCGCCGGACGGGCCGCGCCTGTAAGCGCGGCGAAAGCTTCACGACATCTGGGCGACAGGAAGGCGGCAGGCCGGCGTAAGCGCCCGGCCCTACCCTCGATCCTCATCGGGCGCATCCGCGTTCCGCCAATCATCGAGGAGAAACAATGTCCGCTCTCGTCACGCCGGAGTTCTGGGTCGCGCTGTTCCAGATCATCCTGATCAACATCGTCCTGAGCGGCGACAACGCGGTGGTGATCGCCCTGGCCTGTCGCGAGCTGCCTCCCACACAGCAGAAGAAGGCCATCCTGTTCGGCAGCGTGGGCGCGATCGTGCTGCGCGTGATCCTGACCTTCTTCGCGGTCTACCTGCTGACCCTGCCGTACCTGAAGCTGGTGGGCGCCGCCCTGCTGCTGTGGATCGGGGTCGGCCTGCTCAAGGGCGACGACGGCGACGAGGACCTGACCGGCAACTCCAACCTGATGGCGGCGATCAAGACCATCATCGTGGCCGACCTCGTGATGAGCCTGGACAACGTGATCGGCGTGGCGGCCGCGGCCAAGGGCAACGTCCTGCTGCTGGTGCTGGGCCTGGCCATCAGCATCCCGCTGATCATCTACGGCAGCACGCTGATCCTCAAGCTGATGGCGCGCTTTCCGATCATCATCACTGCGGGCGCCGGCCTGCTGGGCTGGGTCGCCGGCGAGATGGCGATGAGCGACCCGGCGATCAAGGGCTGGGCCGAGCAGCAGCACGTGCTGCACATGCTGGCGCCCGCCATTGGCGCGGTGCTGGTGGTCGCCACCGGCAAGTGGCTCACCGCCCGGGCCGCGCGCCAGGAAGCAGCGGACCCGGCGCACGCGGCGGAAGCTGGCGAGAGCGAGCAGGCGGCCACCGACCGCAGGGCCGCCTGAACGCGAGGCCGGCATGACCAAGCTCCTGGTGCCCATCCACGGCGGCCCGGACCGCTGGCAGGCGGCGCTCGAACAGGCCATCGAGATCCACCGCCAGGACGGCTCGGCCGTTCACCTGCTGAGCGTGCAGCCGAAGGTGTCGGGCCACGTCGCCATGTTCTTCGGCCACGGCGAGCTGCAGCAGATCCATCAGCTCGCGGGCCTGGAGGACATGCAGCCCGCCCAGGCCCTGCTGCAGGAGGCCGGCGTGCCATTCACGTCCAGCATCATGGTCGGCCGCAGCGCAGAAACCATCGCGCGGGCCGCGCACGAGTTCGGCTGCGAACGCATCATCATGGGCCGCGACGGCCAACCGTCATCGGGCGCCGGGCTGTTCGGTTCGGTCGCGTCGCAGGTACGCCACCTCCTGAGCAGCGGCAGCGACTGCCGCGTGATCGGCTCCTGAGCCGCGCGGCGGCCTCACGCGCTGCCGCCGGCTGCTCGCGGGAAGCTCACCCGGCAGACCCACCCGGTGCCGCCGGGGCCGCTTCCCAGCTCCATCGCGGCGCCCATCAGCCGCGCGTATTGCGCCACCAGCGCCAGCCCCAGCCCCGCTCCTTCGCCCAGCAGCGCGCCGGCTTCGCCCTGCGCCCCGCGCCGCATCAGCTGCAGTTGCAGCTCGCCGGGCAGGCCAGTCCCGTTGTCCTGGACCGACAGCACCGTGCCCGCATCGGTCTCGTCGATCGCCACCGTGATCGCCGGCGGCACCGCGCCCGCCGCGACGCCGTAGCGCAGCGCGTTGTCCAGCAGGTTGTTCAGGATGCCGTCGATCAGCGTCGCGTCGGCGTGCACCGCCACCGGACTGTCCACGCCGCGCGCGCCCAGGTCCACGCCGGCCGCGTCGGCCGCCGGCAGGAAACGCAGCACCGCGTCGCGGATCAATTCGTCGAGCCGCACGGTCTCCAGCCGCAGCCCGGCCTCGGCCTCGCTGGCCAGGGCCAGGTCCAGCAGCTGGTCGACCAGCCGGCTGGCACGCGCCTGGCTGGCCGCGATGCGTTCCAGCTGCTCGCGCCAGGCGGCGGGCTCCTGCTGCGCCAGGGCGTACTCGACCAGCGCCCGGATGCCGGCCAGCGGCGTGCGCAGCTCGTGCGCCACGTTGCCGGCGAACTCGCGCTGGGCCTGCACGCTGCGCTCCAGGCGCGCCAGCAGCGCGTTGATGGCGCCGGCCAGCCGCACCATCTCGGCCGAGGTGCCGGGCACCTCCACCGGCGCCAGATCGTTGGCGTGGCGGTCGTCCACCGCCCGCTGCAGCTGGCCCAGCGGGCGCAGGCCGGCGCGCACCGCCCGCCGCGTCCACCACGCGACCAGGGCCAGCAGCGCCAGCTGCGGGCCGAGCGAATACGCCAGCAGCCGCCGCATCAGCACGGCGCGCCCGACCTGCGTCTCGGCGACCACGATCTCGAACGGCGCCGGCTCTTCGCGCCGCAGCGTGACGCCGCGCAGGCTCAGGCCCCGCATGGTGAACTCGGTGAACCGGTGCCCGGGTGCGCCCGCGGCCCCGGCGACCGGCAGCCCACGCTCCCCGGCCAGGTGGACGCCATCCGGCCCGCGCAGCGCGAAGTACATCGTCTCCATCGGGTCCTGCAGGATGGCGGCCAGCTCGGGTTGCGACAGCGCGATGCGCACGCGGCCGTCCTCGGAGCGGACGTGCGAGGCGAGCAGATAGGCGTTGTCCAGCAGCGAGCGGTCGAATGCCTTCTGCGTGAACAGGTAGGCTACGCCCACCGCGATGGCCGAGCCGGCGAGCCAGATCAGCGCCAGCGGCACCAGGACCCGCCGCAGCACCCGGTCGGCCAGCGAACCGCCTGGTGCCTCCGGCCTCACGGTTCGGCCTCCAGCAGATACCCCAGGCCGCGCAGCGTCCTGATCTGCGCCCCCGAGCCGGCCAGCTTGCGCCGCAGTCTCGACACGAACGCCTCCAGCGCGTTGTCGCCCAGCGACTCGTCGAGCTCGGACAGCTTGGTCGAGAGCGTCTTCTTGCTGACCACGCGTCCGGCCGGCGTCATCAGCTCCCACAGCACCTCGAACTCGCGCGCCGGCAGCTCCAGTTCCCGGCCGTCGATGCGGAAGCGCCGCGCCTGCCGGTCCAGCGTCAGGGCGGCCACCTGCACCTGGTCCAGCGTGCCCTGGCTGCGCCGCACCAGGGCGCGCAGGCGGGCCTCCACCTCGGCCAGGTCGAACGGCTTGCCCAGGTAGTCGTCCGCGCCGGCGTTCAGCCCGGCGATCCGCTCGTCGGTGCGGTTGCGCGCCGTCAGCACCAGCACCGGGGTGCGGTCGCCGCGCGAGCGCGCGGCGCGCAGCGCCGCGAGTCCGCTGGCCAGGCCGCTGCGCGGGTGGCTCGACTGCGGCAGGTTCAGGTCCAGCAGCACGGCGTCGAACTGCTGCAGCCGCCACAGCTGCTCGGCCTCGTCCAGGGCGCCGGCCACGTCGACCCGATGGCCGGCGTCGCGCAAGCTGCACAGCATGACGTCGCGCAGCACCAGGTCGTCTTCCACCAGCAGGATTCTCATGTCAGCGGTGTAGCCCGGGCCCGGCGGGCCCGGTGTACGCAGTTTCACCGATCCGCGTGGTCAGTCGGCAGTCAGGCGCGGCCGTCGATAAACGGAACTGGCCGCGCGGCGCCGCCGCGCCCGTCTCCACACTGACCTATGAGAATCAAGAGCCAAAGGGACTTCTACTCCGGCCTCATGTTCATGGCCATCGGCGCCGCCTTCGCCTGGGGCGCCACCACGTACAACATCGGCGAAGGGGCCCGCATGGGGCCCGGCTACTTCCCGCTGATGCTGGGCCTGCTGCTGACGGCCCTGGGGGCCTTCATCACGTTCGAGGCGTTGGTCGTCGACACCGAGGACGGCGAGCCGATCGGCAAGTGGGCCTGGCGCCCGCTCGGCTTCATCATCGGGGCCAACCTGCTGTTCGGCGTGCTGCTGGGCGGCCTGCCAAGCATCGGCCTGCCCGCCATGGGCATGATCGTGGCGATCTACGGCCTCACGTTCGTGTCGGCGCTGGCCGGCGACGAATTCAACCTCAAGGAGGTGGCGATCCTGGGGACGGTCCTGGCCGTGGGCAGCTATCTCGCCTTCATCGTGCTGCTGAAACTGCAGTTCCAGGTGTGGCCCACCTTCATCAGCGGCTGAACGGGACACGCGAATCATGGACCTGATCACCAACCTCTCCATCGGCTTCGGCGTGGCCTTCACGCCGATCAACCTGCTGTACGCCTTCATCGGCTGCATACTGGGAACGCTGATCGGCGTGCTGCCGGGCATCGGCCCGGTGGCCACCATCGCCATGCTGCTGCCGGCCACCTATGCGCTGCCGCCGGTGTCGGCGCTGATCATGCTGGCGGGCATCTACTACGGCGCCCAGTACGGCGGCTCCACCACCGCCATCCTGGTCAACCTGCCGGGCGAGTCGTCCTCGGTCGTGACCTGCATCGACGGCTACCAGATGGCACGCCAGGGGCGCGCCGGCCCGGCGCTGGCGGCCGCCGGCCTGGGCTCGTTCTTCGCCGGCTGCGTGGGCACCCTGATCCTGGCGGCGTTCGCCGCGCCGCTGACCGAGGTGGCCTTCAAGTTCGGCCCGGCCGAATACTTCTCGCTGATGATCCTGGGCCTGATCGGCGCCGTGGTGCTGGCCTCGGGGTCGCTCATCAAGGCGATCGCGATGATCGTGCTGGGGCTGCTGCTGGGGCTGGTGGGCACCGACGTGAACTCGGGCGTGGCGCGCTACTCGTTCGACATCCCCGAACTGACCGACGGCATCGGCTTCGTGGTGATCGCGATGGGCGTGTTCGGCTACGGCGAGATCATCAGCAACCTGTCGGTGTCCTCCGAACATCGCGAAGTGTTCACCGCCAAGGTGTCCGGCCTGATGCCGACCAAGGAGGACTTCAAGCGCATGGCGCCGGCCGTGCTGCGCGGCACGGCGCTGGGCTCGATGCTCGGTATCCTGCCCGGCGGCGGCGCGCTGCTGGCGGCGTTCGCCTCCTACACGCTGGAAAAGAAGGTCCCCAGCAAGCCGGGGGAAGTTCCGTTCGGCAAGGGCAACATCCGCGGCGTGGCGGCGCCCGAGTCGGCCAACAACGCCGGCGCGCAGACCTCGTTCATCCCGCTGCTGACGCTGGGCATCCCGCCCAATGCGGTGATGGCGCTGATGGTGGGCGCGATGACCATCCACAACATCCAGCCGGGCCCGCAGGTGATGACCAGCAACCCGCAGCTGTTCTGGGGCCTGATCGCCTCGATGTGGATCGGCAACGCGATGCTGGTGATCCTGAACCTGCCGCTGATCGGCATGTGGATCAAGCTGCTGACGGTGCCCTACCGCTGGCTGTTCCCGGCCATCGTGCTGTTCTGCGCGATCGGCGTGTACTCGACCAACAACAACACCTTCGACGTGTGGATGGTGGGCGCCTTCGGCTTCATCGGCTACATCTTCATCAAGCTCGGGGCCGAACCGGCGCCGCTGCTGCTCGGGTTCATCCTGGGGCCGATGATGGAGGAGAACCTGCGCCGCGCGCTGCTGCTCTCGCGTGGTGCCTGGTCGGTGCTCGTCACCCGCCCGCTGTCGGCCAGCCTGCTGGTGGCCGCCGCGGTCCTAGTGGCGATCGTGGCCATGCCGTCGATCAAGGCCAAGCGGCAGGAAGCCTTCGTCGAGGAATAAGTTCCTCCTGCGTTTTCCGCCGGCGCGGCGCCCTCGTGGCGCCGCTGCCTTTTTCGGGCCACGCGGGGCGCCCGCCTTGCGCCCGACGCACGGCCTGCCAGAATCGGCCGCATGGCGAACACCGTCGACGTCCACCCAGCATCCCGGCGCGGCTGGCGCCGCCTGGGCACCGGCGCCGCGCTGCTGACGCTGGCCGCGCTGGCGGCCTGGAGTGGCTGGGACAACCTGGCGTTGCGCGACCGGCTGGCCGTCCTGGAGCGCGAGAACCACGCACTGCGGCAGGCGGCCCTGACGCAGCCCGCGCCGGCCCCCGCCGTGGCGCCGGCCGTGTCGGCGGCGCCCGCGGCCGACGCCCCGCCGCCCCGGCCTTCGGTCGCCACGCCGGCCGGCCCCGGCGATCCGCTGGCGGCCTATGCCAGGCTGCCGGCATCGACACCCAGGCGGGGACCGCTGGAGGAGGCGCTGCAGCGCCTGCGTGAGCCGGTCCCGGCGCCGGGCGCCAGCCCGTTCGGCCGTCGCTGAGGCGTCACCGGCGCGGCGGCCGCCGCGCTTCCTTGATCGGCCTCAAGGACATTTCCTCCGCGCGGCACCAACGTCCGGGCACAACCACCTGGAGAACGCAAGTGTCCCATCGTTCCGTCCGCGCCTGGCGCCACGTCGTGCTGGGTCTGCTGCTGGCGCTGCCCGCCTTTGGCTGGGCCCAGAGCTACATGGGCAAGGTCTGCCTGATCAGCACGGTGACCGTGCGCCACGAGGGGCCGGTGCCCCAGTACTTCGCCGCGGAATTCGACGTCACCAACCTGGGCGGGAACACCTATTCGGTGGCCGGCTCGGTCCCGACCGCCCCCGGCGAGGAGCCGATGGTGGCCACCGGCCTCGCCACCGTCGTCGCAGGCTACCTGCACATGAACCTGGCGACGACGCAGGCCCATGCCGACGGGTGGATGGATACCGGCATCAACCGCACCCGGCTGAACCTCGCGACCATGACCGGGACCTTCTACGAGATCGGCCACGACTACAACACCGTCACGCGGGTCTTCGACCAGACCCGCTACAGCGCCGGCACGGTGCAACTCTCGCTCACCGCCTGCCAGCGCTGAACGCCGGCCGCCGTTGCCGGGCGCCTGTCAAGGCCCGCCCGGGGTGTTGTGGCGGATTGACCGCGGCGCCAGCGCCGTGCCGCGCCGCCGGCCTTAGAATCGCGCGCTCGTCTCCTCCAGCCGGCCGCCCTGCGGCCGGCGTCCTTTCCGCTCGATGTTCAAAAGCGCGTCCTTCTTCCGTATCGATCCCGGCTTCGTGCTGCCCCCGCTCCAGGCGCTGGAAGACGCGCTGCAGGCGGACCGTTTTCTGCCCTGTGGGGCCACCCAGCCCGAGTCCGGCGGCTGGGTGCCGCCGCGCGGCGGCAAGAGCGTGGCGCTGGCCGAAATGGTCGGCGGCCACCTGATCCTGAAGCTGTGCACCGAACGGCGCGCGCTGCCCGCATCGGCCGTCAAGGCGGCACTGGACGAACGGATCGAGAAATACAAGCTGGAAACCGGCAACGAGCGGGTCGGCGCCCGGCTGAAGAAGGAGTTCAAGGAGGACATCGTCCTGGAACTGCTGCCGCGGGCCTTCACCAAGCGCGCAAACACCCTGGCCTGGCTGGACCCCGTCCACGGCCTGCTGGTGGTGGACAGCGCCAGCCTGGGCGGAGCGGACCGCATCGTCACCGCGCTGGTGGAGGCGATGAGCCGGGTCGGCGGCGCGGCGTTCGCGGTGCGGCCGGTGCGCACCAACGCCTCGGCGGCGGTCGCGATGTCGCAGTGGCTGGCCGCGCGCGAGGCGCCGGCGTGGTTCACCGTCGACCGCGACTGCGAGCTGAAGACGCCCGACGAGCACCGTTCGACCGTGCGCTATACGCGCCACACGCTCGAAATCGACGAGGTCCCGCAGCACATCGCCGCCGGCAAGGTACCCACGCAGCTGGCGCTGACCTGGAACGACCGCGTCTCGTTCGTCCTCACCGAGTCGGCGCAGCTGCGGCGGCTCAGCTTCCTGGACGTCGTGCTGGATGGCGCGCCCGAGGCCGGCGAGGACGACGGCTTCGACGCCGATGCGGCCATCCTCACCGGCGAGCTCACCGGCCTGCTGCCCCACCTGCTGGCAGCGCTGGGCGGGGAAATGGAAGAAGGCGCGGCCCCTGCGCCGGCCTCCGCGCCGGCCGAGACCGGCGCGCCGTTCTGACGCGCGGCGCAGCGGCATGCGCCGTTTGCTTGATCCGCCTCAAAAAATATTTGTGGCCACGGCGTTGGACAAGGCTGTGGATAAGCCTTGGGTTCGCCGTGCACAACAGGCCCGCTCATGCCGTGGCAAGGGCCCATGGGCGCGTCGCCGGCCCCGGCCCTGACGCTCCATCCAGTCGGTCTCGCAGGCCCGCGGCGCGCCCCCAGGAATGTCTCTTGCCCGCGGCAGGACAGCCGCCTAGAGTCTCGCACGTCGCACGGTACGACAGCGACGAATCTTGCGAGGAGGCGGCTTCGCGCGCCATGCCCTACACACTGCAAACCATCCTGGCCGAATGGCGTGACGCCGAGCGCAAGGCGTCCGCCGCCGAACGATCCCTCACGCACCTGCTCTTCGCCCGTTTCGAGCCGCCGCCGTCCACCGACCATCTGGCCGCCGAGGTCAGGCAGTTGCGCGAGCTGGCCAACGAGAAGCTGCGGCAGGCAATCGCCGCCATGCGCCCTGGCCGCTGATAGCCCCAGGCCCGCCGGGCGGCTACTCGGAGGTGGCCGGGTCGATCACCGCGCGCACGGTCGAAATGCGCGTCACCGGAAAGCCGCCACGCTGCGCATGTTCGCGCACCGCGTCCTCGCTGTCGGCGATGTAGACGCAGTAGATCTTGTCGTCGGTGACGTAGCTCTGCTGCCAGGTGACCTGCGGCGCCATCGCGCGCAGCACGTCGCACGACTTCTGCGCGATGCCGCGCAGGTCGGCGCCCGCCAGCTTGCCGGCATCCGGCAAGTCCCGCTCGATGACGTACTTGGGCATGGGGTGTCTCCCGTGTGATCCTGGGCCGCCGCAGTATGGCCCTGGCCCGCGTAACAGCCAAGCACGGCGGCGCCTCGAGCTGCAAGCGACGTAACCGGCACCGCACGGTGCCCCAGCGGTGCGGCGCGCCTCAGGCGCTCGGCCGGGCGCAGGCGGCGAGATGGCCGCGTGCGGCCTGTCGCATCGCGGCCATGGCCTCGTCGAACCGTTGCAGCGCCACCCGGCGCAGCCGCAGCACCTCCAGCCGCTCGGCGTCGGTGGGCAGATCGCAGGCGCCGTCCATCGCGGCGATCGACTTGGCACACAGGGCCCTGGTCGCGAGCATCGCTGCGTGCTCGGCATGGCGCCAGTGATCGAACATCGTGGGGGGCGGCTGCGGTTGGAGGAAGGCCGCATTGTCCGACCCGGGGCCCGCCGGCGCCGCGGTGAATGGACCACCCTTGCTTTTTATCAAACGTTCGTTTGGCAAGGGCGCCGGCCCTCGGCGGCGGCCGATGCCGCGCCGCGTCGGCGGCACGGTGGTATATGCTGCGGCCTGCCTTGCCGCAGCCGCGTCCAGCGGCCCGGCCGGGACCTACGGAGTGCAGCGGCAACGGTTCAGTTGCGGAGTTGCCGCAGGGAGACGAAGCATGGACCGCGACGATCACGCGCTGGCAGCGCTCGACCACGTCAGGGAGCTCAGGCGCGCATTGCTGCTCGACCGCGGGGGCGCGCCATTGCCGGCGGTGATGGAGGCCCTGCTCGGAGCCGCCTGCTCCTACGCGGGAGGACGGGCCGCCGCCGGGGTCTGGCTGGTCGACAACGCCACCCGGCGGATCCGGCTGCTGGCCTCGGTGCAATTGCCGCCGGCCCTGGCCGCGATGGCGCTGCGCGACGACCTGCTCCCGGACGACCTGCCCTGCTCGCGCTGCGCCGTCGCCGGCGGTCCGATCCTGGTGAACGACTTCGCCGCGCCGGGCCAGCCGCCCGGACAGGCCGCGCTGGCCGCCAGCCAGGGGCTGCGCGCGTGCTGGTCGTTCCCGCTGCGACTGCAGGAGAAAGGCACGCTGGGTGCGCTCACGCTGTATTTCGCGGACCCGCAGGAAACCGATGCCCCGCGCGTCGCGATGGCCGAATTCGTGGCCGATTGCGCGGCGATGACGATCGAACGGCGCCTGGACGCGGACAGCCGGCGCCAGGCGCACGCGCGGCTGCGGGCCAGCGAACAGCGCTACCGCTCGCTCACCCAGGCGCTGACGTCGATCGTGTGGCGGGCCGACGACCAAGGCCGGTTCGTCAGCGAGCAGGACCGCTGGACCGAGTACACCGGCCAGTCGTGGGATCAGCAGCAGGGCCTGGGCTGGATGGATGCGATCCATCCGGCCGACAAGGAGGCGTTCCATGCGGTCGTGGCCCAGGCCTTTGCCAACCGCTCCTTCTATCGCATCGAGGGCCGGCTGTGGCATGCGCCGACCGGAAGCTGGCGCTATTGCGAGGCGCGCGGCGTGCCGATCCACGACGACGAAGGGCACCTGCTCGAGTGGGTCGGCACTTGCGTCGACGTCGACGACCAGCGGCGCGCCGAGGAGGCGCTGCGCACTGCCGACCGTCTGAAGGACGAATTCATCGCGGTGCTCGCGCACGAGCTGCGCAACCCGCTGGCGCCGATCCGCAATGCCGTCTTCATCCTCAAGCGGCGCGGCGCCGACGACGCCCAGCTGTCCTGGGCCGTCAGCGTCGTCGAGCGGCAGGTGGCCCAGATGGCCCGGCTGCTGGAGGACCTGCTGGACGTGAGCCGGCTGACGCGCCACAAGATGGAGCTGCGCAAGAGCCGCGTCACGCTGGATTCGATCATCGACAGCGCCCTGGAGACCAGCCGGCCGCTGATCGAGCAGCATGGACACCACCTCGAGCTGAACGTCCTGGCCGGCCCGGTCTACGTCGAGGCCGACCCGGCGCGGCTGTCGCAGGTGTTCTCCAACCTGCTGAACAACGCGGCGAAGTTCACCGACCGCGGGGGCCGCGTCAGCCTCACGCTGCGGGTCCAGGCGGACCACGCGGTGGTGGCGGTGAAGGACAACGGCATCGGGATCGCCCCGGAGATGATGCCGCGGCTGTTCGGCCTGTTCACCCAGGCCAGCCCTGCCCTGACCCGGTCGCACGAGGGCCTGGGCATCGGACTGTCGCTCGTGCGCGGCATCGTCGAGCTGCACGGCGGCACCGTGGCGGTCGCCAGCGCCGGGCCCGGCGCCGGCAGCGAATTCGTGGTTCGGCTGCCGCTGGCCGCCATGCGTGCGGACCGCGCCGCCGGCGCCGCCCGCAGCGAACCCGAGACGGCGCCCCTGCGCATCCTGGTGGCCGAGGACCAGCCCGATGCGGCCGAGACGCTGTCGGTACTGCTGCAGATGATCGGGCACGAGGTGCGCACCGCGGCCGACGGCCAGGAGGCGGTGGAGGCCGCCGCGGCGTTCCGGCCCGACGTCGTCCTGCTGGACATCGGCATGCCCAGGCTCAACGGCTACGATGCGGTCGGCCGCATCCGCGAGCTGCTGCCGCAGGCGCTGCTGATCGCCATCACCGGGTGGGCGCAGCCCGACGACATCGCCAGGGGGCGCGCCGCCGGCTTCGACCACCATCTGGTCAAGCCGGTCGAGCCGGAACGGCTGCGCGAACTGCTCACCGCGCGCAGCCGGCCCGCAGGGACCAGTCCATGAGCACGACCACTTCCGTGACCTCGGCCGATCCGGGGCTCGTCATCCTGCGGATCGGTGAACGCCAGGCGCAGTTGCTGGACGGCAGCGACGGCGAAGACGGCATGCCGGCGGCACTGCTGCCGATCGGGTTCCTGTTCCCGGGCGTCGTGCTCGCCCATTCGCCGCCGACGCCGCGGGAACTGGAAGACGCCATCGCCGCGGTCGAGGATGTGCTCATGCCGCTGGCGTCGGTGCTGCCGCGCGCGGGACGCCTTGCCAGCGCCGATGCGCTGGCAAGCCGGCTGGCGGCACTCGACACTGGGCGCGCCGGACCCGGAGAGATGATCGGCATCGAGGCCGTCGAGCGCCTGTTCAACGACATGGCGGCCGTCGCGCAGGGCCGGCCCTCCGCGGGGTCGCCCTTTCTGGACCAGGCCCTGTGCGGCTACCTGCTGATCCTGCGGGAATTCATGCACCATCTCGGCTTCGCGCAGGTGCTTGTGCGGCCGCCGGCTGCGGCCGAGGGCCCCAAGCCGCTCACATTTTCGTAGCGACTTTTTCTTGGGCCATGCGGTTTGTCTGGTAGGACGTACAAGATTCGAACTTGTGACCAACGGATTAAAAGTCCAAAAAATCGGATTTCTTTGAACCTCTCTGAACTGTCACCACGAGGGCGATTTGACCGGCTAAGTCCGTTAGCATACGATCGCATCCGCCAAAAACTGTCACAGAACTGTCACCATGCGGACCAACGGACTAGCCCTTGACCAGCGCCCAACACCTGGTCAGATGATCAAGCGTCTCGACCCCGGCGAGTTCGTCAAGCTCTGCAGAGTCGCGGAGGGTGGAACCCTCGAGGCCCGCAAGATGGCCGCCGGAACGCAGTTTTATTGGAGGTACACCAGCAAAGGCAAGACGGACCGCATGCCGATCGGGCTTTACGATCCGCATGCATCGCCGAAGAGCACCGAGAAGACGGACAGCGGGTTCTCAGTGCTGGCCGCCGAGCGAGAGGCCGAGCGGATGGCGAAGGAACACCGCAAGGCGGAAGACGTCGGCGGGTTGCGTGCTGTCAAGAAAGCCGAGACGCGGGCGAAGGTCGCGGCGCGCGAGCAGACGCTGGACAAGCTTCTGACGAACTACTGCGAGCACTTGAAAACGCTCGGCCGACGATCATGGCGCGATGCGAAGAGCATCTTTGACGTGCACGTTCGTGTGGCATGGCCGGAGACTGTGAAGCGCCCTGCCGCGAAGATCACGAGCGAGGACATCGCCGACATGATGCGCAAGGCGATCGAAGCCGGCAAAGGGCGCACCGCGAACAAACTGCGCAGCTACGTCCGCGCTGCATACCAGACCGCGAAGGCGTCTCGCACGAAGCCGAGTATTCCTGTCCACTTCAAGGACTTTGGAATCACGTTCAACCCCGCGGCTGAGACTGAGCCCGACGAGTCAAAGAACGTCGCCGACAAGCGGCCGCTGAGCCGGGACGAACTGCGCACCTACTGGCGCGTAATCAAGCCGCTGCCGGGCATTCGTGGCGCCCTGCTCCGTCTGCACCTGCTGAGCGGCGGGCAGCGCATCGAGCAGCTTGTGAATCTGCGCACGGAGAACATCGAAGCGGACCTAATCACGTTGTACGACGGCAAGGGTCGCCCTGGTCACCCTCCCCGCCCGCATGCTGTCCCGCTGACGAAGCGTAGCAAAACCGCGCTCGAGCAGTGCGAACCGAAAGGCGATTACGCGCTGTCGACGGACGGTGGTGAGTCACACATCGCGGCCACAACGCTTAGCGCATGGGCGACCGAGGCGGTCGACGAGGCTATACCGGAGTTCACCGCGAAGCGCATCCGTTCCGGCGTGGAAACACTGCTCGCGTCGCTCGGCGTGTCGTCCGATGTTCGCGGTCGGCTGCAGTCTCACGGCGTGTCAGGGGTGCAGGCGCGGCACTATGACGGGCATCTGTACCTAGACGAAAAACGCGCGGCGCTGACCGCCCTCGAAAAGATGTTGACTGCGCGTTGACAGTGTGGGCGCGCGTTACGCACGCGATCCGTAACAATCGTCGCTCACCCTCGACAACGACGACATTGCGAAATGCGACCGCAGGCGTCCGAAGCGGTCCACCGGGCAAAGTGTCGGCATGTTCAAAAGCAACCGCAAGGGTTCAAACATGCTTACTGCGATGCTGCGTCTGCCGGATGTACTCAAAGCCCGCGGCGTGGGCCGCACCACGCATTACAACGAGGTGGCGGCCGGACTGTTCACGCGGTCGGTTTCGATCGGCGTTCGCGCGAAGGCGTGGCCCGCGCCCGAAGTCGAGAAACTGAACGCGGCGCGCATCGCTGGCGCCGACGACGCTGCTGTGAAACGCCTGGTCAAGCGGCTCGAGGCGGCGCGCGCCGCCTATGCGGATGCGACCGCGCCAGTGTGAGTTTCTCACCGAGGCGAAAAGGACCCGCAGGACAGAAACGACGCGGCCTGATGCAATTCGTGCAGAAACTCTCAGAAATGCAAGATGCAGGCTGCACCCGTCCAACTGAGCGACCAAGCATCGCACGGGCATGAAAAAGCCCGCCGCAACGGCGGGCTGATGGCCGGGCACCGCGCCTATACGGGTTGGGCAATGCGCCGTTCAAAGCTCGCTTCCCACGCGAGATTTTCGACGGAGTTCGCGATGTCCACATACCCGGCGCCGCGAAGCGCTGCAACTTGCCGTGCGGCGGCTTCTGCATGCTCCGCGGCGATCCTGCGGACGGTCATGTCGTGCAGCGCTTGCCACCGTTGGCCGCGCGGGACTCGCGCCAGTTCCGTCAGTGTCGTTTCTTCCATGTCGTCTTTCTGTACCTCAGCGCCATTGCCGAGTAGCCGCACTATGGTGCCGTTTTGCGGAATGTTCCCAATCGAACATGAGCGCGCATCTCGGATATTGCGTTTCTCCCTCGGAGCGCGGGAGAGGTTTGCTAAATGCTGCTAAACGGGGACCGGATCACGGTGTTGCCGGCCGCGCTCACGGCGCGACGGAACTGGCTGGTGTGGCGACTCGTGAATGTTGAGGGTCAGCCGAAGCCGCGCAAGGTGCCTTATTACGTGAACGGTGCGCCACGGTCTGGCACCCAAGGTTCGCCCGAAGATGTCGCCGCGCTGGCGATGTTCGATCAGGCCGTGCAGACGCTGCAGGCGTCCAACGGCTATTACACCGGGCTTGGCTTCGCGCCGCAGCGCAACAGCGGCATCGTCGCGCTCGATTTCGACGATTGCGTGCTCGACGGCCAGATAGCGCCGCACGTCGAAGAACTCTGCGAGGGAACCTATACCGAGTTCAGCCCGTCGGGCAACGGCGTGCGCTCGTTCTTCGCCGGCACCCTACAGTCACGCAAAGACGTGAAGGCAGCGCGCGGGCCGTTCCCTGTAGAGGTGTTCGGACACGACGGCTTCGTGACCGTCACCGGAAACGTGACGCCGACGTGCGCGCTATTCGGCTGGGACGCCGACGTGGCGCATCTGACGCCAGCGGTGATTGCGATGTACCGCATACGTGGCTGGGATGACTCGCAGGCGCCTGGCGAATTCGCCGACAACGTCCTTACGGCGCTGGTGCCAAAGGTCGGCGTCGAGGCGGCGACGATCGCCGAATATCTGTCGCGACTTCCGAACGATCTTGATTACGACTCTTGGGTCAAAGTCGGCATGGCGGTACACCACGAAACCGACGGCACCGGCTTCGCCCTGTGGGACAACTGGTCAAAGGGTTCAAACAAGTACACCACGGAGCAATACGGCCGCGATCGCTGGGAGTCATTCGGTCGCTACTCGTCGGGCTGCCACATCACAATGGCATGGGCCATCAAGCTGGCAAACGAAACGCAGGCACACCGCCGATACGCGGCGGCAGGCCAGTGGAAGCAGCGATTGTCTGAATGCAACGAAGAATTCCAACTGCGCGAGAAGCTGTGTCCAACGATCGCGCGTGACGAGCAAATCGGCGACATGGAACGCGAAGCGCTGGCGCAGACGCTTTACGATCGGTTTCGTGTGCTCGGCACGAAGTACCCGATCGCGCAATGCCGCAAGCTGATTGCCGCGCGCCGTGTGGAGCAAGACGAGCGCACCGGCTGGCTTGGCACCGATCAATGGGTCTACGTGACGGACGAAGACCGCTTCCATCGTATTGACAGCGAAGAGCGGCTGACGCGGCAGGGATTCAACGCGAAGTTCAACAGGTTCCAGCCGAAGAACGAAGTCGGCGCGCCGATCAAAAATGCGGCCGACGTGGCACTCGACGAAGCGCAACTTCTGTGCGTCACCCGCGGCATGTATCTGCCGGCCGCAGGCCCGACATTCACACTGAACGGCGTTGAGTGCGTCAACACCTATCGGCCGTCCTCTATCCCGCGGGCTGCCGTCCACATCGGTCCGGAGGGACGACAAGCGATTGACCTGGTGCAGCGGCACGTCCGCATCATCTGCGGCGGCCGTGAGCACGTCGCCGAAACCCTCGTCGCCTGGATGGCGCACAACGTGCAAAAGCCGGGGGTAAAAATCCGGTGGGCGCCGTTGATCAAGGGCGTTGAAGGCGACGGCAAAACGCTGTTCGGCCGGCTGGCCGCCGCGCTCATGGGCGAAATCAACGTTAAGCAGATCAGCCCGAAAGTATTGGGCACTGACTTCACGGATTGGGCGCACGGCGGCTGCGTGGGCGTGCTCGAGGAAATTCGCCTGGCCGGTCACAACCGGCACGACGTCTTCAATGCGCTGAAGCCCTATATCACGAACGACAGCATCGCAGTCCACCCGAAAGGGCGAGCGGAGTTCACCGCGATAAACACGATGAACTTTCTTGCGTTCACGAATCACGCGGACGCGCTGCCGTTGACCGACACGGATCGGCGTTGGATGGTGGTGTTCTCCCCGTTCAGCACGATTGCTGGATTGCGACAGGCGATCGGGATGGAAACGGCCGCCTACTTCGCGGCGGCGTATCGCGCGATCGGGGAGCATGCCGGAGAGCTCCGGCGCTGGCTGCTTGATTTCCCCATACCGGCCGGCTTCGATCCAAACGGCCCGGCACCCTACACCGACGAAAAGTCGGACATGGTCAGTTTGAGCATGTCGCCGGAGGAAGAGGTTGTCCGCGAAGTGATTGAAGACGGCGCCGAAGGTGTTACCCGCAACGTGCTGGCTTCTACGTGCTTGGTGCAAGCGGCGCGTCTGAGTGATCCCGATCTGCAATTAAATACCAACGCGCTCAATCGGCTGCTTGTGCGACTCGGCTGGCGCAAGGTATGCCGCATCAAGTGGAACGGTCAGCCGCACCGTATTTGGGTAAAGGGTGAGGTACCGAATCCGGACGGCATGAATGAGTTCCTGCGGGTGACGCTGGACGCGAGCCTGTCATTTTCGGCGAAAGGTACCGAATCGGCAGCCGCGCTTTTCGATTCGGTACCCGATTCGGTACCAGTCCTTTCCCCTCTGTAGACGCCTCTTTGGTACCGAGTACCGAATACTTTCAGTCAAATCATTCAGCCGGAAGAACACGAGGAAACATATGTCCCGCTCCAGCGGAAGCGACCCAAAAGTTTCGGTACCCGGCGCATTCGGTACCCGGCCGAAGTTGCCTCGCTGGGCGATCCGAGCGATGGAACTGGCCGGCATGCCGCGCTTGACAGTCTCCCCGGCAAAGAACTTGCGCTTTGGCGATCTGCCCATTGCGGAACAACGGCGCATCCTGCGCAAACGCACCCGCACCTCTAGACGGAGAAGAGCCTGATGTCCACGTATGACGATGAGGTGCGCGCCGCGGTGCGCGCGCTGGACCCGCAGGCCGTGCCGCTCGTTGGCGCCCTGGTGCGGCACGGGCACTTACCGATCCTAGACTGCATGCGCGGCGAGGTGCTATGCACACTGGCCGACCTGGGCGACAGCGACCCAATTGATGGTCCGAGCGGGCCGCAGATGGCGATCATGGTGGCTGTCGCACACTGCGAAGCGGTCAAGCGCGGCACGGCCACGCAGCGCGCGAACGAAGGTTGGCCGCTGCTGCAGGCAATGGGGCAGATGCATGCGGCTGGCGCTGCACTGGTGTTCGCGATGAGCGTTACGTCGGCGCTGCGGCGGCTCGCTGGCGACACGTCAGCGGTGACGTTGCAATAGGGCGAGTGCGGCCCGCGCGGCGCCGCACGCAATCTTCAGCGCTGTCGGGTCCCTGGCGTATGGGCAAGCCGTGCGGGGACTCAGAGGCCCGACGCGCGCGAGTTTTCGGATTTTGAATACTTGATTCCGACGTATCCGTCGCGGATTGCGCTCAGAAAGACATCGGCGTGCTTGAACCGATGCGAAATTGACCCGCAGGCGAAGGACGGCGAGCCGCCGCACACTCGCGATTGCATATCCACACGCGAGGTGAAATGAACGTCACAGGCTTTGACCCACGGCTCGCAAGCGAGCCATATCCAAGCACTCCCGGATTCTGGCCGATCGCGTCAGCGGCGCGATATGTCGGTATGTCGGCCCGCTTGCTTGTCTCGGGCATCGAACGCGGCGAAATCCCGGTCACGCTGCGCCGCGTCGGCCCCGGCCGGAAGCAGTTCGTGAACGCCGAGCAACTGAAGGCGTGGGTGAACGCGCCGGCCCGCGAAGAAAACCTCTTTGAAGAGAGCGCCAAATGATCCAATTCGACTCGAGCATGGCCGACACGCTGGCTGCCCGCATCAGCAACACGTTCTCGGCCGCCGGCTGGTCGGACGATACAACGCGGTGGGCTGCGCTGCGGGCCGGAGACGTGGCGACGGCAGAAGGCATGATTGCGATGGCGCGAAACGTGCCGGAGCGGGTTCGAAACACCATCATGCGAGACAAGGCGCTCACGACCGCAGGGCAGGTTATTCAGGCGCTCGAAATCTCGGGCTACGTGCAACTTGCGGTCAAGAACTGCGCAGCGCTGCCGGAACACCTGCGCAGCCCGCGCGCCTACATAACGCGCGAAGGGACGGGCGAACGCCCGATGTCCGTCAAGGAAGCGCGCGAAGCCTTTGTCAGCGCGATGGCGGCGGCGGACCAGCACATCGACACGAGCCGCCCAGCGGACTCGTCCCTGCACGCACTGCAGGCCGCTGTAACGCGGCAGTACGGCCCCGGCGTTTCAGTGCACGGCCGCGGCGAAGGCCGCCCGCTCGTCGGCGACGCGTTCGCGCAATCGACGGAGGGTCGCAAGTGATCGCCTTTGACCTGGAAAAGCTGGACCGGATCGAAGAGCGCGCCGCGAGTGCAAACGCGGTGCTGTCGGCGACGTTTGACCGCTATCGGCAGCGCATCAACTCTGCGGCCGAGAAGCGCCAGCGCGCGCTCTCGGCGCCCGCGGCGCAATACTCGTTCGGTCATATGTCACTGGCCGAACTCGCGCGAGTGTCACCGGAAGATCTCGCGGCGCTCGGCGCAGACAACAGTCTACTCACGTCCGCATTCCGCGACCTGAAGGCGGCCGGTGAAATCTACGCCGAGTATCAGCGCATGACACCCGGCGTTCAGCAGCAAGTCGGACTTGCTCATCGCCTGCGCAGGCACGTAGGCCGGGAGTGAAGATTGAATTACGCTGACGAAATCAAGAACCTGCGCGAGCGTATCGCGGCGCGGCAAAGCGAGCATCGCGAGCTCACCGAACAGGTCCGCTCGCGCGCCGAAGTCGGCGAGTATGTCGGCCGGGTCGTCACGCGCTTAGAGGATGGCGCGACGCTGGCGACCCGGCGAGCGTTGCAGGCGCTCGCCTACGGGTACGCTCCGTTGATGGAGGCCAACGTTGTCGAGGGCGCTGGTATCGTCCCGTCAGTCGCGGAGCTCGGCGAAATGCTGACGCTGATGGTGGGCGCCGAGCATGTCAAGAGCGCGCTTCTCAAGCACCTGGACAGCGTCCCGGAGGGACTACCTGCAGCCCAGCGTGCGGCGCGACTCGCGCAGATCACCGCCGAACTCGAGGAACTTGAGGCGCGCGAAGAAGACCTGATCTGCCAAGCCGAAGATGCCCGCGAATTCGTCCTCCGGCGAGCAGACGCGCGTCCTGAAATCGTCCTGGCGCTTCCCCGCAAACTCGGATGACGTGCGGACCACTCGACGCGGCGATGGTGCGGGCGATTCACAAGCGCTCGCGCTTTCGTCAGATCGTCGAGCGCTGCTCGAGGGCGGCCCGGCCGGTGTTCGCTTTGGAGCGCTGGACCTGTCGACGCTCAAGCCGGGCGACCTGACACGAAGGAACAGGAATGGCAACAGGTAATTCCCGGCGTGACGTGGAGCTCGCGCTTCGCGTTTCGACCGACGGCGGCGACAAAGTCGGCGAGCTCGCTGGCGATCTGCGCGACCTGGCCGGCGAAGGTCAGAGTCTCGGCGCGGCGCTGAGCGGCGGCGCGGCCGGCGCTGACCTGCTCACGGGCGAGCTCGCGCGCCTGGCCGCGGTCACGAAGGAACAGCGTGCGGCGGAAGCGGCTGCGGCTGCGGAGGTGGCGCAGGCCAAGCGCAACCTTGACGAACAACGCGACGCGCTGCAGCGGCTGCGCGTGCAGTATTCGGCGACTGGCGGCGACGCAGCGAAGTACAAGGCCGACGTGACGACGTTGTCGCTGGCGATTCTGGACAGCAAAGCGGCGCTTCGCGAAAAGCGCGACGCACTGGCCGCGGCGAGCACGGCGGCGAAGATGGCGGCGGCCGCAGAAGTTCAAGTCACAACGGAACTTCATAAGGCTGGCGACGCGAGCCGCAGCGCTGCGCACGATCTGGCAGCCCTGCCGGCTGCCGGTATGAGTTGGGTTGAATTCCTGAAGGGCCGCATGGGTCCGGCAATGAGGGAATTTTCCGGCAATCACTCAGCGGCGATTAAGAAGCTGTCGGCCGACTATGCGGAATACAAGCGCACCGGGCAGGCATCAATGCAGGCCGTCGCGCAATCTTCGGTGGCTGCCGGCGCCGAAGTCTCGGACGTTCTGCGGCGGGTAGGCGGCTTGCTGGCCACGACGTTCAGTGCGCAGCAGTTCGTTCAGGCAATCGCGAGCTATGAGGCGCTGCAGCGCAGTTTCGAACAGATTTTCGGATCGGCCGCGCGTGCTGGCGAAGAGTTGGGCTACATCAAAGAGACGGCGAACCGACTTGGCGTCGAAAACCTGACGCTCGCGAAGTCCTATATCAGCCTGAGCGCGGCGACGAAAGGAACCACACTCGAGGGCGAGCAGACGCGCGCCGTTTTCGAGGCCATCGTGCGGTCCATGTCGACGCTTGGCAAGAGCACTGCCGAAACGGAGCGCGCCCTGGTGGCAGTGCAACAGATTGCAAGCAAGGGTACAGCGTCAATGGAGGAACTGCGGCAGCAGTTGGGCGAAGCCTTGCCCGGTGCGCTGCAGGCCGCGGCGAAGGGTGCAGGGATCACCACGGAAGAACTCGTGGCGATGGTGTCAAGCGGGCAGGTGCTCGCGAGTGACATCCTGCCGGCGCTGGCGAAGGGGCTGACTGATCTGTACGGCAAGGCGCCCCCGCCGGACAACATCATCAGCAATTGGGCGCGGCTGAAGAACACGTTGATTGAAACGGCTGTGGCCGTCGGCGAAGGCGGCGCGTCGAGTGGGCTGGCGAAGGGCCTGAGCGGCGCGGCCATCGCTGTGCAGGGCGCCAGCGCCGAAGTCGACATTCTCGGAACCGCGCTCGGCGAAATGGCGGCTGCCGTTGTCACCGGAAACTACGAACTCGGGACCGGCGAGGCGCTGACCAACAAGTACGCGGACGCGCTACGCAAGTCGGCCGAGACGGCGGGCTTCGCCGAAAAGGCGCAGGCCGGGCTCACAGCAGCACAGCAGCAGGGAAACCAGACGGCGCAGGAGTCGTTTCGCGCCGTGGAACTCGCGGCGCAGAGGCGCGCGCAAGAGGGTGAATCGCTGCTGGCGATCAAAGCGCGCTACGGCGAACTTCTGAAGCAGCAAAGCCAGTACATCGAACAGGTTGACCGCGAGGTGAAGGCGACAGCCACACAAGGCGATGCGCTGGTCAGATTGGTTGCGATGTACGGCACGGAAGCCGAACGGCTGCAGGCGTCGACGCAGGCAGCGGAAGCGAACTTCGAAGCGATGCAGCGACTGGCGCGCTCGAGGGAGGTGGAGGCAATCGCGGCGCAGGCGCTCGCCCTGCGGCTCGAGCAGGAGGCGATCAAGCGCAACGATACGTCGGAGGCAACCCGCAAAGATATTCAAGAGGCGAACAAGAGCGCGGCCGCCAAAAACACGGAAGCGACGCAGGCGAAGGCGTCGGCCGAAGCCAAACGCATCGAAGCCGAAGCGGCACGCACTGCGGCGGCAGCGTATCAGGACAACAGCGCGCGAGTGTGGGAACTGCGCGGCGCGGTTGAACAGGCGAACATCGAGCTCGCGCGACTCATTGAGCTTGAGAAACAGGGCAAGGCGACGGCGGACCAAGTCGCCGACGCTCGCGTAAGGGCTGCCGGCGCCGTGCGACTTTACAGGGACGCGCTCAGCGATGCGACGGCCGCCGCTGAGCGTCGCATCGCGGCTGAAACGCAGGCGGCGACGCAAGCGCAGGCGACGATCGGGCTCGAGATGGAACGCCTCAAGGCGGCGCGCGAAGTGGCGGACGCGAACGGCGACGCTGCAAAGGCGACGGAACTGAACCGGCAGGCGAGCCTGCTGCAGGTTCAGGCATACCAGCAGGAGGCCGAAAGCGCGCGCCTGGTTGCGAACGCCATCCGCGAAGCGGCGGACCGCAAAGAACAAGAACTGCGCGCTACCGGCGGGCTCACCGCGGCGCGGCAGCAGGAGATTGCAGCGGCGCGCGCATCCGCGGACTTGAAAGAGATCGAAGCGGAGCGCGCCGACATCCTGGCGCGGAAGACCCGCGAGCTCGCCAACTCCGAACAGACGCGCACCGACGCGCTTGAGCGCAGCATCGCGGCGCAGGAAAAGGCGATCGAACTGGCCGAGCGCCGGCAGAAGCTCGAGGAACGCAAGCGCACGTCCTACAACACGGCCGGCGAGGCGGTGAACATGGGCGGCGCAACGCTCATGAGCATTATCGAAACGTTGAGGGGCTACGGGCTGAACGACAAGCGCGCGCAAGAGGTTGCGCGCCAGTTCACCGACTCTCGAGGTGACGTGCCGTATTTCAACAACCCCGGACAGCGGCTGTACGGCGCCGATACGCTGTCAATGGCGATCCAGAAGGCGGCGAGTGCCGCGCTGTATGGCGGCGGCAACACGTCGCCGCCGACGGAACAAGGCAGTGCGCGCACCGTGAACATCAGCATTGGCGGAAGGTCAACGCCGATCAACGTCGCATCGCAGGCCGACTCCGACAACCTGGTCAGTGCGCTTCGCGCCCTGGAAAGCGCGGCGAGCCGGGCGACTTGATTACGTCCTTGGTGGCGATCTGAGCGAGGTTGCCACCCTTGCCCCTCGAGTTGGTGACGGCTCGAGGGGTATTTCTATGCCGTGGGATGAAACAGTTCGGAAGCATCGTTCGGTATGGGGCCGTAGCCGTTGTGCACCTCATGAGTATTGCCAAACTGAGGATTGAATCGGCGTGCCTGCTCCAGGGACACGGCTCGAACGTTCTTCAGCAGCGCCCTGTGCTTTCGACCGTAAGCATCTGTTATGCAAACCTTAATTTGAACGGTGTCGTTGTGTCGACGTGGAAAGTTACCGCCCCAATTTTGAGCCGACTCAAAATACATAATCCCATTCACGCTACTCCCCGGTTGAAGATATGTATTTGCCTCAGTTTGCAAGAGGTGATTTCGCTGAAACAGGAAAGGGTAGACCTGTGTGTTCTCTCCGAGCGATGACTGAAAATCGACTAGTGCGGGGGTTGCGTACTTGAGCCAGCACCAACCTAAGCTATAGCGCAACCACTCAGCGCTAAACGGTATGAGTGCCCAGTGATAGCCGATCCACACGTCATCGATACTTGAAGGGGCACTTCCGGTGTTCGCGATATGAAGATAGAGGGATACCGCCGTGCGGTGAACAGGATACCCGGCGTGCTCGCGGCCAACCGAATATGTGCAACACAAGGTGGGCCCGTCAATTGCCCGAATCTTGAATACAGGTCTTCGTCGCAGCGCACCGAAGATTCCCGAGCTCCAACCGAGAATGATCGTGACGAGAAAAATGCAGAGGCTGACGATTCCTTGATTGTCATTGGCCCACTGGCCACTCGCGACAAGGGCGTCGGTTAACAGCCTTAGGCCATCCGACATTCTTATCGACACTTCAGCACGTCGCACTCTTTCGCAAGCGCATCAACTTGCCGCTGTAGTTCGCGATCTTTCGTGTCGCACCGAGCAGACACGGCGGCCATCTCGCTTGCGATCTGTGCGGCGTGCGTCTTGCCGTACAAATTTTGTCTGTACATATATTGCGATGCAGCCAATTCGGTCTGCTGTCTTTCGCAGGCGGAGCGATGGTTGGTCAGGGCTACTTCTGCTTCGGGAAGCCACTTGTCGCGCAAGTCTTGCCGTCGTCGGTCGCGCTGGCTATTCGAAACGATGGCTTCGAGGCGTTGTGCTTCTGTCGCCCCACTGCTTGACGTTGGCTTATTGGGTACAGTGCGACCGCTGGCAGGCTTCGAGTCAAAGGTAACGGCATCAGGTCCGCATGGCATCTGGCTGAACGTGTTCCCGCAGCGGTGTATCTGTTGGGCGGCGACCTGGCTGCAAACCAGAACCGCACACAGCGAGAAGACTCTCATACGCGCATGGTAGCGGTTTGTTACAGCCGTGCCAATCAAGTGCCGGCTGCAGCCAGCACTTAGCGACAAATCATGGGACAGTGCAGAAACGCCAGTCGTGGGAGCGTTCCGAGGCTCAGTGCGCGTAGCGCCCGATGCCTAGCCCGGCTAGGAATTCCTGACCGACCCGGACTTCACCCAGCGAATGAGTGCAAGTAGATAAAAGCGAGCCAAAAGCGAAGCGATAACCCCACGGGTTAGCCAGCGCACATCGTCGTATTTGCCAGCAGCACTCCAGGGGATCAGGGACGAAATAAGTCGGCCAAAGGAATGCCCATATCCCGTAAACAGCCAATGCCCTATTGCGATCAAGAAGCCCACGATCGCAAGTGACGCGAGTCGCTCGATCGGGTGTTGGCCTAACCGCTCATTCCAAGTAGTCATCTGATGGCACTAGGCCAGAGGGAGGCCTGTCGCTTTGCTCACCCGGCGCAACTCCTCGTCGTGCGCCAGCACAGTTTCGAGGATCGCCTGCTCTGCGTCGGCAATCTTTGCGTTGAGGGTAGTAATGCTGTCCCTGCTCAGGTCCGGCGCCCCCGCAGGCAGTCTCACCATCAACACGCCATTCTCAAACGAAATGCTGAGCACGCCGTACTTGACACGCTCAATGGTGCCTTGGATCGGCGGCTGATCCAAGTTGAACGCGACTTCGCGAGAGTTCTTCGTATGAGCTTGGTTGATCGAAACGACTCGTGCCATTGCCAATTCCTTTCGGTCGTTGATCCTACCTCGACAGCGCCACTTGCTCAAACTGTCACCAGACTGTCACGGAAGCCGGAAGGCAAAAAGGCCGCTACAAAGTATGTAGCAGCCTTTCGTTGTGACATGCGATTTGTCTGGTAGGACGTACAAGATTCGAACTTGTGACCAACGGATTAAAAGTCCGCTGCTCTACCAACTGAGCTAACGTCCCGGATCGGCGCCTGGTGGCGCCTGATGCTCTGCTGCGCCTGAAGGCTGCAGCAAAGCCTTTGATTATAGCCTCATCTTTGCGCCTGCCTGGCGATTCGATCCAGCACCCAGCCGGCGGCGCACTGCCCGAAGGTCGCGGTGACGCTCACGACCGACCCGTAGCCGTGGCAGTTGAGCGAGCCGTCGCCCTCGACCGCGCAGGAGGCGTCGGGCGGCGCCACTGCCTCGCGGCTGAACACGCAGTCGACGCCGATCGCGCGGCCCTCGCGCGGGGCGCCGTGGAACTTGCGCAGCCGGTAGCGGACCTGCGCCAGCAGCGGATCGTGGGTGGTGCGCGCCAGGTCGTCGACGTCGACCCGATGCGCCAGCCGCTTGCCCCCGGCCGCGCCGGCGCACACGAACATGGTGCCGCTGGCGCGGGCCCACGCGGCCATCGCCACCTTGGCCTTCACGTCGTCGCAGGCGTCGATGACGGCCAGCACGCCCGCCGGCAGCAGCTGCGGCCAGTTGTCCGGTTCGACGAACTCCTCGACGCCATGCACGCGGCAGCCGGGATGGATCTGCGCGATGCGCTCGGCCATCGCCTGCACCTTGGCCTGGCCCAGCGTGCGGTCGAGGGCGTGGATCTGGCGGTTGACGTTCGAGACGGCGATGTGGTCCAGGTCGATCAGCGTCAGCTCGCCGACGCCGCTGCGCGCCAGCGCCTCCGCCGCCCAGGAGCCGACGCCGCCGATGCCCGCGACGGCCACGTGCGCGGACCGGATTGCGGCGGCGCCGGCCACGCCGTACAGGCGCTCCAGGCCGCCGAAGCGGCGCCGCAGGTCGGCGGCCTCGTCCAGGTGGGTCATGCGCGGCGGCCGGCGGTCGGGGTCATGCCCCGATTCTAGGCAGCCGCCCGGCGCGCGCTGCCGGATTCAGCGCAGGCGCGCCAGGCGCTCGCGCGCCGCCACGGCCGCTTCGGACTGCGGATAGGCCTTGACCAGTTCGTCCAGGGTGCGGCGTGCACCGGGGCTGTCCTTCAGCTCGATCTGGCAGTTCGCCACCGACAGCAGCGCCTCGGGCGCGCGCGGATGCGTCGGCGCGGCCGCCAGCAGGGCGCGGAAGTTGCCGATGGCGCCGCGGTAGTCGCGGTTGGCGTACTGCGCGTTGCCCAGCCAGAACAGCGCCGTCGGCCGGAAGCCGCTTTGCGGGTAGCGCTGGATGAACTGGCCGAACCCGGTCTGCGCCGCGGCGAATTCGCCCTTGCGGAACGCGGCCAGCGCGGCCTCGAACTCGCGCGCCTCGGTCGGGTCGGCGATGAATTCGCGCCCGTCCACCTGCACCTGCGAAGGTTCAACCTTGCGCAGCCGGTCGTCCATGCCCTGCGCCATGTCCTTCTGCCGGCGCTGCAGCTCGGAGATGTCGCGCATCAGCTGCTCGTTCTGGCCCGTCAGCCGGGCCAGCTCGCCGCGCAGCGATTCGATCTGGGTCTGCAGCTCCAGCAGGCTGCGCCGCAACTGGCCGCCGGCGTCCTCGTTGGCGCGGCGCAGTTCCTCGGCCTGCCGCTCGGACGCCAGCCGCTGCGCCTCGACCTTCTGGCGCAGGTCCAGGATGGCGCGGCGCGCTTCGTCGTCCTCGAACAGCGCGGCCGACGCGCCGGTGGCGGCGCCCAGGCAGAGCGCGGCCAGGGCGGCCAGCGCCGCCGCGCGCCAGGCGCCGGTACGGTTCGCTCCCATCAGCGGTAGACGATCTCGACGCGGCGGTTCTTGGCCCATGCCGCCTCGTCGCTGCCCGGCACCGACGGTTTCTCCTTGCCGAAGCTCACCGCCTCCATCTGGTTGTCGCCCACGCCCAGCAGGCCCAGCGCGCGGCGCACCGCCTCGGCGCGGCGCTGGCCCAGCGCCAGGTTGTATTCGCGACCGCCGCGCTCGTCGGTGTGGCCCTCCAGCGCGATGCGCCGGCCGCCGTTGGCCTTCAGGAAGCGGGCGTGGGCGTCGATGATCGACTGGAACTCGGGCTTGATGACGTAGCTGTCGTAGTCGAAGTACACCAGCCGCGCCACGTTCGCCGGGCCCGCCGCCGTGAGCGCGGCGGAGTCGGCCGCCACCGGCGCCACCCGGCTTTCGGTGGCCCCGCCGGGGCCGCCCGGCTGCGCCGGCACCGCCGCCCCGCTCTTGTCTTCGACCGGAACGTCATCGAGCTTCACGCTGGAACAGCCCGCCACGAAGAGCGCCACGAGCAGACCCAGGAACACGCGTTTCATCATCCAAGTACCTCCTGAAAATTCACTTCTGGAACGGACCCCAGTCCGGCTCGCGGATGTCGCCGCCCTGGCCTGCCAGCCGGGCCTTGATCTTGCCGTCCAGGGTGGTGGTCATCAGCGCCTCGCGCCCATTCTGCCGAGTCGCGTACACGATCAGCCGGCTGTTGGGGGCGAAGCTGGGACTCTCGTCGGCCGTGGTGTCGGTGATCGCGTGCACCGCGCCGCCGGCCAGCTCCATCACCTGCAGCTTGAAGGCGCCGCCCACGCGCGACACATAGGCCAGCCAGCGCCCGTCGGGGCTGACCGCCGGCGAGATGTTGTACGAGCCGCTGAAGGTCACGCGCTCGGGCGTGCCGCCGCCGGCCGGCATGCGGTAGATCTGCGGCGCGCCGCCGCGGTCGCTGACGAAATAGATGCTGCGGCCGTCGGGCGAATAGGTCGGCTCGGTGTCGATGCCGCTGGACTGCGTCAGCCGGCGCGGCTCGCCGCCGCCCGCGTCGATGGTGTACAGCTGCGAGCCGGCGTCGCGGCTCAGCGTCACCGCCAGGGTGCGGCCGTCCGGCGCCCAGGCCGGGGCGCTGTTGGAGCCGCGAAAGTTGGCCACCAGGCGGCGCTTGCCACTGGCCACCTCGTGCACGTAGACGACTGGCTTGCGCGCCTCGAACGAGACATAGGCCAGCTGGGTGCCGCTGCGCGACCAGGCCGGCGAGATGATGGGCGCGCCGCTGGCCAGCGCCGACTGCGCGTTCTCGCCGTCGGCGTCGGCCACCCACAGGTTGTAGCGCTCGCCGGCCTTGGTGACGTAGGCGATGCGGGTCGAGAACACGCCCTTCTCGCCGGTGAGCTTCTCGTAGATGTAGTCGGCGATGCGGTGCGCCGCCAGCCGCAGGTCGCCGGCCGTGACGGCGTAGCTCTGCCCGCCCAGGTCCTGGCCGCGCACCACGTCCCACAGCCGGAAGCGCACGTCCCAGCGGCCGTCGGCCAGGCGCGCGACGCTGCCCGAGGCCAGCGAGTCGGCACCCTTCTGCCGCCACGGCGTCAGGTCGGGCCGGCTGGTCTCGTCCAGCGCCGCCCCGCCGGCGTCCACGGCACGGAACTGCCCACTGCGCTCCAGGTCGGCCTGCACGATCGCGGCGATTTTCTGCGGCGCCGCCGCCTCGCCGCGGAACGGCGCGATCGCGATCGGCAGCTGCGTGAGGCCGACGCCGGTGACCTCGACCCGGAACTGGGCCAGCGCCGGCAGCGCGGGCAGCGTTCCCAGCAAGCCCACCATCCGGCGTCGCCGCCACAGCCCAGGGATCTTCATGCTTGTCGGATGCTCCATCATCTCATTTGTTCAAATCAATTATGCGCGCGCCGCCCGGCGCCAGCTCGGCCAGGCCGGCGGCGGCCCGGACGGTGCCGTCCCGCAGGCGCTGCTCGACCCGCCGGCGGTTGCCGGCTTCCTCGGCGCGGCTGTGCTCGCGGTGCCACAGGTGGAACACCTCCGTCGCCAGGTAGCCGTTCTTGCGGCGGCAGCCGTGGCGATGCAGCCGCAACACCAGATCGGCGTCCTCGTGGCCCCAGCCGCTGAAGGTCTCGTCGAAGCCGTTGACGGCCTCGAAGTCACGATACCAGACGCCGAAATTGCAGCTGCGGATGCCCTTCCAGGCAAACTTGCTTTGTACACGGCCCGGCGCCCCGCTCCAGCCCAGCAGATGCGTCAGTTTGTTAACGTCGCCGCGCCAGCGCAGCCGCAGCCACTGCGCCGGCGTCAGCCGCGCCAGGTCGACGTTGCCACGCACCACGTCCGCACTCAGGCGCTCGCTCAGGAGCACCCGGCTGCCGTTCAGAAAGTGCCCCGGCTGCGCCAGCCGCGCGTGCTGGCTGGCGAAATGCGCCGTGGGCACGCAGTCGCCGTCCAGGAACACCAGGTAGTCGGCGCCGGCGTGCGCCGCGCCGAGGTTGCGCGCCCGCGCCGCCGTGAAACCCACGTCCGGGTGCCAGGCGTGGCGCACCGGGCAGGGGAACGGCGGCAGGCCGCGCTGCAGCGCAGCGACCTGGTCGGCGCGCGATCCGTCGTCGGCGATGACCACGATGTCGCCGCGCCCGCATTGCGGCGCCAGCGCCCGCAACACGGCCACCAGCGCGTCGGTGCGGTTGTAGGTGAGGACGACGAACGCGGTCCTCATCCCGGGCCGCCCGTCACGGCCTCCTGCTGCGCCAGCCACAGCTTGACGTATCGGTAATAAGTGCCCTCGGCATTCGAGACGGCGAGCATGAAGCCCCAGCGCCCGTCGAGGAAGCCCAGTCGCAGCACGTAGGTGCGGAAGAACGCCCACAGGCCGTGGCCGACGGCACGCCCGAGCGAGCCGCGGCGCCCGGCCGTGGTCATGTCGCGCGCGCTCGCCGAGGAATACCGGTTGAGCTTTTCCAGCACCGACTCCATCGAGCGGAAGCTGTAGTGGATGATGGGATGGCGCAGCGTGCCGGTGGCCCCGCGCACCTCCAGGTGGGCATGCAGGTAATGCTCGGTGAAGCGCGCCTGGCCGCGCCGCGCCAGCCGCCATGTGTAGTCGGGCGTCCAGCCGGCGTGGCGAATGAAGCGCCCGCAGTACATGGAGCTGCGCGGCACCCGGAAGCCCGCCACGTCCTCGCGCCCGATGGCGGCGCGGATCTCGGCGGCCAGTTCGGCGCTGATGCGCTCGTCCGCATCCAGCGAGAAGAACCAGTCGCCCGTGGCCAGGTCGATGCCGCGGTTGTTCTGCGGCCCGTAGCCGGGCCAGTCGGTGACCTGCACCCGCGCGCCGGCGGCCCGGGCCAGGTCGGCGGTGCCGTCGGTGCTGCCCGAATCGAGCACGATCACCTCGTCGGCGAAGCTGGCGGATCGCACGCACTCCGCGATGTTGATGGCCTCGTTCCTGGCGACGATGATGATGCTCAAGGTGGGCATGAACGCGCGCCGTGGCACGGGCGCGGCCCCCGCGCTCGCACGGCATAATCCCTCGTTTGTCGACCGGGCCATTATTGCATCCACTCACGCGCGGCCCGGGCGACGGCCGGCCCGGCGCCGGCCCCCGCACCGCATGATTCGCATCGACACTTCCCTGCTGCGCTGGCTGGCACCCTACTTCGCCAGCGCACGCCGCTTCTGGGCGATCGCCGCCGCGGCCACGGTGGTGTCGTCGGCGCTCGAACCGCTGGTGCCGGCACTGCTCAAGCCGCTGCTGGACGAGGGATTCCGCGGCGCCGGCTTTCCGCTGTGGCTGGTGCCCGGCAGCCTGCTGGCGCTGTTCGCGGTGCGCGGGCTGGCCGGCTTCACCGCCGACCTCGCGCTGGCGCGCATCACCCAGGACGGCTTGTTGCGGCTGCGCGGCGACATGTTCGCCCGGGTGCTGGACGCGCGGCTGCAGTTGTTCCGTGAGCAAAGCGCCACCACGCTGTCCAACACCGTGGTGTTCGAGGTGCAGAACGGCGCCACGCTGCTGGTCAACGCGGTGATGGGGCTGGTCAAGGACGCGGTGGCGCTCGTGGCCCTGCTGGCCTACCTGCTGTACCTGAACTGGCAGCTGACGCTGATCGTGTTCCTGATCGTGCCGGCGGTGGGCTGGCTGATGCGCACGGTATCGCGCCGCCTCTACCGGATTGCCCGCAGCACGCAGGCGGCCACCAACGACCTGGCCTACGTGGTCGAGGAAAACGTGCTGGCGGCGCGCGTGGTGCGGCTGCATGGCGCGCAGACCGGCCAGTCGGTGCGCTTCGGCGGCCTGAGCGCGGCGCTGCGCCGGCTGGCCATGAAGACGGCCGTCGCTTCCGCCTCGATCACGCCGCTCACGCACATGATGGCCGCAGCCGCGCTTTCGGCGGTGATCTCGATCGCGCTGTGGCAAAGCCGCGACGGGATCACGGTGGGCACCTTCGCGGCCTTCATCACGGCCATGCTGATGCTGATCGCGCCGATCAAGCGGCTGTCGGAAGTGGCCAGCCCGATCGCGCGCGGCCTGGCCGCCGTGCAGCGCGCCCGCGACCTGATCGGGCACAGTCCGGCGGAGGCTGGCGGCAGCCACGCGCCGGAGCGCGCGCAGGGCCGCATCGCGCTGGAGGGCGTGCACGTGCGCTACCGCGACGACGCCGAGCCGGCGCTGCAGGACGTGACATTGGCGATCGAGCCGGGGCAGGTGGTGGCGCTGGTCGGCCCCTCGGGATCGGGAAAGAGCACGCTGGCCAACCTGCTGCCGCGCTTCGTCGAACCGAGCGCCGGCCGCGTGTTGCTGGACGGCCACGAGGTCGCGCAGTGGCGACTGGACGCGCTGCGCCGCCAGTTCGCGCTGGTGAGCCAGGACGTCGTGATGTTCAACGACACGCTGGCCGCCAACGTGTCGCTGGGCGGCACGCCGGACCTGCAGCGGGTGCGCGAATGCGTGGCGGCCGCCAACCTCGAGGACACGGTGGCGGCGCTGCCCGGCGGGCTGGACGCCGTGGTCGGGCACAACGCGGTCTCGCTCTCGGGCGGCCAGCGCCAGCGCCTGGCCATCGCCCGCGCCCTGTACAAGGACGCGCCAGTGCTGATCCTGGACGAGGCCACGTCGGCGCTGGACAGCGCCTCCGAACGCCAGGTGCAGGAAGCGCTGCAGCGGCTGATGGCCGGCCGCACCACGCTGATCATCGCCCACCGGCTGTCGACCATCGAGCACGCCGACCGGGTGGTGGTGCTGGACCGCGGGCGCATCGTCGAAAGCGGCAGCCACGGCCAGCTGCTGGCGGCCGGCGGGCTCTACGCCCGGCTGCACGCGCTGCAGTTCGGGGCGACATGACGGCGCCGTCCGCCGGCGCCGCCGCCAGCCAGGGCCACAGCGGCGCATGGCAGGCCCTGCTCACGCTGACGCTGGCGGGGCTGGGCTTCTTCCTGCCGTTTTCGTCGGCCGGCGTCGCGATCGCGGAATTCGTGCTGCTGCTGCTGGTGCTGGCCCGCCCGCGCGCGCTGGTGCGGCCCGAGGTCTGGCGCGACCCGGTCATGGCGATCGGGCTCGCGCTGCTGGCCTACATCGCCGTCCACACTCTGCTGTCCGGCGTCGCGCAGCGCGAAGGCGTGAGCGCCGTCAACCAGTACCAGGAGCTGCTGCTGGCGCCGGTGCTGGCCGCGCTGCTGGTGCGCCCGCGCGACCGGCAGGCGCTGCTGCGCGGCTTCGTCGCCGGCGCGGTGTTCCTGGCCCTGCTGTACTGGAGCGTGCTGGTGGCGCCGGAGATGCGCCACGTCGTCGGCGCGCGGCGCGTCTCGGCCGGATTCGCGCTGGCCGTCTGCGCCTTCCTGCTGGTGCTGCGGGCGCGGGCACATCCGCGCGCATGGTGGCTGCGCGGCGTGGCGGCGTTCCTCACGCTGACGGTGCTGTTCGCGCTGGATTCGCGCACCGGCTCGGTCATCGTGCTGGTGCTGGCAGCCTGCGCCGCCTGGCTGCACGCGCCGCGCGGCTGGCGCTGGGGGGCAGCGCTGGCCGGGCTGGCGATCGCGCTGGCGGTGGCCCTGAGTTCGAAGGCGCTGGAGGGTCGCATCCACGAGACCATCGCCGGTTCGCAGCCGGCCAGTGCCACCGGCGAATTCACCTCCACGACGATCCGGATCGAGCTGGTGCGGATTTCGGCTGACCTGGTGCGGCGCTACTGGCTGACCGGTGCCGGCTATGCCGGCTATGCCGCGGCCCACGAACGGGCGGCGCGCGAGCGCTACCCCGGCCTCTCGCCCGAGGAGACCGAGCGGCGCATCCTGTGGATGCACGGCAGCAACCCGCACAACGAATACGTGATGCAGCTGGTGGGCGGCGGCATCATCGCGCTGGCGCTGTTCGTGGCGTGGCTGGCGGCCATCGCACAACGGGCCGCAACAGCACGGGCTCCAGTGGGCGGCATCCTCGGCGGGCTGGCCATCGCGTTTGCCGTCGGCTGCCTGTTCAACTCGCTGTTGCTGGACTTCGTCGAAGGGCATCTGTTCGTCGCCCTGCTCGCGCTGCTGGTGGCCGAGGACCGCGACCGTTCCCGCCGCGAGGAAGACGTCCGGCACGTCCTGATCATCGTCACGCGCCAGATCGGCGACGTCCTGCTGACCACGCCGCTGCTGCAGGCGGCGCGCGGGCGCTGGCCCAACTCGCACATCGACGTGCTGGCGTTCACGGGCACTGCCGGCATGTTGCACGGCAATCCGCACCTGGACCGGCTGCTGGAATACCCGGCTCGCCTCGGCGCGGCCGGCCTGCGCTCGCTGCTGCGCCGGCTGTGGCGGCAGTACGACCTGGCGCTGGTGGCCGACCCGGGCGACCGCGCCCACCTGCTGGGCTGGATCGCCGCGCCGCGGCGCAGCGGCGTCGTGCCCGAGCGCGGCGCCAGCAACTGGATCAAGCGCGCGGTCCTCGACCACGCCGTCACGTCCGCGGGCGACCGCGGCAGCGTCCACGTCACGGCCGAACGGCTGGCGCTGCTGACCCCCTGGCTGCGCGCCCCGCTGCCCCTGGCCCAGGTGGTGCCGCCGCCGGATGCGGCACTGCCGGCCGGCCTGTGCGAGCAGCTGCGCCCCGGCGCGGTGGTCGTGCACGCACCCTCGATGTGGCCGTACAAGCAGTGGCCGGTCGAACATTTCCGCACGCTGGTCGACGGGCTGCTGGCGCGCGGCCGCCAGGTGGTGCTCACCGGCAGCGGCGGCGCGCGCGACCAGGAATGCATTGCCCCGCTGCGGCCGCTGGGCTCGCCGCCGCAATTGCTGGACGCCAGCGGGCAGCTTGATTTCAACCAGCTGGGGGCGCTGCTGCGCGAGGCCGCGCTCTACATCGGCCCGGACACCTCGGTGTCGCACCTGGCGGCCGCCACCGGCGTTCCGGTGCTCGCGATCTTCGGGCCCACCAACCCGATGCGCTGGGCGCCGTGGCCCGCGAAGCCGCAGGCGCAGGCGCTGTTCGCCCGCTCGGCGGCCGTGCAGCAGGCCGGCAACGTGACGGTGATGCAGGGACCCCAGTCATGCGTGCCCTGCGGCCGCGCCGGCTGCGAGGACCACCGGCAAAGCCGCAGCGACTGCCTGCCGGCGATCACGCCGCAGCAGGTGCTGGCGCAGGCGGAGCGGATGCTTGGCGCGGGCCGGCCGGGGGCCGGCAAGGAGCTGGGACCTGGGATCCAGGGAAAGTCGTCCAGCCCCTAGCCCCTGCTGCTGGAGCGCAACGCGCTACAACAGCACGATGTCGTACTGCTCCTGGCCCACCGCGCCTTCCGATTGCAGCGAAATGGGCTTGCCGATGAAGTCCGACAGTCCGGCCAGGTGCTGGCTTTCCTCGTCCAGGAACAGCTCGATCACCAGCGGCGCGGCGACGATGCGGTATTCGCGCGGATTGAACTGACGGGCCTCGCGCAGGATCTCGCGCATGATGTCGTAGGCGACGCTGCGCGCGGTCTTCACCGAGCCCTTGCCCTGGCAGGCCGCGCAGGGTTCGCACAGCATGTGCGCCAGCGATTCGCGGGTGCGCTTGCGCGTCATCTCGACCAGCCCCAGCTGCGAGAAGGCGCCGGCCATCGTCTTGACCCGGTCGCGGGCCAGCTGCTTGCGGAACTCGGCCAGCACCGCCTGCCGGTGGTCGTCGCGGGCCATGTCGATGAAATCGACGATGATGATCCCGCCCAGGTTGCGCAGCCGCAGCTGGCGCGCGATCGCGTGCGCGGCCTCCAGGTTGGTCTTGAAGATCGTGTCGTCGAAGTTGCGCGCGCCCACGAAACCGCCGGTGTTGACGTCCACGGTGGTCAGCGCCTCGGTCTGGTCGACGATCAGGTAGCCGCCCGACTTCAGCTCCACCCGCCGCCCCAGGGCCTTCTCGATCTCGTCATCGACGGCGTACAGGTCGAAGATCGGGCGCTCGCCCTTGTACAGCTGCAGCCGCTCGGCGGCGGCCGGCATGAATTCCTGGGCGAACGCGCTCAGCCGCGCGAACTGCTCGCGCGAATCGATCCGGATGGTCTGGGTCTGGTCGCTCACCAGGTCGCGCAGCACGCGCTGCAGCAGGCTCAGGTCCTGGTGCAACAGCGACATCGGCGGCATCCGCGACGCCGCCTCGCGGATGCGGGCCCAGGTCTTGCGCAGGTAGGCGACGTCCTCGGACAGCTCGGCGTCGGCGGCGTCCTCGCCGTTGGTGCGCAGGATGAAGCCGCCGCCCTCGGGGCCCACCAGCGCCTGCAGCCGGGCGCGCAGCGCGTCGCGCTGCTCCGGCGGGATCTTCTGCGAGACGCCCACGTGGTCGTCCTGCGGCAGGAACACCAGCAGCCGGCCGGCGATGCTGATCTGGGTGGAAAGGCGCGCGCCCTTGGTGCCGATCGGATCCTTGATCACCTGCACCATCAGCGCCTGGCCCTCGAAGACCTGCCTTTCGATCGGCACCTGCGGCTGGCTGCCGCGCGCGAACGGCGGCGCCTCGCCGTCGGGCTGGCGGTGCCATACGTCGGCCACGTGCAGGAAGGCCGCGCGCTCCAGGCCGATGTCGATGAAGGCCGACTGCATGCCGGGCAGCACCCGCGCCACCTTGCCGAGGTAGACGTTGCCGACCAGCCCCCGCTCCAGCGTGCGCTCGACGTGCAGCTCCTGCACGGCGCCGTGTTCGACGATCGCGACCCGCGTCTCCTGCGGCGACCAGTTGATCAGGATGTCCTGCTGCATGGATTGATGCCGGAATGTCGGCCGGGACAGGATACCTCAGACACCGGCCAGCGACGGCAGACCGCTCGCGCGCAGCAGCTGCGCGGTCTCGAACAGCGGCAGGCCCATGATCCCCGAGTAGCTGCCGCTGATGTGCGAGACGAAGGCACCCGCCCTCCCCTGGATCGCATAGGCGCCCGCCTTGCCCATCGGCTCGCCGTCGTCGACGTAGCGCCGGATCTGGGCCGCGTTCCAGGGCGCGAAGGTCACCCGCGATTCGCTCAGCGCGCAGCGCCGGGTGCGTCCGGCCTGCACGGCCACCGCCGTCAGCACCCGGTGGGTGGCCCCGGACAGCTCGCGCAGCATGCGCGCCGCGTCGGCCGCGTCGGCCGGCTTGCCGTAGATCGTGCGGCCGCGGGCGACCGTGGTGTCCGAACAGAGGATCGGCGCCGGCGGCAGGCCGCGCCGCTGCAGCCGCGCCACGGCGGCGTCGAGCTTGAGCGCCGTGACGCGCATCACGTAGCGCGCCGGCGCTTCGCCGGGCAACACTGCCTCCAGCGCCTCGGCGTCCTCGTGCGCATCGGGCAGCAGCAACTCGTGCGCCACGCCCAGTTGCACCAGCAGCTCGCGGCGGCGCGGACTCTGCGAGGCAAGGTAGATGAACCGGCTGTTCCCGGGGGGCATGCCCGTCACTCCCGGTGGTAGGGATGGTTGGCGTTCACGGACCAGGCGCGGTACAGCTGCTCGGCCAGCAGCACGCGCACCATCGCGTGCGGCAGCGTCAGGTCCGACAGCCGCAGGCGCTCCTGCGCCGCCTGCCTGAACGCCGGCGCCAGGCCGTCCGGCCCGCCGATGACCAGTGCCACGTCGCCGCCCTGCAATTGCCAGCCCTTCAGCCGTGCCGCCAGCGCCATCGTGGTGAGCGCCGTGCCGCGCTCGTCCAGCGCGACCACGTGGCAGCCCCTGGGGATGGCCGCCTCGATGCGCTGGCGCTCCGCCGCGAGCAGCGCATCGAGCGACTTGCCGGCGCGCGGCTCGGTCTTGACGGCCTTCAGCTCCAGGCGCAGCTCCGGCGGGAAGCGCCTGGCGTAGTCGTCCCAGGCGGCGGCGGCCCACTCCGGCACGCGCTGCCCGACGGCGACGACGTACAGCCTCATCCCTTCCTGGACGGGCTCTTCTTCGCCGGCGCGCGCCGGGTCGCCGTCTTGGCCGGCGCGGCGTGGCGGGCGGGCGCCTTGCTGGCCGCCGCCTTGGCGCCCGGCCCGACGCCGGTCTTCTTCGCCGGTGCCTTCCCGGCCGGCGTCTTCCTGGCGGCCGCCTTCCCCGAGGCAGCCGGCGAGGCCTTGGCCGGGGCCTTCTTCGCCGCTGCCGTGCGCTGTCCGGCCTTGGCCGGGGTGCGGACCGGAGCGCGGGCTGGGGTACGGGCCGGCTCGGACGGCTGCGCCGGCTTGGGCGCCCCGAGCTTCAGTCGCACCGGCTTGTCGCCCCAGATCTCTTCCAGGTGGTAATACTGGCGGATCGCCGGCTGCATGATGTGCGCCACCGCGGCGCCGCAGTCGACGATGATCCACTCGCCGTTGTCCTCGCCCTCGATCCGCGGCTTGGGAAAGCCGGCCTCGCGCACCGCGTCGCGCACGCTGGAGGCCAGTGCCTTGGTCTGCCGGTTGGAGGTCCCCGAGGCGACGATCACCCGCTCGAACAGCGGCGAGAGGTGCTCGGTGTTGAAGACCTGGATGTTCTGCGCCTTGACGTCCTCGAGGCCATCGACGATGGCCCGCTGGAGTTTCTGGGTATCTTTCTTGGCGGCGGCGTTCGGGCTCATCAGGCAGACTGGTAAAGGTGATGGTGGGCAATATAACGTGCAACGGCGGGCGCCACCAAGCTGTCCACCGGGTCGGCCGCGCCGGCCAGCGCGCGGATGGCGGTGGCGCTGGCCGGGTGCTCGGGCATGGCGATCGGGCACCACCGGGCCTGCGGCGGGAGTGCCGCGTGGACCTGCCCGGGCGCGGCAGCCCGTGCGGCGACGCCGATCACGGCCAGGGCGACGATGGCCTCCCAGTCGTGCCAGCGCGTCAGCGCGTCCGCCTGGTCCTGCCCCATGAGCAGGAACAGCTGGGCGCCGGGTTGCTCGCCCTGCAGCTCGCGCAGGGTGTCGACCGTATACGTGGGGCCGCTGCGGCGCAGCTCGCGATCGTCGACCAGCGCCCGCGGCACGTCCGCGAAGGCCAGCCGCGTCATCGCCAGCCGGTGCTCGGGCGCCGTGAGGGGCCGGCTCTTGTGCCAGGCCTGGCCGGTGGGCAGGATGAGCAGCTCGTCCAGCGCCAGCTGCTCGACCGCGGCCCGGGCCACGGCGGCGTGGGCGACATGCGGCGGATCGAACGCGCCGCCGAAGACCCCGACCCGGCGCGCCATCAGATCCAGTCCCGGCGCACGAGGAAGCGGGACGCCAGCTCGGCCTCCGGCGACCCCGGCTCGTCGTGCCGCCCGTACGACCAGCTCACCAGCGGCGGCATCGACATCAGGATCGATTCGGTCCGGCCGCCCGACTGCAGGCCGAAATGCGTGCCGCGGTCCCACACGAGGTTGAACTCGACGTAGCGGCCGCGCCGGTACAGCTGGAAGCCGCGCTCGCGCTCACCCCAGGCCAGGTCCTTGCGCCGCTGCAGGATGGGCAGGTAGGCCGGCACGAAGGCCTCCCCCACCGCACGCGCCAGCGCGAAGCCGTTGGCCGGGCCGCCTTCGGCGAAATCGTCGAAGAAGATGCCGCCGATGCCGCGCGGCTCGCCACGGTGCCGGTTGAAGAAATAGTCGTCGCACCAGGCCTTGAAGCGCGGGTACTTGTCGGTGCCGAACGGCGCCAGGGCGTCGCGGCACACGGCGTGGAAGTGCACCGCGTCCTCCTCGAACCCGTAGTACGGCGTCAGGTCCATGCCGCCGCCGAACCAGTACACCGGCTCCTGGCCGGCCGGCATGGCCGCCAGCATGCGCACGTTCATGTGCACCGTCGGCGCATAGGGATTGCGCGGATGGAACACCAGCGAGACCCCCGTTGCCTCGAACGGCGCGCCGGCCAGCTCCGACCGGTGTTGCGTCGCCGAGGGCGGCAGGCGCGGCCCCGTCACGTGCGAGAAGCCGCAGCCGGCGCGCTCGAACACGGCGCCACCCTCGAGGATCATGCTGATCCCCTCGCCCTGCAGCGGTTCGTCGCGGCCCTTGGTCCAGGGGTCGGCCAGGAACGCCCGGCCGTCGACCTCGGCGAACGCCGTGGTGATGCGCTGCTGCAGCTCCTGCAGCCAGGCCCGGACCTGCGCGGCGCGCTGCGTCACGCCTTGCCCTGCCCGCGTCCGGGCTGCACGGCCCGGTGTCCGATGTCGCGCCGGTACTGCGCGCCCTGGAACTGGATGCCGCGCACGACCTCGTAGGCACGCTGCTGGGCGGCGCGCACGCTGTCGCCCAGCGCCGTCACGCACAGCACCCGGCCACCAGAGGTCAGCGTGGCGCCGTCGCGCTGCTGCGTGCCGGCATGGAACACCATGGCGTCCTCGGCCGGCCTGGGCAGCCCCGTGACGGCGTCTCCCTTGCGCGGCTGCAGCGGATAGCCGCCGGCTGCCATCACCACCCCCAGGGCGACCCGCCGGCTCCATTCCAGCTCGACCTGGTCGAGCGTGCCGGCGGTGGCGGCCAGCATCAGCTCGTAGAAGTCGCTGCGCAGCCGCATCATGATCGGCTGCGTCTCGGGGTCGCCCATGCGGCAGTTGAATTCCAGCGTCTTCGGATGGCCGTCGGCGTCGATCATCAGCCCGGCATAGAGGAAACCGGTGTACGTGATGCCGTCCTTTTCCATGCCCCTGATGGTCGGCAGGATGATCTCGCGCATGGCGCGCGCGTGCACCTGCGGCGTCACCACCGGCGCCGGCGAGTACGCGCCCATGCCGCCGGTGTTGGGGCCCTGGTCGTCGTCGAGCAGCCGCTTGTGGTCCTGCGAGCTGGCCAGCGGCAGCACGTTCCTGCCGTCGCACAGCACGATGAAGCTGGCCTCCTCGCCCTGCAGGAACTCCTCGATCACGACCCGGGCGCCGCCCTCGTTGTGGACGACACCCAGCTGGTCGTCCAGCAGCATGAAGTCGATCGCCTCGTGCGCCTCGGCCGCCGTCATCGCGACAACCACGCCCTTGCCCGCCGCCAGGCCGTCGGCCTTCACCACGATCGGCGCGCCGCGCTGGTCCACATAGGCATGGGCGGCGGCCGGGTCGGAGAAGGTCTCGTATTCGGCCGTCGGGATGCCGTGCCGCTTCATGAAGGCCTTGGAGAAGGCCTTGGAGCTTTCCAGCTGTGCCGCCGCCCGGGTCGGGCCGAACACGCGCAGCCCGTGCGCCCGGAAGTCGTCGACCACGCCGGCCGCCAGCGGCGCCTCCGGCCCCACCACCGTCAGCGCGATCTTCTGCTGCAGCGCCCAGTCGCGCAGCGCCGCCAGGTCGGTGATCGGCACGTTCTCGAGCTGCGGGTCCAGCGCGGTGCCGCCGTTGCCGGGCGCGACGTACACCGCCTGCACCTTAGGCGACTGGGCCAGCTTCCAGGCCAGCGCGTGTTCGCGGCCGCCGCCGCCGATGACGAGGACTTTCATGCGACCCGGGTCACAGCGACGCGTTGTGGTAGACGTCCTGGACGTCGTCCAGGTCCTCCAGCACGTCCAGCAGCTTCTGCATGCGCGCCGCGTCCTCGCCCTCCAGCTCGATGGTGTTCTCCGGCCGCATGGTCACCTCGGCCACCTCGGCCTTCAGGCCCGCCTGCTCCAGCGCGTTCTTCACGGCCTCGAAGGCGCCCGGGTCGGTGATCACCTCGATCGCGCCGTCCTCGTCGACGACGACGTCGTCGGCGCCGGCTTCCAGCGCCACTTCCATGACCTTGTCCTCGCTGGTGCCCGGCGCCAGGATCAGCTGGCCGACGTTGCGGAACTGGAAGGCCACCGAGCCGGCCGTGCCCATGCTGCCGCCGTGCTTGCTGAAGGCATGCCGCACCTCGGCCACGGTGCGCACCTTGTTGTCGGTCATGGTGTCCACCAGGATCGCCGCGCCGCCGAAGCCGTAGCCCTCGTAGCGGATTTCCTCGTAGCTCACGCCCTCGAGGTTGCCGGTGGCCTTGTCGATGTTGCGCTTGACGGTGTCGGCCGGCATGTTGGCTGCCTTGGCCTTGTCCACCGCCAGCCGCAGCCGCGGGTTGGCCGAGAGGTCGCCGCCGCCCTGGCGTGCCGCGACCATGATTTCACGGATGACGCGCGTCCACACCTTGCCCCGCTTCTCGTCCTGCCGGCCCTTGCGGTGCTGGATGTTCGCCCATTTACTGTGTCCGGCCACTGGATGTCCTTTGTTCGTTTGGTTGCTCGCCGGTGGGACAGGTCCCCCGTGCCGCGGGCAAGCACGTATATATTGCGCAGACGTCAATTCTACTTTTCGGGCCATGGCTGAATCCCTCCTGATCGCGCGCAACGCCACGACCGAGTGCCGCCTGCTGCCGCAGATGACCAATCGGCACGGCCTCGTCACCGGCGCCACCGGGACCGGCAAGACGGTCACCCTGCAGGCCATGGCCGAGCAGCTGTCGCGCATCGGGGTGCCGGTGTTCCTGGCCGACGTCAAGGGCGACCTCACCGGCATCAGCCAGCAGGGAAACAACGCCGAAAAGCTCGGCAAGGTGCTCCAGGAGCGCGGGTTGCCCGCTCCTGAACCGTTCGCCTGTCCGACCACGCTGTGGGACGTCTTCGGCGAACAGGGCCATCCGGTGCGCGCCACCATCTCCGACATGGGCCCGCTGCTGCTGGGCCGCATGCTGGGCTTGAACGAGACCCAGGCCGGCGTGCTCAACCTGGTGTTCAAGATCGCCGACGACAACGGCCTCGCGCTGCTGGACCTGAAGGACCTGCGCTCGATGCTGCGCCATGTGGGCGACAACGCGGCCGACTTCCGCACCCAGTACGGCAACATCAGCGCCGCCAGCGTCGGCATCATCCAGCGCGGCCTGCTGCAGATCGAAAGCCAGGGCGGCGAGAAGTTCTTCGGCGAGCCCATGCTCAACATTGCCGACTTCCTGCAGACCGACGACCAGGGGCGCGGCTTCGTCAACGTGCTGGCGGCCGACCGGCTGCTGCAGTCGCCGCGCCTGTATGCCACCTTCCTGCTGTGGCTGCTGTCGGAGCTGTTCGAGCAGCTGCCCGAGATCGGCGACCCCCAGCAGCCCAAGCTGGTGTTCTTCTTCGACGAGGCCCACCTGCTGTTCGACGAGGCACCCAAGGTGCTGGTCGAGCGCATCGAGCTGGTGGTGCGGCTGGTGCGCTCCAAGGGCGTCGGCGTCTTCTTCGTCACCCAGAACCCGCTGGACATTCCCGACAGCGTGCTGGCGCAGCTGGGCAACCGGGTCCAGCACGCGCTGCGGGCCTACACCCCGCGCGACCAGAAGGCGGTGCGGGCCACCGCCGAAACCATGCGCGACAACCCGCAGCTGGACATCGAGACGGCGATCTCGGAACTGGCCACCGGCGAGGCGCTGCTGAGCTTGCTGGACGCCAAGGGCCGCCCCAGCGTCACCGAGCGCGCCTTCGTGCTGCCGCCGGGCAGCCGGCTCGGTCCGATCACGCCGGCCGAGCGGCAGGCGCTGCTGGCCGGCTCCGTGGTGGCCGGCGTGTACGACAAGACCGTGGATCGGGCCTCCGCGTACGAGGAGCTGGCGCAGCGCGCCGGCGGCGCCCTGGCCGGCGCCACCGGCACGGGCACGGGCGCGGGCAGCGCTGCCGGCCCGGCCGGCCCGGCCGGCGCGCCTGGGGCGAATGGCGGCGCTGCGGCGGGCGAGGCCGGCGGCGGTCTCATGGGCGAGCTTGGCAGGGCCGTGTTCGGCTCGACCGGGCCGCGCGGCGGCCGCCACGAAGGCCTGGCCGAAAGCATGGCCAAGTCGGCGGTGCGCAGTATCGGCAGCGCCGTGGGCCGCGAGATCATCCGGGGGGTGCTGGGCGGAATCATCGGCGGCAGGCGCCGCTGACAAGGGAGACCGGGACCATGAGCAGCACGCACCTGGGATCGCCGGCCACCGCGGCCGATGAGGCCGTCGCCCTGCTGCGGACCACCGGGGCCATCCGGGAGCGCGCCGGCCAGTTGCTGGCTCGCGCCCGCGACGGCCGTTCCGCCTGGTTCGAGGTGGACGACGGCGCGCTCGGCGCGGCTGCCGACGAGGTGGTGGCGGCGATCCGGCAGCGCCATCCGCGGTTGCCGGTGCCGCTGCACAGCCGCTGGCGGCACTTCGAGGCCGGCGGGGTCGATCGCCAGGGCGAACTGGAGCGGCTGCTGGCGCAGCTGCCGCCGCTGGGCCGCGCCCGCGCCATGATCGACCTGACGGTGGTCAGCGTGCTGCTGGGCACCGGTGCCGGACCCCACTGGAGCTACAGCGACGCGGCCACGGGGCAGGCCTACACGCGCTCGGAGGGCCTGGCCGTGGCCAGCTTCCACGCGTTCGCGAGCGGGCTGTTCTCCAGCGACCGCGAGCATCCCATGCAGGCGGACGCCCGGGGCCTGCGCGCCCTGGTGCGCGACCACCTCGCTGCGGCCTTCCAGGTGACCGAGGCCAACCCCATGCCCGGGTTCGACGATCGCGTGATCCTGCTGCGGCGGCTGGGCGAAGTGATGCAGGAGGCGCCGGAGATGTTTGGCGAGGACGGCCGGCCCTGCGGGTTGTTCGACGTGATGATCGCGCCGTTCGGCGCCGCCGTATCCCCCACGGCCGCGGTGGCCGCGCACGACATCCTGTCGCAGGTGCTCGGCAGCCTCGCGCCGATCTGGCCGGCCAGCAACTTCATCGCCGACCTGCCGCTGGGCGACTGCTGGCGCCACCCCGCCATCCACGGCGAGGGCCTGTCCGACGGCTGGATGCCCTTGCACCGGATGTCGCTGTGGCTCACCTGCTCGCTGGTCGAGGCGTTCGAACGGGCGGGCGTGCGGGTGCACCACCTGGACGCGCTCACCGCACCGGCCGACGGCCGCAACGGCGGCCTGGTCCTGGACAGCGGGCTGCTGCGGCTGCGCGACCAGGACGCCGCGCGGCCGGTGTGGCATCCGGGGGATGAGATCATCGTGGAGTGGCGGGCCCTGACCGTCGCGCTGCTGGACGAGGTGGCCGAGGCGGTGCGCGGCCGCTTGCACCTGGCGCCGCAGCAGCTGCCGCTGGCCTGCGTGCTGGAGAGCGGCAGCTGGGCGGCCGGGCGCGAGCTGGCGCTGCGCCGGCGCGGCGGTGCGGCGCCGCTGCAGGTCGCCGGCGACGGCACGCTGTTGTAGCACCGGGGTCCGCAGGATTTGACGTCAATGGAGAGAGCAACAGAGTGAGCAACGTTCACGTGATCGATCACCCGCTGGTGCAGCACAAGCTGACGCTGATGCGCAAGAAGGAGGCCAGCACCAACAGCTTCCGCCGCCTGCTCAACGAGCTGGCGATGCTGATGGCGTACGAAGTGACGCGCGACATGGCCATGCAGGAGGTGGACATCGAGACGCCCCTGGAGCGCATGACGGCCAAGGTCATCGACGGCAAGAAGCTGGTGTTCGTCTCGATCCTGCGCGCCGGCACCGGCATCCTGGACGGCATGCTGTCCGTGGTGCCCGGCGCGCGCGTGGGCCATATCGGCCTGTACCGCGACCCGAAGACGCTGCTGGCGGTCGAGTACTACTTCAAGATGCCGCAGAACATGCAGGACCGCGACGTGGTCGTGGTCGACCCGATGCTGGCCACCGGCAATTCGGCCATCGCCGCCGTCGAGCGGCTCAAGGCGCTGAAACCGAAGTCGATCAAGTTCGTGTGCCTGCTCACCTGCCCCGAGGGCGTGGCGGCCATGCAGCAGGCCCATCCGGACGTGCCGGTCTATACCGCCGCCATCGACCGCCAGCTCAACGAGCACGGCTACATCCTGCCGGGCCTGGGCGACGCCGGCGATCGCATTTTCGGCACCAAGTAGGCGTGCTGCCCCGCGCCGCCCGCCGGCCCGGCAAGCGGCGGCGTCGCTGCGAATTGTGTCCATCCGTTGGCGGCTCAGGTGCCCGCGCCGGGGCAGCCAGCGGACCGCCGCAACACAAGGAAGCGAGTGAGGCGCGGCGTTACACGGGGGGCAGCGAATCGGGCGGAAACTGTTGAGCTCTGAAACGCGGAGTCGGTTCGAGATGGAAATCACAGGCGCATTTGCGGCGTGGCAGCGGGCCTTGCAGGAGCATCAGCAAGCCGAGGACCGCCTCGCCCGGGCCCAGCAGGCCGGCGATGAGGCCGCGGTGGAGACCCTGGCCGGCACCACCGCCGAGCTGAAGCAGCGCGCGGACGCGCTGCTGGCCGACGCCGAGGTGCTGCTGCGCCGCAAGCATGCCGTGGAGTGAGCGCGCCCAGGTCAGCGACCGGCGGCGGCTCGATGCAACTGCAGCGACAGCTCCTTGACGCGGTCGGCGGCCGCCCGCCATCGGCCGTAGGCCTGCACCCGTTCGACCGGAGACAGGCCGGGGGCAGCAGCCCGGCGCCACAGAAGCCGTTCTTCGGCCAGCGCCTGGCGGTAAGTGGCCAGTAGCGGCTCGGAGGAGTCCTGGTCGTTCATGGGAGGTCGGTCAGCTGGCCGCCCGACTTATACGCCCGATCCCGGCGCGCACCGAAAGCCCCCCTGTCAGGATTGACAGGGTCGGGCTGCGCCAGAATGGCCGGATGCACGAGGTCCACGCCGTCGAACGGGCCACGCTGGCCGCGGTGCCGCCACAGCGACTGGAACAGCGGGCCGGCTGGCTGCTCGCCTTCGACGACGGTACCGTGGGCCGCTGCCACAGCGCCGTGCCGTTGCGGCACGAAGCTCCGGCGTCCGGCTGGCTGGACGAGATCGGGCGCCGCTACGCGGGGGCCGGCCTGCCGGCGGTGCTGCGCGTGCCCGAACTGCCCGTGTTCGACGGGTTCCGGCAACAGCTGCAGGCTCGCGGGTTCGGGCAGGCCAAGCCGACCCTGGTGCAGACCGGCCGCGTCGCCGCCCTCGCAGGCCACGGGCCGGGCGGCGTGGAGGTGCAGCTGGCCAATGCGCCCGACGCCGCCTGGGAGGCCGTGTTCCTCGGGGAAGGCTTCGATCCGGTCGACGGCGCCAGCCGGCTGGCGATCCTGCGCCGCGCGCGCGGCTCGGTCTTCGCCAGCGCCCGCGATGGCGGGCGCGTCGTCGCCGTCGGCTGCGGGTCGTTCGACCACGGCTGGTGCGGCATTCACGGCATGCGCACGGCGCCGGCGCAGCGCTGCCGGGGACTGGCCGGCGCGGTGCTGGCAGCACTGGCGCAGGCGGCCGCCGCACGCGGCCTGCAGCGATGCTTCCTGCAGGTCGAAACGCGCAACGAAGCGGCCCGATCGCTCTATGCGGGACGTGGGCTGACCACCGCCTGGGCCTACGCCTACTGGCGGCAAGCCTGAGGGCGCCGGCGCGGCGACCTCAGGCGCCGTGGCATTTCTTGTACTTGAGTCCGCTGCCGCAGGGGCAAGGGTCGTTGCGGCCGGGTTCGGGCGCCTTGCGCAGCGTCTCGACCGGCACCGCCAGGCTCTTGCCCACCCCGCGCAGGTCGTACAGGGCCCAGATCGCCTCGTCGAGCTCGTCCAGCCGCCGCTGGCTGACGCTGGGCGGACCGTCCTCCGCGACCATCGACAGCGTCGGGGGATCGGCGTCGTCGCCCGTCAGGCGTTCGATCGCCTCCAGGCCGACCTGCAGCATGCGGGCCGCCTCGGCGTGGCGCGGTGGCTGCCAGTCGACCGGCCAGGCCTGCACCGCCGTCATGAAGCCGGCCGCCCAGGCCTGCCCGTAGGCCGGCAGCGCCGCGGCCGCGGCCTGGCCGCGCTCGTCTTCGGGCAGCGCCAGCAGCGCCCCGCGTGCGTCCAGCAGCTCCGGCTGGTAGGCACGCTCGTCGTCCAGCGTCGCCACCGGCGCGTCCAGCGCGGCGGCCACCTCGGCCCAGCGCCGGCGCCAGCGCCAGACGAACTCCATGTGCGCCATCGGGTTGAAGTCGGCGCCCAGCAGGACGGTCCAGTATTCGGCCGGCTCGAGCGAGCGCCGCGAGCAGACCAGCGCCGCCAGGAAGCCTTCGCAGAACTCCCAGTCCGGGGTCTGCGGGTCGCGTTCGCGCAGCGCGTCCAGTTCGGCATCCTGGGCGTCGTAGTCGTCCGGGCCCAGCGGCGGGGGGCCGGATGCGGGCGTGTGGGGCGGGGCGACAGTCGATGCTTTCATGGACCGCCGATTGTGCCTGCGGCCACCGGCGGCGTCATCGCCCGGCCGGGCCGCCGCGGCCGTCCCGGCTACCATCGGGTCGTGCGCCGAGGAAGGAACCCGCGATGAACCCTGGCTGGCCGACGCTGGACGCCGCCATGCGGCGCCGCGCCTGGACGGCGGCATGGAGTGCCGGCCGCGTCACCGGCGCCGCGCCATGAAGATCGACGCCGTCCGCCAGCGGCTGCGCGCCGTCGGCGCCGGCCCGGCCCACGAGCAGCGCGTGCTGCGGCTGTGGGCGCAGGCCCTGCCGCAGTCCAGCGGGCGGCGGCGCATCGAAGACTTCCTGCCGGCGCGGCTGCGCGCGGCCCTGCCGCAGCTGGAGGAGGAGCTGCGCGGGCTCGCCAGCCTGCAGTCGGCGCACCCGGCGGCCGATGGTTCCGAGCGGTTGCTGGTGCGGCTGGCCGACGGCCAGACCGTCGAGAGCGTGCTGCTGCCGCGGGGCGGGTTGTGCATCTCCTCGCAGGTCGGCTGCGCCGTGGGCTGCGTGTTCTGCATGACCGGCCGCGGCGGCCTGGTGCGCCAGCTGGGAGGTGCCGAGATGGTGGCCCAGGTGGCGCTGGCCCGCCAGCGCCGGCCGGTCAAGAAGGTCGTCTTCATGGGGATGGGCGAGCCCGCGCACAACCTGGACGAGGTGCTGGAGGCGATCGAGCTGCTGGGCACTGCCGGCAACATCGGCCACAAGAACCTGGTGTTCTCCACCGTGGGCGACCCGCGCGTGTTCGACCGCCTGCCGCAGGGGCGGGTCAAGCCGGCGCTGGCCTTGTCGCTGCACACCACCAGGCCGGACCTGCGGGAGCGCCTGCTGCCCAGGGCGCCGCGCATGACGCCGCAGCAGCTGGTGGCACAGGCCGACCGCTATGCCCGCGCCACCGGCTACCCGATCCAGTACCAGTGGACCCTGCTGGAAGGCGTGAACGACGGTGACGACGAGCTCGATGGCATCGTGCAGCTGCTGGCCGGCCGATACGGCGTGCTGAACCTGATCCCCTACAACGCCGTCGACGGAACCGACTTCGCCCGTCCGCCCTGGGAACGCGCCGCCGCCATTGCCCGTGCGCTGCACCAGCGCGGGGTACTGACCAAGCTGCGCCAGTCGGCCGGCCAGGACGTGGAAGGCGGCTGCGGCCAGCTGCGCGCCCGGGCCGCGCAGCCACTGCCGCCGCAGGTCGAGCCGGTGGTCTTCGTCGAGCGGCGTTAGCGCCGCTCGAGCAGCTTCACCAGGGCCCACAGCACCCGGTTGGCCGGGGTGGCGATGCCAAGCGCTGCGCCGCGCCGCACGATCAGTCCGTTGAGGTGGTCGATCTCGGTCGGCTTGCCACGCGCCAGATCCTGCGCCGTCGACGAGGACTGCGTCGGCATCGACGCGGCGAGCTTGCGCACGACCTCGTGCATGTCGCCGGGCAGCTGCACGCCCTCGGCGGCGGCCACCGCCAGGCATTCGTCGACCACGTCGCGCATCACCTCGGGGATGCCGACGCCGGCCACGTTCTCGCCGTAGGGCCGCTGCGCGATTGCCGACACCGCGTTGTAGGCGCAGTTGATGACCAGCTTGGCCCACAGCGCGCCGCGCACGTTGTCCGAGACCTCGGTGGGCACGCCGGCGGCGGCCAGCGCCCGGGCCGCCGCCTGGCTGCCGGACGCCGGCTCGATCACCAGTTCGCCGCGGCCGTGGTGCCGCACATGCCCCGGGCCGGCCATTTCCGTGGCGACGTAGACCACAGCTGCCGCCACCTGCTGCGGCGGCAGCACCGTGCGCAGGCGCTGCGCGTTGTCGACCCCGTTCTGCAGGCACAGCACCAGCGCCTGCGGACCCAGGAAGGGCCGCAGCTGGGTGCCGGCGGCCTCGGTGTCGGTGGATTTCACACTGAACAGGACCAGATCGGCGCCCTGCGCCGCGCTCGCCTCTTGCGCTGCGGCCACCCGCACCCGCTCGTCGAAGGCGGCGGTCTGGATGCGCAGTCCGTCCTGCCGGATCGCGGCCGCGTGCTGCGGCCGGGCGATCAGCGTGACATCGTGGCCGGCGCGCGCGAGCAGGCCGCCGAAGTAGCAGCCGACCGCGCCGGCCCCCATGACGGCGACCTTCAGGCGGGTGATCGGGGGTGCGTTGCTGGGCATGGCGAATCGACTCCTGCGGCCCCGCAGCAGGCCAGGGCGGATGGTTCAAGGCAGGCCCGGCGGGCCCGCGAAGCAGGCATTCTAGAAAGCCGCCGATAATCGCGCCGCAATGCACGGACCGACCCTTCCCTCCCCACTGCGACGCAGCAGCGCCCGCGCCGCATGACCGGCTGGCAGATCGCGGCATTCCTGGCCTGCGTGGCGGTGGCCAGCAGCGCCCAGCGGATGACCGGCTTTGCGCTGGCGCTGATCCTGCTCGGGCTCACCAGCGTGTTCGAGCTGGCGCCCCTGCCGGACGTCGCCAATGTGGCCATGGTGTTGTCGCTGGTCAATTCCATCATGGTGCTGCGCACCGCGCACCGGTGGGTGGACTGGTCCATGCTGCGCGGCACCGCCTGGGGCAGCGCGGCCGGGGTGACGCTGGGCGTCGCCCTGCTGGGCTGGCTCGACGACGGGCTGGTCGTGGTGCTGCGCCTGTTGCTGGGACTGGTGATCGTCGCCTGCGCCGTCGTGGTGCTGCTGCGCACCCGGCCCCTGGCGCAACGCTCGTCGCAGGCTTCGTTCGGCACGTTCGGCCTGCTGTCGGGGCTGCTGGGCGGCCTGTTTTCGGCCTCGGGGCCGCCGCTGGTCTACCAGTTCTACCGGCAACCGATGGAACTGGACACCCTGCGCGACACGCTCACCGGCGCGCTCGCCGTGAGCTCCCTGCTGCGGCTGCTCATGGTCGTGCCCAGCGGCCAGTTCAGCGGCCGGGCGGTGCTGCTGTGCGCCTTCGCGCTGCCGCTCACCATCGCGATCACCTGGTGGTTCCAGCGCCATCCGCCGGGTTGGTCACGGCCGACTGTGCTCAGGCTGGTGTGCGGGCTGCTGCTGCTCACCGGCTCGGGCCTGGTGGTCCCGGCCGCCCGGACGATCGCCGTCCGCCTTGCTGCCTGACTGCCATGAACCACTGGCTGATGAAATCCGAGCCCGGCGAATGCTCCGTCGACGATGCGCTGGCGGCGCCGGCCTCGACGGTGCCATGGACCGGAGTGCGCAACTACCAGGCGCGCAACTTCATGCGCGACGCCATGCGCGTGGGCGACGGCGTCCTGTTCTATCACTCCAGCTGCGCGCACCCCGGAATCGCCGGGATCGCCCGGGTGGCGTCGGCCGCCAAGCCGGACCCGACCCAGTTCGATCCGCGATCGCCCTATTTCGATCCTGCGTCCACGCCGCAAGCGCCGCGCTGGCTGCTGGTGGACGTGCAGGTGCTGCGCAAGACGCCGCTGCTCACGCTGGCAGGCCTGCGTGGCGATCCGCGACTGGCTGGCATGCAGGTGCTGCGCAAGGGCAACCGGCTGTCGATCACGCCGGTGATGCGCCAGGAGTGGGACGCGGTGCTGGCGCTGGCCGCCGGCTGAGGTCCGGCGTCCCTCGGCCCGTCAACCCTGGGCTGGCGGCGTGCCGGCGGTTTCGGACACGCCGTCGGGACGGGGGGCGTCGCGCCAGTGCTCGCGCAACTGGGCGGCCTCGGCCTCGATGAATTCGATGAAGCTCTCGCCGGGCTTGACCTGGTGCATTTCGATGTAGTGGCGCAGGCCCTCGGTCCAGGACCAGCCGCGGTACACCAGTTCGCGGCCGCTGGTCGGCTGGCCGCACAGGCGGCAGAAGTCCCGGTCGCGCTGGTGCAGCTTGCCGCTGTGGTGCACGCGCGCCTCCACCAGCGTCAGATGGACCAGGAATGCCGCCGCATCCAGCGCGTCCCAGCCGTTCGCCTTGGGGTAGCCCGCCTCGTACAGCCGCAGCGGATAAAAGCCCTCGCGGTGATGGCGATTGACCACCACCGCGGAAAAGCGCCTGCCGCCACTGCTTCTTGCATGCATGATGACGGAAGAGTACAGCACATGGCTTTGCGGGAAGCTGACCGCCAATGGGTTTGCGCATGATCCAGATCAAACCCGCAGCGCAGGCAGGTCCATTGCGCTTCGGGCCGCAAACGTCCGCGCCGGCATCGGCCGCCCGGCGGCGTGCACGACCACCGGTCATTCGCCCCCGGAAAAATCGGCACGCGGGATCGGCTGGGCGGCGGTGAACATCCAGCTGTCGACTTGATCCCCAGTGGCGCTCCACGCACTGCCGTACAGCTCCTCGCCATGGCGGAGCATGAACAACGCGGCGCGGGCCGCCCCGGGATGGCCGCGATCGGCCAGCGCCGCCAGCCTTCCGTACGCGGCCGCCCAACGGCCGGCGCGGTAGATCTGCGTCGCACAGAGGTATTCCTCGGCGGCGTCGTCATCCTCGCGATCGACCGCCGCCTGCTGCGGCCACGGGAGCGCAGCGGCCGGCGGCAGGGCAGCCGTGGCCCGGGGCGCATGTTCCCACCCGGCCAATGCCGGCCAAAGCGTCAGCAGAACAATCCCCACGATCGCCAATGCCAGCCCGAGCACCGGGAGCGCATGGAAGTTCGCGTCGCGTTCGCTGTCGCCCATGTCATTCCTCGTCCGCGCCTGCAGAGGAATTCAAGGCGGATCAGCCGGCCAGGGCAATCCCCCGGTCGGGTGAGACAGGTGCCTCGGCCCGGCAACACGGGAGTTCCTGCACGCGGCCAGGACCGCGCAGCCGGGGGGCTACTGCCCGTCGGTCGAGATCTCTTCGGGCTCCGGCTTGGCGCGGCCTTCCTTCTTCGGCAGCGGCTGGATGTCCAACAGCACTTCGGACTGCTCCACGCCTTTCTCGTCGGTCTTGAGCTCGATGTCCACGGTCAGCCGGCCGCCTTCGGTCAGGCGACCGAACAACAGCTCGTCGGCGAGCGCGCGGCGAATCGTGTCCTGGATCAGCCGCTGCATCGGCCGGGCGCCCATCAGCGGATCGAAGCCCTTCTTGGCCAGGTGCTTGCGCAGCTTGTCGGTGAAGGTGACTTCCACCTTCTTCTCGGCCAACTGCTGCTCCAGCACCAGCAGGAACTTGTCGACCACGCGCAGGATGACCTGCTCGTCCAGCGCCTTGAAGCTCACGGTGGCGTCCAGGCGGTTGCGGAACTCGGGCGTGAACAGGCGCTTGATGTCGGCCATCTCGTCGCCCGCCTCACGCACCTGGGTGAAGCCCATCACCGCCTTGTTCAGCGACTCGGCGCCCGCATTGGTCGTCATGATGATGATGACGTTGCGGAAGTCGGCCTTGCGGCCGTTGTTGTCCGTGAGCGTGCCATGGTCCATCACCTGCAGCAGCACGTTGAAGATGTCCGGATGCGCCTTCTCGATCTCGTCGAGCAGCAGCACCGCGTGCGGCTTCTTGGTGATCGCCTCGGTCAGCAGCCCGCCCTGGTCGAAACCGACGTAGCCGGGCGGCGCGCCGATCAGACGGCTGACGGCGTGGCGCTCCATGTACTCGGACATGTCGAAGCGGATCAACTCGACGCCCATGATGTAGGCAAGCTGCTTGGCCGCCTCGGTCTTGCCCACCCCGGTGGGGCCGGAGAACAGGAACGACCCGATCGGCTTGTCGCCCTTGCCCAGGCCGGAGCGCGCCATCTTCACGGCGCCGGCCAGCACCTCCAGCGCCTTGTCCTGCCCGAACACCACGCTCTTGAGGTCGCGCTCCAGGGTCTGCAGCTTGCCGCGGTCGTCGTTCGACACGTTCGCGGGCGGGATGCGGGCGATCTTGGCCACGATCTCCTCGACCTCGGTCTTGGAAATCGTCTTCTTGCGCTTGCCTGCCGGCAGGATGCGCTGGGCCGCGCCGGCCTCATCGATCACGTCGATGGCCTTGTCCGGCAGGTGGCGGTCGTTGATGAACTTGGCCGACAGCTCGGCCGCCGCGGTCAGGGCGTTGGCGGCGTACTTGACGCTGTGATGCTCCTCGAAGCGCGACTTCAGGCCCTTGAGGATCTCGATGGTCTCGGCCACGCTCGGCTCGACCACGTCCACCTTCTGGAAGCGCCGCGACAGCGCCGCGTCCTTCTCGAAGATGCCCCGGTATTCGGTGAACGTCGTGGCGCCGATGCACTTGAGCATGCCGGTGGACAGCGCCGGCTTGAGCAGGTTGGACGCATCCAGCGTGCCGCCCGAAGCGGCTCCGGCGCCGATCAGCGTGTGGATCTCGTCGATGAACAGGATCGCGTTGGGCTTGTCCTTGAGCGACTTGAGCACGCCCTTCAGGCGCTGCTCGAAATCGCCCCGGTACTTGGTGCCGGCCAGCAGCGCGCCCATGTCCAGCGAGTACACGTTGGACTCGGCCAGGATCTCCGGCACTTCCTTCTGCACGATGCGCCAGGCCAGCCCTTCCGCGATGGCGGTCTTGCCCACCCCGGCCTCGCCCACCAGCAGCGGGTTGTTCTTGCGCCGGCGGCACAGGATCTGGATCACGCGCTCGACCTCGTACTCGCGGCCGATCAGCGGATCGATCTTGCCGTCGCGGGCGGCCTGGTTCAGGTTCTGCGTGAACTGCTCCAGCGGCGAGGCCTTCTCGTTCTTCTCGCCGCCCTCCTCGCTTTCGCCGGAGGACGACTCGCCGCCCTTGGCGGGCTCGGGCGGATCGCTCTTCTTGATGCCGTGGGCGATGAAGTTCACCACGTCCAGCCGCGTGACGCCCTGCTGGTGCAGGTAGTAGACGGCGTGCGAGTCCTTCTCGCCGAAGATCGCCACCAGCACGTTGGCGCCGGTGACCTCCTTCTTGCCGTTGCCGGTGGACTGCACGTGCATGATCGCGCGCTGGATGACGCGCTGGAAGCCCAGCGTCGGCTGGGTGTCCACGTCGTCGGTGCCGGCCACCTGCGGCGTGTTGTCCTTGATGAAGTTGGACAGCGACTTGCGCAGGTCGTCGATGTTGGCCGAGCATGCGCGCAGCACCTCCGCCGCGCTGGGGTTGTCCAGCAGGGCGAGCAGCAGATGTTCCACGGTGATGAACTCGTGGCGCTGCTGGCGTGCCTCCACGAACGCCATGTGGAGGCTGACTTCCAGTTCCTGGGCAATCATGTGATTTCCTTTGCCTTCCTGACTACAACTTTAAATCGGTTCGATCCCGGATTACTCAACCGGTTCACTGACGCACTGCAGCGGATGCCCTGCCTGCCGGGCAGCTTCCTGGACCTGCTCGACCTTGGTGGCCGCGATGTCGCGCGAATAGACCCCGCAAATGCCTTTTCCGTCCAGGTGGATCTTCAGCATGATCTGGGTGGCCGTCTCGCGGTCCTTGTTGAAAAACTCCTGGATCACCACCACCACGAATTCCATCGGGGTGTAGTCATCGTTGAGCATGACCACCTGGTACATCTGGGGCGGCTTGGTCTTCTGCGCCTTGCGCTCGGCCACCACCGACCCGCCGTCGTCGTCCTTCGGCCGGATCCGGGGCGCGACAGGTGCGGGAACAGGGGGTTTGCTGGCCATGAAAACGATTCTATCGAGGGGGGTGCTGCACTGCACTGTCCCTGTGACTTGGTGCCGCAGCCGTCACATTCAAGCGACAAGCCTCGCGGGCAGATGGGCCGGTGTCGGGCAGTGCCACTCCCGGGCGCGGGGGGCGACGCCGGCCTGCCAAAGCGCCTTCAGAACGCCCGAAAACTTTAGTATGTGAAAAGATTGACACAAAGCTCACGAAGCTCGACACTTGCCGCCGTCAAGAGGGAAAGCAAGGGGCCGAGGGTATGGCAACCGGTACTGTCAAGTGGTTCAACGACGCGAAGGGCTTCGGCTTCATCGAGCCGGACGGCGGCGGCGCGGACGTCTTTGCGCACTTCTCCGCCATCGCCATGGAAGGGTTCAAGACCCTCAAGCAGGGATCGCGCGTGACCTTCGAGATCACCGAGGGACCCAAGGGCCAGCTGGCGCAGAACATCCACGCGACCGAGGCGGCAGCGCCGCCGCCGCAGCCGATTGCCACGCAGCCTGCCTCAGAGAGGCCGGCGCGCCACTCCAAGCTGCGCGCGCCCCAGTTCCATGCCTCCGGGCATGACTCGGCGACCAAGTAGCCGGCCGCAGCCACAGGGCGCAGCCAGCCACCAGGCTGGCGACATGGCGCGCATGCACTGATGCTGCCCGCCGCATCGCTCCCACACGGCGGTCGCTCCACCCCATAGCCGCGCTGGCGGCCACCAGATACTTCACGCGGCCGGCCAGTCAAGCACGAACTTTGCCCCGGCGCCGGGTTGGCTCTCGACCGCGATGGTGGCGCCGTGCTCGCGCACGATCTTGGCCGTGATGCCCAGTCCCAGGCCCGAGCCGCCGCTGCGGGTGGTGAAGAAGGGATCGAAGATGCGCGGCAGCACCTCGGGCGGGATGCCGCAGCCGCTGTCGCTCACCTCCAGGCGCACGCCGGCGCCCTGGGCACGCGCGCGGATGCGCAGCGCGCCGCCCTCGGGCATGGCGTGCAGCGCATTGACCACCAGGTTCAGGAGCACCTGCTTGAGCTGCTGCAGGTCCGCGCGCAGGCGCGGCAGCGACTCGGGCAGGTCCAGCTCGACCTCGACCTTCTGGCTGCGCGCCTCGTTGCGCGTCCAGAACAGGATGTCGGTCACGGCTTCGCGCAGCGCCACCGGCTGCAGGTCCAGCCCGCGGGGCGCGGCAAAGCCGCGGAAACTGCGCAGGAAGGTGATCAGCCGGTCGATCTCCTCCTCCAGGCGGACCAGCGGCTCCAGCACGTCGTCAGGGAGCCGGTCGTCGTATTGCAGGGCATGCACCACGGCACGCATGCCCGCCAGCGGATTGCCGATCTCGTGGGCCACGCCCATCGCCAGCTCGCCCATGGTGGCCAGCTTCTCGATCTGGAACAGCTGGCGATCGAGCTGGCGGCGCTCGTCCTGCAGGTTGCGCTCCTCGCTCACGTCGCGCGCCACCAGCACCCAGGAGTGGCCGGTGCCGTCCTGGGTGGCGGCGTCCACCGACACCGACAGCGTGCGCTCGGCCAGCGCGACGTCGCGCCGCAGCGTCTCGCCGGCGTGGGCCTCGGCGGCCAGCTCGTTCCACTGCGGCCAGACGGCGCCCAGCGACTGCCCCTCGGTCAGTGCGAACAGGGTGCGCGCCGCCGCGTTGGCCAGGCTCACCCGGCCCTGCCCGTCCACGGCGACGATCGCATCGCCCGCGTGACGGAACACCGAGGCCAGCAGCGCCCGCTCGCCGGCCAGCTCGCGCGTGCGGCTGGCCACCTCGACTTCCAGGCGGCCACGCTGCGCGTCCAGGTCCCGGTACAGCGCCGCCAGCCGGTCGGCCATGCCGTTGAAGCTGGCCCCCAGCTGGGCGATCTCGTCATGGCCGCTGACCTGCACGCGGCGCGTGAAGTCGCCCTCGGCCACCACCTCGGCCTCGCGCCTGAGGTCCTCCAGCGGCCCCAGCAGCCGCCTGGACAGCGCCCAGCCGCCGACCGCGGCCACCCCCAGCGCCACCAGCAGGACGGCGTACAGCACATAGAGATTCACGACCGAGCGCCAGAGCACGCGCTCGGACAGCGACAGCGCCATGACCCAGCGCGAGCCGTCCTCGCCAGCGAACGCGGAGCCGAACTGCAGCGGCGCGAAGGCCACGATGTTGCCGGCCGCGGCCAAGGTGCCGGGACGGGCGCCCATGAGTTTGCGGAATGCGTCATCGCCCCAGCTCTCGGCCAGCGGCCCCGAGGAATGCATGGTCGAGCCCGCCGTGTGCAGGGCCGAATGATGCAGGTAGCGGCCGGCGCGGTCGAACAGATATGCCACGCCTTCGCGCTCGTGCACCATCTGCCGCAGCGGATCGATCAGCACCTGGGCGTGCAGGTTCATCACCACCAGCCCCAGCACCTGGCCGGACGGCCCGGCGACGACGGTCGCCAGCCGGACGACCGGCCGCTCGGGCTGCTCGATGCGGCCGAACTCCTCGTTGAGGTCCAGCGGCGAGACGTACAGCTCGCCGGCCGGCCGCGCCAGCGCCTCGCGCACGTAGTACCGGTCGGCCTTGTTCTGCAGGTGTTCCCGGTCGATGACCCGCGTCGCCCGGTTCCGGTTGTCCACCCGGACGCGCTCCATGCCCGCCGCGTCGAGCAGGCGCATCTGGTAGACATCGGGATGCACCTCGACCACGCGCACGAAGTCCTGCTCCGTCGCCGCGGCGAGCTGGTCGGCCCGGCGCACGTCGCCCTTCGCAAGTGCCTGGAACAGCTCAGCGACATCGGGCGTGCGCGCGACCAGATGCAGTTCCGCCGCCACGTCGTCGAAGAACTGCTGGACGCCCAGCACTCGCACGGAGGTCTCCTGGCGCAGGTGATCGAGCGTCTGGGTGCGCATGACGGACAGCGACACGGTGACCCCGATCAGGCCGGCGATCAGGGTCGGGATCGCGGTCGCCGCCAGGAAGGTTGCGTAGATGCGTCGCGCCAGACCGCGCCGCGGAAAGGCAGTTCGATGGTGCGACGCCGGGGGCGAAGATGTCCCGGCGCGCATGACTTCAGTCGGTGTGCCTTGCATCCGTCGTCTGGCCGCGGTCCTGGAATCCCACGCCCAGTATTTGGTCCTACTGGGCGGAGTATGGGGGCACCCGGGCGCGGTTGCCAACCCCAGACCCGCGTCGGCGGGGCCGGGACGGGAGAATCTGTCTGGTTCATGACGACGGTCAACGCCGCCGGGGGCGGCGCGCCGCTCACGCAGGCGTCAGCGGCAACGGCATCGTCCGTCGTCGCCCGCCCCGCGGCTGCGCTCGTTGCGCGCTGCGCTGTAGCTGGAGACGCAGAACGGCACGACGTAGTTGAGGAGGACCTGCCACGCACTGACGGTGTGCAGCTGCCACAGCTGCGGCCCGTTGTTGACGAGATTCAGGACCGTGCCCACCACGGCGCAGACCTTCAATGCGGAGCCGGCAATGCGCCTGCTGAACATCAGGCCCAGCATGGACCGGCGGCCGCCGCTTCGCACCGGATCGGACGTTGACGGGGGACGTGTCACGGGTGCCAGGTCAGTCGCCTCTCACCCAAAATGGCTGCGCAGCGCGCGCGTGGCCAGCTCGATGGACACCGCGTTCAGCAGATCGTCCTTGCGCAGGATCAGGAAGGACGTGCTGCGGTTCAGGCCTGCCCGGTAGTCGGCCGGTCCGGCGAAGACCGGGCTCGGGACCAGACCCTTGACGGCGCGCTCGGCGGTGCTGCGCATGGTCGCCGCGTCCGCCATGCCGGCGAAGACGACCGGCAGGTTTGGCTGCATCTCGCGCACCAGGCGCAGCACGGCCGCGGCGTCGGCATCCACCGTGGACGTGACGGCCGTCGAGATGATCGCGCCTTTCAGCGAGGAGCCGAGTTCGGCCCGCAGGTGATCGAGGTCCCGGGCGCCGACCCCGACGTATCCCGCATCGACCAGGAAAGGGCGCATCTGGTTCACGATGAAGGCATGCGGGCGGGCGAGGAGGATCCGTTTTTCAAAGGCCATCGGCGAATTCCAGGTCAGGTTGCGCCGGGATCGGGCGTTTCCGGGTACGAGCGCGGCGCGGGCGGAACCCGTCGCTTTCCGTTAGACGGCGCCTGCCGCCATTTCTTGCACCGGCAGCGCCTTCCAGCGGGGAGCCCGCCATGTAAGCATTGCGACGCATCCGCGTCTATGAACTTGTCCCGTCGTCGACGGGCAGTTCTTCCATCGTTTCTGCGGGATGCCCGCTGACCCTGATCGACCCACGGCAACACCATGGCGGATATCCTGGAAGGCATCAAACGGTGGATGGGCGAGCGGCTGAGCCGTTACCTCGCCCGCCCGCACCACGTGCACGGCGTGGCCGCGCCGACCGATCCGGTGCGGCTCATGGCCTGCCTGCGGCCCGGTGACGTGCTCCTGGTCGAAGGTCAAAGCCGTTTCAGCGTCGCCATCAAGTACCTGACGCAGTCGACCTGGTCGCACGCGGCGCTGTACGTGGGTGCTGCGGCGGGCCAGACCGACGCGCAGGGGCGCGTGCGCTGCTTCCTCGAAGCCGACCTGCGCGACGGGGTACGGCTGTCCAGCGTGGACGAATTCGCCGGCCTGCACTGCCGCGTCTGCCGGCCGGTGGGCCTGGACACGGGCGAGATCGACGCGCTGATCCGCCATGCGATGGCGCGCCTGGGCCACCGCTACGATCTGAGGAACGTGGTCGACCTGGCGCGCTACCTGCTGCCCACGCCACCCGTGCCGGTGCGCTGGCGCCGGCGCATGCTGGCGCTGGGCAGCGGTGACCCGACCCGTGCCATCTGCTCGACCCTGATCGCGCAGGCGTTCCAGTCGGTGCGCTATCCGATCCTGCCGATCATCGAGACCATCCCCTCGAAGGACCCGATGTGCCCCGGCTGCGTGGACGAAATCCTGCATGTCCGCCACCACAGCCTGTTCGCCCCGCGCGACTTCGACGTCTCGCCCTACTTCGCAGTGATCAAGCCCACCCTGGAGGCCGGTTTCGACCATCGCTCGCTCGCCTGGCACGACGATCGCGATGCTCAGCGAAGCGCCGGTCCAATCGCGGTCGTCATGGCACAGCGCGAAGATCTCCTGCACGAGCCGGCGCCGGTGGCCGGCGCCTCAGTCTGAAGGAAATCACATGTCCGACGTCTTCGACCTGGTGGTGATCGGAGCGGGCTCGGGCGGGGTCGCGGCCTCGCGCCGTGCCGCCGCCCACGGCGCCCGGGTGTTGATCGTGGAAGCCGATCGCGTCGGCGGCACCTGCGTCATCCGGGGCTGCGTGCCCAAGAAGCTGATGATGTACGCGGCCGGCTTCCCCCAGGCCTTTGAAGAAGCCAGAGGCTACGGCTGGACCGGCGCCCCAGGCGAGTTCCACATGCGACGCTGGGCCGACGCAAAGGCGGCGGAAGTCGATCGTCTGGAGGGCACCTACCGCAAGCTCCTGGCTGACTCCGGGGTGGAACTGGCCGCTGGCCGGGCGCGCCTGCAGGGTGACGGGGTGGTCGCCATCGGCGGGCGACGCGTGCGCTGCGGTCATGTGCTGGTCGCCACCGGCAGTGCGCCCGCGCACGGCGCCGTCCCCGGCCTGCAGCTGGCCATGACGTCGAACGACATCCTGGCCCTGCGAGAGCGACCCGAGTCGCTGCTGGTGGTGGGCGGCGGGTACATCGCCGCCGAGTTCGCCAGCATCCTGGCCGGCCTCGGTTCGCAGGTCACGATCGCCTTCCGCGACACGCTGCCGCTGCGCGGCTTCGATCTCGACCTTCGACGCCGGCTGGCCGAATCGCTGCAGGCACACGGCGTCACACTGGCCGCTGGCGTGCCCCTGCACGCCGTGGAGCGACATGCATCGGGGTTCGAACTGCACCGTGCCGACGGTTCGGTGCTTCGGGCATCGGCCGCATTGAACGCCACCGGCCGGCGCGCCAGCACCGACGGACTCGGACTGGCCGAGGCAGGCGTCAGGCTCGACGACCGCGGCGCGATCGTCGTCGACGCGGACAGTCGCACCACCGCCTCGGGCGTCTGGGCCGTCGGCGACGTGACGCAGCGGGTGAGTCTGACCCCGGTGGCCATTGCCGAGGGCCGCGCCTTCGCCGACACCGTGTTCGGTCGCCAGCCGACCCGCGTGGACCACCGCACCGTGGCCAGCGCCGTGTTCACCGACCCGCCGCTGGCCAGCGTGGGCTTGACCGAGGCTCAGGCAGCGCTGGCCGGTCCGGTCGACATCTACGAAGCCGACTTCCGGCCGATGAAGAGCGCGTTCGTCGGCAGCCCGGCACGCACCTACATGAAGCTGGTCGTCGACGGGCTGAGCGACCGGGTGCTCGGCGTCCACATGATGGGTGTCGATGCCCCGGAGATCGTGCAGAGCCTGGCCGTCGCGCTGACATGCGGCGCCACCAAGCGCGATTTCGATCGCACGGTGGCGGTCCATCCCACCGCGGCCGAGGAGTTCGTGCTGATGCGCCAGCCCGCGCGGCGCCACGCCGGAATCGCCGGCGTCGGGCCAGCCGCGCCGGCGGCCTGATGCGCGCTTACATGTTGTCGATCATCACCTGGCCGAAGCCCGAGCAGCTCACCTGTGTGGCGCCGTCCATCAGCCGGGCGAAGTCGTAGGTCACCTTCTTGGACAGGATGGCCTTTTCCGTGGCGCTGATGATCAGGTCCGCCGCCTCGGTCCAGCCCATGTGGCGCAGCATCATCTCGGCCGACAGAATCTCGGAGCCGGGGTTCACGTAGTCCTTGCCGGCGTACTTGGGCGCCGTGCCGTGGGTCGCCTCGAACATGGCCACCGTGTCGCTCAGGTTCGCGCCGGGGGCGATGCCGATGCCGCCGACCTGCGCGGCCAGCGCGTCGGAGATGTAGTCACCGTTGAGGTTGAGCGTGGCGATCACGCTGTACTCCGCCGGCCGCAGCAGGATCTGCTGCAGGAAGGCGTCGGCGATCACGTCCTTGACGATGATCTCCTTGCCGGACTTCGGGTTCTTGAACTTGCACCACGGGCCGCCGTCGATCTCCACCGCGCCGAATTCCTTCTGCGCCAGCTCGTAGCCCCAGTCGCGGAAGCCACCTTCGGTGAACTTCATGATGTTGCCCTTGTGCACCAGGGTCACGCTGGGCTTGTCGTTGTCGATCGCGTACTGGATCGCCTTGCGCACCAGACGGGTGGTGCCCTCCTTCGAGACGGGCTTGATGCCGATGCTGGAGGTGTCGGGGAAGCGGATCTTCTTGACGCCCATCTCCTCGATCAGGAACTTGACAATCTTCTTGGCCTTGTCGGTCTGCGCTTCCCACTCGATGCCGGCGTAGATGTCTTCCGAGTTCTCGCGGAAGATGACCATGTTGGTCTTCTCCGGCGCCTTCACCGGCGAGGGCACGCCCTTGAAGTACTGGATCGGGCGCAGGCAGACGTACAGGTCGAGTTCCTGGCGCAGCGCCACGTTGAGCGAGCGGATGCCGCCGCCCACCGGGGTCGTGAGCGGGCCCTTGATCGAGACCACATATTCGCGGGCCGCCTGGAGCGTTTCCTCGGGCAGCCACACGTCGGGGCCGTAGATCTTGGTCGACTTCTCGCCGGCGTAGATCTCCATCCAGTGGATCTTGCGCTTGCCCCCGTAGGCCTTCGCCACCGCCGCGTCCACCACCTTCAGCATCACCGGCGTGATGTCGTAGCCGGTGCCGTCACCCTCGATGTAGGGGATGATCGGCTGGGCCGGGACATTGAGCGACATGTCCTTGTTGACGGTGATCTTCTCGCCCTGGGCGGGAACCTTGATGTGCTGGTACATGGGGGATACTTCTCCGGGGAAGAATGAGAAAGTGCGTTCGGCCGCTGGCAAAACACTGGAATTCTAGCGTTGAACGGCGGCGCCTCCGGGACGGCGGCGGCCCGGCGCACCCCTTGCGCCGGCTTCTTGACCCGTGTCAACCACCACTGCCGCGACAGCGAATGCGCGCCGGCTGTCAACCGCGGGGCGCCCGCACTCGTTACGTGAGTGCCTTCCGCCTCCCTGGAAGGAACCCGTCCGACAAACCCGTTCCAATCTGAAAGATTCCGAAATGAACAAGCTCCTCGCCGTCCTGGTCGCCTCGCTCTTCGCCGCCACCACCGCCTTCGCGCAAGCCCCGGCGCCGGCCGCAGCCGCTTCCGCCCCGGTCGCCAAGACCGAAAAGGCCGAGAAGAAGGTCGAGAAGAAGGCCAAGGCCAAGAAGTCGAAGAAGGCCGCCAAGAAGGCCGAAGAAAAGAAGGCCTGATTCCCGTCACCGGCCGAGCAAGATGCCCGCGCAAGCGGGCATTTTTGTTGGCCGCCACAATAGCCGCATGAAGATCCGTTTCGTCCTGCCGGCGCTGGCGCTGGCGGCGGCCGCCAGCTGGCAACCCGCCGCCGCCCAGGAACCCCAGATGGACCTGCCGCGCGTCAAGCTGGCGGCAGGCATGTTCCAGATCGACGCCCAGGTGGCGGGCACGCCCGACCAGCGCACGGTCGGGCTGATGCACCGCAAGGAGATGCCCCAGCACGAGGGCATGCTGTTCGTGTTCGACTTTCCCGCCCAGCAGTGCTTCTGGATGCGCAACACGCTGCTGCCGCTCACCGCCGCCTTCGTGGCCGACGACGGCACCATCGTGAACCTCGCCGACATGAACCCTCGGACCGAGGATTCGCACTGCTCCGCCAAGCCGGTGCGCTACGTGCTGGAGATGAACCAGGGCTGGTTCGCCAAGAAGGGCGTCAAGCCCGGCTCGAAGCTGAGCGGGCCGCCGTTCCAGGCGCGGTAATAACAAATCGCGGAGCATCGAAACCGGCCAGTGGCCGGTTTCTTCCTTGCGCGGGAGGTTACCCGCCGAAGTTCTTCTGCGCGAACTCCCAGTTCACCAGCTTGTCCAGGAAGGTCTCGACGAACTTCTGGCGCAGGTTGCGGTAGTCGATGTAGTACGCGTGCTCCCACACGTCCACCGTCAGCACCGCCTTGTCGGCGGTGGTCAGCGGCGTGCCGGCGGCGCCCGTGTTCACGATGTCGACGCTGCCGTCGGGCTTCTTCACCAGCCAGGTCCAGCCCGAGCCGAAGTTGCCGACGGCCGACTTCACGAACGCTTCGCGGAAGGCGGAGTAGCTGCCCCACTTGGCGGCGATCGCCTGCGCCAGGGAGCCGCCGGGCTCGCCGCCGCCGGCCGGCTTCATGCAGTTCCAGAAGAAGGTGTGGTTCCAGATCTGCGCCGAGTTGTTGTAGATGCCGCCGGAGGATTTCTTGACGATTTCCTCGAGGGTCAGGTTCTCGAACTCGGTCCCCTTCTGCAGGTTGTTGAGGTTCACCACGTACGCGTTGTGGTGCTTGCCGTGGTGGTACTCCAGGGTCTCGCGGGAGTAGTGCGGCGCCAGGGCGTCGATCGGGTACGGCAGCGCGGGCAGGGTGTGTTCCATGGTGTTCCTCTCTTGGATGTTGGTCTGCGACCGCGATTCTATGAAGGATTGCACGGTCGCGTCACAGCCAGCGGAATGTCACCGTCGGCGACGCGCCCCATCAGTTCCTGCCCGGGCTGCACCTGGCGCACGCTCGTCACCGGCGTGCCGGCCGCGTCGACCAGGAGCGCATAGCCGCGCTGCAGCACCAGGCGCGGATCCAGCAGTTCCAGCCGCAGCCGGGCGCGCTCGAGCGCCTCGGCGTCGCGCCGCAGCCGCTCGCGTCCCGCCGCCGGCAGGTCGACCTCCAGCGTCAGGAAGCGCCGGCTGCCGGCTTCGAGCCGGCGATGCACCCCGAAGCGCAGCCGGTGCGCGGCGCGCGACAGGCGCGCCTGCTGCGCGGCCATGCGGGCCAGCGGACGCCCGAGCTGGGACGCCGCCTGGTCCAGCCGTTCGTCGGCGACGTCCAGCCGCCGGTGGACGGCACGGTGCAGCCGCTCCTGCAGCGCTGCCGCGCCGGCCAGCCAGTGCTCGCGGGCCTGCGCCGCGAGTTCGGCGGCGGCCGTCGGCGTCGGTGCGCGCAGGTCGGCGCAGAAGTCGGCGATGGTGAAGTCCGTTTCATGGCCCACGCCACAGACCACGGGCACCGGGCTGGCCACGATGGTGCGGGCCAGCCGCTCGTCGTTGAACGCCCACAGATCCTCGATCGAGCCGCCGCCGCGCACCAGCAGGATCACGTCCAGCTGTCCGGCGCGGGCCAGCCGGTACAGCGCCTCGAGGGCCCGCACCAGCTCGTCGGGCGCCTGTGCGCCCTGCACCGCCGCCGGCGCCAGCACCACCGGCACATGGCAGGCCCGGCGGCGCAGTGCCGTCACGACGTCGTGCAGCGCCGCGGCTGCGGGCGAAGTGACCAGGCCGATCCCTCGCGGCAGCGCCGGCACCGGCCGCTTGCGCGCCGGCTCGAACAGCCCCTCGCCTTCCAGCCGTGCCTTCAGCCGCAGGAACTGCTCATACAGCGCGCCCTGGCCGGCCGGCCGCATGCTCTCGACGATCAGCTGCAGGTCGCCGCGCGGCTCGTAGACGCCCAGCCGGCCGAACACCTCCACGGCGTCGCCGTCGCGCGGGCGGAAGTCGAGCAGCTGGGCGGTGCGGCGGAACATGGCGCAGCGGATCTGCCCCTGCTGGTCCTTCAGCGAAAAGTAGCAATGGCCGCTGGCGGCGGCGGAGAAGGCCGAGACCTCGCCCCGGACGGCCACCGGATTGAACCTGCCCTCCAGGCTGTCGGCGATGGCCCGGCACAGCGCGCCGACGCCCCAGATGCGCGACGCAGCCGACGCGGCCGGCGCCTCAGGCACGGCCACCATCCCGACGCGGCGCGCCTTTCACGAGGCGGAAAAGTCCACAAGCGGGAACCACATCCATGCAAGCATCATGGTTTTCGCGCCAAAGCCGCATTCTGCCGTGCAAGTCTTTGAATTCATTCAACTTTTTCGTGCCCAAATTCTGCTCGTTCCGTTCACGCGCAGATTTGGTGCGGGCTCGCAAGCCGCGCCAGGGTATTTCTGCACAAAGTTATCCACAAGATCTGTGGGGCGCAGCCTACAGTTGAACGCTTTTTCCTACAGGGTGCCGAGTACAGGATAATCGGCCGCTGCCCAAGCATTTGCAGCGCCTGGAGACCGTCCCTTGTTTTCCATCATACAAGCCGCCGGCTGGCCGATCTGGCCGCTGATCGCCTGCTCCATCCTGGCGCTGGCGCTGATCATCGAGCGCTTCCTGAGCCTGAAGGCGACCCGGGTCGCCCCGCCGCGGCTGCTGGACGAGGCCATCGCCGTGTCGCGCAGCGCCGTGCCGGGACCCGACGTCGTGACCCAGCTGGAGCGCAGCAGCGCCCTGGGCGAGGTGCTGGCCAGCGGCCTGCGCGCCCTCAATTCCGACCCGCGCTGCACCGAACTCGACCTGCGCGCCCACGTGGAAAACACCGGCCGCGCCGTCGCGCACCGGCTGGAACGCTATCTCAGCTCGCTGGCGACCATCGCGTCGGCCGCGCCGCTGCTGGGCCTGCTGGGTACCGTCATCGGGATGATCGAGATCTTCGGTTCGCAGGCGCCCGCCGCGGCCGGCGTGCCCGGCGGCAATCCGGCGCAGCTGGCGCATGGCATTTCGGTGGCCCTGTACAACACGGCCTTCGGCCTGATCGTGGCGATCCCGTCGCTGATCTTCTGGCGTTACTTCCGGGTGCGGGTCGACGAGTACCTGCTGACGCTTGAGCTGTCGGCCGAACGCTTCGTGCGGCACCTGATCGCCCTGCGCCAGTCATGAACTTCCGACCGCGCGCCAAGGAGGAACCGGAGATCAACCTGATCCCGTTCATCGACGTGCTGCTCGTCATCCTGATCTTCCTGATGCTCACGACGACCTACAGCAAGTTCACCGAGCTGCAGCTGAAGCTGCCGGTGGCGGACGCCGAGGCGCAGCGCGACTATCCGAAGGAAGTCATCGTCGCCGTGAGCAGCGACGGCCGGTACGCGGTACAGGGCGCGCCGCTGGCCGGGCGCAACGTCGACGCGGTGGCGCAAGCGCTGGCGGACGCCGCCAAGGCCGGCAAGGACAGCGTCGTGATCATCACCGCCGACGCGGCGGCCCCCCACCAGTCGGTGATCACCGTGATGGAGGCGGCACGCCGTACGGGTCTGTCGCAGATCACCTTCGCCACCCAGTCCTCGGCCCAGGCCGGAAAGCGCTGAAGATGACGCCGGCGCTCGCGTTGCAGCGCGCGTGGCTGCGGCGCGGCCTGCTCGCGCGCGTGCTCTGGCCGGTCTCGCTCGTGTTCGGTGCGCTGGCCGCGCTGCGGCGCGCGGCCTACCGCGCCGGCTGGCTGCGCAGCGACGCGCTGGCCGTGCCGGTGGTGGTGGTCGGCAACGTGGTGGCGGGCGGTGCCGGCAAGACGCCGGTCGTGATCGCGCTGGTGCAGCATCTGCAGGCGCGCGGCCTGCACCCGGGGGTGATCTCGCGCGGCCACGGGCGCCGCACGCGCGACTGCCGCGAGGTGACACCGGCCGACGACCCGTCCCAGGCAGGCGACGAGCCGCTGCTGCTGGCGCGCAGCACCGGCGCGCCGGTGTTCGTCGCACCCTCGCGCGTGGATGCCGGGCGCGCCCTGCTGGCGGCGCACCCGCAGTGCCGCGTCGTGGTCAGCGACGACGGCTTGCAGCATGCCCGCCTGCGCCGCGACCTCGAGATCTGCGTGTTCGACGATCGCGGGACCGGCAACGGCTGGCTGCTGCCGGCCGGGCCGTTGCGCGAGCCCTGGCCGAGGACCGTCGACCTGGTGGTGCGCACCGCGGCGTCGGGCGTCACGGGCTTCGAGGTCAGGCGCGAGCTGGCGGACACGGCACGCCGCGCCGACGGCACGCAGGTGCCGCTCGCCGGGCTGGCCGGGCGTGCGCTCGTCGCGCTGGCGGCGATCGGCCGACCTGAGGCCTTCTTCGCCATGCTGCGGTCGCGCGGCCTGCAGCCGGAGCGCTGCATTGCGCTGCCGGACCACGACGCGCTGGACCGGATGCCCGCCGGCCTCGAGCACCACGAACTGGTCTGCACGGAGAAGGACGCCGTCAAGCTCTGGCGCCTGCGGCCCGACGCCTGGGCGGTGCCGCTGCTGGTGGAGGTCGAGCCCGCGTTCTGGCCTGCGTTCGATCGCCTGCTGGACGCACGGCTATCATCGGCGGATGGATCCCAAACTTCTTGAGCTGCTGGTGTGCCCGGTGACCAAGGGCCACCTGGAGTACGACCGCGAGCGGCAGGAGCTGGTGTCGCGCAGCGCGCGCCTGGCCTACCCGATCCGCGACGGCATCCCGATCATGCTCGAGGAGGAAGCGCGCACGCTCAGCGACGAGGAGCTCGAGCAGGTGCCCAAGCGCACGCCGCTGGCCTGATGGGCTTCTCGGTCCTGATCCCGGCACGGCTCGCCTCCACGCGACTGCCCGGCAAGCCGCTGGCCGACATCGCCGGCCTGCCGATGGTGGTGCGCGTCGCGCAGCGCGCGGCCCTGTCGGCCGCCCAGCGCATCGTGGTGGCCGCCGACGACAGCGCCATCGTCGCCGCCTGCCGCGCCCACGGGGTCGAAGCGGTCCTCACCCGCGCGGATCATGCGACCGGCAGCGACCGGCTGGCCGAATGCTGCGAGTTGCTGCGCCTCCCGGACGACGCGATCGTCGTCAACGTGCAGGGCGACGAGCCCCTGATCGAGCCGGCGCTGATCGATGCCGTGGCGGGCCTGCTGCAGGCCCAGGCGCAGGCGAGCATCGGCACCGCGGCGCACGCGATCACCGACCCGGCCGACTTCGCCAACCCGAACGTGGTGAAGGTGGTGGTCGACGCGCAGGGCATGGCCCTGTACTTCAGCCGCGCGCCCATCCCGTGGTGGCGCGACGGCTTCGCTGCGGGCGCGCAGGCGCTGCCGGCCGCCCCGGCGCTGCGCCACGTCGGCATCTACGGTTACCGGGCGCGCTTCCTGCGCGCCTTCCCGCACCTGCCGCCCGCCGCCATCGAGGTGTCGGAGGCGCTGGAGCAGCTGCGAGCGATGTGGCACGGCTACCGCATCGCGGTCCACGTGGCACCCGGCGCGCCCGGGCCCGGCGTGGACACGCCGGCCGATCTCGAGCGGGTGCGCTCGCTGTTCGCGTGAGGCCGCCTGCCGGGCGGGCGGCACGGGGCCGCGTGCTATCCTGTCAGTGAACGCGCAGGGGGCTGGCGCTCGCCGGCCCGTGCGCCGAAAAAGAGCGAAGCAACGCAGAGGACATCCATGAGACTCATCTTGTTGGGCGCACCGGGCGCCGGCAAAGGAACGCAGGCCACCTTCATCTGCCAGAAGTACGGGATCCCGCAGATCTCCACCGGCGACATGCTGCGCGCCGCGGTGAAGGCCGGAACCGCGCTGGGGCTGGCGGCCAAGAAGGTCATGGATTCAGGCGCCCTGGTGAGCGACGACATCATCATCGGGCTGGTGAAGGAACGCATCGCGCAGCCCGATTGCGCCCGCGGTTTCCTGTTCGACGGCTTCCCGCGCACCATCCCGCAGGCCGAGGCCATGCGCGAGGCCGGCGTCAGGCTCGACTACGTGCTGGAGATCGACGTCCCGACGGCGGCCATCATCGAGCGCATGAGCGGCCGCCGCTCGCACCCTGCCTCGGGCCGCACGTACCACGTCAAGTTCAACCCGCCCAAGGTCGCGGGCGTGGACGACGTCACGGGCGAGGCGCTGGTGCAGCGCGACGACGACAAGGAAGAAACCGTGGTGAAGCGCCTGCAGGTCTACGCCGACCAGACGCGGCCGCTGGTGGACTACTACTCCAGCTGGGCCGCGAACGAACCGGCCGACGCGCCGAAGTATCGCGCGATCAACGGCACCGGCTCGGTCGAGGAGATCACGGCGCGGGTGCTGCAGGCCCTGGCGTCGTAGACAAGCTTGCGTAGCCTGCCCCGGCGGCCAGCAAGTCCAGCAGCAGCGCGATCCGCGCCTTGACCGGCGAGAGCGCGCCGGCGTGCGGCAGCCGGTCGTGCGGCGTGGACTGCACGCGCCCCTGGCCGCACCGGCTCGCGCGCACCACCGGCACGCCGCGCTCCATCGCCTGCAGCAGCGCGGCCTCGAGCCCGGCATGCACGGTGCCGTTGCCGGTGGCAGCCACCACCAGGCCATCCACGCCCTGGGCGAGCAGCGCCTCGACCAGTGCCCCGCCGGCGCCAGCGTGGCTCATCACGATCTCCACCCGCGGCCAGCGCGCGCAGCCGACGGCGCGTTCAAGCAGGCCCGGCCGCGCGCCGCCGGCGGGCCAGGGCCGCACCATGCGCAGCGCGCGCTGCTCCACGTAGCCCAGCGGGCCCGCGTCGCCCGAGCTGAAGGCGTCCAGCCGCCAGGTGTGCTGCTTGGCGACATCTTCGGCGCCGTGGATGGTGCCGGCGCAGACGGCGACCACCCCCCGCGCGCCCGGCGCGGCCGCGACTGCGATCGCGTCGACCAGGTTCTGCGGGCCGTCCGGCGCCAGCGCCGTCGCCGGGCGCATCGCACATGTCAGCACCACGGGCTTGGCCGGCGCCAGCACCGAATGCAGGAAGAAGGCGGTCTCCTCCAGCGTGTCGGTGCCGTGCCCGACGACGATGCCGGCGACCTCGTCGCGCGCCAGCCAATGTGCGCAGCGCTGCGCGAGCCGCTGCCAGACCTCGAACCCCATGTCCTTGCTGTCGACCTGCGCGATGTCCTCGGCCGCCAGCGACTGCCCGCGCAGCGCCGGGATCGACGCCAGCACCTGGGCCACCGGCAACTGGCCGGCGCGGTACCCGAGGTGGTCCTGCGGGTCGGCCGCGGTGCCCGCCAGGGTGCCGCCGGTGCCGAGCACGACGATTTTTTGCTGATTCACTTGCGCACTTTCGAAAACTGTTTAAAAATACAGGTACTGGATATCAAACCAGTGGAGGCTCGCATGCTCGACACGCCAAAGCTCACCGCCCGCCAGCAGCAGATTCTGGACCTCATCCAGAGCGCGATCGCGCGCACCGGCGCGCCGCCCACCCGGGCCGAGATCGCCGCCGAACTGGGTTTCAAGTCCGCCAATGCGGCCGAGGAACACCTGCAGGCGCTGGCGCGCAAGGGCGTCATCGAACTGGTGAGCGGCACCTCGCGCGGCATCCGGCTGCGCGGCGACGCGCTGCGCTCGATCAACGAGTCGCGCAACCGCCAGTTCTCGCTGCCGCTGCAAAGCCTCGCGCAACTGGCCCTGCCCCTGATCGGCCGCGTCGCCGCCGGCTCGCCGATCCTGGCCCAGGAGCACGTGGACCAGACCTACTACGTCGAGAGCAGCCTGTTCCAGCGGCGGCCGGACTACCTGCTGAAGGTGCGCGGCATGTCCATGCGCGACGCCGGCATCATGGACGGCGACCTGCTCGCGGTGCAGGCCACCAAGGAAGCCAAGAACGGCCAGATCATCGTGGCGCGCCTGGGCGACGACGTCACCGTCAAGCGCTTCCGGCGCAACAAGCACCTGATCGAGCTGCACGCTGAGAACCCCGACTACCCCACCATCATCGTCGAGCCCGGCGAGCCCTTCGAGATCGAGGGGCTGGCCGTCGGCCTGATCCGCAACACCATGCTCATGTAGCCGGTGCCTCCGCCGCGCAGGTGGCGGGCGTATGGCCTCGTGCCATCACCCTGCGCGGTCGGCTTCCATCGAATCTCGCCTGTGTCCAAGCTCTGAAGTCCAAGGAGATTCGCATGGGAACCCCTCTGTTCATCGCCAATACCCTCTTCGCGCCGCTGCAGCAGTTCGCCCGCTGGCTGGCGCGCTCGATCGCCGGGGTGCCGGGCCGCCAGCAGCGGGCGCCAACGCCGCCGGCCGCCCGGCCCGTCGGGGCCAGGGCTGTGCCGGCTGGCCCGGTGCGTCCGCTGCCGCTGCGCGTGGTGCGGGTGCTCGAAGGCTCGCAGGCGGCGGCCAGCGCAGGACGCATGGTGATCTCCGGGCGCATGGCCGACGTCTGCGCCGAACTCGAGCGCCTCGCCGCGCTCGAGGCTGCGGCAGGCTGAAGCCGGCCGCCGGCCGCCGGCCCGCGCCGGGCGGCGGGCGCAGGGGCGCGTCAGGCGTTGCCGCCCGCCAGGTAATCGGCCTTGCCCAGTTCCACGCCGTTGTGCCGCAGGATCGCGTACGCCATGGTGATGTGGAAGAAGAAATTGGGCAGCGCCCACTGCTTGAGGTAGGCCTCGGCCTTCATCGTGCGGGTCTTGTCGCGGCCCGCGGGAAAGGTGATGTCCTTGTCCTCGGTGCCGTCGAGCGCCGCCGCGGGCACGCTGGCCAGCCAGTCCAGCGTCTTGCGGATGCGTGCCTGCAGTTCCGGAAACGTCGCCTCGTTGTCCTCGAAACGCGGCGCTTCCACGCCGGAGATGCGGGCCACGCCGTTCTTGGCTGCGTCGCAGGCGATGAGCACCTGGCGGGTGAACGGCAGCATGTCCGGGGCCAGCCGGTACTGCAGCAGGATGCTGGGCTCGAACTTCTTCGCTTCGGCGTGCGCGGCACCCTTGGCCAGGATGTGGCCCAGGTTGTTCAGCATGGACTGGAACACCGGCAGGCTCGCGGTGGACATCGACATCGTCATGAGGTCTCCGTAACAAGACGAAAGGGCGAATCCTACCCCGCGGCGGCGGCGCCTGCGGCGCGGTCGCGCCGCAGGCGCCAAGGCACAATCCGGAGGATGAACATCGTGATCCTCGACGATTACCAGGATGCCGTGCGCAAGCTCAAGTGCGCAGCCAAGCTCGAAGCCTATCCCGCCAAGGTCTACACCAACACCGTCAAGGGGATCGGCCAGCTGTCCGTGCGGCTGCGCGACGCCGACGTGATCGTCCTGATCCGCGAGCGCACCCACATCACCCGCCAGCTGCTGGAGAAGCTGCCGCGGCTGAGGCTGATCGCGCAGACCGGCCGGGTCGGCGCCCACGTCGACCTGCAGGCCTGCACCGAACGCGGCATCGTGGTCGCCGAAGGCGTCGGCTCGCCGGTCGCGGCGGCCGAACTGACCTGGGCCCTGATCATGGCGGCGATGCGCCGGCTGCCGCAGTACATCTCCACCCTCAAGCACGGCGGCTGGCAGCAATCGGGCATGAAGTCCGCCTCGATGCCACCCAACTTCGGCCTGGGCATGGTGCTGCGCGGCCGCACGCTGGGGCTGTGGGGCTACGGCAAGATCGGCCAGCTGGTGGCCGGCTACGGCAAGGCGTTCGGCATGCAGGTGCTGGTCTGGGGCAGCCAGCCTTCGCGCGAGAAGGCGCTGGCCGACGGCATGCAGGTGGTGAACGGGCCGGAGGACCTGTTCGCCGGCAGCGACGTGCTGTCGCTGCACCTGCGCCTGGCGGACGACACCGCCGGCATCGTGCGGCTGGAGGACCTGAGCCGCATGAAGCCGACGTCGCTGCTGGTCAACACCTCGCGCGCCGAGCTGATCGAGCAGGATGCGCTGATCGCCGCCCTCAACCGCGGCCGCCCCGGGATGGCGGCAGTGGACGTGTTCGAGAGCGAGCCGATCCTGCAAGGTCATGCGCTGCTGCGGCTGGAGAACTGCATCTGCACGCCGCACATCGGCTACGTCGAGCTGGACAGCTACGAGATGTACTTCGGCGCGGCCTTCGACAACGTGGTGAACTTCATCAAGGGCACGCCGAGCAACATCGTCAATCCGGCGGCACTTCAGATGCGGCGCTAGCGCGCGGCGCTGCGCATCGCGCCTCCAGTCGTGCCACCTGCCCCTGCCGCCACCGGGCGCCGACCAGCCCTGCCGCCCGTGCTGTGGGCGCTGCTGTTCGGCAATTTCGTCATCGGCACCGGCGTGATGATCGTCGGGGGCGTCCTGCATGAGCTCGCTTCCGCCTTCCGCGTATCGGCGCCGGCCGCCGGCCAGCTGATCGCGGCCGGCGCGCTCCTGATGTGCGTCACCGCGCCGCTCGCCGCCGCCGTGGTGGCCGGCTGGGATCGGCGCCGGCTGCTGGCGCTGTCGCTGGTCTGGTATGGCGCGCTGCACCTGGCCTGCAGCGTCGCACCGACCTTTGCCCTGCTGCTGCCGCTGCGCGTCGCGGCCATGGTCGCGCCGGCGGTGTTCACGCCGCAGGCCGCCGCCTGCGTCGGCCTGCTGGTGCCGCCGCAGCAGCGCGGGCGTGCCATCACCTTCGTCTTCCTGGGCTGGTCGGTGGCCTCGGTCATCGGCATGCCGATCGGCGCCTATGTCGGCGGCACCTTCGGCTGGCACGCCGCGTTCGTGCTGGTGGGCATGCTGAGCCTGGCCGGCGCCGCCTGGGTCTGGCGCGCGATGCCCGACGGCGTGCGCCCGCCGGCGCTGTCGCGGGCCGCCTGGATCGCGACCTTCCGGTCGGCCCCGCTGATGGTGTGCGTGGGCGTCACGGTGCTCTATGCCGCGGGCCAGTTCGTGCTGTTCGCCTACCTGGCGCCCTACTTCCGGCGCACGCTGGGCGCGAGCGCGGCCGAGCTGAGCCTCGTGCTGATGTGGTTCGGCGCCTTCGGCTTCCTCGGCAACATGCTCATGTCGCGCCACATCGACGCCATCGGCCCGCAGCGCGCGGTGCTGGCCGGGATCTGTTCGATGGCCCTGGGCCTGCTCGCCTGGCCCCTGGGCACCAGCCTCGTGCTGGCAGCGCTGGTGGCCATTCCCTGGGCGCTGGGCTGCTTTGCGACCAACTCGGCCCAGCAGGCGCGCCTGGTGGGCATCGCACCGACGCTGGCCGCCGGCTCGATCGCGCTGAACAGCTCGGCGATGTACGCCGGCCAGGCGATCGGCGCGGCCGGCGGCGGCTGGCTGATCGCGAACACCGGCGGCATGGAGGCACTGCACTGGGTCGGGTTCGCCATCCTGGCGGCCGCCGCGGCGGGCAGCGCCTGGGCTTCGCGGCTGCAGGATGCGGGCACCCGGGCCGGGGCGGCGGCTCCGGGATAATCCCCGGCCATGACTCTTCCCTTCGACACCGTTGGCATCGCCGGCGCCGGGGCCATGGGCCGCGGCATCGCCCAGATGTGCGTGCAGGCCGGCAGCACCGTGAAACTGTTCGACACCCAGCCGGCGGCGGTGGCACGCGCGCGCGACGAGATCTTCGGCCAGTGGGACCGCATGGCCGAGAAGGGACGCATGGACGCGGCCACGGCCGCCGCCTGCAAGGGGCGGCTGCAGGTGGCCGACAGCCCGGCCGGCTTCGCCGGGTGCGACCTGGTCGTCGAGGCGATCGTCGAGCGCCTGGACGTCAAGCGGGCGTTCTTCAGCGAACTCGAGGCCGTCGTGCAGCCGTCCGCGGTGCTGGCCACCAACACCTCTTCGCTCTCGGTGACCGCCATCGCCGCCGGCCTCAAGCGCCCGCAGCAAGTGGCCGGCTACCACTTCTTCAACCCGGTGCCGCTGATGAAGGTGGTCGAGGTGGTCGCCGGCCTGAAGACCGATCCGGCGGTGTGCGACGCCCTGATGCGCTACACGCGCGCCATGGGCCACACGCCGGTGCAGGCGCAGGACACGCCGGGCTTCATCGTCAACCACGCCGGCCGCGCCTACGGCACCGAAGCGCTGCGGCTGGTCGGCGAAGGCGTGGCCGACTTCGCCACCGTCGACCGCATCCTGAAGGACCAGGCGGGGTTCAAGCTCGGGCCGTTCGAGCTGATGGACCTCACCGCGCTGGACGTCTCGCACCCGGTGATGGAGTCGATCTACCACCAGTACTACGAGGAACCGCGCTACCGCCCCAGCGTCATCACGGCCCAGCGGCTGGCGGCCGGCGTGGTGGGCCGCAAGGCCGGCGAGGGCTTCTACCGCTACGAGGGCGGCAAGGCGCAGCTGCCGCCGGAGCCGGCCGTGCCCACGGTCGCCGAGCTGCCGCCGGTATGGGTCTCCACCCGCGCGGCGCGACGCTCCGAGCTGTACCAGCTGCTCAAGGACCTGGGCGCCCGGATCGAGACCGGCCAGTCGCCCTCGCCGCAGGCGCTCACGCTGGTCGCGCCGCTGGGCTTCGACGTGACGACGGTGGCCGTGGTGGAGCGGCTCGATCCGGCCCGCACCATCGGCATCGACATGCTGATCGAGGACGGCGCGACCCGGCGGCGCGTGCTGGCCACCAACCCCGCAACCCGCCACGACATGCGCGACGCCGCCCATGCGCTGTTCGCGCGCGACGGCAAGGCCGTCAGCGTGATCCGCGACTCGGGCGGCTTCGTCACGCAGCGGGTGGTGGCGGCCATCGTCAACATCGCCACCGACATGTGCCAGCAGCGCATCTGCAGCCCGCGCGACCTGGAGACCGCCGTGACGCTGGGGCTGGGCTACCCGCTGGGCCCGCTGGCGATGGGCGACCGCTGGGGACCGGCCAACGTGCTGGAAGTGCTGTTCAACATGCAGACCGTCTACGGCGACCCGCGCTACCGCCCCAGCCCCTGGCTGCGGCGGCGCGGCGCCATCGGACTGTCGCTGCTGCACGAGGAAGCCTGACCAGGCGCGCCGCCGCCCCGCTTTTCGTCCGACCGATATGTCCCAACTCAAGAGCACCAGCCAGGGCCGCACCATGGTGCTGACCCTGAGCAACCCGGAACACCGCAACGCGATGGGCCCGGAAGTCTACGTGGCCGGCGTGGAGGCGCTCAACGCCGCCGACAGCAATCCGGACCTGCGCAGCGTCGTCATCACCGGCGAGGGCCCCTGGTTCTCGGCCGGGGGCAACCTGCAGCGGCTGCTGGCCAACCGCCAGCGCCCGCCCGAGGTGCAGGCGCAAAGCATCGAGGCGATGCACAGCTGGATCGAGGCGATCCGCACCTTTCCCAAGCCGGTGATCGCCGCCGTCGAAGGCGCCGCCGCCGGCGCCGGCTTCTCGCTCGCCCTGGCCTGCGACCTGATCGTCGCGGCCGAGGACGCGGTGTTCACCATGGCCTACGCCAGCGTGGGCCTGTCGCCCGACGGCGGTGCCACCTGGAGCCTGGCGCGCGCGGTGCCGCGCCAGCTGGCGACCGAGCTGCTGATGGCCGGCGAGCGCATCACGGCGCGCCGGCTGCACGAGCTGGGCGTCGTCAACCGCGTGGTGCCGCGCGGCGGGGCGCTGGCGGCGGCGCTGGAGGTCGCCGGCAAGCTCAACGAGCGGGCCCCCAACGTCCTGGCCAGCATCAAGGAACTCATCAACGAGGCGCCGGCGGCCTCGCTGGAACGGCAGCTTGCCAGCGAACGCGACCGGTTCGTGCGCAACCTGCACCACCCCAACGGCGGCATCGGGATCAACGCCTTCCTGGCCAAGCAGCCGCCGCGCTACGAGTAGCGTCCCGGGGCAACCCGATTGAGCACCACGGTCGCTCACGCGACAATGGCCACGCCGTGCAGTCACTGAAACGACAGATCATGGATGACCCGATTCTTACCATCGACGAACGCGAGGCGATCAACTCCGGTCGCTGGTTTTCGTCACTGTCTCCCTCCCTGCGCCACGACATCCTCCGATGTGCCTACGTCAAACGCTACAAGGACGGCGATCTGATCGCCGCCCGGGGCGATCCGCCCGAGGAATGGATCGCCTGCGCCAAGGGCGCGGTGCGGGTGAGCTCGACCTCGATCACGGGCAAGCAGGTGACGCTGACCTACGTGGAGCCGGGGATCTGGTTCGGCGACGTCGCGATCTTCGACGGCGACCGGCGCACGCACGATGCCTATGCACACGGCGACACCACCATGCTGTGCGTGGCGCGCGGCGACCTGCGCAAGATCCTCGGCCAGCACGTGGAACTCTACGAGGCGCTGCTGCGCCTGCATGCCCGCCGCATCCGGCAGCTGTACGGCCTGGTGGAAGACCTCAACACCCTGCCCTTGCGGGCCCGACTGGCCAAGCAGCTGACGCACCTGGTGCGCAGCTACGGCGTGCCCTCGCTGGCCGACGGAAGCGAGGTGCGCATCGGCCTGCAGCTGGCCCAGGAAGAGCTGGCACAGCTGCTGGGCGCCTCGCGGCAGCGCGTCAACCAGGAGCTGAAGGCAATGGAGCGGGACAACGTGATCCGCATCGAGCCGGGCGGGCTGGTGGTGCGCAACCGCGACGCCCTGGCGCGCATCATCGAAGCCGACAACTGAAGCCGCGATGAGCAGTTCCTTCGACCATTTCGTGGGCACCAAGCCCGTGGCCGGGCGCCACGCATTCGACACGGCCGCGCTGGCGGCCTGGCTGTCGCAGCATCTGGAAGGCTTCGCCGGGCCCCTCACGGTGGAGATGTTCAAGGGCGGCCAGTCCAACCCCACCTACAAGCTCGTCACCCCGCAGCGCAACTACGTGATGCGGTCCAAGCCGGGACCGGTCGCGAAGCTGCTGCCGTCGGCCCACGCCATCGAGCGCGAGTTCGCCGTGATGCGCGGCCTGGCCGGAACCGGCGTGCCGGTGCCGCGGATGTACTGCCTGTGCGATGACGAAGCGGTGATCGGCCGGGCCTTCTACGTCATGGAGTACATGGAGGGCCGCGTGCTGTGGGACCAGGCCCTGCCCGGCATGAGCCCGGCCGGCCGGGCCGAGATCTACGACGAGATGAACCGCGTCATCGCGGCGCTGCACACGGTGAACTTCGCCGAGCGCGGGCTGGCCGGCTATGGCAAGCCGGGCAGCTACCTGGAACGCCAGATCGGCCGCTGGAGCAAGCAGTATCAGGCGTCGATCACCGATCCCATCCCCGAGATGGACCGGCTGATCGAATGGCTGCCGGCGCACGTGCCGGCCGGCGCGCGCGACGACCGCCTGGTGTCCATCGTCCACGGCGACTACCGGCTGGACAACCTGATGTTCCATCCGGCCGAACCGCGCATCGTCGCGGTGCTGGACTGGGAGCTTTCCACGCTGGGCCACCCGCTGGCCGACTTCAGCTATCACTGCATGTCGTGGAACATCCCGCACGGCTCGTTCCGCGGCATCGGCGGACTCGACCTGCAGGCGCTGGGCATCCCGCCGCAGGACGAGTACATCCGCCGCTACTGCGAGCGTACCGGCCTGGCGACGGTGGAAGCGCTCAAGGCCGACTGGAATTTCTACATGGCCTACAACATGTTCCGCATCGCCGCGATCCTGCAGGGCATCGCCAGGCGGGCGGTGGACGGTACGGCGTCCAGCGCCGAGGCCACCAGCTCGGGCGCGAGCGCACGACCCATGGCCGAGCTGGCCTGGCAGTTCGCGCAGCGCGCCTGAACACCCTTTCGCTCAACCAAGGACAAGCAATGGAATTCGAGTACTCCGCCAAGACCCGCGAGCTGCAGGCCAGGCTGATGAAGTTCATGGACGACCACGTCTATCCGAACGAACCGGTGTTCGCGCAGCAGTTGCAGAAGAACACCGACGCCGGCAAGCGCTGGACCCCGGTGCCGATCATCGAGGAGCTCAAGCCCAAGGCCCGTGCCGCGGGCCTGTGGAACCTGTTCCTGCCGGTCGACAGCGCCAAGCATTCGGGCTACGACGGCGCGGGCCTCACCAACCTGGAATACGCCCCGCTGGCCGAGATCATGGGCCGCGTGTCGTGGTCGAGCGAGGTGTTCAACTGCTCCGCGCCGGACACCGGCAACATGGAAACGATCGCCCGCTACGGCTCCGAGGAGATCAAGGCGCGCTGGCTCAAGCCGCTGCTGGAAGGCCAGATCCGCTCCGCCTTCGCGATGACCGAACCCGAGGTCGCGTCGTCCGACGCCACCAACATCTGCACCAGCATCAAGCGCGACGGCGACCATTACGTGATCGACGGCCACAAGTGGTGGACCTCGGGCGCGGCCGATCCGCGCTGCGCGGTGTTCATCACCATGGGCAAGACCGATCCGGACGCGCCCAAGCATTCGCAGCAGAGCATGATCGTGGTGCCCGCCGATACCCCCGGACTGCGCATCGTGCGGCCGCTGACCGTGTTCGGCTACGACGACGCGCCGCACGGCCACGCCGAGATGTATTTCGAGAACGTGCGGGTGCCGGTCAACAACATCCTGCTGGGCGAAGGCCGCGGCTTCGAGATCGCGCAAGGCCGCCTCGGGCCGGGACGCATCCACCATTGCATGCGGCTGATCGGCGTGGCCGAGCGGGCGCTGGAGCTGATGTGCCGCCGCTCGCTGTCGCGCGTCGCGTTCGGCAAGCCAGTGGCGCTGCAGGGCGTGACGCAGGAGCGCATCGCCGAGGCGCGCTGCAAGATCGACATGGCCCGCCTGCTCACGCTCAAGGCGGCCTGGCTGATGGACACCGCCGGCAACAAGGTCGCCAAGACCGACATCGCGATGATCAAGGTGGTGGCTCCCAACATGGCCTGCCAGGTGATCGACTGGGCGATCCAGGCGCACGGCGGCGGCGGCATCAGCGGCGATTTCCCGCTGGCCAACGCCTATGCCCACGCCCGCACGCTGCGCTTCGCCGACGGCCCGGACGAGGTGCACCGCGCGGCCATCGCCAAGTGGGAGCTGGGCAAGTACGGCATGCCCGCACGCCAGGCGCATTGACCCCATGATCGACGTCCACTCCTGGCCGACGCCCAACGGGCACAAGGTCCACATCATGCTCGAGGAGTGCGGCCTGGCGTACCGCGCGATCCCCGTGAACATCGGCGCGGGCGACCAGTTCAAGCCCGAGTTCCTGGCGATCAGCCCGAACAACAAGATCCCGGCGATCACGGACCCCGACGGTCCGGACGGCCGGCCGATCTCGCTGTTCGAGTCGGGCGCGATCCTGGTCTACCTCGCGGGCAAGACCGGCCGGTTCCTGCCGGCTGGCGACCGCGAGAAGTACGAGGTGCTGCAGTGGCTGATGTTCCAGATGGGCGGCGTGGGACCGATGCTCGGCCAGGCGCACCACTTCCGCATCTACGCGCCCGAGAAGATCGCGTACGCGGTCGACCGCTACAGCAACGAGGCCAGGCGCCTGTACGGCGTGATAGACAAGCGCCTCGCGCGCAGCCCCTGGCTGGGCGGGCGCGAATACTCGATCGCCGACATCGCCACCTTTCCGTGGCTGCGCAGCTGGGAGAACCAGGGCGTCGTGCTGGACGATTACCCGCACCTGAAGGCGTGGTTCGAGCGGATCGCCGCGCGCCCGGCCGTGCAGCGCGGCGTGAAGGTGCTGGCCGAGTACCGCAAGCCGATCCGCGACGCCAAGGAGCGGGAGATCCTGTTCGGCGCCACGCAGTACGCGCGGCACTGAAGTTCAGCTGGCGCGCAGCGCCTCGCGCAGCACGCGCTTCATCAGCTTGCCGTTGGCATTGCGCGGCAGCGGCGCGTCGGTCCAGGTGATCGTCTCGGGCACCTTGTAGTCGGCCAGTTGCGCGGCGCAGTGCGCGCGCAGGCGCTCGTCGTCGGGCGCCACGCCGGGTGCGTACACGACGGCGTGCACCCGCTCGCCCAGCACCGGGCAGGGCCGCGCGACCACCGCCGCCTCCTGCACGCCGGCAAAGGACATCAGCACGTTCTCGACCTCGACCGAGAAGATCTTGTAGCCGCCGCGGTTGATCATGTCCTTCTTGCGGTCGCCCACGTGGATGTAGCCGCCTTCGTCGATCCAGCCGAGGTCGCCCGAATGCCAGTAGCCGGCGGTGAACGAGGCGGCCGTCGCCTCCGGGTTGTCCCAGTAGCCCGGCACGACCATCGGCCCGCCGATCCACAGCTCTCCGGTCTCCCCGCGCGGCAGTTCCAGGCCCCATTCGTCCATCACGAGGACGTCCGCCGCCGGCAGCGCCACGCCGACGCTGGCCAGGTGCACGGTCGTATCGCCCATCGGCATCATCGTCGTGGGCGACGTGGTCTCGGTCGCGCCGTAGGCATTGAGCAGCGTCAGCCCGGGCACCCGCTGCGCCAGATCCTCGATGGTGGACAGCGGCATCGGCGCCCCGCCGTAGCCGCCGATGCGCCAGCACGCCAGGTCGGCGGCGGCGAAGAACGGATGGCGCAGGCACAGGTTGTACATGGCCGGCACCATCAGCGTATGCGTGACGCGCTCGCGCTGCAGCAGCGCGATGAAGCCCTCGGCCTTGAACTCGGGAACGACCACGATGGTGCCCCCGGCGCGCCACATGCTGGCGACCACGGCGATCAGTCCCGTCACATGGCTGGCCGGCACCGCGAGCGCCGAGCGGTCGCCGCGTCCCAGCTTCATGCACGCTTCGAAGTGCATGGACGAATGCACGATGTTCAGGTGGGTGAGCATCGCGCCCTTGGGATGGCCGGTCGTGCCCGAGGTGTAGAGGATCACGGCCACGTCGGTTTCGCGGCCTTCGTGCGGCGGCCGCACGGCGCGCGCCGGCGCCAGCAGCGCCTGCCAGTCGAGCCAGCCGGCTGCAGGCTGCCCGCCGGCGCCCACCCGCAGCGCGAGCGCGGGCGCTTCCGCCGCATCGGGCACGCGCTCGGCCAGCGCCGCGTCGGCGACGATCGCCACCGCCTGGCACTGGCGCGCGATCCACGCCAGGCCGGGGCGCTGCTCGCGCACCCCCACCGGCACCGCGATTGCGCCCAGGCGCTGCAGCGCCAGCAGGGTGAAGACGAATTCGGGTCCGTTGCCCAGGAACAGGACCACACGGTCGCCGGCGGCGATGCCGCGCCCGGCCAGGCCGGCGGCCAGCCGCGACGCCATGGCCTCGCATTGCGCGTAGCTCCAGCGCCGGTCGCCGCACACCAGCGCCTCGGCCTCGGGCGCACCGGCCGCCGCAGCCGCAAACATCGCGTAAAAGCTGCGCGGCCGATCGGCGAAGCAGCGCACCACCCGGTCTCCGAATGGGGCCTCGGCCCGCATGGCCGGGACCGGATACTGCTGCCAGTGGTTCATCGTCGTTTTCGTGAGCATGCCGCGATGCTACGCGGCCGCAGGCGCCGCGTTGGCGCCGCGCTCGATCACGAATTCGGCGTCGACCAGCTTGCGCGAATGGTTGAGGTCGCTCTGCGCGATCAGCACCGACACCGAGCTGCCCTTGAGTCCGGCGATCACCTCCGACAAGCGCCTGGACAATGCCGGCGCCACGCCCTCGAACGGCTCGTCCAGCAGCAGCAGCCGGGTGCCCACGGCCAGCGCCCGCCCCAGCGCCACCAGCTTCTGCTGGCCGCCAGACAGCAGCAGCGCGCGCCGGTGGCTCATCTCCTGCAGTTCCGGCAACACCCGGTACACCAGCGCCAGCCGCTCGGCCTCGCGCAGGTCCTTGTTCACCCAGACCGGCACCAGGATGTTCTCCTGCACGGTCAGCTCGGGCACCAGTCCCCGGTCCTCGGGCATGAAGCCGATCCCCAGGGCCGCCCTGGCATGGCTGGGCATGGCTGCCAGGTCCTGGCCGTCGAACGTGATCCGGCCCTGGGTCGGCCGCACGTGGCCCATGATGGTGCGCAGCAGGGTCGTCTTGCCCGCGCCGTTGCGGCCCACCAGCCCGGTCATGCTGCCGCCGGCGACCGACAGGTTCAGCCCGCGCAGCACGGCGACGGTCTGGATGGCCACGTGCACCCCTTCAACCCGCAGCACCGGCCGCCTCCTCCCGCGTCAGTTCACCCGTGACGTAGCGCCGCACGTCGTCGGCCGCCAGCGCCTGCGCCGGCGTGCCGTCGGCGATCACCCGCCCGCTGGCGAACGCGATCACCCGGCTGGCATGCCGCGCCACGATGTCCATGTCGTGCTCGACGAAGACCACCGTGGTGCCCTGCTCCTGCCCCAGCGCCTCCATGATGGTGTCCATCATCGGGAACTTCTCCTCGGCGCTGACGCCGCTGGTGGGCTCGTCCAGCAGCAGCAGCCGGGGCGCGGCCGTGAGCGCCATCGCGATGTCCAGCAGCTTGCGCACGCCCCCGGGCAGCTCGGCGACCCGGCGCTGCCGGTGCTCGCCCAGCCGGAAGCGTTCCAGCAGCAGTTGCGCCCGCTCCAGCGCGGCCGGGCGCCGCGCCGGCCGCCAGAAGCTCAGGTGCTGGTCGTGGCAGGCGGTGGCAACCAGCATGTTGTCCAGCGCCGTGAGGTCGCCATAGAGCTGCGGGATCTGGAACGAGCGCGCCACGCCGCGCCGGCTGATCGCGCGCGGATGCAGCGGCGCGATGTCGTGCCCGTCCAGCAGGATGGTGCCGCTGTCCGGCTTGAGGTACCCCGTGATCATGTTCACGAAGGTGGTCTTGCCGGCGCCGTTGCTGCCGATCAGGCTGACCCGCTCGCCCGGCTCGATGCGGATGTCGATGTCGGCGGCGGCGACCACCGCACCGAAGCGCTTGCCCACCGCGCGCGCGTCCAGGATCGGGGTCACCGGGTGCTCCCGCGCATCCACAGCGAACCGATGCCCTTGGGCAGGAACCGGATCACGAACAGCAGGAACAGCCCCAGCGCGAGCTGCCAGGTGTTCGGGAAGTACGAACTGGAGAACGATCGCACCACTTCCAGCACGGTGCTGGCGAGGAAGATCGCGGCGATGCTCTGCCAGCCGGCCAGGATGGCGACGAACACGAATTCGCCGGAGGTCGTCCAGTAGCTGAAGTTCGGGTCGATGTGGCCCAGCGCCAGCACGGCCAGCGCCCCGCCCACGCCGCCCGCGAAGGCGGCCAGGACGAAGTTGATGGCCATCGCCTGCCGCACCGAGCCGCCGAGGTATTCGACCCGCAGTTCGTTCTCGCGCACCGCCAGGGTGATGAGCCCGCGGGTGCTGTCGAAGTAGACCCGCGCCGCCAGGCCCAGCGCGGTGGCCACCACCACGGTGACCACGTACAGGGTGTAGCCCACCCGTGCGTCGCTCAGTGTCTGGCCGAACAGCGTCGGCCGCCCGATGTTGAAGCCGTCCGAGCCGCCCAGGATGTCCAGCTTCATGAACAGGCCGTAGGTGACCATCGACAGTGCCAGGGTCAGCATCGCGAAGAAGATGCCGCGGTAGCGCGACAGCAGCGGCGCGAACGGGACGGCGACCAGCGCGGCCGCGACCCCGCCGGACAGGGCCATTCCCAGCGCGTCGGTCAGGCCGAGCTTGTGGAAGGCCAGCGCCGCGGTGTAGCCGCCGATCGCGAACACCATGCCCTGGCCGAACGCGACCACCCCGCCGCGCATCAGCACCACGATGCCGAGCGACACGAGGCCGTTGGCCGCGGCCATGGTGATCAGGAACGTGAGCCACTTGGGCATCGCCAGCCCGGCCACGGCCAGCGCCGCCGCGCAGCACGCGCCCAGCGCGAGCGCGCGCCAGCCGACTCCGGCGCCGCGCAGGCCGGAGGCCGGCAGTGCGGATGAAGCGGGAACGGCCGACATGCTCAGATCTTGCGCGCCTGGGTACGCTGGAACAGCCCCTCGGGGCGGAACATCAGCACGAAGGCCATCACGATGTAGATGGAGAACAGCTCGGCCACCGGCGCCGTGTGCACCGCCAGCGAGCGCGCCAGGCCGACGATCAGCGCACCGACGGCCGCGCCCTCGATACTGCCCAGTCCGCCGATGATGACCACGGCGAACGAGACGATGATCACGCCCACCGACACGCCCGGCTGCACCGAGATCATCGGCGCGGTGAAGGCGCCCCCGATCGCGGCCAGGAAGATGCCGATCGAGAATGCCACCATGTACACGCGCGACACGTTCACGCCCATGCTGGCGGCCACCTCGGCGCTGTGCATCACCGCCAGCACGATCTTGCCCTGGCGGGTGCGGTTCAGGCCCCACCAGACTGCCAGCCCGACCACCACCGCCAGCGCCACCAGCAGGAAGTCGTAGCCCACGTAGTTCTGCTGGCCCAGGCTGACGTTGCCGAACAGCCCGTACGGTTCGGACACGTAGTACGGATTGGCGCCCCAGATCAGCTTGGTGACGTCCTCCAGGATCAGGAACAGCGCGTAGGTGACCAGCACCAGCAGCACCTCGTCGCGTCCGTAGAAGAACCGCAGCAGCACCCGCTCGGTCAGCGGCGCCACCACCGCCGCGACGGCGATCGCGGCCAGCAGCATCGCGACGATCGACAGCGCCGGCGCCCACTTCAGGGCGGCACCCCAGGCGACGAAGCTGGCCGCGGCATAGGCGCCCAGCGCATAGAAGCTGCCATGGGCGATGTTGAGGATCTTCAGCACGCCGAAGACCAGCGTCAGCCCCAGGGACACGATGAACAGCCATGACGCGTAGGTCAGGCCGTCCACCAGGATCGTCAGCACGGCGTCGATGGGGCGCTCCTCGTCAGGTCTGCTAGCGGCATGCGAGGCTCAGGGGCAGCCCTTGGCGCCCGGGAAGCCGCCCCGGATCCACTCCTCGGCCTTCATGTTCGGCGGCGGGTTCACGCACTCGGCCGGGAAGCGCACGATGTCCTCGAGCATCACCATCTTCTTGGCGGCGTCATAGCGGGTGCGTCCGATCGCCGTGTCCTGGATCGCCTGGTGGCCGCCGCCCAGCGCCATGCGGATGCGGCCGGCCGGCGAGTCCCACTCGGAATTGCGCAGCGCGGCGGCCAGCTGCTCGGGCGTCGGCTTCTTGCCGCCGTTGGCGGCCATCGCCTTTTCCACCGCCAGCTTCAGCCCCAGCAGCGACTGGGCCATGCGGTACGGGGCCTGGACCGGATAGACGCTGTAGGCCTTGCTGTAGATGTCCCACCACCAGTCGTTGAGCGCCGACTTGGGCGACATCAGGCCGTAGGCGCCGCGCGCGCCCAGGATGGTCCCGTCGGGCATCTTCTCGCCCAGCCCGGGCAGCACGTGGTCGCCCGCGGACAGCACGACCTGGCTGCGCTTGAACAGGCCGCGCGGGCCGGCCTGCAGGATGAACGCCTGCAGGTCGCCGCCCCACAGGCTGCTGTGCGTGATGTCCGCCGGCTTGGCCATCAGCGCCGAGATCTCGGTGCCGTACTGGCCGGCGCCGAACTTGGGCAGCTGGTCCTCGCCGGGCTTGGCCTGCGGGAACAGCTTCTCCATCGACCACATGAAGTCCTTGCGCGAGTCCTGGCCCCACGCATAGTCCTGGTTGATCATGTTGAACGTGGTCGCCTTGACGTTGCGCGCCTTCAGGTAGCGCGCCAGCGCCACGTTGTCCATCGCGGCGTGCGACGCGGTGCGGAACACGTAGCTGAGCTTGTTGTCCTCGAAGATGCGCGGCGTGCCGCAGTCGTACAGGACCAGGAACTTCTTCATCTCCTCGGCCACCGGCGCGACCGCCAGGCAGTCGCCCGAGCCGACGTAGCCAACCACCGCGTCGACCTTGTCGCGGTCGTACAGGTTGCGCAGTTCCTGCACCTGCTTGGTCGCGCCGCCGTTCTCGTCGATGTAGATCGGCTCGATCTTCAGGCCGCCGAACCCGACCTTGTTGTAGGGCGCAGGCGCCCCGCCCTTGTTGAAGGCCTCGATCAGTACCTTGGCGCCGTTCACCGCCGGGATGCCGAAGCTCTCGGCCGCCTGGCCCGACAGGAAGCTGACGATGCCGACCTTGAAGGTTTCCTGGGCGCCGGCACTGCCGGCCGCACCCAGCGCGGCGGCGGCCGCCAATGCGGCCAGGGAATTCGAACGGATCCATGCGAAGCGAGAGCGTCGTGCCGCCATGTCGTCTCCTGCGCGCCGGTGAGGCGCTGGGTTGGGCCGCAAACAGCCAGCCGGGTTCGGCGCGATCTTGTGCCGACGCCCGCCGGCATGGAATGCGCGGAAACCCGGGGCGCGGTCTCCGGCGCGACAGCGGCGGGCGCGCGATTCGCCACGGCCGTGCGCGCGGGCCAGTGCGCCCGCTGCTCAGTCGATCAGCCGGTGCTTCATCGCGTAGTAGGTCAGGTCGCTGTTGGAACCCAGGTCCATCTTCTCCATCAGGCGTGACCGGTAGGTGCTCACCGTCTTGACGCTGAGCGACAGGTCATCGGCAATCTCCCCCGGAGTCTCCCCCCTGGCAAGTTTGAGGAACACCTGGAACTCCCGCTCCGACAGCCGTTCATGCGGCTGCCCTTCGTCCCGGCGCGCGAGTTGCTCGGCCAGCAGCTCGCCGACGGCCGCCGATATGTAGTGGCGCCCGTGCGCGATGGTGCGGATCGCCTCGACGATCTCACCCGGCTCGCACACCTTGCTCAGGTAGCCGCTGGCGCCTTGCTGGATCATCGCCGAGGCGTACAGCTCTTCCGGATAACCGGACAGCACGAGGACGCCCACGTTCGGCGCCTTGGCGTGGAGCATCGCCAGCGCGTCGATGCCGCTCTTGCCGGGCATCGCCAGGTCCAGCAGCAGCACGTCCATCGGGGTCGCCCGGACCGCGTCGATCGCCTCCCGTCCGTTCGCTGCCTCGGCAACGACCACGAGATCCACCTGCTCGGACAGGTACTGCCTGAGGCCCGATCTGACGATGGCATGGTCGTCAGCAATGCCGATCTTGATCATGACTGCTCCTTCCTGCACGCGCCGCCTGCGCCCCGGGCCCGCAGTGGCGAGCCCGGGACCGGCGCATCAATCCCGACCGTCCGGATCAACCGGCATACCGTCTTGCGCAGCGGCCGGGCCTCCCATGACCGAGGTACTCGCGCGCTCCCCGGGCACCGGCGGTTGATCGATCCAGGCGGAAACCGCCGAGGTCGCGGCCGCGTCCGTGCCAGCACCGGCGCCGGCGTTCGGTCCGTCAGAAGGAGCACCGGCCAGTGAGGTCGGCTCCGCCACGGTGTCGCTTCCGAACGCGACGCTGTCGCCCGACCCGGCAGGACCGGGCGCCCCGACTCCAGGTCCGGCCGCACCCGCGCCAGCGGCACCACCTGCACCGGCACCACCTGCACCGGCGCCACCTGCACCGGCACCGCCTGCTCCGGCACCACCTGTACCGGCACCACCTGTACCGGCACCACCTGTACCGGCACCACCTGTACCGGCACCACTTGCACCGGCGCCACCTGCACCGGCGCCACCTGCACCGGCGCCACCTGCACCGGCACCGCCTGCTCCGGCACCACCTGTACCGGCACCACCTGTACCGGCACCACCTGCACCACTGCCACCTGTACCACTGCCACCTGTACCACCCGTGCCACCTGTGCCACCCGTGCCACCCGTGCCACCCGTGCCACCCGTGCCACCCGTGCCGCCC